>Ga0326728_10000027_pt1 | contig 585393 bp, 531 predicted proteins | sample MB3enrmetagenome_FD_207602 | JGI IMG/M metagenome (GOLD analysis project Ga0326728, IMG submission 207602) | Lab enriched peat soil microbial communities from McLean, Ithaca, NY, United States - MB31MN | ecosystem: Environmental > Terrestrial > Soil > Wetlands > Peat | place: USA: New York... | reverse complement strand
GGGGTGTGTAACACGACCCCAGCGCTGTCACCCCCACCCGGTCCGCTACGCGGACCGACCTCCCCCCTCCAGGGGGAGGTGCAGTACTGCAGCACTTCGACATCGCAGGCTACGAGCACGCGGTGCGGCTGTGGACCATGGTGCTCGAAATCTCGGTCACGATGGCGCAGTTCCCCTCGCGCGAGATCGCGCAGCTCTCCTATGAGTTCCGCACGCTCGGGCTCGGCTACGCCAATCTCGGCGGCCTCTTGATGTCGTCGGCGATCCCCTACGATTCGGACGCCGCCCGCGCCATCTGCGGCGCGCTCTCCGCCATCATGACCGGCGTTGCCTATGCCACGTCGGCGGAGATGGCGGCCGAGCTCGGCGCCTTCCCGCGCTTTGCCGAAAACCGCGAGGCGATGCTGCGGGTGATGCGCAATCACCGCCGCGCCGCCCATGGCGAGCGCTCGGGCTATGAGCAACTCGCCATTTCGCCGGTGCCGCTCGACCACAAGGCCTGCCAAATCTTGGGTGACGGTGGCGCGCGGCTCGTCGAACACGCCAAGCTCGCCTGGGACCGCGCGCTCGCGCTCGGCGAGGCGCACGGCTACCGCAATGCCCAGGCCTCGGTGATCGCGCCGACCGGCACCATCGGCCTGGTGATGGACTGCGACACCACCGGCATCGAGCCCGACTTCGCGCTGGTGAAGTTCAAAAAGCTCGCCGGCGGGGGCTATTTCAAGATCATCAACCGCGCGGTGCCGGCGGCCTTGCGCGCACTCGGCTACAGCGACAGCGACATCGCCGAGATCGAGGCTTATGCCGTCGGCCACGGCACGCTCGAGAGCGCGCCCGCGATCAATCACACAACGCTCAAGACCAAGGGCTTTTCCCAGGACGCGCTCGACAAGCTGGAAAAGGCGCTGCCGACCGCCTTCGACATCAAGTTCGCCTTCAACAAATGGACGCTGGGCGTCGACTTCCTGCGCGACGAACTCGGCGTCGAGGAGGACGACCTCGCCGCGCCGAGTTTCGACCTGCTCGCCTTCCTCGGCTTCACCAAGCGCGAGATCGACGCGGCCAACATCTATGTCTGCGGCGCCATGACGGTCGAAGGCGCGCCGCATCTGAAACCCGAGCACTATGCCGTGTTCGACTGCGCCAATCCGTGCGGCCGCACCGGCAAGCGCTATCTCTCGGTCGAGAGCCATATCCGCATGATGGCGGCGGCGCAGCCCTTCATCTCTGGCGCCATCTCCAAGACCATCAACATGCCGAACGAGGCGACGGTCGAGGACTGCAAGGCGGCTTACTTGCTCTCCTGGAAGCTCGCGCTCAAGGCCAATGCGCTCTACCGCGACGGCTCCAAGCTGTCGCAGCCGTTGCAGAGCCAGCTCATCGCCGAGGACGACGGCGAGGAGGAGGTCGAAATCCCGACCTTCCTGGAGAAGCCGCAGGCGGCGCGCGCCGCCGGGCTCGCGGAAAAGATCGTGGAGAAAGTGGTCGAGCGCATCGTCGTCATGCGCGAACGCGAGCGCATGCCCGACCGCCGCAAGGGCTACACCCAGAAGGCCGTGGTCGGCGGCCACAAGGTCTATCTGCGCACCGGCGAATACGATGACGGCCGGCTCGGCGAAATCTTCATCGACATGCACAAGGAGGGCGCGGCGCTGCGCTCGCTCCTCAACAACTTCGCCATCGCGGTGTCGCTCGGCCTGCAATACGGCGTGCCGCTCGAGGAATATGTCGACGCCTTCACCTTTACCCGGTTCGAGCCGTCCGGCCCGGTGCAGGGCAACGACTCGATCAAATACGCCACCTCGATCCTCGATTACGTGTTCCGCGAGCTCGCCGTGAGTTACCTCTCCCGCTTCGACCTCGCCCATGTCGAACCGACCGAGGGCTCATTCGACGCGCTCGGCAAGGGCGTCGACGAAGGCCGCCCGTCGCCGGACGCGCGCTTCGTCTCGAAGGGCCTGACCCGCTCCCGCACCGACCGCCTCAAGATCATGCAGGGCGGGCACGGCGAAACACCCTCCCCTGCAGGGGGAGGGTCGGCCGGCGAAGCCGGACGGGGTGGGGCCACCTCCAAAGTCACCGCGCTGACCTCCTCCGGCCCGCGCGCGGAAATCTCCGGCTCGACCGCGCTCAAACGCGCCGAGCCCGAACCCGAGCTCCCCCCGGCGCACGCGCTCGATCACGTCAACCGCACCGACGCCCGCTCCCACGCCAAACAAGCCGCCGCCGAGAAACGCGCCGAAGCCCGCGCGAAGGGCTACGAGGGCGAGGCGTGCGGGGAGTGCGGGAATTTCACGCTGGTGCGGAACGGCACGTGCATGAAGTGCGATACGTGCGGGTCGACGACGGGGTGTAGTTGATCTTTGGTGCCAAGTGTTGGTGGCGGGCTGTGGCGCCGGGCAAAGTTTACCCACTACGAGTTACCTCACTAAACCGGGAATAGTTGTCCCACTATTTCACGCCGGCCCGCATGAAGATGCGGGCCGGCGTAGTTTTGAAGACCATGATTGCCCCGGGCCTTCGGCCTGATGCCTAGGAAGAGTCCTCTCCGGGGCGTCTGACGGCGGTGACGGGGCTGCCGGAAGAGTTCCGGGCGATGGGATCCGCGAAAGGCGCCGGATATCAAATCGCCGTGCTGCTGGGCGGGACCTTATCTGGGGCCAAACGACTCACTCGACGAGCGCCTTAAAGACCGCATCGGCCGCGTCCTTGTAGAATTCGATATTGATCTTGGTCCACATCTCGTCCGGAAGGTCGTTCAGCTGCCGCCGCGCGGCAACCGGCATCAGCAGCGTGGCTGCCTGCTTGTCGACGGCGAGCTCGGCAATGCGCACTGCATTCGGGATCATTTCGATCGAGCCGCCCAAATTCAGGGCGCCGACGACCACGGTCCCGCCGCGGGTGTTCTTGCCCAGCATGCCGCCGCACATCGCGACGACGATCGGAACGCCGAGCCCGAAGCCGCTCTTGTCCGCGTCCATGGGGCGCATCTGGATCGAAAACTCCTCCTCCCTCGGATTGCGCTCGCCCACCAGTTCGCGCGAACGCGTGTAGAGGTTCTGCTCGCCGACCCGCACGCTTTCCCTGAAAGCCGGCGGTGTCGGCTGATTGAGAATCTTGACGCCAGCTCCCCGGTGGCAGGTGACGTCGATCCTGTACAGCCCGGGCCCGCTTTCGGGCGATCCGGGACTGGCGCCCCACACCTGCCCGGGCGGAAGCGGGTCGCTCTCGATCGCCTCGTCGCTGTGCAGCTCCGGCGTCGATACGAACTGCTCCGTTCCGTCGGCGCCGAGCGTGTAGCTGAAGTGCGTGTTCCGGAATTCGCTCTTGAACACGCGCTTCTGCTGTTCCTTGACCCGCCGGCGCGCCTCCAATGCCAACCGCATGATCCATTCCAGATCCTCGTCCGGAACCGGCATGTCGGGGGAGGGGAAGAGCAGCTTCACTAGACCGCTGACGGTCTTGTTGACGGCCTCGATGTCGCGTCCGCTCAGCGCCCCTCCAAGATGTATCCGTTCGTGCATGACCGACGTCCGGCCGGTGACGCGCAGTCGCGTCCAGCATTCGCTCAGAAAATCGCTGACTAGCCCGAAATGGTCGGTGAAGTGCACGCGCGGATCGAGTTTCGGGAAATCCCATCCGGGCGCGTAGCCATGGATGCGGTCCATGAATGCCGTGTCGTCGCGCATCTCCGGCGGCAGCGGCGACAGCAGGTGTCCGACCCTCTGCGCCTGCTCCACGTCGACGTCCAGATTGCCCACAAGGACGATGCCGCCTTCGGCCCGGATGCTTTCCTTGCCCCGGGAAAATTCTCCGGAGGCCATGTACCCCTTCATGATGTTGACGCCGTCCTTGGAGTCGAACGAGATGCCGGACACCTCGTCAAAGCAGACAACGTCGTACTGGCAGACGAGACCGCGCTGGCCGTTGGCCATGTTGACGAACATCCGCGCGACCGTGGCCTTGCCGCCGGAAATCAGATGTGCGTACGGCGAAATCTGCTGGAAAAGATGGCTCTTGCCGGTTCCGCGCGGTCCGAGCTCGACGAAATTGTAATTGCGCTCGACGAACGGCACCATGCGGAGCAGCGCGACGCGCTTCGCGCGATCGGAGAGACCGGACGGTTCAAGACCGATCGAGCGCAGCAGGAAATCGATCCATTCGGCCGTCGTAAATTTCATCCGCCCCTTGGCGAGGACGTCCAGCACGTCGGATCTGGAAAGCTGGATTGGACGAACCGCGTCCACCTTGAACGGCAGCCCCGCTTTCTCCTGTGCAATCGCCCCGTCGTAAGACAGCGTGACTTCCGCGTAGAACCCGTCCGTTAGCATGCGCTCGTTGTCGTGCACCGTCGCGTCGTCGACCCGGACGTCATGGAGCGCGAGGCTCGGCAACTCCGCAAGGAAACGGTCGTTCTTCGCATCGAGACGCGCTCGGACGATGTCGATGATCTTCACCGAGCCGTCTTCCCGTGCCCTCGCCTTAACGAGTTCCTCGTCGCCGGTACGGACCGTCCGGTTCTGAAGCTGCTTCTCGACGACCTTCAGCCCTTCGTTGATTTCCTCCTCGTTGGTGCTGGCGCAATACCGGCCAAGAAGAAACTCCACGACGTAGGTCGGGACCGGATACTGGTGCGCGTACTTGCGGACGAGATCCTTGCGGACCAGGTATCCGTCGAACGGTGTGGATGCGATGCGGTCCAAATCGTCGAGCACGACGCTCATTGTGCACCTCCAACGGTCGTCGACTCGGATTTCATGACCTTGCCGGCTGCGTCGAGCACGACAACCAACGCGGCAGCACCTTCATGACCGTCGTCCTCGACGAGGAGGGTGACGTCACCGCTTTTCGGAACCGGCCGCGGCTCCGCGACGATGGACGAATTGGGATCGTTGCGCTTGAGGCGCAGATCGACGGCGAGACCGGCGGCCTCGGTCTTGATGGAGATGCGGCAGCGCATCTTCTGCCATTTGACTTCCGCGATCGCGACGTCGTGGGCGCGGTGCCCGAGCTCCACCACAAGGTCCGGAACCACGCATTCCTGCAGCGTGACGCCGCCGTGCGCATACTCGATGTCCGCATAGAACACGCCGATGCCCGGCGGCGAGACCACGACCACCTGCGGGTTCCAGTGCCATGGATAGGTGGGAAGCGTCACCGCAGACTGTCCTTTGACGGCCGCCGCCCGGTGACCTTTGCGGGCCACCAGATAAGGCGGCAGCTCCACCTTCGGCAGACGTCCCGGCATCAGGAGCCAGCCGTGGTCCGTGACGATGTGAACGCGGACCCAGCCGGCGTTCAGCAACTCCATGACGCGGTCCGCGATCGCCTCGATCTCGCGGTCTATCTGATCGACCAGCCGCGCATCGAGCTTGTGTCCGAGGGAATCGATCTCGCCGATCTCGGCCCAGCCGCCCTTGGCGACATTGGACGCCATTCTGATCTGGCCTCCTTCGATCACCTCGACGCCCTGACTGGCCATCGCCTGTCGCAGCCGGTCGGCCGTTACGGGCTGTTTGGTGGAGGCGAGCACCGGCGAGAAGTCTTCCGTGCTCGACGGGCCTTCGAACATGTCGTGGGCCGGAGACGCCAGCGGCTTGCCGGTCGCCGTTACCGTCGGTAACGGCGCAATGCGATGGCTCACGCGAACCTTCACGTTCCGGCCCTCCAAACGCTCCTGCAGCATGCCGCCAACATCGAACCTGAGCCCGTCGGCGAACAGCACGCATGCGTCCCGTTCGCCGTCGACTGCCTTGGCGAGTGCACGGAAGTCGTCGGGGTTGGCCGAAACGAGTTTCTGGAAATTACGCGCGGTTTCGTCGAGCCACGTCGCGTAGAGCGCTTTGACGACCTTGCCGACCAGTTCGAAATCCGATGGCGTCCGGACTTGGAGCAGCGCTTCCAGAGCCGCCCTGTCCGCCTTCCATCCGTCGGAGGCGTATATTTGGACCATCTCGCCGATGGTAGGAGACGCGATTGGTTTGGCGGCCTGCTTCGCAAGTTCGGCCAGATACCGGAGGGACCCTGCAAGCGGCGCACGCCCGGCGGCCGACCAAACCCAGCTTCGGCGCACGCCGTGGTGCTGCTCCAATTCGGTGATGGCGGCGCAGGCCTCATGATGCGGCTTGCCCGCCGCGGCGGCGAGTCGTTCGCGGAGTAAGGCTTCCTCGCGATCATTGACGGTCGGGTTGCGTTCCTGGCGCGCGAGAAGATCGCGGGCCTGCGCCTGTCCCATGACCGCATGGAGACCGGGGTACGATCTCGGCGCGTCTGAAAATCGCTTCCAAACATCCTCGAACGCGGCATCTCCGTTCAGAATGCCGGACGCCGCTATTGACGGATTGTCCGTCGCCGGGTCGAAGCCGTATTTGCCGGCGCAGACGGAACGGAACGCCGCCCATCGAGTGCTGTCTGCCGCCTTTTGGAAGTGTTCGGGCTTGTCCATCCACGCCAGCACGCCGCGCACAGGATCCGAAACCGAAAGCCCGTCGAAATGGTCCGCGTTAAGGCGCCCATGCCCGCGCAGATGGGCAAGCGGTTCGACGACCAAGACCGGTAGCGAGCGATGCAGCGCTTCGCGGGCGTGGGCATCTTCAGCCACGTCGAGGCCGATGCCGTCCTCGGATTTCACGAATGCATCGACGGTCCAATCTCGGCCATTGCGCTGGTGCCAGACGACCCCGCGGTATTGCAGCTCGATCAGCGGCTGGTATTCCCGCCGGCATTCGCCGCCGGCTCTGAGTTCCTGCCGGCTGACGTTGGGAAGATAGAGGACCGGCACGACACCATCAGCCGGCGCGCAGTCGGGCAGGACGCGCTCGATGACGCATTTGAGCCATACGACCGGCCCAGTACGATCGTATGGCCGGTAAGGACCCAGCACGTACAGATGGGGGATCTCGGCTTGCAACGCCGGGAGCGCCGGCCTCCATTGGCCATCTGCGTCCGTCCACAGGACCGCTACCGGCTCGACGGTGCCGTCGCCGCCACGCGAGGCGAAGTCGAGCGATGCCTTGATCGCCTCGACCATCGTGGTTTCCGTCTTAATGACTTTCGAGGCCATTACGCCGCCCCCTTGTCTTCACTCGCCTTCTCCTTCGCCGAGAGCGAGTAGTGGAGGTCGTTCCAGCGGGCGCCGTCGAATTCGTCGCCGCCGCGGAAATCCTTGGCTTCGCCGTCCCACTTCCAGAACCAAGGGAATTCTTCCTTGGTCCGGTACGGTTCCTTGCCGCGATCCTTGTCCCAACTGATGCGTGGCGTGCTGCGGAGAATGCAGGCGTTTTTGGCTTTGGCCCCCAGCGGCCGGGCTGTCATGAATGGACGTATGTTGATGCGCACGCCGTCGTTGATGTCGGGATTCCACCCCTTCGGCTGATTGGCAAGGGATTTCCAGCGTACGAAGATGTCGTAGGGCGGCTCACCCCGTCGGATCTTCTCCAATTCATCCTTCAGATGTCGCGCCGCTGCGAGACGCCCCTCCGCGCCATCCACGCCGGCTTTCTGATCACCCTCTTGCAACTCAATCCATGCACCAAGGTAAGTGTAAATGAGTTTGTCTAGTGTCCTTAAACCCTCTCCATCTGGAGCGGCCAAACGATGGTAGTTGACAAGTGCATTGAAACCATCCCGTCGACCATCCCAGACCTGCCAGACGAAGGGGCGTTGATGGAATAGCTCGCAATGCTGCGCGGAAAAGCCGTCACGAAGCCAATCATTTAGCGACTTGCCGGCATAGCCCACTTCCGCCAGCAGGTCGGCGAGGTGTGCAGCCGACCACTCGGCGCCGTACGCATCGGCGAGAAGCGCATTCAAACGCTGCTCGGCAGGTGACTCGCCCTTGAGGGCGGCGAGACATACAACTCCATCTGCGTCGGCGTGATGCTGGAGACCGTCCGCGCAGACGGCCAAACATTCTTTGAAATCGGAGCCAGTCTGACGGGGCCAACTGTACCCCATAAGGCGCGCCACGGCGACTTGGAGAGGCTTCGCCGCAGTGCGCGGTCGACCATCAAACACCCACTGTGTTGCGTCACTCGTCGATGTCGGCGGCACCCCGTTTGGAAAGCGGGCCAACGCCACGTCGGACCAATAACTAACGTCAAATGGCACCTTGAGAAACGATGCCTCAGTGACGCTGAGCGCCTGATCAACTCTTTTTACTTCCGATTTGAATTTTGGATCTGTGAGGAAGGCGTGAATAGCGAGCGCATACTCACTGGAGTTGGGTAGTAGTACGGCAACCGTACAGTCAAACCGCGTTCCAAGGAATTTTGTTACCCGCAGACTGTTGTTTACTGCTACACCCCAGCCTATGCGGCCCTTGGCCTTCAGTCCCTTGTGGGCTGTTTGGATCCGTGCGAGGTCTCCGGCGCCAAGCTCCCACTTTAATATGTCAGTGCCACCAGAAAATCCGCTAAGTTCATCGGTAGGAGCTAGCTGATAATAGTCCCAGTCGTCATCGACGACATCTTTTTCCCAGAACGACAATGTAAAGCGTGGCAAGTCAGTTGTGCCGACTCCCTGAAGCACTTGAGCATAATCACCAAGCTTCGTTTGTGCGTGGTCTGGCGTACTGATGAAAACAAGTCGGTCATCGCTGGAGATGAGGTGCTTATAAGGCACACATACAAGGTTTCCGATCTGTACATTTTTAGACTTACTTCGAGATCCCTTATTGCTGGACGCATCGAGTATGCAATATCGACTCTCTGGCGTAGGGGCTGCGATCTTTGTGATCGTCAATGCAGTTGTGGCCGCCCACCAATTCATATCGTCGAAGGCAGCCCGGCCGAGATCGACCAGCATGGAAAGAGAGGAATTATCTGTCACAAATTTTCTTAGCGGTCGAAATGACTTCTGAAAGAACCAAGCTTGGGGAGAAACAATGCAGCAAGCCCCGCCATCGATAGATAGCTCCAAGCACCGCAGGAAGAACGTCGCATAAAGATCGGGTCGAGAAATGGGCGCCGTCGCGTCGATGTACTCAGTTATTATGGGATCTTGCTTATTGCGGCCTAGATACGGAACATTAGTTGCGACCAATGTATATTTCTGAGACACTAACTCTGCTGCCTTGGCCATGCCACTGGCAGCAACGGCTACCTCTCGGACATCATCCGTATCGGCTGCCGAAAGGATCGAGGTCAGCAGCGGCTCCAGCTGGTCAAATCCTTCGCGAAAGATGTCAGTGTCGGTGCGACGAGGACTAATAAGGCTGCCGAGCCAAGGCGCCTTCGAAAACAGGTCGTAGAGAGTCGAGAGCCCGTTCTTGACTCGCTCTTCGAGGCCAACCGTCAGAAGGTTTTCTTCAACACCGAGCAGATCGCGCTTCGCTGCCGGATCGGCCGTAGCCACCGCTTTTTCGCCTAGCCTCAGCCATTCAGCCTTAGTTACACCGATGGCGAGGCCCGAGCAGGCGAGATTGAGAGGCGGAAGCCGGCGGTGGCCAATCCTTCGCCACGCCGCAAACGCAAGATTGAACGCTGCGATCTGAGTGCAGCGCGGATCAATCTCAAGTCCGAACAAATTGTCATGCAGCACCGCATCGATCGCATCGGGCTGCGACAGATCTTCTTCTGCCATTCGCAAGGCAACAAGGATCGACAGAGCGAAGACGAGGAAATGTCCAGAGCCCATACAAGGATCAAGGACCGTGATGTCCCTGGCCGCAGTAGGCCAGCCTTCAAATGTTCCGGCCGCTGGCACCCACTGTCCTTCCGTGCCGTCACGCGCGGCATCGCGGACGAACCGCAAATAGGTCCACTCCACATCGCCGACCTTACATGCGGCGCGCAGCTCGTCCTCGTTCTTGGCCGACCTAGCCAACTCAGGGCGCGCAGCGAGAATCTTCCCCGCCCACCATGCGCCGAGCGTATTATGGAGCAAGAAAAGGACCATGTAGTCCTCAGTGAAAAGCTGCGTCACCGCAGGCAGCTCATCCGCTCCGATCTTCCTTCCTGAATTGTTGATTTCGTCCTTAAGGTCCGCCTGCCAAAACTGATAAACCCATCCGAGACTGTCATCGGCCGTGAAGACCTGCTGGCTCAGCCCCCGGACGATATCTTCGAGCGCCTTGCGCGCTTCGAGGGGCAGCGTGACTTCGAGAGCCGGGTCGCCGCTTCTGAAGATTTGCGGCAGCATTTTCTCCGCGTACTCGCTTACGACAGTCAGCCAGTCGCGCCCCTGTTCCTTTGCGATCTCCTCGACCTCGTCGAGCGTAATCGCGGTGGTCGTGTCCGGCATCAGCAGCAGATCATTCTCCGCGAGAAACCGCGCGAACAGCATTCCATGCCAATGTTCGTAGGCAACCTCTGAAACAAGATGTTCGATTGTCTGCGTGCTGCTCTTCGGGTCGAGTTGATCGCCGAGCTGTCGCCCGTGCGCCCGAAGACGATTTCTCAGCTTGCGATCCGCCGGCGACATCGAGGCCCACGGTTCATGATGGTGAACCGCCAAACTCTCGATCACCTTGCGCGCCCCCATCTCGGCAATACGCCGGGCGTCCCGGACCTTGTTGCCGAGATCGTTTCGCAATTCACGCGGAAGCGACGCCATCACGCGACCCTCAGTTCACCTGCACAGGACCGTTGCTGACCGCGGCCAGCAGGATCTTGCGTTGCCGATCGATCCAGCTATCGACGTCCGCTGAGCTCTTCAGGAGATCGCGCGTGACGGTTACGTACTGGACCTGGGGTTCAATCAGCTTGGCGATCTCCCTGAGAACCGCATCCACCTTCCCTGCAACGGCAGCGACGACGTCACGCAGTCGTTCAATCGACTGGCGGTCGAGGAAGTCGGCCAGTTCCGCATCAGTCCCGATGTTCGGAGCGCGCATTTCAGTAAGGCCGTACTTCGAAAGAAGCGTCTTTTGAACCGACGTGTCGATTCGTGCCCATAGCGGATTCGCGGCAAGGCTCGTCAAAGCCGCTTCCACTGCGCTCCGATGCGCCGCCACCAGTTGGAGAACCTCAGCCCTCAGGATCGCTGCCAATTGTTTGAGAACAGGCGCAACCGGATCGGTCTGATCCAGCAGCATGCGTCCTTGTCGGATCGCATCGACCTCGGCGCGTAGCGGGGCGGCCACGTCAATATTGACGCTGTGTGCTGCGAGACGTTGCAGAAGGCTCCATTGCGGCAGCCTCTTCTGCGCCAGATCGCTCAGCGCTTGCCACGACTTGATCTTGGCCTCGAAATCGGCGGCATTGCCGTCGATCACCAGTAGCTGCTCATTCCCGGCAAGCTTCTGGACGTCCTCAATCGCGGTGACAACGGGCGCCGCCGGCAGCGGCGGCTCTCCGCCGGCTGACTTTCCCAGATCGATCAGAGCCTTCAGAAACTCCGGAGCCTTTACCGCCTCATCTCCCGCCTTGCATTTGATGTTGAGCTTCGAGAAAAGGGCACGGAGCCTGATGCGCTGCTGGGCGGTCAACGTCGCCTTCTCGACCTTGAACTCCGCCTTGGAGATCTTGCTCTGGTCGAGCTCGCCGACGGGGACGGCCATGCCGTTGTGCTTAGCCGAAATATGCTGGATCCGGTGCAACGCTATGAGCGCGGCATCCACGGCGTCCCTAGGCCAGCCGCAGGGCGTCTCACCGAGCTTCTTCCGGATATCGCCTCCCGAAGCGCCCGCCCCGATCGCCGCCATGACTTCGCGGCAAACAGGGTGCTTGTCGACGGCATCCTTGTGGCCAACGGGTTCGAACGGCAGATCGGAGCCCGCTTTGGCGCGTTCGATGACCTTCGGCCACTCCTTTGAATCGGCTTCACCGAAGCGGGGGAACAGGCGGACCAGCGCCGCGTTCGCAGCTTCCTTGATCCTGTCGGCGAGGTCAGTGTTGAGGAGCTCGCTTCCGCCGCCCTGAAAGACCCTCGCACCCTCCGCAACTTCCTCGATCAGGCGGCGTTTCTGCGCGGCCGCGGCTTCGTGGCGGCTCTCCATGCTTCTTCGAGCCACCTTCCCCTCTTCCCCGGCCGGTTCTCCTTTGGTTTCGAGGGTCTGTTTCGCCGCCAATTCCTCGACGATCGCGCGACGGAGGTCTTCCGGATGCTTGCGCGGTACGAACACGAACAGGATCGGACTATCCACCCCGGCCGTGCGGGCTTGGCCGAGGAAGTCCTTCTCGGCCGACGAGAAGCCATCCCGGATCCATAGAGGGATGTTCGTTCCGGTGGCCGTCGGTACGGTCTCGTCGCGCGAAACGAAGAAGCGACGCGGCTCCTTCGATTCCCCTTGCGTGATCTTGACGCCGCTCACCACGACATCCATTGCGCCGTAGAGCGCAAGATCGCGCGTCGTCTGGATCGTGACATCGTCGGTCTGGATCTTTTGGATGCGCTTTCGGAATTCGTTGTCCCACTCGGCACCCTCGCGCGTCTGCAGCCGGTATTCGCTGCCGATGGCCATCAGCGTGCCTTCGTCGGCCAATTCCTTGAGTATCTTCTCGACATCGTCGCGAAGCTTGCCGTTGTCTGCGGTCAGATCGTCGACAAGAAGGTCGGCTATGTGCTCCTTCGTCGCGCGCACGCCCTTGTCGGCGGCTCCTTCCCTCTTCAGCATGCCGATGAGGAAGACGAGGCCGCAGACGCGCCTTGCAAGCTGGCCCTTCTTGTTGCCGACATCGATGATCCGCTCGTTGATCTCGCGAAGAAGCACGCCGGTCGTGGCCATGTCCGGCGCAAGCGCGTCATACAACTCGTCGCCCGGGATCACGGCTCCCACGTCGCGACCCGCGATCTTGGCGACCGCATCGTTGATGATCCGCAATTGCGACCGCAACTGGCTCGACGTCCCGGCGGCATCGATCTGCCGGAAACACTCCTCCCAGAAGCGCCGTCTGACGGGCAGCAGCGGGTAGTCGTCGATGATGGTGTTCTTGTCTCCGGAATGCTCACCGATGCCCGTGCCGTTGAGCTGTCGAGAAATCTCGCCGGCATGCTTGTCGAGCATGGATCGAATCGCCGCCACCGCGCCGGGCTTCTTCTGGAGCAGCACCCTGCGCGTGACCTTTTCTACGTCCGCATCCTGAAGGTTCGCCCGGATCGTGAAGCGGTCCAGCAGCCTCTGAAGCTGGGGAGCATCGGTGAGCGCGCTCTGGCCCGCGCCGACGACCATCATGTGGCCGTCGAATTCCTTCGAGACCGCTTCAGCGACCTCGGTCACCAGCGCGGAACGTTCGATCGAGTTGCCTATATATTGCTGCACCTCATCGAGGATGAGCACGGTGCACGGCAGACGCCCGTTGCCGGAGAAACGCAGCAGGGCATCCTTGGCAGTGCGGACGAAATCCGGCGTCGTGATGTCGCCCTGCGGGGTGGGAAACTGTGCCTTGAACAGCTGTCTCGCATCCGCTTCGGTGGCGGCGAACCCGGGGATCGCCGCAATGATCGCCTTGGCGATCGCGCCGCTCACGAACAGATTGTTGAGCTCGCGTCCAAAATCCCTTCCGGTGCCATTGACGGCAGTTCTCACCGCATCGAGCTTGCCTTGGTCGTGAAGCCACAGACAGAACCGGGCCTGTGCATACTGCTCGGGCAGTCCCGTGGCACGCAGGATGATGGAAAGAATGCTCTGGCGGACGTTGTCGGTCGTACCGCTCAACAGCGTACCCGACGCGGCGAGGCGCCCGCCCGACCGGCGCGCGGCCACGTCCAGCTCCTTCAGATAGTCCGCTATTTCCTCGGGCAGATCGTGGACAAGGCCGCGTGCGCTGACGCCGTCATCGAACTTGGTATCCTGCCAGAGGTGCGCGGCCATCTTCAGAAGATGCGATTTGCCGCTCCCGTAGAAGCCGCTGATCCAGACGCCCTTCTGGGACGCATCGGCCTTCCCGAGATCGGAGAGAAACGACGGCACCATAAGGGCGAGACCTTTTCGGTATTCGCCATCGCAAACGAACGTCGACAGCTCGTAGCGGAGCGCCGCCATCGCCTTGTCGTCGTTCGTCGCCGTGATGCGCGCCTGACCTTGGTTTGCCAAGGACGACGATGGATCCCGGAGGAGAGTGTCCTTGATCATCATGTCTGCCGCTCCTCGCCGTGAAGGGTTATGGGCACCGCCAAGTAGTTCCAGCCGTCCCGCGCATCGAGCAGGCGGTAGTTGTTGCGGTCGTATTGGCCGGGAAAGAAAACAACGAGCCGGCCGCGGATATCGCCCTCGATCTTGCTGAGAACTTCCGACAGCTTGGCGAATCCGAAGATGGCCCCGACTCCGGACACCGCGACGACAGTCGTCTCCGTCACGTCGTCTGCCGCGAGCACGCTTCTGATCCTGGCGGCCAAGTAGTCGGGGAATTCGCTGGAGGCCAGCTTGGGAGCAAGGTCGTCGGGATTCTCGAAATAGGCCTCGCGGTATTCATCCCCGGCCAACCACGCGGCGAAAGCGTTAGACAAATCGACCTCGCGCCATTCATGTCCGGCTTCGTGCGTCGCAGTCTGGAACAAGAGCTTGCGGGCGCGAAGCATGCGTTCCATTTCGCGGTCGTAGACGATCATCACGACGCGCTGGGCGCCGGCGACCATGCGCTGCCACGGAAGTGCGATATGTCGGCCGTAGGTCTCGGCAAGATCTTCGACGCGCGCCATCTTCAAGCCCTCGCGAATCCGGGATCGAGCCGATCAAGCCCGAGCGTCATGATCTCGCCGGCCATCCTCAGATCGATCAGTCCGAGCTGCTTGGCCTGCAGAAGAAGATTTCTCGCCTTCGCGGGCGAGGCGTCTATGACTTGAAACCAGCCCGATCGAAACATCTCGGCTCCCTTCAGACCCGCGTGATAGGCGAGGTAGGCGGCATAGGCTGCAACCGCAGGCGTCGGCTCGACGAGCCGACGTTTCTTGAAGGTGCGTCCCGTCAGATGGCAGGCCTGCACCCAAGAGCTTGCTGCGTTTCGTACAACCTTGTCGAGTATAGAAGCATTGAGCCGATCGGCGCCTGAGGACCGTACGGCTGCCGACATGGGCTCGCGCTGGAACTCTGCTCCATCATTGAGCGCGATTATGTAGGGAGCGGTCATCAGGAACCGCGGGTCCCGAGCCAACGCGGTGAGCATAGCCAGCAATGGCCGCCCTTCCGGCGACACCTCCCAGACCTTCCGGAGCACCCGAAACATCGGAACCTTCGGATCCAGCGCATAGAACTCGCTCAAGCGCTGGCTGGTCAGCTTGCGTGTGGCAGCAGTCGACTTGTGCGTGCAGTTTTCGTCGACGATGGCCGACACATAGGCCGATCGGTCAGCGCCGAACGGAACGGCATCAAGTGTGGCCCGCAGTTCCGCCAGCATCATCGTGCGGCTTGTGTGGGCGCCTTTGGTTCCTATTCGAAACCCGACTTTCTCTGCCTCCCCCACGGCCAGATTGGAGGCGAAAAACACAGGTGCTTGAGCCGAGGAAGGGGTCACTAGGCACGCTCCGGCAAATTTGCCGGGACAATAGAGCAGCTTATTGGATGACGGTCAACGTATTAGCCGGCAAACTTGCCGGCTAGATAATTAGTTCTCTCCGCTCTTTCTGCCTTTCCTCTTCGCCAGCCACTCCCGCACCGCTTTCTCGACGACATGGGACATTTTCATGCCGTCCTGCAGCGCTGCCATCTTAAGCTCCAAAATCAGGTCCTGGTCCATTATCACCAGCATCTGCTTCTTGCCGGCCGGTGCCCGTGCGCGCCCTGAGGCTAGTTCTCTCTTGTTTTTCATAGACATCGGCGATCCGCGGATTCGAGATTAGCGACTGTGACATGAAGGTCTCATGCCCTGCAATATGGCCCTCTCGTTATAGTACACTATTGACATAGTGCCATTTTCTACTCAAATTGGAGTTCTGCGCGAGGGTAGAAAGCGTACTGACCATGAGCGACGTGACCCGCATGGGCGCACCGGAGAGGCGCCACTTGGAGGCGATGGTGAGGCGCTGGGCCACGTATGGCCCAGCGCTGAAGACCTGGGTCGCCTTGGACGGGGGCATGACCTGGAAGACTGTCAGCGCCGCCGATTATCTTTGCCGCTACCGGCAGGATGCCGAGACCGGCAAGAAGAAGTTCACCTCGCTCGGCCGCCGCTCGGCGGAGACGGAACAGCTCTATCGCGATTTCATCGAGCGCAGGGACGCGGCCAAGGAGACGGTGCTTGCGAACCGCGATCGGATGTTGACCGCCGGTCGTGTCGCGAAGGCGTATGGCCTTGCCCGGCTGCCGGCCCAAGTCGGAGAAATCCTTCGCGTGCTGTGGCTGCGATCGCTGGACGAGCAGCTCTGCTTGTTCGGGGGCAACGCGCTCTACGCGTATGAACTTGAGACGGAGACGCTCGCTCCCAAGGAGCTTACGCGGGACGAGCGGTTGAGTTTCATGTTCGTCGGCGACGCGCCGATCCAGCTCGACGACATCCTCGACGCGATTGAGGACGCGACCCGTCAGCCGGCGCGCACCGTCGAACAGCAGGAGCGGTTTGTGGTTCAGTTCGGCACCATCGAGGTCGAATTCATCGATCCCGCTTTCGTCGCACGGCAAGCGGCTGACGCCGACCAGACCGAGGTGCTTGCCGAAGCGTTACACATGCCTCTCGTCAAAGGGTTGACGGTCGCGCGCGACGCGCAGGCGGTCGAGATCACCACGCTCGATCCGCGCGCCTACGCGCTCGCGGCCCATGTGCTCGGGGGCGACGATGAGATCTGGGCCGAGCGCGCGCGGTTCACTGCCGCCCTGGTGCGCGAGCGCTGGCCGGAGCAGTTTGATCCGCGGCAGGAGGCGGCGTTTCCAGGACTGTGCGGCGATCCGGAATACCAACGTGGGTACCACTGGCCATGAGCGGCGAATGGGGAGCTAAGCGCAGGTTTTTCCTGCAAGATTCTGTTTTGACTTAGCTTTCTTGAAAAATTCGACTCGTGACTTGCAGGATGTCGAGTCAAGTTGAACAGGACGCAACGAGACGGGGAGATGAGCAGCAGACGAGCGCACCTGAAACGAGACAGGCGGTCCGCACGAACGAACCGCCTGTCGAGCCGGCCGAACCCCAAAGGGGGGAGAAACCAGCACACCCGCTAAGGTGAGTTGATTCTCTCCCATCTCCCTGCATGGCGCAAGGGCGCCATTTGCGCGGATTTTCAGGGTTCGGCCTTCCCATCAACAGCCTGCTTAACGCCGACGCGAGTCGGCGAACGGTCGGCCTTTGACCAGATCCGAACGCCATGATGACGCTGGAAGAGTATCTCACGCCCGATCCGTCGCTCCGCCCGCCGGCGGCCTCGCCGACGTTCATTCCGGACACGAAACCGAGCCGCGCCAGCCGGAAGATCTCCCTGCACAGCAAAGGCAGCGTGCGTGGTTTCGACTTCATCGACGGACGCAAGACTTGGTACGAGGCCGAGCTCGAGTGGAAGTGCGGACTGGTCGCCAAGCTCTTGACGGAGGTCGTCGACATCGTCGAACAGCCGCCCGCGGTGACATATCTTGACGAAGACGGTAACGAGCGGCGCCACACGTTCGACTGGCTCGTCGTCAAGGCAGACGGCACGAAATGGCTGTTCGCCGTCAAGCCGGCTGCGCTCGTCGAGAAGTCCGGGATCGAGCGGATCATCGATCTCATTGCCTCACAGATCCCGCGCAGCACCGCCGATTTCATAACCCTGTTCACCGAGCACAAGCTGACGGCGGTCGATCTGTTCAATGCCGAGCTGGTCCATCACGTCCAGAAGGACGAGTTCCCCGACGATGACGCGGTGGTTGCGAAGCTCGTGAAACGCCTGCGCGGCACCGTCACCATCGCCAGCCTGGTCGAGCGCTCCAAGCTCGGTGGTTACGGCTTCAATGCCGTCGTCCGCGCCGTCGCAGACGGGCGGCTGCGCCTCGTCGAATACCGCAAGATCGACTACGACGCGGTCGTCACGCGCGGCGGCGCGAAGGCGCGCTGAGGAAAGCGGTCGATGCGCGCGCACGAATACCTTCCGCCGAAGCCGCGCCGGCAGCGCCGGGCAGTGCGCTGGCATATCGGCGAGACGGACGTCGTCAGCATCTACGGAATTTCGTGCACCTGCATCAAGAACGACGGGGCCGGATACGTCTTCGCGCGCGCCGACGATCCGAAGTCGACATTTGCCGTCACCTGCGAGGAGTTCAACGAGATCCATGACCTGCAGTCGTTCCACTATGAGCGCAACGGCATGGACCCGGAAAAGGCGCTCGCCGCCCTGCAGGCGCCAGCGCGTTCGCTGATGGACCTGCCGCCGGACGAGCGGCGGTACGTGCAGTGGAAGGTCCGGGCGTGCGAGAAATTCCTCCTGATGAAGGCGCAGGGGCGCGCATCGCTGTATGAACCGAGCCTGAGGGCGGCGCTCCCGGTACTCCAGCGCGAGCTCGACGAGGAATGCAGGCAGGCCTCGCGCAACGGCAAGCGCAAGAGGGGCGGCCGCCAACCGAAGACGGGGTACACGCTGGTCGGCTCCGACCAGTTCCGCAAATGGCTCAAACGCTATCTCGCCTCCGGCGCGCTCGGGCTCTGCGATCGGTACCACAACTGCGGCAACCACAAACCGCACTACGATCACGAGGAGTACGCGGTCCTTCTTAAATACGTTTGGAAATACGCGAGCCGCGAGCGGCCGAGCATCGCCAACATCTGGCGCGACATGGACCAGGAGTTCGGCGAGATCAACGCGAAACGCCGTCGCGACGGACTGCCGGACCTGCGCGTACCTGACGACGACCTGCTGCGCATCGAAATCGACCGCTTACCCAAATTCGACGTTACGGCGGCGAGGTGGGGCGAGGAATACGCGCGGAACCTGTTCAGGCCGGTCACGGGCGGCGTGCCGGATCTGGTGCGGCCGATGCAGCGCGTTGAAGCGGACGACTGGCTCACGCACCTGCACGTGCTCGCGATCGACGCCGGGTTATGGGAGTGGATCAGTCCGGAGCTGAAGGAAAAAGGGTCGAAGGTCCGCGCCACTCTGAGCGCCGCCATTTGCTGCACCACGCGGTGTCTTCCCGCGGTCACGCTTGCACTCGATGCCGGTTCGTCGAACACCCGCGTGCTGCTGCGGATGATGCTGACCGACAAATCGTCGATCGCGCAGGCCGCCGGCTGCGAGACGCCGTGGGAGTACCGCGCACTGCCGGGTGTTGTCGTCGTGGACGAGGGCACGCCCTTCGTCAACGACGACATTCAGGCGATCTGCACCGATCTCAAGATCGCGTTCAAAAGCCCCCAGGCCGAAATGCCCCGGCAGCGCGGCAAGATCGAGCGCTGGTTTCAGACCATGGACATCCGCGGTCTCGCCCGCTTCGCCGGCCGCGCCTTCAGCAACCCCATGGCGAGGGGCAAATACGAGGCCCTCGCGCGCGCATGCGTCACGGTCGAGGAGCTTGCCGTGCTAATCGTCCGCTTCATCGTCGACCAATATCACAATGCCCCGCATGCCGGGCTTGGCGGCGAAGCGCCGCGCGCGTGCTGGCTGCGGCTCACCAAGAAATATCCACCCACCGTACCTCCTGGCCGGGACCAGATCCGGCGTGCATTCGGGCAGGACTTCACCGCGACCGTGCAATCGAGCGGGATCGAAATCTTCGGAAACTGGTACCAGTCGCGCGAAGTGCAGGAGGTGTTCGAGACGAGGGGCCACGTCGATGTCACGGTCCGCGTCGATTCCGAGGACCTCGGGGCCATCTCGCTGCGGCAGCCCGGCTGCTGGAACACGGTACTCGGCCCTGACGTCATGAACGGTGTCTCGGTCGCTGTCTGGGAGGCGGCGCAGGCCGACTTGCGACGCCAGAACCAGGACATGCAAAACCTCGTCAAACCGGTCGTGCATCGCTCCATCGCCTTCGCAAAGATCGCCGACGAGGCGACGCGCCGGCGCCAATCCATCCTCTACCGGCCGATGTCGCAGGAGGACCTCGTGCGCGCTCGCGAGCGCATGCGCATCGGCGTCCGCTACCGGGTCGAAACGGTCCGCCCGCCGACCGCACCGACCGACATCTTCACCGATCACGTCGCCGTGCGCGGTCCCGCGCGCAGCCCCGACGCCCCCGCGCCCGAATTGCCGCGCGAGACCGGCACGCCTGCCGGTAAGCCGCACCGCTCTAAGACCGCACGCCCCCGCCGGACGACGACCGCCGAGTCCGAAATCGGACGGCGCGGCAAGACGCAACCCCGCAAATGGACGTTCAAATGACCTACGACCACAGCGATCCTTCGTCCTATCTGCGCAATCTATGGAGCGCGGATGAGGCATCGAACAACGCCAAAATCGAGGACGCGAAAGGCATATACGTCGGCTCGGAGCGCGACGACCAGATCGCCGCGCAATTGAAACGTCTGACGCTGAACGCCGCCAGGCGACGGGATCCGCACCTGCCGTTCTCGGCCGACAATCGCGCCTACGGCAGGGGTCTCGTTCTCGTCGGCGCCTCCGGCGCCGGCAAGACGACGCTGCTGCAGGAGGGCTTCAAGACAAACCCGGCGTTTCCGAACTACGGCAAACGCGGCGTCTGGTGTCCGCTCGTCAGCGTCAGGGCGCCCGCGCCCTGCACGCTCCTTCAGCTCGCGATGCGCATTCTCGGCCGGCTCGAATACAGGGCGACCCGCGAACTCAGGGAAAACGTCGCTTGGGTACGGGTGCGCGATCAGCTCGCGCTGCAGAATATCCTGTTCCTGCACATCGACGACTTGCAGCGGGTGCTGCATCAGTTGAGCGAAGAAGAAATCCAGAAGGTCCGCGATACGCTCACGGACCTGATGGCCGCCGAGGATTGGCCGGTCCAGCTCATCTTGAGCGGACTGCCGGAGCTCGTTCCGTTCGTTCGCGCCGACCGGCAGCTGCGCCGACGGCTGCGGTTCATGTCCTTGCCGCGCTTGTCCGAGCAGGAACACGCCGAGTTCGTTGCTGCGGCCATCAAAAAATACGCCGAAACCACCGGGCTCGCCGTGAAGACCGATCCCGAGCAATCGATCGTCGGGCGTCTGCTGCATGCGGGGCAATACGAAATGGGCATCACGCTGGAAATCATTGGCGAGGCAGTCGAGTTTGCATTGGAACGCGCGGCAGGAAGCCTGACGGTGACCGATTTTGCCGACGCTTACGCCGAACGCAATTTGCTGCCGGACGATCAAAATCCGTTCATGGCATACGACTGGGACCGGATCGACACGAGCCGGCTGGTGCCGAGGACCGACGGCGATGACGATTCCGACGGCGAGTTCACGGAGACGCCGCAGTCGAAACGCCGGCATCGGAGGAAGTCATGACGTCGTTGCGCGCCGCCGTTCCGTTCAGCGCCGGCGAAACCCCACAGAGCTTCACGTCGCGTCTGGCCGCGGCCAACCGGTTGTCGGCCCGGGAGTTCTGTCTCGATTTCGGCCTGCACTTCCAGAGCGTCGTCGATGGAGACGCCGCGGCGATCGCCACGATCGCCGACCTCGGCGGCGTCTGCGGCGCCGATCTCGCCGCGCACGCTTTCGTGCGGATCGACAAACAGAAACGAGACTATCTTCACCGCGGCCAACGCCTCGTCCGGTCGGCGCTTTGCCGCGGCCGCGTGCGGGTCTGTCCGAGGTGCCTGCTCGACGACATCGCCGCGCGATCGAGCCTCGATCCCGCTCTGGCCGTCTTCGGGCGCTCAAGCTGGCTGATCGAGGCGGTGAAGACGTGTTTCGAACACGCTTTGGGCTTGGTCGAAATCAGCGCGGACATGGCGCCGAGCAGCTTGCACGATTTCGTGGCCCACGCGACGCCGGCACTGGCCCGTCTCGATCGCCTGGCCGCAACGGCGACGGGGCGGGAAACGAGTGGCTTGGAGCGGTATGTGCTCGACCGGCTCGACGGACGCCCGGGGGCACCATTGCTCGACAGCATCGAACTGCACGCCGCTATCCGGCTGTGCGAAATGATCGGCGCCGTTGCCATGTTCGGTCGCACCGCCAATCTCAAGCGGCTTAGCGAACAGGATTGGCTTCAGGCTGGTGCGGCCGGCTTTGCGGTCGCCGCCGGCGGAGAGCCGGCGATCGGCGCTTTCCTCGACGAGCTGCAGCGCACCTACGCGTACACGGGAGCCGGCAACGAGGGTCCCCAGGCGCTGTTCGGCAGGTTCTACCAATGGCTGGAATTCGGGGGCGGGGCCGAGCATCCGGCCTATGACCCCATCCGGGCAGTGGTCGGACGACACATCCGGGAGCACCTGCCGGTCGGGCCCGGCGACGTCGTTTTCGGGGAGCCGGTTCGGGAGAGGAAGGTGCACTCCGTGACGACGCTGTCGATGGAGACCGGCATGCATCCCAAACGGCTGGAGAAGCTCCTACGAGCGGCTGGGCTGGTCGGGAGCGGTTCAGACGCCTCGACGCACAAACTGCTGCTGTGCGACGCCCGCCTGGCGGCCAGGGTGGTAGAGAGGGCGCGGGGTGCGCTCTCCTTGCCGGCGGCCGGGCGCTACCTGAACGCGCCGCGCGTCCATATCCAGCTCCTCGCCAAGAGGCGGTTCATTACGCCCTGCCTGCCGGCGGCGGACTTCTCCGCCAACGACCAATACGCGCCGGCCGATCTCGATGAGTTCTTGAGCCGGCTGCTCGGTGGCGCCCGCGCCGTTGGCAAGCCTAAGCCCGGCCAGATGACCATCCCCAGCGCCGCCAAGCGCTCGTGCTGCTCCGCGGCCGAGATTATCCGCCTGATCCTCGACCGCAAGCTCGACTGGGTCGGACGTCTCAAAGGGGCCCGCGGCTATCTCTCTGTCCTAGTCGACGCCGAGGAGATCCGCCACAAGGTGCGCGGGCAGGACCACGGCGGGCTGACGCCAAGGCAGGTCGCTGCCGCGCTTGGCTGCAATGACAAGATCATCGCCCCGCTGGTCGCCGGCGGGCACCTGAAAGCACAGCGCGTGGTCAATCCGATCAACCGGTGTCCGCAGGTCGTGATCATGCCGGCGGAGGTGGAGAGATTTCGGAGGGAATACGTGTCGCTATTCGTGCTGGCCAAGGAGCGAGGGGAGCATTTCCTGGCGGCGAAAAAGGCGCTCGACGCGGTGGGGATCATGCCAGCATTCGATGCGAAGAAGGTCGGGGCGACGTTCTATCGGCGGGTGGCTATCAACAGTAGTCGTGATCGGGTTTATTGACGGCATTTCTGATCTCTGACTCAATAACATCAAACACGGCGGCACCTTTGCCGTCTATTGGCCTTTACTGATGGATTGAATTCTTATGAGGTCGCCACTCACTCCAGCTGCTGCCAGCATATTGCTGACGTTGGTTCTCTCCGTGTCAGCAGCAGCTGGTCCATACGAAGATGCTATCGCAGCCTATGATAAAAAGGATTACGTGGCTGCTTATCGTTTGTTGCGCAATCTTGCGGAACAAAACGATGATCGTGCTGAATACAAACTTGCCCTGATGCTGGACATCGGCCAAGGCGTGCCGAAGGACCCAATAGAATCAAATAAATGGTATCGGCTGGCGGCCGAACATGGGAATAGCGCGGCGCAGCACGATCTCGGGGCGCTATATTATTTCGGTTTTAATGGTTTGCCGCGTGATTACAGCGAGGCCGCCAAATGGACTCGGCTAGCGGCCGATCAGGGGATTGCTGAATCTCAATGCATTCTTGCGATTTTATACGACAACGGCCAAGGCGTGCCGCAGGATCATGCGGAAGCGACGAAGTGGTATCGTCGCGCCGCGGATCAAGGAATGGTTGAAGCGTTAAACGCGCTCGGCATTGGTTATGAGTTAGGGAGCGGAGTTCCGCAGGACTATGTTAAGGCCGCGGAGTGGTATCGTCGCGCTGCCGACAAAGGATTTCCTCAGGCTGAGTTTGCGCTAGGACTTATGAATTATAACGGTAAAGGCAGTCCGCCCGATTACACGATGGCTGCGAAGTGGTTCCAGCGTGCTGGAGATAATGGCTTCGTGAGGGCCCAGTTTTTTCTTGGAATTATGTACCATCAGGGCCAAGGCGTGCCGCAGGACTATGGCGAAGCTCTAAAGTGGTTTCGACTTGCGGCTGAGCAAGGTGATGCCGAATCCCAAACAAATCTCGGGTTTGCTTACCGTAGCGGGGACGGCGTAGAGGCAAGTGATGTTGAGGCGCTGAAATGGTTTCGCTTAGCCGCAGACCAAGGTGACGCGATGGCGCAGAAGCAGCTCGGGATTATGTACGCCAATGGCAACGGCGTGCCGCAGGATTTAGTTCGCGCTCATATGTGGCTGAATTTAGCGTCTGCGAAAGGTGAAACGAGCGCAGCGACGATGCGCGACGTTCTTGCGCGCAGGTTTATGACGAAAACCCAGATTGTCGAAGCACAGACACTTGCGCGCGAGTGGAGGCCTAAAATCTCAACTCAAGAACGGACGCTGGCTCATGACCGATGATACGCGGCTTCATCGTTTGTATGCTCGCGCTCGCCTCGATGACCGCGAGGTAAACGAACTGATCGGCTTGGCCCACGGCATGGTCGCGCACGGCTCGATCACGAAGGACGACGTCGACTACCTGCACAAATGGCTCGTCGCGCATGCCGCGGCAACTGCAAATCCGGTAGTTATGGCTTTGCAGGATCAAATCGACCGCATTCTCGCCAATGGCGACGTCAATGCAGAGGAGGCGGCGGACATCTTCTGCGTACTAAAGCGGTTTGCCGGAGGCGATTTTGAGCTTGGAGAGACCCTTAAGGCGACGACGCTGCCACTTGACGCTCCGCCGCCAGTAATCGAATTCTGCAATTCACATTTTTGCTTTACAGGCACTTTTGCTTTCGGCACCCGGAAGGAATGTGAGGCTGCTGTCGAGGCCATTGGGGCAGTATGTGGTCCCCTATCCCACAAGACCGCCTATCTCGTTATCGGCATTTATGCGACCGATGCATGGACACACTCCTCTTTCGGTCGGAAGATCGAGAAAGCCGTCACGATGCGTGATAAGGGATTGCCTATCGCGATCGTCGGCGAGCAATATTGGGTCGCTCAGCTGCGCGCTTAGTCGCCCTTTAGCGCGCGACGAGTGGTTCTGGGAGGGCGCCATGGGACGACGGGCGGCGGATCGCCGAAGAAGATGCCCGATTGGCGTCGGTACGGCGTTCCCGGGCTTTCCCCCCTTGGCGGACCTGCTTGCCGTCATGGTGCGTCGGCGTACGACCGTCGAATGTAGCCGGGATCGCTGGTGCGAGCCGGGCGAGAGCCTCGGCCGGCGAGGGCGTTGGCCAGCTAATCGGCGTCGGCTCGGCGGGCCCCGAAGTGGCGTCTTTCCACGGTCATGCTTATATTAACGGCGGTCATGGAGGGCCTGAAGAATGGCTACTGTCGTGAAGCTTTTGAAACGTGAAAACGATCCCCTGGGGTACGAAGGGGGCGTTTTCACGCGGGTTCGCGCCATGGCCGAAGATGCCCTTGCCGGCGTCAACGAAGACGCGGTCGAGGAGGAAGCGGCAGTTCTTCGCAATCGGCTAGGCTTGGGTCGCGGAGTCGGGAAAGATGCCGCTCATCAAGGATGAAAAGCAGCCAATCATTCTGGTTCCGGATAACGGCCCCATTACGGCTTTGGCGTCGATTCGCTCTCTCGACTGGCTTCTTCTGCCCGGCGTTCCGGTCAAGATCACGGATCAGGTTGCGGATGAGGCCACGCGCAATCTCGATCTCGCTTGGCGTGCGGAGGCGTGTGAATGGATCGTTCGTAACGTCGTCGCCGGACGCGTGAAGATTGCTTATACCGACACTGGCTTCGACCATCGGCAGCAATTCGATGGCTGGGTCGCGGCCGGCATGGATCCGGCAAGCCGACCGCGCGGTCGGAATTTGGGAGAAGCTTCCATTTTGGAACTGATGCGGACCTTGGAGGTCGAGGCGCGCGGCGACAACAAGGCAATAGTTCTGGTTGATGAACGAAGGGCCCGACGCGCATTGAGCATTCTCGACGCCAACCTAGACATAGTTTCCACCCGAGCGTTTTTCCGTGTTCTGGCTACCGACTATGGCCTAAACGACACTTTGGGGTACTGGCGATTGGTATTAAATATGGTGCCTGAGATGGACACGATTGACGAGGTGCTGAAAGTACGTTTTTAATTTGTGCGGATACCGGGCCATGCCAATCACGGTGAATGTCGCCGACAGCAAACTTCTTCGCGAGCCGATTGATCGGGCGCGGACCGAAGGCGAGGCGAAGGGCGAGGCAAAAGGTAAAGCCGCGGCGATCGAGAAGATTTTGCAGCGGCGATTTCAGCGAGACGTGCCTGCAGGGTTGACCGATCATTTGGTTGGCCTCGCCGTGCCGACGCTCGACCTTATCTTCGATCAAAGCCTTACAGCGGGGTCGGTGGAAGATGCGTTGGGCAGCTACATGCCGGCGAAAACACGCGACCTGAACGGCTGACGTGGCAGGTTCCAAGCGTGCCGGTTGGTTTCGACGTGTTTCGGATTCGGCGCTGCGTCGCGGACGTTCTACGAGCGCTGACGTCCACCGGGCAGCGCATTTGACGCAAGTTTGAAACGATATTGACTCTGCAATGTTCGTATTATTCTAACTTGTTTTCCGTACCTCGATCGCCGTGAGGTGCGCATGAGAAAACTATTATGCGTCTTGGTCGCGACAGCGTTCTGGGCAGTCCAGGTGACGCCTGTGCTGGCGCAGGCGGCGCCGATGCCGCTGGAGGCTCCGGCCGCTGCGATTGGCGGCGCGTATGTCGTCAAGAAGACTACCGGCGCCTGTCTCAGACATCCGTTGCTCTGCGCGGCCGCTGTCGTAGCCGGCGCCGGTTACTTACACCACGTTGAAAAAACCGTGCGCGAGCTGGACGCCGAGACGCCCGCTTGCAATGGCGGTTACGCGTCGCTGTATCGGGCCGTCGGCGGGCTCGAAAGGGCCGAAATCGCCGCGATCCAACGGTATGTCATTCTGCCAACCGGCATCGGTGTTAAGCAGTTTATGCTGAGCTTTGATGATGCGAAGTTTATTGCTAGCTTCAATCAGAAATTCGAGACCAGTCCGACCAAGAAGATGTTCATTGTTACGTCCAAGGTGTGCGCGAGCACGCTTGCCATGGCGGAGAGATTCTCCGATGTCGGTCACGTCGTAGTGTCGTTCACGCGCGATGCATTGAAAATGGTAAACCTCGATGCATCCCGCACAGGCGGGATCCAGGAGATGTGGGCGTCCGGAGCATCAGAATGACCTATTCGGTCGAATTTTACGCCGACGTCGAAATGGTCGGTGACGATCCGCATCCGCCCGCGCTCACCGTCGAGGTCCGGCCCAATTTCGTGGTCGGCGACAGCTACTGCCTCTGCTACATCACCGAGACGTCGCCAGCCGAAGGCATTCGGCTTCACGGGCGCGGTTCCTTCAAGGCCACGGCGGTGTGCGCTCCGGAGGTTCGCGATCACTTCGCTTCCGGCGCGTCGTTTGAATTGCGCGCGGCGTCGCGCGTCTTCGCCAGGGGCATATTCCGCGAGATCATCTCCTGTATCGAAGACAGGCCGCTGGCCGTGTAGCAGCCTTCTGCTTTTTCACGGACAAACTATGCGCCGGATCGCTGGCGTACTTTGTTCGTCAACGATTTCGTCCGTACCTCGATCGCCGTGAGGTGCGCATGAGAAAACTATTATGCGTCTTGGTCGCCACAGCGTTCTGCGCAGTCCAGGTGACGCCTGTGCTGGCGTAGTCGGCGACGATGTCGCTGGAGGCGTCGCTTGCAATTGGGCGACAGGATCAGCGATGTGGACCATCAAGTTGTTGCCTTCGACAGACGCGCTCTTGAATTTGTAAACTTGGACGCCGCCAGGAGCGGCGGGATCAGGACGCTGCGGAAATTCAAGTAGGTCGACATGGATCACTATGCGTTCAGGGTAGAAGCGTCGGTGTCGTTCGACGGGTTTCGACGTCAGAGCCCGGCTCTGCCGGGTTATCGGCCCAACCTGTTCGTCGGCGGAGAATATTTCGTCTGCGAGGTGAAGCGGATGGAGCCGTACGGCCGCTTCGAGCATGGTCAATCCGGGAAGATCGAAATGTGGATCATCGTGCCCGACGACCGGCGCGAGAGGTTCGTCAAGGGCGCCTCATTCGAGCTTCGCGAGGTACCTGACCGCGTGGCTGGCGGGATGATCGAATGTATCCTTGAGGTCAAAAAGATCGAGCCGGATCCTGGGTGCGATCACATGCCATGACTCTGACGGTTCGGTGAGAATGACCTATGCGGTCGAATTTCACGCGGACATGTTCATCACGGGCATTGCCCGGCCCGCAACCATATATATAGACGATCAAAGTTCAGGCATGCTGGTATCTGTGATAAATAAGCAATGGCGAAACTGGTGGCCGCTTCGCGATGGAGGGTTCGGTGACACAAGTCTTGCAAATTGCCGCTGCCTTGGAGCGCGTCTCTGAGGTCGAAAGCGGCCAATCTGTGTCCTTCATGCATCTCATGAAGCTGCTTTACTACGCCCAGGCCATTACCTTGGCGCAGACGGGCGCTCCTTTGTTCGACGGCGCGTTCCAGGCGTGGACGCATGGACCGGTAGAAATGAGCTTGTGGAAACTCCGTGCCGATCATAAGGCCGACTGGCTGAGAATGCTCGCGACACAGGTACCGCAGATGTCCGATGCGGCCTGGGAACATCTCCGCGGGGTGTATCACGTTTTCGGATCTCTCAACGGTACTGCGCTTTCGCAAGCGACCCATGTGGAGCGACCATGGGTGCGCGCCCGCAAGGATCTCCGGTGGGATCAGCCTTCGCAGGAGCCCATATCGGAGACGGCCATGCGCGACTTCTACGCGGAGATCATCGACGACGGAGAGGATGCGTTACGGGAACTCGGGCTTCCGCTGGAGGAGGGCTTGCCGGCATGGGCTCTTGCGTACCGCGTTGGCGTCAACCTGAAGCGGCTGGTCGGACATCCATTCTTCGACGGGGCCAGGTCGCGCGAATGGCGGTCGGCGCTTGGACTTGCCGACGTTCCGGACCGTTGGTCGGAGGACGACTTTCGTCCGCTGGAGCGGTCTGCGCGGGATTTGCGCGGCATGGCGTCGTGATAGCGCAATGAAGTTGGTCATCGACAGGTCCATTCGGCGAGCTGTCGCTGGCAAACAGTCGGCGTCTAAGCGGCTGGCGACCCTCGAACGCCTGGTCGGGGAGGGCAAGCCTATTCCGCAAAGCCTGCTCAAGGCGTCCGGTACGGGACGGGCTACCGCGTTTGCGCCATACGTGGCGCTTGGACTGCATCACGCCAAACTCGACTACAGCGGCTCCGGTGGAGGCGATCCGCTCCTCGTCATGCAGCGGATCGGCGACGACACGCTCGTTTCGATCGCGCTGACTACGCATGAGGACTACGCCACGTCCGACCACGCACGTTGCCGACGTTGGTTGTGGGAAAACCGGCACGCTATCGACTGGAGCATATCCCAAGAAGCAAAATTGGCATTCGAAGCGTTGGAGAACGAATTCACCTCCGGCAATCCCTCGCCGCCCGGATCCAAAAAATGATTACCGCTTCGAGCGGCGCACGATGGGAGGCCGACTGTCGCGCCGGCAAGCTCGAACGTCGAATTGTCGAGCAGTTGCCGCAAACAGCCCGCGGCGCCGCCGTTCGATGCACCCCAGCCGGCGGCGTTCGAACGATTTCGAAGATAGGGGGACAACTATAGCCGGTCACGTGGACCATCCGCTTCACGACCTGAAATCCGCGGTCAACGATTCCAATGACTTGCCGGAGCGGTAGCGGGCAAACTATACCCGGTGCCGCACGGGCTGATTGATGTCGCTTACTGTGATAATCGCAAGTCTTGCGGTTCTTGCGACACTAGCCGCTGCATTCGTTCAACCAATTGTTAGCCACTGGCTAACACCAAAACAAAAGCTTCGCGTGGACGTGACAGCTTCGGAGTATGCACTTCCTCCGACCATCTCACGAGAAATGTCAGCTTACTATTATAAGATTCGCGCCCACGGACAGCCGGCGCCCGAGTTCGGCGAATTTCTCAAACGCGCCGAACGTCTTGAGAGCTATTTCGATGTTATCGTTACAAATACTGGAAAAACCATTTCTCAAAATGTCATACTTGGATGCTCTGCATTTGGAAAATATGTCTTAATACATTCACGGAACAAATCAGAATATCACACCGACCAGCAAGAATATTTTCTTGGAGACCTTCAGCCATCTGAAAGGGGGCGCTGCCAAATTTGGTCGTCGAGTTATTTTCCGAGTTACGATCGCGCCGCACGTGAAATGTTTTCAATTAGAGATGACCACAACAGCTCAAAACAAATCATCCTTAGACGCTATTATGATACTACATCCCACTATTTACTGGAGCGGTCACATGTTGAGAGTCTCTTGTCCGCTTTGAAATGGGGTGTTTTGCCTTCGCTGGTGCTTGGGCTTTTGGGCTTCCTCATTGCCGTAGTCGCTCGCCGCTTTGGGTTGGCATAACCCGGGGTGAAATTATCGATTCGCCCACCGTGTCAAGCCCCGTAGAATCGCGTCCCTTTCCGTTAACGGCATATGAATCGCCGAGCAAAAAACGGGTGGGACTCGGAACCGGACTCTCGTTCATGCTTCGCAGGCGATTCTTCAAGCGAGTCTCGGAGCCGCCGATGAACACGTTGCTGGCTGTTGCCCTTATGGCTGCTTGCGCCGCCAACCTGGTTTGTGTGCTCGGTCATCTCTAGGTGAGCGCAGCGCGAGCTTCGCCGCGGTGGTCGGGCGTCGCTTGCGCGCGATTCGCTTTATCCAAGCACTTCGCTTTTGTGGAACCGCGCGTTAGCATCCATCGATGGAGGTCGATCCATGAGTCGCAACAATATCCTCTACCTCGTCGTCGGCGCGCTGGTGGTCGTTGTCGCCGTGATGGGGTATCAACTCTATCAGGATCGCAAGAAGCCCGAAGGCATGCGCATCGATGTCGGCCCCAACGGCCTGTCGATCGAGAAGAAATAGCAGCGCCCGCGTAGCGACGTAGGGCGGAACAGCGCAGCGTATTCCGCCGATCGGAAGTCGTGCTACAATGCCGTCATGAAAACTAGACATCTCGCCGAAATTCTCGAACGGGTCGAACGCTGGCCGGCGCATGCGCAGGACGAGCTTGCCGAGATCGCACGTGAAATTGACGCCGGCTTCAAGGACGAAACCTATGAGCCGACCGACGAGGAGCTTGCAGGCATCGACCGGGGCTTGCGCGACGCAGAGCAAGGTCGCTTCGCGACGGACGCGGAGGTGGAGGCGGCGTTCGCCAAGTTCCGCCGCCCTTGCGTCTGATTGATCCACGAGTTGATCCACGAGTTGATCCATGAGGGGCGAGATGCCGGTCGTCTTCCGCGACGGCGGCCTCCGTTATTTCTTTTTCTCCAACGAAGGAGACCCGCGCGAGCCGCGGCACGTTCACGTCAAGGGCGGCGGCAAGGATGCGAAAATCTGGCTGGAGCCGCAGGTTGCGATAGCGGAAAGCTACGGCTTTAATTCGGTCGAGCTTACGCGTATCTTACGCATGGTGTCGGAACGACGTACCTTGATCTTGAAGGCGTGGGATGACCATTTCGGCAACGGCGGTCCGCTTTGACGAGCACACGATGTGGGTCGACTTGACCGACGGCCGCACGTTGGGGGTGCCGCTCGCTTGGTTTCCGCGCCTGTTGCACGCGAGCGCAGAGGCGCGGGGGCGCGTCGAAATCAGCCGGACCGGCCTGCATTGGGAAGACCTCGACGAGGATATTTCGATTGCGGGCCTGCTTGCCGGGCGGGGCGATATGACGAGGCAGTCCGAGCGCGCCGTGTGAGCGCATAGGATGGGTTGAGCCGTTTCGCTCAAGCCATCCCACATCGCGCTCGCGCGCGATCCGCGCTACAAACTGCATGCACGGCGGCGCGATAAGAGAGGTCATCAATGCTGCGGGATTCGTTCGCACTCCTCACCCTCGCGCTTTCCCTGTCGCTGATCGCGGCGGCTTCGGCCGCGCCCGCGCACAAGATACCGGCGCAGAAGCGACACCATCTCTCGCGCCACTGGCACGGCTATGGCTTCCTGCCCGGCTATCGCCCGCCCGAGGTGATCGCGCGCGACCGCGCGGCGCACGATTGGGACGTCAACGGGCCGCTGTATCAGTTTTATGGCCCGGCCTGGCCGGGTTTCTATCACAACCGCTGGAACGGCGGCGGCTTCGGCCCCTGTTACACGGAAACGCCGATCGGACCGATCTGGAATTGCGGGCGGTAGCGGCGAGCGCAGGGTGGGCAAGCGAGCATAGGTGGGTCGCTTGCCCACCTTTACGTCGCCGTTACGAAGCTCATCAATCGTGCGATCGGTAAGCTGCGCTCCCTAAAACGAATATTCCAATCCGAAAGTGGCTCCTTGAAAAAGCACATTCGAGGCGCAGTTGACGCCAAGCGCGCGCACGTTCGCCTCAGTCAAAGTTTCCTGGATCTGTCCAGGCGCCAACGCAACGCCGTCGAGCCATAGCGCTTCGTAGCCTGCCTTGAGCGCCAGTCCCTTGCTGAGTTGATATTTCAACTGCAACTGAGCTTCGCCGGCGAAGGCGGCGCCGTTGGTCGTGGCCTGCGATGGGTTCACGATCTTCTTGAGGCTGACTCCGGTCGACTGCTCGGCATTGTTGTCAAAGAGGCCGATCTTGATCACCCCGTCGAGCGAAAAGCGGCCAAGCTCCAGCATTCTCCCATCCGCGCCGATCTGGACGCCATAAAGATTGTTCGTCGTGCCTGTCGTCCAGAAGGGCGGATAGTTTCCCGCCGGCCCATCCGGGGGGAGCTGGGCGACTTGAAGGAGATTGTAACCAGGATTTGTCTGCTTCCATGACGGCATAGTGAGATCTGCGGGCGTCAGCGTACCCTGAAGATTGTCGTTCAATTGCAGCCAACGCAATCCGGCCAGTATGGTCACGCGGCTGGAGAGATCCAGCCGCGCGTTGGCCTCGGCATTGTAAAGGTTCGTGGCGGCACTCCATGCCATTGCCTGGTACGGGAAATCTTGAGTCTGCCAGAAGGCGCCGGGAGCCTTCATCACCAGCCAGTCGGCCGGACTGTCGGGACCGATGGCCTTGGTGGTGTTCTGGTTGAAGATGTTGAAATACGACAGCTCCACGCCGTAGCCGGAGCCGCCATGGTACATCAGGCTTATTTTCGGTCCCGCGGAAAAACCCTGTTGAAACTGGCTGCTGTTAAAAGCTTCGGTGCCGGGATATGTGAACGTATCGTAGCTTGGCGGATTGAAGAACGGTACGCTGCCGGGCACGCGGGCGACCAGCGTTTGATTGACGCCGCCCAGGCGTTCCAAAACGATAGCCTCGGCCGAGACGGTCCATCGCGACGTAGAGTCCGATCGGCCAACCGGCGTTTGCGGCGACGATAAGGGCCACCCTTCACCATCCGCCAAATTGCCGGTTGAATTCTCCTGGTCTTTAGCCGACGCAGTTATCGGCAGGAACAGCGCGGCAAGGAGAGCAAAGAGGAAACAGGCGGCGGCAAACCCATGTTCACGACGAAACCATCCCAAAAGAATTCTCATGGGTTTGCCTTTGACCCAATCGAATCTTTGTCAAAGCAGCAGGAAAGCTTAGCCCGGATGGAGCGCAGCGCAATGCCGCCTCTGATACCGCTTCGGATTTCGGCGCAATCAGAACGCGCCGTATGATTTGCCAGGGCGAGTTACGCCCCCGCGACACCACGGCGCTCGTGGGCACGCTTCGCTTTGCCCACCCACCCCCTCACGCGAACGGATACATCGCATGCGCCGCGCCGGCGCGGATGTAGCCGGTGCCGATGGCGCTCAATAGGCCCTCGATGCCATCGAGCGTCTTGTCGATCAGGCCGCGCGGTTCGCCGGTCTCCAGCATGGTCTTGAGTTGCAAGAGCCCCTGGTTGGCGGCGTCGATGCGCCGCGCCAGCACCATCGTCACGTAGAGCAGGGCCGTCGGGTCCTGCAGCAAGGCCGCGGCGTCGGCGGCATGAAACTCCGACGGTTCCAGGGTGCGGACATCCGCGCTGTGCGGTGCATCGAGCAGCGCCGAAAGCTCGCCGAACACCGCGCCGGGTTCGGAGACCTGGGCGAACTCGATGTCGCCCTTGAAAATGCTGACCGCGCCGCTTTTGAGAATCAACAGCCGCCCGGTTTTCGTGCCTTCGGCAAACACGGTTGCGCCGGCGTCGTAGCTTTCGACCGGCAAGGCGGCCAGCCGCTTTTCCCAGGCCTCGGAATCGTGGATCAGCGCCATTTCCGCTACGCCCCTCATTGCCCCGCTATGGAGTGAGACCTATCACAGGGACACCCCATGGCTGGGACACCCATGACAGGCCGTTCGAAAAGGCTACTATGGAGCCGTGCGCAGGCGCAATCGCGTCGGGGCGCCGCCCGCTCGCAAGGAGACATCCGGATGAAATTCTTCTGGCACGCCGGCGTCGTGATGGCGCTGTCCGTCCTCTTAGGCATGGCGGCCCCGCCCGCGCAGGCGCAGGCGCCGGTCACGACGGCGTCCGGCCTCACCATCATCGACGCCAAGGTCGGCGCCGGCGCCTCGCCCAAGCCGGGGCAGACCTGCGTCATGCATTACACCGGCTGGCTCTACGAGAACGGCAAGAAGGGCAAGAAATTCGACTCCTCGGTCGACCGCGGCCAGCCGTTCGAATTCAAGATCGGCCTGCATCAGGTCATCGCCGGCTGGGACGAAGGCGTCGCGACCATGAAGGTCGGCGGCCGGCGCACGCTGATCATTCCGCCCGCGCTCGGCTACGGCGCCAATGGCGCTGGCAGCGCCATTCCGCCGAACGCGACGCTCATCTTCGACGTCGAGCTGCTCGCGATCAAATAGCGGACGGCCATATCACGCCGGAAAACCGAGAGTGATAATCGAACCGATCGGCGACAATATCGCTCTCGGCGTGGGACGACCGTGTCAGGGCGTCTCGGCACATTTGCCGGGGTGCGCCAAGCTCACGCCGGCCGCCTGGCGCGTGCAGTCATTGGGGTAGGTTTTGCCGTTGCAGCCGCAAACCGGCAGATAGATTTGGGGACAGATAACGGGCTTGCGCACGCAAGTCCCCTGCATATCCGGCACGAGGCAAGTCCCCGGCGGATGCTCGCAAAACTGGTGCGGCCCGCAGACCAGGCCGATGATGCCGCCGCATTTGGCGCCGACTTTGGCCATGCTCGGCGAAATCGAAAAGCCGCTCAAGAGGATGGCGGCAAGAGCGATGCGCAGTGCGATTGATCTGGACATCCGTGTTCCCCCGTTGTGGATGAATGCGCCCCGGCAGCGTGGCCGGCGCGCCGCTTGCGGCGTTTCTCGCCGTAAAAGCGCGATAGCATCGTCACACAACCATTGAGGTATTTCAATCCCGGCCGGGACCGAAACAAGAAGGCGCGGCCGCGGCACCGGCTTTACTGCGGCCGTGTGACGACGCGGCGGATACCGCCGCGTCGCGCCGCGATCACGCCCTCACACCCGCTTGAATTCGCCGCTGCCATGCGCCGCGTTGACGCCGACCGACAGTCCGGCTCCGGTGACGCCGCCGATACGCTGCCCGTTGCGCCAGAAGTCGATGTAGGTAATTCCGCCGATGACGGCGATGTTGAAATCCGCCGGACCAGGCAACTGGCTGGGGGGTATGCTCATCGCGCCTACGGTCCATAGCTTGCCAGCGCCGAGGCCGATACCCCATGCCGTGCCTGAATAGGTGAACTTCTCGCCCGTGGAGTAGTCTAGCGTGGGGTTGGTGTAGAGGGTGCTGTAGATGAACGCCGTCGCCCATGCAAAAGACCCGGAGACGGGATATTCGACCGCCTTCGCCGCGAGCGCCTGAGGGCCTAGCGCCGCAAGGTCCCGCGCCGCCGCCGCGGCCTGGTCGGCGTACGCCCTCAGCTGTTCATCGCTTAGTATGCCTGGCATGACACAACTCCCTGTTTGCATGTTTGCTACATCGCCCCTTTGGCGCGCGTCACTGATACATATGGTTGTAATGTATTTCAATACCCAATTTACACGTGTATAGCGGATGGAGCGATTCTCCTGCATTCCCGCCAACGCGCTGACATTCCGCCCAAACCGGATACAATGACGTCATGGATGATTTCCCGATCGTTCCGCCGTTCATCGTCAAGGACGCGCCGAAATCGCGGCGGCTGACGACGCTGAAAGAGGCGCACGACTATGTCGCCGAGGCGCTGCGCCTCGGCCGGCCGGCGCCGTGGCGCGAGCTGTGGCACCGCCTCAAAGCCGCGACGACCGAGGAGGAAGCGATCGAGGCGATCGGCGACATGCGCGAACTCCTCATCGAAGAAGATTTGCTGATCCCGTCGGGCAATAAAGCGTAGCCTGGATAGCGGTTACGCAATCCGGGATCTGCCCCGCCGACCGCACCAAAGCCCCCGGATTCGCTGCCGCTCAATCCGGGCTACGGCGCCACAACAGCGCGTCGACGCTCCACGGTCCCGGGCCGGCAAAGACGAGATAGAGGAACACGAAGCAGTACATGATCGCCAGTTCGCCGTGGTTGAGATACGGATAGAAGCCCTGCGGCGCGTGGATGAGGAAATAGCCGATCGCCATCTCGCCCGACATGATCAGCGCCGCCGCCCGCGTGAACAGGCCGAGCGTGACGAGAATGCCGCCGGCGAATTCGATGGCCGCGGAGAACCATTCCAGATCGAACAGCTCCGGGTGCGGCGCGTTCGGCGACGGAAAGCCGAAGAACTTCGACGCCCCGTGCTGCAAAAACAACAACGCCGCCATGATGCGGAGCAGGCTCAGCACATAGGGCGCCAGGCGATCGAGCGAAGCGATGATTCCGCTGGCGGGCGACTTGGCCGGCAGCGTGGAAACTTGGTCCATGGAAATCCTCACGAATGGTCCGCGCGTGCGCGCGGTGTAACGGCGATCGCGCTCAGACGCACCTCACAAGATTATGATGCGTTCGCCTGCATGCCCCCCTCACCCGCCCTCGCCCTCTGGCGCCGGAATGCGCTGCTCGTGGAAGCCGCGCTCGATCATGGCGTAGACCTCACGCACCAGAATGTGGGTCGCCACCTCGTTCTCGGTGCGGCCGAGCTTGCCGAGGGTGGCGAGCAGCGCGAGGTAGTTGAAGGTCTCGAGCGGCAGCGTCAGGCTTAAAGCCTTCGCGTCCGAGCGGTTTTCGGGACGGGCCATGAAACTCTACGCGCGTGTCCGGACATATGGTTAAAACATGGTTATTATGGCGTTATAATTCTTGGCACGCGAGTCGAATCGTGCAAGATTCTGGCCCGGCGAGGGTTTTCGCTCAACAAACTTAAGACGGGCCCCAGAATGGGGCCTCTGCGTCCAACTTATTGTTTTCGCATGATCTTTTTGGGGGCCGAGCGGTTCGATCCCCGGATCATGCGCCAAACGGCGGGCTTGCACTCCCGTTCGGCGCGGATGCGGCTCGGTGATCGCGGTGCCAGGACGTCCGGCAAGTCTTCCGGCAAGTCTGGCGCCGGCGTGCACCGATTTCGCGCTGGTCGGGCTGGTGAGCGCTCGCGGGGCGCTTTGTTGCGCGTTTAAGTCCCTCGCCCTGTCGGCGGCCCAGAACAGGCCGCGGCAAACGAGAGGCCATTGTTATGACCATTGCGACTTGGACGCCGGAGCGCATCGCGCAGCTCCGAAGCTTCGTCGATTCCGGGCTGACCTGCAGTCAGATCGCCGCCGAAATCGGCGTCACCCGCAACGCCGTGATCGGCAAGATCCACCGGCTCGGCCTGTCGCCGGGGCGGCCCGCGGCTCAACCGGCACGCTCATGCGCAGCGCGCGTCCGGCGCCCGCGGCTGCCGTCCCCGCGGCAGATGCTTCGCCTCGTCTACGCCGACGCGCCGGGCATCGCCGAAGGTACCGGTGCCGCATCCGAGGTGATCGACAGCGCCCAGCGCTGCTCTTTACTCGAACTCACGCAGAACACCTGCCGCTGGCCGGTCAGCGATCCGGGCGCGGCGGATTTCAGCTTTTGCGGCAATGACGCGCATACGGGTTTCCCGTACTGCGCCGCCCACGCCCGCATGGCGTATCGGTTTCCGGCGCGGCGCCGCGCTTAGAGCATGATCCGGAAAAGCCTGCCGCCGGACTTGATCCGGTAGTGGATGCCGGTTTTCCGAAAAGATCATGCTCCATCAAAAAGCTAGAGGTCGCTCGCGCGTGTTGGCACAACCTCCGCGCAGATTCGCGTGAGCGCCCTATTCGCATTAGCGCCATATTCATTGAATCCCGGTTAGACGAAGTCGCATGACACCGACGCCGCAATCACTGCTGGCTGAACTCGATGCGACACTGGTCCGGGCGCCGGATACGTGGCGGCGCTCGGCGCTGCGCCAGGTCCTCGATCTGTTTCTCGGCGGCGCCGCGGCCTACAGCCGCGACCATGTCGGCGTGTTCGACGAGGTGATGTGCCGGCTGATCCAGAACAAGGATCGGCCGACGCTGGTCGATTTGAGCAACAAGCTCGCCCCGGTCGACAACGCTCCGGCCAAGGTCATTGGCAACCTCGCCCGGCACAGCGACGCCGCCATTCACGGACCGGTGCTCGCGCAAGCCAAGGCGCTGCCGGACAAGGAGCTTGCGGCCATCGTCGACAAGGACCGCGTCGACCCCGCGCTGCTGGCGAAGATGGCGGCCCGGCCGCAGCTTGGCGCGGCGCTCACCGACGTTCTGCTCAAACGCGGCAATCGCGCCATCAGGCGCGCGATCATCGATCACCCCAACGCGCGCATTTCGGAGGCGGGCTTCGCCCGCGTCATCATGAGCCTCGACGGCGACAAGGATTTTGCCGCGGCGATCGCGAAGCGCCAGGATGTGCCGCCCGAGCTGCGGCTGTGGCTCGATAAGATCCTGAAGCCCGCGTAGGACGGCCCGGTCGCACCGCGCGCGCCGCAATGGCCGCAACGCGCGCTTGCAATCAATCGACGCCGCCGAGATAGGCCGCCTGCACCTTGGCGTCCTTCGACAGCGCTTCCGCGGTATCGGCGCCGACGATGTGGCCGTTGTCGAGGAGATAGCCGCGGTCGGCGATGGCGAGGCTCTGGCGGGCGTTCTGCTCGACCAGCAGGATGCCGACGCCGGTCGCCTTGATGCGGGTCAGCGTGCGGAACAGTTCGGTGCACAAGAGCGGCGACAGCCCGAGCGAGGGCTCGTCCAGCATCAAAATGTCGGGCGCCGACATCATGGCGCGGCCGACCGCGACCATCTGGCGTTCGCCACCGCTCATGGTGCGCACCAGCTGCTTGCGGCGCTCGGTGAGTTTCGGGAACAGACTGAGCACCCGTTCCAGGTTTTCCGCCTCGCGCGGGCGCGCGCGCGCCGGGTGGGCGCCGAGCGTGAGATTCTCCTGTACCGTCAGGTCGGCAAAAATCCCGCGGTCCTCGGGCACCAGCGCAATGCCGGTCTCGACGATTTCGTGCGCCGGACGGTGGGTGATGTCCGCGCCGTCCATCAGCACTGTCGCGCCCTCGATCTTGCGAATCTGCCCGGCGATCGCGCGCAGGAACGTGCTCTTGCCGGCGCCATTGGCGCCGAGCATGACCACGATCTCGCCTTTCGCCACCGTCGCCGACACGTTCTCCAGCGCGCGGTGGCGGCCGTAGAAGACCGAAACGTTGCGGCTCTCAAGCATGGGCGTCCCCGAGATAGGCGCGCACCACGCCGTGATCGGCCAGCACCTCGGCCGGCGTGCCTTCGGCGATCTTGACCCCGCTGCTCATGACGATGCAGCGGTCGCACAGGCTGCGGATCGCGTGCATCACGTGCTCGACGATGATGATGGTGCAGCCCTCGCTGCGCAATCGCTCGATCAGGGTGATGCCGACTTTCATTTCGGTCTGATTGAGCCCGGCGAGCCACTCGTCGAGCAGCAGCACCTTCGGATCGGAGGCGAGCGCCCGGGCGAGTTCGACCCGCTTCTGGTCGATATAGGTCAAGGCCGCGACGGCGGCGCCGCCGGCGTTCGGCAGGCCGACCCGCTGCAACAGGCCATGCGCGTGGTCCTCGAGCTCCTTGCCCCAGCGCCGCGCGTGCCCGAACACGCCGCCGGCCATGACGTTCTCGAGCGCCGTCATCGCCGGCAGCATGCGCACCAGCTGGAAAGTGCGGGCGACGCCCTTGGTGGCGACGCGGCTCGCGCCGGTGCCGGAAATCGGCTCGTCATAAAGCCTGATCTCGCCAGAGGTCGGCGTCAGCGCGCCGGAGATCAGGTTCATCATCGTGGTCTTGCCCGACCCGTTCGGCCCGATCAGGCCCAAAACCTCCTTCTCGGCGAGCATGAACGACATGCTGTCGACGGCGATGAGGCCGCCGAAACGCTTGCTGACGGCGGCCGCGGTCAGGGCCGTGGTTTTGGCCGTGGTGGTGGCGGCGTCAGGCATTGCGGCTGTTCCAGCGTTGCTGCAGGTGTTTCAACGAGGCGGCCGCGGCGTCGAGGCCGCGCTGCCAATGCTCGCGCGCGCGCGGCGGCAGGATCGCGCGGCGGGCGAACGCGTCCTCGGCGAGACCGGTGATGCCGTTCGGGATGACGTAGACGATCAACAGGAAGCAGGCGCCGAGCAACAGCGTGGTCTGGTTGGGAAAATTGATCGCGATCACCTCCCATAAAAGCACGAACGGAATGACGCCGAGGACCGGTCCCCACAAGCGGTGCGTCCCGCCGAGCAGCGCCATGATCACGACCTGGAACGACAGGAACGGGCTGAAGGCGACGCCCGGCTCGACGTAGCTCCAGCGCGGCGCCACCAGCGCGCCGGCGATCGCGGCGAACGTCGACGAGATGACGAACAACACCACCTTGGCGCGCGCGGTGTTGATGCCGCAATGCACCGCCACGACCTCGTCATTGCCGATGATGCGCAGCGCAAAGCCGAGCCGCGAGCGGCCGATCCACCAGCCGACCAGATAAACCGCCGCGGCCAACAGCAGGAGTTCCCAATAATACACGTTCTCGCTGCGATCGAGCAGGACGTAGATGCCGCTCATGGTGCCGAGGACATGCTGCAGCCAGGTCATGATCTGCCGCACCAGTTCGGCAAGCCCGAGCGAGAAGATCACGAAATAGACGCCCGATACCCGCAGCGTGGCGAGACCGACCACGGCCGCAAGCGCCGCGCCCGCGAGCGCGGCCAGAACGATCAGCAACGGATAGGGAATGATGTCGATGCCGCCCGCCACGGTGTACATGCCGATACCGAAAAACGCCGCGGTCGACAGCGCGATGTAATTGGTCGGCCCGGAGAACAACAGCCACGAGGTGGCGAGCGCCGTATACATCACGATCGAGATCGACAATTGCAGCGCATAGCCGCCGGCGACCAGCGGCACCAGGGCGGCGACGACGAACAGCGCGATGCCGATCAAGAAATAGCGCCGCTCGCCCGCGCCGACGATGTCGCCGAAGCGGACGGACTGCAGGGTCGGCGCGATGCTCGCGCACATCGCTTCGCCGCGTTGTACGAGCTTGTTCAAATAGCTCGAGCCGTGCGCCTCCCGGACGGGCCTTAAGGACTGCAGGGTCCGCGTGATCCTCTCGCGCATCGCTTCGCCGCGCTCTACGATCTTGCTCAAGTTGCTCAAGCCGTGCGCCTCCCGAACAGGCCTTCCGGCCGCACCAGCAAAACCACCATGAAGAGGACATAAGCGGCCGCGAGCGTGAGCCCGGGATCGATCAGGGTCGCGACCGCCGTCTCGGCGAGACCCAGGATGAACGCGGCGACGATCGTGCCGCGGATGTCGCCGACGCCGCCGAGGATGACGATGATCAGCGCCTTCAAGGTGAAGACGACGCCGAGCGACACGTCGAAGGTCAGGAACATGCTGAGGAGGCCGCCGCCCGCGGCCGTCACCGCGCCGCCGAGCGCGAACGCGAGCGCCGAGGTGCGCGCGACATTGATCGAGACGAGGCCCGCGGCCGAGGGATTGACCGATACCGCCCGCAGCGCGAGCCCGGCCCGGGTCTTGTGCAGCCAGAGGTAAAGCCCGATGCACAAGATCAGCGAGCCGAAGAACGCGACCACGCGGTTGAGGCCGTAGGGTTCGCCGAAGATGAAGATCGGGCGCGCCAGGTAGGCGTAGTCCAGATATTCGCCGCCGAACACCGTCAACAGGATGCCGACGCTGATGAAGCTCAAGCCGAAGGTGGCGAGGATGCTGTCGACCTCGAGCTTGCCCTGGCTCTTGGCGCGCCGCACCAGCGGCAGGATCAACACCCGGTAGATCGCCCAGTTCAGCACGAAGGCCGCGGGCACGATCAGGATCAGCGCATAGAGCGGGCTCGCCTTCGCGGCGGTGTAGAACCAGAACGTCGAGAACGCGCCGGCGATCAGCATCTCGCCGTTGGCGAGGTTCATGATGCGGGCGACGCCGTATTGCAGCTGCAGCCCCATCGCCATCAAGGCATAGGTGCCGCCAAGCAAAAGGCCGCTGATGATGATGTCCATAGCGAACGGCTTTACGACGGATGATGGATTCCGGATCCGCAAGGGGAAGCCGGACCATTTGACGGACAGCTGAAAGTCGCCCCGCATCGCCTCATCCCCGGTCCGCTGCGGGACCGGGGACGAGCTGCGACGTCAGAGGCCTGGTGGCTCATCGAAGAGCGTTGCGACCGCCTTCGGAGCTCGAGGTTCTCAACCCCAACTGGTCTTCAGCTTCACCTGGCCGTAGTTGCCGAAGCCTTCGCCGTTGACCGCGGCGAAGAAGCCGTTCTGCCACTGGCCGACCGTGTAGACCTTGTCGAGAATCTGGCCGGGCAACTCGACCTCGCCGATCAGGGTCTTGAACTTGCGGCCCCTGAAATGGGCGGCAATGGCCATCCGATCCATCGAGCCGACGGCCTCGATCGATTCCGTCAGCATCTGGAGCATGGAGTAGTAGAACGGGCTGCCCCAATAATCGGCGTCGACGCCGGTGACTTCCTTGTGTTTCTTGTACCAGGCTCGGATTTCCGGCGTATCGACGACGCCGCCGGCGCCGAGAACGTTCTCGGCCGCGGCGCCGTTCTTCAGCGAGAAGCCCTGGAACGCGCAGCCGACCGCGCTGTAATACGCCTTGACGTTGAGGCCTTCGATCTTGGCCGCGTCGGCGAGACCGAACGTGTCCGGCGGATAGGACCAGGCGACGAAGGCGTCGGGATTGGCGGCCTTGGCGGCCTTGATCACCGGCGAGTAGTCCTGCGTGCCGAGCGGATAGGACTTGTCGTAGACGATTTCGAAGCCGGCTTCCTTGAACAGCGGCCGTCCCGCATTCGCAAGCTCGATGCCGAAATCATCACCGACATTGACGACGGAGACCTTGTTGCCGATCTGGCCGCTGTCCTTGAGTTTCTTGAGGACGCCGATCGCGCCTTTGGCATAGGCGGTGGTCGACGACTGGAACATGAAGAAGCCCGGATAGCGCTTGACGAGCGTCGGTCCCTGGTCGGTGACGCAGGCCTGGGTGAGCTGCGGATAGTTGTATTTGGCGAAGATCGGCGCCGCGGCGAGATTGAAGCCGGTAGCGTACAACCCACCGATCCAATCTGCCTTGTCGATCGTCGCAAGCCGCTCGACCGCTTTGATGGCCTCGGACGGCTGCGTGCGGTCATCGTATTCGATCAGCTCGACCTTGCGTTGGCCGTCCTTGAGCTTGAGGCCGCCGCGTTCGTTGACTTCGTGGGCCCACAGCTTGTAGGGCGGGAAATGGGTGACCGCCGCGCCGGGCGCGAGCGGTCCGGTTTTCGCACCGACCACACCGACCTTCACGGCTGCCGCATCCGCTCTCGCGGCGCGATAGCCGACCGAGCCGGCCACCGCCGTGGCAGCAGAATATTTCAAAAATTCGCGACGTCGCATGGATTCCTCCCTTTTGGTATGCGCCGCTGCCGGGATTGACCCCCGAGTCATTTTTGGCGCTGAGGTGATGCTAGCGTTATAAAATCTGATTGCATAGTGCATTCGACGCCCACAGCCGCGCGTTTTTGAGGCGCGGTAAAAATCCGTGCCGGCCATCGCTCGCCGTGTGTGGGCCATCGCCCTCCGAGGCGATAAAAAACAAGCACTGGTTGGGTGAGCAGTAATTTAGCCCACCAAAAGTTCAGCCCACCAATATCAAAAGGCCCATCGAACAAGAAACAAGGTGGGAGGCGATGGCGGCCCGACCGTTCAAGTATGTCGGCATCGCATTCTAATCGCATGCTGCGCCGCTGCTTTCGGCGCGGCTCCGTTCGGTATCCGAACGGCAAATCGCCGAGCACGCGCCCGGTGTTTAAGTGCGCGCACTGTTTCATCTGAAACTACTTCATCTGAAACTACTCTTCCGGCTCGGTCGTGAAGAACAACGGATAGCCCTTCTGCTTGCCGAGCTCCGTTGCTTCCTTGGCCTTGGTCTCGGCGACGTCCCGCGTATAGACGGCGATGACGCAGGCGCCTTTTTGATGCGCCGTCATCATGACGCGATACGCCTGGTCGGCATTCATGCGAAACACCGCCTTGAGGACGAGAACGACGAAGTCGCGCGGCGTATAATCGTCGTTGAGCAGGATCACTTTGTAGAGCGGCGGGCGCTGCGTTTTCAGCTGCACCTTGGTGCGCGGCTTGACGACGGTCTTGGACATCGAAAGTCCTTTGGACATCGCAAGATCTTTGGACATCGCAAGACCTTTGGACACCGCAAGACCTTTGGATACCGCAAGGCCCGCGGCGCGTGGCGATGGGCAAAAGTATAATTCAAGCAAATCGACAATCACAGCCGCCCCGCCGCCGCAGCGACGTGCTTGCCAACCAGTTGCGCGACGCCACGCCTGCTACCCGCTCGCGCAGCGCCACGCCTGCGACCAGGTCGCGGTGCCGTGCGCCGGCGCGGTTCCGTCATAGGGCTGTGCTTGGAACCGCTTACGGAACTGTGCCATCCTTGCGCAGTCATCGCCCCGTCCGGTGGAGATCGTCGTGCACATACTCTGGATCATCATTATCGGCTTCATCGCCGGCATCATCGCACGCTTCCTGATGCCCGGACCGAACAATCCGGCCGGTTTCATTCTCACCACGGTGCTCGGCATTGCCGGCGCATTCGTGGCAACGCTGATCGGCCAGACGATCGGCTGGTATAGGCCCGATCAAGGCGCCGGCTTGATCGGCGCGGTCGTCGGCGCGGTCATCGTGCTGTTTGTCTGGCACCGGCTGGTGGTGCACGGGGTGATTTCCGATCCCGGCCGGCGCATGCTTTAGCCGCGGCAAGCGGACGCTAGCGACGGCAAGCGGACGTTTACGGCAAACGGACATGGCCGCTTGCCGCGGTCTCTAACCGATCAGCGGCCGAGCGATCCGCCTAGTCGCCGTTGACCCACCGAGACGCGGGGCGTGCGGCGCTCGACCACGACCGCGCGCGGCGCGCCGGTGCGGCCGGTGATGGTGACGCGATTGACGTCCTTGCGCTGCCCCATGCGCAACACCGCGACCCGAGCCTCATCCGGAGAGACCTCCATCAGCGAAGCGACAATTTCGATCTGCTGCTTGGGATCATCGGTCAATCCTTGGGCCGCCACCACCGCCTCGTCCACAGTCGGCGGATCCCGCCGCACCCGGCGCCGGCCGTCCTTCGTTTCCCAAATGTCGCTCATCTCGCACCTTTTTCTTTTCTTTGGCCATTCTTGGGCCATCCTTGGCGAAGGTCCGTCGCCTGAGGTCTTCCCCTGGTAAAACTCCTGCCACCCCGGCGTTCCTCGCTCGAACGCAATTATCGAGATTTTACCGCGTTGCAGCAAGAAAATTGTGCAATGCACATACAGCAAATTCGGCTACGGCACCTGCGTTCCACGCGTACCCGTTGGCCACGCACAATTATAAACGATTCTGGCGCCCGCAACCGGTGAGAGTCGAGCGAATGATTCTCATCCGTCCGATCGGCCCAAGTCGGCGTCGACGTCGGCGCGACGCCTTGGTGAGGCCGCGTCTTCGATGATTCGCCATCGCCTTCGAATCAAGACCCGGAGGCAAGAAGCCCGCAGCAGGGTGCGCGCGGCCAAAAAGTCGGCGCGGCAATCGCCCATGAGGAAATCGCCCACGAGGAAATCCCCCTAAAGAAGAAATCGCCCCGAGGAAAATCGCCCCGAGGCGATTGCGCTTCAGCGCGGCGGCATCTCGCTGAACAGCACACCGCCCTTCGCCTTGGCGGATTTTGCCGTTTCGACGAGCGAAACGGTGACGGCTTCCGGCGGCGCGCCGACGTTTTTGACGACGGCTTCCGTGATGTCCTTCACAAGCCCACGCTTTTGCTCGATCGAACGGCCTTCCAAAATGTAAACGATGACTTCCGGCATGGCAGACTCCTTTGCGGCATCAAGACCTAAATTGACCGAAAGTCGTAATCAAGGGCCGGCGCAGGCTTGCCTCGCGGTCGGCCCCGTATTATCGGGACATTCCCGTTCCGGGACACTAGGGGAGCTGACGATGAAGAAATTGGCTTTAGCAGTTGGCGTATTGGCGCTGGGGTTCACCGCCTCGACCGCCGTTCGTGCCGACTACGCCGTTGTCATGTTCAAGGACGGCCATTGCCGCCCGTGGGCTGACAGCAAGGCCGCGCCGGCCGGCGCGGGCTGGAAGTATCACTGGGTCGGCCTGAAGAGCTGGCAGTTTGCCGCGAGCAAGAAGCACTATGCGCTGAAGAAGCACTGGTGCAGCTCGTTCTATCCATAAGACCGTTCTATCCATAAGACTCAGAACGCGAATAACCGAAAGTGAGCGCGGTCCGACCGGTTCGGGCCGCGTATTTTACTTTGTATTCTCCCTTGCGATCCCCCTTCACGATCCCCCTTCCCGCGTCTTTGATCGCTCTTTAGCTTTGGCGAGCGCCGGGCTTGCTTCGCGATCGCGGCGACCCTACGTCGAAACCGCGTGGGCTGGCGCGAGAGGAAGCTGACGATGACCCGATTAGCACCCGTGAAGCGACTGGCACTGGTAACCGGCGTACTGGCGCTTGCATTCGCCGCCGCGACACCGGCGCGCGCCGATTTCGCCGTGATGAGATTCGATTCCGGCTATTGCCAAGTCTGGTGGGACAGCGCCGCCACCCCATGGGGTGCCGGCTGGACCAAGATCGCGCTCGGATTGCCCGACGCCGACGCGGCCCGAGCGGTGCTCTACAACGCCATCGCGCAGAACGTCTGCCGATAATCGCGCGCAAGATTCAACGCGTAAGGATCAACAAGCATCGACGCGCGGGCGGCGGCACCGGTGGCCGCCGCCTTTGCACTCAGCCTTGCACTCACCTGCCGCTGAAGCGGAAGTAGCCGTCGGCGGGCTCATCGCCGCTGTAGTTGAACAAGCGCTGGAACAGCAGCGGTCGGCCGGCGGCGTTGTTGGTTGCCAGGGGCGGCTGGTCGCCGCGCGCCGCGTAACGCGGCGCGGAGCGGTGCTTCTTGGCGACTTTCTTCGGCGCCGGCGGCGGGTCGGCGGCGGGAGTTGACTCGGTTGCGGGCGCCGCCTGGATTTCCGTGAGCGAAGACTCCGACTGACCTTTCGCCGCCGGGGCCTCGGCCAAGGCCGCCATCGCGGCCGGCGGCTGCGTGGTCGACACCGCGCTCGATTCGCTCGCGGCAAGCTTCGCGGCCGGAGCCTCGTTGTGCGCGGTTTGTGTTTTGACCGATTGGGTCTGCGCCTGGAGAGATTGCGCTTGGACGGGCGGCGCCACGGGCTGCGACGGCGCAGAGGTCACGGCGGACGACACCGCGATGCCATTGCCGGTGGCCGCATGTTTCACGGCCGCAGGCGCGGCGTCCGCGGTCGGGCGCGCCAGGGTGCGCGCCGCCACCGAAGCTGCGGGCAGGCTGTCATCGGCGGCGGGGTGATCGACCAGCGAGAACACAACTGCCGCGCCGGCCGTCGCGCCGATCGCCGTTGCAACAATGACGGTGCGCGCCGTGCGGAGGAAGCTCGGTGCAGGGGCGAGGTAGCCCCACTCCGGATGGAAGTTCCCGGCATTACGCATTACCAACCTCCTAGGCAACAGACGCTGCCCGTACCCTACTGCCTCCGCCCATTACTCGACCGCAAACGCGTCGACGGCGGAACCAGTTCCTCCTACCGCAACATATGGCTTAACGACCGGTGTTCCGCCTCGCAAGCACGGGGAACTAATTACCCCGGCCTGTTGCCGATCCGCACCAGGTTGCCTCCGGCGCGTAAGCCGCGCTACCAATTCGCACTCACCAGATGGCCGGCGGACGGAGAACTCGTCGCCGGGCCCTCGCCGCGGCCCGCGGACCCGCCGAACCATGACGGAATGCCTTCGATGACGTCAGCCGCGTGTTGCGTGGCGCCGACGACGCTATCCTTGATCGCCGCCGTCTGGTTGATCGCACGGGTAATCAGGGAAGGCCCGGCGCTCACGCCCGGCTGCGCCGGCCCGATTGCCAACGGCGGGCGCGGCACCGTGGTGTCGATCGCCGGCCCCGCGGCCTGGTCCGCCGTGACGGCGGCCACATGATAGGCCGGCAGGGCCGGCGGCTGCGGCGGAGCGGCCATCGGGAACTCGCGTTGCGAAACCATGGTGGCCGGCTCGCGCAGCGGCACCGGTTTTGGCGCCGCGGCGATCAGTGCAACCACCGGCCGATGCGGCGGCGCGGCTACCGACCGCGTCTCGACGGCCGCGGTGACGCCGGCGCGTGCCGGAGCATGGTCTGCCGCAGGCTTCTCTTCGGCGGCGAGCCGGCTGCGTTCCGCTTTCATCTCGGCGTTCAGGAAATCGACGATCAGACTATGCTCGTCGCGCACCAGCTTCATCATCTCGGCTGAAGCCGCGGCATGCTGCTCGCCGACCGGCGCCGGCGCCGGTACCGCGGCGTAGCTCCAATGGTAATGGCTGAACAGGAAACCGCCGATCACGCTGGCGAGCGCCGCCGGCATGATGTCGAGCACGAATTTGGCGAGGAAGCGCAACACCAGCGGCGTATCTTTGGGCATCATCGCGATCTCTCCGGCAAACGCTCATTTTTCAAACGCGCGATTGAATTTCAAACACGTGTTATAGGCGCCCGCTGGCCGGGAAAAAGGAATTTTTGCGGCAATGGCAAGAAATTTTCGCAAGAATCTCCGCAAGAGAAGGTCAAGCCGGAACCGCCAGCCCGCCGACGGCCCAGCCGCAAATGAGCGTCGTGAGCCGCTCGACAGCGGTCTGATCGAGCGAAAGCCCGATCGGCGGCGCGGCGAGCTGCTCGCGATTGCGCACGAACACGCTGCATTGTCCGATCAGCCACACCGCCGCGATCATGAGCGTACTCTGATCCGCCGTCGGCTGAAACCGGCGCACGAGATCGACGGCGAGGCCCATGAACGGCGCCGCCTCCTCGCTCATGAGTTTGCGGAACACGGCGGTCGGGCGAACCGTCTCCCAGTTGAAAATGCGCAGATGACGGCTGAGTTCGTCGCGCGCGCTCAGGGGCCGCAACTGCTGACGGACGAATTCCGCCAGCGCCGCTTCGCGCGACAGCGCCCTGATTTCCTCGGCGTGAGCCACCTGGTGTTGCGTGAGCGCGCGGAACGCGGCGAGCAGCACCTCGCGGTAAAGGCCGTCCTTGCCGGCGAAGTGGTAATTGACGGCCGCCTGGTTGACCCGCGCCTTGGCGACGATGGCGCGGATCGAGGTACCGTCGTAGCCGTGCTCGGCGAACAGCCGCTCGGCCGCTCTCAAGATGCGTTCGCGGGTGATTTCCGATGGTCGCGTCATGGGCGGTGCTTTTTGGCCGTGCTTTTTTCAAACTGGCGTTCGGATTCGACATAAGCGCTGGCGGCCGGCTTTGCAAACGGCCATTTGACCGCGCCGGCCGCCGGCCGCGGCGGGCGGCACGGCTTGAATGAACGGCGCGATGACTAGGCCACGATGACTCCACCCAAGGGCCCAGCTATCGTCGCGCCATGATCGGATCGCACCGCATCGAAGGCTACGCCATTATTTCCGCCGACGGCATGATCGCCGACGGCAAGGGCGCGATGCCGGCAACGATCCGCAATGATGCCGATCAGAAATTCCTGCAGGCCGAGCTCGACCGCGCCGCCCTTATCGTGCACGGGCGGCATTCCCACGAAGGCGGACCGCGCGCCGCGCGCCGCAGGCGTCTCATTCTGACGCGGCAGGTCGCGTCGCTCGCGCCCGACCCGTCGCATCCGAACGCGTGGCTGTGGAATCCGGCCGGCGCGAGCTTCGAACAGGCGGTCGAAACGGCCGGCATCGGCGCCGGGGTCATCGCCATCATCGGCGGCACGGAGGTGTTCGGGCTTTTCCTCCCCCGCTACGATGCCTTCCATATGACGCAGGCGGCCAACGCAAAAATTCCCGGAGGCATGCCGGTGTTTCCGCAGGTCGGCGGCCAGACGACCGCCGCGGACGTGCTCGCGAGCCACGGTCTGAGGCCCGCCCGGCACCGCAACCTTGACGCCGCGGCGGGCGTCACGCTGACCACCTTCGAACGTCAAACAACGTAGCGCCGCGCCGGACGCAGACTATTTTACCGTGATGTCGCTTCGCCCCCCTCGCCCGCCCCGATCCGCCTTGCTCGAACCGCGCGAAAATCCGCTCGCCTACGAAATCGCGCGCGAGCAGGCGGGGGCGCTCGGCCGGCTCGGCCGCGCGCTCGAGCAGGCGATTGCCGCGCTCGCGGAATTCGATCAGGCCGCGCGCGCCCTCAAGGACAATGCGGCCGCGGCCGCCGCGACCGATGTCGCGCCGCCGGGCCCCACGCGGGCCGAATTGGTGCGGCGAGCGAGTGACGCGCTGTGGTGCTTCATCGTTCAGCGCGAAGCCTGCGGCCTGCGCGACCCCCGCCCGGTGCTGCGCGACTATCGGGTGCCCGCCGAGGTGCACCACCGCATGGGCGTGTTCGGCAAAATTCCACAGCGCTGACCGGGCATTGCGCGCAAGTCATTCCCCCAAGTTATTCCCTCAACTTATTCCCCCAAGTCATTCCCCCCAACTCATTCCCCGCGCTCGAAAGCCTTTGTTCATCGTTGCGGCGGCATTCTTGGCCGTAAGTTTCAGACGGCGTGACGGCGCCCAGGGGCAACATGCGAACCCTCCCCCTCCTCGACGAGCTCGAAGCCGCGCTCACCTCCGGCACCAATGCGCGCCGGATCGAGATGCTGACCCGCATCACCGATCTCTTCGTCGGCGGCGCGACGCGTTATTCCGAAGACCAGATCGGCCTGTTCGACGACGTCATGGCGCGCCTCGTGCACACCATCGAGGCCAAGGCGCGCGCCAAGCTTTCGCACCGGCTGGCGCCGGTCGCCAACGCCCCGGTCAACGTGGTGACCATGCTCGCCTTCGACGACGACATCGAGGTGGCGCGGCCGGTGCTGACGCAATCGGAACGGCTCGATGACCGCGCGCTCGTCGCCAATGCCTCGAGCAAGAGCCAGCAGCATTTGTTCGCCATCGCGCAGCGCAAATCGCTGAGCGAGGCGGTCACCGACGTCCTGGTGGAACGCGGCGACCGCAACGTCGTGCACTCGGTGGTCAAGAACTCGGGGGCGCGCTTCTCCGACGCCGGCTTTCGCGTCCTGGTCACGCGTTCCGCCGGCGACGACGACCTCGCGGCCGAGGTTGGGATGCGGCCCGACATTCCGCGTCAGCATTTTCTGGTTTTGCTGGAAAAGGCCTCGAGCGCGGTGCGCGCCCGCCTCGCCGCCGAGAATCCGCAGGCCAACACCACGATCGAAGGCGTCGTCGCCGAAGTCGTCGGCGGCATCCGCAACGAGGCGCGCAACGCCTCGCCGGATTTCGCCGCCGCACGGGAGGCGATCGAGCGGCAGAACCGCCTCCGCCGCATCGGCGAGGCCGAGATTTACCAGTACGCGCGCGAGCGCAAGTTCGAGGAGACGGCGATCGCCTTGTCGCTGCTGTGCGATACGCCGATCGACGTGGTCGAGCGCGCCTTGCTCGATCCCGGCGCCGAGATCGTGCTCATCCTGGCCAAGGTGGCGGGCCTGTCCTCGACCACCACCAAGGCCATCCTGCTGCTGCGGGCGGCCGACCGCGGCATGTCGGCCAAGGACCTCGAGCAGGCGCTCTCGAGCTTCAATCGGCTGCAGCCGGATACGGCGCGCCGGGTGTTGGGCTTCTTCCGCACGCGCGTGAAGAAGCCGGCGGAAATGATGGTCCAGGCGAAGGTCGTCAACGCTTAATGGACGGCGCCGCGCGACCGCTGTCCGCAACCGCCGGCATTTACGAACAATAGCCCGGCTCGATCTGCTGCCACGCGCCGTTGGGATAGCGGTAGTAGCAGCCGCCGCGCCACCAGTAATAGCCGCTCGCCCGGCGCTGCGCCTCCGAGGCGATCACCGCGCCAGTCGTGGCGCCGATGGCCGCGCCCGCGATGACGCCGCCCGGACCGCGTCCCAGCGCGCCGCCTATAATTCCGCCCAGCGCCCCGCCGACGATCGCGCCGCCGACCGCATCCTGCGCCGCGGCCTGCTGCGCCGGCGCCACTGCCGCGAGCGCCAAGAACGCCCCCGCTGCCAAAGTCCGTAGCATCTTCGTTTCTCCTCTTTTGCCGGCCGTTGCGCCAACCCCGGCAAACCCGGCAATAGCCCAGTGCGTCGCCGCCCCAACGCGGCGAACACAATCATAAAACATTGGCCGGCGAAAGTATGACGCCGCCGCGCCACTGGAGCATTTTCCGGAAAAGTGGACACCGGTTTTCCGTTAGAAAATGCGACAAAGCAAGAATCTTAGAGCCCGTCGCGTGCCAGACGCCGTGTCGCTGCCGCGGCGAGCCCCGTCCTGAACAGATGACAAAAATACAAACAGAAGGTCGCCGATCCCCGTTCGCTAAGCGAACGCCCTATCCCATCGCCCGCCGCCGCCCCACTCCCCGTGCTGGCTAAGACCCCGAGGCTTTCGGCCCGCGGCCCATCGTAAGATGTCACGGTGCTACGGTGGGCAACGAAGGAGTGATTTCATCTCTTGCCAAAATGCTCTAGATTGCGCCTAACAACGCGTACTCACTCGAGAGTCCTAGGGAGGAAATAGCCATGAAGCTCTACATGCACCCTGTTTCGATGACGAGCCGTCCGGTCCGGCTGTTCATCGCCGAAAACAACATCCCGGTCGACGAGGTGGTGGTCGATCTGTTCACGGGCGAGCACATGAAGCCGCCCTACACGGACATCAATCCGAACGCGCTGGTGCCGATGATCGAAGACGGCGATCTGCGCCTGACCGAGAGTTCGGCGATCCTCAAATACCTCGCCGACAAGATCGGTTCGCCGGCCTACCCGAAAGACTTGAAGGCGCGGGCCAAGGTCAACGAGATGATGGATTGGATCAACACCAATTTCTATCGCGACTGGGCCTACAATCTCGCCTATCCGCAGCTGTTCCCGAACCTCAAGCACCGCAGCGACGAGGCCCAGGCAGCCACCATCGAGCGCGGCCAGGAAAACGCGCGGCGTTGGCTCAAGGTGCTCAACGACCATTGGATCGGCCCGAACAATCAATACCTGTGCGGCAACCAGATCACGATCGCCGACTATTTCGGCGCCGCTTTGGTGACGCTCGGCGAAGTCATCCGCTGCGACCTGTCGGCCTATCCGAACGTCGAGCGCTGGCTCGGCAACATGAAGAAGCTGCCGAATTGGCCCAAGGTCAACGAAGTGTTCTATGGCCTGGTCGAATCGGTCAAAGAGCAGCCGTTCCACGCGATCTGATGGATTGCGGCAAGAACTGATAACGGACGACGGACGCGGCCGCGCTTTTGTTCGCCCGCTGTCGTCCGTTTTTCGTTGTTCTTTGCTTTGCTGCCCGAAAACGACCTGAAACCTTCCTGGGACGGAGAGGCGCCATGAGAATGAGCCGCGACCATATTCTGACGAGCCATGCCGGCAGCCTGCCGCGCCCGGACGATCTGATCGAAGCCAACCGCGCCCGCGAGGCCGGCGAAACCACCGACGAGGCGGCGTTCGAAAACACCCTGCAAAAGGCCGTGGTCGACGTCGTGCGCATCCAAAAGGAGGCCGGCATCGACGTTCCCGGTGACGGCGAATTCGGCAAGGCGATGGGCCACAAGGTGAACTACCGCGCCTGGTGGAGCTACATTTTCAATCGGCTCGGCGGGCTCGATCTCGCGGGGCCGGGTCTCTATTCTTCCGGACCGAAGCGCAGCACGCCGGGCCACGTCGTGCTGACGAGCTTCGCCGACCGGCGCGACCGCACCAGGTTCCTGCCGGTTTACCAGGAGGAAGTGACCACCGGGCCGGCCATGGCCAAATGGCCGGTCTGCGTCGCTCCGATCGTCTACAAAGGGCACGACGCGATCAAGGCCGACATCGCCCATTTCAAGGCGGCGCTCGCGGCGAGCGGGGTCGAAGAAGGTTTCATGACCTCGGTCGCGCCGGCGAGCGCCGCGCGCTTCGCCAACACCTACTACAAGAGCGACGAAGAGTTCATCTTCGCCTGCGCCGAAGCGATGCGCGAAGAATACAAGGCGATCGTCGATGCCGGTCTGATCCTGCAGCTCGACGATCCCGCCATCGCCGAGAACTGGGACATGGTCAATCCCGAGCCGACGGTGGAAGACTACAAGAAATTCTCGATGGTGCGCGTCGAGGCGCTCAACCACGCCATCAAAGGCCTGCCCGAAGACCGCATCCGTTTCCATCTGTGCTGGGGCAGCTGGCACGGCCCGCACACGACCGACATCCCGATGCGCGACATCGTCGAGGTCATGCTGGCGGTGAAGTGCCAGGCCTATTCGTTCGAGGCCGGCAACGTCCGCCATGAGCATGAATGGACGGTGTGGGAAGAGGTGAAGCTGCCCGACGGCAAGATCATTCTGCCGGGCGTGGTGAGCCACGCGACCAACGTGGTCGAGCACCCCGAATTGGTCGCCCAACGCATCCTGCGTTTCGCAAAGGGCGTCGGGCGCGAGGCCGTCATCGGCTCGACCGATTGCGGCCTCGGCGGTCGCGTCCATCCCATGATCGCCTGGGCCAAGCTCGAAGCTCTGGCGCAAGGCGCGGCGCTCGCCACCAAACAGCTGTGGTAGCTGCCGCGTCGCGGCAACCGGCCGACAACGGGAGAAGACCGATGCACGCCACTCTCCGTTCACGGACCGCGGCGGCAGTGATCGCGGTCCTTTGCACGTTGCCGGCGATCACCTCCGGCGCGCGCGCCGACGATCTCGCCCGCGCCTACCGCACCATCGCGAAGAAGGAGTTCGTCGATCTCACCCACAGTTTTGGGCCCGACACGCCGGTCTGGGCCGGCTTCGGCCAGGCCAAATTCTCGCCGGCCGCCGATCCGAAGACGCACGAGCCCTACACCATCCCCAAGGACGGCTTCCGCACCACCTTCTACGAGATGGTCGGGCAATACGGCACCCATGTCGATCCGCCTGCCCATTTCGCCGAGCAAGGGATCACGATGGACAAGATCCCGCTCGAGCAAATGATCCTGCGGTTGGTCGTGCTCGACGACACGCCCTACCTCGCCAAGGACCCGAACCACGCCTTTTCGATCGCCGATCTGAAAGCCTGGGAGCGCGTGCACGGCCAGGTGCCGAAGGGCGCGTTCGCGGCGTTGCGCACCGACATGTACAAGGACTGGGACGCCAATCCGGAACGGTTCAAGCGCAGTCCGTTTCCCGCCTGGGATTTTGCAACCATCAAGTTTCTGTACGAGCAGCGCCACGTGACGGCGACCGGCCATGAGGCCATGGACACCGACACCACCGACAAGATGGATTCGGAGACCTACATCCTGCAGCACGGCCATTATCAGATCGAGGTCATGGCCAACCTCGACAAGGTCCCGGCAACCGGCGCGCTGATCGTGGTGAGCTGGCCGAAAGTGCGCGACGGCCTCGGCTTTCCCGCGCGGGCTTTCGCCATTCTGCCTTAGCGCCGTAGGGCGGATTAGCGGCAGCGTAATCCGCCATTTAACCGGGGAGAAAAACGGCGGATCACGCCTTCGGCTGATCCGCCCTACGGCGCTATAAGCCCGCGCCATATCAGGATAAGCTTAGTATCTGAGTCGCCCGTTGCCGGGCCTTTCATTTGTCTGCGGACTTTTCCGGGGCGGCGTTCCTTTCGGAGGATGCGCTGGTGAGACACTTCCCGATTCTGGCGGCGCTGACGCTGACGGCGTGCGCCTTGCCGGGCGCATCCGGTACGGGGAGCTTCATGAGCGGCATGCACCCGACCCAAGAGTTTTGCGCCTCGCGCGGGCTGACGCTCGATGCGACGACGAAGCAATGCGTAACGCCGCCGCAGCCGCCCACGCCCACGCCGTCAGCGCCGGCGGTGACGGGATCAGTGCCTAAAGTCGCTCAAGCGCCGCCGCAGACGCAACCGGCACCTTCAGCGCCGTCAGCGCTGCCGGCAGCAGCACCGGCGCAACCCCAGGCGCAGGAGCGCCAGCGGGCCGCCCCATCGGTGCCAATCGACCCTGATGCGGTGATTTACGCCGAACTCTCGCAGGACTTCGACCTCATGTCCGAGCTCGCCCATTTTGTCAGAGCAAGTGGCTATCGCTGCGACAGCATCAGCGCGCTTCAGCCGCTTCAGCCGCGCCCGTCGTCTCGCGGATACAAATTGGTGTGCAATCGCTTCAGCTACAAATATGCGATCGAGCAAAAAGACGGCCGCTCGATCGTCACCGTGGAGTAGCTGTTTTCAGTTGCGGGCATGACGGGATGGGGCTTTCAGGTTCCACAAATGGTCCCATCACGGAATAAGACCGGCTCGGACGCCCGAGCCGGTCTTTGTTCTCGTCACGCAGCTTGGCGCTGCGTTTTCATCCAGGCGTCGATTTCACGCTCCGCCTCGGCCTTGGCGAAGCCGTAGCGCGCCTGCAGCCAGTCGGCGAGTTCGTCCCGGCGCCCGCCGATGCGCGTGAGGTCTTCGTCGGTGAGCTTCGCCCAATTCTTGCGGACCTTGCCCTTGAACTGCATCCAGTCGCTTTGAATCTGATCCCAGTTCATCGCCTGTCTCCTTGTTGGACGGGCGGCGACATGACGGGCGCCATGGCGCCGGCCGCCGTGCGGAGCGCGGATGACAATCCGGCGATGCGGCCCCAATTCGGCAATATCGGGGTCATTGCGCGAAACAATTCTGGTCCGGATGGGGCGGAGCAGAACTAAAAAACGGTGAATCGAAACGAATAGGGTCCGGCTTCCATTCCGCCTCGGCTTGACGGAGCGCACGGCCTCGCCGAAGAAAACGTCATGGCTGCGCTCAACTCAGCTTCCGACGTCGCGCGGCTGGCGCACGACATCCGCGCCGGCGACCGCACCGTCCTGTCGCGCGCGATCACGCTGATCGAGAGTAAGCGCGCCGATCACCGCCGCAATGCCGCCGCGCTCACGCAGGAGCTCCTCGCCTCGACCGGCAAGGCGGTCCGTGTCGGCATCACCGGCGCCCCCGGCGTCGGCAAATCGACCACCATCGATGCGCTCGGCTCGATGCTCACCGCACAAGGCCACAAGGTCGCGGTGCTCGCGGTCGATCCGTCGTCGCGGCGCACCGGCGGCTCGATCCTCGCCGACAAGACGCGGATGGCGAACCTCGCCAGCGACGCCAACGCCTTCATCCGGCCCTCGCCCGCCTCCGGCACGCTCGGCGGCGTCGCGGCGCGCACGCGCGAAACCATGCTGCTGTGCGAGGCCGCCGGCTACGACGTGATTCTGGTCGAGACCGTCGGCGTCGGCCAATCGGAAATCGCGGTCGCCGACATGACCGACTTTTTCCTGGCGCTGATGCTGCCGGGCGCCGGCGACGAGCTGCAGGGCTTGAAAAAGGGCGTCGTCGAACTCGCCGACATGATCGCCGTCAACAAAGCCGACGGCGACAATCTCGCCCGCGCCAAGGCCGCCGCGGCGGAGTATCGCGCCGCGCTGCACATCCTGGTGCCGCGCTCGCCGCAGTGGACGCCGCCGGTCGTCACCTATTCGGCGCTGACCGGCGACGGCATCGCGGCTTTGTGGGCGCACGTGCTCGATCATCGCCAGCGGCTCGGCGCGTCGGGCGAGCTCGCGGCGCGGCGCGGCGAACAGCAGGTCAAATGGATGTGGGCCATGCTGGAAGAGCGGCTGTTCGAGCCGTTGCGGTCCGACCGCACCATCAAGGCCGCCTTGCCGCGGATCGAGGCCGAGGTCGCGGCCGGTCGCCTCGCTCCCAACGCGGCGGTCGAGGAAATCGCCGTCCTGCTCGGGCGCTGAGCGCGTCTACCCCGGAACACACCGTTAACTGTGCCGGTAAAAACGCAGGCTGTACCGCGGCGGCACAGCCTTGTGGCACACGGTTTGATGCGCCTTGTGGTGCGCCACAAGGAGTGCTGCCGATGGGTATCGATCGCCGCCGCCTGTTCGCCGCTTTGGCCGGAGCCGCCGGCACCGCCGGGGTCGTCTCGGCCGCCGCGACGCCCGCGCTTGCCCGCCGCAAGCACGAGGAGCGCAAGGAGCGTGAAAAACGCCACCACGAGGAGGAGCCGGAACAGCAGGTCAATTCCATGCCGGTCCGGGACGTGACGCCGCGCACCGCGATCGACGGCTCCTCGCTAGGGCTTCGGCCCAACGCCGCCGAGGACCAATCGAAGGCTTTTCAGCACGCGATCGACGTCGCCGCGGCGGCCCGCGCCGTGCTGCACGTGACGCCGGGCTTCTATCGTGCCGGCGCGCTGCGCCTGCCGCCCTACGCGCGGATTTCCGGCGTGCCCGGCGCCACCCGCATCGTCATGTCCGCCGGCCCCTCCATCCTGGCGGCGACCGGCAGCGATCATATCGCCGTCAGCGGCCTCGTCCTTGACGGCGGCGATATTCCCGTGCCGCAGCGGCGCGCCTTGCTGCATGTCGCGCAAGGCCGCGCCGTGCGCATCACCGAGTGCGAGATCGTCAATGCCGGACGCAACGGCATCACGCTCGAGGCGGTCGAAGGCGAAGTCAGCGGCAACACCGTCGGCGCCGCCGACGTCGCGATTTTCTCGATCGACGCGCGCGGGCTGCGCATCGCCGGCAATACCGTGCGCGGCGCCGGCAACAACGGCATCGCGATCTGGCGCACTATCGCGGGCGACGACGGCACCCTCGTGGTCGACAACCGGGTCGAGGGCATCAGCAACAAATCCGGCGGGTCCGGCGAGTACGGCAACGGCATCAGCGTATTCCGCGCCGACAACGTCATCGTGCGCGGCAATCGCATCCGCAACGCGGCGTACTCCGCCGTGCGCGGCAACAAGGCGTCCAATCTGCAGATCGTCGGCAACACCTGCACCGGCCTCGGCGAGGTCGCGCTCTACGCCGAATTCGGCTTCCAAGGCGCCGTCATCGCCAACAATGTCGTCGACGGCGCGGCGATCGGCGTCTCGGTCACCAACTTCAACGAAGGCGGCCGGCTCGCCGTGGTGCAGGGCAATCTCATCCGCAACCTCACCACCCACCGCCCGAACGGCGCCGACGCGGACGACGACGCCGGCATCGGCATCGGCGTCGAGGCCGACACGGTGGTGACCGGCAACGTCATCGAGAGCGCCCCCCGTGTCGGCATCGCCGCCGGCTGGGGCCCGTATCTGCGCGACGTCGCCGTCACCTCGAACATGATCCGCGACGCCGATTTCGGCATCACCGTGTCCGTCGTGCCCGGCGCCGGCACCGCCATAGTCGCCGATAATCTGATCTCCGAGACCCGCCGCGGCGCCATCGTCGGCATGGAATGGAAGAAGCCGGTCACCGGCGACCTGTCCAAGGACGGCGCCAGCCGCTACGCGCAATTGTCGATCGGCGGCAACCGCGTGCGGTGAGACCGAAGCCTTATGCGACGCCGCAACTTCGTCATTGCGAGCGAACACGGAAGCAATCCACTGCGGCCTTCGTCGCTTACGCTCCTCGCAATGACGATGTCACCCGCAGCCCACCGACTTCGATCCCGTTCCAATTGCGCAATATCGGCTGCGCAAAGCGCGCGAGCGCCGCGCGCTCGGCGTCGTCGAGCGGCAGAAACCGCGCGATCAGCGTCGCCGTGATCACCTCCGCGGCGCGGCCGGCACCGTCGTCGCATTTGATCGCGATACCGAAACCGAGCTCGGGCAGCGTGGCACAAAAGACGCCTTCGGCGCCGGTCTTCACATAGGCGCGCGCGCCGAGGAGCTGCATGACCTCGGTGCAGAAGCGCCCGGTGCCGGCGACATACCACGGCTGTTGCGCGCACGCTGCCCGCAGCCGCGCAGCGGCCTGCGCCCGCGCGGGCGTCAGCCCGTAGCCGGTGCCGAATTTGGCGAAGGCGAGCGCCAGATTCTCGAGCGGTATCGCCCAGGTCGGCACGGAGCAGCCATCGACCGCGCGATGGTCCGGCGGCAATGTCGTCGCAGTCAAATCTTCCAGCATGGCGTGGACCGCGCGCTGCACCGGATGCTCGGGTTGCCAATAGCTGCCGCGATCGGCATCCAGGGCGCAGGCGAGACAGAGAAAACCGGCATGTTTGCCCGAACAATTGTTGTGCAGGGCCGAGGGCGCGCCGGACCGCGCCAAGGCAAAAGCGGCCGGCTGCGACAGCGGCCAATGCACGCCGCAGCGCAGCGCCGCTGCATCGAGACCGGCTTTCGCCAGCATGCGGGTGACGCCTTCGACATGGGCGGGTTCGCCGCTGTGCGAGGCGCACGCGAGCGCAAGCTCCTCGTCGGTCAGGTTGTAACGGTCGGCAGCGCCGGATTCGACGAGCGGCAGCGCCTGCAGCGCCTTGATGGCCGAACGCGGAAACACCGGCCGCGCGACGTCGCCGGCGGAGAAGATGACGCCGCCGTCGGCATCGACGACCGCGACGGCGCCGCGGTGGCGGCTCTCGAGGCGTTGACCGCGGATGACTTCGACCAGAACCGGATTGGCCATTTTATTTGGTCGCGAATCGCGCGCTCAGCCGCGCATGGTCGCGCCCCGCCACAGCGCGGGGCCGGCGCGCAGATATTGCGGCGGGTGGGTGACTTCGCCGCCGAGCGCCAACGCGGCGTGCCAGGCCCAATGCGGATCGTCGAGAAAGGCGCGGCCGAGCGCGACCATGTCCGTGCGCCCCTCCGCGACGATGGCCTCGGCCTGGGCCGGAGTGACGATCAGCCCGACCGTGCGCGTCGCGATGCCGGCGTCGCGCCGCACGGCTTCGGCGAGCGGCACGTTGTAGCCAAGCGTCGACGGCGGCGCAGCGCTGGTCGTGATGCCGCCCGAGGACACGTCGACGTAATCCAATCCGGCGGCTTTGAGCGCCTTGGCCAACGCAACCGCGTCCGCCACGGTGAGGCCACCTTCCGCCCAATCGCTGCCGGTGAGGCGCGCGCCGAGCGGCGTGCCGCGCGGCACGACCGCGCGAACGGCCCGCGCGACCTCGAGCGGAAGGCGCATCCGGCCGTCGAGCGAACCGCCCCAGGCGTCGTTGCGGGTGTTGGAGATCGGCGAGAAGAAGCCATGCAGCATGTAGCCGTGGGCCATATGCAGTTCGACGGCGTCGAAGCCGATGCGCACCGCGCGGCGCGCCGCCTCGGTGAACAGCACGATGACCCGCGCCATGTCGTCCTCGGTCATGGCGCGCGGCAGGTGCCAGCCCGGACCGAACGGCAGCGCCGAAGGCGCCATCGTCGGCCAGGGATCCTCGGCGGGCGGCAAGGCCTTGCCGCCTTCCCACGGCCGCTGCGAGGACGCCTTGCGCCCGGCGTGCGAGAGCTGAACCGCGAGCTTGGCGCTGCCGATGCGCCGGCAATGGGCGACGACCCGTGCCAGCCCGGCTTCGCAGGCGTCGGAATAAAGCCCGAGGCAGCCGTGCGTGATGCGGCCATGGCGCTCGACATGGGTCGATTCGACGACGAGGAGGCCGGCGCCGGAATTCGCCAGCATGCCGAGATGGGTCATGTGCCAGTCGTTGGCAACGCCGTCATCGGCGCTGTACTGGCACATCGGCGAGACCACGATGCGATTGCGAAGATTAAGGTCCGCCAGCCGCAGCGGCGTGAACAGGGCGCTTGTCATGAACGCTCATATCGGCGTGGCTGGGAGCGCAAGCAAGATGGACCGCCGCGCGCGCGATCAGATGCCCGCGTCGCCGTCGTCCCGCGGCACCAGGATTCGCGCCCACTTGTCGCGCAGCACCACCGCCTCGCGGATCGCCTCGAGGAGCTCCGCCGAGGTGTAATAGTGCCGCCACCGGCCGGTGTCGCGCAGTTCGTCGAGATGCAGGCGCCGACGCTCCGCCAATGCGAGCCATTTGCGTGCCACGCTGTCGTACGGGCCTGGTTGCCGTGCCAACATGGAAAGGAAAGACCAGAAGCGCCGATCCAACCGGGAATTGGCATGTTTTTGGAAACGCGGGTTCACTTGCAACGCGAACAACTTGCAACGCGAACAACTTGCAAACGCCGACCAGTCGAGACGCCGACGATTTGCGACGCCAACCACTTGCAAAGGCGCACGAAACCACTTGCGGCGCGCAGCAACTTGCGACGCCCGACGACTCGCAACGCAACAACTTGCAGACGCTAAACAGCCTAAAACGCAGATCACCCATGACGGGACTGCGGAGGCACGCAGCTACCAACAATACAGAGGTATGGCCGTAGGTGCTGTGCACGAACGGCGCATTGATAAACTGATTCTGTGGATAACTCTGTTGAAAAATTTTGCGGCGGCTTACAGCCGCACGCGCAAGGCCTGCGCCAACTCGCCGACGATACCGCGGCGAAACAACAGCACGCAGACGACGAAAATCACGCCCTGGATCACCAGAACCCATTGCCCGAAAGGCGCCAGGTAATTCTCCATCGCGATGACGACGAAGGCGCCGACCACGGGGCCGAATACGGTGCCGAGGCCGCCAAGCAGCGTCATCAGCACGACGTCGCCCGACATCGCCCAGTGCACGTCGGTGAGCGAAGCCAATTGAAACACCAGCGCATTGAGCGAGCCGGCGAGCCCCGCCAACGTCGCCGACAGGACGAAGGCGACGAGCTTGTAGCGCTCGGTCTTGTAGCCGAGCGAAATGGCGCGCTGCTCGTTTTCGCGGATCGCCTTGAGGACCTCGCCGAACGGCGAATTGATGATCCGGTAGATGAAGAGAAACCCCGCCAGCACGACGACCAGGATGAAGACGTACATCGTCATCTCGTGCGACAGGTCGAACACCCCGAACAGGCGGCCGCGCGGCACGCCCTGGATGCCGTCCTCGCCGCCGGTGAATTTCGCCTGCAGCGCGAAGAAATACATCATTTGCGCCAAGGCCAAGGTGATCATGGCGAAATAGATGCCCTGGCGGCGGATGGCGAGGCTGCCGACGACGACGCCGAGCACCGCGGCGGTCACGGTGCCGACGAGGACCGCGAGCTCGGGCGGCAACGACCACACTTTGGCGGCGTGCGCGGCGAGATAGCTCGCCCAGCCGAAGAACATGGCATGGCCGAACGAGATCAGGCCGACATAGCCGATCAAAAGGTTGAAGGCGCAGGCGAACAAGGCGAAGCACAGCGCCTTCATGAGAAAGACCGGATAGGCGACGAACGGCGCGACGACGAGCAGCACCACCATAACGGCGAAAGCGGCGCCGAGGCTCCAGCTCGTCTCCTGGCGACGGACCAGCAGGGTGGAATCGAGCGCTTTCTCCATCACGCGTTCCGTCCGAACAGACCGGCGGGCCGAATGAGCAGCACGATCGCCATGATGACGAAGATCACCGTGTTGGACGCTTCCGGATAGAACACCTTGGTCAATCCCTCGATGATGCCGAGCGCAAAGCCGGTCAGGATCGCGCCCAATATCGAGCCCATGCCCCCGATCACGACGACCGCGAACACCACGATGATGAGGTCGGATCCCATCTGCGGCGAGACGTTGTAGATCGGCGCCGCCATCACGCCGGCGAGCGCGGCGAGCGCGACGCCGAAGCCGTAGGTCAGCGTCACCATGCGCGGCACGTTGATGCCGAAGGCGCGCACCAGCACGGGATTCTCGGTCGCCGCGCGCAGATACGAGCCGAGCCGCGTGCGCTCGATCGCGAACCAGGTCGCGAGACACACCGCGAGCGACAAGACGATGACCCAGGCGCGGTAGTTCGGCAGAAACATGAAGCCGAGGTTGTGACCGCCCTGCAGCGCTTCCGGCACCTGATAAGGCTGCCCCGACGAGCCGTAAGCGTTGCGGAACAAGCCTTCGATGATGAGACCGAGCCCGAAGGTGAGCAGCAATCCGTAAAGCGGATCGAGATTGCGCAGGTGCCGGAGAAACAGCCGCTCGACGATGATACCGGTGGCACCGACAATGAGCGGCGCGATGATCAGCGCCTCCCAATAGCCGAGGCCGGTGCGCTCCAGCAGCAGATAGGCGGCGAATGCGCCCATCATGTACTGCGCGCCGTGGGTGAAGTTGATGATGTTGAGCATGCCGAAGATGACCGCAAGGCCGAGGCTCAACAGCGCGTAGAACGAGCCGTTGATCAGGCCGAGCAACAATTGGCCGAACAACGCCTGCGACGGGATGCCGAAGATTTCGAACATCGTTGGGCCGATCCCCTGACTTTCAGTCGTATCGACGCGTCATTGCCGGGCTTGACCCGGCAATCCATGCGGTCGTACCGCTCGCGCAAACCTGCCGCTTGCGGCACGTCATCATGGACCACCGGGTCAAGCCCGGTGGTGACGAATGAATAACGACGACGCTGACAGAGGTCCCCGCGGCGTCGTCACTCGCACTCACCCCCCGACCAGCGGACAGCCGCCGTCCTTGAGCGGCCGGAACGCCTCGGCCGCCGGAATGGTGGCGCGCAGCTTGTAGTCGTCGCCCGGATATTTCGACTCTTCCGGCTTCTTCACTTCGAACAGATAGGCGTCGTGAATCTTGCGGCCGTCGGCGCGGATCGAGCCCTTGCCGAACAACGGATCGTCGGTCGGCATCTCCTTCATCTTGGTGACGACGGCCTTGCCGTCGGAATCGCTCTTCAGCGCCGCCACCGCCTTGAGATAATGGGTGACCGCGGAATAGACGCCGGCCTGAACCATGGTCGGGAACTTGCCCGGCCGTTCGGCCTGCCAGCGCTTGGTGAAGGCGCGGTTGGCTTCGGTCATGTCCCAATACCAGGTCCCGGTCAGAACCAGGCCTTGCGCGGTCTTCAGCCCGATCGCGTTGACGTCGCTGATGAACACCAACAGGCCGGCGAAGTGCTGGCCGCCGGCGGCAATGCCGAATTCAGCGCCTTGCTTGATGGCGTTGATGGTGTCGCCGCCGGCGTTGGCGAGCCCGATGATCTTCGCTTTCGATGCCTGCGCCTGCAGGAGGAAGGACGAGAAGTCCGGCGTGTTGAGCGGGTGGCGCACGCCGCCGACCACCTTGCCGCCATTGGCCACGACAACGGCCGAAGTGTCGCGTTCGAGCGCCTTGCCGAAGGCGTAATCGGAAGTCAGGAAGAACCAGGTATCGCCGCCGGTTTGCACCACCGCCTTGCCGGTGCCGTTGGCGAGCATCCAGGTGTCGTAGGTCCAGTGGATGGTGTTGGGCGAGCATTTCGGGCCGGTCAGATCCGAACTCGCCGGGCCCGACGCCAGGAACACTTTGTTCTTCTCGCGCGTGACCTCGTTGACCGCGAGCGCGACGCCGGAGTTCGGAATGTCGACGATGACGTCGACCTTGTCGACATCATACCATTGGCGCGCGATGTTGGCGCCGACATCGGGCTTGTTCTGGTGATCGGCGCTGACGACCTCGACCTTCATGCCGTGAGCCGCCGGGTTGAAATCCTCGACCGCCAATTTGGCGGCGATGACCGAGCCGGGTCCGCCGGCGTCGGCATAGAGGCTCGACATGTCGGTGAGCACGCCGATCTTGACGACGTCGTCGTCCTGCGCCCGCACCATTGCCGCGCTGCACATCAATGCGGCGATCGCGACCGCAAATCCACTGACGCGTTTTATGATCATGCTTAGCCTCCCTGTCCGCGGGTGTCGGACCGCGCGGCGCTTGTGTTGCCGGTCGCCCGGTCCTTGATATCAAACTCCGAGATAGTCGTGCAGCTTTTCCATATTGGACTTAAGTTCGGCCGCCGAGAAATGGTCGACGATGCGGCCATGCTCCATGACGTAGTGGCGGTCGGCGAGCGCCGCGGCGAAATGGAAATTCTGCTCGACCAGGAGAATGGTGAAGCCCTGGGCCTTGAGCGTCTCGATCGTGCGCCCGATCTGCTGGATGATCACCGGAGCGAGCCCCTCGGTCGGCTCGTCGAGCAAGAGAAGTCGCGCGCCGGTGCGCAAGATGCGGCCGATCGCCAGCATCTGCTGTTCGCCGCCGGACAGCTTGGTGCCCTGGCTCGACAGCCGTTCGCGCAGGTTGGGAAACAATTCAAAGATGCGGTCGAGGTCGAGCCCGCCGGGCCGCACCTGCGGCGGCAACAGCAAGTTCTCCCTGACGTCGAGACTGGAAAAAATACCGCGCTCCTCGGGGCAGAAGGCGATGCCGGCCCGCGCGATGACGTCAGAGGTCGCCGCAATGAATTCGCGGCCCTCGAATCGCACCGAGCCGGTGCGCTTCTCGATGATGCCCATGATGGCCTTGAGCGTCGTCGTCTTGCCGACGCCGTTGCGGCCGAGCAGGGTCACCACCTCGCCCGGCTGCACCGCGAGCGTGACGCCGTGCAGGATGTGCGATTCCCCGTACCAGGCCTCGAGGTTCTCGAGCGCGAGCAGCGCCCGCGTGTCCGCGGTCTTCGGCGCCGCCGTCGCCACCATCGCGTCAGGCATGACCGGTTCCGAGATAGGCCTCGCGCACGGCAGGATCGGCGGAGACGGTTTGGTAATCGCCTTCGGCCAACACCTGGCCGCGGGTGAGCACAGTGATGCGGTCGCACAGATCGGCGACGACGCTGAGATTGTGTTCGACCATCAGCACCGTGCGCTTGGCCGCGACCGCCTTGATCAGCGCGCTGATGCGCTCGATGTCCTCGCGGCCGAGCCCCGCCATCGGCTCGTCGAGCAAGAGGAGCTCCGGCTCGAGCGCCAGCGTGGTGGCGATTTCGAGCGCCCGCTTGCGGCCATAGGGGAGTTCGACCGCCAGCGCGTCGACATAGGGCGACAGGCCGACGTCGGCGATCAAACCCAGCGCGCGATCGTCAAGACCGTGCAGCGCCCGCTTCGAGCGCCAGAAATCGAACGAGTTGCCGCGGCGGCGCTGCAGCGCGATGCGCACATTCTCCAGCACCGTCAAATGCGGAAACACGGCCGAAATCTGGAACGAGCGGCCGAGGCCGAGGCGCGCCACGTCGGCGGGCTTGACCGCCGTGATGTCGCGGCCGTCGAACACGATGCGGCCGCGGGTCGGCGCCAGGAACTTGGTGAGGAGGTTGAAGCAGGTGGTCTTGCCGGCGCCGTTCGGGCCGATCAAGGCATGAATGCTGCCGCGGGCGACGCGCAAATTGACGGAGCGCACGGCAACGAAGCCGGCGAATTCCTTGGTCAAATCGTGCGTCTCGAGGATGGTTTCTTTTGGCACCACTACGCAACCCCGCTCCCCATGGGCAGCATTCTCGTCGGCTTTGGGCGGGGCGTAAAGGGCGACAGGTCAGCGCAGGCCGGTTTTTTCCGGTCGTCCGGCCCTAACAGGGCCCCGAGGGCAACGGTGCGCATTGGCAGCTCTCTCGCGTTTGCGGGTGGATTTTGCATCGTTACTGCAAGCTTGCAAGTTGGTGGGACATGGCACTCCTTCTTGCCATATCGCCATATCAAGCATATGATTACCCATATGAAAACAACGCTTAATATCGACGATACGGTGATGGCCGAGCTCAGACGTGAAGCCGCGCGCCAAGGTCGCACCATGTCGGAAATGGTGGAAACCGCACTGCGGCTGTTTTTTCGCGCCCAGCGCAAGCCGCCGATGATCCCGCCGCTGCCGACGTTTCATGGAGGTGTCGAGCGCATCGATATTGCCGACCGAAACGTTTTGTATGATGCGTTGGAAGGTGATCGGGATCGGCGTCTTTACGGCTCGACGAAAGAACAAGAGTGATTGTCGTCGACACCAATGTCTTGGTTTACGCGGCCAATTTGGATTCGCCCTTTCATAGCCCCTGCAACGACTGGCTCAGGCGCCAGCAGCGACAGCTCGGCGCGTGGTACACAACTTGGCCGATCATATACGAATTCTTGCGCGTGACGACGCATCCGCGGATACTGCCGCGGCCTTACGGCACCACGCTGGCATGGAAGTTCGTCACGGCGCTCCTCGCGTCCCCCGGATTATCGGTCCTCGTTGCCACGGAACGTCATGCCGATGTCGCCGGCCAGGTGATTGCGGAATTGCCGCATCTTGCCGGCAATATCCTCCACGACACGCATACGGCGATTCTCATGCGCGAGCATGGGATCAAACAAATCTGCACGCGGGATACGGATTTCAGCCGGTTTCGATTCCTTGAAGTGATCGATCCGCTGCAGTTGTAGGCGTGGGCCGGTTGCGCCGCAGGCGTAAGCCGCGGCGACTTGCGCGTCACCGGCAATTCCGCGTGGGCTTCGCCGGCACTCAGGCGCGCTTATTGCGCGAGCGTATTGGCGACCTTGTAGCTCGCCTCGGTCTTGGCCTTGATGTCGTCGAGCGTGACGTCGGGGGCGAGCTCGATGAGCGTCATGCCGCCGCCCTTGCGGTCGATGGTGAAGACGCCGAGATCGGTGATCACCATGTCGACCACGCCGGCGCCGGTCAGCGGCAGGCTGCAACTGTGCAGCAGCTTCGCCTCGTTCTTGGCCGAATGCTCCATCACCACGACGACCTTCTTGACGCCGCCGACGAGGTCCATGGCGCCGCCCATGCCCTTGACCATCTTGCCGGGGATCATCCAGTTGGCGAGGTCGCCGTTCTCCGCCACCTGCATGGCGCCGAGGATGGCGATGTCGATATGGCCGCCGCGGATCATCGCGAAACTGTCGGCCGAGCTGAAATAGCTCGTCGTCGGCAGCTCGGTCACGGTCTGCTTGCCGGCATTGATGAGGTCGGCGTCTTCCTCGCCATCGAACGGGAACGGACCGGTGCCGAGCATGCCGTTCTCGCTCTGCAGCTGCACGCTCATGCCGTCCGGGATGAAGTTGGAGACGAGGGTGGGAATGCCGATGCCGAGATTGACGTAAAAGCCGTCACGCAGTTCCTTGGCGGCGCGCGCCGCCATCTGATCGCGAGTCCAAGGCATCAGACTTCCTCCCCCGTGCCGGCGGGCGCGTCGGCCGGCGCGCGCTTGCGCACCGTGCGTTGCTCGATGTGCTTCACCGCATTCGGCACGTGAATGATCCGCTTGACGTAAATGCCAGGGGTGACGATGTGGTCGGGATTGATGTCGCCCGGCTGCACCAGATGCTCGACCTCGGCGACGGTGACCTTGCCGGCGGTCGCCATGATCGGATTGAAATTCCGCGCCGTCTTGCGGTAGACGAGGTTGCCCTCGGTGTCGGCCATGTAGGCGTGCACGATCGAGAGGTCGGCGACGATCCCGCGCTCCATCACGTAGCGCTCGCCGTCGAATTCGCGCACATCCTTGCCTTCGGCGATCAGCGTGCCGACGCCGGTCTTGGTGAAGAAGGCCGGCACGCCGGCGCCGCCGGCGCGGATCCGCTCGGCGAGCGTGCCCTGCGGGTTGAACTCGATCTCCAGTTCGCCGGCGAGATATTGCTGGGCGAAGGTCTTGTTCTCGCCCACATAGGACGCGATCATCTTCTTGATCTGCCGGGTGTCCAGCAACACGCCGAGACCCTTGCCGTCGACGCCGCAATTGTTCGATACCACGGTGAGGTTCTTGACCCCGGAATCGCGGATGGCGAGGATCAGGGACTCCGGGATGCCGCACAGGCCGAACCCACCGGCCATGATCAACATGCCGTCCTCGAGCAACCCGGCCAACGCGGAGCGCGCGTCCGCATAGACCTTGTTCATGACCGCTCCATTTCTCCCGGCGACGCCTTAAGACCGCCGCCTACGCATAACTTGGCCGGTGGAAAGGTCAACCTTTTGGCGTGCTGTAGCTTCCGACGATGGGCAGCGGAATGGTGGGGTGCGGATAATAATTCCACGCCACGAAGATCACCGCGAACAGGATTCCGGCGATGATCGCGCCGACGAAGCGGTTGCTGAGCGAAATGAGGGTTCCCAGCAGCGACGCGATGAACGCGAACACCGCCATCAACCCCACGAACACCCAATTCACCGTCGATATGTCGATAGGCATCGTATGCTCCTGGTTGTCGTACATCCCTGCCGGCATGAACGCGGGAAAAAGCAACCGATTCGAACTGTAATGCGGGCACCTTAGCCGAGCTTCTCTCCCTGCGCGATTGCCTTGGCCTCACTGCGCACAAGAAGTTATAAGCGCGCTGCGGGCGGCGGCGTCACCGTCCCGCGGGCCCGATCCGGCCGTGGCGGTGAAGCTGCCGGATTGCTAACGCCGAACCGCAGGAACCGCAATATAGCGCGGGCGCTGCGGTTCGCGGCGGGTGCCGCTTTCGAATCGACGCGCGGGAGAAAACGACTGTGGTTGAACTTTCCGAACGCCTGCAGACCCCGATCTCGACGACCGAACTCGAACGTCGCTGGGCCGCCGTGCGCGCCGCCATGGCGGCGGAAAAGATCGACGTGCTGCTGATGCAGAACAACAACGATTACATGGGCGGCTACGTCAAATACTTCACCGACCTGCCGGCGACCAACGGCTATCCGCTCACTGTGGTGTTCCCGCGTGACGACCTGATGACGCTGGTCAGCCAAGGGCCGTTCGGCGGCGTCAACAATCCGACCGCGAGCGGCGACGGGATTTGCCGCGGCGTCAAGCAATGGCTCACCACGCCGAGCTACGCCTCGTGCCATTATACCGCGAGCTACGATCCCGAACTCGCGGCCAATGCGCTCGCGCCTTATGCCGGCGGCACCATCGGCCTCCTCGGCACCTATCAAATGTCGTTCGCGCTGGTCGATTATCTGCAGAAGGGCCGCTTCTCCAACACGCGCTTCGTCGACGCTTCCGATCTCGTCGACCGCATCAAGACGATCAAGAGCGCGGAAGAACGCGCGCTGATCAGGCGCGCCGCCGCGATGCAGGACGGCGCCATGCGGGCCGCTTTCGCCGCGGTCGAGCCGGGCATGCGCGACCGCGACATCGCCGCCATCGCGCAATGCTACAGCCAGCGTCACGGCAGCGAGAACGGCATCTATCTGTGCGCGTCGATGCCGGCCGACCGGCCGACGGCGTTCAGCCAGCGCCATTATCAGAACCGCGTCATCGAGGACGGCGACGTCGTCGCGCTCTTGGTCGAGGATTCCGGTCCCGGCGGCATGTATACCGAGCTCGGCCGCACCTGCGTCGTCGGCAAGGCCTCGGCCGAGCTTAAGGACGAGTTCGCTTTCGCGCTCGAGGCGCGCAAGTTCAATCTCGGCCTGCTCAAGCCCGGCGCGCAATGCGCCGACATCTTCGCCGCTTACAACGGCTTCATGCGCAAACACGGCCGGCCGGAGGAAAAGCGGCTGCATGCCCACGGCCAGGGCTATGACCTGGTCGAGCGGCCGCTGATCCGCCAGGACGAGCCGATGGCGATCGCCCGCGACATGAACATCGTCGTGCACCCGACCTATATCCGCGGCCATGTGCTGTCCTGGGTATGCGACAATTATCTGATCGAGGCGGACGGCCCGAGCGAGCGGCTGCACCATTTTCCGGAGGCCATCACGGAACTGGGCTGAGCGATCGAACCGGACGCCCCCGCCCGCCTTTCCCGCACGATGCGGATGATCGTCGCGTAAAACGGATAGCGGCCGCCGGACGGTCCCCCGAAAGTCCCCGATCGCGAGCAAGCGCAAGCGAGGCGGGGTCATGCGAGGTCTCGACGGCAAGACGGCAATCGTTGCGGGCGGCGCGACGCTGATCGGGCAGGCCGTCGCGGCAACGCTCGTCGGCTACGGCGTGAACGTCGTCATCGCCGACATCAATGTCGCGGACGGCGAGACGGCCGCGGGCAAGCTCGGCGGCAAGGCGCGCTTCGTCCGCTGCGACCTCACGAGCGACGCCGACATCGCCGCGCTCGTCAAGGCGGCGGTCGAAGCGACCGGCCGGCTCGATTACCTCGTCAACGTCGCCTGCACCTATCTCGACAACGGCGCCGAGACGACGCGCGCCGACTGGCTCAAGGCGCTCGACGTCAACATCGTCGGCTCGGTGATGCTGATGCAGGCGGCGCGGGCGCACCTGAAAAAGCACAAAGGCGCCATCGTCAATTTCGGCTCGATCTCCGCGCGCGTCGCGCAAACCGGGCGCTGGGTCTATCCGGTCTCCAAGGCCGCGATCCTGCAATTGACGCGCAACCAGGCCATGGACCTCGCGCCCGACGGCATCCGCGTCAATGCCGTCTCGCCGGGCTGGACCTGGAGCAACATCATGGTCGAACTGACCAAGGGCAACCGCGCCAAGACCGACAGCGTGGCGAAGCCGTTTCATCTGCTCGGCCGCACCGGCAACCCCGAGGAGGTCGCGGAGGCCGTGGCGTTCCTTTTGTCGGACAATGCGAGCTTCATCACCGGCACCGACATCCGGGTCGACGGCGGCTACACCGCCATGGGGCCGGAGCGCGCCGATCCGGCCATCCCGCTGCTGATGGAGTGACGTGAAGACTTTCAGGTTGCAGTCTTTCAGATTTCAGACGCCGCCGGGCGCTTGCAGGAGGGGAAAATGAGCAAACGCGTGATCACCATCGTCGGCGGCGGCCAATCGGGCCTGCAGGTCGGGAACGGCCTGTTGTCCGCGGGCTACGACGTCCGGCTGGTGCAGGACCGCACCGCCGACGACATTTTCAAGGGCAAGGTCATGTCGAGCCAGTGCATGTTCGACAAGGCGTTGAGCAACGAGCGCGCGCTGGGGCTCAATTTCTGGGACAAGGAATGCCCGACGGTCGATTCGATCAGTTTCATGGTGCCGGCGCCAGACGGCTCGGGCAACAAGGCGATCGAGTGGAACGGTTTGCTCGACAAGCCGGCCCAGGCGGTCGACCAGCGCATCAAATTTCCGCGCTGGATGCAGGAATTCGAAAAGCGCGGCGGCACGATCGAATACAAGGCGGCAACGCCCGCCGATCTGGAGAAATACGCCGCCGAATCCGAGTTGGTTATCGTCGCCGCCGGCAAGGGCGACATCGCCCAGATGTTCGAGCGCGATGCCCAGAAGAGCCAATTCGATACGCCGCAACGGGCGCTGGCGCTGACCTACGTCAAGGGGCTCACGCCGCGGCCGCAGCATTCGGCGGTCGCCTTCAACCTCATCCCCGGCGTCGGCGAGTATTTCGTCTTCCCGGCGCTGACAACGACCGGCGCTTGCGAGATCATGGTGCTAGAAGGCGTGCCGGGCGGTCCGATGGATTGCTGGGCGGACGTGAAGTCGCCCGACGAGCATCTCGCCAAATCCAAATGGATTCTCGACACCTTCCTGCCCTGGGAGGCCGAACGCGCCAGGAACGTCGAACTGACCGATCCGAACGGCATCCTGTCCGGCCGCTTCGCGCCGACCGTACGCAAGCCGATCGGCACGCTGCCCTCCGGCAAGGCCGTGTTCGGCATGGCCGACGTCGTCGTCCTCAACGATCCGATCACCGGGCAAGGCTCCAACAACGCGTCGAAGTGCGCCAAGATTTATCTCGACGCCATCCTCGCGCACGGCGACAAGCCGTTCGACCGGGCTTGGATGCAGGCGACGTTCGATCGCTACTGGGATTACGTGCAATACGTCACGGGCTGGACCAACGCGCTGCTCCAGCCGCCGCCGCCGCATGTCCTCAACATCATGGGCGCCGCGCAGGGCATTCCGGCGCTGTCCCACCGCATCGCCAACTGTTTCGACGAGCCGCTGGATTTGTTCCCGTGGTTCGCCGTGCCCGAAGAGGCCGACAAGTATCTCAAATCGCTCGCGGCATAGCGGCGCCGGACGCGCCGCGGCCGTTCACGCACTCGGGTCGGCAGAGCCGGCCGGCGTCACGCGCGCCGTCTGCGACGGCAATTCGCCGAACTGCGCGCGGTAATGCGCGGCGAAGCGCCCGAGGTGAGAGAAGCCGCAATCCAGCGCGACCTTGGTGACGCCGGCGGCCCCGCGCGCCTCGCCGCTTTGCAGGGCCCGGCGCGCCTTGTCCAATCGCACGCGTCTCAGATAGGTCATCGGCGTCACCTCGCGAAAATCGCGGAAGCCGGAGAACAAGGTCCGCACGCTGACGCCGGCGACGGCGGCGAGCTTTTCCACCGTCACGGCCTCGGCGTAGTGATGCCGGAGATAGTCTTCGGCGCGCCGGACGAAATGCGGCGCCGGCGCCGCGGCCGCGGCCGGCGCGGCCAGCGCCGCGCTCATGTTGCTCGTCTGTCCGTAGATGAGCGCATTGAGAAGCGCGGATGCCATGTGCGCGGCGACGCGCTCATTGGCCAACGGGTGCGACGACGCGCCGGCGCGCCGGGCGAGCATCGTCTCCTCGGCGAACAGCGTCACGAGGCGGAGAAAATATCGGCCGGCCGGCCCGTCGAGACGCAGCTCCGGCTCGAACTCGAGCGGCCGGTCGAGCGCATGGCCGAGATGGGCGGCGCAGTGCCGCTCGACCAGCTCGCGTTCGAAGCGCACGCACACCTGCGCGTTGCCGGCGTGCCAGCGCATGTGCAACGGCAAGGTCGGCGAAACGAGCGAGGCGGCTTGCGGGGTCGAACTAAAGCGCCGGTCGCCGCAAAAGATCGCGGCGTCGCCGGCGACCGGGATCTGCACCAGGAAAAAATCATCGAGCCGGTCGGGATCGATCTCGACCTCCGCGCCGTATTCGAGCCGGTTGAACGACACGGCGCCCTGGCGGAGATGATGCATGCGCGCCTGCAAATTCCTGCCGGCGTCGTTAAGGCGCAACAGATGCGGCTTGAAGATACGCGCGACGCCCGCTCGAACGGCGTCGAAATCGCGCGACGAGAACACCAGGGACTCGTCGGGAAAAGCCGCATCCACCAACTGCCGACCACCCAAAACCATGGGCATTCTTCCGAGCAGCCGAACCGCGATGCCGGATCGGAATTCGTCCACGCCGATGTCGATCAAAGGCTAACGCAAAGCGCGAGCCGCGTGAAGGTCCTTCATGCCTATATATTTGACACCGGAATTTTCCGCCTGCGCCGCGGTCGCGTGCCCCGCCGCCGCGGCTACCCCTTCTTGAGCGTGCGCGCGACATAGTCGCGGATGTGGCCGAGGGTTTCGGTCGCCGCCCAGATTTCGGTGACGGTCCTCTCGGTCGCCGCGCCGCTGCGCTCCATGCGCTCGGCGACCGGCTGGCGGATTTGCCGCTTGGCCTCTCCGAACGCGAGCGGCGCCAGCGCCGCGAGTTTTTCCGCGGCGGCGACGGCTACTTCCATGAGCCGGTCGGAAGCCGTGAGGTCGTCGACCCAGCCGCGTTGCAGCGCCGTATCGCCGTCATAGGTCGCGCCGCCATAAGTGAATTCGGCGAGATGGCGCGCCGGCACGGCGAAACGCACGACCTCGAACGCGAGCGCCGGAAACGGCACGCCGACCAAGAGCTCGGTGATGCCGATGCGCCCGCTCGCGGCCGCCATGATCCGCCGATCGGCGCAGCAGGCGAGTATGCAGCCGCCGGCGACGGCGTGACCGTTGATCGCCGCCACCACGGGCTTGGGATGGAAAAACACCGTGTCGTAAAGCCGGTGCAGCGCCGGCAGAAACGCGCGCACATAATCCGCGCCGCCCGCGCTCAGCCGGACCAGATCGACGCCGGCGGAAAAAATACGGCCCTGCCCGGTCAGCACCACCGCGCGCGCATCCGTCGTGCGCAATTCCTCGAAGCACGCTGCCAGCCGTTCGCACAGCGCAATATCGAGCGCGTTGGCTTTGCCGTGCGCCATGGTGACGACGGCAATGCCGTGATTGGTTTTCACGTCGATCATGAGCGGCCATCAACCTCGCTGGTGCGATCTCATCACCCGACAAGCACGATAGCCTAGCGGGTGCGGGCGAGCGAGCGGCGCGCCCGGTGTTCGGAACATCGTTAAGCGTGACCGCATTTTGCCCGCGATTTGCGCCAAAGAATCCCCGATTGCGTCACCGTGAGGCCATGCCGGCCTGCCCCGATGCAGGCGCAGGTCCAGGTCCATCTGGGGCAGCCAATCACGGGCAGGCCATCGCGGGCAGGCCATCACCGGCACATGGAGGACGCAATGCTGACCATTCGCATCGTCGCCGCGGGCGCATTCTTGTTGTCTCTGCCGCTGATCGCGGGCGGCGGCACGACGGCGCAGGCCGCGGTAGGCGCCGAGCCCGGCAAGCCCCTTCAGCTCGTGCAAGTGGCGAACGCGCCGGGCAAGGCAAGGACGAAACCGCACCTGCACACGGCGCACCACCGCGGCAAGGTCCATTTCGCGGCGGCGAAGGCTCATGCGAGCCATTCTCAAGCGAGCGATGCCGACGAGGCCGCGGAAGCTGCCAAAGCCGCTCCGGCGGCCGACGCCCCACCGGCCAATGTCTGGCCGAACGTCCCGACCGGCCCGGCGCCGGCGAGCGTCGCGGCGGGCCTCACGATGCAGGTGCCGCCGGCGGCCGTGCCCGCGCCGAGCGAACTCGTAGTCGGCGGACGCACGGTGGATGTGGTCGCCTCGGACCAAGCCAATGAAATCGACCTCGCCGCCAACACGACGCGGACCGCGGCGGCAACGCCGCCGCAGGATGACGCCGCCGCGACCAAGCCCGCGACCGCGTTCGTCGCGGGGACGCATGATGAGGCGGGCGCGGTCGGCAGCGCTTCCTGGATCGCGCAGGTTCTGGCCGCAATCGGCGGCGCGGTCGCCGCCGGCTCGGTCGCCTGGTTTTTGATCGGCTCGGCGCCGCAGCGAACCTACAGCTGATTTGGCGGATTTTTCCGACGCCGATCTGAACGCGCCGCGGTATCAGAAGACCTGAGCGGCCTCCAGAGGCCGCTCCATCGTCCGCCGCGCGTTCTTTGGCACACCGAGACACCTCTCGGCGGCGCGGTTGCTCGCATAATGCATTAACGCCTTGAGCCATAGATTTTTCCAGATCGAGCCCGCCGCCGCATAATGATCGGCGCCGACGCGGACGCGCCCGTCCGGCGGGCTTTTTGCCGTTCAGACAGAGCTTTGTGCATCATGCATCTGCGCGGGCTGGCGAGGCCCTTGGTCGCGCTCCTGTTTGGAACCGCGATCAAGCTGGACGATCTCGACGAGCCGGCGCGCCGGCGGATCCGGGCGGCGCAGATCGATGCCGTGGTTCAGCTCGTGCCGCTGACCATGACCATCAATATCCTCAACGTCGCCGTGGTCGACATCGTCTTCTGGGACGCCGGAGCGACGAACGTCTTCCTGGCGATCTGGAGCGTGGTGATCATGCTCCAAGCGGCGGCCGGTTTTTGGTCGTGGTTTCAAAGCCGAAGCCGGCGCCCGACCGGCGCCTCCCGACGCGCCATCAGACGCACCGCCGCCTACGCGGCCGTGCTGGCATTCTCGTGGGGTGCGCTGCCGCTCGCGCTGTTTCCCCATGCCGACCTGATGCGCCAATTGCTGCTCGCCAGCCTGATCGCCGGGATGATTTCGGGCGGCGCCTTCGGTCTTTCGACCGTACCCGCTGCCGGCCTCGCTTACACCTGGGCGATCGTGATCGCGTCGGTCGCCGCGCTGCTGCTGGCCGGCAACCATGTGTTCATCGCGGTGGCGTTGCTTCTCCTGCTCTACGGCGTCTTCCTGTCACACAATCTCGTCGCCCACGGCAACCTGTTCGTCGGCCACCTGCGCGCCGAACTCAAGCTCGAAGCGCAAAGCGAGCTGATCAGCCTGCTGCTCCACGATTTTCAGGAACATGCGAGCGACTGGCTGTGGGAGACCGACGCCGGCGGCGCGTTGGTGCACGTTTCGGATCGCTTCGCCGAAGTCGTCGGCAAGACGTCATCCGAACTCGACGGCGCCCTGTTCGCCGAAGTGATCGGCGGAGAGTACGAATACCGGCCATCCGAAATGGCGGACATACTCAAACACATGGCCGCGCGCACCGCGTTTCGCGACGTCACCTTGCCGGTTCGTTGCGGCGAAGACCGGCGCTATTGGCTGATGTCGGCCAAACCGGTGTTCGACAATGCGGGCGCCTTCACCGGCTATCACGGCGTCGGCTCCGACGTGACGGACAAGTACCTCGCCGAAGAACGCATCGCGCGTCTGGCGCGCTACGACACGGTGACGGAGCTGCCGAACCGGGCGTTCTTCCAGGAAGCCGTCGATCGCGCGCTGATCGAGGCGCGCGACAACGGCACCACGGTGGTGCTGTTGTGTCTCGATCTCGACCAGTTCAAATCGGTCAACGACACGCTCGGGCATCCGGTCGGCGACGCGCTGCTCAAGCAGGCCGGCAAGCGCATCCGGGCGTGCGTGCGCGGGCGGGATTTCGTCGCCCGGCTGGGCGGCGACGAATTCGCCATCCTGCAGCTTGCTCCCGATCTGCCGGCCGGGACCATGACCTTGGCGCGCCAGATCATCGATGCCTTCCAGGTGCCGTTCAAGCTCGAACCGGGCGACATTCTGATCAGCACGAGCATCGGCATCGCGGTGGCGCCCACGGACGGCGACGCGGCCGATCCGCTGATGAAGAAAGCCGACATGGCGCTCTACGCCGCCAAGGCGGACGGCGTCGCCCGTTACCGCTACTTCGAGCCGGAGATGGAAGCATGGACGCAGCGGCGGCGCACCTTGCAGGGCGGATTGCAGTCGGCGCTGCGCAACGGCGAGATTGCGGTCGCGTTCCAGCCGGTGCTCGACCTGCGCACCAACGCGGTGGCCGGCTGCGAGGCGCTGGTGCGTTGGAATTCGCCCGAGTGGGGCATGGTGTCGCCGGTCGAGTTCATTCCGATCGCCGAGGCGACCGGGCTGATCGAGCCGATCGGCGAATGGGTGCTGCGCGAGGCCGTCAAGGTGGCGCGCCAGTGGCCCGCCGACACCTTCGTCGCCGTCAATCTGTCGCCGGTTCAATTCAAGAACCAGAGGTTGCTGGCAACGATCGTTTCCGCGCTCGCGGAGAGCGGATTGCCGCCGCAGCGGCTGGAGCTCGAAGTGACCGAGTCGATCTTCATCGACGGCAGCGACCAGCCGCAGGCCATGCTCAAGAACCTGCGCACGCTCGGCGTCCGCACGTCGCTCGACGATTTCGGCACCGGCTATTCATCGCTGAGCTATCTGCAGCGTTTTCCGTTCGACAAGATCAAGATCGACAAGACCTTCATCGACGAGGTGGCGGCGCGGGACGAGACACTCGCCATCATCCGGGCGATCGTCGCGCTCGCCGAGGCGCTCGGCATGTCGACGACGGCGGAAGGAGTGGAGTCCGAGCTGCAAGTCCGCAAGCTGCGCGAAGCCGGCTGCACCCAAATTCAGGGCTATGTGTTCTCCCCGCCGCGCTCGGCGCCGGAAATCGCCGCCATGTTCGCGGCGCGCGCCAAAAGCGCGATGGACGCCCCGGCCGAAACCGGAAAGATCCGCGCGTCGACGGGGTGACGGAGCTTCCGTTCAACCCTGTGCCTTGAGCGAACTGAAAAGGTCGTAGGCCTCTTTCGGCTTGGCGTTGTTGTGGACGACGGCATTGATGGCGGCGATCATCGCCTGCGGCGCCTCGGACTGGAAAATATTGCGGCCCATGTCGACGCCGGCGGCGCCCTGCTGCACGGCGTTATGGGCCATGGTCAGCGCGTCGAGCTCGGGCAGTTTCTTGCCGCCGGCCATGACGATCGGCACCGGGCACGACGCGGTGACGGTCTCGAAGCCGTCTTCGACGTAATAGGTCTTGACGTATTGCGCGCCGAGCTCGGCGATGATGCGGCAGGCGAGCCGGAAATATTTGGCGTCGCGCACCATGGTCTTGCCGACGGCGGTGACGCCCATGACCGGCATGCCGGCGCGCAGCCCGGCATCGACGAGCTTGGTCATGTTGTGCACCGAGCGCGTCTCGAATTCGCCGCCGATGAAGACCTGGATGCCGACGCCGGCGGCGTTGAGCCGCACCGCGTCGTCCATGTCCATGGCGATCTGTTCGTCGGAGAGTTCCTCGCGCAGGATGCTCGGCCCGCCCGACGCGCGCAGCACCATGGGCTTGGTAGTGTCGGCAGGGACGAGCGAGCGCAGAATGCCGCGGGTGCAGAACAGCGCGTCGCAGGACGGGATGAGCGGCAGGATGGAGAGGTCGATGCGCTCGAGCCCGGTGGTCGGGCCTTGAAAATAGCCGTGGTCGACCGCCAGCATCACCGTGCGGCCGGTCGCCGGGTTAAACACCCGCGCAAGGCGGTTCTGCATCCCCCAATCGAGCTGGTGGCAGCCCTTGAGAAAAAACCCCGGCGCCGCCTGCGGCCGATCGAGCGAGTAGCGCTCCCCTTCCTTGTCGACTTCCGGCATTGGCGCTCCCTTATGTGCCTGTGAGGTCCTGGGCCTGGCGCGTGGGAGTGAACCTATGCGCCAACGCTGTCTTGCCAGCAAGGCGGTGGTTCCGTAGGGGCGGCCCTTGTGGCCGCCCGTTCGTTGGCACGACGCACGAAAAGGGCGCCCACAAGGGGCGCCCCTACGGAAGATCTGTCTGGACCCCCCTTGGCATAGTTCTCGTTATGTTCTAATCTCCGCCTCGGAACATATCGGGAACACAAAGGCGGCCGCGTGATCCAGTTTCCGACCCTCTCCGTGATGCAGAAGAACCGCGCGGCGGTGGCGGCGGAATTGCGTCGCCTGTTGCCCAGAATGGAGGGGTTTCGGACGGCAAAACCGCTACCCATCGGCGTCGCCGCCATCGACAGCCATCTGCCCGATGGTGGTCTTCCCGGCGGGGCCTTGCACGAGATCGTGCCCGAAGACGGCGGCGCCCCCGCTGCCGTGGGCTTCATGGTGGCGCTGCTGGCCCGCATCTCTTCCCCTCCCCACCCGGGCCGCGCTTGCGCGCGCCCGGGCGCAGGCTCTTGTGGGGAGGGGTTGGGGGTGGGGGTCGGGCCGCCGCAGCCGATAGTCGAGGAAGGTGAAGACCTCCCCGCTCGTACTTCTCGTCCCGACCCCCCACCCTACCCTCCCCCACAAGGGGGGAGGGAAAAAAGAAAGATCATCCTTGTCCTGTCCGGCTACGGCGTCGGCCAATACGGCCGGCCTTACGGGCATGGTTTGAGCGCCCTCGGCCTCGATCCGGCCCGCGTCGTCCTGGTCGAGACGACGCAGCGCAATGACGCGCTGTGGGCCATGGAGGAGGCGTTGCGCTCAGGAGCGCCGGCCGCCGTCGCCGGGGCGATCGACAAGCTCGATCTGAAATTGAGCCAAAGACTGCACCTCGCCGCCGTGGATGCGGGTTTGCCGCTGTTTCTGCTCCGATCAGCAGAGATGCTGGAGGCGAGCGCAAGCGCGACGCGCTGGCGCGTCGGCCCGGCGCCGGCCGCGCGCGACCGCTTCGGCCTTTTTCTGCACCCGCGCTGGCATCTCCTGTTGGAACGCTGCCGCAACGGGCGCGCGGGCGAATGGACGGTGGAGTACGATCATGTCGCGCATCGTTTCAGTCTGGCTGCCGCGCTGGCCGATCCTGCGTTTTCTCGCGGCGCAGGCGAGAAGGCCGCCGCAAGATCCTATCGCCCATGATCCTATCGCCCCTGAACAACCGTTCGTCCTTGCCGTCACCACCAGCGGCGGACCGCGCGTCGCCGCCCTGAACGCCGCGGCCGAAGCCGCAGGACTCGCGCCCGGCGAGCCTCTGGCCGATGCGCGGGCGAAAGCAGGTTTTTTGCAGGTGCGCGCCGTCGATCCGGCCGCCGATGACGCCGCGCTCAAGCGCCTGACCTTGTGGGCGACGCGCTATACGCCGACCGCATCGCCCTGGAACGAGGAGAACGGCGCCGACGGTTTTTTCCTCGACATCGAAGGCGCCGCCCATCTGTTCGGCGGCGAAGCAGCGCTCCTCGCCGATCTGGCGCAGCGGCTGTCGGATAATTTCGGCCTGCCGGCGCGGCTTGCCGTGGCCGCAACGCCCGGCGCCGCCTGGGCGCTGGCGCGCTTTCACCCGACGCTCTGCCCCATCCTGCCGGCTGGCGAGGAGGCCGCGGCACTGGCGCGGCTTCCCGTCGAGGCCTTGCGGCTGTCCGCGGCAACCTGCGCGACGCTGCGCCGGCTCGGCTTCAAGAAAGTCGGCACGCTGTTCGACAAGCCGCGGGCGCCCTTTGCCGCGCGCTTTTCGGCCGAGCTCATCCGCCGGCTCGACCAGGCGCTCGGCCGCGTCGAGGAGCCGCTCGTCCCCATCGTGCCGCCGCCGGTCTATCACAGCCTGCGTTATCTCATCGATCCGATCTTCACCCAGGAGGCCGTCGTCGCGCTGGCGAGCCGCCTGATGCAAAACCTCGTCCATGTGCTCAGCCGCGACGATGTCGGCGCGCGCGCGCTCAAATTGTCGCTCTACCGCGTCGACGGCGAAGTCAAGACGGTCGATCTCGCTTTGACCTTGCCGACCCGCAGCGTTCCCCATGTCGCGCGCATGATCGAATTGAAGCTCGAGGCGCTGGCGGCGGCGCAGGATGCCGGCTTCGGCTTCGAGGCGGTCGGGCTCGCCGTCACCCGCGCCGAGCCGATGCCCGCGCGGCAGACGGAACTCGAAGTCGACCATACTGAGAATGACGACCGCACGGAGCGTCATGCGGCCTTGATCGATGCCTTGCGCCAACGGCTCGGTCCGCACCGCGTCCGGCACTTTGCGCCCGTCGAAAGTCACCTCCCCGAGCGCGCCGAAATGCTGACCGCCGTCAATGGCGAAGATATTCATGCTCCTCCCCCTGAAAGGGGGAGGCCGACGGCCCAAAGCCGTCGGGTGGGGGTGAGTGCCACGGACCCCTCCCCGGATCGCATAACGCGATCCGACCCTCCCCTTTCAGGGGAGGACGAGGAGCAAAAGCTGCGCCCGCTGTTGTTGTTTCCCAACGCGGAGCCGACGGAAGTCACCGCGCTCATTCCCGACGGACCGCCGCGGCGTTTCCGCTGGCGCGGCGTCACCTACGAAGTCGCGGGCGCGCAGGGCCCGGAACGCATCGCCGGCGAATGGTGGCGCCGCCCCCTCCCTTTGCCTTCCCCGCAAGCGGGGGAGGGTAGGGAGGGGGCAACCCGCGACTACTACCTCGTCGAGGACGCCCACGGTCATCGCTTCTGGCTGTTCCGCGAAGGCCTTTACGGCCGCGAGACAGCGGCGGCGCGCTGGTTCGTGCACGGGATATTTGCGTGAGAGTTTGGAAATGAAACTTTGTGAGACGAGCGATGCCCTCACTTCACCCTCCCCTGCAGGGGGAGGGTCGACGCCGCGCGCCAGCGCGGCGGCGGGGTGGGGTGCCCTTCGTGCGGACTTCCCCACCCCGGTTCGCTTCGCTCCCGACCCTCCCCCTGCAGGGGAGGGTGAAAGATGAGCGCCTATGCCGAACTTGCGGTGACCACCAACTTTTCCTTCCTGCGCGGCGCGGCGCATCCGGGGGAAATGGTCGAGCGCGCCGACGAACTCGGCCTCGCCGCCATCGGCATCGCCGACCGCAACAGTTTTGCCGGCGTGGTGCGCGCTTACGACGAAGCGCGGAACAGAAAAATAAAGCTCCTCGTCGGCACCCGCCTCGTCACGACCGACGGTTTCGAAGTTTTGGCCTATCCGACCGATCGCGCCGCCTATGGCCGGCTCTGCCGCCTCATCACGGCGGGCAATCTCGAGGCCAAGAAGGGCGAATGCCATCTGCGCTTCGACGACATCCTCGCCGCCAGTGAAGGGCAGATGCTGATCGTCGCACCGCCAATCACCTCCCCCTGGAGGGGGGAGGTCGGTCCGCGCAGCGGACCGGGTGGGGGTGACAGCGCTTGGGCCGCTCACCCCACCCCGGACGGCTTCGCCGTCCGACCCTCCCCCTCCAGGGGAGGGTTTGAAATTTTCACCGCGCGCCTCGCCGCCCTCGTGCACGCAGCGCCGGGCCGCACTTTTCTTGCCGGCGCGCATTATCATCGCGGCGACGAGCCGCGCCGCCTCGGGCTTCTCGCCGAACTCGGCGCACGCGTCGGAGCTCCGCTCGTCGCCGTCAACGACGTCCTCTATCACGCGCCGGAGCGCCGGCCGCTCGCCGATATCGTCACCTGCATCCGCGAGAAATGCACTATTCTCGAAGCCGGCCTGCGATTGGCGGTCAATGCCGAGCGCCATCTCAAACCGCCCGAGGAAATGGCGCGCTTGTTCGCCGCCTTTCCCGAAGCGGTCGCCCGCACCGTCAAGATCGCCGCAGCCTGCCGCTTTTCGCTCAATGAACTCAAATACGAATATCCCGACGAGCCGGTGCCGCCCGGCAAGACCGCGCAGCAGCACCTCGAAGACCTCGCTTTTGCCGGCGCGCATGAGCGTTATCCGCGCGACCGCTACCCGGACGGCATCCCGGCCGAGGTGCAGAAGCGGCTGCATGACGAACTCGCCGTCATCGCCAAGCTCGACTACGCGCGCTATTTCCTCACCGTCCACGACGTGGTGTCGTTCGCGCGCCGGCAGGAGAAGGAAATCCTCTGCCAGGGCCGCGGCTCGGCGGCGAACAGCGCGGTGTGCTATTGCCTCGGCATCACTTCGGTCGACCCGGACAAAACCAACCTCCTGTTCGCCCGCTTTATCTCAGAGAACCGCGGCGAGCCGCCCGATATCGACGTCGATTTCGAGCATGAGCGGCGCGAGGAGGTGATCCAGTACATCTACAAGCGCTACGGCCGCGACCGCGCGGCGATCTGCGCGACCGTCGTGCATTACCGCTCCCGCCGCGCCATCCGCGAAGTCGGCAAAGTTTTGGGCTTGACCGAGGATGTCACCGCCGCGCTCGCCAAGACGGTGTGGGGCTATAGCGACGGCCTCCCCGACGATCACGTCCGCCAGGCCGGGCTCGATCCTAATAATCCGGCGATCCGCCAGGCCATCATCCTCGCCGACGAACTGATCGGATTCCCTCGCCATCTCTCGCAGCATGTCGGCGGCTTCGTGCTCACCCGCGCGCCGCTCAACGAGACCGTCCCGATCGGCAATGCCGCCATGGACGAGCGCACCTTCATCGAATGGGACAAGGACGACATCGACACGCTCGGCCTGATGAAGGTCGACGTGCTCGCGCTCGGCATGCTGAGCTGCCTGCGGCGCGGGCTCGATCTTCTGGCGCAGCACTACGGCAAGGACTATTCGCTCGCCACGCTGCCGCAGGAGGACGCGGCCGTCTACGACATGCTCTCGCTCGCCGATTCGGTCGGCGTGTTCCAGGTCGAGAGCCGCGCGCAGATGTCGATGCTGCCGCGCCTGAAACCGCGCTGCTTCTACGATCTCGTCATCGAGGTTGCGATCGTGCGGCCGGGGCCGATCCAGGGCGACATGGTGCATCCCTATCTGCGCCGCCGCGACGGCATCGACAAGGAGCATTATCCCTCCCCGCACCCGGCCCATGGCCCCGCCGACGAACTGAAAGAAGTGCTGAAAAGAACGCTCGGCGTGCCGCTGTTTCAGGAACAGGCGATGCAGATCGCCATTACGGCGGCGAAATTCACGCCCGACGAGGCCGACGGGCTGCGCCGCGCCATGGCCACGTTCCGCCACACCGGCAAGGTGCATCTGTTCCGCGACAAGTTCATCGGCGGCATGACCGAACGCGGCTACGATCCCGAATTCGCCGCCCATTGCTTCAGCCAGATCGAAGGTTTTGGCGAATACGGTTTTCCGGAAAGCCACGCGGCGAGCTTCGCGCTGCTCGTCTATGCCTCGGCGTGGATCAAATGCCGCCATCCGGACGTGTTCTGCGCCGCCATCCTCAACAGCCAGCCGATGGGTTTTTATCAGCCGGCCCAGCTCGTGCGCGACGCGCGGGCCCACGGCGTCGACATCCGCGGCGTGGACGTCAATTTCAGCGCATGGGACTGCACGCTGGAAGCCGGCTCACCCGATCGTCATTCCGGGGCCGAGCCAACGGGTCCGGCCCGAAGTGGCCGGCCCGATGACAGGCTCCGCGAGGAGCCCGGAATCCATAACCCCGGTACCGGGAATATGGATTCCGGACTCGCCGCTTCGCGGCGATCCGGAATGACGAATGAACCGACTAAGCAGAACCCACAGCACGCGGTCCGGCTCGGCTTTCGCCTCGTTCACGGCCTCAACGAGGACGAACTGCAAAAGCTCGTCGCCGCGCGCAGCAACGGCTTTGCCTCGATCGAACGGCTCGCGGCGGTCGCCGGCGTTTCCCGCTTCACCATCGAGCGGCTGGCCGAAGCCGATGCGTTCCGCTCGCTCGGCCTCGACCGGCGCGCCGCTTTATGGGCGGCGCGGCGGCTCGACACCATCGGCATCGACGCGGCGCGGCGGACCGCCGCCGGGCCGAGGGCCGGCAAAGATGATAAAGCACTGCCGCTCTTGACGCCGCATCTGAGTGAAGACCTGTTCCCGGAGCCGAAAGTCGCGCTGCCCGAAATGGCGCTCTCCGAGCACGTGGAGGAAGATTACGTCGCGACCGGCCTGTCGCTGAAGGATCACCCGGTGCGGTTCTTCCGCGACCGCCTCACCGCGCTCGGCGTGCTGCGCAACGCCGAGCACCGAGCCGAGCATCTGGCACAGAACGCGAGGATCACCGTCGCCGGCCTCGTCTTGGTGCGGCAGCGGCCGGGCACGGCCAAGGGCGTGATCTTCATGACGCTCGAGGACGAGACCGACATCGCCAACATCATCGTCTGGCCGAAGGCGTTCGCCCGAAACCGCCGCGTCGTAATGACGTCGCGGTTCCTCGCCGTGCGCGGCCGCCTGCAGCGCGCCGGCCTCGTCGTTCACGTGGTCGCGGAGCAATTCATCGACCTGTCCGCGACGCTCGCCGAATTGCGCGACGATCAACCACGCGACGACGGCGATCTGTTCTCGCTGCGATCCTCCGGTGTGCAGCATCCGCTGGATGCGCAGCTACTGCTCAGAAGCCGCGATTTCCATTAGTTGGTTTCCCGGGCGCAGCGCAGCACGAAGTGGTGCGCTGCAGAACCGGGATCGTTACGCACTCCGAGTCTGCGACGATCCCGGATCAGCGGCGCACCGCTAACGCGCTGCACCGCGTCCGGGAAAAGCGGCTTATTAGCCCTTGCCGACACACTTCCCCAGCACCCGCGCCAACCGCTCGGCGAACAATCGCGGCTCCGCCACCCGATCGCCCTCGAGCACCCGCGCCTCGTCGAACAACAAATACGTCGCGTCCTCCTTGAGCGCCCGCGCGTCGTCGCCGAGCGTGGCGAGCGCGGCGATGAGTTCGTGGCGCGGATTGACTTCGAGGATCGGCTTGGAAGCCGAGGTCAGCCGGCCGGCGCCCGCCAGCAGTTTTTCCAGCGCCCGGTCGGGACCAGTTTCCGACGCGACCAGACAGACCGCGCTGTCGGTGAGCCGCTCGGAGGCGCGCACCTCGGCGACCGCCTCGCCGAGCGTGTTCTTCATGAAGGCGAGAAAAATCTTGGTCGCCGGCTCGATCTCCGCCGCCGGCGCTTCCTTCTCGTCGGCGGGCGCGATGAGCGCGAGGTCGGCCGCCCCCTGCGTCACCGACTTGAACGGCTTGCCGTCGAACGACAAGCCCGACATGACCCAGAAATTGTCGACCGGATCGGGCAGCAGCAGAACTTCGACGCCGCGGGCGCGAAAGCCTTCGAGATGCGGCGAGGCTTCGAGCCGCGCGATATCGTCGCCGGCGAGATAATAGATTGCCGTCTGATTGGTCTTGAACGCGCCGACATAGTCCTCGAGGCTGCGCCAGCCGCCCGTGGAAGCGGTGGTCTTGAAACGGGCGAGCGCAAGCAGCGCGTCGCGGCGCTCGAAATCCTCGTAAAGCCCTTCCTTCAGCACCGCGCCGAAATTGTCCCAGATTTTTGCGTAAGCCTCCGGGTCCTTGTCGGCGAGCTTTTCCAGTTCGCCGAGCACGCGGCTGGCGGCGCCCTTGCGGATCGCGGCGAGGAGCGGGCTCTCCTGCAGTTTTTCGCGCGAAATATTGAGCGGCAGATCGGCCGAGTCGACGAGGCCGCGCACGAAGCGCAGATAGCGTGGCAACACGTCGGCATCGTCGGTGATGAAGACGCGCTTGACGTAAAGCTTGATGCGCCCCTTGCGGTCGGGATCGAACAGATCGAACGGCCGCGCGCCCGGCACGAAGAACAGCGACGTATAATCCTGCCGCCCCTCGGCGTGGAAATGCACGGTCAGTGCCGGGTCATCGAACTGCCCGGCGATGCTGCGATAGAAATCGGTATAGTCGGCGGGCGTGATCGCCGATTTCGGCTTCGCCCAAAGCGCAGCGCCGTCGGAGATTTCGGCGGCCTCGGCGCCGGGCTTCTCGATGATCGTGATCGGCACCGGCACGTGGCCGGACTGCGCCTTGATCAGCCGCTCGATCGTGAAGCGCTCGGTGAAGGATTTGGCGTCCTCCATCAGATGAAGGACGACGCGGGTGCCCCGGCGCGGCGCCACCACCCCATCCTCCCCCGCTTGGGGGGCGACGGCCGACACCGAATAGGTGCCCTTGCCGTCGGACGACCATTGCCACGCTTCCTCGCTGCCGGCGCGGCGCGAGATCACGTCGACGCGCTCGGCGACCGTGAAGGCCGAGTAGAAGCCGACGCCGAACTGGCCGATCAGCGTCGCGCCTTCGGCACTCTGCGTCGCCTCGACGCGTTCGAGAAACGCCTTGGTGCCGGAGCGGGCGATGGTGCCGAGCGCCTCGACCATCTCCTCGCGCGCCATGCCGATGCCGTTGTCCTCGACGGTGAGCTGCCGCTTCTCGGGGTCGATCGCGAGGGTGATGCGCGGCGCGGCGTCGTCACCCAACAGCGCCGGATTGGCGATCGCCTCGTAGCGCAGCCGTTCGCAGGCGTCGGCGGCGTTGGCGATCAGCTCGCGCAGGAATACGGAGCGGTCGGAATAGACCGAATGCACCATCAGGTGCAGGAGCTTGGCGACATCCGCCTCGAACGGGCGGTTCTCGGTCTGCTCGGTTGTGGCCGTCATGGTGCTGTCCCCCGGGGCGTTGCACATTCGGCCCGAGATGGAATCCCCCGCGCCATAATTCAAGGCCGCCGCGACCCGCCGCGCTACGGTCGGGACAACACATCCGGCGTCCGCACATGCTCCGGCCGGAAGCCCATGCCGATGAGGCGAGCCGGCAGGCGGCGCAGGACCGGAAAGGCGTCGAGCAGCTTCATCGCCGCCGGCGGCCGCGGCCGGGCCCGGGCGGCGAGCACCGCGCTGATCACCCGGTTCTGAATCGTGATCTGGAGCCATTGGGTCAGGCGTACCGGCAAGGTGCGACGCGCCTCGACCGCGGCAAGGTCGGCGTCGCTCACGGCCCGCGCCTTGAGCGGCGCCGCCAGGCGGTTCGCCGCGGCGACCGCGTCCTGAATGGCGAGATTGACGCCGACGCCGCCGATCGGCGACATCGCGTGCGCCGCGTCGCCGATGCACAGCAAGCCCGGCCGCCACCACCGGCGCAGGCGATCGACCGCGACGCTGAGCAGCTTGACGTCGTCCCAGTCCTTGATCTCGTCGATCCGATCGGCCACGAACGGCGACATGGCGACGACCCGGCGGCGGAAGGCATCGAGGCCCTCGGCCTTGACCCGGTCGATGCCGCCCTTGGCGATGACATAGGCGCACTGCCAATAGTCGCCGCGGTCGAGCATGATCATCATGGCGCCCGCCTCGACGTGGCCGAAGGTCTCGGTGCTGTCACTGTCCTTGCGCGACATGCGGAACCACAGCACGTCCATCGGCGCCCCGTAGTCGTCGCCGATCAGCCCGGCGCGCTCGCGCACCGTGGAATGCCGGCCGTCGGCGCCCACGACCAGATCGGCCCGAATGGTCAGCTCGCCATCCGGAGTCTTGGCGATGACGCCGGTAATGCGCCCGCCCTCCTCGATCAGATCGACCGCCTCGGCGCGCATGCGCAGGTCGAAGCCGGGATAACGCTTCCCCTGCGCGGCCAGAAAGTCGAGAAAGTCCCATTGCGGCATCAACGCGATGTATTTGCACACCGTCGGCAGATGGGTGAAGTCGGCGATGCCGACGCGGACGTCGCCGATCTGGCCGCCGAGCCGCTCGACTTTCTGGTGCGGCAGCTTCAGAAATTCATCGAGCAGCCCGAGCTCGTGCATCAGCTCGAGCGTCGAGGGATGAATGGTGTCGCCGCGAAAGTCGCGGAAGAAATCCGCGTGCTTTTCCAGGACAACGACGTCGACGCCGGCGCGCGCCAGCAGAAATCCCAGCATGACGCCGGCCGGCCCGCCGCCGGCGATGCAGCAAGTGGTCGTGATGGGGGATGGGGGCATGACGATCTCCAGGCAACCGACTTCAAGGTCAAATCGCCATACTAACGCAGTAGCGACGATTCAATCAGGAACTCAATCACAGGAAAGCACGCCTCACCCGGTCAGCCCCGAACTCAGATTACAACCGCGCGCGAGCCTTCAGCTCACCCCGAGCTTCTTCTGCAGGCTGGTCGACGACGTGGTGTATTGGAACACCAGCCGCTTGTCCGGATAGACATAGTGGTGCGCCTTCTGCGCCATCAACGCCGCCTCGTGGAAGCCGGACAGGATGAGCTTGACCTTGCCGGGGTACCAGTTGATGTCGCCGACGGCGAAGATGCCCGGCGTCGAGGTTTCGAACGCGGCGGTGTCGACCGGGATGAGTTCCTCGTCCTTGAGCTCGAAGCCCCAATTGGCGACCGGGCCGAGCTTCATGGTCAGGCCGAAGAACGGCAGCATGGCGTCGCAGGCGATCTCGAACGTCGAACCTTCATTGGTCTTGACGATCGCCTTGGCGAGCTGGCCGTCATTGCCCTCGAGCGCCGTCACCTGGCCGAGCACGAAATCGACTGTGCCCTCGCGGGCGAGCGCCATCATCTTGTTGACGCTGTCGGGCGCGGCGCGAAATTCCTTGCGCCGATGGAGGAGCGTGAGGTGGCTCGCGATCGGCGCGAGGTTGAGCGTCCAGTCGAGCGCGCTGTCGCCGCCGCCGACGATCAGGACGCGCTTGCCGCGGAACGCCTCCATCTTGCGCACCGAATAGAACACCGACTTGCCTTCATAGGCTTCGATGCCCGGCATCGGCGGACGCTTGGGCTGGAACGAGCCGCCGCCGGCCGCGATCACCACGACCTTGCTCTCGAATTCCTTGCCGAGATCGGTCTTCACGCGGAACAGATTGTCGCCGACCTTCGTCACCGTCTCCACCATCTCGCCGAGATGGAATTGCGGATTGAACGGCTTGATCTGCTGGTGCAGCGCGTCGACCAGGCCATGGGCGCTGATGAACGGAATGCCGGGAATGTCGTAGATCGGCTTCTCCGGATAAAGCTCCGCGCACTGCCCGCCGGTCTTGTCGAGAATGTCGATGAGGTGGGCCTTCATATCGAGCAGGCCCAGCTCGAAAACCGCGAACAGGCCGACGGGGCCCGCGCCGATGATCACAACGTCGGTCTTGATAGGTTCGCTCATGTCGTATCCGTGCTTGTCTTCAATACGGGGTTTGCCGGGGTTGGCGCGTGTCTAGAACATGATCCGGCAAAGGGGAAGCCGGCCGCCGGCGACGGCGCCGCGCGGCGGCTATTCCGGAATGGGCGGCTGTTCCGGGCAAGCGCGGGCTATTTGCCCTCAGGCCTGCCGCTCCGGGGTGCGCACGGTGAGGCCGTCGAGGTCCTCGCTCACCTTGATCTGGCACGACAACCGCGAGCTCGGCTGCCGGCCGTAGGCGAAATCGAGCATATCCTCTTCCATCGGCGACGGTTCGCCCACCTTTTCGCGCCAGGATTCCTCGATATAGACGTGGCAGGTCGAACAGGCGCAGGCGCCGCCGCATTCCGCCTCGATCCCCGGCACGCCGTGCCTGATCGCGGTCTCCATGACCGTTGAACCGACTTCGCCCTCGACCGTACGTGGCGTGCCTTCGGCATCGATGAAGGTGATTTTGACCATGGCTCATTCGTGATGGAAGATTGAAAATCGGGCGCGGGAAGATGATCGCGCCGGCTGCGGCCGTCTCTTCTATCGGCTCGCGCCACGCGACGCCAGTGCGGCGCGTGCAGTATTTATGACCGCTGCCGGACGCCCGAGCCGGCAGCCCCTAGACCGCATTTCGTTTCGGTCGAACCGGAATGCGAGATTTCTTGCTTTGTCGCATTTTCTTTCGGAAAACCGGGTGGCCACTTTTCCGGAAAATGCTTTAGTTGACAGCCGAACTGACACCCAAGCGTGCGCCGATGGCCGCACACGCCTCGCGGCCGGCGGCATCGAGTTCGGCAACGCAAGCGCGAAATGCGGCCGCGCCGGTGCCTTTGGCGGCCGCCTCTTCCACGCGCTCGGCCGCGTCGGCGACCCGCCAAGCGCCGATGCCGCGCGCCGAGCCCTTGAGCGTGTGGGCCGCGGCCGCGGCCACCGCAGGCTCACCGCCCGCGACCCGCGGCAGGAGGAGCACGACTTGGCGGGCGAAAATCTCCAAAACCTCTCGTTCGAGGCTGGTGTCGCCGAGCGTCATGCGTTCAAGATGGCGGTCGTCGATGACCATGTGCATGTGCCGCGGATCGGCCGCCGTCAGGCGCGATAAACTCATGGTGTCTCCCCTACCCACCGGACCTTCGCCCGAACCCTGTCGAAACAAGAGTGCTTGCAAAACAAGAGAGCTTGCCGAAACCATTGCCTCAATCGCCAGCCTTAAGCGCGCATCGCCGAAAATGGAGTAAATCAGGCGCCGGAGCGGTGATCTTTCGCCGGCCGGGCGGGCCTGTTCCGCAGCGATGGTGTTGAAAGCCTTACCGGCGGCCGCGCAATTGAAGCGAAAGCTTGCCTCTCCCGACAACATCCCCGTCACAGCCGCACGCCGGCCGCATTGTTGGCAACCAAATGGCGGCGCCCGATTGAGCTACCGCCAAACTCTGTGGCAGTTATGGTATCCAAACCGTTAACGATGATTAAAGGGACGTTACCACACCCAGTTTCCTTCGATGCGCCAACCCGATAGGATGCGCAACTGCGGTAGGACACGAAGGGCGGGGTGCCCGATGTGCCGGCTTAGAACCTGAACGATCACGCGCTCGTGGCGCGGCCTGACCATTCTCTGAGCATTGTTGCTTCGAGCGTTCTCGCTTCGGGCAATCTTGCTTCGAGCCATGTTGGGCCGACCCTAGTCCAGCGTAACACGCGAGGCGACGACCGATATGGCCAACAACCCCAATAGGATGAAGGATCCGACGGAAGCAGCGCTCTCCGCGATCCAGGAAGCGCTCAATCTGCGGGACGAGGGCGAGGGCGAGGGCGAAACCGAGCGCCAGACGGCGGATAACGTGCTCGAGGCGCTGCCCGGCCGCGGCGCATCAGCTTCGCGCCGCGCCGCGGCGGCATCCAAGCCGGCCGACATCCTCGACCCGGACGCCGTCGGCACGCGAGATCTCGAGGCCGCCGCGCTGCCTGCCGCGAACGACGACCAGCGGTCGATCGGTCATATTTTGCACGCGCTGCAGCGCCGTCCGGCGCAGACCTCCTATTTCGTCGCCGCGATCTTTTCGTGCGCCTGGGTGGTCGGCTGTCTCGCTTTGTCCTGGGCCTATCTTTCGGATCTCAACGCGGCGCTCGGCCCCGGGCATTCGCCTGTGGCGATCATGATCGGGCTCGGCGCCGCCGCGCTGTTGCCGATCATCTTCTTCTTCGGTGTCGCCCACATGGCTTGGCGGGCGCAGGAATTGCGCCTGATCGCGCAATCGATGGCGCAGGTCGCGATGCGGCTTGCCGAGCCCGAAAGCGTGGCGCGGGATTCCATCGTCACCGTCGGACAGGCGATCCGCCGCGAAGTCGCGGCCATGGGCGACGGCGTCGAGCGCACGCTCGCGCGCGCCGGCGAACTCGAGGCGCTGGTGCAGAACGAAGTCGCCTCGCTCGAGCGCACCTACAGCGACAATGAAGTGCGCATCCGCGGCCTGTTGCAGGAGCTCGCCAACCAGCGCGATATCCTGGTCGGCCAGGCCGAGCAGGTGCGTGCCGCCATCGGCAACGTCCAGATCGACCTCACGCACGATCTGTCGACCATCAGCGACATCGTCGGCCAGCAGGTCAACGAGGCGGCGCAGCGCATCACCCAGTCGCTGGCGGAAAAGGGCGAGGACATCACGCTCGCGCTCGGCCAGATCGGCGACACCATGATCCTGCAGCTCTCCGAGCGCGGCGGCGATTTGATCGAGCGCCTGGCGAGCACGAGCGACGAAACAACGCGCGCGATCGCGACCGCGAGCGAACAGCTCACCAGCAGCCTCAATTTCAAGACCGACCACATCGGCGAGGAGTTCTCCGCGATCGCCGACGGTCTCGAGGACATGATGTCGTCGCGGCTCGATCGCGTCACCGAAGGCTTCTCGGAGAAATCGCTGGCGATCCTCGACCTCATGGCGGTGCGCTCGCAGGACCTGACCGACACCATGACCGGCCGGGCCCAGGAGATCACCGACACCATCATCGACACCTCGAGCAACCTCGCCGAGACTTTCGCGACGCGCGCCGACGAGGTCAACAACACGCTCAAGGCGTCGGGCGAGTCGCTCATCCTCGATCTCAATCTGCGCGGCAGCGACGTGGTGACGAAGCTCGAACAGACCGGCACCCGCATCACCGACGCCATCCTCTCGCGCAGCACCAAGGTGACGGATTCGTTCCGCGACAGCGCCGAACGCCTCGCCGAGGTGGTCGCCGCCCGCGGCGACGCGGTGCGGGAGATGCTGTCGAGCCGGCTCGCCTCGTTCGAGGACATGTTCAACCATTCGGGCGCCGAGCTCGGCGAAAAGATTTCGCGCGACTCCACGACGCTCGGCAATCTCATCACCCGCCATCTCGCCGAATTCGACCGCACGGTGAAGACCTACGGCACCGAGCTCGTCGAACGGCTCGGCGCGCGCACCACCGAGGTCTCCGAGTCGATGCGCAGCTACGTCGATAGTTTCGACAGCCGCGTGTCGTCGAAGGCGACCGAAGTCACCACCAATCTCGACCAGCGCCTGTTGCGCTTCCAGGAAGCGGTCGACAGCCGCACGCAGACCCTCACCGACGCGCTGTCGAGCCGCGTCATGGACATCGCCAAGACGCTGACCGAAGGCGGCAAGGAGATGGTGACCACGCTCGACCGGCGCATGAGCGACGTCGCCACCACCATCGACGCGCGCGGCGCGAAGCTCGTCGAGAGCATGAGCGACGTCGTCATCACCATCGACGCGCGCGGCGCGAAGCTCGTCGAGAGCGTGAGCGCGCAGGTCTCCGATGTCGACAAGATTCTCGCCGCCCGCGCGGCCGAAGTGACGCGCAATCTCGACAGCCGCGTCGGCCAGGTGGAGCAGCTTCTGCTCGGCCGCGCCGAAACGGTCACCCAGCAATTGGAACAGCGCAGCCGCGCCGCGGCGGAACTCATCGGCGCGCGGGTGGAAGCGCTGTCGGAATCCATCAAGACCAATGCCGGCAACGCTGAACGCACCATCGCCCAGCTCGCCGTGCGCACCACCGAAGCGCTCAACAAGAGCGCGGCGGCAAGCGCGGCGGCGACGGAGGCGCTCAATCGCAGCGCCGCCGAAGCGACGGCGACGCTCGGCCGCAGCGCGGGCACGCTGTCCAGCTCGATCGACAAGAGCGCGGCCGCGGCCAACGAGACCATCGGCAAAACGGCGGCAAGCGCCAACGATCTCCTCACCAGGAGCGCGGCCGCGGCCGGCGACACGATCGGCAAGACCACGGCAACCGCCAGCGATCTCCTCGCCAGGAGCGCGGCCGCAGCGGGCGACACGATCGGCAAAACGACGGCAACCGCCAGCGATCTCCTCGCCAGGAGCGCGGCCGCCACGTCCGAAACGATCAAGACGAGCGCCAGGGAAGCCGAGCGCACGCTGGTCGGCATGGGCGGCGACGTCGCCCGCTCGGTCACGGACAGCGCCGAGCAGATCAATTCGCGCATCGGCGACATGACGCGGCTCCTCGACGAGAAGTCGAACGGGCTCTTGCTCGCCTTGTCCGGCAAGGGTCAGGAATTCGCGGGCGAAGTCACCCGCGTCACCGACCAGGCCGTCAAGGCGATCGAAGCCAAGAGCTTCGTCTTCACCCAGACGATGATGGACAACTCGGCCGAGATCGCCCGCCTCATCAACGAAGCCAGCCAGAACGCCACCACCGCGGTCGCGCGCACGCTCGGGCAGCTGCAGGAGGGCACGCAAGGCGTCACCGAGGGCGCCAAGCAGACCATCAAGCGCACGCTCGAGGATCTGCAAAGCGCCACCAAGGCCGCGATCGAGGAATCCAAGCAGACCGCCTCCGCCACGGTCGCCGACATGCTGGAAACCCACGGCATGCTGCGCTCCGACACCACCGCCTTGTTCGAACGCCTGCGCGAGGCCAACATCCTGCTGCAGGAGGTGCTCTCCGGCGCGCACGAGAACATGAGCGCGATCGAGAAGACGATGGTCACGCGGGTGTCCGACTTTGTCGCCGCCATGACCGACCTCAGCAGCAAGAGCAACACCACCGCGGCCAAGGTGGAGCAGCACCTCGGCAGCTTCAACAATACGACCGCCAAGGTGCTGGAAGATTTGAGCGGGCTTGCGAGCCAGTTCAGCACCCACGGCCGCTCGCTCGCCGCCGCGGTCGAACTGCTCGACCGCAGCAACCGCGAGACCGCCGAAACCGTCAGCGAGCGCGAAAGCACGATCGCGGCGCTGGTTTCGGCGCTGGATTCCCGCACCGACGATTTCGAGGAACGGCTGCGGCGCTTCTCGAGCCTGCTCGAGGAATCGCTCGATACGGCCACCGCGCGGTCGCGGCAGATCGCGGAGATCATCGCCGAGACCTCAAACGACAGCGTCCAGACCATCGAGCAGCAATACGAACTGGTGCGCAACACCGCGGAGGAGGAGCGCCGGCGCACCAACGAAACGTTCAACGCGGTCTATGACGACGCCGCCGCCCAGATGCAGTCGATGTTCAACCAGTCGGCCGAGCGCTTCACCGACATCATCCAGGGCATGAAGGCGATGGCGGCGGAGATGCAGCAGGAACTGGAGACGACCCGCGCCGAACTGCGCCGGGGCATTCTGGAACTGCCGCAGGAGACCGCCGACACCGCGGCACAAATGCGCCGCGTCATCGTCGACCAGATCGAGGCGCTGGCCGAGCTCAATCGCATCGTCGCCCGCCATGGCCGCACGCTCGATACCGCCGAGCCGCCGGCGCGGCGTGAAGCCGAACCGGCCTTCGCCGTCGGCGGTGGCGGTGGCGGCGGACGGGTGCGGCCGATGCGCACGGAGACCACGGCGGCGCCGCCGGTTGCGCCGCGCGGCGACATCACCGGCGCTCCGGTCCGCCGCAGCGAACCCAATCCCCCGCTCAGCTCGGTCGCGGGCGGCAAGGACGCCGAGGCTCGCAATGGCGGCTGGCTCAGCGATCTGTTGACGCGGGCCTCGCGCGAGGACAGCCCGCCGATCGCCCCGCCCGGTCCGCGCGAAAGCGCGCGCGGCGCGGGAGGCCCGCAACGCGACAGCGTCGACTCACTCGAAACGCTCGCGGTCGACATCGCGCGCATGATCGATCACGAGGCCGCCGCCGAACTGTGGGAACGCTACAAGCGCGGCGAACGCAATCTGTTCAACAAGCGCCTCTACACGGCGCAGGGCCAGAAGGCGTTCGAGGAGATCCGGCGCAAATACCGCGCCGACGTCGAGTTCCGCGCCACGGTGGAACAGTACATCCACGAATTCGAGCGGCTGCTCGAAGAAGTCTCGCGCGGCGACCGCGGCGGCACCGTCGCCCGCAACTACCTCACCTCCGACACCGGCAAGGTCTACACCATGCTGGCCCACGCGGCGGGGCGCTTCGAGCAATAGTCCTCACCGAGGGCGCGACGCGCCGCGGCCTCGCGGCGCGGCTTCCACTTTGGCGGCACATGCTCTAGCGTCGGTGGCATGGCAGCGTCGGTTTCCTTGCCCACCGCCGCGGATGTCGACGAAGCCGCCCGCCGGCTCGCCGGGGTCGCGTTGCGCACGCCGCTCGTGACCTCCGCCGCGCTCGACGCCATGACCGGCGGCCGCGTCTTCCTCAAGGCGGAGACGCTGCAGCGCACCGGCTCGTTCAAGTTCCGCGGCGCCTACAACAGGCTCGCGACCATCGCGCCCGAACAACGCGCCGGCGGCGTGGTGGCGTATTCGTCCGGCAATCACGCCCAGGGCGTCGCGGCGGCGGCGCGGCTGCTCGGCATGCGCTGCGTCATCGTCATGCCGCACGACGCGCCGCGGGCGAAACGTCTGCGCACCTTGGCGCTCGGCGCCGAAATCGTGCTCTACGACCGCGCCCGGGACGACCGCGAGGCCATGTCGCGCGACATCGCGGCCCGCCGCGGCGCCGTGATCGTGCCGCCCTATGACGACGCCTTGATCATCGCCGGCCAGGGCACCGCGGGCCTTGAGATCGTCGAGGATTTGGCCGCCCTCGGGCTTACTCCCGATGTCGTCGTCGTCACGGCGTCCGGCGGCGGCCTGACGGCCGGCATCGCGCTCGCGGTCCGGGCGCGGGTCCCGGAGGCGGCGGTCTTAACCGCCGAGCCGCAGGGTTTCGACGACCACGCGCGTTCGTTCCGCAGCGGTCGCCGCGAACAGAACGCCGCGCTGACCGGCACCATTTGCGACGCGCTGATGGCGCGCACGCCGGGCAAACTCACCTTCGCGATCAATCAAAATCTGGTCGGCGCGGGTGTCGTCGCCAGCGACGAGGAAGTCGCCGCCGCGGTCGCCTTCGCCTTTTCCGAGCTCAAGCTCGTGGTCGAGCCGGGCGGCGCGGTCGCGCTCGCCGCGTTGATGACCGGCCGCGTGGACGTGCGCAACAAAGTCGCCGTGGCCGTCCTCTCCGGCGGCAATGTCGATCCGGAACTGTTCGTCCGCCTGGTGGCGTAGCGGCGTTGCGCCGCCGCTGCCTCTTATCCGCTCGATGCCACGAGATCGAAGCCACGAAAGCCGGGTGCGCATCCACCCACAGGGCCCGACCGCGATCGGCCCTCTCTTACGCCCACAAATGCTACGCCGAACAAGCAAAGAGCGGAAAGCGAGGCTTAAGCCCCCGCCCCCGGCAGGAAGCATCTGATCTGCGTGGCCCCAGCCGAGTCCTTGTACGGCCACACCACGGCCGGGCCGAACCGGTTGGGTTCGGTCACGACCGCCGTTTCAGGGACGGTGACCCACTCTCCCTGCAGGCGCACGCGATAGCGGCCCTCCCGCGTGTCCCAGTCGACGTCTTGAATGCTGAAGCCGTCGGCGAACGAACAACACAGGCCTTTCGCGCTCGCCAGTTGATCGAACCAGGCGTGCAGCGGCTCGTTGGCATAACGGCCGTCATCACGCGCCGATACGCTCGTCGGAACGAACGCCACGCTCACAAACACAACGCTCGCACACACCACGCTCGAAACTGACGCAGTCATGCACAACGCCACAGCCGCCAATGTGGAACCGTTGAGTCTGTGCATCATGGCCTCCAGATAAACCTGTTGTGCAGACCACGAACGAGATGGTCCGGCGACCTGGAGAGAGAAAGCTGTTCGCCTGCGCTCGTTGTTGATCCGCTGGTGTTGTGATAAGCAACTTCCATGCCGGTTACGCGAGTCGCTCAGCAGAGGCCCGCATCTCTGAACGAACGATGAATGCGCCCGGCTGCGGCGCTCGCGTCAGCAATCAAACGTAATCAAAAGAACGAAGGTGGCCCGCGCGAGCGGTATCAAGACGCCGCAGGATGTTCCGCCCATTCAGCAGAACACACGCTAGCTGAACAGCGCGATCAGCTCTTCTTCGCTGAGCGACGCCAGCGGATCGCTCGGCGCTGGGCGCGGGATGCCGCGCATCATCGGCGCGGCCGGGCGCGGCTGCGGCTGCGGCGTGGAACTCTCCAGCGGCAATCGCATCTGCGGCGACGGCGCCGCGGCGGCGGCCGGTGACGCGGCCGGCACCGCATGGTCTATTTGGGCGGCGGCGGCCGGCGACCGCGCGTCGTCCTGCAATTCGACCGCGCCGGCCCTGCTAGGGCCGGCTGCGCCGCCGTCGTACGCGATGGGCGTGTCAAAGAGACTCATCGCCCCGCCGCTCGCCGGAGCGGCCCCGGTAGATTGCAGTGCCCCAGGCACGGTCTGCGGCGTCGGAACCGGCGATGGCATCGGCAAAGGTTCGAACAGATCGGCGGGATCTTCTTCGGGACCGGGCGCCGCCTGCAAATCGGGCAGCAACTGTTGCGTCGTCTCGGTTTCCTTCAGGACGGTCGCTGTGGGCTCGGCGGCCGCGGGCGTTTGAATCGGCTCGGATATGGACTCCTTGACGGTATGATCAAACCGTTCGACACCCTCGCCGCCGGGCGCGATGCCGCTGCCTAAAATATAATCAGCGGTTGCATCAGCCTGCCGGGCGTCGTCAGGTACGATCTCCGTCTCGTCACGTGCCAAAGCGGCATTTTCCTCGGGCTCCAGTTCCGAAGGGACGCTCCCCTTTTCCAAGCCGCTCGCCGCCTCCGCCACAGCAGCCTCGGCCAAATCCGCGGCAGGCAAGTCCTGGGCGGGCAAGTCGTGGGCGGGCAACTCCTGGGCGGGCAAGTCCTGGGCGGGCAAGTCCTGGGCGGGCAAGTCCTGGGCGGGCAAGTCCTGGGCGGGCAAGTCCTGGGCGGGCAAGTCGGCGGCTGGCAAATCCCCGGCGGACAAGTCCGTCGCCGGCAAATCTGCCGGGCCCAAATCTGCCGGGGAGATGGACGGCTCGTCGGGCAAATGCGGCGGCACCACTTCGCCGGCGCCGGGCAGTTCGGCAATGTCAGCTGCTGGACTTTCGGGCGTTGTCGGCGGCGTTTCGTGCTCGCTCGGCGTGCTGCCAGCTTCGATCGCGCCCGAAGCGACCAGCGCCGCCGCCTTCTGATCTCCAGCGTCAGGCGGTTCGACTGCCGCTAAGCTCTGATCGGCCAAACTCTCCGCTGCCAAATCTTCGACCGCCGCCGGCTCGGACGCCGTAGGCTCTGCTGCCCGCTCCTCTTCGGCCAATTCCTCGGTGTCGAGCTGCTGGATGACCGCCGGTTCGTGCTCCCCTGGTTCGGGGACTGCTGGCGGCGTGACGTCTTCGCTCTCGACATCCGCCGGCTCGAGTTCTGGCTCGGCCGCTGCGGCCTTTTCATCGCCGACCGGCTCGGCCGCGGATTCGAACGCGGCTTCCGGTTCCGCCGCCGGCGAAAGGGCGTCGGCGAATTCACCAAGCGGCACAGCTGCCGGCTCGCCAGCTTCGTCGGGTGCAGGGGGTTCGTCGGCGGCGGGAAACGATGCGGCAAGGGCGCCGATCATTGCCGCGAAATGCTCATCAGCCTGCGCGTCCGCCGCAGAGCGTTCCGCAAGCAAAGCGTCGGGGATGTCGCCTTCCTCCCCAAAGCCGTCATCGGTGACTGCGTCGGACAGCGTCTCGCCTTCGGTCACGGCCACAGGCGAAACGCCGGCCCCGACGACGGCGTCGGCGACCATGGCATGGACACGGCCCTTGAGCTCGCGCAGCAGCGCGAGCGCGTTCTGGGCGCGCTCGGCGGCGGCGTCGCCGCGCGCGAAAATCTCGCCGAGTTCGCGGATCGCGGCCTCGAGCACGTCGGACATTTCCGCGTCCACCTCGCGCTCGCGCAGCGCAAACGCGACGTCCTGGAGCCGCTCGGCGGCGGAAAAGCCCTCGCTGGCGAGCCGCGGCGGTGCCGCGAATTCATCCTCGATCCGGCCGATCGCGACGGCGAGGTCGGCGATCTCGCGGGCGACCGCGGCCGGAACCTGCGGCACCGGTTCGCCACGCACCGCCGCCTCGACGCGCGCGATTGCGCCGGCGAGCAGGTGCGTGTCGGCGAAGCGATTGCGCCCGGCGTATTCGGTGAGGAACCAGCGCCCGCGCGGCGTCGCCATGAAGTCGGCATAAAGCGCGTCGTAATCCGCCTCTTCCGGCGGACCGGCCAGGATTTCCGACAAAAGCTGCGGATCAGACGGCATCGCAACACCAAGCTCACGGCGGCCCATCAAACAGCATAAGCGCCACGGTGGCGCAATCGGGGCTCGCGTCGTTGATCCCCCGATACCCACAGGCGGGTCCCCGTGGCCTAACCCCACAATTCCGGCGCGGCCGGATAGGCGAGACTACCCTCGTAGCGCAATCCGTCCGCCCGGTCTTGCGCCAACAACAGCGGGCCATCGAGGTCGACGAAGCGCGCGCGTTGCGCCACCAGCATGGCGGGCGCCATCGACAGCGAGGTCGCGACCATGCACCCGACCATGATCGTCAGCCCGCGCTGTTCCGCTCGAGCGGCCACGGCCAGCGCCTCGGTGAGCCCGCCGGCCTTGTCGAGCTTGATATTGACGGCATCGTATTTGCCGGCAAGAGCGTCGAGCGACGCGCGGTCGTGCACGCTCTCGTCGGCGCAGACGGGGATCGGCCGCTTGATGTGCGCGAGCGCCTGGTCGCGGCCTTCCGGCAGGGGTTGCTCGATCAGCGTGACCCCCGCTTGCGCACACGCCGCAAAGTTTCGCGCGAGACTGTCGCGGTCCCAGCCTTCATTGGCATCGACGATCAGCTCCGCCTGGGGCGCGGCGCGGCGCACCGCGGCGATGCGTCGGGCATCGTCCTCGCCGCCGCCGGGGCCGCCGAGCTTCACCTTGAGCAAGGGCCGCCAGGCCGCGCGCTCCGCCGCTTCGGCCATCTCCGCCGGCGACGCGAGCGAGATGGTATAGGCGGTGACGCGCGGCTTTGGCGTTTCGAGCCCCGCCAACTCATGCACGCGGCGTCCCGCCTGCTTGGCGTTAACGTCCCAGTAAGCACAATCGAGTGCATTACGGGCAGCACCGGCGGGCATGGCGCGTTGGAGGGCGGCGCGATCGGATCCCGCCTCGAGTGCCGGGCGAAAAGCCTCGACGGCCGCCACAATGCCGTCCGGAGTTTCGCCGTAGCGTGCATAGGGGACAGCTTCACCGCGGCCGCGGTGAATGCCATCGCTGAGCTCAGCCACCACTACGACGGCCTCGGTCTTGCTGCCGCGGGCGATCGTGAAGGTACCGGCCAGTAGCCAGCGCTCGGTCCGTACGGAGAGGTCCATGCGAGGCGCACTATGACCGGGGAATTCTGGCGGGCTCAAGAGCGCCGCGCGCCGTGTGCTGGGTGGAGTGAAAATCCTTGAGCCCCGCCACGCTGACCAGCGCCGTCAACGGCGAACGCCTCGCGCTCGCCGCCCACGGCCCTTGGACGGCCGAGTACGCGGCCGAACTCGAGACACTCGTCGAGCAGACCGCCCGCCGCTACGGCAGTGCGCGCTCCGTCGATATCGACCTCACCAAGCTCGAGCGGCTGGACACCTTTGGCGCCTGGCTCATCGAGCGCCTGCAGCGCAGTTTTGTCGCCGGCGGCTCGAACGCGCGCATCGTCGGCCTCGCCGACGCCGACCGCGGCCTCATCGACGAAGTGCGCGGCGCCAACAGCGCGCCAGCCATCCAAGCCATTGCGGACAACACTATACTGGTCGGGCTCGATAAGATCGGCCGCGCCGTCGCCGAGATGGGCTGGTCGCTCGTCCTCATCGCCCACATGCTCGGCGCGGTGACTGCCGCGGTCGGGACGGTCATCATGCACCCGCGGCGCCTGCGCCTCACCTCGACCGTGCATCAGCTCGACCGCGTCGGCCTGCGCGCGGTGCCGATCGTCACCTTCAGCACGTTCCTGATCGGCGCCATTCTCGCGCAACAGGCCATCCTGCGTTTCCGCACCTTCGGCGCCGACGCCTATGTCGTCGACATGATCACGGTCATGGTGCTGCGCGAGATCGGGGTCCTCATCACCTGCATCATGGTGGCGGGGCGCTCCGGCAGCGCCTACACCGCCGAACTCGGCTCCATGAAGATGCGCGAGGAGATCGATGCCTTGCGCACCATGGGGCTTGATCCGGTCGAGGTCCTGGTGCTGCCACGCGTCGTCGCGCTGGTGATTGCGGTGCCGCTCCTCACTTTTCTCGCCTCGATGGCCGCACTTTACGGCGCGGGCCTCGTCTGCTGGCTCTATGTCGGCATGACGCCGGAAGCCTATCTCGAGCGGCTGCGCGAGGCGATCTGGCTGCCGACGTTCGAGATCGGCCTGATCAAGGCGCCGTTCATGGCCTTGGTGATCGGGCTCGTCGCCTGCGTCGAGGGCTTCGAGGTCGAAGGCAGCACCGAGTCGCTCGGATTAAGGACCACCGCGTCGGTCGTGAAGTCGATCGTGCTCATCTTCATGCTCGACGGCGTGTTCGCCGTATTCTTCGCCGGTATTTTCGGATCCTAGATGCGCAACGAGGCAGTCATCAGCGTGCGCGATCTGGCCGTCGGCTTCGGCGCGGCGCCGGTGATCGATCACCTTGCGCTCGACGTTTTCCGCGGCGAGATCCTCGGCTTCGTCGGCGGCTCGGGCGCGGGCAAATCGGTCCTGATGCGCACGATCATCGGCCTCATCCCGAAGCGGCAAGGCACCATCAAGGTATTCGGCGCCGATCTCGAGAGCCTTGGCCCGCGCGGGCGACGCGCGATCGAGCGGCGCTGGGGCGTGCTGTTCCAGCAGGGGGCGCTGTTCTCCTCGCTCAATGTGCGCCAGAACGTGCAGTTTCCGATGCGCGAGCACCTGCAGGTGTCGCCCCGGCTGATGGACGAGATCGCGCTCGCCAAGCTCGACATGGTCGGGCTCGACGCCTCAGCCGTCAGCGAGAAATTCCCGGCCGAACTTTCCGGCGGCATGATCAAGCGGGTGGCGCTCGCCCGCGCGCTCGCGCTCGATCCCGAGATCGTATTCCTCGACGAGCCGACCTCCGGCCTCGACCCGGTCGGCGCCGCCGAGTTCGACGCGCTGATCCGCACCCTGCAGCGCACGCTCGGCCTGAGCGTGTTCATGGTCACCCATGACCTCGACAGTCTGCACGCGGTGTGCGATCGCATTGCCGTGCTGGCGTCAGGGCGCGTGATCGCGACCGGTCCGATCGAGACCATGCTGGCGTCCGAGCACCCCTGGCTCAAATCCTATTTCCGCGGCACGCGGGGGCGCCAGATCGCGCGCGATCCCGCGCCCGCGGCCGTCCACCACTGAGGAATGCAGACCCTTACTAAAGACGCAAAGAGGCCCCGTCCATGGAAACCAAAGCCAACTACACCGTGATCGGCGCGTTCACGCTGGCCGTCATCGCCGGCATGTTCGGCTTCGTCTACTGGTTCCAGAACAGCGGCGCCGGCGTGCGTACCGCGTATCGCATCGAGTTCGCGGGATCGGTGTCGGGACTGCGGACCGGGGCGACGGTGCTGTTCGACGGCCTGCAGGTCGGCGAAGTCACGCGGCTCGCGCTCGATCCGCATGATCCGCGCAAGGTCACGGCCATGATCGCGGTTCCGGCCTCCGTGCCGGTGCGCGCCGACACCAAGGTCGCCCTGCAATTCCAGGGACTGACCGGCCTCGCCGAGGTGGCGCTCACCGGCGGCTCGCCGGACGCGCCGCTCCTTGTCGCCGACACCGGCGGCATCCCCACCCTCACCGTCGACCGCGACGCCGCCGCCGACGTGACGCAGGAGGCGCGCAACGTGCTGTCCCACATCGACGGCCTGGTCGCCGACAACGAAGAAGCGCTACGCGCCTCGCTGCGCAACATCGAGACCGTGACCTCGGCGCTGGCGCAGAATTCGCAGCGCCTCGATCACGTGATGGCCGGCCTCGAAACGCTGGCCGGCGGCCCCGACGGCAAGAGCCAGCTCGGCCAAGCCGTCGCGTCGATCCAGCATCTCGCCGACAACCTCGACAAACGCACCGACGAGATATCGACCGGTCTGGTTCGCTTCACCAATTCCGGCCTCAAGGAATACGAGGGCTTGGCCGTCGACGGCCGCCGCACGCTCGCCGAGCTGCAAAAGGCCATCAAGAACTTCGATCAGCACCCGAGCCGGCTGATCTTCGGGCAGTGATCAAACAGCCGCCCGGCGGATGACGCGCTCGACCGCCTCGCGCGCTATGTCTTCGCGCTCTCGAATTGCTCTAGCGCGGTAAGCGCATCGCAGGCGTACATGGCCGCCGGCCCGCCGCCCATCATCACCGCGACGCCGAGGGTCTCCATCACCTCGGCGCGGCTGGCGCCGGCCTTGAGCGCGTCGTGAACGTGATAGGCGATGCAGGGTTCGCAGTGGGTCGCGACCGCGATCGCCAGCGCCATCAGCTCCTTGGTCTTCGCACTGATCGTGCCGGCGGCGGTCGCGGCCTTATGTAGATTGGCGAAACCGCCGACCGGCCCGGGAATTTCGCGTCCGAGCTTCAGCATCAGGCCCTGCAACTCGGCGTGCCGGGCCGGAAAATTCGTGGTCATGGCCGCTTCTCCTATGCCAACAATTTTTCCGGTTCGCCAAGCTCGCGGCTCAGTGTCTCGAGAAAGCGCGCCGCGTCGGCGCCGAACACGACACGATGGTCGCAGGCGAGCGTAAACGCGGTGCCCTGCGGCCGCGCGGCGGCAACCGACAAAATCGCCGCAGCGCCGGGCGGAACGATCGAGTCGAAGGCATCGACCACGGGAAACACGCCGAGATCGCTCAAATAGAATGTCGCGCCGCTGTAATCCGCCGGCTGTAGGCGGCGGCTCGAGACCTTGTCGCGCAAAGCGCTCCAGTCCCGCGCCAGTTCGGCAAACGGGCGGCCGGCGACGTCGCGCAACACCGGCGTGATCAGGCCTTCGCCGCGATCGACCGCGATGCCGATATCCACCCGCTGGCGCCGCGCCAGCCCCTCCGGCGTATAGGCGGCGTTGAACAAAGGATGCGCGACGACAGTGCGGGCGCACGCACGCGCCAGAAGCAGCACCAGCGATTGTTGCCGGTCTTTTGCGAGTTTGACTACCGGCGCAATCGGCAAGTGCGCCGTCACCCGGAAGGTCGGCGTCGTCGCAACGGCGATCATGTTGCGGGCGACGGCTTCGCGCAGACTGGAGGCGCGCTCCACCTGATAAGGTGGCCCGGCTTCGATTGCTCCTGAAGCCGAGCCGACGCCTGGGGCGGGCGCCGGCGCAACGGTCTCGGCGACAGGCCGTGCGGAAGCCGGCGCACGGTGCGGCCGCTGCCTTGCGGCCGGTTGGACCGAACCCATCGACGCCGCCAAGACCGCCGAAACAGGCGCCGGCGCGATCGCGGCCGGCGCCGACGCATTTTCTCCGTCCGCTTTCGGCCGCGGCGCTTCGACGGCCGCGGCCTCCACGCGAGGGACTTCGTTCGCCTGATCGGCAATGTAACCGATCACCTGGCCGACCGGCGCTTCGGTGCCTTCCGCCACGAGCGGGCCGCTCAAATAGCCGTCCTCGAAGGCTTCGACATCCATGACCGCCTTGTCAGTTTCGACCTCGGCGATCACTTCGCCTTTTTTGATCGCGTCGCCCAGCTTTTTGGCCCACTTCACCAGGCGCCCATTACTCATCGTGTCCGAAAGCGCCGGCATGGTGATGGCGTAGCTCATGGTCACGCCGCCTTGGTAGCGGTAGCGGTCCCGCCCAATTGCCGGGCGGCGGCCACGATGTCGGCGACCTGCGGTATCGTCGCCGCCTCCAGCGCGCCGTTGAAGGGCGTCGGAATATCGAGTCCCGCCAGCCGCTGCGCTGGCGCGTCGAGCTGATCGAAGCAGCGCTCGGTCAGCGTCGCAGCAATTTCAGCCCCGGCGCCGGCGAACCGGCAATCCTCCTCGACGATCAAGAGACGATGGGTCTTCTCGACCGATTTCGCGCAGGTGTCCCAGTCGATCGGACGCAGGCTGCGCAGATCGATGACCTCGGCTTCGATGCCTTCCTTGGCCAGTTGATCCGCGGCTTCCTGCGCCAGCACGGCGTGGCGCGAATAGCTCACGATGGTCAGATCGCGGCCCTCACGGCGCACCACGGCGCGATGCATGGGCGGTGCCTCGGCGACGGCGTCGACCTGTCCTTTGGTGAAGTAGAGCAGCTCGTGCTCGAGCAGCACGATCGGATCGTCGCTGGCGATGGCTTGCCGGAGCTGCCAATAGGCGTCCTGCGGCGTCGACGGCACGGCGATACGCAGGCCCGGTACGTTCATCAGCGTGTACTCCAGCCGCTGCGCGTGTTGTGCCGCGAGTTGACGGGCCACGCCGCCCGGCACGCGCACGACCAGCGGCATCTTGAACTGTCCGCCCGACATGAACGGGATTTTGGCGGCGCCATTGATGATCGAATCGAGCGCGAGCAACATGAAGTTGATGGTCATGATCTCGACCACCGGACGAACCCCGACGAGCGCCGCACCGACGCCGAGCCCGGTGAAGCCGTTTTCCGAGATCGGCGTATCGCGCACGCGCCACTCGCCGTATTTGGCGTAGAGCCCTTCGGTCACGCGATAGGAGCCGCCATAGAGCCCGACATCCTCGCCGAGCACGAACACCGATTCGTCGGCGGCCATTTCATGATCCAGTGCGCGATTGAGCGCCTGCCAATAGAGCAATTCTTGCGACATGGTCGTCTCCTACATCAGCGTTTCGTGGCGGCTGTTGCCGTTGAGGTAATTCCAAGCGGCGTCCATTGTCGGCTGCGGGCTCTGCAGTGCGAACGCGACCGCATCGTCCACGATCTTTTGCACATCCGCCTTGAGCTCCTCGACTTCCGATTCAACGAGATGCTCGCCGTCGATCAGATGCTCGGCGAACAGCTTGATGTTGTCCGGTCCGACCTCCGCCAGTTCGTCCGCAGTCGGGTACTTGAATTCGACGTCGCGGATCGCCGCGGCGATCGGATCCCAGTTCTGGTGCGCCTTGAGCTCGACCGCCGGCCGATAGGTGCCGGGATCGGCCATGGAATGGCCGCGGTAGCGATAGGTCTCGCATTCGAGGAATTGCGGCCCGCCGCCGCGCCGGATGCGCTCGAGCGCCTGCTTGGCGGCGTTGTAGACCTTGAGCACGTCCATGCCGTCGATCTTTTCCGCCGGAATGTTGTAGGCGGCGACGCGCTTGTAGACTTCCGGCACCGCGGAGTGGCGATGGATCTCGGTGCCGATGGCGTAGTGATTGTTTTCGCAAACGAACAACACCGGCAGGCGCCACAGCCCTGCCATGTTGAGGGCTTCGTGGAAGGTGCCCTGGTTCACGGCGCCGTCGCCGAAAAAGCAGATCACCGCCTCGGGCAGATTGCGCATGGCGATGCCGTAGGCGACGCCGACCGCGATCGGGCAGGTCTGGCCGACGATGGCGTAGCCCCCCATAAAACGGCGCTCGCGATCGAACATGTGCATGGAACCGCCCATGCCCTTGCTCATGCCGGTCGCGCGGCCGAACAGCTCGGCCATCACCTCGCGCGCGGGCGTGCCGCGCACCAGCGCGTGGGCGTGTTCGCGGTAATTGCTGACGATGTAATCCGATGGGCCGACGGCGTTGATCACGCCGGCGGCGACGGCTTCCTCGCCGGGATAGAGATGAAGAAAGCCGACGATGTTGCCTTTGCTGTATTCTTCCGCTGCTCGCTCTTCGAAAGTGCGGGACAGCAGCATGTCGCGGAGCATGTGGTGTAAGACTTCGCGTTCCATTTTAGACCCCCTGGCCGATGCGCCTCGTTCGCGTGCGTGATCGATGATGACGGAAACGGGCGGGACGCGCGGCATCCCGCCCGCTTGTTCTCAACAACAACCCTTGAAGCGTCCCTTGCCCACCGCGTAGCGGGCCTCCTGGCGCTCTACGAAGAACTCTTCGTAGGTCATGATCGGCAGTCCGGGATGGTTCTCCTGGCGATGCCGGACATAGGTGTCGTAGTCCGGAATACCGATCATCAGCCGCGCCGCGCGTACGCTCCAGACCCTGACCGTCTCGCCGTGCGCCTTCCATTCGGCGAACTTGAGCGACAGGAGGTCAGGCATGACTGCCTCCCGCGGCGGCGGCGGCGAACTCCACTTCGACCGCAGTCGCCTTCGGCGTACCCAGCGCTTTGCGGATGTTGACGAAGCCGTAGACCACGATCGCGAGCACGACGAGGACGAACAGCGCGGCCAGCGTCGCATCGAGGTAGTCGTTGAAGATCACCCGGCGCATGGTCTCGAGCGAGTTCGCCGGCGCCAGCACCTTGCCGGCATCGAGCGCGGCCGAGAAGGTCCGCGCATGACTGAGGAAGCCGACCGCCGGATCGGGGCTGAAGGCCTTCTGCACGCCCGCGGTCACGGTGGTGACGACGAGCCACGTCGCCGGAATGATGGTCACCCACGCATAGCGTTCGTGCTTCATCTTGAAGAGCACGACGGTGCAGAAGGTGAGCGCGATCGCGGCCAGCATCTGGTTGGCGGTGCCGAACAGCGGCCACAGCGTCCAGATGCCGCCATAGGGGTCGATCACGCCCTGGTACAGGATATAGCCCCACAACACGCAGGCCAGTGCCGACCCGATGATGTTGTTGGTCCACGACTTGGTTTCCTTGAAGGCGGGGACGAGATTGCCGATGAAATCTTGCAGCATGAACCGCAACACGCGGGTGCCGGCATCGACCGTGGTGAGGATGAACAACGCCTCGAACAGGATGGCGAAGTGATACCAGATGCCGGTCAGCGCCTGCCCGCCGAACAGGCTGGACAGGATTTGCGCCATGCCGACCGCGAGCGTCGGCGCGCCCCCGGTACGCGAGAGGATCGAGATTTCGCCGACGTCATGGGCGACCTGCGTCAGCTGATCGGGCGTCACCACGAAGCCCATGTTGGAAACCACCTGTGCGGCTTGAGCAGCCGTCGTGCCGATGATTCCCGCCGAGGTGTTCATGGCGAAATAGACGCCGGGATGCAGCACGGAAGCGGCGATCATCGCCATGATGGCGACGAACGATTCCGCCAGCATGGCGCCGTAGCCGATGAACGGGATCTGGCTCTCGTTCTCGATCATCTTCGGCGTCGTTCCGGATGAAATCAGCGCATGCCATCCCGACACCGAGCCGCAGGCGATGGTGATGAACAGGAACGGGAACAGGCCGCCGGCCCAGACCGGACCGGTGCCGTCGATGAACTTGGTGATCGACGGCATCTGCAGATACGGCCGCACGATCAAGATCGCCAAGGCCAGCAACGTGACCACGCCGATCTTCATGAAGGTCGAGAGATAGTCGCGCGGCGCCAGCAACAGCCACACCGGCAGCACCGAGGCGACGAAGCCATAGCCGATGATGATGAGCGCCAAGGTCGGGCCGCTCAAATTGAAGTAGGCGGCGAGTTCGGGCGTCTGCGCCACGGTTTGCCCGTAGATGAGCGCCGCCAACAGCAGCACCAGGCCGATCAGCGACATCTCGGCCACACGACCGCGGCGGATGAAGCGGCCATAGACGCCCATGATCAGCGCGATCGGAACCGTGCAGAACACCGTGAAGGTGCCCCACGGGCTGCCGACCAGGGCCTTGACCACGACAAGCGCGAGCACCGCCAGGATGATGAGGCAGATCAGCAATATGCCGATGCCGGCGATCATGCCGGCGACCGGTCCCAGCTCCGAGCGCACCATGTCGCCGAGCGAACGGCCGTCGCGCCTTGTCGACATGAACAGGACGGTCATGTCCTGCACGCCGCCGGCGATGACGACGCCGGCGAGAATCCACAGCGTGCCCGGCAGGTAGCCCATCTGCGCCGCCAGCACCGGCCCGACCAGCGGACCCGCCCCGGCGATGGCCGCGAAATGATGGCCGTAGAGCACGTATTTGTTGGTCGGAACGTAATCGAGGCCGTCATTGTGACGGACGGCCGGCGTCGCCCGACCGGGATTGATGCCCAGCGCCGTCTTGGCGATGAACAGCGCATAGTAGCGGTAACCGATCAGGTAGATGCACAGCGAGGCGATGACCAGCCACGCGGCGTTGACCGGCTCGCCGCGGCTCAACGCGACGATGGCGAACGAGACCGCGCCGAGAACCGCGATCGCGCCCCATAGCAATTTTGTCTGGATTCCGTTGCCATTCCACGCCAGCGCGCTCATCGCTTTCCTCCTGCGTTGCCGGTCCGCTCGCGAAGCCGATTCGCGAGAGTGAAGATTTTGCCTTTTAAAATTGGGCCGCAGGGGGCAGGCGCGCTTTGACCAAAATCAATCGTGCCGTTCTTTCCAATCGAAAAGGCTCAATCGGACACCGCGCTCGTCGATGCCAGCAGACTGGGATCATGACTTGTGCAGTGCACAAGCGCGCATTTTCGGTGCGTAATCCGTTGTGCGGGATTTTGCGCACTGCAGCAAAGCTCCGGCCGTTTTCTATTTTACTGCGTCAGATTTTATTTCATCTTTTACTGCGTCGGAAAAACGCGGGCGTGCGCAATCGACGCCGCGTTTGTGACGCAGTCGGGCTTAATCAGTCTGAAATGACTTCAAGAAATATCTTTCAAAAAATTTCGCATCCGGCGAATCGGTGGCAGGGCGGCTGAGCCGGTCAGCCCGCCTCCGCTCACGCCGCGATGCCGGTTTCCCGCTCGGCGATATCGGCCTCTTCGGGCGGCGCCGGCCGCGTCAGGTCGCTGTCGACCCAGGGGATGATTTCGAATCGCCCGTCCTCGTGCTCGACGAGCGCCGTGCAGCTCTCGACCCAGTCGCCGCAGTTCATGTAGCGGATGCCGAAATTGTCGTGGATGACGGCGTGGTGGATGTGGCCGCAGATGACGCCGTCGACCTTGTGGCGCTGCGCCTCGTCGGCGAGCGTCTGCTCGAACGCGCCGATATAGTTGACCGCGTTCTTGACTTTCTGCTTCGCCCATTGCGACAGCGACCAGTAGGAAAAGCCCATGCGCCGGCGCACCGCGTTGATATACCGGTTGACCGTAATGGCGAGCTCGTAGGCGGTGTCGCCAAGGAGCGCGAGCCAGCGCGCGTGCTTGACGACGAGATCGAAGACGTCGCCGTGCACCACCAGATAGCGGCGGCCGTCCGCGGCCTCGTGGATCGCCGTCTCCACCACCTCGATGCCGCCGAAATGCGTGCCGTAATAGTCGCGCAGAAACTCGTCGTGGTTGCCCGGCGCATAAATGACGCGCGCGCCCTTGCGGGCCTTGCGCAACAGCTTCTGCACCACGTCGTTGTGCGCCTGCGGCCAGTACCAGCCCGACTTCAACTGCCAGCCATCGACGATGTCGCCGACCAGATAGATGGTGTCGGCGTCATGATAGCGCAGAAAATCCAGCAGGCGTTCGGCCTGACAGCCCCGCGCGCCGAGATGGACGTCGGAAATGAAAAGAGTACGGAACCAACGCGTGCCGTGCTCGGTGGTCACGATGCCATTCTCTCGATCTCTGTTAAACCCCAATGGCCAGATAAATGCGTTCGATTGCAGAACGATGACAGAGGCGATCATCGCGATGGGCCGGGCATTTCTTGTTTTCACGGTCTTGTCACAACGCTTCGGTAAGCGTTGCGGGTGATGACACTGCCGATTCTCGCTGCGACGACTTTCTGCATCGCCACGGCCGCCCTTCAAATCGCCAGCAGCGCGATCGCCGCGGTTCGTTTGCGCCGGACCGCTTTCCGCGCGGTCTCCGAGTCGCGCGAGCCGCCCGATGCACTGGCGGCCCAAACACCCAAGTCGACAACACCCAAGTCGACGACACCCAAGTCGACGACCGACCGGGTCCATCCCCTTGTCAGTTTGGTCCGACCGGTCTGCGGCCTCGACAATTATGCCGCCGATACGTTGCGCTCGACCTTCGAGCTCGACGACCCGCAATGCGAAATCCTGTTCTGCGTCGCTTCCGCCGACGATCCCGTTGTGCCGCTGGTCCGGTCCTTGATCGCCGCCTATCCGAAGGCCGATGCGCGGCTTCTCATCGGCGACGATCGCGTCAGCAGCAATCCCAAGCTCAACAACGTGCTCAAGGGCTGGCGCGCCGCCAGCCACGACTGGATCATCATCGCCGATTCGAACGTGTTGATGCCGCCCGACTACACCGCGCAGCTGTTTGCGAGCTGGCGCGAGGACACCGGGCTCGTCGCCTCGCCGCCGATCGGCTGCCGGCCGCGCGGTTTCTGGGCCGAAGTCGAATGCGCATTCCTGAACACGTACGAGGCGCGCTGGCAGTACGTCGCCGATGCGCTCGGCTTCGGCTTCGCGCAGGGCAAGACCATGCTGTGGCGGCGGGCCGATCTCGAGCGCGCGGGCGGCATCGAAATGCTGGCCAATGAAGTGGCGGAAGACGCCGCGTCGACCAAAGTCGTCCGCGGCGCCGGCCTGAAAGTCCGGCTGATCGACCGGCCGCTGGCGCAGCCTTTGGGCCACCGCACCGCCGCCGAAGTCTGGAATCGGCAAGTGCGCTGGGCGCGCCTGCGCCGCTCCAGCTTTTTCTTCTATTTCCTGCCCGAAGCGATTTCCGGCGGCGCGCTGCCGTTGATCGTATTCGCCCTGATCGCGCCCGCGCTCGGGCTGCCGGTCGCTTTGAGCGTCGCGTCGTTCGGCGCGGTGTGGTACGGCAGCGAAATGCTGCTTGCCGCCGCCGCCGGCTGGCACCTTTCGCCGCTCTCCCCGCTCTATGCGATGGCGCGCGACCTCATCCTGCCCGTCCTTTTCGTCGCCGGCTTGCGCAGCGACGATTTCGTCTGGCGCGGCAATGAAATGCAGGTCGAGGGCGTGCGGCCGCGCCGGATGATGGCGCGCGTGCGGCCGCGCCTGGTCGAACTCGCGCCGCGCGCCCGCGCGCGGCTGCGCGAGTTGCGCGAACGGATGTCGTGATTTTTTGTTCTTTTTTGTTGGGTGCGACGTTCGCCGATTTAGATTTCGTCCGCCCGGCTACTTCATCCGCGCTGCATCGTCGGCGATCGCCTCGAGTGCCGCGACGTGTTCGGGAAAATCCGCCGCAATCCAAGCTGCCTCGGCCGCGCGCATGGCGGCGCCGAGCGCGGGCCCCGCGACCATCCCGCGGTGGAAGAAATCGGCGGCCTTGAGCGGGAAGACTGGCGCGGTCCAGCGCCGCGGCAGCGTCGCCAGCGCGGACCAGGCCGCGTCGCCTGCACTCGCCGCGGAGCGTGCCCAGGCGACAAGAACCCGATCGACGTAAGACTGCGCGCCGAGCTGATAAAGGAGCGCGCGCGCCGCCGGCTCGCCGGCCGCGGGCGTGACCCGCCACCAGGCTTCCAGCGCCTCGAGCCGTTCGGTTTCGGCGTTGGCGAGGCGAAGCCGCTGCGCCAGGCGCTCGGCGTCCTCCGCGACCCATACGGCAAGCGCGCCGAGACGGCGGACGGCGTCGGGCGCCGTGGCGGTCTTATCCTCCACCTTCACCATGTTCTCGAAACCGGCGAGCAACGGTACGCCGCCGAGAACCATGCCGAGCAAACCGCTCTCCGCCATCGCCGCCAACGTCGCCGTCGCGCGCGGGGCGAGCAGGAGCTTCATGAGCTCCATGCGCACGCGCTCGCGCGACAGCGTTTCCAGGCCTGCCCGCGACGCGATGCAGGCGTGGAGACTCGCGGCCTCCGGCGGGCCGCCGCCGAACCAGGCCTGGAAGCGGAAGAAGCGCAGAATGCGCAAATAATCCTCGGCGATCCGCTGCAATGGATCGCCGATGAAGCGCACGCGGCGCGCCGCGATATCGGCGAGACCGCCGACATAATCGAAAACGATGCCGTCGGCGCGCGCCGACAACGCGTTGATGGTGAAATCGCGGCGCTCGGCGTCCGCCTTCCAGCCGCGGCCGAAGGCGACGCGCGCCTTGCGACCGAACGTCTCGACATCCTCGCGCAACGTCGTCACTTCGACCGGCGTATGATCGACGATGACGGTGACGGTACCGTGCGCGATGCCGGTCGGCACCGCCTTGCAGCCCGCCGCCTCGACCCGGCGCACCACTTCCTCGGGAAGCGCCGTCGTCGCCACGTCGACCTCTTCGACCGGCATACCAAGGAGCGCGTTGCGAACCGCACCGCCGACCACGCGCGCCTCCTCGCCGTCGCGGTCGAGGAGCGCCAGGAGACGCGCGACCGCCCCATCTCTGAGCCAGGCGGCATCGCGCAGATGAACGTCGTGCGTCACCTCATCGCTCCCGCGGCATGGCGCGTGAACGGCGCGGGGGCGCGGGCGATCTTGATCGCCGCCGGCCGCGTCATGCGCCGTAGATCCGTTCGTAGAGATTGCGCAGGATGCCGGCGGTGATGCCCCAAATATGCCGGTTCTCGAATGGCATGGCGTAATATTCGCGCACGATGCCGCGCCAATCGCGGCTGCCGCGCTGGTGATTGGCCGGGTTCATCAGAAAATCGAGCGGGACCTCGAACGCCTCCGTCACCTCGCGCGGATTGAGCGTCAGCGCAAAACCCGGCTGCACGCGCGCCACCGTCGGCAGAATGCGGAAGCCCGAAAACGTCAGATAGAGATCGAGATAGCCGAGCGGCTCGACCAGAAGCGGCGATAAGCCCACTTCCTCCTTGGCCTCGCGCAGCGCCGCCGCGACCGGGCTCTCGTCGTCGGGGTCGATCTTGCCGCCGGGGAAGGCGACCTGGCCGGCATGGCTGGCCAGCTCCTGCGTGCGGGTGGTGAGAAGGACCGTCGGCTCGGCGCGATCGACGACCGGCACCAGGACCGCGGCGGGCTTGGTGGCGGCAACCCCGGCGTGCTCCCACAATGCCGGGTTGAGATCGAGATCGCCGCGCGCGCCCTGTGCGGTCGGATCGGTCAGCGACGGCGGCACCTCGAGCGTCAGCCGTCCCCGCGCGCGCTTGAAAAAATCTTCTGCCGGACGCGGCGTCAAGCGCCGCAACGGCGCACGCTGATCGCTCACACGAGATCCCTCACCGCTTCGGCCGGCGCCATCGGAAAAAACACCCCCATCGACGTCACCCCGAACATCGCCCGGCCCTCAAACTCGCGCTCCTCGCCGCGTTCGACAAGGTCGAAGAACAAAGCGCGCTTGACGAGCGCCCATAGACCGCGGCGGACGTGAAGATAGGGCTTCAGTCCGCCGGTCGCCGTCTCCGGCTCGAACCGCAGCGCGTGCTCGGGACCGCAGCTGATCCATTCGTCGACATTGGTGCGGAAATTCAGCGCCGGGCCGGCCGCCGTGTCCTCGGTCCTCAATTCGACCGCCGTGAACGGCGCGTCGTCGACGATTATGCCGCACTTCTCCACCGGCGTGACCAGAAAATATTTGTCGCCCTCGCACTTGAGCACGGAGGCGAACAGTTTTACCAGCGCCGGGCGGCCGATCGGTGTTTTCATGTAGAACCAAGTACCGTCCGCGGCGATGCGCATGTCGAGATCGCCGCAGAATGGCGGATTCCATTGCTCGACCGGCGGCAGACCCTTGGCGGCCTCGCGGCGAAGAACGCCGGTGATCGCTTCCAGGCCCGCTTGCCTTTCGCCCGCTTGCCCTTCCTTCGCCATGGTTCGCCGTGACAACGTGAGCGTGGATCGAACATTCCGGGGCCCGCACCCTCGCGGGAACGTGATCGCGTGGACGCGACCGCATCCTCGCAGGTCCGAATTGTGTTCCCCGTGGATGCGAGAATCAGCGCAACATCGGCCCCGATACGGCTGGCGCATATATTGCATCGCGCCACAGCGGTGCAATGCGTCCTGCCGCAAGCGGCGATGATGCCTAGATGATGCTTATGTGATCCGACTGGGTCTATGGTTCAAGCCAAGGAGTTGCCCATGCCGGCTGCCGGCGGAGAAGGGATCGAGAAACTGGAAGACATGATCGTGCGAACCGCGGAGGCGACCGCCGATCACGTGCGCGCCGCCAAAGCCGCGATCGGCACCATCATCTTCGGCCAGGACAAGGTGATCGAGCAGGCGCTCATTACGATCCTGTCCGGCGGCCATGGCCTCCTGCTCGGCGTGCCCGGCCTCGCCAAGACCAAGCTGGTCGACACCATGGGTACCGTGCTCGGCCTCGATGCGCGGCGCATCCAGTTCACGCCGGATCTGATGCCATCCGACATTCTCGGCACCGAAGTCCTGGAAGAGAGCGCGACCGGCAAGCGCAGCTTCCGTTTCTTGTCCGGGCCGGTGTTCGCTCAGCTTCTGATGGCCGACGAGATCAACCGCGCCTCACCGCGCACGCAATCGGCGCTTTTGCAGGCGATGCAGGAGCAGCACGTGACCGTCGCCGGCACCCGCTACGATCTGCCGCGGCCGTTCCATGTGCTGGCGACGCAGAACCCGCTCGAGCAGGAAGGCACCTACCCGCTGCCGGAAGCCCAGCTCGACCGCTTTCTGATGCAGATCGACGTCGGCTATCCCGATCGCGAGGCCGAACGGAAAATCCTGTTCGACACGACCGGCGCCGACGAATCGCGGGCGAAGCCGGCGATCAGCGCCGAAGATTTGATGGGCGCCCAGCGCTTGGTGCGGCGGCTGCCGGTCGGCGAATCGGTCGTGACCGCGATCCTCACCTTGGTGCGCTCGGCGCGGCCGGGACCCGAAGGCGGCGATGCCGCCAAGCTGATCGCCTGGGGACCGAGCCCGCGCGCCAGCCAGGCGCTGATGCTGGCGGTGCGTGCGCGCGCGCTGCTCGACGGACGGCTCGCGCCCTCGATCGACGACGTGCTCGATCTGGCCGAGCCGGTGCTCAAGCACCGCATGGCGCTGACCTTTTCCGCGCGCGCGGAAGGTGAGAGCATCGAAGGCGTGATCGCGCGCCTCAAGGCGCGAATCGGATAGCGCGGAATGGCGGTCGAAGAGAGGCGCGTCCTTCATCACGACATTCCGGCGGTTCAACGCGCGGTCGGCGACGGCCGCACCCTCGCCGCCACGATGCCGCGCCTGATGCTGGAAGCCCGGCGCGTCGCCGCAACCGTGATCCACGGCCTGCACGGCCGCCGCCGCGCCGGGCCCGGCGAGAATTTCTGGCAGTACCGCCGCTTCGTCTCCGGCGAGCCGGCCGCCCGCGTCGATTGGCGGCGCTCGGCGCGCGACGATCATCTCTATGTGCGCGAACTGGAATGGGAAGCGGCGCACACGGTGTGGATCTGGCCCGACCGCTCGCCGTCGATGGCGTTCGCTTCGCCGCTGGTGCGCGACACCAAGCTCTACCGCGCGCTGGTCGTCGCGCTGGCGCTCGCCGAGGTGCTGGTCGAAGGCGGCGAGCGTGTCGGCATCCCCGGCCTAATGCCGCCGACCGGCAGCCGCAATGTGATCGAGCGCATGGCGCAGGCGATCCTGCATGACCGCGGCGAACGCTTAAGCCTGCCGCCGAGCTTCGTGCCCTCCCCGCTCGCCGAGATCGTGCTCCTGTCGGATCTCTGGAGCGACATCGCCGACGTCCGCCACACCTTCACGCAACTTTCCGGCAACGGCGCGCGCGGCCACGTCGTGCAGATCGTCGATCCGGCCGAAGAGACGTTTCCATATTGGGGCCGCATCGAGTTCATCGAACCTGAAGGCGCCGGCCGCATCACCGCCGGCCGTGCCGAGGCCTGGCGGGCGGATTATGCCGCGCGCATCCGCCGCCACCGCGCCGACATCCGCGCCGAGACCGACCGGCTAGGGTGGAGCTTCATCATCCACCGCACCGACCGGCCGCCGAGCGAGCTTCTCCTTGCCCTCCACGCCCGCATCGGCGCCCCGACGGGCGAGCGCGGCGCCGGCGCGCCGCGCGCATCCGCGCCGATGGTGCCGGCATGATGGGCGCGCTCTCGCTCGGATTTGCCGAACCGCTCGTGCTCATCGGATTGCTGACGCTGCCGGTGTTGTGGTGGCTGCTGCGCCTGGTGCCGCCGCGGCCCCGCCGAATCGAGTTTCCGCCGACGCGGCTTCTGCTCGACGTGGTGCCGCGCGAAGAGACGCCGGCGCGGACGCCGTGGTGGCTGACCCTGATGCGGCTCGCGCTCGCCGCGCTCTTGATCTTCGCGGCCGCGGGCCCGCTGTGGAATCCGCCGGTCGCGGCGACCAAGACGCGCGGGCCGATCGCCATCCTGATCGACAATGACTGGGCCGCCGCCACGACCTGGGACGCGCGCTTGCGCACCGCCGACGACATCATCGCGCGGGCGGACGCCGAGCACCGCGCCGTCGCGCTCGTTCCGCTCGGCGACGGGCCGCGCGACATTTCGTTCACCACCGCCGGCTCGGCGCGCGTGCGGCTGCACCAGATCAAGCCGACGCCGCACACCATCGAGCGCGCCGAAGCGCTGCCCGCGATCACGCGGTTTCTCGCCGCCACCAGCGACGTCGAGCTGATCTGGCTCTCCGACGGGCTCGATCTCGGCGGCGGGAACGCTTTCGCGGCGAGCCTCGCGCAAGCGCTCGGCCGCCGTCCGATCACGATCGTCGCCGGCGGCATCGCCGGGCCGCGCGCGCTCACCGCGGCCGACAACGCGGCCGGCGCGCTCGGCGTCAAAGTGCTGCGCGCCTCGGCCGGCGCGGCGGAGGCCGGAACCGCGCGCGCGCTCGACCTCAAGGGCCTGCCGCTCGGCGAAGCCAATTTCACATTCAAATCCGCGGAGACCGAAACCACCGCCGAGTTCGATCTGCCGGTCGAAATCCGCAACGACATTGCGCGCATCGACATCGTCGGCGAACGTTCCGCCGGCGCCGTGGCGCTCCTCGACAAGCGCTGGAGCCGCCGCACCGTCGGCATCGTCTCCGGCGCCACCGCCGACACCTCGCAGCCCTTGCTGTCGTCGAGCTATTACATCGAGCGCGCGCTCGGCCCGTTCGCCGACGTGCGCCTCGCCCAAGGCGAATCGCCCGCCGAAGCGGTGACGCATTTCATCGATCAGAATCTGCCGATGCTGGTGCTCGCCGACGTCGGCAACGTCGCCGGCGACGCCCATGACCGTCTCGCGCGCTGGATCGAGGACGGCGGCGTGTTGGTGCGCTTCGCCGGACCGCGGCTCGCCGCCTCCGACGACGATCTCGTTCCGGTACGGCTGCGGCGCGGCGGCCGCATCCTCGGCGGCAGTTTGAGCTGGGACAAGCCGCAGCCGCTGGCGGGGTTCTCGCGCGAAAGCCCCTTTGCCGGTCTGCCGATCCCGAGCGACGTGACGGTCAGCCGCCAGGTGCTGGCCGAACCGGATTCGGCGCTGAGCGAAAGCACCTGGGCGACGCTCGCCGACGGCACGCCGCTCGTCACCGCCGCGCGGCACGGCAAGGGTCTGATCGTCCTTTTCCACGTCACCGGCGACACGCGCTGGTCGGACCTGCCGCTGTCCGGCACCTTCGTCGAGATGCTGCGGCGCATCGTCTCGCTGGCCGCCGCGACCAGCCACGCCGCGGACATTGCGAAGGGCAAGGCGGCGCGCGAAGTGGCGCGGGAAGTCTTGCCGCCGAGCCACGCGCTCGACGGCTTCGGCGCCTTTGTCGCGCCGCCGCCGACGGCGCGGCCGGTGGCGGCGGATTTCTCCGGCAACGCCAGCGCCGATCATCCGCCGGGATTCTATGGGCCGCCCGAAAAACTGCTCGCCGTCAGCACGCTCGCCGCGACCGACCGGCTCACCCCGCTCGATTTTTCGCCCCTGACGACGGCGAGCCGCGACGTCTACCGCACCACCGAGCCGCGGGATCTGCGCGGCCCGATCTTCCTCGCCGCGCTCGCCTTGCTCGCGCTCGATACGCTGATCGTGCTCTACCTCGGCGGCGGTCTCGGCCGGCTCGCGTCGCGCGCCGCGCGCCGCGCCGCCGCGGTGCTGATATTCGGCTTGATCTTGAGCGGCATGTTGGGCGCCGCCGCCACGCTCGCCGTGCCGCGCGCATACGCCGCCGAGCCGACGGGTGGCGACGCGCCGCGGGCCGCGCTCGAAACCAAGCTCGCCTATGTCGTCACCGGCAACACCGAGGTCGATTCCATCAGCAAAGCCGGGCTGAGCGGCCTCACGCTGTTCCTGGCGCAACGCACCGCGCTCGAGGGCGGCGAACCGGCCGCGCTCGACATCGCGCACGACGAACTGGCGTTCTATCCGCTGATCTACTGGCCGATCGTGCCGGGCGCCCCGCCCCCGTCGAGCGACGCGCTCAAGCGCATCGACACCTACATGAAGCAGGGCGGCACGGTGCTGTTCGATACCCGCGACGCGGTGGTGGCGCCGCCCGGTGCCGGCGGCGAGACGCGCAGCCCGGGCATGCTCGAACTGCGCAAGATCCTGTCTTCGCTCGATCTCCCCGAGCTCGAGCCGGTGCCGCGCGATCATGTTCTGACCAAGACGTTCTATCTGCTGCGCGACTTCCCCGGCCGTTTCAATGCGGGCCAGCTCTGGGTCGAGGCTTTGCCGGCGGCGAACGACGAGGAGACCTCGCGTCCGGTGCGCGCCAGCGACGGCGTCTCCTCCATCATCATCACGTCCAACGACTTCGCCGGCGCCTGGGCGATCCGGCCGGACGGCCAGCCCATGCTGCCGATGGTCGAGGACGAGCCGCGGCAGCGCGAACTCGCCTTCCGCGCCGGCGTCAACATCGTCATGTACACGCTCACCGGCAACTACAAGGCGGACCAGGTGCACGTGCCGGCGCTGCTCGAACGTCTGGGGCAGTAGGAACATTTGCTATGAGCAAATATGAAGCATTGCCGCAGTTCTTGATTCGGATGGACCAAGCGTTCCGGCGCATGTTTCGCCGCGAGACCGAGTCGCCCCCGTTAGCGGTACAGACGCCGAAACGCGATCCCTTTGGTTGCATGGCCGGCACGCTAACGATCCTGCCGGGGACCGATCTCACGGCGCCGTCGGACGACAAGTGGAATGCGGAAGAAGGCCGGCTGCTGAATGGGTGATTTTCTGCTTTCGCGCGCCGGTTACGTCCGAACAATGGTGTGTTGAAGATGAACTTCGGTATCGCGTTCGCCCCGCTTGTCAGTTCCGAAATTCTGTGGGCCGGCGCCGCCGTGGCGGCGGTGCTGGCGTTGCTGCTGATCGCCACGCGCAGCCGCGGCGCTGTCGTGCGGGCGGTCGCGTTCGCCTTCATCGTGCTCGCGCTGGCCAACCCCTCCTTCACGCGCGAGGACCGCGATCCCCTGAACTCGGTCGCCGTCGTCGTGGTCGACAAGAGCCCCAGCCAGGACTTCGGCGACCGCACGCGGCAGACCGACGCGACGCGCGCCGCCGTCACCGAGCGGCTGCACCGCGTGCCCGGGCTCGACGTGCGCGTGGTCGAGGCCGGCCAATCGAACGGCGAGACCGACGGCACCCGCCTGTTCTCCGCGCTGAGCGCGAGCCTCGCCGACGTGCCGCCCGATCGCGTCGCCGGCGTCATCATGATCACCGACGGCCGCGTCCATGACGTGCCTCCCGACGCCGGCGCGCTCGGCTTTGCCGCGCCGCTCCACGCCCTCGTCACCGGCAACAAGAACGAGCGCGACCGCCGCGTCGCGCTGATCGCCGCGCCGCGCTTCGGCATCGTCGGGCAGCCGCAGACCATCACCTATCGGGTCGAGGATCAGGGCGCCAATGCGCGCACCGCGCAGGTGACCGTGCGCCGCGACGGCGAGGTGGTGGAGACGGGTCCCGTGCCGGTCGGCGTCGCGCAGAATGTCGACATCCCGATCCCCCATGGCGGCCCCAACATCGTCGAGATCGAATCAGCCCCGCTCGACGGCGAACTCACCACCGTCAACAATCGCGCCGTGGTGACGATCGACGGCGTGCGCGACAAGCTGCGCGTGCTGCTGGTGTCCGGCGAGCCCCATGTCGGCGAGCGCACCTGGCGCAATTTGCTCAAGTCGGACGCCTCGGTCGATCTGGTCCACTTCACCATTCTGCGCCCGCCGGAAAAGCAGGACGGCACGCCGATCAACGAATTGTCGCTGATCGCCTTCCCGACCCGCGAACTGTTTCAGCAGAAGATCAACGAGTTTCAGCTCATCATCTTCGACCGCTACGCCCGCCAGGGCGTGCTGCCGATGATCTATTTCGACAACATCACGCGCTATGTGCGCGACGGCGGCGCCGTCCTCGTCGCCGCCGGCCCCGATTATGCGAGCCCGACCAGCATCTGGCGCACGCCGCTCAACGCCATCCTGCCCGCCGAGCCGGACGGCAACATCACCGAGCGCGGCTTTCACGCGCGGCTGACCGAGCTCGGCAAGCGTCATCCGGTGACGCGCGACCTCGAAGGCTCCGACGCCGACCCGCCGCACTGGAGCCGCTGGTTCCGCCTGATCGACACCCGCAACTCAACCGGCACGACGGTGATGCAGGGCCCCGACCGCAATCCGCTGCTGGTGCTCTCGCGCGAAGGCGAAGGCCGCGTCGCGCTGCTCCTGTCCGACCATATCTGGCTGTGGGCGCGCGGCTTCGAAGGCGGCGGCCCGCATCTCGATCTGCTGCGGCGGCTGTCGCACTGGCTGATGAAGGAGCCCGAGCTCGAGGAAGAATCGCTGCGGCTCGTCGTCAGCGGCCACGATTTGATCGTGCGGCGCCAGACCATGGGCGAAACCGTCGCCGACGTGACGCTCACGTCGCCCGCGGGCGCGACCCGTACCCTCAAGCTCGAGCCGAAGGAGCCGGGCGTGTGGGAAGCGAACGTTCCGGCGAACGAACTCGGGCTGTGGCGCGCGACCGACGGCAAGGTCACCGCGCTCGTCAATATCGGCCCCGCCAATCCGCGCGAGTTCGCCGAAGTCACCTCGACCACGTCGGTGCTCGCCCCGATCGCTTCAGCAACCGGCGGCGACGCGCGGCGCCTCGACGACGGCCACGGCCTCGTCGTCCCGCGCATCCTCGCCGTGCGCTCCGGCGACACCTACCACGGCGACGATTGGATCGGCCTGAAAATGCGCGACGCCAGCGTCGTCCGCGGCATCGGGGTTCTGCCCGCGTTCGCCGGCTTCCTCGGCCTATTGTTGTTGCTCGGCAGCGTCGCCTGGACCTGGGCGCGCGAGGGGCGCTAAGCTCGCGGCGGCTTCAATTTCACCTCTCCCCGCGCGCGGGGAGAGGTCGAGCGAAGCGAGGGTGAGGGGGCGCCTCCGCGAGTCTGAGCGGTGCCGATCCAAGCGACGGCGTCGCAGACATTCCTTTACTGCTCAGACTCGCCGAGAGGCCCCCTCATCCCGACCTTCTCCCCGCGTGCGGGGAGAAGGAGCAGAACGCGGCGTATCAAGCAGCAGCCGCATCGGTCACGGTAGCGGCTTGAGCAAAAAGTCCTCAGGCAGCGGCGCGTCAAAATCTTCCGCCACGTAGGGAAACATTTCCTTGACGCCGCGCCGCTTCAGGAATGCGTCGCCGGCTTCCAGCGACAGCGCCTTCGCCCGATGCGGAACGAGATCGAACACCGGCTTGCCGTTGCGGGTGACCACGACCGTTTCGCCCTTCTCGACGAGACGGGCCAGCGCCGTCAGGCGGTCCTTTGCTTCCTTGATCGACACCGTGGTCATGAGCTGTACGATAGCCATCGATCGCGATCCGAGCAAGGCACGATCTAAGCCGCGTCTCTTTATCGTTGACAATCGTCCCTCTTTGCGATACAAGATTGCGAATCTCGCTCACTCGAGGAACGTGTTCTAGAGGCGATCCCTGAATGCGGAGCGAGTGCGGTGCCCGCGCGCGGTTTCGCAAACCGCTCCCGGGCAGCTTCGGGCATCATCTGACCGGCACTACGACCGGTCCGGGAGGTGCGTTCCCTGGACTGGGACTGGCGGGCGCGGGTAACGCCCGTTTAGGAACGCGAGGTCTCTTCCTCCCGGTTGAGGAAGGCATACAGGATCGGACGTCCCGCCTCGTACCCAGGAAGCCTGGCCTGAAGTTGCGCCCGCGGGCCGAGAGGCCCAACGGCAAGAGCCGCGGTGGAACGCCGACAGGCGAGCGCGTCCCGCTGGACGCGCGGTCGTGCGCGCTCGCACGGCATCATGAAAGACTGCGTCTGTCGGCGTTCCGCCTTCCTTTTTTGTTTGTTTGATGGGTGGTGCGGGCGCCCACAAGGGGCGCCCCTACGGATCGCAAGGGCGACAAACCATCGTTCCGTAGGGGCGGCCCTTGTGGCCGCCCTCGGCCTCGACGTTCACAAAAACTCGCGCGCAATCGCGCCGCGGGAACGATGGATGCTGTGCTGAGCAAAAACGCATCAAAGCAACTGACGCCCGCACGCTATGTGGCGCGGTTCAATGCCGAGAAGGCGGCGCTCAGGCGCGCCTACTGCAATTTGTTCGGCTTTTGGCGCGCATGCGCGTTGAAACGCTGCCGCAAAGAGAGAGCCTGCAGCGGCGATGCCGGTGTCTGCCTCGCGCGTCGGATCAACGAGGTGTCGCGCGAGATTCAATGGCGGGCGCGGCAGCAGGTCATGCGTGCAACGCCGGCGGAGGCTGGGGCGCCGGAGCGGACTGCGCGTGAGTTTTTGCCCGGAGCGCTGGTGTAGTGGGGATCGGGCGGCGTCATGAGACACTGCGTCTGTCGGCGTTCCGCCTTCCTTATTTGTTTGTTTGATGAGTGGTGCGGGCGCCCACAAGGGGCGCCCCTACGGATTGTAACGTCGCGGCGAAACGACGTTCTCCGTAAGGGCGGCCCTTGTGGCCGCCCTCGGCCTCAACGCTTGCACGAACTCGCGCGCGATCGCACCGCGAGTTCGCGATTAATTTCACTTCTTCCCACGCGCGCAGAAAGCTGGAGGAGATGGCTACACCGTCTCCCACTCCGGCCGGATCGCGCCGGAGACGCCGTCGAAGGCGCCGGGGGTGAGTTCGGCGACGAGGAGGCGCGCCGGGTCGACCGGGCCGGGCATGGTCGCCCGCCCCGGCGGAACAGGCTTGAAGCCGCATTTGCCGTAGTAGGGCTCGTCGCCGACCAGGACGACCAAGCGGTGGCCCTTGGCGCGGGCCGCCTCGAGCGCCCGCGTGATCAGGGCCTGACCGATGCCGTGGTCGCGGAACGGCGGCTCGACGGTGAGCGGGCCGAGCAGCAGCGCCTTGGTGTCGCCGATGCGCACCGGCGACAGCCGGACCGAACCGACCAAGAGCGTGCCGATGCGCGCGGTGAACGAGACATCGCGCCAATGCGCGACTTGCTCGCGCAAGCGATACGCGGTCTTGGCGTAGCGGCCGGGCCCGAACGTGCGTTCGTTCAGCCGTTCGATCGCCGGCGCATCGTCCGGCGTCTCGGGCTGAATGGTGAGAGAAATGTCGGTTACTGCCGCGTCGTTCGTCATCATGATCCGAAAATGACTCAAAAAGCCCGCCCCCGGCTTTCTAACCAGGCTGGCCGCGTCCTGCACGGGCAATCCGCCATGACCCATGCGTTTCCGTCAAGGCCGCTGTGCCCTACCCTGCCCCCGGGTCCGATGAATGACTAAATACGTAGTTGGTAACGATTGGAGCGCAAGCACATGGCACTCGGCCTGCTCGAACGCGGCGCGTGGCAAGAGAACGATCCCGCCCGCATCAAGGACGGCCGGTTCGTGCGCCCGCCGACCACCTACCGCAATTTCGTCACGCCGGACGGCAGCCCCGGCCCGACCGGCGATGGCAGCTTTGCCGCCGAAGCCGGGCGCTACCATCTCTACGTGTCGCTCGCCTGCCCGTGGGCGCACCGCACGCTGATTTTCCGCAAGCTCAAACAACTCGACGACGTGATCTCGGTGTCCGTGGTCGAGCCGCTGTTCGGCAAGCGCGGCTGGGAGTTCGGCACCGGGCCCGGCGTGACGCTCGACACCGTCAACGGCAAATCGACGCTCGCCGACATCTATCTCCTCACCAACCCGAATTATACCGGACGCGTCACGGTGCCGGTGCTGTGGGACAAAAAGCGGCACACCATCGTCAACAACGAATCCTCCGAAATCATCCGCATGCTCAATTCGGCGTTCGATGCGTTCACGCCGGTGCATACCGATTATTATCCGGCCGCGCTGCGCGCCGAAATCGACCGGGTGAATGATTTGGTCTATGCGACCGTCAACAACGGCGTCTACCGCGCCGGCTTCGCCACCACGCAAGCCGCGTACAAGGAAGCCGCGCGGGCGCTGTTCACGACGCTCGACCAGCTCGAAGACCGTCTGTCACGCCAGCGCTATCTGGTCGGGCGGCAATCGACCGAAGCCGACTGGCGGCTGTTCACGACGCTGGTGCGGTTCGATGCGGTCTATTACAGCCACTTCAAATGCAATCTGCGCCGGATCGTCGACTATCCGAACCTGTGGAATTATCTGCGCGACCTCTATCAGGTGCCGGGCATTGCCGAGACGGTGAGCCTCGACCACATCAAGCGCCACTATTACGGCAGCCACCGCAACGTCAACCCGACCGGCATCGTGCCGATCGGACCGCTGATCGATTTCACGACACCGCACGACCGCGCACGTTTCGGCTGACGGCAAAGGGATCACCAAAATTCCGCGACGGCTTGCCCGTCGAGCACTTCGGCGATGCGCGCACGCGTGGCGCGCGTCGTGCCTTCCGGCAATGCATCGGGCGCGAAGAAGCCGTGCGCGATGATTTCGTGGTTCGGCTGCGGCGGCGCGATCTGGCGGAACGCACGCACGACATAGAGCGCGACATGGTCGCGCCGGGCGACGCGACGATTGTAATAGATCGCGTAGAGACGCGGCGGCGCGTCGAGTTCGATGTTGCCCTCTTCGAACAACTCGCGGCCGAGCGCGGCAACGAGCGTCTCGCCCGCCTCGACCCCGCCGCCCGGCATGTGCCAGCCCGCGACGTAGCTGTGCTTGACCAGAAAGACGCGGCCCTGTTCGTCGAGCACCAGAGCGCGCACGCCGATCGTCAGCCCGCGCGTCAGCCGCCAGTAGGCATGGAAAAAACGCCGGATCGCCGGTTCGAAAAAGACGCGGATGGCGTTGTGCTCGGATTGGCGTGCCATGGACCTTACTGCGCAAATCCGGGCCAAAGATCAACGCATGCTGCAAAGCCGAGTTGGCGGATGCCAGGTTGACGCCACGCCGAAGGCCGCGGTAAAGAGGGCCGACATCGTTTAGAAAAATTCTAAATTAGCGGCTGCGGCATCGCTCGACGTCAACAACCCTCGGAACCACGCTGTGAAAAGCTTTGCGGAACTGGGCGAACGCGAGATTCTCGCGCTCGCCATCTCCAACGAGGACGAGGACAGCCGCATCTACCGCTCGTTCGCGGACGGGTTGCGCGGCGCCTATCCCGACACGGCGACGATGTACGACAAGATGGCGGTCGAAGAGATCGAGCACCACGACATGCTGCTCGATCTCTACCGCAAGAAATTCGGCGAATTTCTGCCGCTGATCCGCCGCCAGGACGTCAAGGGCTTCATTCAACGCCACCCGATCTGGCTCAACCGGCCGCTCGGCCTCGACGCGGTTCGCAAGTTCGCCGAGAACATGGAGTTCGAGACGGCGCGGTTTTATCGCCGCGCCGCGGAAACCGCGCGCGACGAGGCGGTGCGCAATCTGCTCACGCGCCTTGCCGCCGCCGAGGACAAGCACGAAAAGCTCGCCCAGGAGCTCGGCGAAGAGATCGCGCCGAGCGCGCGCGCCGCCGAAGACGAGACCGCGCGGCGCATGTTCGTGCTGCAATACGTGCAGCCCGGACTGGCCGGACTGATGGACGGCTCGGTCTCGACGCTGGCGCCCTTGTTCGCCGCGGCGTTCGCCACCCACAACACCTGGTCGACATTTCTGGTCGGGCTTGCCGCCGCGATCGGCGCCGGCATCTCGATGGGCTTTGCCGAAGCCTTGTCCGACGACGGCTCGCTGACCGGGCGCGGCGCGCCCTTGGTGCGCGGCGCCGTCTGCGGCCTGATGACCACGGTCGGCGGCCTCGGCCACGCGCTGCCTTATCTCATTCCGCATTTCTATGCGGCCACCGCGGTCGCCTTCGTGGTCGTCGCCATCGAGTTGGCGGTCATTTCCTGGATCCGCACCCGCTATATGGATACGCCGTTCCTGCAGGCGGCCTTTCAGGTCGTCGTCGGCGGCGTGCTCGTGTTTGCCGCCGGCATTCTCATCGGCAGTTCGTGAGCCGCCGCCGGCGCGACTTAGCGTATCATCAACCCGATGTTCGTGCTCGCCCATTTGTCGGATCTGCACCTCGCAGAAAGGCCGCGGCTCTCCGAGCTCGCCGGCAAGCGCGGGCTCGGCTTCATCAACTGGCACCGCGGCCGCAAATACATTCATCGCCCCGAGATTCTGGATGCGATCGCGCGCGACCTGAAAACCTGCGCGGTCGACCATGTCGCGGTGACCGGCGATCTCGTCAACCTGTCGCTGCCGTCGGAATATTTACGCGCGCGCGCCTGGCTGGAAACGATCGGCCGCCCGACCGACGTCACCGTCATTCCCGGCAATCACGACGTGTATGTGCCGCGGGCGATCCCCTGGCCGAGCGAGTTCTGGGGCGCGTACATGCAGGGCGACGCGCCGATGAGCCGCGGCTCGTTTCCTTTTCTGCGTCGCCGTAACGGCGTCGCGCTGATCGCGCTGTCGTCGGCGGTGCCGACCGGCCCATTCATGGCGACCGGCCGGCTCGGACCGAGCCAACTGGCTCGCCTCGCCGAGATGCTCGAAGCGAGCCGCGGCTTGTTCCGCGTCGTGCTGATCCACCACCCGCCGGTGACGCCGGAAAGCCGGCATCTGCGTCGTCTGATCGATGCCGCGGAGCTTCGCCAGGTGCTGGCGGAAAAAGGCGCCGAGCTCCTCCTGCACGGCCACGACCACCGCCGCGCCATCGTCTGGCTCGACGGGCCGCATGGCCAAATCCCCGCTATCGGTGTGCCCTCGGCGTCCGCGCGGATGCCTCATGGCGCCGAGGGCGCCGCCGGTTACACGCTCTTCCGCATCGACGGCGACGCCGGCGCGTGGCGCTGCGAGATGATCGCGCGGCAGCGCGATGGCGATCATATCCACGAAGCCGGACGCGAGATGCTGCAGTATCCGCTCGCCGCCGCCCCGGCGCGGTCGATAGCGACGAACGCTTAAAGCCGGCTCGCCAGCAGCGCGCCCGCCGCCAGCAACGTCAGCACACCGACCAAAAAACCGAACACAAGCGCGCCGAACGCGCGCCAGCGCCGGCGGCGCCGTTCGCGCGACGCCTCGCGGGCGCCGATGCGCGTGATGAGTTCGGGATCCTCGGCCAGCGCGCGCTCGCGCTCGATCAGCCGTCGCGCCACATAGGCGGTCACGGCGCGGACGATGTCGGGAATGTCGTGGGACTCGGCGAGGACCCGACGCCCGACGCGCGTATCATGCAAGAAACGATAGGACCGCTTGTCGCGCCCCATGGCGATGTGAGCGACCGCGTCGATCCACAGCCGCGGCGTGTCGCCCCGGCTCAAACCGCGATCGAACAATTCGATCTCGGACGGAATCTCGGCGAACAGCGGATCGAGCGCTTCATTCAAAAGTTCGAGCCGCGCGACCTCGGCATCGCGCAAGTCGACGACGACGCCGGTGCGTTCGGCCGCCTCGACGCGCGCCTGATGCAACGCCGCCTGCAGCGGCGAGCGCGGCTCACCCTGCCCCGTCGTCTCGGACGATTTCTTTCTCCGGCCCCACATCAATCGGTCGCCGTCCGATTCCTGTCCCGCCGGGACGATACACCAACGGCGCTGCGGGCAGAAGCGCCCGAACGTGCCGGCTCACGCGCGGGGCACGACGCCGTACGGCCGCGCCCAGCCAAGCCCATCCTCCGTGCGCCCGCGCGGACGGTATTCGCAGGCGACAAAGCCGGGGTAATGCAGCCGGTCGATAACGGCAAAAATCTCCGGATAGTTGACTTCACCCTCGTCGGGTTCATGGCGCGACGGGACGGCGGCGATCTGAACATGGCCGATGAGCGGCAAATGCTTTTCGAAGCGACGGATGAGATCGCCGCCGAAGATTTGCGCGTGGTAGAAGTCGAACTGGATGCGCACGTTCGCCCGGCCGACCTTGCCGATGATGTCGGCGGCCTGTTCGACACGGTTGAGGAAATAGCCGGGCCGGTCGCGCGGATTGATGGGCTCGATCAGCAGCATCAGCCCCGCCGCCTCAGCGGCCTCCGCGGCGCGGGAAAGATTGTCGACAAAAACCTTCTCCGCCGTCGGCCGCTGTTCCGGGGGCACATAGCCGGCGAGACAATGAATGCTGCGGCCGCCGATGGCGACGGCGTAATCGAGCGCGCGTTTGAACGCGTCCGCCCACTCGCGCTCGCGTCCCGGCACTGCCGCCAGTCCGGCATCCGCCTCGCGGCCGAGCGGCGTGTTGACGCCGAGTTGCGTCAGGCCGTGGCGCGCCAATTCCGCCCGCACCGCAGAAGCCGGCACGTCGTAGGGAAACAACAATTCGACCGCATCGAAACCGGCCGCTGCCGCCGCGCCGAAGCGCTCGATCGGCGGGATCTCGGTGAAAAGGCAGGCGAGGTTGGCGGCAAAGCGCGGCATGACCTGAGAACCCTAGCGCGGACGGGCCGGACGCGAAACCACAACGCTGCAGTGCAACATATGCTGCCCACACGCCGTAGGCAGTATTGGGATTTAGCCCATATATATGCCCACCTACTGAGTGGGCAATTTTGTGGTTGACCGGATTTGCCGTTGTTGGTTTCGATGATGGTCAGAACAGCTGGATGAACCGGCTCGCAGGCGCAACGCGGCATCGCGGGCGTCGATTGGATCGAGGAAACACAGGCGTATGCCATGAACGCCCAGCAATTACTCCAGGAAATCTCCGACTATTGTCGTCAGACCGGGCTTGCGGAGTCCACATTCGGACGGCGCGCCGTTAATGACGGCAAACTCACTTCCCGACTGCGCAACGGCGGCCGCATCACCACGGACACGCTCGACCGCATTCAATCCTTCATCACCACTCACCCTCCAATTTCGCATGGTCAGGAGCCACGTCCTGTGACAGTAGAACGTTCACGTGAGGTGCGGCCAGCGTTCACGATGCCAGCTGCTGTCGCACCTGCAGCCGTGACCGCTGAAGTCGCAACAACGGAAACGCCGGAGCGGAATTTCCGCTTCTTCGACAACCGGCAGAAGTATCTGCTGTTCGTCAATACCTGCAGCGAGAAGTGGGAAGTTGCCCACAGAATTTCCGAAGAGCTGAGCCTCCTTCACCCGCATCCGCCGGCGCTGCGCGTGTTCGACGCCGGCGTCGGCGACGGCTCGGTGCTCACGCGCGTGATGCGCGCCATGCACGACCGCTACACCCACATGCCGTTCTATATCGTTGGCAAGGAGATCAGTCTCGAGGACGTTCGCCTGACGTTGCAGAAGATGGCGGACCGCTTCTTCGAACACCCGGCCACGGTTCTGATACTGACGAACCTGGCGTACGCCGATGCGCCCTGGCTGGCGGTGAAGTCGCTCAACGCCGCCTCGAGCATGGCGTGGCACGAGCTCGCTTTGAGCGGCAACTCGGCGCACCGCTTCGAACAGCAGATCATTGATCTCGAGCCGGTCCTGGCGCAAAATTGGAAGGCTGCGGCGAGCCCGCGCACCGGCAACCCGGTCTATGAGCGGCCCGCGGTCCTGGTCATCTACCGCGAAGATCATCGCTTCCTTCTCGACCCGATCATTCCGAAGCCCGGCGGCACGGTCGCCAATTACGACCTCGTCATCGCGTCGCAGCCCTATCGCGCCCGCGCCTCGCTGGAGTTCAAGGCCAAGCGCGTGATTGCTCCCCTTGCGCGCGCGCTCGGTCCGGGCGGCCGGCTCATCGCCATGCACTCGCACGGCCATGACCCAGGCATGGAAATCATCAACAAGGTCTGGCCCGAGGACAATCCGTTCATACACGACCGCCACGCCATCCTCAAAGCGGTGAAGCAGGAACTCGGCTCCGCCGGCCGCGATCTCAACTTCAACGCCTATGCCGACAATCGCGCCTTGTTCCGCTACGTCATGCACACGCTGCCGTCGGAAATATCGGAATCGATCGGCACCTCGACGCTGTTTGCCGCCTGGAACGCGGCGATCTACGTCGCCCAGGTCGAGGACGAACGGTTGGCCCAGGTGGTGTCCGACAGCCGCTATATCGACGCCACGCGCCAGGTGCTGCGCGAACGCGACGGATTGTGGTTCTTGGACGAGTCCTACGTGATCTCGCGCCGGCGTGGCTGAGTGTGGTCGTCCTCTCCGGAGAGGCGGCCTGCGGCGCGAGTCAGGACGGATAAGGCAACGCAAGTGCGGCGCCGGCCAATGAGCCGGCCCCTTCTCGGCCATGCCGGGGAGGACTTGAAGACGCGGGCGGGAGCATGATGACCGCACTTCCCATTTCCGGCACGACGCCGCGCGGTCCGGCGGCGCGCATCGTCGCGCTGATGGAGAGCTTTTCGGTCGAGGCGACCCGGCCGTCGCCCGCCGACATCGCGGCGCTGGCCGTGCTCGAGCGCGGCACCCGCGTTTATCTCAGCGCGGTTCCCAACAGGCCGCTGGGCGAGAACATCGACACCGCGATCCGGCTGCGGGCGGCGGGCCTCGAGCCGGTGCCGCATGTCGCGGTGCGCAATTTCGTCAGCGAGCAGCAGCTCGACGATTTTTTGGCGCGGCTTCACGGCGAAGCCGCGGTCGAACGCGTCCTGGTCATCGCCGGCGACCGCGCCGAATGCGGGCCCTACCGCGCGGCGCTCGATGCCATCGACAGCGGCGTCCTGCGCCGGCGCGGCATCCGCGCGATCGGCATCGCCGGATATCCCGACGGCCATCCGCGCATCGGCGCCGACGAGATCAGCCGCGCGCTCACGCAAAAAATCGCCGCCGCGGAAGCGACCGGCCTCGCCGTCGAGATCGTCACGCAGTTCTGCTTCGACGCGAAGACGATCCTCGAGTTCGTTGCCGGCCTGCGCGCCTTCGGCGTTGACCACACCGTGCGGGTCGGGGTCGCCGGCCCGACCAACCTCACGTCGCTGATGCGCTATGCCAGCCGTTGCGGCGTGCGCACGTCGGCGCAGGCGCTGGCACAACGCTCGGGTCTCGTCCGGCAGATGTTCTCCATGACGACGCCTGACGACCTGTTGCGCACGATCGCCGACGCCGCGCCCGCCGGCGTCGTGCCGCATTTTTTCTCGTTCGGCGGCGTACCGGCGACGGCGCGCTGGGCCCGCGCCGCGGCCGACGGTCACTTCGTGCTCGACGGCGCTGACGGCTTCCGCGTCGAGGCGCCGGCGGGCAAGCACGCGAAATAAGCGCCAGGAGCGTTGCGGCGCCACGTTCTAATGGCGGCGCCGCGAAGAGCCACACCGTTACCCGTCGCTTCAGGGTTAAGCTCCGGAACATTCCCGGAAACGACAGGTTGTGACTGCGGTCACTTTCTCCCTCGGCGACTATGGTTAACGTCGGGATCGCAATTGGAGGCGTGATAATGACGGGGAGCACTCCAATGACCGCAGCCTTGCACTATCTCGGCCGTATCACGGATGCGCTGTTCGAAACGCAGATGCGCCGCGCCGCGCAGAGAATCGGATCCCAGCAGTTGCTGTTTCCCCACTGACGCCGCCCCCGGCGGAAGCAACGCTTCGCCGTGCGCCGATGAGGTCCGTGACATATTGCTAGCGTCGTCGCGCCCGCGATGCCAAAAGCAGCGTCGGGCGGATTCCGGGGAACAATATGTCGGAGCTCGATCGCTGGCAGACGCGCTTTGGCGTTCCTGATTATGTCTTCGGCAAGGAGCCGAATGCCTTCCTCGAGGCGCAGGCCCCGCTTCTGCGCGGTTTAAAAACCGCGCTCTCGGTCGCCGACGGCGAGGGCCGTAATGGCGTGTGGCTCGCCGAACAGGGCCTCGACGTGCTCGCCGTCGATTTCTCCGCGGTCGCGCTTCGCAAAGCCCGCGCCCTCGCCGAGGAACGCGGCGTGCGGCTCACCACCGAACTCGCCGACATCACCACCTGGCACTGGCCCGCCCAGGCGTTCGACGTCATCGTGGCGATCTTCATCTTCGTTCCGCCCGCTGCGCGCCCGGCGTATTTTGCCAACCTCAAAAAGGCGCTCAAGCCGGGCGGACTGTTGCTGATCGAAGGCTACCGCCCCGAACAGATCAATAATCGCACCGGCGGGCCGCCCGACGCCGAGCGTCTGTACACGCGCGCGATGCTGCAAGCGGCGTTCGGCGACATGGCGGAACTCGACATCCGCGAACGCGACGAGGTCATCCACGAAGGCGCCGGGCATGTCGGCATGTCCGCCCTCATCGATCTCATCGGCAGAAAATAATAGAGGACCAGGATCAGCTCATGGCCAAATCATCGTCGCGACCGAAAGCCAAGCGGCCGCCGCGCTCGCTCCCCCCGCGCCTGCCGGCGCTCGCCGCGGATCAGCTCAGGCCCGAGCAGCAGGCGCTGGTCGCCGCCATCAGTTCCAGCCCGCGCGGCGGCTTCACCATGAGCGGGCCGTTCGCGGTCTATCTGCATGCGCCGGTGTTCGGCCAATTGGCGCAGCAGCTCGGCGCGCACGTGCGTTACGGCACCAGCGTGCCGCCGCGGCTGTCGGAGTTCGCGATCCTTTGCACCGCGTCGTTCTGGAAGGCGCAGTATGAATGGTTCGCGCACGCCGCGATCGCCGAGAAGCGGGGCGTGAAGCCGGCGACCATCCGCGCCTTGCAAGCCGGCCGCGCGCCCAAATCGGCGCCGCGCGATGAAATGGCGATCTATGCATTCGTCAAAGAACTTTATGCCACGCGGCGCGTCAGCCAGCCGGTCTTTGCGCGCGTGCAAAAACTGCTCGGCGATGCCGGCATCGTCGAACTCGTCGGCATTCTCGGCTATTACGCGATGGTGGCGATGACGCTCAACGTCTTCCGCATGCCGGTACCCGACGGCACGCCGACCCCGTTCGCCGAACCCAAGGGAAAATAGCTACGCGACGCGGCCGACGGTTTTTTGCACCGCTTTCAGCGCTTCGTTCGGCGTCGCCGCCGGCCGCTGTTTGGTCATGCGCTGGCGCAACAGTTCGAGGAACCGTTCTTTCGGCATCGGCGGCGCGATCAAGACGCCCTGGCCGAAGTCGCAGCCCATCACCATCAGGGCCTGCAAGTCCGCGGCGTTCTCGACGCCTTCGGCGACGGCGGCGCTGCCGAAACGGTGCGCGAGGTCGATGGCGGTCTGGCAGATTGCCGCATTGGTCGCGTCGGTGGCGCAGCCTTTGACAAAGGAGTGATCGATCTTGAGCTCGGCAAACGGCAGATCGCGCAGGCTGGAGAACGACGAATAGCCGGCGCCGAAATCATCGATGGCGATGGTGATCCCGCTCACCCGCAATTGGGTGGCGATTTCCTTGGCGAGCGCGATGTCGCGCACGATCTGATCTTCCGTGACTTCCAGGATGAGCCCGGGCCAGCGCGGCGATTTCGGCCGGTACTCGGCGACGATGCGCGGGATCGGCAACTTGAGCAGCACGCTGACCGGCACGTTGATGGCGAGATGCAGATTGAATCCCGCGTCCTCGAACACCGACCAGTCGCGCAGCGTCGCCCACAAGGCATGTTGCGCCAGTTCGGCAATCGAGTCCTCGTCGATATCCGGCAGGAAGCTCCCCGGCAGCAGAACGCCGAGCTGCGGATGGCGGATGCGCGCCAGCGCTTCGGCACCGGCGAGGCATTTGCGCTTGAGATCGATCTTCGGCTGATACCAGATCTCGAACCAATTATTGCGCAACGCCTCGGAGATCGCGATCCGCGGTCGCGCCTGCGCGCTCATGGAATCGACGAGTGCGCGCCGCTCGTCCTCAGCCATATTTCGGATCGGCCCGGACCAACTGCGAACGTCTCTCGGATCGCCTTCACTCATGCTCATGCACCGCGGATCATGTCACAGAGGTATACGGCACGTAGTCTTAACCAAAGGTAAGGTGGAACCGGCCGGCTTCTAATTCAGGCTCATCCACATTACGCCGCAGTGGATCGATGTTGCGCGGCCGATTTGCAGCCCAAGCGGCTTGCCGCGAGATCGGACAGGGCCGGCAATCGCGCTGCCATCTGCCGCCCTGTTTCACACCACACGTGGCGGCACACGTGGCGGCCGGTCCGGATCGGTTGAAACCGCGCTGGATCAGGCGTGGCGCCGCAGTGACATCAGCGGGGATTGCGGCCTTCATCCAACGCATCGGGTGCCGCATATGCTGCATCAAGGCATTGCGCCAACATATTGGCCGGACGCGACTTTCCCCGCCCCGGCAGTCCGGACTGGAGCCGCGCTTAATGCAGAAGGTTAAGTTGAACTTGCCGACGCCCTTCGCTATACGGGGCAGCCACGACCTTTGGGGGGCCGGTAATGCGATCGGATCCGCTCAGGGCGTCCTCTCTTCTATAGCCGCGCCCGCTAAGCGCATGAGCGTTCCCGATGTCCAATACGTTTGATAAAGTCGCCGAAATCATTGCGGAAACCTGTGATATTCCGCGTGACCGCATCACCCCGGAGAGCCACGCGATCAACGATCTCGATATCGACAGCCTGGACTTTCTCGACGTCGCTTTCGCCATCGACAAGGCGTTCGGCATCAAGCTGCCGATCGAACAATGGACGCAGGAAGTCAACGACGGCAAGGCCACGACGGAACAGTACTTCGTGCTGAAGAATTTGAGCACCCAGATCGACCATTTGATCGCGGCCAAGGGCGCCTGAGGCGCCGCATATGCGTCTTGAATACTTTCAGATGCTCGACCGCGTCGCCGCGCTTGACTTGAGCGAGCGCGAGATACGGGCGTTAGGCCTGGTGCCGCGAGAAAGCACGATATTCGAGGGGCATTTCCCGTCCTATCCGCTGATGCCCGGTGTGCTGCTGACCGAATGCATGGCGCAAACCGTCGGCTGGCTCGTCAGCGCCCTGGTCGGGTTTACCGCCATGCCGATCCTGGTCGGTATCCGGGAGGCGAAATTCCGCGTTGCCGTACTGCCCGGCGACGCGCTCGAATTCCACGGCAAGGTGGTGCACGAGGGCTCGGGCTTCTCGGTCGGCGATTGCAAGGGGTTGCGCCAAGACAAGGTTGTTTGCGAGGCTCGGCTCACCTATCGCCTGATACCCTACCCCACTCCCGAATTCCGGCGGGCCATGTGGGAATGGGCGGAGAGGCTCGATGTTCCGGTCAAGACATTGGCCAAGGAGTCGATTGAGGAGTTGCTCAAGTGACTGAACGCCGCGAGGTGTGGATCACCGGCGTCGGTCTGCTCACGTGTCTCGGCGAGGGGCTCGAGGCCGCCTGGACGCATCTCGAGCGCGGCGATCCGCCACCTTACGACGACAAGAGCTTCGCGCCCTATATCGTCTACGGTTTGGCGCCGCTCGCGCTCGACAAGCAGATTCCGAAAAAGAGCGATCAGCGGCAGATGGAAGCGTGGCAGCGCTACGGGGTCTATGCCGCCGGGCTCGCGCTCGCCGACGCTCGCATCGCCGGTCATGCCGACCTCCTCGATCACACCGACATGATCGTTGCCGCCGGCGGCGGCGAGCGCGACGTTCAGGTCGACGCCGGCATCCTTGCCGGCGTCAGCAAGGCGTCGAATCCCGGTGCCTTCCTCAACGAACGCTTGATGAGCGATCTGCGTCCCACGCTGTTCCTGGCGCAATTGCCGAACCTTCTCGCCGGCAACATCTCGATCGTTCACGGCGTCGTCGGCTCCTCGCGGACCTTCCTCGGCGAGGAGGCGGCGGGTGTCGATGCCGTACGCATCGCGCACGCCCGCATCGCGGCCGGTCAAAGCGAGTTGACGCTGGTCGGCGGCGCCTATCACGCCACCCGCTGGGATATTCTGCTCGGATTCGAACAGACCGGCGCGTTGTTCAAAGGCGCCTGGGCTCCGGTTTGGGACCGCGGGCCCGAAGGCGGCATGATGCTCGGCAGCATGGCGGCCTTCCTGGTGCTCGAAAGCCGCGAACACGCGCAGGCCCGCGGCGCCCGTGCGCATGCACGCATTGAATCGATCGCGTCCGCGCGCGACAGGCGCCTGCCCGGCGAGCTCGAGGCGGCATTGCGCCGGCAGTGGAACGCGATCGCGCCGAAAATCGACCATGCCCACGCCGCGGTCATTTCCGGCGCCAGTGGGATGGAGCCGGCGACGGCTGCCGAACTCAACGTGCTCAAGGACACCGGTCTTCCCGTCCGCAATACCGGCACGTATATCGGACATGGGATCGAGGCACAGTTCATCGCGAATCTCGGCATTGCCTGTGCGGCGCTCGATCATGGCAGGCTGCTGGCGCCGATCGGGACGGGGGACGGCGGCGTCGATCCGACCGGCCTGTCGCAGGTGATCGTCACGGGCGTGGGCGGTTGGCGCGGCGAAGGGCTCGCGTTGATCGAACGGGTGGATTGAGGGAGGGCGTCATGGCTGAAGTGTTGGGACGCGCGATCGTCGACAAAGCCGGTCGTCCCGTCGTCGCCGTCACCGGCATCGGCGTGGTGACGTCGCTCGGCGTCGGCAAGTCCGACAATTGGGCAAAACTTGCCGCCGGCGTCTCCGGCATCAAGCGCATCTCGCGTTTTCCGACCGAGGGGTTGCGCACCACGATCGCCGGCACCGTCGACGACGTCTATCGCGACGGCATGTCGCCGGCGGAGCTTTCCGCGCGCATGGCGCTGTTGGCCGGCGAGGAAGCGATCGCCGAATCCGGTCTCGGCACCAAAGGCCATTTCCCCGGCCCGCTTTTTCTGGCGCCACCGCCGCTCGAGGTCGAATGGCCCGACCGGCTGAAAATGGCGGAAATGGCGGGCGCCAACACGGACCCTGGCTATCCGGACCTCCTGCGCGTCGCGCGCGAATTCGCCGCGATCCGCGGGCCGTACCGATTCGATATCGTTGGCGACCGCGTTGCCGCCCATTTCGGCACCGAAGGCTCGCCCGTTTCGCTCAACACCGCCTGTGCATCCGGCGCCAGCGCCATCCAGCTCGGCCTCGAAGCCATCCGTCGCGGCGAATGTGAAGCCGCACTGGCGATCGGGGCAGACGGCTCACTGTCGCCGGAATCGCTGGTGCGCTTTTCGCTCCTTTCCGCGCTTTCGACACAGAACGATCCACCGGAACGCGCGTCCAAGCCGTTCTCCAAAAACCGCGATGGCTTCGTGCTTGCCGAAGGTGCGGGAGCGCTCGTGCTCGAGAATCTCGATCATGCGCGGGCTCGCGGCGCCCGCATCCTGGGCATCCTTGAAGGCTGCGGCGAGAAATCCGACTCGTTTCACCGCACCCGATCGAGCCCCGACGGCAAACCGATCATCGCCTGCATGCGTGAAGCGCTGGCGGATGCCGGCGTCGGTCCCGACGACGTCGACTATATCAACGCCCACGGCACCTCGACGCCGGAGAACGACAAGATGGAGCACCTCGGCGTCTCCGCGGTGTTCGGCGAGCGCGTGCGCGGCATTCCGATCTCATCCAATAAATCGATGATTGGCCATGCCCTTACCGCGGCGGGCGCGGTCGAGGCCGCGTTCACGCTGCTGACGCTGCAGCACCAACGTATTCCGCCGACCATCAATCACAGTATTCCCGATCCCGCGATCCAGCTCGACGTCGTGCCCAACGTGGCGCGCGATGCCGACATTCGGCGCGCCATCTCCAACTCGTTCGGCTTCGGCGGGCAGAATGTCTGCCTGGTCATGGCGCAGGAGCCGGCGTGACGAGCGCCGAAACGGAGGCCGCCACCGGACAACGTGCGGCAGCTCTCCCGCGCACGATGCGGGCGCTGACGCTGTTGGCCGATCGCAAGATCGACATTCTCGAGATTCCCGCTCCGCCGCCGCCGGGGCCCGGCGAGGTGCAGATTGCGATCAAGGCGATCGGCCTCAATCACATCGACGTCTGGGGCTGGCGCGGCATGGCTTTCGCCAAGCGCAAGCTGCCGCTCATCGTCGGCGCCGAGGCCGCCGGCGAAATCGCCGCGGTCGGCCCCGATGTCGCCTCCTGCAAGGTCGGCGACCGCGTCGTCGCCTATGGCGCGCTCACCTGCGGCGTCTGTAAGGCCTGCCGCGAGGGCCGCGACAATCTGTGCGAGAACGTCGCCGGCATCATGGGCTTTCACGTCGACGGCTTCGCCCGCGATCTCGTCAATATGCCGGCGCGGCTCGTCGTCGCCGTTCCCGACGGCGTGAGCATGCGCGACGCCGCTTGCGCGCCCGTTGCTTTCGCGACCGTGCAGCACATGCTGTTCGACAACGCCAAGCTCGAGCCCGGCGAGACCATTCTGGTGCAAGCCGGCGGCTCCGGCATCGGCACCTCCGCGATCAAGATGGCGAAGGCGATTGGCTGCACCGTCATCACCACCGTCGGCGACGACGCCAAGGCGGAGAAGGCCAAGGCGCTCGGCGCCGACCACGTCATCAACTACCGCACCGAGCGCTTCGAGGGCGTCGTGCGCAAGCTCACGCACAAACGCGGCGTCGACGTCGTGTTCGAGCATGTCGGCCCGGAGACGTTCAACGGCTCGCTGTTGTGCCTCAAGCGCGGCGGCCGGCTCGTCACCTGCGGTTCGACGTCCGGACAATCGACCACCATCAACCTGTTCCAGCTCTACGTGCAGCAATATCGGATTTTTGGGTCTTTCGGCGCATCGATGCGCAACATCCGCGAAAGCCTCGCCAAGATGGCGGCGGGCCTCACGCCGGTCATCGACACCGCGGTGCCGCTCGCCGAATTCGAGCGCGGCCTCGCGCGGCTTGAAAGCCGGCAAGTGTTCGGCAAGATCATCGTCACGTTCTGATGGCGGCGCGACGCTCCAAAGTCGTGTTCGATGCCGCGGCCGGCGCGTGTGTGACCGCGCTCTTGCGCAGGGTCAGGCGGTTCGATCGCCGGCGCAGCGCGGATTTTGCCGGCGCATTCATGCGCACCATCGGCCCGCTGTTGAAGGAACACCGCGTCGGCCGCGACAGCCTGCGTGCCGCTTTCCCGGAAAAATCGGACGACGAAATCAAAGAAATCCTCGCCGGCGTGTGGGACAATCTCGGCCGCATCGGCGTCGAATTCGCCCATCTCGACCAATTCCATGTCGCCGGCTTCGGGCCGCCTGGCGCCGACGACATCACCTATTCGGCGCAAACCAAAGAGCGGATCGAGCGCATCTTCAAGACCGGCAAGCCGGTCATCGGCTTTGCCGCCCATATTGCCAATTGGGAGCTCCCGGCGCTGAGCTCGAAACAGATCGGGTTGCAATCGGCCGTGCTGTATCGGCGGCCCAATATCGGCGCGATCGGCGATCTTGTGATCAAGCTGCGCGCGCCGTTGATGGGTGAATTGATCGCCACCACGCTCGACGCCCCGGTTCGGCTCGCTCGGGCGCTGCAGGCGGGCTCCAGCGTCGGCATGCTGGTCGACCAGTTTTTTGGTCAGGGCGTCGACGTCAGCTTTTTTGGCCGGCGATGCAAGGCCAACCCCTTGGCCGCGCGCCTCGCGCGCCAGACGGAATACCCACTGCACGGCGTCCACGTCGTGCGGCTTGCCGACCGCAACAGCTTCGCGATCGAATTCACCGATGCGATCGAGCCCGTGCGCGACGCGCAGGGTCTAATCGATGTGCAAGGCACGACGCAGCAGATCACCTCGGTCATCGAGGGGTGGATCCGCGAGCATCCCGAGCAATGGCTCTGGCTGCACCGGCGCTGGCGGTAGGCTAAACCTCAGCCGAAGCGGCTATACCACATCGGCGCGGTCGCCAAGCCGACAACGCAGAGGTGCAACGGACCCGTCGTCGGCGAACCGCGGCCGTGAAGGCGCAGGTTCTACACGCACGGGTTCTATGCAATCGCAAAGCTTGCTATCTTTCTCTCGATCTCCCGCGAATCGAAATCAACGAAGTGTCCCAAACAATCCCCATGAGCGAGCAGGAAACCGTGGTGCACCCCGCGCAGGAAGCAGCCTTATCCGTTCGGAAAAAAGGACCGCCGGTCTTTCTCGACATGGATCAGCAGGAGCTGGACGACAACTACGACCAGATCAAATACGCGCCCAATCAGCCGCAGATCGTGGCGCGTTACGCCTCGGCGAGCGCGGTCACCCGGACGCGCCTCGGCGAGCCGCGGCGCTTCGCCTACGGGCAGGCGGCCGTCGAGGGCTTCGATCTTTACGCCGCGCCGCAGCCCAACGCGCCCGTCTTTGTTTTCATTCATGGCGGCGCCTGGCGGCGGGGCGAGGCGCAAGATTATTGCTTTCCGGCCGAGATGGTGCTCGGCGCCGGCGCGCATTTCATCGCCCTCGATTTCGACAACGTCGTCATGACCAACGGCGATCTTGTGCCGATCGCCGACCAGGTGCGCCGGGCGGTGGCCTGGATCTCCGCGAACGCGTCACGTTTCGGCGGCGATCCGCGCCGGCTTTACGTCTGCGGGCATTCCTCCGGCGGGCATTTGGCGGGCGTGGTCCTGACCACGGACTGGGTTCGCGATTTCGGCCTGCCGGCCGATCCCGTCCGCGCGGGGCTGTTGTGCTCCGGCATGTACGACCTGACGCCGGTGCGGCTTTCCGCCCGATCCTCCTATGTCCATTTCACGGATCAGGTGGTCGAGGCGTTAAGCCCGCTTCGCCACGTCGACCGCCTGACGTGTCCGGTCACTGTCGCGCATGGCAGTCTGGAAACGCCGGAGTTCCAGCGCCAGGCCCGCGCCTTCGTTGCCGCGGCCAAGGCCGCGGGCAAGCCGGCCGAGCTATTGGTCGGGGTCGGCTATAACCACTTCGAGGTTCTGGAGACGCTCGCCAACCCCTACGGCTTTCTTGGCCACGCCGCGCGCGCCATGATGGAACTCGGCCGCTAGGCGATGAATTAGGTTGCTGGTACGCCGCAAGTCGACCGACCCGCGTGGCTAGGATGCTCTAGGATGCTCCCGAATATTTGAAACCGAGCTCTACCCTGCTGCGATGCTCGCCGGCTAGCGATCCGGTGGGATGGAACTATATGGGACGGGTTGCGCGCCTGACCCTGAAGGTCCGTTCGTGGTCTGGGCAGAGTGAACGCGATAACGTCACGCAAAAACGCAAAGAACAAGCCGCAACAGCCAATTATCATCGGCGCCGGTCAGGCAGGCCGTCGAAAAGTGGTGCTGCCCGTTATAAAGGTGCCGTCTGGGAGAGAATGCCCGAGGGACGGTTTGCAGGTGCGTCTCACAGGTTAATCAACCATGGGCATCGTCCGTTTTGCACTGAGGCTTCCCCACACGTTCTACGTGCTCGCCGTGCTCGTCCTCTTCCTCGGAGCGACGGCCATTCTCTCAATGCCGACGGACATCTTTCCCGAGATCAACATCCCCGTCGTCACCATCATTTGGCAGTACACGGGGCTGAGCACCCCGGAAATGGAGCAGCGGGTCACCACCTATAGCGAGTATTCGCTGTCATCGAGCGTCAACGGCATCCAGGACATCGAGGCGCAGACCCTCAACGGCATCTCGGTTCAGAAGGTCTTTTTTCAGCCCGACGTCAATCTTGACCTGGCGATCGCACAAGTCGTGGCCGGCACCAATTCGATCCGCGCTTTGATGCCGATGGGGATTCAGCCGCCGATCGTGGTTCAGTACAACGCTTCAAGCGTGCCGGTGCTGCAGATCGGCCTGTCATCGGATACCCTCAATGAACAGCAGCTCTATGATTACGGCATCTACCGCCTGCGGCAGCAGCTGGCGCCGATCCATGGCGTCACTTTGCCGACACCTGCCGGCGGCAAGTATCGCCAGATCATGGTGGACATTGATCCGCTGAAGCTGCAGGCCAAGGCGCTGACACCTCTTGACGTGGTCAACGCGGTCAACGTGCAGAGCCTCACGATTCCGGCCGGCCTCGCCAAGATCGGCGACACTCAGTTCACCGTCCGCACCAACGCGCTGCCTTTGACGATCGCCGACCTCAACAATATCCCTGTCAAGTTCGTCAACGGTGCCACCGTCTTCGTCAAGGACGTCGGTCAGGTGCATGACGGCTACGCGGTGCAGCAGAACATCGTGCGCATCGACGGCCGCCGCTCCGTGCTGCTCAGCATCATCAAGAACGGCAACGCTTCGACGCTCTCGGTCGTCAACGCGGTGAAGCGGGCATTGGTCACCGCGCGCAAAGCCGCGCCTTCGGGCATGCAGATCAAAGAGCTGTTCGACCAGTCGGTGTTCGTCAAGCAAGCGCTGCAGGCACTGTTGCGGGAGGGCGCGATCGCTGCCGGTCTCACCGCGCTGATGATCGTGCTGTTTCTCGGCTCGTGGCGCTCGACGCTGGTGGTGATGATTTCGATCCCGCTTTCGATCCTCACGTCGCTCGTCGTGCTTTATTTCCTCGGCGACACCATAAACACCATGACGCTCGGCGGCCTCGCACTCGCCATCGGCATTCTGGTCGACGATTCGACGGTCACGATCGAGAACACGCACCGGCTGTTGACCGAGGAGCACATGCCGCTGCCTGAGGCGACGCTCCATGGCGCCGCCGGCATCGCCATCCCGACGCTGGTATCGACGTTGGCGATCAGCTGCGTGTTCGTGTCCGTTCTCTTCCTGCACGGGCCAGCGAAATACCTCTTCACTCCGCTCGGGCTTGCCGTGGTATTCGCAATGCTCGCTTCCTACAGCTTTTCACGCACCCTGACCCCGATCACCATCGGCCTGCTGCTCAGAGGTGAGAGCCATGGGGAGGCGGCTTCGTCGAGCTGGTTCGGCCGGCTGCACGCCCGTTTTGAGCATGGCTTCGAAGCCATGCGGAACGGCTACGGGGAACTCCTGCACGTCCTGCTGCGGCGGCGCATCATCGTGCCGCTGGCCGCAATTGTGGTTTTGATCCTGGGCGGCACGCTGTTCATGTTCGTCGGCCGCGACTTCTTTCCGCTCATCGACGGCGGGCAGATTCAGCTGCACGTACGGACCCCTGCCGGCACCCGTATCGAGAGAACCGAGCAGATATTTCAGACCGTCGAGGACAAGATCCGGGAGGTCATTCCCGAAAGCGACCGCGACCTGATCGTCGACAATATCGGCCTGCCGGCCCGCTCCTACAATTTCGCCTTCGGCGACGGTACTGCGACCGGCCTCAATGACGGCGTGATCCTGGTCGCGTTGAAGGAAGGCCACGCGCCGACCGCGAACTATGTCGCCAAGCTGCGGCAGGTGCTCCCCGCGGCCTTCCCCGAAGACATCTTCTACTTCCAGGCCGCCGATATGATGACTCAGATCCTCAATTTCGGCATCCCGGCGCAGATCAATGTGCGTACGGTGGGCTACGATCGCGCGCGGAATCTACGCGTCGCCAAGGAGCTGCAGCGGCGAATCGCCGCCATCCCGGGAATCGCCGACGCGCATCTGCAGCAGGAAGTCGACGCGCCGGAACTGCTCGCTCAGATCGACCGCGCCCGAGCCGCCCAGTTCGGTCTCACCGTCAATAGTATCGCGCTCAACCTCAACACCAGCCTGAGCTCGTCCGAGCAAGTGTCGCCGAACTTTTGGACCGACCCCAGCAATGGCACGCCGTACTATCTGGCGGTGCAGACGCCTGAGTGGCGCGTGAGCTCGCTCAACGAGCTCAAGAACACGCCGGTTGCCAATTTGACGGGACAGACCCGGAATCCGGTGCCAGGGCTTCTGAGCAACGTCGCGACGATCAAACGTGATTCGGTGCCGACCAACGCCAACCAGGCGAACGTGCAGCCGGTTTACGAGGTCTACGCCAATGCCCAGGGTCGCGACCTCGGCTCGATCTCGCGCGAGATCAACAAGATCATTGCGGACTTCCAGAAAGACCTCTCGCCCGGCAACCGTATCGAGGTCGTCGGCCAGATCGAGAGCATGAATTCGGCGTTCCGCGACCTCTCGATCGGCATCCTGTTCGCGGCCGTATTCGTTTATCTCCTGATGGTCGTCAATTATCAGAACTGGGGCGACCCCTTCGTCGTCATTCTGGCGCTGCCGGCGACGTTCTGCGGCATCGTCACCATGCTCTACATCACCAACACCACGATCAGCGTGCCTTCGCTGATGGGCGCGATCATGGCGATCGGCGTCGCCTCGGCGAACTCGATCCTGCTCGTCACCTTCGCCCGCGAGCAGCAGCTCGAGGGAATGCCGGCATACGAAGCGGCGGTTGCCGCCGGCCGCACCCGCATCCGGCCGGTGCTGATGACCGCTGCGGCCATGATCGTCGGCATGATTCCGATGGCGATCGGCGGCGCCGGCGAAGAGCAGAACGCCGCCCTCGCGCGCGCGGTGATCGGCGGCCTGCTTTTTGCAACACCTACGACGCTGCTCGTCGTGCCGTATTTGTTTGCCATGCTGCGTAAGAGCAATGACGGCAAGCCGGCGCACGGCGTCTTCGAGGAGGAGGTTTGATGAACAAGATGGAGCGGTCCCCGACCCCCGACGAGGTGGCCGAGCCGTTGAAGACGCCGGACGAGAGCGGGCCGAAACACGATGCCGGCCCGCCCAGAAAGATCGGTCGCGGCGCGCGCCTTCTCGGCCTGGCCGTGCTGGTCGTGCTTGGTGCCGCTCTGGGCATCGGCTTCTGGCAGCATTACAGCCTCAACGCCGAGGTTATGTCGACGGCCGAACAGCGCCGCGACTTTGTGCCGAGCGTGCGCACGGCACCCGTGCGCGCCAGCGCCGCGACGATGTCGGTGAGCTGGCCCGGCACGACCGAAGCGTACGCGCAGGCCAACATCTATGCGCGCGCGAGCGGCTACATCTCCAAACGAGCCGTCGACATCGGCAGCCGCGTCAAGGCCGGCGACTTGCTGGTGGAAATCACCGCCCCGGAACTCGAACATCAGATCGCGCAGGCGGAAGGCAACCTCGCCCAGATGCAGGCCTCGCTGCAGCAGGCCAAGGCCAATCGCGACCTCGCGCAGGTGACCTGGGATCGCGACAGCAAGCTGGTGCAGCAAGGCTGGGTCACCCAGCAGCAAGGTGACACCGACCGGCTGAACCTCGAAGCGCGCGAGGCGGCGGTTTCGGTCGCCGACGCCAACATCACGGCGCAGCAAGCCCAATTGCGCGTGCTCAGCCAGCAGAAGGCCTACCAGAGCGTGACCGCACCGTTCGACGGCGTCATCACCCAGCGCAACATCGACATCGGCGCGCTTGTGCAGGCCGACGCGACCAGCGGCACGTTCATGTTTACCTTGATGCAAAGCGACGTCATGCGCATCCAGCTCTACGTGCCGCAGGACGAGGCTTTCGGCATTGCGCCGGGTGTCGCGGCCATCGTGCACGTGCCCGAAATGCCGGGACGCGAATTTCCTGGAACGGTGACGCGCATCGCCGACGCATTGCAGCCGGGCACGCGGACGCTTTTGACCGAGATCGACGTGCCCAACCCCGACCGCGTGCTGTCGCCCGGCATCTATTGCAACGTCGAACTAAAGATCCCGCGCAAGGCGCCGTCGCTCATCGTCCCGTCCGAAGCGATCATCTTCAACCGCGAGGGTTTGAACGTCTTCGTGGTCGAGAACGGGGTCGCGCGCATTCATCACGTCAATGTGGTGCGCGACTTCGGCACCACGGTCGAGGTCAATGCCGGCGTCAAGGACGGTGACCAGGTGATCTTGAATCCGGCGGTCGATCTCAATGACGGTCATAAAGTCCAGGTCCGGCCCGGGCCGCCGGCGCAGTTGTCCTGAACCGAACGACGAATCAAGTCTAGCTCGGAAACGCCAGTCGACAGGCGTCCGTTTCAACGGGCTCCGCGGCTCGATCGCCAGCGACGACGGCACGCGGCGTAAAGACATCGAAGGGCCCGCCGCGCGGCCGATGCACCTCGCCGACCAAGATCGGGCTCATGAGCTGGTGATCTTGCGCACGGAAATACGTCCGATCGGGCGACAGCGCCACCTCGGGCGGCAACACGTAGCCTTGCAGCGCGCGCGAGAGCGCGATCGGATCGAGCGTGCGTTCCTGATTAGCGATGTTGGCCAACGTGTGTACCGCCGCATAGCCGAACCAATTGCGCGCGCTCGCGACCTTGCCGGTGCGGCGCTCGATCGCCGCGTTGAAGGCGTTGATTTGCGGAACGTCCGGCTGCTTCCACCACCATTCCATGGTCCACCATCCGATCCGCGCCGCGTCGGAGACGGCGATGATGCTTTCCAGCTCGAACAACGCGCCCCCCACGGCCATGTCGCGGGCGAGGCCGAAACGCACGATCTGCTCCAGGCTGTTGGCCTGGTCCGCCCCGCCCATGATGTCGATCAGGACGTCGGGCTGATAGGATCCCGCGTTCAACAGCGCGCGCGAATAGTCGACCGTTCCGAGCGGCAGCAGATCCCCGGTCCAGGTGCCACCGTGCTCGCGAAGCTTGCGCTCGAAGGCGGCTTGCAGGGTATAGCCATAGGCGTAATCGGGCGTCAGAAAATACCAGCGCTTGCCGAATTTCCCGATCAGCGTGTCGGCGATGGCGTTGGCTTCCATCGTCGCCGACTTGCAGATGCGAAAGACGTTCCAGCTGCATTGCCGGCCGGTGATTTCGTCGGTATGTCCGCCGGTCACGATGTGCAGCTTGCGCGCCTCGGCCGTCACCCGCGCCATGGCGAGCGCGACCGCCGAGTTCACGTTGCCGAGAATGAAATCGGCCTGATCGCGCTCGATCAGCTGCCGGGTTTTGGCGACGCCGGCGGCGATGTCGTTGGCGGAATCCTCGACCAAGAGCTGCGCCGGGCGGCCAAGAATGCCGCCGCGGCCATTGACCTCCTCGAGCGCGAGCCGCGCTCCCTCCGCTTCCGCGGTGGCGATCGTGCCGTAGACCCCGGTCAGCGGCTCGACCATTCCCAGTTTCACCGGTACGTCGCCGCGCGCAGGCAGCGGGAGCGGCGCGGCGATTCCGACGGCGCCCAATGCCAAGCCCGTTTTGACCAAGCTGCGGCGATCAAGCCGCGGTGCACGCGATCGCTTCCGCATGACGCCCTCCGGGGCCGGTCCGGCGACCATTGCATTCGGTCACGATGATCCGGTCAAGCGCCCGATCAAGTCACTTTATTTTCGGCAATTTTGTTTGGGCGGGCGGCGGCGTAACAACGTGGCCGGTATCGTTCGCGTTCCGAAGGACGTGTCGCCGCGGCGGCTTTCGATCCGCAGAGGCTTAGACTCCTAGGCCAGAGGATGAAGGCTGTTGGGAACGTCGCCGATCGAACCGGAGCCGACGTGTCATGCCGCGCCGCCTTGGGCGCGTATTTGCTGGAGCCAGCGGCGGTTCCGCGCCTGTTCAAAACCGTGCATCCCAAGCTGCCATTGCAGCCCGAGGATGGCGCCCTTGACGGGTTGCAGCAGACTGAGGGCACTCACGATCGTCAGTGGCACCCAGATGGAAAAGTGGACCCAATAGGGCGGCCGGTAGGCGATCTCGACGGCGAGGATTGCCGGAACAATGACGTGGCCGACGACAACGATGACGAGGTAGGCCGGGAAATCGTCGGCCCGGTGGTGAAACAGCTCCTCGCCGCATGCCGGACAATGGTCGACCACCTTGAGGAAACGGCCGAACAGGCGGCCGCGGCCGCAATTCGGACATCGCATCCGAAAACCCCGCCACATGGCTTGGGCAAGCGAAACAGGCTGTTGTTGCGGCGTCATGGCGAGAAATCCTTGACCGGAGAGACATCCATACAAATAATATCTCTGACCATACATCAAAGACAAATCCGCCAGATTGCATGGATTGGATCCCTACAATATCGGAACGGCAAGGCCCGCTTTATCTCCGCATCGTAGAGGCGCTGGCGGCTGATATTGCCAACGGCCGGCTCCTCCGCGGCCAAAGGCTGCCGACCCATCGCGCCTTGGCGGCGGCGCTCGGTATCGACCTCACCACGGTCACGCGCGCCTACAGCGAGGCGCGCCGGCGCGGGCTGCTCGATGCCCAAGTCGGCCGCGGTACCTTCATTTCGGAAACAACCGCCCGGGCGACATCAGATATTCCCCCCGAGATCAAATTCGATCTGTCGATGAACATTCCGCCACAGCCGGTCGAGGCCAATCTCGATTGGCGCATCGCCCAAGGCTTGAAGTCCGTTCAGGACGAAGCGAGCTTCAGCGCCTTCCTGAACTACCAGAGACCGGGCGGCAACGATCAGCAGCGCGAGATCGCCGCCCAATGGCTGCGCGCCCGCGTGCCGTCCGCGACCGCCGAACGCCTCCTCGTCTATCCGGGCAATCAGGCCATTATCTTCAACGCGCTGTTGGCGCTCACCGCGCCGGGCGACGTGGTGCTGACCGAGGCATTCACGTTTCCCGGCATCAAGGCCGCCGCCGAGCGACTTGGCGTCCGCCTCGTCGGCGTGGCCATGGACGAAGGCGGCGTCCTTCCCGATGCGTTGCGGCAAGCCTGCCAAAAGCATCGGCCCAACGCCGTCTATCTCATCCCGACGCTGCACAATCCGACCACGGCGACGCTGAGCGCGGACCGCCGCGCGGCCGTCGCTGCCATCGTGCGCGAAGCGGGCACGATCCTGATCGAGGACGACGCCTACGGCATGCTGGAACCGACCGCGTCGCCGATCGCCAATTTGATCCCCGAGCGCACATATCTCGCCGTCGGCCTGTCGAAATGCATCGCGCCGGCGCTGCGGGTCTCCTACCTCTTGGTGCCCGACGCGGCCGCGGAAGCGACGATGCGCGGCAACCTTCAGGCCACGACCCAGATGCCGCCGCCGCTCATGGTCGCACTGGTGAAGCAATGGCTCCGCACCGGCGTCGCCGACCAGATCATCGCCGCCATCCGCAACGAAGCGGCCGGCCGCCAGCTTCTTGCCGGGAGACTGTTCAAGGAGCTGACATTCGCGAGCCGACCGACCAGTCACCATCTCTGGCTCACGCTGCCGCGGCATTGGGAGCGCTCCGATTTTCTGTCGCACGCGCTGCGCCGCGGTCTTGCCGTCGTCGGCTCAGACGAGTTCGCGGTCGGCGGCGCGTCCGCGCAGGCCGTGCGCGTCTCGCTTGGCGCCGCGCGCAATCGTGCCGAACTCGCCCAGGCGCTGCAATTTCTCGCCGCCGCGTTGAAGTCCATGGGGGCGGCCCGTCAGATCGTGTAACGGACCTCAGCTGCCCGTCTTGATCCGCGTCCACAGCCGGTTGATCAGCCGCTGGGTTTTCTGATCATGGGCGATGATGGTGTAGAGCTTCGCCATGGTCGCGGCGTCGGGATAGATGCCGCGGTCGTCGAGGATAGCCTTGTCGATGAACTTCTGGCTCGCCAGATTGCCGTTGGCGTAGGAGATGAAATTGGTGTTCTTCGCCGCCACCTCTGGCTCGAGCAGATAATTGATCAATTCGTGCGCCGCGGCGGCGTTGGGCGCGTCGCTCGGAATGGCGAGATTGTCGAACCACAATTGCGCGCCTTCCTTGGGGATGGCGTAGCCGATCTCGACGCCGCCCTTGGCTTCGGCGGCGCGCTTCTGCGCCTGTTTGATGTCGCCGGAAAAGCCGACCACGAAGCAGATTTCCCCGGTCGTCAGCGCGTTGAGATATTCCGAGGAATGGAATTTCCGCACGTACGGCCTGATCCTGAGCAGAAGGTCTGCGGCCTTCGCCAGATCGGCCGGATCGCTCGCATTCGGGTCGAGCTCGAGATAATGCAGCGCCGCCGACATGATGTCGTCGGATGAATCGAGCAGATGAATGCCGCAATCCTTGAATCGGGCAATCTTGTCCGGCTCGAACACGCTGTCCCAAGAATCCATCCACGAATCGATCACGGCGTCCTCGCCCAATATCCGGCGCGCCGCCTTCGCATTGTAGCCGATCCCGGTCGTGCCCCACATGTAGTTGACGGCGTACTGGTTGCCGGGATCGTAGACGGCGAGCCGGCTCGCGATCTCCGGCCAGGCGTTCACCAGATTCGGCAGCTTGGACTTGTCGAGCTTCTGAAAAATCCCCGCCGCGATCTGGCGGGCGAGAAAATACGCCGTCGGCACCACGACGTCGTACCCGGATCTGCCGGCGAGCAGCTTCGCTTCGAGCGTGTCATTGGAGTCGAAGGTGTCGTACTGAACCTTGATGCCGGTCCGTTTGGTGAAACTCTCGAGCACGGTCGGGTCGATGTAATCCGACCAATTGTAGAAGTTGACCACCCGCTCCTTTTGCGCCGACGCCGCCAGGGGCGCGACGACAGCGAGTAATACGCCCGCCAGCGCCAGCACGGTTGCGGCAACGGCGCCGTACGCCGCGACGATGCCCGCCTTCGCGGGAAGGGCTGCCGTCGCTTTAGCGAACATCACCGCAACCACTTTTCACGTCTCGGTCGGCAGCCCGGCAGCCTTCCAGGCCAGAATGCCGCCGGCGAGATGGCTGCCATAGGCGAACCCCTGCCGCTGCGCGGACAGCGACGCGTCGACCGAACGGCGGCCGGAGCGGCAAGCGAATACGATCTCGCAGCCCGGCGGGGACGGGATCGCCGCCGGGTCGAAGGCCGAGAGCGGCAGCAGGACGGCGCCGGGAAACCGCTCCGCGGCGGTCTCGTTCGGCTCGCGCACATCGACCAGCACCACGCGGCCTTCCGTCAGCCCGCGGGCGACCTCCTCGGGCGTCAGATCGCGCACCCGCGCCTGCCCTCCGGTGTGATCCGACATGATTGAACTCCCCGTTGGCTCTTTCGGCATCGCCCCGCAGGGGCGGAATGGCCGGAAAACCTGAAGCAGGAGCCTGGCCCCGTCAAGCCGGCCGTGTGACCGGTCGGGCGCCAAAGCTCGCGAGCCGTCAGATGTTGACCTGGGTGCCGACCTCGACGACGCGGTCGGTCGGGATCTGGAAATAATCGGTCGCATCGTTGGCGGAGCGGGCCAGACTGATGAACAGGCGGTCCTGCCAGTACGGCATTCCCGACCGCGGCGCCCGGCGCAGCACCCGGCGCGACAGGAAGAACGACGTCGACATGATGTCGAACTGCAGCCCGAGCTTGCGCGCGATCGCCAGCGCCTTCGGAATTGTTCGGCGTCTCCATGTAGCCGAACCGCAGCGCGACCCGCACGAAGGTCGAGCCGACCGGCTCCATGCGCACGCGCTTTCCGGGCTCGACCCGCGGCGTGTGCGTGGTCTCGACGCTGAGGATGATGTTTTTCTCGTGCAGCACCTTGTAGTGCTTGAGGCTGTGCAACAGCGCCGTAGGCGCGCTTTTCGGATCGCTGGTGAGAAACACCGCGGTGCCCGGCACGCGCTGCGGCGGCTTCTTTTCCGGCATGCGCACCAGATCGTCGAGCGGGGTTTCCAGGCGCCGCGTCTTGGCGAACAGGATTTTGCTGCCGCGCCGCCACGTATACATCACCAGCATCACCACGCCGCCGAGCGCGAGCGGCACCCAGCCGCCCTCGATCACCTTGAGCATGTTGGCGGACAGAAAGGTCGGATCGATCACCAGGAACGGCGCCATCAACGCCGCGGCTGCGAGCGGCGACCATCGCCACATTCGCCAGATCACGATGAACGCCATCAGGCCGGTGACCACCATGGTGCCGGTGACGGCGATGCCGTAGGCGGAGGCGAGCGCGCTCGACGAGCGAAACAAAGCGACCAGCAGGAGAACGCCGACCAGCAGCAACGCATTGACGCGCGGCAGGTAGATCTGGCCGAGGTGCTGCGCCGAGGTGTGGCGGATTTCGAGCCGCGGCAACAGGCCGAGCTGGATCGCCTTGGCTGGTGAGCGAATACGCGCCCGTGATCACCGCCTGGCTGGCGATCACCGTGGCGGCGGTCGCCAACACCACCATCGGAATGCGCGCCCAGTCGGGGTAGAGCAAAAAGAACGGGTTGGCGATGGCTTCCGGGTGCGCGAACACCAGCGCCCCTGCCCCAGATAATTGACCGCCAACGCCGGAAGCACGACACCGAGCCACGCCAATGGGATCGGCAGGCGGCCGAAATGGCCAAGGTCGACGTAGAGCGCCTCGGCCCCGGTCACGGCGAGGAAAACGGCGCCGAGCGTGAACAGGCCGACCGTGCCGTGATTGATGAGAAAGAACACGCCGTGCAAGGGATCGAGCGCCCACACAGCACGCCGGGATCGGCGGCGATCCAGATCACCCCTGGAATGGCGATCGCCACGAACCACACCAAGGTGACCGGTCCGAACAGCGCCGCCACCTTGGCGGTGCCGCTTGACTGGAACGCGAACAGCACGACCAGGATCATGACGGTGAGCGGCACGACGTAATCGTGGAACGCCGGCGTCGCGACGTCGATGCCCTCGATCGCGGACAAGACCGACGACGCCGGCGTGATCACGGCATCGCCGTAGAACAACGCCGCGCTGATGATGCCGAACAGCGCCACCACGCCGACGGCCCGGCTGTGCCGGCCGACCGCGCGCGAGGCGAGCGCCATCAAGGTCAGCGTGCCGCCCTCGCCGTTATTGTCGGCGCGCAGCAAGATCAGGACGTATTTGAGCGTGACGATGACGATCAGCGCCCACAGGATCAGGGAGAGCACGCCGAGCACTGTTGCGCGGGTGAGTTCGTCGGTTCCTCCGGGCGAAGCGGCGACGATCGCTTCACGGAAGGCGTAAAGCGGGCTGGTGCCGATGTCGCCATAGACGACGCCGATGCTGCCAAGGGCGAGGCCCCACAGGCGACCGGCGTGCGGTTCGACGTCGCCGACCGCGGGAATTTCGCTCTCGACCGGAGCGCTTACGCTATCTGCCATGGAGCTCGGACAACAGGTGTCGGCTGTCCCTGGTCATTGCAATGAGGCAGGGGTCAGGGCAGCGCCTATACACGCCCTGCATCGAAGAGTTATGGGCAAGCCAAGGCCGCGTCCCGGCGTCCCGCGCTACCACCCTGCGGATGCAGGATTGGCCAGAGCCTTACGGCTTCAAATCGGGCGGAACGGGAGGCTCTTCCCGCATCAGGGTAATGGTCACGCGCCGGTTGGCCGCGATGAACGGATCTTCGGGAAACAACGGATCGGTATCGGCTTTTCCGGCCACGGCGTAAAAGTTCCGCGCCGGAACCCCTTCCTCTTCCAAGATCTGACGCACGGCATTGGCGCGATCCGCCGAAAGACTCCACGGCCCGTAATCCGGGCGCGGCGCGCTGCGCGACGCGGAAGTGTGGCCGGTCACCGCGATGCGATAGGGTATCGCCTTGAGCGGTTCGGCGAGCTTCTCGATGATGCGGCGCGTGCGCTCATAAGGCTCCTTGGCACCCTCCGGAAACATGGAGCGGCCTTCCTGGTCGACGATATCGATATTGAGGCCTTCGCGGGTTTCCTCGACCATGATGTGCTTGGAGGCTTCCGCCAATTCCGGCATTTCCTGCATCGCCTGGCGCAGCGACGCCGCCGCCAGCGCGAACGCTTCTTCGCTCTGCAGCTTGGCGCCGTAATCGCGGTTGCGGTCGTGCTCGTCGGGCGTCGGCGTCGCCGACGCGTCGTCGGGCTGGATATGGGCGGCGTTCTTGAGTTTCGGCCGCGTCGGCAGGCCGTTCACTTCGATGATGCCGGAATAGCGCACATTGGTCTGCACGCCGAAGGCGTCCCGCATCGAGCCGGCCACGATCTGCAGCTTCTGCTGATCCTGGTTGGAGAAAGCGACGAGCATGACGAAGAAGCTCACGAGCAGGCCCATGAGATCGGCGAAGGTGACGAACCAGCCGTGGCCGCCACCACCGTGCGCTTGCTTGCGCCGTGCCATCGATCAGGCCGGCACCGGCTCGGGCTCCGCCTCGTGGCGGTGCTTCTCCGGCAGGTAGGCGATCAGCATCTCGCGCACCAGCGTCGGGCTCTTGGACTCGCGGATCATCAAAACGCCGTCGATGATCAGCGTGCGGTTGATCTCCTCGTCGAGCAGCTTTAGATGCAGCTTGTCGGCGATCGGCAGACAGATGATGTTGGCGAGCACGGCGCCATAGAGCGTCGCCAACAGCGCGGTCGCCATGAACGGGCCGAGCTTCGAGGGATCGGTCATGTTGGCGAACATTTGCACCATGCCGATCAGGGTGCCGATCATGCCGAAGGCGGGCGCGCAGTCGCCGACCGCGCGGTAGATTTTCTGCCCCTCGTCGAGATGGGTGAGGAAGTTGTCGCGGTCGCGTTCCAGATTGTCGCGGATGAAGTCGGCGTCGTAGCCGTCGGCGACGAAGCGGATGCCCTTGGCGAGGAACGGATCGTCGATCTCGACCTTCTCCAAACCCATCGGCCCCTGCTTACGCGCGATTTCGGCAAAGCCGGCGATCTCGTCGACCAATTCGCGTTGCGTCATGCGCCGCATGGTGAAGGCGAATTTGGCGCCGAGCGGCAGGCCGTGAAACATCGACGACAGCGGAAAGCGGATCAATGTGGCGGCGAACGAGCCGCCGAAAATGATGATGATGGCGTGATCGCTCAAGAACATCCGCAGATCGCCGCCCATGAAGATCATGGTCAGGACGACGACGGCCCCGGCAAGCAGACCGAGGCCCGTTGAAATGTCCATTATTGACTCCTACCCGCAACCAATAAGGCCCGTTAACACAGTACCGTCGTGGCAATTAAGGGACGGTTACCCGTGCAGGCGCTACGGAAGGGCGGACGGCGCTGGGTCGCAGCGACGAAAACTCACTTCCCCCAATTGGCCAAGGCCTCTTTGAAAGCCTGATCGCCGGATGCGCCTTTTTCGAATGTCAGGATGGCGCGGGTCCCAGTGCCGTAAATCATTAGAATCTCGAGCGCCCTGCCGTCGCGCAGAAGGTCGGCATTGAGCCTGGCGTCGCCCGCGAGAGCCGAGAGGCCGAACAGGAAATAGCCGTCGACGACCTTGGCGACGAGGCCGGCGAGCGGCGTGCCGCGCGCCTGGTCGTTCGGGTTCGGTTTCAACGTGATGCCGGCGACGTTGGCGATGCCGCGGCCGGGAAAATCAGGCGGCAGCTTGAACATGACGTCGATGGTGTGGGTCGCTGGCAGCGACCGGTCGGTGTTGCGGTGAAGGACCCACGACACCGCCATGTGCCGCTCGGGAATGACGATATCGCCGCGCACCGCCAGCGAAGGCTTGGCATGGGCGGCAGGTGGCTCCTTCTCGACGCTCCACGTCACCGCGCCGGCGTAAACCTTGCCTTGCGGACCGTTGGTGTCCTGCTGCTCGTAGAGCGACGCATTTTCCGCCCACGCGGGACTGGCATGGGCGGTGGCGACGAGCACAAGCGCCAGCCCGGCCAGCACGGCCGAGAGCCGACATACGCCAGCGGCAGACGAAGCGACTATCATGATGAGGAGGCCTTCGGCGGAATGGGTCGGACCGGCACGGTCCATGGCTATACGGTCCACGACTATGCCTGTGTAGGCTGACTGGCTTGCGAATATCAAGGCTCGACGCCCCGTGACCATCAGGGCAAAAAGCGGCACAATGGGTGCTGAGCGTCGCGCCTGCGCGGCCAGGAAATTCCAGGGAGAACGTCCATGCGTGAGATCGGTCACTTCGTCGGCGGGAAAGAGGTCAAGGGGACATCGGGCCGGTTCGGCGATGTCTTCGACCCCAATACTGGCGAGGTGCAGGCCAAAGTGGCGCTGGCCAAGCATTCCGAGACCGAGCACGCCATCGCCGTGGCCGAAGCTGCGCAGGTCGGTTGGGCCGCCACCAATCCGCAGCGCCGCGCCCGCGTCCTGTTCAAATTCCTCGATCTGGCGCAGAAGGAACACGACAGCCTCGCCCGGCTTCTCTCCTCCGAGCACGGCAAGACGTTCGCCGACGCCAAGGGCGACATCCAGCGCGGCCTCGAGGTGGTCGAATTCGCCTGCGGCATTCCGCACCTCCTCAAGGGCGAATTCAGCGAGGGCGCCGGTCCGGGCATCGACCTTTATTCCCTGCGCCAGCCGCTCGGCGTCGTCAGCGGCATCACGCCGTTCAATTTCCCCGCCATGATTCCGATGTGGAAATTCGCGCCGGCGCTCGCCTGCGGCAATGCCTTCATCCTCAAGCCGTCGGAGCGCAATCCATCGGTGCCGATGCGGCTCGCCGAGCTTCTCCTCGAAGCCGGGCTGCCGGCGGGCGTGCTCAACGTCGTCAATGGTGACAAGGAAGCGGTCGACACCATCCTGACCGATCCGCGCATCAAGGCGATCGGCTTCGTCGGCTCGTCCGCGATCGCGGAATACGTCTACTCGACCGCCTGCGCCAACAACAAGCGCGCGCAATGTTTCGGTGGCGCCAAGAACCACATGATCGTGATGCCCGACGCCGACCTGGATCAGGCCGTGGATGCGCTGATCGGCGCCGGCTACGGCTCCGCCGGCGAGCGCTGCATGGCGGTCTCGGTCGCGGTGCCGGTCGGCGAGAAGACCGCCGATCGGCTGCTCGCAAAACTCGTGCCGCGGGTCGAAAGCCTGAAGATCGGACCTTCGACCGACGCGCAGGCCGATTACGGCCCGGTGATCACGCGGGCGCATCTGGAAAAAGTCAAAGGCTACGTCGATCTCGGCGTCAAGGAAGGCGCCAAGCTCCTCGTCGACGGCCGCGGTTTCAAGCTGCAAGGTTATGAGAACGGCAACTTCATGGGCGGCTGTCTGTTCGACCACGTCACGCCCGACATGCGCATCTACAAAGAGGAGATTTTCGGCCCGGTGCTCTCGGTGGTGCGCGCGAAGGATTACGAGGAAGCGGTGCGGCTGCCGTCGGAGCACGACTACGGCAACGGCGTCGCCATCTTCACCCGCGACGGCGATGCCGCGCGCGACTTCGTCAGCCGGGTCGAGGTCGGCATGGTCGGGGTCAATTTCGCCATTCCCGTGCCGCTTGCCTACTACACCTTCGGCGGCTGGAAGCGCTCCGGCTTCGGCGACCTCAACCAGCACGGCCCCGACGCGGTGCGGTTTTACACCAAGACCAAGACCGTGACCGCGCGCTGGCCCTCGGGCGTCAAGGAAGGCGCCGAGTTCGTCATTCCGACGATGAAGTAATTTTTGCTCCTTCGCCCCGCGCGCGTCCTCCCTCTCCCCTCCGTGGGAGAGGTCGCCTGAGCGCAGCGAGGGCGAGTGAGGGGAAGTAACCCTTCGCCCAACACTGCGGCCACTGGCCCTCACCCGCTTCGCTCGCGACCTCTCCCACAAAGGGGCGAGGTGAAAATACGCCCGCCGTCAAAACCGCCACGCCAGCACCTGCTCCACGGCGCCGCGCCGAATGACCCATTCGATATGCGTTGCCGGCTGGACGCGGCGCGGCCCGCCGGCGATCACCTCTTGTCGCGCGGCCGCGAGCTGTGCCCGCGCGACTGCCGCAAGCCCGCGGTTGAGGCATGCGGTCGGCTCGCCGAGGCAGCGGCAATGGCGCCGGCACTGGCGCGACGGACAGCGGCGCCAGAAGCCGAGCGCTTCGCAATAGAGCCGGTGCGTCGCGCGATGCGCGGCATCGATCAGCGCCCGCCCCTCCTCGGCCGACCGCCGTTTGGTGAAGTCCTCTTTGTTCGCTGGCTTGTCCCGCCACGCGGGCATGATAAAGCTCTCCGCGCAATAAAATGCCGTTCTCGCAACGCCTGCGCGCCCGAGCTTTGCCGGTACGAAGCAAACAAACGACGGCCGGGCCCGATCTTCGTCAGACAGCGCCGGTGGTGGAACCGGCCGCCATCACGATCACGCGCGGATAAGCAAGCTGAGCGTTTCCCGGACAAGATGCGCCGCGCAAGCGGTGCATCGCTGATCCGGGACCTTCCCAAACCAGAGTTACCGAAGGTCCCGGTTCTGCAGCGCATCACTTCGTGCTGCGCTGCGCCCGGGAAACCCTGTAAACGAACAGGAAGCGGAACGCCGACAAACGCTGTGCAACAACCTCCGTGCCCTCACGGGCACGGCGCGGCCCCCACCTTCATCCTCCCCCGCATGCGGGGAAGGACACAGGAGGGGGCCGCTCGCCTGTCGGCGTTCCACCACGGCACTTGCGGCAGCGACCGAACGCCACCGCTCAGCTCCAGCCACGCGACTTCCTGAGACTCGGTTGGGGCGCGCATCCCGATGGTTCGAAAGACGCGCACTTCGCAACGCTTGGCCCGAAACCCGGCCAAAACGTCACCGCGGGTGTTACCCGCGCCTTCCTGTCCCAGTCCAGCGAGATTGCACCCGCAGACCGGTCATGATGCCGGCCGGGCGTGTCCTGCCGAAACCGCCCGGGAACACAGGTGACGAGCCCATGCCCGCGGGAACCGCACCCGCTCCGCCATCCGGTGGTCGGCCGAATGGCGCCCTGGTACGTGAGCGGGATTGAGGGTGTGTAACCGAACGGCGGACGTTTGTCAATAATGATTCGCGTCTTCGGTGACCGCCGGCGTGAGCCTGTCAGGCTCTGCGTGCGACGGAAATTTCAAGTCTGTAAGCTGGTAGCGGATGATTCAAGGCTCCGGTTTGGAAGCTTGAAGCACGCGCCGGGCCGGCATTATCAACCCGCCACGGGCGGGTCATCGCAAATGCCACTATCTTGATGTTACTTCCGTTTTTGGGGGCGCAGCCGACATGGCCGGACTCGCTGCCAGCCGCGTATCGGTCGAAAATGACCCTTAGCAAGGCTTTCGGAATTTGGGGATTGCCCACTTGGGGAATCGATGGGCTCATCCCAGCCATCATTCACGACGCGCCCTCTGCAAAATTGATTTATCGCAACGCGTGGACTTTCTCTCGCTGCTACCTATGATCAAGGAGGATGATGAATCCGATGCCCAGGCTGAGAGGGGATATCTACAAACGATTGGTCAGGCTTGGGTTGCGTGATCCGTTCATTCAGGTCATCGCCGGCTTGGTTGTTGTTGCTCTCGTAGCTAGTTACGCCCTTTTAGCATTGGGCGGCAACGGTCTGAAAGCGATTGTCGCTGTCGGGCTGACCGTGACGGGTGGAGTAGTGCTCGTCATTTTACGGACATTGATGAAATATTCTAATACGGCCTTCGTGAAGGCAATTTGTTTTCTTTCTTCCTCGGTCATCATCGTCGTCTTCTTGGTTTTCGTAGTGCTTCTCATTCCAGCGGCGACAATCTGCTGGCCGCAACCGTATGCGGAACTGCTTGGGCTGCCAATCTGCCACATTGTCGAGAATGTCGAGAAGTTCGAGCCTAATGTGCCTCCTTATGCCGAGCGGGCCGTCACCTACAATCTGGATTATGCCAAATACTACATTTTGGTGTTCTATCGACCCGAACGCCGAAAGGAAGCCGAGTATATCGTGGGTGTGCTGAAAATGGCTGGTTTTCGGAGCGAAGGCATCTTGTCCAACCTCGAAGAAGTCTATGCGCCGGACAGAGGACCAGGTGCGTCTAACATCAAGACATGCACGCGCACCCGACCGATAATTGAAGAAGTGGCCAAATTTGTCCGGCTGGCCATACCCGTAAATGCCCAACGGGTATCCGTCTCCCCTGAGGACGTTTCGTTCCAGAGAGGCAGCGATGTTCAAATCAGTCTATTTTGACGCACAACATGGCAGCGGGCCTTCTTAAAACAAGGCAAGCGCCAAATTTGGTTCGGCGCTGGGTCGCGCTTCCATAACTTCTGATTTTGGCCCATCGCGTTTCGCGGCAGCGCCGCATTTCGGTCGCATTAGGAGCAAAGCAAACCGCGGTGCCGCTTCTAAAACCGAATTTATGAGTACACAACCTAATGCATCATGGCCGCCTTTTAGCGAGCGGACGCCACGAATCATCCCTACGCAACTGACAATATCGGCCGGTGAGCTTTGCGAAGTACAATCCCAACGATGGCAAAATGGCGTTGCCCTATCTTCCCCTCTCCCTCCACGGGAGATTACGGCGGTGAGCGCAGCGAACCGCCGGGTGAGGGCCTGTCGGCGGCACGACAGTTGTTCGAGTCCCTAGGGCACTTCCCCTCACCCGGCATGCGCCCGCGGCGCATGCCGACCTCTCCCGCGGAGGGGAGAGGGGTTCAGCTCACGCACGCGTGCTCGGTCGCGCTGTCACTGCCGCTGTAGCGGCACTGACAGCGGGGCGGGCGTTCGAGTACGGAAACCGTCACCGTCGTGATGCGGTTGCGCTTGACGACGATGTCGCACAGCGACGCCGGCGCGCCGGCGACGCTGCCGGCCTGAAGCTTGAGGATGCCGACAGGCTGGCGCAGGATGGCGCTGCCGTTCTTGATCGGCGCGAGCTTTTCGGAGTCGAGATAGAAAGCGGTCTGCGTCGCCGCCGCGACCGGTACCGTCTTGATCTCCACGTAGCCGACGTCGCCCGACGGACGGCACGCGACGATCACGGCGCCGGCAATGAGAGCGCTGGCGACAAGCCCAACGACGCGACGCATCATCACGCTCCGAACTTTGTACTCCGCCACACCGCGAGCCTCATGCTCCCGGCGGCTTGATGCCGCCGATCAGCTTGTTGAGCTGCGCGGAGGCGTCGCGAATGTCGTGGGTGAGCTTGTGGATCACCTCGAGCGCCTTCTGCGCCTGCCGGATCTCGACGAGTTCGCCGATGAAATCCTCGTTTTCCTGGAGGGTCTTCAACAGCACGGCGAACTGCGCCCGGGCGTCGTCGAGTTCCTTGGTCGCGCTCTCGGTTTGCGTCTCGAGCGCGCGCCATTGGTCGGTCAGGAACGCCCGCTCCTCGGGCTTGAAGCGGTTGTCCTGAGAGAGCGCCTTGAGCTTGGCGTGGACGTGATCGAGCGCCTTGGCGCCGAGCTGCGACACCGGGCCGTTGTCGGAGACCGCGCCGAGCAGCGTCGAGACCGTCTCGCGCAGCTTGTCGATTTCCGCGCGCGCCTTGCCGACGTCGGTCGCGCTGTCGATGGTGCCCGCGGAATCCTGGATCGTCTTGTTGAGGTCGGGCACGCTCTTCTGGAACGCTTCGAGCTGTTGCGAAAACTCCTCGACCGGAGAGGCGGCGGCGGCTGCGGCAGCATCCTCCGCACGCGCAAGCCCGACGGATAAGGCCAGGGCAAACGCGGCAAATACTGCCAAGCGGACCGGCGAGCGCGACCGAACGGCAGATGCAAAGAGCGTCATGGCGAGCCTCCCGCGGCACAAGTCCCGCACTGGGTTAATTTCGGTTAGCAATATTGGCGCAAGTGGGGCGAACTGCCCACACGAAATCGCAACCTTGGGGCTTCTTTTTCGCCCGCTTTTCGGGTTTTGTGCGCCGGAGATGAACGGCGGGACGGACATGAGGGGTTCTTGCGCAAACCGGGCGAAGGCCGCCGCGGCACTTCTGGTGCTTGCGGCGCTCGCGGCATGCAGCGGAAACGAACAGCTTGCTGCCAGCCGGCCCGAACCGCAGCCGGCAGCGGCGCCGCCCGCGCCGCCGCCGCCCCCTCCTCCGCCTCCGGTCGCCGTCGCCGGCCGCTGGAAATTCACCGCCGCCTCGGGCGGCGGCTGCTTCATGACGTTCGGCGCGGCCTCGCCGGCGGCGGTCGACGGCACGGTCGCGCCGGAAGGCGGCTGCCCCGGCACCTTCTTCACCAGCCGCAAATGGACATTCGAGCACGGCGACCTGATCGTGCGTAACCACAAGGCCGAACCGCTGGCGCAGCTATCCTACGCCGGCGGCCATTTCGAGGGACACGAGACCGGCGGGGCGGCAGTCACGCTGTCGCGCTAGGAGCATTTTCCGGAAAAGTGGTCACCGGTTTTCCGAAATAAAATGCGACAAAGCAAAAAGGACAGCCCATGGCCGAATATCAGCTCTATTGCTTCGCCCAGTCCGGCAACGCGTACCGCGCCGCGCTGATGCTCAATCTGATCGGCGCCGACTGGGAGCCGATCTGGTTCGATTTTTTCGGCGCCGGCGTCCAGCGCACCCCGGAATTCCGGAGCCACGTCAATGAAATGGGCGAAGCCCCGGTGCTCGTCCACGGCGCCAAGAAACTCACCCAATCCGGCGTCATTCTCACCTACCTCGCCGAGCACAGCGGCAAATATCTGCCGCGCGGCGAAGACGAGCGCCTGGAGGCGCTGCGCTGGATCATTTTCGACAATCAGAAGATCGGCGGCTCGCTCGGCCCGTACCGCTTTCTGTACGCGATATCGAAACAGAAAGGCCATCCGGCCGTGCTGGAGTTTCTCAAGGGCCGGGCGCTGAGCGCGCTGGCGATTTTCGACAAGCGCCTGGCCGACCGCCCCTACATTCTCGGCGCCGAACCGACCATCGCCGACGTGTCGCTGACGAGCTATCTCTACTATCCGGCCGAGGAATACGGCTTCGACATTGCGGCCGAGCACAAGAACATCGCCGCATGGCTCGACCGCATGAAAACGCTGCCCGGCTGGGGCCATCCCTATGATCTGATGCCGGGATACCCGCTGCCGCAGTAGCGGCGGCTCCCCGCCGTAACAGTTACAGCGGAATATCGAGCTCTTTTGGTTTAGGCAGAACGGCTGGCGTCGGCTTGGCGACCGGGACACTCGGCGCCGCGGGCGGGGGCGGTGAGGCCGGCACCTGGCGCAGAATGGGCTTTGCGGGCGCCGGCAGTTCGGCCTTGATCTGCGGGGGCGACGGCGCGGGCTGGGGCTGCGCCGTCATGACGCGATCCGGCGGGGCGGGCGGCTGCGCGACCTGCGATTTGGACTCGATCTCCGGCGGCTGCGGCGGCTGCGGCTCGGGTTCGGTCGCGTATTTGGCGATGAGCGTACGCGCGCCGGCGAGGAGCTTGCCACCGCCGACGTGGCGCTCCTTCATCTGCTCGAGCCAGGCCGTCACCACCGGCGCGGTGGCCTTGCGCCAGCGCAGCGCCTCCTCCGGCGACAGAACGACAAAACCGTCGCCGCGCTCGCGCGCCGCGCCGGCGGCGGTCGCGGCATCGGCGTCCCACATGGCGCCGGCCATTGCGGCCGCGGCCGTTCCCGCATTGGCATCGACGACGGCCTTGAGATCGCGCGGCAGGCGGTCATAGATATCGCGGTTCATCGCCAGCACGAACGCCGTCGTCGACGGCGTCTGGTCGGGAAACTCGGTGTGGAATTTCAGATCGTAGAGTTTTTGCGCCGGCACGACGCCCCACGGGTCGAGGCAGCCGTCTATCACGTGCTGCGCCAGCGCCATCGGCACTTGCGGCACCGGCATCGGCATCCCCTGCGCGCCGAGCGCCGCCATCGCCGCAGCGGCGAGGGGATTCTGCACATGCAGCTTGAGGCCCTTGATGTCCGCGATCGACTGGATCGCGCGCTTGGCATGGATGACGCCGCGGTCGCGACAGGCGAAGCACAGCGGATGAATGTCGCGGAACTCGTCTTTCAGATTGGCCGCGCCGAATTCCTGGATCGCCTTCGAGGAAACCAGCGCCCGGCGCGACGCGACGAACGGCAGCTCGAACACCCCGATTTTCGGGAAGTCGCCTCCGGTGTGGCTCGGCGCGGCCCAGACGATGTCCGCGGTGCCGTCGCGGAGCTGGTCGAACAGCTGCGCCGGCGCGCCGCCGAGCTGCATCGAGGGAAAAATGTCGACGCGAATGCGGCCGGACGAATCCGCTTCGAGCTTGCGCGCCCACGGCGCCAGAAATTTGTCGTGCACGCTCGAAACCGAGGAGAAGTAATGATGCAGTTTGAGCGTGACCGGCGCCGCTTCGCCGCGCGCCGAACGCAGCACAGCCGGAGCCGCCACCGACGCCAGCAGCGAAGCCAGAAGCGTGCGGCGGGCAAGACGCATTAAGTTGACCTCGCAGGCTTCAGCAGCGCCGGCGATGCGGCTCAATTGAGGCGCGGCGGACGTTCTTCGGGCTCGGAAGGCGGCAGCGGGTTCGCCGTCAGCGGCGTCGGCCGCAGCGTCGGGGCCGGTTGAAGCGCCGCCGCCTCGCCTTGCCGCGCCAGCCGCTGGTAGCCGCGATAGGACAGAAAGCCGAACGGCAAGGCGGCGAGATAGGCGAGCGTCCCCGCGGTCAGGATCGCCCACGGATAGGCGATCAGCAGCGCGATGAACAACACGACGAAGACGATCAGCGGCCCGACCAATTCCGACGACACCCGCGTGCCGAACCGCTTGCCTGAAAAAACCGGCAGCCGCGAAACCATCAGCCCGGCGATGAGCACGGTGTAGATCAGCGTCGCCCAGATCAGAACATTGGACCGCTCGAGACCGAGAAAGCTCGCATAGATCGGCAGCAGCACGGTAATGGCGCCGGCGGGCGCCGGCATGCCGACGAAGAAGTTCGCGGCCCATGGCGGGCGGTCCGGATCGTCCAGCATGACGTTGAAACGCGCGAGCCGCAGCCCGGCGCAGATCGCGAACACCATGGCGGCGATCCAGCCCGCCGATTTGAGATCGTGCAGACCCCAGAAATACATGATCAATCCCGGGGCAACGCCGAAATTGACGAAGTCGGCAAGGCTGTCGAGCTCGGCGCCGAACCGCGAAGTTCCTTTCAACAGCCGCGCCAGGCGGCCGTCGATGCCGTCGAGGACGGCGGCAAACACGATGGCCCCGAGCGCCAGCTCGAAGCGGCCCTCGAACGCCAGCCGGATCGCCGTCAATCCCGCACAAAGCGCGAGCAGCGTGATGACGTTCGGCGCCAGAATGCGCACCGGAATGCGGCGGAAACGCCGCCGCCGCGGTTGTCGGTCGCCGAAGGGGGACGGGTTGTAGACCATGGCGCCAATATAGCGGTTCCCGCCCCTGCCCGCCATCGGCTCATGATCGCGGGGCGGAGCGACCGCCGCTTCAGCTCACCCGGAACGTTCGGCCCGGTCCCGCCGCGAAAGCATCGGCCAGCACGGTTTCGCCGGCGATGGCGATCTGCCCCTCGGCGACGAGCGCACGCGTGCCTTCGGGGAGATAGACGTCGACGCGCGAGCCGAAGCGGATCATGCCGATGCGCTGGCCGGCGATGACGACGTCGCCCTCGCGCACGAACGGGACGATGCGCCGCGCGACCAGGCCCGCGATCTGCACCACCCCGAAGCGGACGCCGCCGGCGGCCGCGATGACGAAGGCGTTGCGCTCGTTCTGCTCGCTCGCCTTGTCGAGATCGGCGCTGATGAAGGAGCCGGCATGGTAGACGACGCGCTCGATCCTGCCGCCGACCGGGCTCCTATTCACGTGGCAGTCGAACACGCTCATGAAGATCGACACACGCGTGACCGCCCGCTCGCCGAGCCCCAATTCCGGCGGCGGCGCGACGCTGGCGATGCGGCTGACGCGGCCGTCGGCCGGAGCAACCACGATGCCTTCGCGCACCGGCGTCGTGCGCGGCGGGTCGCGGAAGAAATAGACGCACCACAGCGTCGCGAGGACGGCGAGCCAGCCGAGCGGCGGCATCAGCCAGAGCAAAACGAGGCTCACGAACGCGAAGGCGCCGATGAACGGGTAGCCTTCGGGATGGATCGGTACGAGTTGCGCGCGGATCGAGTTGAGGATAGACATCGGGGCAGCTTTATATGACGATCTCGGCCGGATCTAGATAGCAGCATGACGAGCGACAGCACGCCTGCTACCGGCCGTGGTCGCGCCGCGCGCCTCGCGGCGCTGATTGTGATCGGCCTCTTGATCGCCATCTTCAGCGCGCGCCCCTATGCCGTCGGCTGGAATGACGGAAGCCGCTTGGCGGCGGTCGAATCGCTCGTCGATTATCACACCTGGGACATCAGCCGATCGATTTTCATCGCCGTACCCGCACGTCATTCGCCATATTTGGATCCCGCCTTCAAGGGATCGCTCGATAAAATGAAGGTCGGCGATAATTGGTACTCCGACAAATCGCCCGCCGTTTCGCTGGCCATGGCCGGCATCTACCAAGGACTTCAAAGTCTGACCGGGCTCGAGGCGAAGGACCAGCCGCAAACCTTCTGTTATCTCATGACGCTGTTGACGAGCGGCCTCGCCTACGTGATTGCGATAGCGTGCATATTCGGTATGGCCGAACGGGTCGGACTGCCCGAGACGCAGCAATGGCTGGTGACCGCGAGCTTTGGGCTCGCGACCGTCGTCCCGGCTTTTGCTCGCAGCGTCAACAGTCACATCCTGATACTCGCGGCCGTCAGCGGAATCTGCTTGCTGATCGTGCGGCCGCCATCGGCCGGCGCGAAGCTCAAGGGATACGTGCTGCTGCTCGGCATGCTGGCCGGCGTCGCCTACGCGATCGAGCAGGCGGCCGGGCCTATCGTGCTGGCGTGCACCGCCGCGCTGGTGATCTGGCGGTATCGCTCGGCCGCTCTCCTGATGACGTATCTGGCGGGCGCGGCGCCGGCGGTTTTGCTCCATCATGCGCTCACCTTCCACATTTTTGGCGTGCTGCTGCCCGGCAATTCCCACGCGGAATATTTCCAGTGGCCGGGCTCCCCCTTCAGCGGGGACAGCGTCACGGGACACTGGCTTCATCACGACGCCGGCGAGCTGTTGCGATACACCGCCTTCATGCTGGTCGGAGACCAGGGATTTCTGGGACACAATCTGCCCGCCTTTCTCGCGCTGGCCGGAATCGCCTGCGCCTGGCGCGCGCGCGGCCGCCGCGACGTCGTCATGTTCGCTTCCGCCGTCTTGGTAGCCACCTGGCTGCTGTGCGCGGCAACGTCCAACAACTTCTCCGGCCTCGCCGTAACGGTACGATGGTTTGTCCCGCTGCTCGCGCCGCTCTATCTTCTGATCAGCTTGGCGCTGGCCTCCCGACCCAAATTGTGGCTGGACCTCGCAGTTCTCAGCGGCGTCGGGGCGTTGCTGTCCGTGCAGCTGTGGGAGGTGGGACCGTTCGGGCGCGAGCCAGAGCGGGTTTTTTGGCAGTTGCAGGGGTTGGCTGCGGTGTCATGGCTGGCGCTCCACATGATCGAGCGATTTGGCAGGCGCAGGCCCGTCCTCACACCGGCGGACATCATGCGCCGAAGCGACTGAAGGCATCGTCGAAAAATCGCCTCGCGTCGCTCGCCGCACTCACTCGGCCGCTGTCGCGGGCACGTCGATCGGCTCGGCTGCCGAATCCTCCGCAACCAGCTGGGCAGGCGGATTGCGGTTGGGTGCGACGACCTCCTCCCCGACCTCCGCCAGCAACTCGCGCGCCTTGTCGGCCTCGCGCTGCCGGTTCCACATGCTGGCATAGAGGCCGCCGGAGCCGAGCAATTGCCGGTGGGTGCCGCGCTCGACGATGACGCCCTTGTCGAGCACGAGGATTTCGTCGGCACCGACGATGGTCGACAGCCGGTGGGCGATGACGAGGGTCGTGCGGTTCTTCGACACGCGGTCGAGCGCGTCCTGGATGTCGCGCTCGGTATGGCTGTCGAGCGCCGAGGTCGCTTCGTCGAGCAGCAGGATCGGCGGGCCCTTGAGGATGGTGCGCGCGATGGCGACGCGCTGCTTCTCGCCGCCGGAGAGTTTCAACCCGCGTTCGCCGACTTCGGTTTCGTAGCCCTTGGGGGAGAGGCGGATGAAGCCGTCGATCTGGGCGAGCCGCGCCGCCTCTTCGACTTCGGCGTCGCTCGCGTCCCAGCGGCCGTAGCGGATATTGTAGCGGATGGTGTCGTTGAAGAGGACGGTGTCCTGCGGCACCATGCCGATTGCGGCGCGCAGCGACGTCTGCGCCACGTCGCGGATGTCGACGCCGTCGATACAAATGCGGCCGCCGGTGACGTCGTAGAAGCGGAACAGCAGCCGCGAAATGGTCGACTTGCCGGCGCCCGAAGGCCCGACGATGGCGACGGTGCGGCCGGCGGCGACCTCGAAGTTGAGCCCCTTGAGGATCGGCCGCGCCGGCTCATAGGCGAACGAGACGTTCTCGAAGCGGATCGAGCCGTCGCCCACCACGAGCGGCGGGGCGCCGGGCCGGTCCTCGATTTCCGGCTCGCGGTCCAGAATCGAGAACATCATCTCGATATCGATCAGCGCCTGTTTGATCTCGCGGTAGACGAGGCCCATGAAATTCAGCGGCTGATAGAGCTGGATCATCATGGCGTTGATCATGACGAAATCGCCGACCGTCTTGGTGCCATTCTTGACGCCATAGGCCGCGAGCACCATCGCCGCCGTGAGACCCACGGTGAAGATGACGGCCTGGCCGGCATTGAGCACCGCGAGCGAGGTGTAGGTGCGTACGCTCGCGTCCTCGTAGCGCGCCATCGAGCGGTCGTAGCGCTTGGCTTCGCGTTCCTCGGCGGAGAAATATTTGACCGTCTCGTAGTTGAGGAGCGAATCGATCGCCTTGGCGTTGGCGTCGGTGTCGCTCTCGTTCATCTTGCGGCGGATGCCGATGCGCCACTCGGTGGCGTAGAAGGTGAAGCCGACATAGAGCGCGACGGTGAGCACGATGACGACGACGTAGCGCCAGTCGAAATGATACAGCAGCACCCAGACGATCATCGCGACTTCGACGATGGTCGGCGCGAGCTGCAGGAGCAGCATGCGCACCAGCGTCTCGATGGCGTTCCGCCCGCGTTCGAGGACGCGCGTGAGCCCGCCGGTCTTGCGCTCCAGATGGAACCGCAACGACAACAGATGCATGTGCTCGAACGACAGCGTCGCGAGCCGCCGCACCGCGTTCATCGCCACCTTGGCGAAGATGCCGTCGCGCCATTGCGTCAACAGCGCCATGACGATGCGCATGCCGCCATAGGCGAGCGTCATGACGATGGGCGCGGCGATCGCCCAGGCGAACCAGTCGTTGGGGGCGACCGGCGCGGTGCCGTGGCCGGCGAGCGCGTCGGTCGCCCATTTGAAGGTGAACGGCACCGCGACGGTCGCGAGCTTGCCGATGAAGATCAGGAGCGTCGCGAACACCACGCGCTGCTTGAGGTCGCGCCGGTCGCTCGGCCAGATGTACGGCCACATGTGCAGCAGCGTCGCGAACAGGGCCCCGCCGTTGGCGGACGGTTTGCCCGAACCTTGCGGGGGCTGAGCGGATCGTTGAAATTCTCTCATTGCAAGCCCGGGCCGGGACCGGCTGCTGCAGGCCGCCGCCATTTTATCGTTGGCATTATGTCTCAGTCATATAGAGGCTTTTTCGCCATTGCGCACCGGCCAGCCGGGCTTTTACCGCCCCGGCCGGACGCTTTTTCGGCCCCGTCCTTGCATTGTGGGGTAAAGACCTTGCGGTTGGGGCGATTAGAGGCCAGATTTCGTTCTTTGTGAGAGAGTCCATGAGCAAAATCAATGCGCTGTGCGTTTATTGCGGTTCGAGCCCGGGCACCGACCCGGCGTTCGTCGCGGCGGCGCGCGGCTTCGGCAAGATCCTGGCCGAAAACGGCGTGCGGCTCGTCTATGGCGGCGGCTCGATCGGCCTGATGGGTGCGGTCGCCTCCGCCGTGATCGAGCACGGCGGCGCGGCAACCGGCATCATTCCCGAATTCCTCACCGCCAAGGAGCGGCCGCGGCGGCTCGCCCAAGAGCACATCGTCACCCGCGACATGCACGAGCGCAAGCGCACCATGTTCGACCGCGCCGACGGCTTCGTCGCCCTGCCGGGCGGCATCGGCACGCTGGAGGAACTGGTCGAGCAGATGACCTGGGCCCAGCTCGGCCGCCACAAGAAGCCGATCCTGATCGCCAACGTCAACGGCTTCTGGGACCCGCTGTTGTCGCTCATCGACCACATGCGCGCGCTCGGCCTGGTGCCGTCACCCGACCGCGGCGTCGAGCTTCTGGTCGCCGACCGCGTCGAAGACATTCTGCCGATGATGCGCGAGGCCGCCCGCGCCGTCACCGAGGCGGAAAAGGAAATGGCGCTGCCGGAAGAGCGGATGTGATGCGCCCGTAGGGGCGGCCCTTGTGGCCGCCCGTTTGCGGCGCGCGGCGTGGGCACCCACAAGGGGTGCCCCTACGATTCTTGCAAAAACGTCACCGCCTCGATGCGGTTGCCGTCGGGGTCGCGAACGAAGGCGGCGTAATAGCGCGTGTGATACTCCGGCCGCAGCCCCGGCGCGCCGTCGGATGTTCCGCCGGCCTTGATCGCGGCCGTGTGAAACGCTTCGACCGCGGCGATGTCGGGCGCGCGTAAGCAGACATGCACGCCGCTGTCGTCAGGGACGCGGCTCATGCCGGCGCGCAGATTGATCCAAAACTCCGGGTGTTTCTTGCCGAAGCCGACGGAGGCGTTCGGCCATTCGCGGATCTTCACCATGCCAAACGGCGCCAGCGCCGCGGCGTAAAACGCTTCCGCCGCGGCCAAATCGCGCACGGCGATTGAGATATGGTCGATCATGGCCGCCTCACTTCCCCTCCCCCTTGTGGGGAGGGGAAACAAACTACGCCGGCGCGCCGGACTTCATCAGCTTGTAGACGATCGAATCCATCAGCGCCTGAAACGACGCGTCGATGATGTTCGGCGACACGCCGACCGTGGTCCAGCGGTCGCCGCTCTCGTCGGCGCTCTCGATCAGCACGCGGGTGACCGCCTGGGTGCCGGCATTGAGGATACGCACGCGGTAATCGGTGAGGTTAAGGCCGGTGATGTAGCTCTGATATTTGCCCAAATCCTTGCGCAGCGCGAGGTCGAGCGCGTTGACGGGGCCGTTGCCTTCGGCGGCCGAGATCAGAATGTCGTCACCGACCTTGACCTTGACGACCGCCATGCTCACGGTGACCTGCTCGCCCTTGGCGTTGACGCGCTGCTCCACATTGACGTCGAATTTTTCCACGTCGAAGTAGCGCGGCACCTTGCCGAGAAGCCGCCGGGCCAGCAGCTCGAACGACGCGTCCGCGGCTTCGTAGGCATAGCCGATCGCCTCGCGCTCCTTGACCTCGTCGAGCAGGCGCGCCAGGCGCGGATCGTCCTTGCCGATGGCAAGGCCGATGCGGTCGAGTTCGGCGATGAGATTGGCCTTGCCGGCCTGGTCCGACACCAACAGCTTGCGCTTGTTGCCGACCGTCTCCGGCGGCACGTGCTCGTAGCTCGCCGCTTCCTCGGCGCCGGCGTTCAACTCCTTCATGATCGCGGAGGCGTGGATGCCGGCCTTGGTCGCGAACGCGCTCTCGCCGACATACGGCGCGTAACGGTTCGGCGCGCGGTTGAGCACTTCTTCCAGCTTGTGCGAGACCCGCGTAATCTTCTTCAGCGCCGCGTCGGAAACGCCGGTCTCGAAGCGCTCCGCATAATCGGGCTTGAGCTTCAGCGTCGGGATGATGGAGACCAGATTGGCATTGCCGCAGCGCTCGCCGAGCCCGTTGAGCGTGCCCTGGATCTGGCGCGCGCCGGCGCGCACGGCAGCAAAGCTGTTGGCGACCGCCTGCTCGGTGTCGTTGTGGGCGTGGATGCCGACATGATCGCCGGGGATCGTCTTGCAGACTTCGCCGACGATCTTTTCCACCTCGTGCGGCAACGTGCCGCCATTGGTGTCGCACAGCACGACCCAGCGCGCGCCTTCCTGATGAGCCGCCGTGGCGCAGGCGAGCGCATAGGCCGGATTGGCCTTGTAGCCGTCGAAAAAGTGCTCGCAGTCGAGCAGCACCTCGCGGCCCTTCGCCTTCGCCGCGCGCACGCTGTCGCGGATCGAGGAAAGATTCTCCTCCTCGGTCGTCTCCAAGGCGACGCGCACGTGATAGTCCCAGGATTTCGCCACGAAGCAGATGGCGTCGGCTTCCGCCGCGAGCAGCGCCGCGAGGCCAGGATCGTTCGACGCCGAGCGCCCGGGCCGCCGCGTCATGCCGAACGCGGTTATTTTCGCGCGCGCCGGCCTACGTTCGGCGAAAAATTCGGTGTCGATCGGATTGGCGCCCGGATAGCCGGCTTCGACGTAATCGATGCCGAGCTCGTCGAGCAGGTGCGCGATGGCGAGCTTGTCGGCCAGCGTGAAATCGACGCCGTTCGTCTGCGCGCCGTCGCGCAGCGTGGTATCGAACAGATAAAGCCGTTCACGCGCCATATTGCGATCTCACAGTTGCGATCTCACCAGAGATGATAATTCGACGCCAACGCGACGACGACCACAATAGCGATGAGCGCGATCACGAGGTGATGGGTGCGAAGCCCGAACAACATGTTGTCTTATCCCGAATAGACGCGATAGGCGGTGTAGAGCGCGATCGCGACCGCCGCCGCGATCACCGCGTATTTCAACACCAGATAATACAGCCAGTGGCGCCGGAACGGCATGTCGTCGCGTTTCATGACAGGCTCCCTTTCGTCGGAGCGGCGGCGAACCGCTTCACCATGGTGGTGTTGGCGAGCCATTCGTCGCCGAGCGACACCGTGTTGCGGGTCCGGGCGACGTAGCCGCGCTTTTCAAAGAAACCCCGGGCGGTGTCGCTGGCGTCGACCGTGATGTCGCTCGAGCCGCGCCCGGCCGCCAGTCGTTCCAGCGCGTCGCACAGCATGGCGCCGGCGCCCTGCCCGGCCGCGACCGGATGCACATAGAGCATGTCGATGCGCTTGTTGTCGGCGAGCGCGGCAAAGCCGACCGCCGAGCCGCCGAGCGTCGCCACCAGCGTCAACTCGTCGGCGAGCCGCGCGCCGAATTCCTCCTCGTCGTCCGCCGTCCCCGCCCACGCCTCCTGCTGCGCCTCGCTGTAGTCCTCGGCGGTGAGTTCCTCGATGCTGGCGCGGAAGATTTCCGCCAGCAGCGGCACGTCCTCGGGCAACAGCGGACGCAGGGCGAGTTTGGGGTAGGCCTGGGCAGTCATCGCGCGATCTCCCAGGTAGTGCCGTCTTTGGAGTCTTTCAGCACCACGCCCATTTGTGCGAGTTCATCGCGGATGCGGTCGGACTCGCGAAAGTCCTTGGCCTTGCGAGCAGCATTGCGCGCTTCAATCAAACTCACGACCTCAATCTCGTCGACCGAACTCGACGCTTGGCGGAAAGCAGCCCATTCGGACGGTGTATGCTGTAGCAGGCCGATCAATTGCGCGCTGGCCTTCAGGCAAGCCGCCGCCGGTTTGGCGCCTTTCGCTGCTTCGCCACGCAGTTCATGCAGGGCGGCGAAGGCTTTCGGCGTATTGAGGTCGTCCGCGAGCGCATCGAGCGCATCGGCGCACAAATAACCCGGTGCGGCATCGGCGGTCAGCCCATACCAGTGATCAAGCGTTTTCTGTGCTTCGCGCAAGCCGACGACCGTCCAGTTGATCGGCTGGCGATAGTGCGTCTGCAACATGGCAAAGCGCACCACTTCGCCCGGCCAGTCCTTCAGCAACTCATCAATCGTCACGAAATTCCCCAGCGACTTACTCATCTTCTCGCCTTCGACCTGGAGAAAGCCGTTGTGCATCCAGTAATTCGCCATCACCGGCGTGTGGAAGGCGCAGCGCGACTGGGCGATCTCGTTCTCGTGGTGCGGAAACACGAGGTCGATGCCGCCGCCGTGGATGTCGAAGGTCTCGCCGAGATATTTCCAGGACATCGCCGAGCATTCGATGTGCCAGCCGGGGCGGCCCGGCGCGGCGATACCGCAGGGGGATGGCCATGACGGCTCGCCGGGTTTTGACGGCTTCCACAGCACGAAGTCCATCGGCGCACGCTTGTAGGGCGCGACTTCGACGCGGGCGCCGGCGATCATCTCGTCGAGCGGGCGTTTGGACAGCGCGCCATAGTCGGGCATCGAGGCGACGCTGAACAGCACGTGGTCGTCGGCGACGTAGGCGTTGCCGGACGCGACCAGGCGTTCGATCAGGTCGCGCATCTCGACGATGTTCTCGGTCGCCCGCGGTTCGACCGTCGGCGGCAGGCAGCCGAGCGCGGCGACGTCCTCGTGGAATTGCGCGTCGGTCTTTTCCGTGACCTGGCGGATCGCCTCGTTGAGCGGCAGCGCGGGATATTCCTCCGCCGCGCGCGCGTTGATCTTGTCGTCGACGTCGGTGATGTTGCGGACGTAGGTGACGTGGTCGGCGCCGTAAAGGTGACGCAACAGGCGGAACAGCACGTCGAACACGATCACCGGGCGCGCATTGCCGATGTGCGCGTAGTCGTAGACCGTAGGCCCGCACACATACATGCGCACGTTGGCGGGATCGAGCGGGCGGAACACCCGCTTCTCGCGCGACAAGGTATCGTAAAGCCGCAAATCCATTGCGCTCGAATCCATGGCGTTCGCCCAATCTGGCCATCACCGGCCGGGCGTCCATTGGTCTCGAAGAGGAGAAAAGACGGCCGCAGCCAGCGTGTGTCGCTAGCGAATAATCTCCCGGCAGATGCCGAAGATAGAATGGTGGCCGTTCATGGCGCGCACAATGGTCGAGGACCCCGATCGCGTCAAGCCCTTGCGCGCCCCCGCAGATCTGGGCCGCCGGCTGTGGAAATCAAGCGTCAGGACGCGCTGTCGCGTTGCCTGCCCAGGCGAATCGTGGGAGCCAAGGCGGCCTACCTTCCTGATGCGCGCCGCAGTTAACGAAACCTTTACCTCGGCGTTGCATCCTTCGATCCATAGCCACCTCAAGGCGCGTCGGGCGCCAATCGGGGGTCCCCACATGCGCTCCGTGATCGCGGCCGCCGCCGTCGCTGCTGTGCTCTTTGGTGCCGCCTCCGCTCACGCGGAAAAGCGCCTCTTCATCATCGCCAACAATGCCGATGGTTATGGCGTCGATCGCTGCCTCGCCTCGGGCGCGTCGTGCGGCTCGGCGGTGGCGAACTCCTACTGCAAATCACGGGAGTTCGCGCAGGCGCTGTCCTACCGCAAGGTCGACCGCGACGACATTACCGGCGCCATTCCCGCCAATCCGTCCTGCCACGGCTCCAATTGCGACGACTTCGTCGCCATCGAGTGCTCGCGCTAATTCAAGCCTACCGGCTCCCGCTCTCCTGGGCTAACGCGATCGCCTCGCGTAGCACGTCGGCATCGCCGATGTGATTGGCGAGGATGAGCACGAGCCGCGTGTCGAACGTCGCCGCCTCGGCGTCGGATAAAGTCCGCCGGGCCTCCACCAGCATGCGGTAAGCGGCGTCGGGGTCCGCGAAGCGCGAGGCGGTCACGAGCTTGGCCATCGCCGTCACCTCTGCAAGGCGCGCTGGTGCGCCCGCGCCACGGCTTCCGCGTCGAACCGGCGCCAGCGGGCGCATAGATGCTGGTCGGGCCGGACGAGAAAGGCCGCGCCGGGCGTTGCATCGAAGCGCTGCGTGAACAGTCCGGTCGGATCGAACAAGTCTTCGCCGATGACCGTGAGCTTGATGCCGTCCGGCGCCCGCGGCCGCACGGCGTCGGCGGCTCCATCGACATAGATGAGTTCGAACGTGCCGGCGAGGTTTTCGACCAGATGGGTCGTCGCGCCGTCCGACCGCGTCAATGGCGCATCGGGCAGCGGGGCGCCGAGCTTGGCGGTGCCGGCAAACGCCGCTTCGTCGGGCGTCGACAGCGGCGACTGGTAAACGGTCGGCAGCGACAGGCGTCCGGAATTGACCATGCGGCGGGCGAACTCGGCCTGCGGCGCCAGCGCCAGGACCGCGTCGCGCAGCCGCCGCTCGGCGCTCGAATGCGGCGACATGAAATCGGTCGAGCGGGTCGAATGGCCGATGTTCTCATCCGCCGCCTGGATGCGCTCGAGGTCGTAGCTTGCGATCAGCCCTTCGCCGCCCTCGCCTTTGATGACCGCCGCGAGCTTCCAGGCGAGATTTTCCGCGTCCTGGATGCCGGAATTGGCGCCGCGCGCCCCGAACGGCGAGACTTGGTGCGCGGCATCGCCGATGAAGACCACACGGTCATGCACGAAGCGGTCGAGCCGGCGGCAGTTGAAAGTATAGATCGACACCCATTCCAGTTCGTACGGATGCGGCGCCAACACCTTGTCGAGCCGCGCGCGCACCCGGTCCGGCTGTTGCTCGGCCGCCGCGTCGGCCTCCGGACCGAGCTGCAGATCGATGCGCCAGACATTGTCCGGCTGCCGATGCATCAGCGCCGACTGGCCGGCATGAAACGTCGGCGCGAACCAGAAGCGGCGCTCGGTCGGAAACTCCGCCGCCATGCGGACGTCGGCGATCAGGAATTTGTCCTCGAACGTCACGCCGGCGAAGTCGAGGCCGAGCAGGCTGCGCACGGTCGAGCGCGCGCCGTCGGCGGCGATGAGCCAATCGGCGTCGAGCCGGTATGGGCCGTCCGGTGTTTCGATCGTCAGCCGCACACCGTCGTTGCGCCGTTCGAGGCCGATGACGCGGTTGTTCCAGCGCAGCTCGAGATCTTTCAGCTCCAGCGCGCGGTCGACCAGCGCCTTCTCCAGATAAAATTGCTGCAGATTGATGAAGGCGGGCATTTTGTGCCCCTCCTCCGGCAAGAGGTCGAAGGCGAACAGAAGGTCGTCGCCGCAAAACACCTTGCCGAGCTTCCAGGTGACGCCTTGCGCCACCAGGCGTTCGCCGACGCCGAGCCGGTCCAGAATTTCCAGCGTGCGCTTCGACCAGCAGATGCCGCGCGAGCCCTCGCCGATGCGGTCGGCGTCGTCGAGCAGAACCACCGGCACGCCGCGTTGCGCCAGGTCGATCGCGGCGGCGAGCCCGACCGGGCCGGCACCGACGACGACGACCGGCCGACGTACGATCACGCCGGCGTCCTGATCGGGCGAGCGGCGATAGTCGTAGCGATAGACCGATTTGCGGATGTTGGTCATGGTTTACGCAGCGCCGCCCACATTTCGCGGTCGCGCTCCGCGGTCCAGATCGCGGGATGCTCCAGGCCCTTCGCCTCGTCATAGGCGCGCGCGACGTTGAACGGCATGCAATGTTCGTAGATGGCGAAGCTCGAGAACTTCGGATCCATGGCGAGGCGCACCGCGTCGTAGGTGTCCTTGAGCGAGCGGCCTTTGGCGACGCTTGCGGTGACGGCGCCGTACAGCGTGGTGAGAAAGTCCTCGGTCAGCGCGATGCCCTCGGCGACCTGTTGCGGCGTCTTGAGCGCCGCGCCGCGGCCGGGCACCAGCGCGGCGGCGGAAAACTCCGCCAGCCGGTCGAGCGTCGCCGGCCAGTCGGTGAAATGCGCATCGCCGCAATAACAGGCCGAGTGATATTCGACGAGATCGCCGGAGAACACGACATTGGCGTCCGGCACATAGGCCACCACGTCGCCGGCGGTATGACCGCGCCCGATGTGCATAATCCGCACCTCGCGGCGGCCGAGCCACACCGACATCTGATCGGGAAATGTCAGCGTCGGCCAGGTGAGGCCGGGGATGCTTTCGACGGCGCGGAACAGCCGCGGGAAGCGGCCGATCTCGGAATCCATGTCCTGCTGGCCGCGTTCGACGATCAACGCCCGCGTCGCCTCGGAGGCGAGAATGTCGGCGCCGACATAGGCCGACGCGCCAAGGACGCGCACGGCGTGATAATGGCTGAGCAGCACGAATTTGATCGGCTTGTCGGTGACCTTCTTCACCCGCTCGATCACCTGGCGCGCCATCACCGGCGTCGCCTGGGCGTCCACCACCATCACGCCGTCGTCGCCGACGATGATCCCCGAATTGGGATCGCCTTCGGCGGTAAAGGCGTAAAGGTCGGGCCCGATGGCGTCGAAGCTGATCGTCTTCTCGGCCATATCTGCGGTCGAGGCGAAATCCGTGCTCATCGCGGCTCCTTCTGCGCTTCCCCGCGGGCGTCTTGTTCGGGCGGCCCCTACCCTGAGCTACGGAATAGCACCGTTCCGTTCAAGGCCGCCACAGCGCGGACGGGCCAAAGGGGCGGGCCACGGCGGCGCCGTTGCGCGCCATCGCAACTTCGGCCATGTTCGGCGCAATTGCGCGGCAACCCTGCGTTCGCCGGCGCGCCTTCGGGTGATTTTCATGGGCGGTCGGCAGGCAATCAAGGGCGAGAGCGGCGGCGCCGTCGCGGCGGAGCAGCACATCCCGGCCGAACGGGCGCCGCTCAAGCTCGAGCAGTTTCTGCCCTATCAGCTCAACGTGGTGGCGAGCCTGACCTCGCAGGCGCTGTCGCGCGTCTACGCGCGGCGCTACGGCATCGGCGTACCCGAATGGCGGGTGCTGGTCACGCTCGGCCAATACGGCGTCATGACCGGCAAGGCGATCGGCGCCCACACCCACATGCACAAGACCAAGGTGTCGCGGGCGGTCGCCTTCCTCGAACAGCGCAAGCTCGTCGTCCGCCGCGCCAACCGCGAAGACATGCGCGAAGCGTTCCTCTCGCTCACCGCCGCCGGCCGGGCCATGTACCAGGAACTCGCGCCGCACGCGCTCGAATTCGCGCAGCGCCTGACGGAGATTCTGACGCCCGCCGATGCCGAAGCCTTCAGCCGCGCTTTGAAGCAGCTCACGGCGCGATCCGCCGAACTCGTCGCCGAGTCCGCGCAGGAAGACGGCGAGGACGAGGATTGAGTTCGTCGCTCCGGCCGTCGGTAGCCGAATCTGGATTCGTCAAGGAGGAAACGTGAAGCTCTATTCCTACTTCCGCTCGTCGGCCGCCTTTCGCGTGCGCATCGCGCTCAGTCTCAAGGGCCTCGCCTACGACACCATCCCCGTTCACCTCGTCAAGGACGGCGGCCATAACAAGCGGCCGGAATTTCGCGCGGTGAACCCGCAGATGCGCGTGCCGGTTCTGGTCACGACCTTCGGCGACGTGCTGATCCAATCGCTCGCCATCATCGAATATCTCGAAGAGACGCACCCCGAGCCGGCGCTGCTGCCCAAGGATCCCATTGCGCGCGCGCAGACGCGTGCGCTGGCGGAAATCATCGCGTGCGACATTCATCCGCTCAACAATATCGGGTCGCTGCGCTACCTGAAGCATGAGATGCACCAAGAACAGGCCGCGATCGACGCCTGGTATCATCACTGGGTGCGCACCGGATTCGAGGCGCTCGAAACGATGATCACGCCCGGCCCCTATGCCTGTGGAGACAAGGTGACGCTCGCCGACATCTGCCTGGTGCCGCAAGTCGCCAATGCGCGACGGCTGAAGGTGCCGCTGGAGAAATTCCCCAAGATCGTCGGCGTCGACGCCGCCTGCCTCGCGCTTGCGGCCTTCGACCGGGCGCGACCCGAAAACCAGCCGGACGCGGAGTGAGCGCACACGCGACCCTGCCCTCATAGGCGTTAGGTGTAGCCGTGTTTCCCGGATGCAGTGCAGCACGAAGTGATGCACTGCTGATCCGGGATCGTCGCAAGCACGGCGTTTCCGAAGGTCCCGGTTCTGCAGCGCATCACTGCGTGCTGCGCTGCGCCCGGGAAATGTACTTAAGCCTAAGCCTATATCCCCTGCCCTTGCCTCCACACTTTAGTCACCATTGCATCGCTTCATCGCAACAGCCCGGTTGGAACCGGTGTCGGGACCCATAATGATCAAGCACTTACGCGGTCTCGGCCGTGGCATTCTTGGCGCGTTCCTTGGCGCGGTTTTGGGCGCGGTCGCGTTGGCGGCCTCTGCCACCGCGCAGATCAATCCGCCGCCGGGCGCGCCACAAGTCTCCGACGCCACCTGCGTGCGGCTCGAGAGCCAATTGGCGACGATCGATCGCGGCGCCGCCGATCCCGCGCGGGCCGAGCAGATCAAGCGCTACGAGGACGCGGTCGCCAAACAGCAGGCCGACCTCGACCGCCTCTTGGTGCAATCGCACAAGCAAGGCTGCGAAGGCGGCGGCTTCTTCGCGTTGTTCACCGGGCAGTCGCCGCAATGCGGGCCGCTCAACTCCCAGGTCCAGCAGATGCGCGGCAATCTCGACCGCACCATGAGCGATCTGGAACGGCTCAAGAGCGGCAACAACAGCGATCAGAGCAGCGCGCGACGCGAGGTCATCGCGCAACTGGCGCAGGCCGATTGCGGACCGCAATATCGCGCCGCCGCGGCGGCGAACGGACCCGGCGGTTTTCTCGACGCGCTCCTCGGCGGCAAGATCCTCAATCCGGGCGGCGACGGCGCGCCGGCCGGCACCTTCCGCACCGTCTGCGTGCGCACCTGCGACGGCTATTATTTCCCGATTTCGTATTCGACGGTGCCGAGCCGTTTCACCGACGACCAAAACACCTGTCAACGGCTTTGCCCCGGCAGCGAAGCCGCACTCTACACCTATCGCAATCCGGGCGAGGACATCAATCAGGCGGTGTCGGTCAGCGGTCAGCCTTACACGGCGTTGCCGAACGCCTTCGTCTATCGCCGGCAATTCACGGCCGCCTGCTCCTGCCGCCGCCCCGGCCAAAGCTGGGCCGACGCGCTGAAGAACTCTGACGACTCTTCGACGCTCGAGCAAGGCGACATCGTTGTCACCGACCAGAACGCCAAGGCGCTCGCTCAGCCGCCGCAGCCGAGAGGCAGCAGGACCAAGCCCGGCACCAAAGCGCAGCAGGACCCCAACGCGCCAGCCGCTGGCGCCGGCGCGGACACGACCGCGCCTGACGCCGATCCCGCCAACCGCACCGTGCGCACGGTCGGACCGCCCTTCGTCGCCGCGCATTGACTGCGAGTTCCGCGATCAGAAATCCGCCGCGCCGGCTTTGGCGGCGACGGCGCTCTTGACGAGCGCGCGGTCGGGGGCCGGCGGCGTCGTGCCGGGATCGCGGAACCGGCTGGTGATCGGATAGCGCCGGTCGCGGCCGAAATTCTTCAACGTCACTTTGACGCCCGGCGCCGCCTGCCGGCGTTTGTACTCCGCGACCGCCAGCATGCGGTCGACCTTCATCACGGTGTCACGGTCGAAACCGGCGGCGATGATGGTGGCGAGCGGCTCCTCGCGCTCGACCAAGCGCTCCAAAATCCGATCGAGCACGTCGTAGGGCGGCAGCGTGTCCTGGTCGGTCTGGTTTTCCTTGAGCTCCGCGGTCGGCGGCCGGACGATGACATTCTCGGGGATGATCAGACCGTCCGGACCGAGCGCGCCGTGCGGTTTCCACCCATTGCGCAGCCGCGACAGACGATAGACCTCGGTCTTGTAGAGGTCCTTGATCGGGTTGAAGCCGCCGTTCATGTCGCCATAGAGCGTGGCGTAGCCGACCGACATTTCCGACTTGTTGCCGGTCGTCACCACCATCAGACCGAATTTGTTGGAGATCGCCATCAGGATGGTGCCGCGGGCACGAGCTTGCAGATTCTCCTCGGTGACGTCGCGCGGCGCGCCGGCGAAAATATCGGCGAGCGTCGCTTCGAGGCCGTTGACGGCGCGCTCGATCGGCACGATGTCGTAGCGCACGCCGAGCGCGCGGGCGATCGCCGCCGCGTCGTCGATCGATTGCCGCGACGTGAAGCGGAACGGCAGCATCACGCAACGCACGCGCGCGGCGCCCAACGCGTCGACCGCGAGCGCGGCGCACAGCGCGGAATCGATGCCGCCGGACAGGCCGAGTACGACGCCGCTGAACCGGTTCTTGTCGACATAGTCGCGCAGGCCGAGCATGCAGGCGGCGTAGTCGGCATGGTCGGGATCATCCGCCGCGGCGAGCGGTCCCGGCGCGCAACGCCAGCCGTCATTGCCGCGCGACCAGTGGGTGATCTGCATCGCCTCTTGGAATGCCGGCAGCTGGAACGCCATCGAGCGGTCGGCATTGAGCGCGAACGAGGCGCCGTCGAACACCAGTTCGTCCTGGCCGCCGACCTGATTGACGTAGATGAGCGGCAGGCCGGCCTCGGCGACCCGCGCCACCGTGACGTTCAGGCGGACATCGGCCTTGTCGCGCCAATACGGCGAGCCGTTGGGCACGACGAGGAGTTCGGCGCCGGTTTCGGCGAGGGTTTCGACCACGTTCTCGTAGTCGCCCCAATCGGTCCAGGTGTCCTCGCAGATCGGCAGGCCGAGCCGCACGCCGCGGAACGCGATCGGACCCGGCACTGGACCCGCGGCGAACACGCGCTTTTCGTCGAACACGCCGTAATTCGGCAGGTTGACCTTGAAACGGATCGCTTCGATGGCCCCTTGATTGAGGAGCGCGTAGGCATTGTAGAGCTTGCCGTCTTCGACCCAGGGCGTCCCCATCAGCACCGCGGGACCGCCATCGGCGGTGTCGCGCGCCAAGGTCTCGACAGCGGCCCCGCAGGCGGCCTGGAACGCCGGCTTGAGCACCAAATCCTCCGGCGGATAGCCGGCGATGAAAAGTTCGGAGAACGCGACGATGTCGGCTCCCTCGCGGGCGCCCTGCGCGCGCGCCGCACGGGCGCGTTCGAGATTGCCGGCGACGTCGCCGACGATCGGGTTGAGCTGCGCCACCGCAATGGCGAGATGGTTCACGGGACCCTTGTTCATGGCCAAGGTCTAGCGCCGGATCGTCCGCCCCGGCAATGGTGGTGCCGGCATAGGCGTTACGTTTCCCGGGCGCAGCGCAGCACGTAGTGATGCGCTGCAGAACCGGGACCTTCGGAAATTTAAGTGTTTGCGACGATCCCGGATCAGCAGTGCACCGCTTCACGCTGCACTGCATCCGGGAAACACGACTTAACCTGGCGTCGAAGGGGAGTGCCGGGTTGGCGCCAAGGGGATTAAGCGCGCGTTTTGCGCAATGCGCGCAGGCGCGGAAATCGCGCCCACATTTCAACGGCCATCGAAATATGTATTGACCGAAGCACTACATTTCCATATTCGTTGAAATATGGAAAAGTTAGACGCCGTCACCGCCTTGGCCGCGCTCGCCCAGGACAATCGCCTCGATGTCTTTCGCCTGCTGGTCCAGGCGGGACCCGAGGGAATGCCGGCCGGCGGCGTCGCCGCTGCCCTCGAGCTCGCGCCGAATACGCTGACCTTTCACTTCGACCGCCTGCGGCAAGCCGGTCTCATCACGGTGCGCCGCGAAGGCCGGTCCATGATCTACACGGCGCGCTACGAGGCGATGAACGGCCTGATCGCGTATCTGACGGAAAACTGCTGCGCCGGCGCGCCCGAGCAGTGCGCACCCGTTGCCGCCTGTTCACCGGCACGCGCAAAGCAAAACAAAGTGCCGGCATGACGGGGAGATCAAAATGAAGCGCATGCACGTTCATGTCGCGGTCGAGGACCTTCAACAATCCATCGGATTCTACGCGGCACTGTTCGATGCCCAACCCGCTGTGGTGAAGCCCGACTACGCCAAATGGATGCTCGACGACCCCCGCGTCAACTTCGCGATTTCAAGCCGCGGCCGCGCACCCGGCCTCGATCACTTGGGCATTCAGGTCGAAGGCAAGGCAGAGCTGCACGAGGTCTATGCTCGCTTGCTCAAGGCCGGAGGCACCGTCGTCGAGCAGGGTGAAACGGCTTGCTGTTACGCCAAGTCGGAAAAATCCTGGATCGACGATCCCGCCGGCATTGCGTGGGAGACATTTCACACCACCGGAGAAAGCATCGACTACGGCGATGGCAGCGGCGAACGCGGGGCGCGCGTGGCGAACGCTAAGGCCTGTTGCTCGCGGGCGGCCACGGCAGTTCAGACGCCCGCTTCCACATGTGGCGAGTGAGGGTTCCGTGGTTGTGATCCTGCAAAGTCATTTCTTGACGTTGCGCGGCATTGATCACCACGTGACCGGAACACTTTGATTTCAGTCGTCGTCCACACGACACAAACGGAGCGCGATATCGCGATGGTCGACGTCATCATCTATCACAATCCCGATTGCGGCACGTCGCGCAACACCCTCGGGCTCATCCGCAATGCCGGCATCGAGCCGCACGTGATCGAGTATCTGAAATGCCCGCCCAGCCGGGCGATGTTGAAGTCGCTGATCGCGCGCATGGGCGTTTCGGTTCGCGACATCGTGCGCGTCAAGGGCACCCCGTATCACGACCTCGGACTCGACGGCCCAGGCGTCACCGAGGATCAGCTGCTTGATGCCATGATTGCGCATCCGATCCTGATCAATCGACCCATCGTGGTGACGCCGCTCGGCGTCAAGCTGTGCCGGCCCTCGGAAACCGTGCTCGATCTCCTGCCAACCCCGCAACGCGGCGAATTCCGCAAAGAGGACGGCGAATTGGTGGTCGATCGCGCCGGGCATCGCGTTGCGTAATTTTGCTCGCGGAGGACGTTTTGCTCGCGAAGGACATGGGCATGGTCGAAGCGGTCCAGAATAAAGTGTTCAACGTGCTGTTCATCTGTACCGGAAACTCGGCGCGTTCGATCATGGCGGAAGCTGTTCTCAATCGCGCCGGGCAAGGGAAATTTCACGCGTTCTCGGCGGGAAGCGAGCCGAAAGGGCACATCCATCCCTACGCGCTCGACCTGTTGCGACGCTTGCACTACGACGTCGGCGGACTTCGCTCGAAGAGCTGGCTGGAGTTTTCCGGCCCGAACGCGCCCAAGCTCGATTTTGCCTTCACGCTTTGCGACACCGCCGCGGCGGAGACATGCCCGGTCTGGCCGGGGCAGCCGATGACGGCCCATTGGGGCATGCCCGATCCCGCCGCCGCGACGGGCACCGAGGCGCAAATCCGGCTCGCTTTCGCCGACACGCTGCGCATGCTCACGAACCGCATCAACATTTTTGTCAGCCTGCCGATGAAATCCCTCGACTTGCTCACCCTGCAGAAGCAATTGGATGCCATCGGCAAGAGCAAAAGCGCGGGGCCCGATTCCGCAAAGGCACCCGAATGATCGAAGCCACTTCGCTTGCGCGGCGTCTCTCGGCAGAGACGCTGGGGACGGCGTTTCTTCTCGCGACCGTCGTCGGTTCGGGGATCATGGCGCAAAAGCTCTCCGGCGGTAACGACGCGCTGGCGCTCCTGTGCAACACGCTGCCGACCGGAGCTATACTCACCGTCCTGATCCTGATGCTCGGTCCGTTATCGGGCGCGCACTTCAATCCGGCGGTCAGCGTCGCCATGGCGCTGCGCCGCGCGCTGCCGTGGCCGGAGGCCGCGGCATATATCAGCTCGCAAATCGTTGGCGGCATGATCGGCGTGTGGACGGCGCATCTGATGTTCGAGCTGCCGCTGTGGCAATTGTCCCAGCACGTGCGGACAGGCTCGGGACAATGGCTCGCGGAATTCGTTGCGACCTTCGGCCTGTTGCTCACGATCCTCGGATGTGCCGCGCGAACACCGGCGGCGATACCCTACGCAGTCGGTCTTTATATCACCGCGGCTTACTGGTTCACCGCCTCGACCTCCTTCGCCAACCCCGCCGTGACGATCGCGCGCTCGATATCGGACACTTTCGCGGGTATCGAGCCCTCCGGTGCGCCTGCCTTCATCATCGCCCAGTTCATCGGAATGGCGGCGGCCGTGATGCTGTCGGGTTGGCTGTGGCCCGCTGACACGAAAGCTTGGGCCGGCGGCGCGAAGGGTCAGAACAAACTGCTGCCGTAGGGGTACGGCCCGAATTTGTAGCTGCCCTGCAGGAAGATGCCGTAGATATCGCTCTTCCAGTCGACCGGCTGCGGTCCGCCATCGACCGCGACCGCCTCGAAATGCGAGTTGCCGCTGGTTTCCAGGTGCCAATAACGCCCGCCGAGGCCGACGCTGATGTTCGGCGTCACGGCGTACGACAGCACGGCCTCGAGCTGATAGCCCTGACCGGTGCCGTCCTCGGGGATCGGTCCGGAGAATTCGCCATCCGCGATGCGCAGCCAGTGACTGTCGGCGCCGTTCAGGCGCACATAGGGCAGCCAGGCGGCGTCGGCACTGAGCGTGAAGCGCCCGGCGAACGTCACCGCGCCGTCGACGCCGATGCGCGGCGATTGATAGGTGTTGGTCTGCGAGATGACTTCGACGCCGGACGGCACTGAGGGCTGGCAAACGCTGGGATTGGTCGCCGTCTGCGTGCAACCGAACGCATTGACGTTCTGCCGGAAGATGAAGTACCCGACGAACGCCCCGAGATTGAAATCGCCGCCGCGCACCACATCGTAGCCGATGTCGAGCGCACCGTAGCCTTGCCAGCCGTATTTCTGGTCGCTGTTCGTTGAGGAATAGGGCGAGAAGGTCGCGGTCGGAAAATCCTCGTCTTGCAACGTGCCGCCCGAAATCGCGCCAATGCCGACATAGCCCTTGAGGAACAAGCCGTTGGTGCCGGCCATGCGCCCGAACAGCTCGCCGGAATTGGTGATCAGATTGCTGTAAGTCAACCGCGACACCATCGCGTCCGACATGCTGGGGATGCCGTAAAGGCTCTTCCCGGTGTTGGCGACGCCGAACCAGTAGCGGGCGCCGAAATCGGCCTGCCAGGCCGACACCGGCTGCGGCTGATAATATTCGACGTCGGGCGCGGGCGCCGCTTTCGTCATGAGCGGCGGCAGCGGCTGATCGGCGGCGAACACCGGCGCCGCCGTAAGCCCCGCGATCGCGGCCGCGGTCGCGACCGAACGCAGTAAATAATTTGGTACCGACACGGCACGCCTCGCGCCTGTTGCAGGTTGTTTGTTTTTTCCTGACCTCGACGCGGAAACTTTGTGTCAAATTGTTTTCGTATTCCTTTCGCGCGGTTGGCCGATACCGATCAGCCTGAGCGGACGGTAAAATTGCATGGTATACGAGATGCAAAGGTGCGCGGCTGCCGTGGCGCCACAAACGCGGCGCCGATCATCGCGCCCTTGTTGACGCAGTAAACTAAAGCCCCGCCACCGCCGGCAAGGGCTTGGCCTGCCCGTCGCGCTTGGTCTTGAGCAGGTCGGCGAGCAGGAAGGCGAGATCGAGCGACTGCTCGGCGTTGAGCCGCGGATCGCACACCGTGTGATAGCGGTCGTTCAAGTCCTCGTCGCTGATCGCGCGCGCGCCGCCGGTGCATTCGGTGACGTTCTGGCCGGTCATTTCCAGATGCACGCCGCCGGCATTGGTGCCCTCGGCCGCGTGGACCTGAAAGAACGTCCGCACTTCTTTCAATATCTGGTCGAACGGCCGCGTCTTGTAACCGGTCACCGAGGTGATGGTGTTGCCGTGCATCGGATCGCACGACCACACCACGTTGCGGCCTTCGCGCTTGACCGCGCGCACGATCGGCGGCAACAGCTCGGCGGCCTTGTCGGCGCCCATGCGGCAGATCAGCGTCAGCCGGCCGGGCTCGTTGTCCGGATCGAGCACGTCGATCAGCTTCAACAGCTCGTCCGGCTTCTGCGACGGCCCGGTCTTGAGCCCGAGCGGATTTTTGATGCCGCGGCAGTACTCGACATGGGCGTGATCGAGCTGCCGCGTGCGGTCGCCGATCCACAGCATGTGGCCCGAGGTGCAGTACCAATCGCCGGTCGTGGAATCGACCCGCGTAAAGGCCTGTTCGTAGCCGAGCAGCAGCGCCTCGTGACTGGTGAAGAAATCCGTCGTCCGCATCTCCGGATGCACCTCCGGGTCGATGCCGCAGGCGCGCATGAAATTGAGCGCCTCGGTCAGGTGCGTCGCCAATTCCTGATAGCGTTTCGATTGCGGTGAGTCCTTGACGAACGACAGCATCCATTGATGCGCGTTGGAGAGGTTGGCGTAGCCGCCATTGGCGAAAGCGCGCAACAGATTGAGCGTCGCCGCCGATTGCCGGTAGGCCTCGAGCTGCCGACGCGGATCGGGCGTGCGCGCTTCCGCGGTGAACTCGGTGCCGTTGATGATGTCACCGCGATAGGACGGCAATTCGACGCCGCCGCGCTTCTCGGTCGGCGCCGAGCGCGGCTTGGCGAACTGGCCGGCGACGCGGCCGACCTTCACGACCGGCGACGCCGCGGCGTAAGTGAGCACCACGGCCATCTGCAGGAACAGGCGGAAAAAATCGCGGATATTGTTGGCGCCGTGCTCGGCGAAGCTTTCGGCGCAATCGCCGCCCTGCAGCAGGAAAGCCTGCCCGGCCGCGACCTGCGCCAGCGCCTTTTTCAGATTGCGCGCTTCACCGGCAAAAACGAGCGGCGGAAAGCTCGCGAGCTGCGCCTCGACGTCGGCGAGCGCCTTGGCGTCCGGATAGTCCGGCACCTGCACGATCGGCTTGGCCCGCCAGGATTCCGGGGTCCAACGGTTCATCACGCTCATGTCCAAACCCAGCAATAAGATAGTTATAGAGTGCGGCCGCTTTATACACGGCGGCACCCAGAGGCGACAGCCCGGCCGTGGCGGCCAGCGGCCGTCGGGCAATCCCCTACTCCGCCGCCTCGCGGGCGTAGCTTGCGGTCTTCTGGCGCATCGTCACCAGCTCTTCCGCGACGGTCGGGTGCAGCGCCATGGTGGCGTCGAAGTCGGCCTTGGTGGCGCCCATCTTCACCGCCACGGCGGTGAGCTGGATCATCTCGGCGGCGCCTTCGCCGACGACATGGCAGCCGACCACCCGGCCGCTCACGCCATCGACCACGAGCTTGAGCAGCACCGTGGTATCGCGCCCCGACAAGGTCGCCTTCATCGGCTTGAACATGGCCCGGTAGATGTCGGTCTGCACGAGGCTCGCGCGGGCCTGCGCCTCGGTCAGGCCGACGACGCCGATCTCTGGGTCGGAGAACACCGCGGTCGGCACGTTGGAATGATCGACCGCGGTCGGCTTGCCGCCGAACACCGTATCGGCGAAGGCGGCCCCCTCGCGAATGGCGACCGGCGTCAGGTTGATACGGTTGGTCACGTCGCCGACGGCATAGATGCTTTTTGCGCTCGTGCGGGAGTATTCGTCGACCGCGATGCCGCCGTTCTTGGCGATCGCGACACCGGCGGCTTCGAGCCCCAATTTGCCGATGTTGGGGGCGCGGCCGGTCGCGAACATCACGCAGTCGGCGCTGATGTGATTGCCGCCCGTGAGCGCGACCGAATAGCGGGAACTCATCTGCTCGATGGCCGCGACCTTGCAGCCGGTGATGACCCGGATGCCGCGCTTCTCCATCTCCATTCGCAGATGCGTGCGCACCTCGTCGTCAAAACCGCGCAGAATGTTGTCGCCGCGATAAACCAGCGTCACCTGCGAGCCCAGCCCGGCGAAAATGCCGGCGAATTCGACCGCGATATAGCCGCCGCCCTGGATGACGACCTGCGGCGGCAGCGCCTTAAGGTGGAACGCCTCGTTGGAGGAAATGGCGTGTTCGAGGCCGGGGATCGGGTCGCCGTAGCTCGGCGCCCCGCCGGTCGCGATCAGGATATGCGCCGCGCGCACCCTCTCGCCGTTCGCCAGTTGGACGGTGTGGGCGTCGGTGATGACGGCGCGGCTTTTGACGATGCTGACGCCGGCCTTGTTGAGCGTCGCGGTGTAGGCCGCCTCGAGGCGCGCGATCTCGCGGTCCTTGTTGGCGATCAGCGTTCCCCAATCGAATGTCGTGTGCGCAACGTCCCAGCCATAACCGGCGGCGTCTTCGAACTCCGCGCGGAAGCGCGACGCATAGACCAGGAGTTTTTTCGGCACGCAGCCGCGAATGACGCAGGTGCCGCCGACGCGGTATTCCTCGGCGACCATCACCCGCGCGCCGTGCTGCGCCGACATGCGCGCCGCGCGCACGCCGCCCGAACCGCCCCCAATGACGAAAAGATCGACGTCGTAATCGGACATTTAAGCGTCGTGCCTCAAGCACGCTCCTTGTAAGGGTCGCGGTCAGGGCCGTTCGACGACACGCACCCCGTTCGGACCGGCGAGGATAGCAGTCCGGGCGATGCCGATGAACAAGCCATGCTCCATAACGCCCGGTACCGCGTTTAGTCGCGCCGCCAAGGCCGCCGGATCGGCGATACGCTCCAATCGCGCGTCAAGGAGCCAATGGCCGCCGTCGGTGACGAACGGACCGCCACTCGACAGCCTGCGCAGCGCCGCCGGCCCCGGCGCGCCGGCCTTTGCGGTGGCCGCTTCGACCGCGCGATGCGTCGCCACCGCGCCGAACGGCACGATTTCGATCGGCAACGGGAAGCGGCCCAGTTGCGCGACCCATTTCGATTCGTCGGCGATCACGATCATGTGTGCCGACGCCGAGGCCACGACCTTTTCGCGCAGCAGCGCCCCGCCGCCGCCCTTGATCAGGGTCAGATCGGGGGCGATCTCGTCGGCGCCGTCGACAGTGAGGTCGAGTTCGGGCATCTCGTCGAGGGTGGTCAGCGCAATGCCGAGCCGCGCCGCCTGCGCACTGGTCGCCTCCGAGGTCGGCACCGCGACGACATCGAGGCCCTTGCGGACCGCCTCGCCGAGCAGATCGACAAAATGCGCGGCGGTCGAGCCCGTGCCGAGCCCGAGCCGCATCCCCGGCCGAACAAACTCCAGCGCGCGAGCGGCGGCGGCGCGTTTTTGCGTCTCGGCGGCGTTCATGGCGCGCTGTCTAGCCGCGTTAGGGCGTCACGCCTAGGGGGAAGCGCCGTGCTCCACACGCAATGACGGTTCGCCCTTGCGCCCCCCATATGGGGCCGATAGGCAACATCATGCTCACCATCGTCTTCGATCTCGACGGCACGCTGATCGACACGGCGCCCGACCTCATCCATACGCTCAATCTCACGCTTGGGCAGGAGGGCCTGCCGCAAGTCCCTTACGACAGCGCCCGCCCTCTGATCGGCGGCGGCGCCAAGGCGATGATCGAGCGCGCGCTGGCGTTCGAAGGCCGCGCCTGTTCCAGCGCCGAGGTCGAGGCGCTTTACGCCCGCTTCGTCGCCTATTACGCCGACCATATCGCCGACCACTCGCGGCCGTTTCCGGGCCTCGAAGCGACGCTCGACCGGCTTGCCGGCGCCGGTCATCGCCTGGCGGTGTGCACCAACAAGCTCGAATGGCTGTCGAAGCGGCTCCTGGAGACCCTGCAACTCGCCCAGCGCTTCGCCGCGGTCTGCGGCCAGGATACGTTCGGCGTGCAAAAGCCCGATCCGGAGATTTTCCGCCGCACCGTGCTGCGCGCCGGCGGGGACCCCGCCCACGCCGTCATGGTCGGGGATTCGGCAACCGACATCCGCACCGCGCGCGCCGCCAAAGTGCCGGTGGTCGCCGTCGATTTCGGCTACACCGACGTTCCGATCGAGACCTTCGAGCCGGACAGGTTGATCAGTTCCTTTGCCCAACTTCCGGCGGCCCTTAGCGGCCTCGGACGCGTTGCGAACGTTGCGGAAGATCAAGGCTTTATCCGGCACAAAGAATGAGTATATTGGTTGCAAGCAAGAACAAGCCTGCTTCGGCTCATATGGAGCCATAAGCATGACGGAGGAAGGTCTGCCCTGGGTCCTGTCTCAGGGGCTTGATCCGAGGGCGGATGCCGGCTTCCGAGACAATCATGCGGGGAAGGCACGGAAACGCATGTTGATGGACAGCGTGGAAGTGAATGACATGGACGTTCTCGATTTCGACGCCGCCCGCGGGCGGCCGCTGGTCGATCCGTTCGGTCGCGCCATTTCCTATCTCCGTGTCTCGGTGACCGACCGCTGCGATTACCGCTGCGTCTATTGCATGTCGGAACACATGACGTTCCTGCCCAAGGCCGACCTCCTGTCGCTCGAGGAACTCGACCGGCTGTGCTCGGCCTTCGTCGCGCGCGGGGTGCGCAAGCTCCGCCTCACCGGCGGCGAACCGCTGGTGCGCCGCGGCATCATGACGTTGTTCTCCTCGCTGTCGCGCCACCTTGCGACCGGCCACCTCGACGAATTGACGCTGACCACCAACGGCTCGCAGCTTGCCAAATACGCCGGCGAGCTCGCCGCCCACGGCGTCAAGCGCATCAACGTCTCGCTCGACACGCTCGATCCGGACAAATTCCGCGCCATCACCCGCTGGGGTTCTTTGGATCAGGTGCTCGCCGGCATCGACGCGGCGCAGGCCGCCGGTCTCGAGATCAAGATCAACGCCGTCGCGCTCAAGGGCGTCAACGAGGACGAGTTCCCGCAGCTGATCGAGTGGGCGCACGGCCGCGGCATGGATTTGACATTGATCGAGGTGATGCCGCTCGGCGAAATCGGCGAAGGCCGGCTCGACCAGTATCTGCCGCTGTCGCTGGTGCGCGCGCGGCTTGCCGAGCAGTTTACGCTCGACGACATCGATTACCGCACCGGCGGACCGGCGCGCTACGTGCGCGTCGCCGAGACCGGCGGCAAGCTCGGCTTCATCACCCCGCTCACCCATAATTTCTGCGAATCCTGCAATCGCGTGCGCGTCACCTGCACCGGCACGCTCTACATGTGCCTCGGCCAGGAAGACGCCGCCGATCTGCGCAAGCCGCTGCGCGCCTCCGAAGCCGACGATCTCCTGGACGCCGCGATCGACGAAGCCATCGGCCGCAAGCCCAAGGGCCACGATTTCGTCATCGACCGCCGCCATCAGCGCCCGGCGCTCGCGCGGCACATGAGCGTGACGGGCGGGTGATCTCCGTAGCGCGGATTGCGCGGAGCGCGATCTGGGAACGGCGTTGCAAGGTGCACCATCTGGCATGCTATGGAAACGTCTGCTCGCCTGATACTCTCCGATACAATGCAAAAAGGTTTATGAGTTCAGGCTTGGAAAATACGGCCGGCTTATTAAGACCGTACGCGCTTCTTCCTCTGACGTATTTGAAGTCGAACCATCGAGCATCTGGATCATCCGACGGGAAAGCCTCCCACATCATCGGGATATAATCGTCGAACGGGCCGACCCCTACGGCACGAACAAGTGTCATTATCAGCTTGTTCCGTCGCGGAAATTCGTATGCGATTTGCATCGAATGTGATCCGCACCGCGGACATGACATAATTAGTCTTTTCTGCTCCCATGATGGAACGAGCGCGTCCCAGATGAAATGAGCAATCCCCGCTGACGAGCAAACTTCGCCAAATTCAGCATCAGCTGAACACTGGGCACACCTCCACCAATATGCCGGCACCTGTCCCTCCTGTTCAGCCCATTGTGCAGCGAGCGTAGCCCGGATTGCGCGGAGCGCAATCCGGGAACGACCAAGCCGCTGAAACGCCGCTCCCGGGTTTCGCTGCGCTCAATCCTGACTACGCGCCGCGTGCAAGACACGGCAGATCACGCCGGCTCGGCGCGCCAATTCTTGTAGGGGTTGCTGCTGAGGTTGGAATTGAAGTAGCGCGGATCGTTGGACACTTCGCGCCCCAGCCACGGCGGCGGTTGGACGGGGTCGGATTCGTCGGCGACTTCCACCTCGGCGACGACGAGCCCGTCATTGTCGCCGTGGAAGACATCGATTTCCCACGTCCTCCCGGCAAAGGCTTCGCGATAGCGGGTCTTCTCGATCAGCGGATGTTCGCACAGGAGATCGAGCATGGTCGCCGCATCGGGTACGGGGATAGCATATTCGAATTCCAGCCGCGTGACGCCGTGCGTCGGGCCCTTGACGGTCAGAAAAGCCTCGGCACCGGCGATGCGGACGCGGACCACCCGCTCCTTGACGGACGAGAGATAGCCTTGCCGGTAAAGCACGCCTGCCGCCGTCGGCTTCCAGTCCTTCACCAGGTACTTGTGTTCGATTTCGTGCGCCATGACCGTCTCCTTGCGAACGCCCTACGCCACGACACGATCGAGCCCCAAGGCGCGCTTGAGACCGAGCGGATAGTTGATGTCGGCGTGGCTATCGAGGCCGAGCCGTTCCAGCGCGGCCAATATCAAGCTGCGATCTTCGTGTTCCAGCGCAAAGCTCTGCAGCGGATGCAGGTCGACCGCCAATCGTACAAACTCGGCCATGCAGCCTTGGAAGACGAAGCCTCGGCGCGACTTTTCGACCCGCGCGGCGCGCAAGACCGGCTGGGGCGCAACGAGCGAAGTCAAGAACGCTTCGATCGTGTAGCTGTCCCCGCTCAGCGCCGGCAGCGGCAGCTGCCATTCGGAAAACGCGGCGGCGATGTCGCTGCGGCCGAGCGGAAACTTCGCCTTGAACACCGGCTCCCAGAGTTCCAGCCCATTGTCGTCGACCTGCCGCAGCCGCTTGATGTCGATGACACCGTCGCGCAGCTTGACGCTTTGCGGACCGCGAAGGCAGAGGATGTAGACTTCCGAGCTATCCCGCGGCGTGACATCGGCCAAAGGCCCGACGGCGCGTTGGAGCGCGTCCAAATCGGGCGAAAAAGTACGCCATTCCCAGCGTGGAATGATCTTGTCCGGTTCTTTGCTCGCCACGACCATGCCTGCCGAATGCGATGCTGCCTCGAGAAGCCAAAAAAGCGGCTTCGACGCCGGCGGGGCAGTCTGTCGTCTCAATGTAACAATGGCGGCACACATTGGCCGCGCGCGGGGCCGAAAACAAGGTTTGAGACAGACCGTTCGCAGCCGAGCTGCGGGCGCCAAATTATTCAATCTTAGCGTGGCAATCGACATCGGAAACCGAGATGGAGGCTGGGATGCAAGAAGACACCGCGACGCAGGAAGATACCGCGGAACTCGATCGCATGCAGAGCGCGTACAAGGCCGCCGTCGAGGAATGGATCGCTGCGATCAGGCAGGAAGAGGCGCTGGCCTCGGTCAATCATACCATCGCCGAGGTCGATCAATGGGAGGGCGCGCACTTCAAGGAAGATGAAATCCGCAGCAAGGTGAAAGCCGCGAAGAAACAATACGAAGACGCGCTGCGCCGAAAGTTCTTCGGTTTCTGAAACAACAAAAACGACACCGTCATCCTGAGGTGCGGGCGCCAGCGAGCCTCGAAGGATGCTGCCGCAGCGTCGGGGCTGTGCGTCTTTCGAGGCTCGGCGCTCCGCGCCGAGCACCTCGGGATGACGAGGCGAGCGTATTGGCTACACCAATGCCAGTACCGTCGCCGCGGCTTGAAACTCCGCGAAGCGGAACGCACGGCGCTCCAGCGCGAGTTCGTCCTGTCCCCACAGCTCCATGTTCCAATCCTCGTCGACGTGCGCCGCCTGCCACGCCGCGTCGACCGTGAGCGCGCCGCGCAACAGCGCGAGCGCGATCAGCGCCGAGCCGGTGAGCGTGGTCACCGTGTACACGGCGCCGAGGCGCCAGGGGTCGGTCGGGATGGCGGCTCGCGCGGCGGCGAGCGCCATCTCCGGCTGGGGGACGTGGACGACGCCCTCGGCCAGGGAAAAGCGCGCGCCGAGCGCGGTGCGCACCCAGGCGAGGATCGGGTCCCAGTGCCGCGCCTGGCGTTCGAGGAGACCCTGCGGCGAAGCGGCGCGGTAGCAGAGAAGATCGGAGCCGAGGTATTTGACGATTTCCGCGGCGACGGCGGCGGCGTTGTCGCCGACGCCGTCGATGATCGAATTGGCGAGCCGGGTCAGGGGCATCTTGGCCGGGTCGATCATTTCGCGCTGGGCGTCCCATTCCGCGGCGATCGCCTGCGCCAGCGCCTGCGTCGGGGCGGCGAGGACACGGCCGGCCGGGGTGCGCACGCCTTTGCCGTCGAGCTCGATAGCAAAACCTTCCGTGGCGGCAACGGTCGACGCCTTGTCGTAGAACCGGCGCCGCAGCACCGGCCGCGCCCCCCGGCGTGCCGCCTCCATGGGGTTTTCGCCGGGCATGTTTTCCAGGAGATCGCGCATGACACCTTAGACCTTAGACCATAGCTGCGACGCGACGTCGCCGGCGTGGGTGCGACGCCAACGACGATGCTGCAGCCGCGAAGTGCCACAAAACAGCCAATATATCCAATGATTTAAGAAGGGAGGGCGCCGGCCGCGATGGCTTGGAAACCTGCCCATCCTTCGCAGCTGCGAACGGTTCCGAGTTGCCAACCATGAGCGACAAATCCTTGTTGTAACAGGCATAAACGGTAGTCATCGGCCCCCCGCTCGACTAGTATCCGCGCCCACCATTGCGCGACGGATTGCCGTCGTGGGGGAGAAAAGCCGATCCGCGCAGCGGCGTTTATGACCGTCTCAGCAAAAAGACGGGGCGTTGCGGGCAAGAGGAAGTAATGAAACCTACCGACATCTCGCTGCCGGATTATTTTCACAAAGTAGTCGATTGTCAGTGGGCTTGCCCGGCGCATACGCCGGTGCCGGAATACATCCGCCTGATCGCGGCCGGCCGCTACAGCGACGCCTATCTGATCAATTGGGAATCCAACGTGTTCCCCGGCGTGCTCGGGCGCACCTGCGACCGGCCGTGCGAGCCGGCCTGCCGGCGCGGCCGGGTCGAAAAGGAACCGGTCGCGATCTGCCGCTTGAAGCGCGTCGCCGCGGACTTCAAGGACGATATTTCCGCCCGGCTGCCGAAACCGGCGGAACAGAAGAACGGCAAGCGCGTCGCGCTGGTCGGCGGCGGTCCCGCCTCGCTCACGGTGGCGCGCGACCTCGCGCCGCTCGGCTACGATTGCGTGGTGTTCGATCAGGACCCGCTGTCGGGGGGCATGATGCGCACGCAGATCCCGAAATTCCGCCTGCCCGAAAGGGTTATCGACGAGGAATGCGGCTACATCCTCGACCTCGGCGTCAGCTTCGTCGGGGCTAAGCGCATCGACAGCATGAAGGCGCTGCTGGCGGATAATTTCGACGCGATCTTTGTCGGCTGCGGCGCGCCGCGCGGCCGCGATCTCGATATTCCCGGCCGCAAGGAAGCGGCAAAGAACATCCACATCGGCATCGATTGGCTCGCGAGCGTGTCGTTCGGCCACATCGACCGCATCGGCAAGCGCGTCATCGTGCTCGGCGGCGGCAACACCGCGATGGATTGCTGCCGCTCGTCGCGCCGGCTCGGCGGCGAGGACGTGAAAGTCGTGGTGCGCTCCGGCTTCGAGGAGATGAAGGCGTCGCCTTGGGAAAAGGAAGACGCCATGCACGAGGACATTCCGATCTTCAATTACATGGTGCCGAAGGAATTCACGCACGAGAACGGCAAGCTGACCGGCGTCGTATTCGCGAAGGTCAAGGCGGTGCGCGACGCCAACGGCCGCCGCAATCTCGTGCCGACCGGCGAGCCGGCTGAGCACTTTCCTTGCGACGACGTTCTGGTCGCGGTCGGCCAGGAAAACGCTTTCCCCTGGATCGAGCGCGATTGCGGCATCGCGTTCGACAAATGGGACATGCCGCAGATCGATCCGAACACGTTCGCCTCGACCAATCCGAAGGTGTTTTTCGGCGGCGACGCCGCGTTCGGGCCGAAAAACATCATCTGGGCGGTGGCGCACGGCCACGAAGCGGCGATCTCGATCGACCGGTTCTGCCGCGGCGAGGACGTGAGCGTGCGCCCGGCGCCGATGATGAAAGTCATCAGCCAGAAGATGGGCATCCACGAGTGGAGCTACGACAACGAGATCACGCTCGACAAGCGTTTTCGCGTGCCGCACCGCGAGAAGGTGGTCGCGCTGCGCGACATCAAGGCCGAGGTCGAGCTCGGCTATGACGTCGATCTCGCGCTGAAAGAAGCCGAGCGCTGCCTCAATTGCGACGTGCAGACCGTGTTCACGGGAAAACTCTGCATCGAATGCGACGCCTGCGTCGACATCTGCCCGATGGACTGCATCACCTTCACGGCAAACGGCGAGGAGGCCGAGCTGCGCGCGCGGCTCGAGGCGCCGGCCAAGAATCTTTCTCAGGATCTCTACATCGGCAACAGCCTGAAAACCGGCCGCGTCATGGTCAAGGACGAGGACGTCTGCCTGCATTGCGGGCTGTGCGCCGAGCGCTGCCCCACCGGGGCGTGGGACATGCAGAAATATCTCATTGAAATGACTCACGCGGAACAAGCATGCCGATCCAACGCGTAAACGACTTCGTCGTCCGGTTCGCCAACGTCAACGGCTCGGGTTCGGCCAGCGCCAACGAACTGTTCGCCCGCGCGGTGCTGCGCATGGGCATCCCGGTCGCGCCGCGCAATATCTTTCCGTCCAACATCCAGGGCCTGCCGACCTGGTACGAGGTGCGGATCTCGGAAGCCGGCCATCTCGGCGCCCGCGGCGGCACCGACCTGATGGTGGCGATGAACCCGCAGACCTGGGACAAGGACGTGGCCGGCATCGAGCCCGGCGGCTACCTCCTCTACGACTCGACCAAGCCGCTGCCGGCGGCGAAATTCCGCGACGACATCAACGTCATCGGCGTGCCGCTCACCGCGATCGCCAATCGCGAATACACCGATCCGCGCCAGCGCCAGCTCTTCAAGAACATCATCTATCTCGGCGCGCTGTCGGCGCTGATCGACATCGACGTCGGCGAACTGGAGAAGCTGATCGCCGAGCAGTACAAGGGCAAGGAAAAGCTGTTCGACGCCAACAAGCACGCGCTGCATCTCGGCCGCGAGTGGGTGATGATGAACGTCGAGCACCCGATCGGGCTCCGGCTCGAGCGCGCCAACGCGGTCGGCGACCGCGTCTTTCTGGAAGGCAATTCCGCCGCCGCGCTCGGCGCCGTCTATGGCGGCGCGACGGTCTGCGCGTGGTATCCGATCACGCCGTCGTCCTCCCTCGCGGAGGCCTTCACCCGCCATTGCCAGCGGCTGCGCGTCGATCCGCAGACCAAGCAGAACAAATTCGCCATCGTCCAGGCCGAGGACGAACTCGCCTCGATCGGCATGGTGATCGGCGCGGCCTGGAACGGCGCGCGCGCCTTCACCGCGACCTCGGGGCCCGGCATCTCGCTGATGCAGGAGTTTCTCGGCCTCGCCTACTTCGCCGAAATTCCGGCGGTGATCTTCGACGTGCAGCGCGCCGGTCCTTCGACCGGCATGCCGACCCGCACGCAGCAGACCGATATCCTCTCCTGCGCCTATGCCTCGCACGGCGACACCAAGCACGTGCTCATGTTCCCCGAGGACCCGGCCGAGGCGTTCGAATTCGCCGCAACCGCGTTCGACCTCGCCGACCGGCTGCAGACGCCAGTGTTCGTCATGCTCGATCTCGACATCGGCATGAACCATCATCTGACCCGGCCGCTCGCCTGGGACGACAGCCGCAAATACGACCGCGGCAAGGTGATGACCGCCGCCGCGCTCGAAGCCGGCAAGGATTTCGGCCGCTATCTCGACGTCGACGGCGACGGCATCCCCTACCGCACCTATCCGGGCACGCACCCGACCAAGGGCTCGTTCTTCACCCGCGGCACCTCGCGCGACCGCTATGCGCGCTACACTGAGGAAGGCCCGGCCTACGCCGACAACATGCAGCGCCTCCTGCGCAAGTTCGAGACCGCCAAGGACCTCGTGCCGCGCCCGCTGCAGGCGAATGCGGAAAAACCGACCAAATACGGCGTCATCTATTTCGGCTCGACCTCGCCGGCCATGGACGAGGCGGTGCAGATTCTGGAAGCGGGCGGCCACCGGCTCGACCGGCTGCGCATGCGCGCCTTCCCGTTCCATTCCAGCGTCACGAGCTTCATCGGCGAGCACGATTTCATCTTCATCGTCGAGCAGAACCGCGACGCGCAGCTGCGCTCGCTGATCGTCAACGAATGCAACGTCGATCCGGTGCGACTCATCCCGATCCTGCACTATGACGGCACGCCGATCACCGCCCGCTTCATCGCCCGCGCCATCGCCGACCACGTCGACGCGCTCAAGGTGACGCCGCTGCGCAAGGTGGGGGCATGACGAGTTCAGCGGCCGCCGTCACTTCACCTCCCCCTGGAGGTGGGAGGTCGTGCCGCCTCCCTACCCTCCTCCGCTTGCGGAGGAGGAATAGGGAGGGGGCGCGGGTGGGGGTGACGGCCGCGCCGCATCACCCCACCCCGACGTGCTGCGCACGTCGACCCTCCCCCTCCAGGGGAGGGTGAAGAGAGAAGCCCCATGACCTATCTCGCCAAACCGAAATTCCACCACCCGGACCTGCCGAAGAACGACCTCGGCTACACCCACCGCGACTACGAAGGCGCGGTGTCGACGCTGTGCGCCGGCTGCGGCCATGACTCGATTTCGGGCGCAATCATGGAAGCGTGCTTCGAACTGTCGATCCCGCCGCACCGGGTAGCGAAACTGTCCGGCATCGGCTGCTCGTCGAAAACGCCGACTTATTTCCTCGGCAATTCGCACGGCTTTAATTCCGTCCACGGCCGCATGCCATCGGTCCTGACCGGCGCCAATCTCGCCAACCGCGATCTCATCTATCTCGGCGTCTCCGGCGACGGCGATAGCGCGTCGATCGGCTTCGGCCAGTTCGCCCACGCCATCCGGCGCGGCGTCAACATGGTCTATATCGTCGAGAACAACGGCGTCTACGGGCTCACCAAGGGCCAGTTCTCCGCCACCGCCGACTACGGCTCGAAGTCGAAGCGCGGCGTCGTCAACACCGACAGCGCCATCGATCTCGTCTGCATCGCGCTCGGCGTCGGCGCGACGTTCGTCGCGCGCTCGTTCTCCGGCGACAAGGCGCAGCTCGTTCCGATCATCAAGGCCGCGATCGAGCACGAGGGCGCCGCCTTCATCGACGTGATCTCGCCCTGCGTCGCCTTCAACAATCACGCCGGCTCGACCAAGAGCTACGATTACGTGCGCGAGCACAACGAGGCGGTCAACCGGCTCGACTTCATCACCGGCCGCGCGCCGATCAAGGTCGATTACGCGCCCGGCAGCGTCGAGATGGTGGAGCAGCACGACGGCTCGACGCTCGCGTTGCGCAAGCTCGACGGCGACTATGACGTGCATGACCGCGTCGCCGCCATGGGCTTCCTGCAGCATCATGCCGCCAAGGGCCAGATCGTCACCGGGCTGCTCTATACGGCGGCGGAGACCGCGGATTTGCACGGCCATCTCAATACGGTCGCCGCACCGCTCAATACGCTGAATGAGAAGGAGCTGTGCCCGGGTTCGGCGGCGCTGGAGAAGATCAACGCTTCGTTGCGGTGAGCTTTCGTCATTCCGGGGCCGGCCGCAGGCCGGAGCCCAGAATCCATAGCCCCTGTCGGATATCGTTTTGCACTGTCTGCGATTATGGATTCCGGGCTCGCCGCCGTCGCGGCGCCCCGGAATGACGCGGCACTACTCCTCCGGCGCATCGACGATCGGGTCGTAGCGCGTCGCGTCGAGGCCGAGCAGGTTCCAGGACTGCTGCATGTGCGGCGGCAGCGGCGCGGTGATGTCGATCGTGCCGCCGCGCGGATGCGGCACGACGATGCGGCGCGCGAGCAGATGCAGCTTGTTCTGGATGCCGCCCGGCAGCTGCCAGTTCTCCAGCGAAAAATATTTCGGATCGCCGACGATCGGATGACCGATATGCGCCATGTGCGCGCGCAATTGATGGGTGCGGCCGGTGACCGGCTTGAGCGACAGCCAGGCCAACAGCGGCCCCGAGGTCTCGACCACCGCGTAATAGGTCACCGCGTGGCTCGCGCCCTCCTCGCCGTGCTGGGCGATGCGCATGAAGGATTCGTCCTCGCGTTCCTCTTTGGCGAGAAAGGTCGAGATGCGGCCCTGCGGCACCTTCGGAACCCCGGCGACCAGCGCCCAATAGACCTTCCGCGCCGAGCGCGAGCGGAATGTCTTGGCCAAGGCGGTCGCCGCGAACCGGGTCTTGGCGACGAGCAAACAGCCGGCAGTGTCCTTGTCGAGCCGATGCACGAGCCGCGGCCGCTGGCCGTGGGCGTCGCGCAAAACTTCGAGCATGCCGTCGAGATGCCGCGTGGTGCCGGAGCCGCCCTGCACCGCCAGCCCCATCGGCTTGTTGAACACCAGGACATCGGCGTCTTCATAGAGCGTGATCGATTTGAGGAAATCCCGCGTTTTCTGATCGGCCGCGCTGCCTTCGGTGCGCAGTTTCGGCGCATCGAGCCGCAGCGGCGGGATGCGCACCGTCTGTCCGGCCTCCAGCCGGTTCTTGGGTTCTGTGCGCTTGCCGTTGACCCGTACCTCGCCTTTGCGGATGACGCGCTGGATGTGGGAGAAGCTGAGCCCTGGGAATTTCGCTTCCAGGAAACGGTCGACCCGCATGCCGTTCTCGTCGTCGCTCACGGCGACGTTCTGGACGGATGTCGGCATCGGCGTCGGTTCGGGTTCGGGCGCCGGCGCCGGTGCTGAAGCAAGCGGCCGGATGGTCCGCTCTCTCTCCTCGTCAGGCGCGCGTCGCGGCTTGGGCGCAAATGGCGCTCGACCCGCGCCGTAGCGCTTGGGCTCGGACTTGTTGTATTTTTGCTTCGGTCGTCGGCTTTCGAGTTTTCCCGACGGCGGCTTTTGCCGTCCAGATGCTGCGCCGGCGGGCTTGCCGAACCGCTTCGCGGGCGCAGCGGCCGTACGCTCGCCAAACCGCTGCCGATGGCGCGGCCCGGCGATCTGCTTGCCGCCGCCGGGCTGGCGTGGTCCGTTTCTGCCTCTCAAAGTAAGCTCCGATCGCTTCGATCCCGACGGGCGATTGCCCGCGCGATATCTATCAGAATCGCCGATTGCGCGACGTGTGCAGTATCGTCAGCACATCGATTTGGTCGCGCCGTACACGATGAACAACGACGTACGGCACGTCGGGTACACAGGAGACGCGTTCCCTTTGGTCCGGGCCGGCCCGAGTACGGAAACTTCTCGAGCCGCGAGGTCGCCTCGCGAATGCGCCGCACGACACGATCGGCCGCCGCCGGATTGTCCAGCGCTATATAGTCGTGAATAGCCTGAAGGTGTCGCAGCGACCTGGCGGTATAAACAAGCTTCATTTGCCGAATCGAGCGAAGAAGGCTTCCACCTCCTCGTCGGTCGCAACCTCGTCATCCGCCAACGCGGCTTCGATCTCCGCGATCTGTTCCGCCGTCAGTTCGATCTCGCCTTCGTCATGCGCGAGGAAATCCAACAGCAGAACCGCCGCGGCCTGTTGCCGTTCCTCCGGCAGTTCGCGCAGGCGGCTGATGGCTTCATCCAATCGCTTGTTCATCGCATAGGACTCCATGGCGGAAACTATCATACCCGCTATTCGCCGCGCCCGCCAAACCGCTCCCGCCGCAGCTTTGCCCAATAGTCCAGCCGCTTGCGGATCTCCCGCTCGAACCCCCGCTCCGGCGGGTCATAAAATTTCTGCCGGCCGAGCTGTTCCGGAAAATAATCCTGGCCGGAGAATGCTTCCGGCGCGTCGTGGTCGTATTCGTAGCCGGAGCCGTAGCCTTCGGTCTGCATCAGCTTGGTCGGGGCGTTGAGGATGTGCTTCGGCGGAAGGAGCGAACCCGCTTCTTTCGCCGTGCGCATGGCGGCGCCGAAGGCGGCGTAGGCGGCGTTCGATTTCGGCGCGGTGGCGACATAGATCACCGCCTCGGCGATGGCGAGTTCGCCTTCGGGGGACCCGAGAAAATCATAGGCGTCCTTCGCCGCATTGGCGATGACGAGCGCCTGCGGGTCGGCGAGGCCGATATCCTCGACCGCCATGCGCACGATGCGGCGGGCGAGAAAGAGCGGGTCTTCGCCGGCGTCGAGCATGCGGCAGAGGTAATAGAGCGCAGCGTCGGGATCGGAGCCGCGCACCGACTTGTGCAGCGCGCTGATGAGATTGTAGTGGCCGTCCTGCGCCTTGTCGTAGATCGGCGCGCGGCGCTGCACGATGTCTTGGAGGTGCGCGGCGCTGAACACTTCGCCCTCCCGGGCGGCGCGCCAGACTTCTTCGGCGAGGGTGAGCGCGGCGCGGCCGTCGCCGTCGGCCATGCGCAAAAGCGCGGAACGCGCGTCTTGGTCGAGCGGCAGCTTCTTGCCTTCGATCGCCTCCGCGCGTTCCAGGAGCTTCTCGACCGCCGCGGCATCGAGCGGCTTGAACACCAGGACGCGCGCCCGGGACAAAAGCGGCGCGTTCAATTCGAACGACGGGTTTTCCGTGGTGGCGCCGACCAGCACGATGGTGCCGTCCTCGACGACCGGCAGGAAGGAATCCTGCTGGGCGCGGTTGAAGCGGTGAATCTCGTCAACGAACAGGAGCGTGCCTTGCCCGGTCTCGCGGCGCACGCGGGCGGCATCGAACACTTTTTTAAGGTCGGCGACGCCGGAAAAGATCGCCGAAATCTGCTCGAAATGGAGATCGGTCGCCTTCGCCAGAAGCCGCGCCACCGTGGTCTTGCCGGTGCCGGGCGGCCCCCAGAAGATCAAGGAGCCGAGCGAGCGCGTCTCCAGCATGCGGGTCAGAATGCCGTCGGGGCCGAGCAGATGATCCTGCCCGACCACGTCGGCGAGCGCATCCGGCCGCAGCTTGTCCGCGAGCGGCCGCGGCGCGTCGTGCTCGAGGCCGGCGGCGGCGAACAGGTTCGGGGTCTTTGATTTGGGGCGAGAACTCATCGGCGCAAGTTTCTTCCCTTCTCCCCTTGCGGGAGAGGGAAAGAGAGAAGATGCGGCGCAACATTAATCATCCGCTCAACATGACGGAAATCTGCTGGCCACCGCGATTGACGGTGATGCGCCAAGTGCGGCCGCCGGCGCGGGTGACGCGATCGAGGTCGGCCGATCTTTCGATCTTCTGGTTGTTGACCGTGACGACGATGTCGCCCTTCTGGAACCCGACCGATTGCGCCGTCGAACCGTCCGCCACGTTGACAATGACAACGCCCTGGCTCTGCGGATCGAGCCGCAGTTCGTCGGCCAGCGCCGGCGACAAATTGGCGACCGTGGCGCCGGAAAACGGTGAATGCGACTTGATCTCGACCTCGTCGCGCGGCGCGTCCGGCACTGGGACGAGCGCCACCGGCACCACCATGTCACGCCCCTGGCGGAGCAGGCCGACCTGCGCGGTGCCGCCCAGCGACTTGGTGGCGAAGCGGTAGTCGAAGGCGTTCGGGTCCTCGACGTTGGTGCCGTCGATGCTGACGAGAAGATCGCCGGTCTTGATGCCGGCGCGGGCGGCGGGGCTGTCGGCGATGACGCTCGCCACCAGCGCGCCGTTCGGCCGCTTGAGGCCGAGGCTGTCGGCGATTTCGGGCGTCACGTCCTGCAGCTTGGCGCCGAGCCACGGCCGCTTCACCGCGGCACTGCCGCCCTTGGCGGAAGCGACCACGACGCGGACCATGTTGGCGGGAATGGCGAAGCCGATGCCCTGCGAGCCGCCGGAGCGCGAATAGATCGCCGAATTGATGCCGACTAGGCGGCCTGAGAGATCGATCAGCGCGCCGCCGGAATTGCCTGGATTGATGGCGGCGTCGGTCTGGATGAAGAACCGGTAATCCGAAATGCCGACCTGCGTGCGCGCCACCGCCGAGACGATGCCGTGCGTCACCGTCTGGCCGACGCCGAACGGGTCGCCGATCGCCAGCACGACGTCGCCGACCTGGAGTTCATCGGAATTGGCGAACTCGAGCGCCGGGAAGCGCTCGTTCGCGCCCTTGAGCCGCAGCACGGCGAGGTCGCTGTGCTCGTCCTTGAGCACGATCTCGGCGTCGAACTCGCGCTTGTCGGACAAAGCGACCTTCACTTCGCTGGCGCCCTCGATGACGTGGTAGTTGGTGACGATCATGCCGGCCGGATCGACGATGACGCCGGAGCCGAGCGAGCGCTGCACCTGCTCGCGCGGCACCGCGCCGAAGAACTGGCGGAACATCGGGTCGTTGAGGAACGGATTGCGGTTCTCGACGACGCGGGCGGCATAGACGTTGACCACCGCCGGCGCGGCGCGCTTGACCACCGGCGCGAAGGAGAGCTGCAGCTCGGCGGGCGAGGACGGCACGCGGCGGTCTTCCGCCCGGGCAGCGGACGACAGCGCCGAAAAAGCGAAGAGGCCGGCGGCAAGGAGCGCGGCGCAGGCGCGCAAATGGTGCATTAGAAAACCCCGAATCGATGCCGTCCCATATAGGCGCGCCAGCGGGGCTTTAGAAGAGCGCGCTCGAGCGCGCGCTGTCTGTGACGGCAGGCTTACGCGGCGGCGGAAGCCGGCTCCTCCGCGCGGGCCTGCACCGGCCCGGAATCCTTGCCCTTCGCCGCGACGTCGCGGTCGACGAACTCGATCACCGCGACCGCCGCGTTATCGCCGTAACGGAAGCCGGCCTTGAGCACACGGGTGTAGCCGCCGTGGCGCTCCTTGTAGCGCGGGCCGATCACCTCGAAGAGCTTCTTGACCATGGGGAGGTCGCGCATCTGCGCGATCGCCTGGCGGCGGGCGTGCAGGTCGCCGCGCTTGCCGAGCGTCACCAGCTTCTCGACCACGGGACGCAGGTCCTTCGCCTTCGGCAGCGTCGTGACGATCTGCTCATGCTTGATCAGCGAAGCGGCGAGGTTCGCCAGCATCGCGCGGCGATGGTCCGAACGCCGGTTGAATTTACGGTGTGTCTTCGCGTGATGCATGACGCAGTTCCTGCTCTTTCACTCAGTCGTCATGGCCGGTTCATCGACCGGCCACGACGCGTCTTCAGTAATGGTCCTCGAAGCGCTTGGCCAGCTCCTCGATGTTCTCCGGCGGCCAGCCGGGAACTTCCATGCCGAGATGCAGGCCCATCTGCACCAGCACTTCCTTGATCTCGTTGAGCGATTTTCTGCCGAAGTTCGGCGTGCGCAGCATCTCGGCCTCGGTCTTCTGCACCAGATCGCCGATATAGACGATGTTGTCGTTCTTCAGGCAGTTGGCGGAGCGCACCGACAGCTCGAGCTCGTCGACCTTCTTGAGGAAGGCCGGGTTGAAGGCGAGATCGGGGATCGCTTCCTGCGCGGTCTCGCGCTTGGGCTCCTCGAAATTGACGAACACGTTGAGCTGGTCCTGCAGGATGCGCGCGGCGTAGGCGAGCGCGTCCTCGGGCGTCACCGCGCCGTTGGTCTCGATCGACAGCGTGAGCTTGTCATAGTCGAGGATCTGCCCCTCGCGGGTGTTCTCGACCTTGTAGGAGACCTTGCGGACCGGCGAATACAGGCTGTCGACCGGGATCAAGCCGATCGGCGCGTCCTCGGGACGGTTGCGCTCGGCCGGCACGTAGCCTTTGCCGGTGTTGACGGTGAATTCCATGCGGATCTCGGCGCCCTCGTCGAGCGTGCACAGCGCGAGTTCCGGATTGAGCACGACGATGTCGCCGACGGTCTGGATGTCGCTCGCCGTCACCGTGCCCGGGCCCTGCTTCTTCACCACCATGCGCTTGGGGCCGTCGCCCTGCATCTTGATGGCGATGTCCTTGATGTTGAGGACGATGTCGGTCACGTCCTCGCGCACGCCGGCGATCGAGGAGAATTCGTGCAGCACGCCGTCGATGTGCACCGACTGCACCGCGGCACCCTGCAGCGACGACAACAAAATGCGCCGCAGCGCGTTGCCGAGCGTCACGCCGAAGCCGCGCTCGAGCGGCTCCGCCACCACCGTCGCGACGCGCCGGGCGTCGTTGCCGGCGGCGACTTGCAGCTTGTTCGGCCTGATCAGTTCCTGCCAGTTTTTCTGAATTGTCACGTTATCACCCATCGCGTTGCGCGGCGAAAAAGCGCCGCGCGCCCCATTCCGCTCCGTGGGGCCCAAACCGGAACCATGCTCGACCGGCGGCAGATCTTGAATGTCCATCAGCCGGGTATCCTAAACGCGCCGCCGCTTGCGCGGCCGGCAGCCATTGTGCGGGATCGGCGTCACGTCGCGGATCGAGGTGATGGTGAAGCCGGCCGACTGCAGCGAGCGCAGCGCCGATTCCCGCCCCGAACCGGGGCCGGCGACCTCGACCTCGAGCGTGCGCATGCCGTGCTCCTGCGCCTTCTTCGCCGCGTCCTCGGCGGCGACCTGCGCCGCGTAAGGGGTCGACTTGCGCGAGCCCTTGAACCCCATGGTGCCCGCCGACGACCAGGCAATGGTATTGCCTTGCACGTCGGTAATGGTGATCATGGTGTTATTGAACGTGGCACTCACGTGCGCGACGCCGGACGCGATGTTCTTGCGTTCGCGCCGGCGGACGCGCGTGGCTTCCTTACCCATTCTGAACCCTTTCGCGATCGGCGCCGGCCGCTCCGGCCGCCGTCTAGCGCCCACCCTTCCCTCCCCCGCTGGCGGAGAGGACCGGGTCGGCGGAACTATTTCTTCTTGCCGGCGATCGGCTTGGCCGGACCCTTGCGGGTGCGCGCATTAGTGTGGGTGCGCTGACCGCGCACCGGCAGCCCACGGCGATGGCGCAGGCCGCGATAGCAGCCCAGATCCATCAGCCGTTTGATGTTCATCGAGACCTCGCGCCGCAGGTCGCCCTCGACGAGATAGTCGCGATCGATCACCTCGCGCAGCTGCAGCACTTCCTGGTCGGTCAACTGCGAGACCCGCCGCGCGTCGGGAATCGAGACTTTTTGCACGATTTCCTTGGCCTTGGCCGGGCCAATGCCATGGATGTACTGCAGCGCGATCACGACGCGCTTATTGGTGGGTATGTTGACGCCAGCGATACGGGCCACGTCCAGTCGCTCCTTGTGCGGCTCGGCTCCGGGAGTTCCATCGCCGCCCGGCCGCTATGTACCGATTCGAATGTTACCTGAGAAGGCCGCAAACGTAATAATACAACGCATGCCTGCCGCCTTGGCTTGGCATTCGTTGCGCGTCTCCTGATATTCGATGCTTATTAAATGATGTCCGGGGAATTCGTCAACCTCGCTTCGCAAGTTCGTGTGCGTTCCGTTACCTTTTTACCGCCCAAAGCGGTTTACCGCTTGACCCGACCGGTTCCGACCTTATGGCCGGCGCTTTTGCGCGCGCCGGTTCCGCGCCCCGCCGGGGTGCGGCGGGCCGCCGGTTTACGGCGCAGCGCCGCCGCTCGCGCCTTGATCTTCTTGCCGGCGCGCGACCGCGCCTTTCGGGCCGCCGGCTTTGCCGCTTTCCGTGCCCGCTTGGGCGCGCTCGGCTTGGCAGCGCTTGATTTCGCAGCGCTGGCCTTGGCGGCGCGCTTCTTAGCCGGCGCACGTTTGGAAGCGCGTTGGTCCTGCCCACTCTTGGACGGCGCCGGTGGGGCTGCAGGCTCGCGAGTGGGCAAGGAGGCCCTTGGAGCGCGCGCTGCGGGGGCGGGCGCCTCGGTTTCCGGGGCCAGAAGTATTTCGATCTGCGCGGCGACGGTTTCGATCGGTGCCATGCCGTCGACCGTGCCCAGCGTACCTTTGTCGCGATAATAGGCGATCAGCGGTGCCGTCTGCTCGCGGTAGGCCACCAGGCGCCGGTGCAGCACGTCCGGGCTGTCGTCCTCGCGCAGCGGCTGGCCGCGCGCCTGCATTTCCGCGATGCGGCTTTCGATGCGCTTGATGAGCGCGGCCTCGTCGACGCGCAGCTCGATCACCGCGTCGAGCGCGAGGCCGTGGTGCGCCAGCATGCGGTCGAGCGCCTGCGCCTGCGGCACGGTGCGCGGGAAGCCGTCGAGGATGAAGCCTTTCTTGGCGTCCGGCTGTTGGATGCGGTCCTCGACGATTGCGACCACGATGTCGTCGGGACACAGCGCGCCGCGCGCCATGATGTCCTGCACTTGCCGGCCGATCGGCGTGCCCGCCTTCACCGCCGCCCGCAGCATGTCGCCGGTCGAGAGCTGCACCAGACCGTACTTGGCGACGAGGTGCTGGGCCTGCGTTCCCTTGCCCGCCCCCGGCGGACCCAGCAGAATCAGTCTCATCTACGGCGTCCCCTCAATTTCGATCTTTTTATCAAGCCTTCGTACTGGTGCGCCAAAAGATAGCCCTGCACCTGCGCCACCGTGTCCATGGTCACGCTCACCACGATCAGGAGCGACGTGCCGCCAAAATAGAAGGGCACCGCGGCGTAGGAAATCAGCATTTCGGGGAATAGGCAAACCACCGCGAGATAGGCCGCGCCGATCACGGTGATTCGCGACAGCACATAGTCGATGTATTCCGCCGTGCGCTCGCCCGGCCGGATGCCGGGAATGAAGCCGCCGTGCTTCTTGAGGTTATCGGCGGTCTCGGTCGGATTGAACACGATCGCCGTGTAGAAAAAGGCGAAGAACACGATCAGCGCGACATAGAGCAACAGAAACAGCGGCCGCCCGTGCGACAATTGGGTCGTGATCAGGGTGAGCCATTCTGGCCCCTGCCCCGCCGTGAAATTGGCGACTGTAGTGGGCAAAAGCAGCAGCGAGGAAGCGAAGATGGGCGGGATGACGCCCGAGGTATTGAGCTTGAGCGGCAGATGCGACGACTGCCCCTCGAACATGCGGTTGCCGACCTGGCGCTTGGGATACTGGATCAGGAGCCGGCGCTGCGCCCGCTCCATGAACACGATGAAGGTGATGACCGCGACCGCCATCACCAGCACGATGAGGATCAAGCCCGTCGACAGCGCGCCCTGGCGGCCGAGTTCGAGCGTGCCGGCGATCGCCGACGGCAATTGCGCGACGATGCCGGACATGATGATCAGCGAGGTGCCGTTGCCGATGCCGCGCTGCGTGATCTGCTCGCCGAGCCACATCAGGAACATGGTGCCGCCGGTCAGCGTGATCACGGTCGAGATGATGAAGAACGGGCCCGGATCGGTGACGACGTTGGTCGCGCCCTCGAGGCCGACCGAAATGCCGTAGGCCTGGAACGCCGCCAGCACCACGGTGAGGTACCGCGTGTACTGGTTGATCATCTTGCGGCCCTGCTCACCCTCCTTCTTGAGCGCTTCGAGGGTGGGCGACACCGTCGTCATCAGCTGAATGATGATCGAGGCCGAGATGTACGGCATGATGTTGAGGGCGAAGATCGCCATGCGGTGGATGCCGCCGCCGGCGAACATGTTGAACATCCCCAGAATGCCGCCGGCCTGGGAATTGAAAATCTGGTTCCAGGCGTTCGGGTCGATGCCCGGCAGCGGGATGTAGGTGCCGAGCCGGTAGACCAGCAGCGCGCCGAGCGTGAACCAGATGCGCTTCTTCAGCTCCTCGGCCTTGGCCAGCGCCGAGAAATTGAGATTGGCCGCCAATTGTTCTGCTGCAGAAACCATCCACCCGTGCTCCCTATGCCCCCGGGTCTATATAGGGGTCAGGCCGCCTGTTCGCTCGCCTCCTGCTTGGGAGCGAGGATTTCGACCGTGCCGCCCGCCTTTTCCACCGCGGCCACGGCGGACTTCGAGGCACCGAACACGGCAAGCGTCAGCTTGGCGTTGAGTTCGCCGTCGCCGAGAAGCCGCACGCCGTCCTTGACGCGGCGCAGCACGCCGGCCTTGACCAGCGCCGCGGCGTCGATCTTGCCCGCCGCGTCGAGCCGGCCGGCGTTGATCGCCGCCTGCAGGCGGCCGAGATTGACCTCGTTGAGCTTGAGCGCGAACGCCACATTCTTGAAGCCGCGCTTGGGCAGGCGGCGATGCAGCGGCATTTGGCCGCCTTCGAAGCCTTTGATGCGCACGCCCGAGCGCGCGGTCTGGCCCTTGCCGCCGCGGCCGCCGGTCTTGCCCTTGCCGGAGCCGATGCCGCGGCCGATGCGCTTGCGGGTCTTGCGGGCGCCGGGCGGACCGGAAAGTTCGTGCAGTTTCATCGTTCTTGCTCCTAGTCGACTCCCTCCCCCTGAAAGGGGGAGGGTGGGGTGGGGGTCCGCGGCCTTTACGTCGCGCAGGTCTGGAAACACTGACCCCCACCGCCTCGCTTCGCTCGCCACCTCCCCCTTTCAGGGGGAGGACGGCTTATTACTCCACCACGCGCACGAGGTGCGCGACCTTGGCGATCATGCCGCGGGTCGCCGGCGTATCGACGAGTTCGGACACGCGGCCGATCTTGTTGAGCTTGAGGCCGACCAGCGTCTCGCGCTGGGTGTGCTCCCGGCGCTGCGGGCTGCCGACCTGCTTTATCTTGACGGTCTTACCGGCGTTTTTGCCGCCGTTTTCGCCGCCGCTTTTGTTCGTCGCGCTGTTCATCGCCTGCTCCCACGGCCGTTAGTCGGCCGCTTGTTCGACCTCGACGTCGCGGCGGCGCGCCTGCAGCGCCGAGACCTTGACGTTGCGTCGCGCCGCGACCGAACGCGGCGAATCCTGATGTTTGAGCGCGTCGAAGGTGGCGCGCACGACGTTGTAGGGGTTCGAGGTGCCGAGCGATTTGGCCACCACGTCCTGCATGCCGAGCGTCTCGAACACGGCGCGCATCGGGCCGCCGGCGATGATGCCGGTGCCGGGCGGCGCCGCGCGCAGGAACACCTTGCCGGCGCCGTGGCGGCCGGCGACGTCATGATGCAGCGTGCGGCCCTCGCGCAGCGGCACCCGGGTGAGGGAGCGCTTGGCGGCGTCGGTCGCCTTGCGGATCGCTTCCGGCACCTCGCGCGCCTTGCCGTGGCCGAACCCGACCCGGCCCTTCTGATCGCCGACGACGACGAGGGCGGCAAAGCCGAACCGCCGGCCGCCCTTCACCACCTTGGCGACGCGGTTGATGTGGACGAGCTTGTCGACGAACTCGCTGTCGCGCTCTTCGTTTCGCCGCTCGCGGGGTTCACGTGCCATGTTGATCAGCCATATGTTGTCTTAAAACCGGTCCTTAAAAGTTCAGTCCGCCTTCGCGCGCGGCATCGGCCAGCGCCTTGACGCGGCCGTGATAGAGATAGCTGCCGCGATCGAAGATCACGTCCTTGACGCCTTTTTCCTGCGCCCGCTCGGCGAGGAGCTTGCCGACGGCCTTCGCCGCGTCGACGCTGGCGCCGGTCTTGAGCGTTTCCCGCGTCGGCTTCTCGATCGAGGAGGCGGAGACGACGGTCAGCCCGCTCTCGTCGTCGATCACCTGGGCGTAGATGTGCTTGGAGGAGCGGAACACGGACAGCCGCTTGCGGCCGTATGCCGCCACGCGCAGCTCCGCGCGCACGCGTCCTTTCCGCCGTTCGGTCCTGTTGTTGAGCTTGGTCATCGGCGGCTCCGTTACTTCTTCTTGCCTTCCTTGCGGAAGATGCGTTCGTTCGCGTACTTCACGCCCTTGCCCTTGTAGGGCTCCGGCGGCCGGTACTCGCGGATCTCGGCGGCGACCTGACCGACCTTCTGGCGGTCGATGCCGGAAATGACGATCTCGACCGGACGCGGGGTGGCGATGGTGATGCCGTCCGGGATCGCATAGACGACGTCGTGGCTGTAGCCGAGCGCGAGCTGCAGGTTCTTGCCCTGCACCGCGGCGCGGTAACCGACGCCGTTGATCTCCAGCCGCTGCTCGAAGCCCTTGGTGACGCCGGTGATCAGATTGGCGATCAGCGTGCGCGACGTGCCCCATTGCGCGCGGGCGCGCTTGGTGTCGTTGCGCGGATCGACCATGATGCGGCCGTCCTCGAGCTTGACCGCGACGTCGTCGTGCAGCACGAGCTCGAGCTGGCCCTTCGGGCCCTTGACCTTCACGGTCTGGCCGGCGACGTTGGCGGTGATCCCCGCCGGGACTGCGACCGGTTTTTTGCCGATGCGGGACATGGTTTTATCCGTTTCCGTTCTCTCGCTCGCCGCGTTGCCCTAGAACCTTGCCCTAGAACACCGTGCAGAGAATTTCGCCGCCGACATTGGCGTCGCGGGCTTCGTGGTCGGCCATGACGCCCTTGGGCGTCGAGACGATGGCGACGCCGAGGCCGTTATTGACCCGCGGCAGATTGCGCACCGAGGTATAGACGCGGCGGCCGGGCTTCGACACGCGCTCGATCTCGCGGATCACCGGCGCGCCGTCGAAATATTTCAGCTCGATCTCGATCTCCGAGCGGCCGTCTTTTTCGACCACGGCGTAGCCGCGGATATAGCCCTCGCTCTTGAGCACGTCGAGCACGCTCTCGCGCAGCCGCGACATCGGGCTTAAAACCTTGCTCTTGTTGCGCATCTGCGCGTTGCGGATGCGGGTGAGGAGATCGCCGAGCGGATCGTTCATCATCGTTCCACCCTCCTTACCAGCTCGACTTCACGAGGCCCGGGATCAGCCCTTTCGAGCCGAGCTCCCGCAGCGCGATGCGCGACAGCTTGTGCTTGCGATAGAACGCGCGCGGCCGCCCGGTCACCTCGCAGCGATTGCGGATGCGCGTCGCCGACGAGTTGCGCGGCATTTCGGCGAGCTTGAGCGTCGCGGCGAAGCGATCCTCGACCGGCTTGGTCTTGTCCTGCACGATCTCCTTCAATCGCGCCCGCCGGCTCGAAAACTTCTTCGTCATCCGGCGCCGCCGGTTGTTCTTCTCAATTGCACTCTTCTTCGCCATCGAGTTCTCCTCGCGATTCCGCGTCTGAAGCCCTTCGGGCCTCACTGCCGGAACGGAAAATTAAACGCCGTCAACAGGGCACGCGCTTCCTCGTCGTTGCGCGCGGTGGTGCACACGGTGATGTCCATGCCCCACGCGTCGGTCGTCTTGTCATAGTCGATCTCCGGGAACACGATGTGCTCGCGGATGCCGAGCGAATAATTGCCGCGGCCGTCGAAGCTCTTCGGGTTGAGGCCGCGGAAGTCGCGCACGCGCGGCAGCGCGATGTTCACCAGCCGGTCGAGGAACTCGTACATGCGCGCCTTGCGCAACGTCACCTTGCACCCGATCGCCTGGCCGTCGCGCAGCTTGTAGTTGGCGATCGACTTGCGCGCCTTGGTGATCACCGGCTTCTGTCCGGAGATCAGCGCGAGATCGGCAGCGGCCGACTCCACCTTCTTGCGGTCGGCGACGCCCTCGCCGATGCCCATATTGATGACGATCTTGTCGAGCGTCGGGATTTGCATGCGGTTCTTGTAGCCGAACTGCTCCGCAAGCTTGTTGCGGATCACCTTGTCGAACTCGACCTTGAGCCGCGCCGGAACGCGCGCCTCGGCCTCGCCCGCCAGCGCCACGGCATGCTCCGCCGGCGCCGCCTTCGGCGCCTTGTCGGCCTTCGCAGCCTTGTCCGCCTTCGCCGGCTTTGCGGCCTGCTCGGGCTTGTCCGGCTTCGCGGCGCGTTGCGGCTTGTCGGCCTTCTTCGCCTTCTTGTCGTCTTTGTCAGCCATTGATCTCAGCTCCCGAACGCTTGGCGAACCGCACTTTCTTGCGCGCCTCGCCTTCGCCTTCGAATTTGAATCCCACGCGCGTCGGCTTGCCGTCCTTGGGATCGGCGAGCGCGATGTTCGACAGGTGGATCGGCGCCTCCTTGGAGATGATGCCGCCTTCCGCCGTCGGGCTCTGCCGTTGATGCCGCTTGACCATGTTGACGCCGCGCACCAGCGCGCGGCCGTCGTCGCGGCGCACCTCGATGACCTCGCCGGTGCGGCCCTTGTCGCGGCCCGTGATCACGATCACGGTGTCGCCCTTTTTGATGCGCGCCGCCATCACAGCACCTCCGGCGCGAGCGAAATGATCTTCATGTGGTTCTTGGCGCGCAGCTCGCGCGGCACCGGGCCGAAAATGCGGGTCCCGACCGGCTCCATCTGCGGGTTGATGAGCACCGCGGCGTTCCTGTCGAAGCGGATGACCGAACCGTCGGCGCGCTTGATGTCCTTGGCGACGCGCACGATCACCGCCTTCATCACGTCGCCCTTCTTGACGCGGCCGCGCGGGATCGCCTCCTTCACCGAGACGACGATGACGTCGCCGATGGTGGCGTATTTCCGCTTCGAGCCGCCGAGCACTTTGATGCACATGACGCGGCGTGCGCCGGAATTATCCGCGACGTCCAGGTTGGTTTGCATCTGGATCATGGTGAACTGTCCTTACGACGCTTTTTTCTCGCCGCGCACCACGGCCCAGCGCTTGAGCTTGGAGATCGGGCGGTGCTCCTCGATCCACACGAGGTCGCCGACCTTGTATTCGTTGTTCTCGTCGTGGGCGTAATACTTCTTCGAACGCCGGATGGTCTTCCCGAATATGGGATGGGCGAAGCGGCGCTCGACGCGCACCACCAGCGTCTTGTCCTGTTTGTCGCTCACCACGACGCCTTGCAGACTGCGCTTTGGCATCTTTGTCCTCTCAACTCTTCGGCGCGCGCTTCTGCTGCGCAATGGTCTTGAGCCGCGCGATATCGCGCCGCACTTCGCGCACCCGCGCGGTGTTCTCCAGCTGCCCGGTGGCGCGCTGGAAACGCAGATTGAACTGCTCTTTCTTGAGCTTGAGCACTTCGTCGTCGATCTGATCGACGGTCATTGCCCGGGCATCGGCTGCTTTCATGGCACCTACTCGCTGATCCGCTCGACGAAACGGGTCTTGATCGGCAGCTTGGCGGCGGCAAGCGTCAGCGATTCCTTCGCCACCTGCAGCGGTACGCCGTCGATCTCGAACAGAATGCGGCCCGGCTTGACCCGGGTGACCCACAATTCAACGGCCCCTTTGCCCGAGCCCATGCGCACTTCGAGCGGCTTCTTCGACACCGGCACGTCGGGGAACACGCGAATCCAGACCCGGCCGGCGCGCTTCATATGGCGGGTCAGCGCGCGGCGCGCGGCCTCGATCTGACGCGCCGTGACGCGCTCAGGCTCCATCGCCTTGAGCCCGTATTGGCCGAAAGCGAGCGTCGCCGCGCTCGTGGCGATGCCGTGAATGCGGCCCTTGTGCGCCTTGCGAAATTTCGTTCGCTTCGGTTGCAACATGACGAGTTCCTCAAACCTTCACTTGCGCTTCACGCGGCGTCGCGGCGCGGGCGGCCGCCATCACCCTCGGCCATGCGCTTGTCCTGGGCCATCGGGTCGTGCTCCATGATCTCGCCCTTGAAGATCCAGACCTTGACGCCGCAGGTGCCGTAGGTGGTGAATGCCGTCGCCACGCCGTAATCGACGTCGGCGCGCAAAGTGTGCAGCGGCACGCGGCCCTCGCGGTACCATTCCATGCGGGCGATCTCGGCGCCGCCGAGCCGGCCCGAACAATTGATGCGGATGCCGCCGGCGCCGAGCCGCATCGCCGATTGCACCGCGCGCTTCATGGCGCGGCGGAACGCGACGCGGCGCTCGAGCTGCTGCGCGATCGATTCGGCGACCAGCTGCGCGTCGAGCTCGGGCTTCCTGATCTCGACGATGTTGATGACGACGTCCGAGTCGGTCAGCGCGGCGACCTTGCGCCGCAGCTTCTCGATGTCGGCGCCCTTCTTGCCGATGACGACGCCGGGGCGGGCCGAGTGGATGGTGACGCGGCACTTCTTGTGCGGGCGCTCGATCACGATCTTGGAGACCGCCGCCTGCTTCAATTCCTTCATCAGCACCTGGCGGATCTTCATGTCCTCGTGCAGCAGCGTGCCGTAGCTCGACTTGCCGGCATACCACCGCGAATCCCAGGTGCGGTTGATGCCGAGGCGAAGCCCGATCGGATTGACTTTCTGACCCATGTCCCTCTCCGCTACGCCTGCGCCTGCGCTTCGACTTCGCGCACCACGATGGTGAGGTGCGAGAACGGCTTGAAAATCTTGCCGACGCGGCCGCGCGCGCGCGGCGAATGCCGCTTGATCACGATCGACTTGCCGACGTGAGCCTCGGCGACGACCAGATCGTCGACGTCGAGGTCGTGGTTGTTCTCGGCGTTGGCGATCGCCGATTCCAGGCACTTGCGCACGTCGCGGGCGATGCGCTTGCGCGAAAATTCCAGATCGGCGAGCGCCATCGCGACCTTCTTGCCGCGGATCAGCTGCGCCAACAGGTTGAGCTTCTGCGGACTGACCCGCAGCATGCGGGAGACCGCCTTGGCCTCGTTGTCGGCGAGCGAGCGTTCGCGCGCTTTCTTGCTCATGATCGCTCTCCCCGCCTCACGAACCGCCGCCCGCCGGCGCCGCGGCGCCGCCGCCGCCCGAACTGCGCTTGGCCTTGCGGTCGGAGGAATGGCCGTAGAACGTGCGGGTCGGCGCAAACTCGCCGAACTTGTGGCCGACCATCTCCTCGGTGACGATCACCGGGATGTGCTTCTGGCCGTTATAGACCCCGAACGACAGCCCGACGAATTGCGGCAATATGGTCGAACGCCGCGACCATATGCGGATCAAATCGTGGCGACCGGACGAGCGCGCGGTATCCGCCTTCTTGAGCAGATAGCCGTCGACGAACGGGCCCTTCCAGACTGAACGCGTCATGATCGCTCCTACTTCTTCTTCTTGCGCTCGTGGCGGCTGACCATGATGAACTTGGTCGTCGCCTTGTTCTTGCGCGTCTTCTTGCCCCGGGTCGGCTTGCCCCACGGCGTGACCGGGTGGCGGCCGCCGCGCGTGCGCCCGCCGAGCGGGTGATCGACCGGGTTCATGGTCTCGCCGCGGACATGGCCGCGCCAGCCGAGCCAGCGGTTGCGCCCGGCCTTGCCGATCGAGATGTTCATGTTGTCGGGGTTCGACACCGCGCCGACGGTGGCGAGGCAGCGGCCGTGCACCAGGCGCTGCTCGGCCGAATTGAGCCGCAGGATCACGTACTCGCCGTCACGGCCGACGATCTGGGCGTAGGTGCCGGCCGAGCGCGCGATCTGGCCGCCCTTGCCGATCTTGATCTCGATATTGTGCACCACCGTGCCGACCGGAATGCTGGCGAGCGGCATGGCATTGCCGGGCTTCACGTCGACATGCTCGCCGGCGACCACGCTGTCGCCGACCGCGAGCCGCTGCGGCGCCAGGATGTAGGCGAGCTCGCCGTCCTCGTATTTGATCAGCGCGATGAAGGCGGTGCGGTTGGGATCGTATTCCAGCCGCTCGACCTTGGCCGGCATGTCGAACTTGCGGCGCTTGAAGTCGACGATGCGGTAGGCCCGCTTGTGGCCGCCGCCGCGGTAGCGGCTGGTGATCCGGCCCGAATTGTTGCGGCCGCCGCTCGACGACTTTCCTTCGGAGAGCGCCTTGACCGGCGCGCCGGCATAAAGGCCGCTGCGATCGACCAGCACCAGCTGACGCTGGCCGGGCGTAGTCGGATTGTAATTCTTGAGTGCCATCTTAGCCCTCTTACAGCCCCGTGGTCACATCGATGCGCTGACCCTCTTCGAGGGTCACGACGGCGCGCTTCGTTTCCGACTGGAGCCCGAAGCGGCCCTTGAAGGCCTTCCACTTGCCGCGCCGACGCAGCGTGTTGACGCTCTTGACCTTGACGTCGAACAGCCGCTCGACCGCTTCCTTGATCTGCGGCTTGGTCGCGGTGAGCGCGACCTTGAAGATGACTTTGGAGTGCTCCGACGCGTTCGTCGCCTTCTCGGTGATGACCGGCGCGAGGATCACGTCGTAATGGCGCGGATCTTTGGTGCTCATTTGAATCGCGCCTCCAGCGCATCGACCGCGGCGCGGGTCAGCACCAGGGTGTGGCGGCGCAGCATGTCGTAGACGTTGATGCCGGCGACCGGCAGCACGTCGATATTGGGAATATTGCGCGCGGCGAGCCGCACTTGCGTCCCGACCTCGGCGCCGTCGATGATCAGCGCGTTGGCGAGGCCGAGCTTCTCGAAACCCTCGCGCAGTGCCTTGGTCTTGGTCTCCTTGAGCGCCAGCGTGTCGATGACGATGAGGCCGCCGTCCTTGGCCTTGGCCGAGAGCGCGTGCCTCAGGGCCAGCGCGCGCACTTTCTTCGGCAGGCCGATCTCGTGGCTGCGCGGATGCGGGCCGAACGAGCGGCCGCCGCCGCGGAACAGATTGACCCGGGCCGAGCCGTGGCGGGCGCCGCCGGTGCCCTTCTGCCGGTACATTTTCTTGCCGGTGCGATGGATGTCGGCGCGGTTCTTCACCGCATGGGTGCCGGCTTGGCGCTTGGCGAGCTGCCACACCACGCAGCGATGAATGAGATCCTGGCGCGGCTCGAGCCCGAAAATGGCGTCGGACACCGTCACCGAGCCGGCTTCGCCGCCGGAAAGCGTCGTGACCTTCAGTTCCATATCACGCGCCCTCCCTCACCTCGGACGCAGCCGCGGTCGCGGCTTCGGCGAGCTTGAACTTGCCGGGCTTCGGCACGCCGTCCGGCAGCCGCTTCTTCACGGCGTCGCGCACCGTGATCCAGCCGCCCTTGACGCCGGGCACCGCGCCCTCGACCAGAATGAGGCCGCGCTCGACGTCGGTCTGCACGACCTTGAGATTGAGCGTGGTGACGCGGTCGACGCCCAGATGGCCGGACATCTTCTTGTTCTTGAAGGTCTTGCCCGGATCCTGGCGGCCGCCGGTCGAACCGATCGAGCGGTGCGAAATGGAAACGCCGTGCGAGGCGCGCAGGCCGCCGAAGTTCCAGCGCTTCATGCCGCCGGCCCAGCCCTTGCCGGTCGAGGTGCCGGTGACGTCGACGAACTGGCCGACGACGAAATGGTCCGCGGTGATCTCGGCGCCGACCGGAATGAGCGCGTCGTCATCGACGCGGAATTCGGCGAGCTTGCGCTTGGGCTCGACCTTGGCCACCGCGAAATTGCCGCGGTCGGCCTTGGTCGTGCGCTGCACCTTGCGCACGCCGGCGCCGAGCTGCAGCGCGACGTAGCCGTTCTTCTCTTTGGTGCGGTGCGCGACGACCTGGCAATTGGCGAGCCGCAGCACCGTCACCGGCACATGCTCGCCGGCCTCGGTGAAGAGGCGCGTCATCCCGACCTTCTGTGCGAGCACTCCGGAACGCATGGTCATTCCCTCCGCGCCTTACAGCTTGATCTCGACGTCGACGCCGGCGGCAAGATCGAGCTTCATCAGCGCATCGACGGTCTGCGGCGTCGGATCGACGATGTCGAGCAGACGCTTGTGGGTGCGCATTTCGAACTGCTCGCGGCTCTTCTTGTCGACGTGCGGCGAGCGGTTGACCGTGAATTTCTCGATCTTGGTCGGCAGCGGGATCGGTCCACGCACCTGCGCGCCGGTGCGCTTGGCGGTGTTGACGATCTCGCGCGTCGACGCATCGAGGATGCGATGGTCGAACGCCTTGAGCCGGATCCGTATGTTTTGGCCGTTCATGGTCTCTGTCTCTTTCCCGTCGCCCGCGCCGGCCGTTGCCCGCGAATGGCGAATTGCGAGTGGCGAATGGGGGTCGATCCACTCGCCATTCGCTACTCCCTATTCGCCCTACTCGACGATGCTCGCGACCACGCCGGCGCCGACGGTGCGGCCGCCTTCACGGATGGCGAAGCGCAGCTTCTCCTCCATGGCGATCGGCACGATCAGCGTCACTTCCATGGCGATGTTGTCGCCGGGCATCACCATCTCGGTGCCTTCCGGCAGCGTCACCACGCCGGTCACGTCCGTGGTGCGGAAGTAGAATTGCGGCCGGTAGTTGGTGAAGAACGGCGTGTGGCGGCCACCCTCTTCCTTGGTGAGGATGTAGGCCTCGGCCTTGAACTTGGTGTGCGGCTTCACCGAACCCGGCTTGCACAGCACCTGGCCGCGCTCGACTTCCTCGCGCTTGGTGCCGCGCAACAGGCAGCCGACATTGTCGCCGGCCTCGCCCTGGTCGAGCAGCTTGCGGAACATCTCGACGCCGGTGACGGTGGTCTTCACCGTCGGCTTGATGCCGACAATCTCGACTTCCTCGCCGACCTTGATGATGCCGCGCTCGATACGGCCGGTGCACACCGTGCCGCGGCCCGAGATCGAGAACACGTCTTCGACCGGCATCAGGAACGGCTGATCCTTCGGGCGCTCCGGCTGCGGAATGTAGTCGTCGACCGCCTTCATCAGCTCCAGGATCGCATCATGGCCGAGCTTGGGATCCTTGCCCTCGAGCGCGCACAGCGCCGAGCCCTTGATCACCGGAATCTTGTCGCCGGGGAAATTGTACTTGGACAGAAGCTCGCGGACTTCGAGCTCGACCAGCTCGAGGAGTTCCGGATCGTCCACCATGTCGACCTTGTTGAGGAACACGACCAGCGCCGGCACGCCGACCTGGCGCGCGAGCAGAATGTGCTCGCGGGTCTGCGGCATCGGGCCGTCGGCCGCGCTCACCACCAGGATCGCGCCGTCCATCTGGGCGGCGCCGGTGATCATGTTCTTCACATAGTCGGCGTGGCCCGGGCAGTCGACATGCGCATAGTGGCGCTTGGCGGTCTCGTATTCGACGTGGGCGGTGGCGATGGTGATGCCGCGCGCCTTCTCTTCCGGCGCCTTGTCGATCTGGTCGTAAGCGGTGTAAGTCGCCCCGCCGGTTTCCGCCAATACCTTGGTGATCGCCGCCGTCAACGACGTCTTGCCGTGATCGACGTGACCGATCGTGCCGATATTGCAATGCGGCTTGTTACGTTGGAATTTTTCCTTAGCCATGGGACTCTCCGTTCCGGCTCTTGATCTAACCTTGGTGACGATGGGTCAGGCGTATTTCGCCTGAACTTCCTCGGCGATGGCTTTCGGCACTTCGGCGTAGTGGTCGAATTGCATCGTGAATGTGGCGCGCCCCTGCGACATGGAGCGCAGATTGTTGACGTACGAGAACATGTTGGCGAGCGGCACCATCGCGGTGATGACGTTGGCGTTGCCGCGCATGTCCTGGCCCTGGATTTGGCCGCGCCGCGAATTGAGGTCGCCGATGACCGACCCGGTATAGTCTTCCGGCGTCACCACCTCGACCTTCATGATCGGCTCGAGCAGCACCGGGCCGGCCTTCTGCAGCGCCTCGCGCAGCGCCATGCGCGACGCGATCTCGAACGCGAGCGCCGACGAATCGACCTCGTGGAACTTGCCGTCGATGAGCGCCACCTTGAGATCGACCACCGGGAAGCCGGCGAGCGGACCCGAGCCGAGCACCGACTCCAGACCCTTCTCGACGCCGGGGATATACTCCTTCGGCACCGCGCCGCCGACGATTTCATTGTCGAACTCGAACGGCGTGCCGGGCGGCGCCGGCGTGACGACGATCTTGACGCCGGCGAACTGGCCGGAGCCGCCGCTCTGCTTCTTGTGCACGTATTCGTGCGTCACCGGCCGCGAGATCTTCTCGCGATAGGCCACCATCGGCGCGCCGATATTGGCGTCGACCTTGTAGGTGCGCTTCAAGATGTCGACCTTGATGTCGAGATGAAGTTCGCCCATGCCCTTGATGATGGTCTGGCCGGACTCCGGATCGGTGTGGACGCGGAACGACGGGTCCTCGGCCACGAGCTTCGACAAGGCGACGCCGAGCTTCTCCTGGTCGGCCTTCGACTTCGGCTCGATCGCGATCTCGATCACCGGATCGGGGAATTCCATCTTTTCCAGGATCACCGGCTTCTGCGGATCGCACAGCGTGTCGCCGGTGCGCACATCCTTGAGCCCGGCCAAGGCGACGATGTCGCCGGCATAGGCTTCCTTGATGTCTTCGCGGTTGTTGGCGTGCATCAACAGCATGCGGCCGACGCGTTCCTTGCGGTCCTTGGTCGAGTTGATCACGCCGGTGCCGCTTTCGAGCTTGCCCGAATAGATGCGGCAGAAAGTGATGGTACCGACGAACGGGTCGTCCATGATCTTGAACGCGAGCAGCGACATCGGCTCGGTATCCGACGGCAGGCGAACGACCTCGTTGCCTTTGGGATCGATGCCCTTGACCGGCGGCACGTCGACCGGCGACGGCAGATAGTCGACCACCGCATCGAGCAAGGGCTGCACGCCCTTGTTCTTGAAGGCGGAGCCGCACAGCACCGGAAAGAACGCGCTGGAAATGGTGGCCTTGCGGATGAGGCGCTTGAGCGTCGCCACGTCCGGCTCCTTGCCGTCGAGATAGGCGGCCATCACTTCGTCGTCGAGTTCGACCGCGGCTTCGATCAGCTTCTCGCGGTATTCCTTGGCCTGATCGAGCAGATCGGCCGGAATTTCCACGTCATGATACTTGGCGCCGAGCGTCTCTTCGTCCCACACCACGCCGACCATGCGCACGAGATCGATCAGTCCCTTGAACTGGTTCTCGGCGCCGATCGGCAGCTGGATCGCGACCGGCTTGGCGCCGAGGCGATCGACGATGTCCTTGAGGCACTGGAAGAAGTCCGCGCCGGTCTTGTCCATCTTGTTGCAGAACACGATGCGCGGCACGTTGTAACGATCGCCCTGGCGCCACACCGTTTCGGTCTGCGGCTCGACGCCCTGGTTGCTGTCGAGCACGCATACGGCGCCGTCGAGCACGCGCAAGCTACGCTCCACTTCGATGGTGAAATCGACGTGGCCGGGCGTGTCGATGATGTTCAGGCGCTTGCCGTTCCAGATCGCGGTGGTCGCGGCGGACGTGATGGTGATGCCGCGCTCCTGCTCCTGCTCCATCCAGTCCATCGTCGCGGCGCCTTCGTGCACCTCGCCGATCTTGTGGCTCTTGCCGGTGTAATAGAGGACGCGCTCGGTCGTGGTCGTCTTGCCGGCATCGATGTGGGCCATGATGCCGAAATTGCGATAGTCTTCGATCGGATGAGAGCGGGCCATGGGGATTTATCCTTCGCTGTCGCCGGGTTACCAGCGATAGTGCGAGAACGCACGGTTGGCTTCGGCCATGCGGTGCGTGTCTTCGCGCTTCTTGACGGCGTTCCCCCTGTTGTTCGATGCGTCGAGGAGCTCGGCTGAGAGCCGCTCCGTCATCGTTTTCTCGTTGCGCTCACGCGCGGCTGAAATGATCCAGCGGATGCCGAGCGCCTGGCGCCGCGACGTGCGGACCTCGACCGGCACCTGATAGGTCGCGCCGCCGACGCGGCGGGAGCGCACCTCGATCGACGGCATCACATTGTCGAGCGCCTGCTCGAACACCGAGATCGGATTGGTGCGGGTCTTGCCCTCGATCATGTCGAGCGCGCCGTAGACGATGCTCTCGGCGACCGACTTCTTGCCGGCATGCATCACCGAGTTCATGAACTTCGTGACCACGACGTTCGCGAATTTCGGATCCGGCAGGATCTCGCGCTTCTCTGCCTTGTGGCGGCGGGACATCGTCTAAGCTCCCATCACTTCGGTCGTTTGGCGCCGTACTTCGAACGGCGCTGTTTGCGGTTCTTGACGCCCTGGGTGTCGAGGACGCCGCGCAGGATGTGGTAGCGCACGCCCGGCAGGTCCTTGACGCGGCCGCCGCGGATCATCACCACCGAGTGCTCCTGCAAATTATGGCCCTCGCCCGGGATGTAGCCGATGACCTCGAAGCCGTTGGTCAAGCGGACCTTGGCGACCTTGCGCAAAGCCGAGTTCGGCTTCTTCGGCGTCGTCGTGTAGACGCGCGTGCAGACGCCGCGCTTCTGCGGCGACTGCTGCAGGGCCGGCACCTTCTTCTTCGCGTGCTGCGTGACCCGCGGCTTGCGAATGAGCTGATTGACCGTCGGCATCCTTTATTCCGCTCCAAGTCGGGGCTTTTAGCCCCTTTGGCCAAACCAAACTTCAGTGTTGCGGGGTTTGCGCCCCAAACCCGTGCGGAGCTCGCGCCCCAATTGCTGTCCCGGGACTGCAAACGGCCCCCGTCAATCATGACGGGGCGACGCCCAATCGGCCCGCGCGAAAACCGTTCGCGCAAAACCAAACCGCGCCACCCGCTCCCGGCGCGGAAGGCGCTTGGTCGTCGCAGAGGAGCACGGTCGATTAGGACCGCGCTCATGCTCCAATAATCTGACTTTCCGAAGTCAGAGGCAGCGTTTGAGCTTCTTACGTCGAGGCGTCGGGCCGGGTCCGGCGAAGCCTTGGAAAGCCTAAGCCTTGGAAAGCCTAAGCCTTGGAAAGCCTAAGCCTTGGAAAGCAATGACTTTCAAGACTTTAGAAGGGGCCCGGCGGGGCCGTTCCGACGAGGCGAAGCTCACCGCCTGCCGAAAAGTGTTCGCGTATCTATCGGCGCGGCACTCTGAAGTCAAGCCGATATGGGCATGAAACGACGATGGCGCAAGCACATCCGTGTCATCAGGCGGCCGGCCTTCTCAGGTTTCGGCCGCCGGATCAGCCCGGCTCCATGCCTTTGGCGCGGATGATGCGGACCGCCTCGGGAGAGGCGAGGAAAGCCACGAATTTATCGGCTGCCGCGCTGTTCGCGGTGCCGACCGCAAAGCCGGCCGAGTAGAGCACATAGTTCGTCAGCTCGGCCGGCAACGGGCCGACCAGATGGGAGCCGGCGACCGGCGCGCTCTCGATGATCTGCTGCATGCCGACCTCGGCTTCGCCATTGGCGACGACCTCGCCGACGAAACGGCCGACCGCGAACACGGTCTTGTCCTGCATTTCGCCCGCCAAACCCAGGCGTTGCAGCAGATCCGCGACGTATTCGCCGCTCGGACCTTTGCTGTAGGAGATCGACTTGGCCTGACGGAGCGCGGTTTTGAGAGCTTCGACGGTCGCGATGTCGGGCGCGGGCGCGCCCTGGCGTACCATCAAGCCGACGATCGACCGCACCGCGTCGACCACCGTGCCGGCGGCAATCTTGCCGCGATCGCTCAATTGGTCGATGGCCCAGCGCGGCAGCAGGGCGACATCGAAGACGGCGCCCTCCTCGATCTCCTTCATCGCCACGCGCGTCTGCGCGAAGCGCAGCGCGACCTTGATCCCGCTCGCCGCTTCGAACAGCGGCACGGCCTCGACCATGAACCGGCGCATGGCGCCGCCGCTCAGGACCGCGATTTCGGTCGTCATCGACAAACAGTCCCCGCCAAACGGACCGGCAAAGCGCCGTCCGGAATCGTCCTACGGTCAGCATTCGAGCAGGATTTGGCGATGAAATCGAGCGCCGGCGCCCAATGACCGTCAAGCGGCGGCAGTCTCTCACGCGCCGCGCTTCAACAACCCGAGCCGCAGCAAGCTTTCCGCCGTGGCGACGATCGCCTCGGCGTTGGAGCGCGGCGCCCAACCGAGCAGACGGCGGGCCTTGTCGTTCGTAGCGTTCTTGATCTTGCCGAGTTCCGGCGCGAACTGCCGCACCGCCGGATCGAACAACGCGGCAATGCGCACCAGCCAATCCGGCAGTTGCCGCGTCGGCACGCGCCGGGCCGCGGCGCCCATGCGGTCTTTCAGGACGCCGGCAATGTCGCGCACCGCCATGGAATCGCCGGCGAGCCCGAGAAAGCGTTCGCCCCTGGCGGCGGCGTGGGTCATGGCGCGCAGATGCAGGTCGGCGATGTCGCGCACGTCGACAATGCCAAAATAAAGCCGCGGGCAGCCGGGCACGGCGCCGTCCATCAGGCGCTGGATCAGGAGGATCGACGGGGAAAAATCCGGCCCCAGCACCGGGCCGAGCACGACCACGGGATTGACGACCGCAAGCTCGAGGCCGCCGCCCTCGCGGGCGATGAAGTCCCAGGCCGCCCGTTCGGCCAAGGTTTTGGATTTGGCATAGGCGCCGACGCCGGCGTCGACGTTCGTCCAGGTCGTTTCGTCGAACGGTTCCCGCCGCGGCGCGTGGCCATAGCCGATCGCGGCAAACGACGAGGTCAAGACCACGCGCTTGACGCCCGCTTCGCGCGCGGCCCGCAGGACACGCAGCGCGCCGTCGCGCGCGGGAATGATCAGATCGTCCTCATTCTTGGGCGCGCCGGGAGCGATCGGCGAAGCCACATGGAGGACGTAGTCGCAACCGGCCACGGCCTGCGGCCAGCCGGCATCGCCGTCGAGATTGGCGGCGACGAACGATAGCTGGTCGCCCGGCGCGGCGCCGCCCGCCTCGAGCATGGCGCGGACGTCGCCCTCGCGCGCGAGGCTCCGCACCGTGGTGCGCACCTGATGGCCCGCGGCCAGAAGCTGCAGGATGCAATGGCTGCCGATGAAGCCCGAGCCGCCCGTGACCAGAATTATGCTCATGGTCGCCTCCCCGGGCTACGAAAAAGGGCCGCCAAAGGCGGCCCTTCAATTTCGTGAACGGCGCAGCGCCTACTCCGCCGCCGGCAACGCTGCCGGCTCCGGAGCGGCCTCGGCCTTCACCGCGGCCTCCTTCGCGCGCTCGGCGAGAATGAGCGCGTCGCGCTTGATGGCGACTTCGCGCAGCCGGTTCATCATGGCGCCGGTGCCGGCCGGGATCAGGCGGCCGACGATGACGTTCTCCTTGAGGCCGTCGAGCGTATCGGCCTTGCCCGCCACCGCGGCCTCGGTGAGCACGCGCGTCGTCTCCTGGAACGAAGCCGCGGAGATGAACGAGCGCGTCTGCAGCGACGCCTTGGTGATGCCGAGCAGCACCGGGTGCGCGGTCGCCGGCTTCTTGCCTTCCTCGGCCGCCCGGACGTTGACCTCGTCGAACTCGACCTTGTCGACCTGCTCGCCCTGAATGAGGTCGGTCTCGCCCGAATCGTCGATCTCGACCTTCTGCAGCATCTGGCGGACGATCACCTCGATGTGCTTGTCGTTGATCGCCACGCCTTGCAGTCGATAGACGTCCTGGATCTCGTTGACGAGGTAGCCCGCGAGCTCCTCGACGCCCTTGATCGCCAGGATGTCGTGCGGCGCCGGGTTGCCTTCGACGATGAAGTCGCCCTTCTCGATGACGTCGCCGTCCTGCAGGTGGATGTGCTTGCCCTTGGGGACGAGGTACTCCCTCGGCTCCTCGGACCCGTCGTTCGGTTCGATCGTGATGCGCCGCTTGTTCTTGTAGTCGCGGCCGAACCGCACGGTGCCGGAGATTTCCGCGATCACCGCGGACTCCTTCGGCCGCCGCGCCTCGAACAGCTCGGCGACACGCGGCAGACCGCCGGTGATGTCGCGCGTCTTGGCGCTTTCGGTCGGGATGCGGGCGATCACGTCCGCCGCCCTCACCTTGGCGCCGGGATCGACCGAGATGATGGCGTCGACCGCCAGCATGTAGCGGGCGTCGCCGCCGCGGCTGAGCTTGAGGATTTTCCCATCCTTGCCCTTGATCACCAGGGCGGGACGCAGGTCCTGCTGGCCGCGGGCCGAGCCGGAGCGCCAATCGATCACCATGCGCTTGGCGATGCCGGTCGATTCGTCGAGCGTCTCGGTCATCGACTGACCTTCGACCAGGTCCTCGAAGCCGACCACGCCTTCGAGCTCGGTGAGGATCGGGCGGGTGTAGGGATCCCATTCGGCGATGCGCTCGCCGCGCTTGATGTGCTGGCCGTCTTCGACCTTGAGCCGCGCGCCGTACTGGATGCGGTGCACCGCCCGCTCGGTGCCGTCCGGATCGGTGACGGCGACGATCAGGTTGCGCCCCATCGCGATCAGGTCGCCGTCCGAATTGCGGGCGACGTTGAGGTTCTTGATCTTGACGGTGCCTTCGAAGTTCGACTCCACGAACGACTGCTCGGAGATCTGCGCCGCGCCGCCGATGTGGAACGTGCGCATGGTGAGCTGCGTGCCCGGCTCGCCGATCGACTGCGCCGCGATGACGCCGACCGCCTCGCCCATGTTGACGGGCGTGCCGCGGGCGAGATCGCGCCCGTAGCATTTGCCGCAGACGCCGGGCTGGGTGTTGCAGGTCAGGACCGAGCGGATCTTGATCTCCTGCACGCCGGCGGTGACCAGCTTGTCGACGTCGGCCTCGCCGAGCAGCGTGCCGTTGGCGACCAGGAGTTCGTTCGAGTTCGGATCGCGCACGTCCTCGGCCGTGGTGCGGCCGAGGATGCGGCTCGCCAGCGAGGCGACGACGGTGCCGGCATCGATGATGGCGCGCACCTTGATGCCGCGCGTACTGCCGCAGTCCTCCTCGGTGATGATGCAGTCCTGCGCCACGTCGACCAGACGCCGCGTCAGATAGCCGGAGTTGGCGGTCTTGAGCGCGGTGTCGGCGAGGCCCTTGCGGGCGCCGTGGGTCGAGTTGAAGTACTCGAGCACCGAGAGGCCTTCCTTGAAGTTCGAGATGATCGGGCTCTCGATGATCTCGCCCGAGGGCTTGGCCATCAGGCCGCGCATGCCGGCGAGCTGACGCATCTGCGCCGGCGAACCGCGCGCGCCGGAATGCGCCATCATGTAGATCGAGTTGACCTGGGCTTCGGCGCCCTTCTCGGTCGCGGGCTTCGCGGTCGAGATTTCCTTCATCATCGCTTCGGCGATCTTCTCGGTGCACTTCGACCAGGCGTCGACCACCTTGTTGTACTTCTCGCCCTGGGTGATCAGGCCGTCATTGTATTGCTGCTCGAAGTCCTTGACCTGCTCGCGGGTGTCTTCGACGATTTTCTTCTTGGTGTGCGGCACCACCATGTCGTCCTTGCCGAACGATATGCCGGCCTTGAAGGCGTGGTGGAAGCCGAGCGCCATGACGCGGTCGCAGAAGATCACCGTCTCCTTCTGCCCGCAGTGGCGGTAGACGGTGTCGATCATCCCGGAGATTTCGCGCTTCGTCATCAGCTTGTTGACGAGGTCGAACGGCGTCTTGGCGAGCTTCGGCAGCACCGAGCCGAGAATGACGCGGCCCGGCGTCGTGTCGTACCAGCGCGTCACCGGCTTGCCGTCCTCGCCGATGCCTTCCCAGCGGTATTTGATCTTGCTGTGCAGGCTGACGGCCTTTTCGTGCAAGGCGAGGTCGATCTCGGCCATGTTGCCGAACAGCTTGGGCTTTTCGCCCTCCACGGCGTCGCGGACGATCGACAGATAGTAGAGGCCGAGCACGATGTCCTGCGACGGCACGATGATCGGCGCGCCGTTCGCGGGATGCAGGATGTTGTTGGTCGACATCATGAGGACGCGCGCTTCGAGCTGCGCCTCGAGCGACAGCGGCACGTGCACCGCCATCTGGTCGCCGTCGAAGTCGGCGTTGAAGGCCGAGCAGACCAGCGGATGGAGCTGGATCGCCTTGCCTTCGATCAAGACCGGCTCGAACGCCTGAATGCCGAGCCGATGCAGCGTCGGCGCGCGGTTGAGCAGCACCGGATGCTCGCGGATCACCTCGTCGAGGATGTCCCAAACCTCCGGCTTCTCCTTCTCGACGAGCTTCTTCGCCTGCTTCACCGTGGTCGACAGGCCCTTGGCGTCGAGCCGCGAATAGATGAACGGCTTGAACAGTTCGAGCGCCATCTTCTTCGGCAGGCCGCACTGGTGCAGCTTCAATTCGGGGCCGACCACGATGACCGAGCGGCCGGAATAGTCGACGCGCTTGCCGAGCAGGTTCTGCCGGAAGCGGCCCTGCTTGCCCTTGAGCATGTCGGCGAGCGACTTCAGCGGCCGCTTGTTGGCGCCGGTGATGACGCGGCCGCGGCGGCCGTTGTCGAACAAAGCGTCGACCGCCTCCTGCAGCATCCGCTTCTCGTTGCGGATGATGATGTCGGGCGCGCGCAGCTCGATCAGGCGCTTGAGCCGGTTGTTGCGGTTGATGACGCGCCGGTAGAGGTCGTTGAGGTCGGACGTGGCGAAGCGGCCGCCGTCGAGCGGCACCAGCGGCCGCAGATCGGGCGGAATGACCGGCACGTGCGTGAGGATCATCCATTCCGGCTTGTTGCCGGACTGCACGAATGCCTCGATCAGCTTGAGCCGCTTGGCGAGCTTCTTCGGCTTGAGTTCCGAGGTCGATTCCGCGATCTCGACGCGGAGATCCGCCGCGATCTTTTCCAGATCGAGCGCCTTGAGCATCTCGCGGATCGCTTCGGCGCCGATCATGGCGGTGAAGCTGTCGGCGCCGAACTGATCCTGCGCCTTGACGTACTCGTCCTCGGACAGGAGCTGACGGTCCTTGAGCGGGGTCAGGCCCGGCTCGAGCACGATGTAGTATTCGAAATAGAGGATGCGCTCGAGGTCCTTGAGCGTCATGTCGAGCAGGAGGCCGATGCGCGAGGGCAGCGACTTCAGGAACCAGATGTGCGCGACCGGCGCGGCCAATTCGATATGGCCCATGCGCTCGCGCCGCACCCGCGACAACGTCACTTCGACCGAGCACTTCTCGCAGATGATGCCCTTGTACTTCATGCGCTTGTACTTGCCGCACAAGCACTCGTAGTCCTTGATCGGCCCGAAGATGCGCGCGCAGAACAGGCCGTCGCGCTCGGGCTTGAAGGTGCGGTAGTTGATGGTCTCCGGCTTTTTGATCTCGCCGTAGGACCAGGACAGAATCTTGTCGGGGCTCGCGATCGAAATCCGGATCTGGTCGAACACCTGAGCCGGCGCCTGCGGGCTGAAAAGATTCATGATTTCTTGGTTCATCGTCTTCTCCTCGACGCCGTTGGAGTTTTTTGCTCCGCGGGTCGGTTAAACTCTGCCTATCTTCCCTCCCCCTGAAAGGGGGAGGGCGGGGTGGGGTCAGCGGCCTCAACGCTGTGCCAGCGTCGAACACTTAACCCCCACCCGCATCGCTTCGCTCGCGTCCTCCCCCGTGAACGGGGGAGGAACGACAATCACTCCGCCGCCTCGGCGACGCCGTCACCGCGCTGCTGCTTGGAATTGTGCAGGTCGACGTTCAATCCGAGCGAGCGCATTTCCTTGACCAGCACGTTGAAGGATTCCGGAATACCGGCCTCGAACGTGTCGTCGCCGCGCACGATCGCCTCGTACACCTTGGTGCGGCCGGCGACGTCGTCGGACTTCACCGTCAGCATTTCCTGCAGCGTGTAGGCGGCGCCGTAGGCTTCGAGCGCCCACACCTCCATTTCGCCGAAGCGCTGGCCGCCGAACTGCGCCTTGCCGCCCAACGGCTGCTGGGTGACGAGGCTGTAGGGGCCGATCGAGCGGGCGTGGATCTTGTCGTCCACCAGATGGTGCAGCTTGAGCATATAGATGTAGCCCACCGTCACCTTGCGGTCGAAGGTATCGCCGGTGCGTCCGTCGAACAGCGACACCTGCCCGGAATGGTCGAGGCCGGCGAGATCGAGCATGTGCTCGATGTCGGCTTCCTTGGCGCCGTCGAACACCGGCGTCGCGATCGGCACGCCGTGACGCAGATTGTGGCCGAGCTCCAGAAGGCCCTTCTCGTCGAGCGACTTGATGGTCTCCTCCTCGCCATACACCTTCTTCAGAATCTCCTTCAGCGGCTTGATGTCCTTCTTGCCCTGATAGAGATCGACGGCATGGCCGATCTTGAGGCCGAGGCCGGCGCAGGCCCAGCCGAGATGGGTCTCGAGAATCTGCCCGACATTCATGCGGCTCGGCACGCCGAGCGGATTGAGCACGATGTCGACCTGGGTGCCGTCGGCGAGGAACGGCATGTCCTCGATCGGCACGATCTTCGACACCACGCCCTTGTTGCCGTGGCGGCCGGCCATCTTGTCGCCGGGCTGGATCTTGCGCTTCACCGCGACGAAGACCTTGACCATCTTCATCACGCCGGGCGGCAGTTCGTCGCCGCGCTGCAGCTTCTCGACCTTGTCGAGGAAACGCTGCTCGAGCCGCTTCTTCGATTCGTCGTACTGCTTCCGGATGGCTTCGATCTCCGCCATGATCTTGTCGTTGGGCGAAGCGAACATCCACCATTGCGAGCGCGGATATTCGTCGAGGATCGCGCGGCTGATCTTGGTGTCCTTCTTGAACCCCTTCGGACCGGCGATGCCCTGACGGCCTTCCAGAAGTTCGGCGAGGCGGCCATAGACGTTGCGGTCGAGGATCGCCTGCTCGTCGTCGCGGTCCTTGGCGAGCCGCTCGATCTCTTCGCGCTCGATGGCGAGCGCGCGCTCGTCCTTCTCGACGCCGTGGCGGTTGAACACGCGCACCTCGACGACGGTGCCCTGCACGCCGGGCGGCACCCGCAACGAGGTGTCGCGCACGTCGGAGGCCTTCTCGCCGAAGATGGCGCGCAGGAGCTTTTCCTCCGGCGTCATCGGGCTTTCACCCTTCGGCGTGATCTTGCCGACCAGAATGTCGCCGGCGCGGACCTCGGCGCCGATATAGACGATGCCGGCCTCGTCGAGATTCTTCAGCGTCTCTTCCGAGACGTTGGGAATGTCGCGGGTGATTTCTTCCGGCCCGAGCTTGGTGTCGCGCGCCATCACCTCGAATTCCTCGATGTGGATCGAGGTGAAGACGTCGTCCTTGACGATGCGCTCGGACAGCAGGATCGAGTCCTCGAAGTTGTAGCCGTTCCACGGCATGAAGGCGACGAGGACGTTCCGGCCGAGCGCGAGCTCGCCGAGCTCGGTCGAGGGACCGTCGGCGATGATGTCGCCCTTCTTGACCTGATCGCCCACTTTCACCAGCGGCCGCTGGTTGATGCAGGTGTTCTGGTTCGAGCGCTGGAACTTCATCAGCCGGTAGATGTCGACGCCCGGCTTGGTCGGATCCGGCTCGTCGGTGGCGCGGATGACGATACGGGTGGAGTCGACCTGATCGACGCTGCCGGTCCGGCGCGCGGCGATGGCCGCGCCGGAATCGCGGGCGACCACGCCTTCCATGCCGGTGCCGACGAACGGCGCCTCGGCGTGGACCAGCGGCACCGCCTGACGCTGCATGTTGGAACCCATGAGCGCGCGGTTGGCGTCGTCGTTCTCGAGGAACGGAATGAGCGCCGCCGCCACCGAAACCAGCTGCTTCGGCGACACGTCCATGAAGTCCACCTTGTCCGGCGGAATGAGCTGCACGTCGCCGGCATGGCGCACGACGACCAAGTCATCCGTGAAGCGGCCCTTGGCGTCGATGACCGAATTGGCCTGCGCGACGGTGTAGCGGCCCTCCTCCATCGCCGAGAGATAGATCACCTCGTCGGTGACGCGGCCGTCCTTGACCTTGCGATAAGGCGTTTCGACGAAGCCGTATTTGTTGACGCGCGCATAGGTCGCGAGCGAGTTGATCAGGCCGATATTCGGCCCTTCCGGCGTCTCGATCGGGCAGATGCGGCCATAGTGCGTCGGATGCACGTCGCGCACCTCGAAGCCGGCGCGCTCGCGGGTGAGACCGCCCGGCCCGAGCGCCGAGAGCCGGCGCTTGTGGGTGATCTCGGACAGCGGGTTGGTCTGGTCCATGAACTGCGAGAGCTGCGAGGAGCCGAAGAACTCGCGCACCGCCGCCGCCGCCGGCTTGGCGTTGATCAGATCCTGCGGCATCACCGTGTCGATATCGACCGAGGACATGCGCTCCTTGATCGCGCGCTCCATGCGCAGCAGCCCGACGCGGTACTGGTTCTCCATCAATTCGCCGACCGAGCGCACCCGGCGGTTGCCGAGATGGTCGATGTCATCGATCTCGCCCTTGCCGTCGCGCAGATCGACCAGCGTGCGGATCACCGAAATGATGTCTTCCTTGCGCAGGATGCGCATGGTGTCCGGCGCATCGAGATCGAGCCGCATGTTCATCTTGACGCGGCCGACCGCGGAGAGGTCGTAGCGTTCGGAATCGAAGAACAGCGAATGGAACATCGCCTGCGCGGTGTCGATGGTCGGCGGCTCGCCCGGACGCATGACGCGATAGATGTCGAACAGCGCGTCCTCGCGCGTCATGTTCTTGTCGACCGCGAGCGTGTTGCGGATATAGGCGCCGACATTGACGTGATCGATGTTGAGGAGCGGCAGCTCCTTGTAGCCTTCCTCGATCAGCGCCTTGAGATTCTTCTCGGTGATCTCCTCGCCGGCCTCGGCGTGGATTTCGCCGGTCTTGGGATTGACGAGGTCCTCGGCGATGTACTGGCCGATCAGTTCGTCGTCGGCGAGCCGCAGCGCCTTGAGGCCCTTCTCGGCGAGCTGGCGCGCCTGGCGCACCGTGAGCTTCTTGCCGGCCTCGAGCACGACCTTGCCGGTGTCGGCGTCGACGAGATCGTTGATCGCCTTGTAGCCGCGCAGCCGGTTGGCGTCGAACGGCACGCGCCAGCCGTCCTTGGTGCGCTTGTAGGACACCTGCTTGTAGAAGGTGTTGAGGATCTCCTCGCCGCTCATGCCGAGCGCGTAGAGGAGCGAGGTGACCGGGATCTTGCGCCGCCGGTCGATGCGCGCGAACACGATGTCCTTGGCGTCGAACTCGATGTCGAGCCAGGAGCCGCGATAGGGAATGATGCGGGCGGCGAACAGGAGCTTGCCCGAGGAATGCGTCTTGCCCTTGTCGTGATCGAAGAACACGCCGGGCGAGCGGTGCATCTGCGAGACGATGACGCGCTCAGTGCCGTTGACGACGAAGGTGCCGTTGTTGGTCATGAGCGGAATGTCGCCCATGTAGACGTCCTGCTCCTTGATGTCCTTGACCGATTTGGCACCGGTCTCTTCGTCGACATCGAACACGATGAGCCGCAGCGTCACCTTGAGCGGCGCGGCGTAGGTCATGCCGCGCTGGCGGCACTCGTCGACGTCGTATTTCGGCGCTTCGAACTCGTACTTGACGAATTCGAGCATCGACGTCGAGGAGAAGTCGGAAATCGGGAATACCGACTTGAACACGGCCTGCAGGCCCTCATTGGGCCGGCCGCCCTGCGGCTCCTGCACGAGCAGGAATTGGTCGTAGGACGCCTTCTGAACCTCGATGAGGTTCGGCATCTCCGCGACTTCTTCGATTTTTCCGAAAAACTTCCGTACGCGCTTGCGACCGATAAACGTCTGCGCCATTCTGTCCTCTCGCTCAATCGAACCATCGGGCCTGGCCGCCCGGGTCATGAAGCGCTCGAGTGCTTAAGTCACCGTCTAGGTTGGGAAGCGCCCAGTCGGTAAGCTAAGTACTTAAGTTCGCTGCAGTTCATGCACCGCTCGGCTCAAACCATCGCTCGAGCCCCGGACGCGCGCTGATCGCGAGCCGAAGGGCTTCGAGGTCTCGTGGCGATCAAGGCGACTCTCCAGAGGGCCGCAATCCATCGCGACCGTCGGGACAGGCGTCGAAACCGCCTATTTATCGTGATTCGGCAGAAACTCCCGAATCACTTTCATACGCCCGCAATGCGTGGCAATTCCGGGACTTAAGTACCGAAATCACGGATTTCCACCGTTTCCGCACATTATTTTTCGGCAATTCGCGCCGCAGCGGCCGCACTTCCCTTTGTCGTCATGGCCGGGGTTGTCTCGGCCATTTGGTGTGTTTGACCTCAAGATCCCCGGATCGCGCGCGGCGTCGCCTCGCCCGTCCGGGGATGTCTCTTAAGTAAGCACGGCTTACTTAAGCTCAACCTTGGCGCCAACCTTTTCGAGCTGGGCCTTGAGCTTGGCGGCGTCGTCCTTGTTGACGCCCTCCTTGACCGGCTTGGGCGCGCCCTCGACCAGGTCCTTGGCCTCCTTGAGGCCGAGGCCGGTGATGGCCCGCACTTCCTTGATGACCTCGATCTTCTTGTCGCCGGCCGCCGCGAGCACGACCGTGAACTCGGTCTTCTCTTCGGCCGCCGGAGCTGCGGCAGCCGCGGGACCCGCCGCAACCGCGACCGCGGCCGCCGCTGAGACGCCCCACTTCTCTTCCAGGAGCTTCGCCAGTTCGGCCGCCTCGAGCACGGTGAGGCTCGACAGGTCGTCCACGATTTTCTGCAAATCAGCCATAGTTCTCGTCCTTCGGTTCTAACCTTGATGATGAGGGGGCTTGTTTCAAGCCGCTACGCTTTCGCCGCTCTTGGAGGCATAGGCCTGCACGACCCGGGCGACTTTCGCGCCAGGGGCGTTGACCACCTGCGCGACTTTTGTCGCCGGCGCCACGATGAGGCCGACGATCTTCGCCCGAAGCTCGTCGAGCGAGGGCAAGGTCGCGAGCGCCTTGACGCCGTTCGGATCGAGCGCAGTCTTGCCCATCGCTCCGCCGAGGATGACGAACTTCTCGTTCGTCTTGGCGAAGTCGACGGCGACCTTCGGCGCCGCGACCGGATCGCCGGAAAAGGCGATCAGGGCCGGCCCCTTGAGCAGAGGCGCGATCGACGCGACGTCGCTGCCTTCAAGAGCGATCTGGGCGAGGCGGTTTTTCGCGACCTTCACGCTGGCGCCCGCTTGCTTCATCTGCCGACGCAGAGTCTGCATCTGGGCCACCGTGAGGCCGGCGTAATGAGCAACGACGACGACCTTGGTGGTCTTAAAAACCTCGCCAAGGGCGCCGACAAGCTCAGCTTTTGCCGCGCGATCCAATTGAGCTCTCTCCGGTTGGCGGTCCGTTGTTTAAGCGGGAGCCGCCGGGTTGCTACCCGCCGCCCGCTTGGGACGCGCCGACATCGATCGACGAGCCTTTAGCAGGACGACGTTTTCGTACACCCTGCCCACCCGGCGCAATCGCTCCGGGCCGTCGAGATCAGAACCGAGGACCACACCGTTCCCAGCCCCCGCATGCAAGGGGGGAAGCAGTGGGGGAACCTAGAGTCTTCACCCGTCTGTGCAGGTTTTCTCGATTAAGCCGTTGCCGGCACCTGCAGTCTCGGACAGGAAACGCGCCCGCAATCGCCACTAAGCTGTTCCGCCCCTAGGAAAATCCACGCAGGATCGACGTAAGGGAGACGTTGCTCACCGGGTTTTGAGAAGCGCGCAAAGACGCGCCGGCAAACGTAAGCCGGCACGTCCATGACCTTGTTTAGCGGCTGACAGCCACTTTGCCAAGCCCCATTTGTCGAAGCTGCCAGCGCCGTGTTTCCCGGATGCAGTGCGGCGCGAAGTGCTGCACTGCTGATCCGGGATCGTCACGAGCACGGAGTTTCCGAAGGTCCCGGTTCTGCAGCGCATCACTGCGTGCTGCGCTGCGCCCGGGAAACGCACTTAAACCTATTGCTGCGGGCCGACGAACAGGCTTGCCGGCTCGACCTTCACCCCCGGCCCCATCGACGAGGAGATGGCGACGCGGTTGATGAAGTGACCCTTGGCGCCAGCCGGCCGCGATTTCTGCACGGCGTCGGCGAAGGCGCGGATGTTCTCGACGAGCTTATCGGCGCTGAACGAGGCCTTGCCGACGCCGGCCTGCACGATGCCGGCCTTTTCGACCCGGAACTCGACCGAGCCGCCCTTGGCGCCTTTGACGGCGGTGGTCACGTCCATGGTCACGGTGCCGACCTTGGGGTTCGGCATCAGACCGCGCGGCCCCAAAACCTTGCCGAGGCGGCCGACCAGCGGCATCAGATCGGGCGTGGCGATGACGCGATCGAAGTCGATCGCACCGCCCTGCACCTTCTCGACCAGATCCTCGGCGCCGACCACGTCGGCGCCGGCGGCCTTCGCCTCGTCGGCCTTGACGCCGCGGGCGAACACCGCGACGCGCTGGGTGCGGCCGGTGCCGTTCGGCAGCGTCACCACGCCGCGCACCATCTGATCGGCGTGACGCGGATCGACGCCGAGATTCATCGCGACCTCGATGGTCTCGTCGAACTTCGCCTTAGCGCGGTCCTTGACCATCTTCACCGCTTCAGACAGCGGATAAAGCTTCTGGCGGTCGATGCCCTCGCGCGCCGCGGTCGTGCGTTTGCCAAGCGTGCCAAGCGTGCTCATGCCTTCACCTCGAGACCCATGGAGCGGGCGGAGCCCTCGATCATGCGCATTGCCGCTTCGACGGTATCGCAGTTCAAGTCCTTCATCTTCTTCTCGGCGATCTCGCGCACCTGCGCCTTCGTCACCGCGCCGGCAACGTCGCGGCCCGGCGTCTTCGAGCCGCTTTGCAGGTTCGCTGCCTTTTTGAGGAAGTGCGACACCGGCGGGGTGCGCAGTTCGAACGTGAAAGAACGATCCGCATAGACCGTGATGGTCACGGGGATCGGGGCGCCCTTCTCCAATTGCTGGGTCTGGGCGTTGAACGCCTTGCAGAACTCCATGATGTTGAGGCCGCGCTGGCCGAGCGCGGGACCGATCGGGGGCGACGGATTGGCCGCCCCCGCCGGCACCTGCAGCTTGACGTATCCGGTGATTTTTTTCGCCATGCTCTACTCCTGTCAGTGGTGCGGTTATCGACGGCTGGCGACCGCCTCACCTCCCACGTGGTTTTCACTATCTTAGTAGCCCTCTCCCGCTTGCGGGGGAGGGTTGGGAGGGGGCTTAGCTTACGTATGCGGTGAAGACTTGCCCCCTCCCCGCTTCGCTTCGCTCGCGACCTCCCCCGCAAGCGGGGGAGGAAAACCTTTACAACTTCTCCACCTGCCCGAACTCCAGCTCGACCGGCGTGGCGCGGCCGAAGATCGAGACCGCGACCTTGAGCCGCGAACGGCCCTCGTCGACCTCCTCCACCGTGCCGTTGAACGAGGCGAACGGCCCGTCCGACACCCGCACCTGCTCGCCCACTTCGAACGACACCGACGGCTTCGGCCGCTCGATGCCCTCCTGGACCTGATGCAGGATGCGCTCGGCCTCGGCGTCCGACAGCGGCATCGGCTTGTTGTCGGAACCGAGGAAGCCGGTCACCTTCGGCGTGTTCTTGATGAGGTGATAGGCCTCGTCCGTCATCTCCATCTTCACCAGGACGTAGCCCGGAAAGAATTTGCGCTCGGCGTCGACTTTGCGGCCGCGCCGCACCTCGACCACCTTCTCCTTCGGGACCAGGATTTCCTCGAACAGCTGCGACAGGCCGCGCTGCTTCGCCTGCTCCCGGATCGATTCCGCCACCTTGTTCTCGAAATTCGAGTAGGCGTGGACCGCGTACCACCGGTTGGTCATGTCATGAATTCCGCATCATCAATGTGTGCGCTCGTGAACTGCAAAATTCTCAGGAGTTGATGCCGAGCAGGAGGCCGACGGCGATCCGCATGGCCTGATCGGCGAGCAGGAAAAAGACCGAAGCGACGGCGACCATCACGAACACCATGATGGTGGTGACGGTGGTCTCCTTGCGCGTCGGCCAGGTGACCTTCTGCGCCTCGGCCCGCACCTCCTGCAGGAACTTGAATGGGTCGATCTTCGGCATTGCTTTCAAGGTTTCCGTCGTCGCTTTCGAGCCTACTTGCCCCTTTACCGGCGGCCCGTCCGGCCTTACCGAGCCCAGTAAATGGCAATATTCCCCCGCCGCTTGGATCAACCAGCGATCCAACGGCGCGGGGATAGAACCAGGAGCGACTAGACTTTCATCTGGTTTCGCCGCGCCTAGCCACGATTAGGCCGCCCGGCGGGCTCGCTCAAAGGCCACACATACGGTCTACGGAGATGGTGGTCAAGGGATCGGTGCAATTGTGGATCCGCGGTGGATCCGCGAACGGCGTGTGCCGGATTTACCTTGAATTCGACGCTGGAACCGGCAGACTGCGGTTGCTTGGTACCGGGGATCGTAGTCCAGGCGTAGCGTGCGTCAGCCGCGGCCCGATTGGTTGTTTTCCGGGCCTTCGTTGGGCATTTCATGCTGACAAAGACCCCAGTCTCGGAGCTGCCTTTATGGTTTGCCCGCACGCGGGCGGTACCGACTTTCGGCATCGCCTGCGGTGTCCTGGTGGCCGTCACCGCGTTACGGCTCGTTGGGCTGCATTATTCCACGCTCGATCTTTATGTCGACGAGGCCCAGTATTGGATTTGGTCGCGGGAACTCGCGTTCGGTTATGAGTCCAAGCCGCCGCTGATCGCCTGGATCATTTCTGCCGCGACGCAGGTCTGCGGCGATGCGGAAGCCTGCGTCCGTGCGCCGGCACCCATCATTTATCTTGCCTCCAGCCTCGTCATCTATGCGCTCGCCCGCGCGCTCTATGATGCGCGGGTGGCGTTTTGGGCGGCGTTGTCGTTCGGACTTGCGATCGGCGTGGCGTTTTCGGCCCGCATCATCTCGACCGACCTGCCGCTGTTGTGCTGTTGGGCATTGGCGTTGCTTGCCTACGTGAAGCTGTTGTCGAGCCACCGCTGGCGCTGGGCGATCCTGCTGGGTGCCTCGATCGGCCTTGGATTGCTGGCGAAATACGCGATGATCTATTTCCTGCTTGGCGTCGCGCTCGCCGCTGCACTCGACCGCGACGCGTGGCGTCTCCTGGGCACGGCGCGCTTCTGGCTTGCGATCGCGGTCGCCGCGCTCGTGATCGCACCCAACTTGGCGTGGAATTTCGAACACAGGCTGGCCACGTTCCAGCAGACCCACGATAACATCATGAGCGACGGCCTGAATCTCGACGCCGTGCGCGCCCTGGCGTTCATCGGTTCGCAGTTCGGCATCCTCGGCCCGATCCTGTTCGCCGTTCTGCTCGCAGCAATTGCCCTTGTCGGTTCTTCCAAAATCACGCGCGCCGACCGCTTGATGATCGCGTTTGCGATCCCGCCCTTGGCGCTGATTACCGCCATCGGCCTCGTCTCTCACGCCAACGCCAATTGGGCGGTGACGTCGTTCATCTCCGGTACCGTGGTCGCGGTCGCGCTGTTGGTGCGGCGTCGAGCGTGGAAGTGGTTGGCCGCAAGCATTGCATGCGGCGTCATCGCGCAAGCGGCATTGCTCGCCGGCGACACCATGGCGATGCGGGTGCACGTCGCGTTTCTGGACGACGAGGACGGCAACGGGGATCCCTACAACCGAACGCTGGGCTGGCGCTCGTTCAGCGAGGAAGCCGGAGGATTGGCGCGGCGCGTGGGCGCGAAAGCGATCATCGGAGTAAGCCGGGAGGAAGTTGCCGCGCTGCGCTATTATTGGCGCGACCAGCCTGAGCAGATTCTCGCCTGGCCGGTGCCGGGCGATCATTTCGGACTTGCGCCCGCTCTCACCGAGACCGCGCCCCAGCCACTGCTGTACGTGAGCAAGATCGCCCGGAAAGACGAACTGGTGTTTTGCTTTGCAAGCGTCGAGCCGTTCGCGAAGCTTGTCACGCCGACCGGCCCGACGACCCGTCGCAGTTATGTCGTCGCCAAGCTCGACGGCTTTCGTGGTCCGATCGAGCCGCCGTGTCGGTGAACGAGGCGTTTGAAGCGGGGTTCCGCCGCTTCCGGCCCGTGGTGGCGCCTAGCGGTGGCAGGAGTGGAGGGACTCGAACCCCCAACCCCCGGTTTTGGAGACCGGTGCTCTAGCCAGTTGAGCTACACTCCTAGACGGCCCGTTTCATGCCCGTTAGCGCGCCGCAAGGCAAGTGCGGCGAGGCGTCCGCCTTCGCCGAGGCTTCGGCGGACAACCTACGCTGCTTCGCAGCGTAGGCGGCCTGCCAACCGAAGCTGCGAAGCAGCGTAGGTTGGAGCGGGTGAAGGGAATCGAACCCTCGTCATAAGCTTGGAAGGCTTCTGCTCTACCATTGAGCTACACCCGCGCCGGCTGCCGAACTTATGGCAAGAGCGGCAGAATACAACACCGGCGGAGTAACGCGACCGCCGGCGCGGCGCAAGCGCCAGCGCGCGAGAAAAGCCCGGTGAGCGAACGTCCGCGGACGGGACGCAGGCTTTCGACCCGGTCTGCACACCGCGCAACCGAGCCCTATTCCCCCTTCACCACCGGCAGCAACAGATGCGAGGGGTGTTTGGGGTCCTGATAGACGTGATGCACCACCGTGCGGCTCGAGCAGATGTGATAGGGCACGTACTCGGCGTTGGTGGCGCCGGCGACGCCGGTCGGCACGTCGAGCGCGGTGATGTCGATGGCGATGCGGTGGCCGCGCTTGAAGCAATTCGCGGTCGCCAAGATTTCGATCTGATATTCGACCGCCTCGCCGGGCGGCACCGGCTGCTGCGCCTCGCGCGTGAGCGGATGCCAGGGCCGGCCGGGCTGCGAGCGCGCTTCGTCGATCGCGCGGTGCGATGCCTTGAGCCAGCCGCGGGTCAATTCGCGCTCCGGCAGATCCGCCGGCAGCGTGCGTTCGCCCTCGCGCGCCGTGCGCACCGAAACGTCGGGGCCGACGTCCTTGAGGATGACGATCCAGTTGGTGTCGGGCTGGTCGATGGCGGCATGCAGCACCAGCACCGACGGGCCGGCAATGGTGACGTCCTCGGTCAAGGGCTCGGTCATATAGCGCAGCCGCTCGACGCGGTTCGTTTGGCTGAGCGGCATTTGCAGGAACGATTCCGGCGGCACGAAATCGTCGGCGCTCGCCGGCCGCGGCGCCTCGGTGGTGAGCCGCTCCCAGTTCTGCAGATAAAGCTTGGTCCATGCGACGTTCTTGGGCGGCCAGGCGTCCGCCGTGCGCCATTCATTGGCGCCCATGACCCAATAGCGCACCGACGGTTCCGCCATGATGCCGGTGTCGATGCCCTTGAGCCAGTGATCGTACCAGCGCAGGATCTCGCCGTGCATGGTGTGGAACGGCCGCTCAAGATGCGCGGGCCCGAGCAGCGTCATCTTTTTCGGCACGTCGACTTTTTCGAAATAGGTCTGCGCGCCGTTGAGGTGCGTCTTGTAGGTGTAGCCGTACCAGCCGGCGCCGGTATAGGCCGGGACCTTGACCTTGCCGAAGCCCGCTTCGCTCGCGGCGACCGCCTCCTCGCTGTCGTAGGGATTGATCAGCACGTCGAAATAGGGCGGCATGTGCTCGCCCTTCTGCGCGATGATGTTGTAGATGTGCGGGTACATCCGGTAGTCCGGATTGGCCATCGCCGCGCGCCACCATTCCTCGCGCTGCGGCGGCAAAGTGCCCGGCCGGCCGCGGTTCTGATGCATCGCCGAGAAATGGCCGAGCATGTAACGGAACACGTGGACGACGCCGCCGGGATACTCGTGGCGGAAGCCGCCGAGATGGCCGTAGGCGCCGCGCGGATCGAACGGGAAAATCGCCTTGAGATGCGGCGGCTGCTGACGCGCCACCGCGAACTGCTCGGCGCCGAAACCGGAAATGCCGACCATGCCGACATTGCCGTCGCACCAGGGCTGCGCGGCGATCCATTCGATCAGATCGTAGCAGTCCCACTCGCGCGAGCCGCCGCCTTCCGATTTGCCGATGCCGCGCGGCCCGCCGATGATGTGGACATAGCCGCGCGACACGAAGAAGTGGGTGTCGCCCGCCTCCTGCGGTCCCATCCACAGCGCCGTCCAGGCCGGCTGCGGCGGCAGCGCTTCGGTGAAGGCCGGACCCTGGATGTCCTTATTATAGACGGCGAACGCGAGCAGCGCCGGAAATCGGCCCTCCGCCTTGGGCCGGTAGACGTCGACGGAAAGCTTCACGCCATCGCGCATCGGCACAATGGTGTCGGTTTCCCACACCATCTCGGAAAATTCCGGCGCGCGGTCGTAATCGCCCGGCGGCCGGTCGCCGGCGTAGAGCGGCAGTTTCGACGTGGTCATGGGGCTATTCCTAACAATGAAGTTCGTTGCGCCGAGCGTCGGAAGCCGTCCCGGCACCTAGTCGTCCAGCAAAGCGACGCAGCGGGTCCAGCCGGCGGACGCGGCCGCGACCTTGACCGGGAAGCAGCACACCTTGAAACCGAACGGCGGCAACAGATCGAGATTGGTGAGCTTTTCCATGTGGCAATAGCCGATTTCGCGGCTCGCCTTGTGGCCCTCCCAGATGATGCTGGCGTCGCCGGTTTCGGCGAACCGCTTGCGCGTATAGGAGAACGGCGCGTCCCAGCTCCAGGCGTCGATGCCGGTGACGCGCACGCCGCGCTCGGTCAGATAGAGCGTCGCTTCGCGGCCCATGCCGCAGCCCTTGTCGAGAAAGTCCGGCTTACCATAGGCCGCGGCCGCGGCGGTGTTGACGACGACGATGTCGAGCGGCTCGAGCGTGTAGCCGATGCGGTCGAGCTCGCGCTTCACGTCGTCGGCCTTGCAGACATAGCCGTCCGGCTTGTCGCGGAAATCGAGTTTCACGCCGGAGGAGAAGAACCATTCCAACGGCACCTCGTCGATCTTGAGCGCCGGCTTGCCGCCGTCCATGGTCGAGGAGAAATGCCACGGCGCATCGAGATGCGTGCCGTTGTGGGTGGTGATGGTGACTTTTTCGATCGCCGGCCCCTCCCCGCCCACCAGCTGTTCGGGCTTGAGACCCGGGAACAAACCGACGAATTCTTTCACCCCTTCCTGGTGATCCCGATACTCGATGCTCGGCAGCATCGGCGGCGGGTCCGAGACGATGCCCGCCTTGAGCGCAACTGAAAGATCGATGATCCGCATCTAGTTCGTCCTCCCACATCGCATGTTTGGCCGCGTGAGCGGCTTTCGGGCTGTGCGCCGCCCGTCGCTTGATTCGAGCGTACGGCACTTGGCGCGTGTCGCCAAACCCCAGGGTTTTCGCCCTGGCCGTTCTTAAGACGTTCCATTTCGACTTGACAGTCGAAGCATGGATAGCAAATTCTATTGCAAGATGCCATTATTTGTTATTACATTATGGAACGACAAATGGCTTCCCCGGGCCCAATGCCGACGGCGGAGAAGCAAAACCGCCGTCAGTGCGGTCGGGAGGATGCGGGTGTTCGAATATTTTCCGGACAACTATTCCTGGAGCCTGGCCGTGATGCTCGCGCTCCAGTGCGGGGGCGTGATCTCGGACATCGACGACGTTTGCCGCGACCTCAAGCCGCTCGCGGCGGGTCCCGAGCACGAGGTGTTGCCGCAATGGCAGCGCAGCTGGAGCGCGCTCGCCGATCGCACACAGCATCTCGGCGAAAGCGATCTGGCGCGCGGTTTCACGCTGAGCGCGGGTTCGAAATTCCGCCGCGCCGCGGCCTATGCGCTGATGAGCGAGCGGATGATGCGCGGACACGATGCCGCGCGGGCGCAGGCTTACATCCGCGCGCGCGACCTCGTGCGCGCCAGCATCGACCTGTGGCACGAGCCGGTCGAGCAGGTCGAAATCCCCTATCAGCAGACTTCGCTTCCCGGCCTCCTTTACCGCGCGCCCGGCGACGCGCCGCATCCCTGCCTGATCTTCTTCAGCGGCTTCGACGTCTCGAAGGAATATCTTTATCTGTTCGGCCTCGGCCGCGAGCTCGCGGCGCGCGGCATCTCCGTCTTGTTCATCGACCATCCCGGCGTCGGCGAAGCGTTGCGGCTGCGCGGCTTGCACGGATTTCCGGAGACCGAACGGGCGACGTCACCCTGCGTCGACTATCTGCAATCGCGCGGCGACGTCGATCCCACCCGCATCGGCGTCGCCGGCGTCAGTCTCGGCGGCTACTACGCGGCGCGGTCGGCGGCGTTCGAGCGACGGCTCGCCGCCTGCATCTGCTGGGGCGGACAATGGGATTACGGCGCCATTACGCTGGCGCGGGCGCGCCGGGTGGGAACGGCGCTGTCGGTCTCGAGCTGGGCGGAACATGCGCAATGGGTGTTCGGCGTCGACAGCATGGACCGCGTCTTGGAGATCACCGCGCGCATGACGCTCGACGGCGTCGCTGCGCTGATCGAATGCCCGCTCCTCGTCATCCACGGCGAGGGCGACCGGCAGATTCCGGTTGCCGACGCGCGCAAACTCGTCGCGGCCGCGACGCGTGCGCCGGTCAAGGAACTCGAGCTGTTCGATAAGACCACCGGCGGCGCCGAACATTGCCAGGCCGACAATTCGCTGCTCGGCATCGAGCTCCTCGCCGATTGGACGGCTTCGATCTTCGCGACCGCCGCGCGGCAGCCGATCACGGCGGCGCCCCCCTCCCCGACCCTCCCCCGCTCGCGGGGGAGGGTCGGGGAGGGGCCAAACGCGGCAACCGCGTGAACGGATAACGAGGGCGGACGCCACGGCGAACCGCTCCGCATCACAACGAACGGGAGGAAAACGTGGCAACTTCGACGGAAGGCTTTGTCGGCAGAGGTGCGCTGCTCGTCGGCCATGCAGCGGGCATGTTGGATCTTGTGTCCATGCCGCTGTGGGTCGGCGTGCTCATTCAGTTCCGCCACATGAGTCCGGCGCAAGCCGGGCTTCTGGTCACGGCCTATATGACCGGCGTGTTTCTCACCAGCGTCACGTTGGCGCCGCGCTTCAACCGTTTGCCGGCGCAGCTCATCGCCGTCGGCGGTTTCATCATCGGGGCGCTGGCGTTCCTTGCGATCGTCAAGCTCGACGGCTTCGCCGTGCTGGTCCTGCCGCATTTCGTCGCCGGCATCGGCGCCGGCTCGGCCTTATCGATGGTGCACGGCACGATTTCGCGCAGCGAACGGCCGCACCGCTTGTTCGCCATCGTCAATTTCGGCGTCGCGATCTTCTCCATCGCGTTCTTTGCCGCGGTCCCGGATGCGGTGCAGCACGATCCGAATGTGTTGTTCTATGTCCTCGCCGGCCTCCTGGTGCTCGGCGCGGTTGCCGCGGCCGTGGCGTTTCCGCGGCCATTGGCGGCAATCGCGGTGCGCCGCGAACAGGCTGCGGCCGCGGGTGCGGTCCCGTTCCGGCTTGCGGTCATTCTGGCATTCGTCGGCGTGGCGCTGCTCTCGACCGGTCAGGCCGAGACGTACGCCTTTCTCGAGCGCATCGGCGCCTGGCGCGGCTTCCCGGCGTCGGATATCGGCCACATGCTGGTGATCAGCGGCTTTTTGAACCTGCTCGCCCCGATCGCCGCGGCGCTCCTGGAAAACGTGGTACCGCGACTTACGGCGATCTGCATCGCCCTGCTCCTGCACGCCGCCATCACCGTCACGGCGTCCAACGCGGGCCTGTTTCTGCCCTATGCGGCGGCGGGAAGCCTGCTCGTGTTCATGACGATCTTCAATCACACCTTCATGTTCGGAACCATCGCCAAGCTCGACCCCTCGGGGCGCGCGGCGTCATCGACGCCCGCCATGCTGACGCTTGGTGCCGCGGTCGGGCCGGCGCTCGGCGGCGCCGTCGTCGAGCTGGCCGGCTTCCCGGCCGTCGGCTGGGTGTCGGCGGTGCTCCTCCTCGCCGGCGCCGGCTGCTTCGTCGGCATCGGCTCGTTGCGCGCGCCGGCCCTGCAACCGGGCGCCGCATAAGCTAAGGGCGCGCCGCCCGTCACGGCGGGCGGCGCGCCGAGCCCTCATCGCAACGGACGCCGGGAGCGGAGAACATCATGTCGATCGCAGCCTTGGACAAGGAACAAACGACCGGACAACCGGCGCCGTCCCACGAGGAATTGGTGCGCCGCGCCCGCGCCCTGGCCCCGATGCTGCGCGAGCGCGCGCAGCGGATCGAGACGGAACGGCGCGTCTCCAACGAATCGATCGAGGCCATCGTCGCCGCGGGCCTCGCCCGCATTTTGCAGCCGCGGCGCTGGGGCGGCTACGAGATCAGCCACGACGCCGCCTTCGATGTCGCGGTCGAAATCGCCGCGGCATGCGGCTCGACCGGATGGTGCGCGAGCCTCCTCAATATCCACGACTGGTGGCTCGCCGGCTTTCCCGAAGAGGCGCAGCACGACGTCTGGGCCCAAAACCCCGACCGCGGCCTGGCGGCGATGGTCTATCCGACCGGCAAGGCCGCGCCGGCCGATGGCGGCTATCGGCTCTCGGGACGCTGGAGCTTCGTCAGCGGCGTCGATTACAGCGACTGGGCGATCGTCGCCGCGATGGTGTTCGGACCGCAGAGTCCCCCGCAGGCGCGCCATTTTCTGATTCCGCGCCGCGACTATGCCATCGTCGACACCTGGCACAATGTCGGCATGCGCGGCACCGGCAGCAACGACATCGTCGTCGACGACGTGTTCGTGCCGGCGCACCGGACAATCGCCATGGACGATTTCCGCGAGGGCACCACGCCGGGATCGCGGATCAATACGGGGCCGCTCTATCGCGGCGCGATGATCTGCACCTTTCCCCACGCCCTTTCAGGACCGGCACTCGGCATCGCCCGCGGCGCCTTCGCCGCCTGGCTCGACTGGACGCGCGAGAAGACGGCGACGGCAACCGGCGAGGCCGTGTCGGAATGGCCGCACGTGCAAATGCGCATCGCGCAGACCGAGTACGAGCTCGACGCGGCGGAGATGCAGCTGCGGCGTAATCTCGACGTCATCCGTCACGGCGGCCCCAGCGATCCCGCGCTGCGCAGCCGCAGCTTCGCCGCCTACGGCCACGCCGTGCACGGCATCTGCAAAGCCGTCGATACGCTGCTCGACATGAGCGGCGCCCGCGGCATGCGCGACGAGAACGTCATCCAGCGGGCCTGGCGCGACGTGCACGCGATCGGCGCGCACGTCGGATTGAATACCGACCTCAGCGGACAGTCGCGTGGCCGCTTTCTGCTCAGGCTGCCGCGCGATCCCAAGGTCCGCATGTTCTGAAAGTTTGCGCGTAGCTGCCGCTGCGTGGCCCCCGGCGCGGCGCAACGGTCCCGATGTTTTGGAGGATGTCATGGTCAATCGCCTGATCTCGCAACTCGCCCATGTCGAAGTGATCACGCCAAAGCCGGAGCAGTCGCTGCGCTTTTACCGCGACGTGCTCGGTCTCGAAGTCTCGGGACAAGCGGGCCAGTCGGTTTATCTGCGCGGCTGGGGTGAGTTCTTTCATCACAGTCTGCAGCTGACCGAAGGCCCGCAGCCGGCGGTCGCCCACGCCGGGTGGCGCGCGGAGGGGCCCGACGAATTGCAGGAATTGGCGGCACGGCTCGCGCGCGCCGGCGCGGGCATCGGCTGGCGCGACGCCGAAACAGGTCATGGGCCGGCTTTTCGTTACCGTAGCCCCGGCGGTCACGTCCAGGAAGTATTCTGGGAGGTCGAGCGCTACCAGCCGCCGGCGGAACTGAAGCCGATCTTTCCAAACAGGCCGCAGAAATACGTTCCGCGCGGCGCCGCGGCGCGGCGCATCGATCACGTCACTTTCAACACCGACGATCCTTTGCGCGACGTGCACTGGTACCGCGACGTGCTCGGTTATCGCTTCACCGAAGCGATCCGCTTCGATCACGCGCCCAACGTCGTGCTCGGCGCGTTCGCTTCGACGACGCCGATGTCCCACGACCTCGGCCTCATTCGCGACGCGCTCGACCGGTCGGGCAAGCTCAGCGGCATGCCCGGCCGCGCCAACCATGTCGCGTTCTGGGTCGACCAGCGCGAGGACGTGCTGCGCGCCTGCGAGGTCTACCGCGAGCACGGCATCGAGCTCGAATTCGGTCCCGGCCGCCACGGCGTGGGCGAGAACTTCTTCAGTTACGTGCGCGAGCCGGGCGGCATGCGGATCGAGCTGTTCTCGAACGGCTATATGCAGTTTGCGCCGGACGTGTTTCCGTTCGAATGGCGGGTGTCGCAGGGCGCCCTGAACTATTGGAGCCCGTCGCAACTCGCGCCCGAACCCTTCCTGTTCGACGCCTTCCCGCCCGTCGAGACCGCAAAGGAGAACCGGCCGACCGGCCACGCGGCGGCGCATTGAGCCCGCAGCGTTTGGCGGCATCCGAAAGGGTTTCTTGCCTTATGGCATTTTCTTTCGGAAAAGCGCTATCGGATAAACCTCCGCGGTGGGCTTTTCGGGAACATGCTCCAAAACCGCCGCACGGACCAAATCATCGCCGCCATGCCACAACGTCCCAGGCTCCGCCCGCTCGCCGGTAACGTCCGCAATCCGGCCACCCATGCCGCCATCATCGACGCGGCGATCGCGATCCTCAACGAGCGCGGCTATGGCGGTTTCACCATCGAGGCGGTGGCGCAAAAATCCGGCGCCGGCCGGCCCACCATCTACCGGTGGTGGAAGACCAAATCCGAGCTTTTCATGGAGCTCTACAACCGCGAGAGCGCGGCGATGATGCCGATCGAGGATTTGGGCTCGATGCGGGAGGAACTGATCGCCCAGATCAAGTCGATTTTTCATTTCTGGCGAGGAACGGCGTGCGGACGCGCCTTCCGCGGCCTGATCGCCGAGTCGCAGGCGGACGCCAAATCGCTGGCGCGGCTGCGCGATCAATTCATGCCGCCGCGGCGCAATCTCGCCCGCACCATCCTCGAACGCGCGCAGCGGCGCGGCGAGGTGCGCGCCCAGGACATCGATACCGCGCTCGACCTGCTTTACGGCTTTTCCACCTACCATCTCATCACCGGCGAGCTCGAGGATGACAAGCATGCGATCGAAGCGATGGTGGATCTCGTCGTCCGCGGGCTGACGTCGGCGCGCGAGATGGCGGTCGCCGAAAACCCCGCCCCCGTTCAAGCGCGTGCGCGGCCCGCGCCTCGGGCGTCGAACGCCAAGCGGCAGGACGTTCACTCCTCGCGGCCCTGACCCCAGGCCGCTCGCGCATCTCCGCCATGCGGCCTTGTTTGTTCGCCGCTCAACCTTGCGTTGGCACGCGAGCGCCCCGCCGCGCTTCCGCGATGATTCAAGCTCGCCTATGATCGCCCTTGGCATCGCGCGGCGAAGCGTGTGACGTGAGCGCCGACGAAAACGCCACAAGAGGCGGCATCAGGCCGCCCACATGGGCAACAAGGAGGACGTCGTGGGATTGGTCGAAGGAAAAACCTGCATCGTGACCGGCGGCGCCGGCAGCAGATAACAGATAAAAAAATCAATCGGGAAACCTCCAAGGAAGCTTCAATGCCAAAGTTCGGAATCGGACAGGCCGTCCGCCGGGTCGAGGACGCGCGTTTCACGACCGGCGGCGGCGCGTTCGTCGGCGACCTCGCGCTGCCGCGTCAATGCTACGGCGTCGCGGTATTCTCGCCGCACGCCCACGCCATCATCAAAAACATCGATACCGCGGCGGCGCGGGCGGCGCCGGGCGTCCTTTGCGTCCTCACTGGCGCCGACGCCGCGACCGACAAGATCGGCGGCCTGCCGCCGTTCTTCATGCCGGAATCCTGGGGCGGCCCCAAGGGATTTCCGACCACGCGTCCGATCCTGCTCGCCGACCGGGTGCGTTGCGTCGGCGACCGCGTCGCCTTCGTCGTCGCCGAGACCGAGGCGCAGGCCCGCGACGCCGCCGAACTGGTGAGCGTCGACTACGAGCCCTTGCCGGCGCAGACCGACGTCGAGCGCGCCGCGCAGCCGCAGGCGCCGAAGATCTGGGACGACTGCCCGAACGGCAACATCGCCGTCACTATCGCGTTCGGCGACGACAAGGCGACCGCGGCGGCCTTCGCCAAGGCGAAACACGTGGCGAAGGTGCGGCTCGTCAACAACCGCATCACCGCGAACCCGATCGAACCGCGCTGCGCCCTCGGCATCTATGACGCCGCGGAGGGCCGCTACACGCTCCACACCACGTCGCAGGACCCGCATAGCGTCCGCTCCGCGCTGGCGGGATCGGTGTTCGGCGTGCCGGAAGCAAAAATCCGCGTCAATTCGCCCGACGTCGGCGGCGGCTTCGGCATGAAGGCGAACCTCTATCCCGACGACGTCTTGGTGCTGTGGGCGGCGAAGCGCTGCGGCCGGCCGGTCAAATGGACGGCGACGCGCGGCGAAAGCCTCATCCAGGACAATCACGCGCGCGACCAGGTCGTCTATGGCGAACTGGCACTCGACGAGAACGGCAAGTTTCTCGCCATCCGGACGTCGGCCTATCAGGCGCTCGGCGCCTATTGGTGGGCGGCGGCGACGGCGCCGCTGTTCTGGTCGCTGATGTTCATTCCGAGCCTCTACGACGTACAGACCATGGATATTCGAACCAACGCCGTGTTCACCAACACCGCGCCGACCTCGGTCTATCGCGGCGCCGGGCGGCCCGAGGCGATCTATCTGATCGAACGCCTGGTCGAGCGCGCGGCACAAATTACCGGGATCGACCGGGTCGAACTGCGGCGGCGCAATCTGATCAAGCCGGAGGCGCTGCCCTACCACACGCCGACGCACCACACCTACGACAGCGGCGAGTTCGAGAAGCTGATGGACAAGTGCCTCGCGCTCGCCGACTGGGACGGTTTCGCGGCGCGCCAGAAAGCCAGCGAAGCGCGCGGCAAGCTGCGCGGCCGCGCCATCACGCCCTACATCGAGCTCGCCGGCGTGTTCAACGAACGCATGGAGATCCGCTTCGATCCCGGCGGCAGCTTGTCGATCATCGCCGGCACCCATTCGCACGGCCAAGGGCACGCCACGGCGTTCTCGCAGCTCGTCGCCGACTGGCTCGGCGTGCCGTTCGAGAATGTGAGCTACATCCAGGGCGATACCGAGAAGGTCACGTTCGGGCGCGGCACGTTCGCGGCGCGCAGTTCCCTCGTCGGCGGCAATGCGCTGCGGGCGGCGGCCGACATCATCATCGCCAAAGGCAAGCAGATGGCCGGCGCGCTCCTCGAGGCCGCGCCCGACGACATCGCGTTCGAGGCCGGGACCTACACGGTCGTCGGCACCGACAAGAAAATCGCGATGACCGATGTCGCCCGCGCGTTCTTCGCGCCGGCCGGACCGGTGACAAAATTCGGGCTCGGCCTCGACGGCATCGGCACCTGGTCCGGCGTGCCGGGCGGCGCGCCGAATTATCCGAACGGCTGCCATGTCTGCGAGGTCGAGGTCGATCCGGAGACCGGCGCCATCCGCATCGACCGTTTCGCCGCGGTCGACGATCTCGGCATGATCATCAATCCGATGATCTGCGAGGGGCAGATCCACGGCGCCATCGCCCAGGGCGCCGGCCAGGCCTTGTTCGAGAACATCGTCTACGATGAAGAGTCCGGGCAATTGATCACCGGTAGCTTCCTCGACTACGGCATGCCGCGCGCCGACGACTTTCCGGTGTTTGTTTCGGAGCTGATCGAGGTGCCCTGCAAGACCAATCCGCTCGGCATCAAGGGCATCGGCGAGGCCGGCACCATCGGTGCGCCGCCGACCATCGTCAACGCGGTCATCGACGCGCTGCGCTGCCGCGGCATCGAGCATCTCGACATGCCGCTGACGCCCGCCCGCATCTGGGCGGCGCTCAACGACGGCGCGGCCGCGAAGCCGAACGGACAGGCAAGCTGATGAGTCCGAATGTCATCACGACGTCAAAAGGCGCGGCGCTAGCGCGCGCGACACCGATCATCCGCGAGCACGTCATCCCGACGCGCAACGCCAATCCCTACATCGCGATCGAAGGGCCGGATGGGAATCTCTGGTTCTGCGAAAGCGGCGCCTCGAAGATCGGCTGCTTCGATCCGCGTACGCAAACGTTTCGCGAGTTCGACTTGCCGCAAGCGGGCGGCACGCCCGTCGGCATCACGGTCGGCGGCGACGGCCATTTATGGTTCACCGAAAAAGCCGGCAACCGCGTGGGGCGCATCAGCACCGCCGGCGCCATCACCACGTTTATGCTGCAGAGCGCCAACGCCGCGCCCGACGGCATCGCGCTCGGCCCCGACGGCAATGTCTGGTTCTCCGAGGGCGAGGCTGACCGGCTCGGCCGGGTCACACCGGACGGCCGCATCGCCGAATTCGGTGTCGGCATGACGCCGGGGAGCCGGCCGCTGTCGATCGTGGTGCGCGACGGCGCGCTGTGGTTCAGCGAAGCCGGCGGCGACCGCATCGGCCGCATGACGCTCGACGGCACCGTCACCGAGTTTGCCATTCCGACCGCGGACGCCCAGCCGCGCGCCTTGGCGCTGCATCCGGACGGCTCGATCTGGTTCGCCGAAACCGGCGGCAACGCGCTCGGCCGCATCGACCGCGCCGGCAGCATCGCCGAATTCGCGGTGACGAGCCCGAACGCCTCCGTACGCAGCGTCGCCGCCGCCGCCGACGGCGATCTGTGGTTCACCGAGAATTTCGCCAACAAGATCGGTCGCATGGCGCCCGACGGGGTCATGATCGCCGAGTACGACATCCCGACGCCCGCGAGCGGCGCGCGCGCCATCGTCGCGATGTCCGACGGCCGGCTGTTCTTCACGCAATACGACGCCAGCCTGATCGGCGAAATCATTCCGCAATGACGGCGGACGCCGCGCGCGGCAGCGGCTCAGATCAGCGGCGTCACGGTATTCTCCACGCCGAGCAGCGCCTTGCCGTAAAGCTCGTAGCCGACCGGCGGCAGCACGACGGCGTGGCGCGAGGCGACTGCGGCGTCGCGCCAGATGCGCTGCAGCGGGCTCGCTTCGGCAAAGCCCGCGGAGCCGTGCGCGAACATGAGCTTGTCGATCGCCTGCGTGATCTTTTCCACCACATAGCCGGTATCGGCCCGCACCCGCGCCCGCGTCAGCAGGTCGGGATAGACGCCGCGCGCCGCCGCGTCGTCGATGTCGTCGGCGGCGCGATAGGCATGCAGATGCGCGGTGTCGATCATCATGGCCGCCTCGGCGAGCTGAAGCTGAAACGCCACCGATGAGCTTTGCTTGTCGAAGAACGTGTAGGCGATGGTGCGCGAACCGGCTTTTTGTTTGACGAATTCCAGCGCGGCGCGCCCCAGCCCCAAAATCGGTCCGACCAGGATGATGGCGAGGATGCCGACGAAGGCCGACCGGTAGAACGCCTCCTCGCCGCGCATCTCGGTCGGGTAATCGCCTTCGATCGCGCGCGGCACCGACAGGATGCGATGCGCGGGGATGAACACGTCCTTGGCTTTCAGGCAGATCGAGCCGCTCGAGCGCATGCCGGCGACGAACCAGGTGTCCTCGCGCTCGAGATCGCTCATCGGGATCATCGCCAGACCCTGGTCGATCGGCGCGCCCGCTTCGTCGACGATCGGCATGCCGAGCACGGCCCACTGCGCGTGCCAGCCGCCCGAATTGTAGTGCCAGGCGCCGGAGATACGGAAGCCGCCCGGCACTCTCGTCGATGTGGCGGTGGGATTGAGCACGCCGGACACCATCGCGTCCGGATCGGCGCCGAACACCTCGTCCTGGGCCTTGACCGGAAACAGGCTGGTCAGCCAGCAGCAGATATTGTTGAGATTGGCGACCCAGGCGGAGCCGCCGTCGGCCTCGGCGATTGCCGAGCTGGTGTCCAGCATGGCCCGCGTGTTCATCTGCCAGCCGCCATAGCGCCGCGGCGTGCAGACCTTCAACAGGCCGGCCTTGGCCATGGCCTCTATGGTCTCCTCTTCGACGCGCCGGTTGGCTTCGCCGGCCGCGGCGTTCTTGCGCAACAGCGGCGCCAGTTCGCGCGCTCGGGCGACGAGTTCCTCGACCGTCGGGGGCGCGATCGAGTGCACGCTTGCGGGCTTGTTCATGGCTGGTTTCCTCCACGTTTCCTTCGTCACTGATCATCTTGTTTATGATGTCACCGCACCGGCGCGGCGCTTTGCTCCTCGTGCCGCGGCTCGTTAAGCGGCGGCGAACTCAACAAAATGTCCGACGTCCGCCTAAGATGCTGTTCGATCAGCGTGCAGGCGCGGTCGGCGTCGCGGGCGAGGCAGGCCTCGACGATCCGCTCATGCTCGGCATCAACGTCGCGGTTCGCCTGGCCGAGCGCGAACGACAAATGCCGATAGCGCTCGCTCTGCGCGTAGAGCATCGCGCGCAGCGTCAGCATCCACGCACTGTCGCAGCCGGCGACCAGCGCGGCATGGAATGTCGTGTGCGCCGCCGCCCACGCCGGGCTCAAATGCTGACCCGTTTCCGCCACCATCGGAATGCGCCGCAGCCGGTGATAGGCGGCGACCACGGCGGTCTCCCACTCGACGTCGCCGTGCGCGATGGTGGCGCGCAGACAGAGCTGCTCGATGGTGATGCGCGTGCGCGTCAGGTCCTTTAGCTCTTCGACCGAGACCGGGCTGACGGAATAGCCCTTTTGCGCCGTCGCCACGGTCCACTTTTCGGCCGCGAGCCGGGACAGCGCCTCGCGCACGGCGCCGGGGCTGAAACCGAGCCGCACCGCGACATCGCTGATGGTGATCTTGGCGCCCGGCGCCAACCGGCAATCGAGGATTTCCGCCAGCAGCGCCTCGTAGGCCAAGTCTGCCTGAGTCGCCGCCTGGGTCGTCGCCTGATCGAAGCCCGCCACCTTGTTCATCCTGCAAAAATGCCGAGCGGAGAATATCAAAGCAAGAAAAAAATATTTTACATTGACAAAAATTTTTCAAGCCGGTTGAATTTGCCGCAAAGCAGCTTGGCTCCTTTCGGAGCCAACGCGCGGAAAAGGCAAGTGTATAAAAGAGAGCGCTCGGGTCGGCCGGACCGTCTGCCAAGACGGGCAGTGACCGACCGATGAGTCAAAACACGGAAGCGGCGGCGGCGCCTTGCAGCGGCGCCGCGCGCTCAGTTTCTTCGGAGGAAGATCAGGATGACCGCGATCAAGGGATTTATCGAACCGAGCCGGCGCCCGGGTGAACTCGGCATCCATTCCGTCGACCATTTTCACTTCGCCGTCCCGGACCTCGCGGTGGCGCAGAACTTTTATCGGGAGTTCGGTCTTAACGTCGGCGAAAAGGGCAACACGCTGACGCTCGATACGTTCGGCCACCCGCATCGCTGGGGCTCGATCAGCGAGGGTCCGCGCAAGAAATTCGGCTACATTTCCTTCGGCGCGTTCGAGGACGATATCGAGCGGTTCGCCGCGCGGCTGCAGGCGATGGGGATCAAGCGGCTCGATCCGCCGCCGGGCATCGATTCGAACGGCCTGTGGTTTCACGATCACGACGGCGTTCTGGTCGAGATCAAAGTCGCCGCGAAATCGTCGCCGGCCGAGAAGAGCAATTTCTCGGCCGTATCTGTGCCCGCCGGCCAACGCGGCGCGCCGTACCGCAGCACGATGGCGCGCACGCGTCCGCGCCGGCTCTCTCACGTCCTGATGTTCACGCGCGACGTCGCCAAGGCGATGGAGTTCTATGGCCGCGTGCTGGGCCTGCGCGTGTCCGACCACTCCGGCGAGGACATCGCGTTCATGCACGGCATTCACGGCAGCGACCATCACATGGTGGCGTTCGCGCGGTCGGATGCGCCGGGCCACCATCATTTCAGCTGGGACGTCGGATCGGTGGACGAGATCGGCGCCGGCGCCATGCACATGCTCGAAAAAGGCTTCGCCCGCGGATGGGGTCTCGGCCGTCACGTCCTGGGATCGAATTATTTTCACTATGTGCGCGATCCATGGGGCAGCTACAGCGAGTATTCCGCCGATATCGATTACATCCCGGCAACCTGCGATTGGCAGGGCGGCGATCAGCCGGCGGAAGATTCCTTCTACGCCTGGGGACCGAACGTTCCGGAAGACTTCGTCCATAACTACGAAGCATGACGCCGCGCGGCAAAGGCATGGTGAGCGCTCGCCGCGGCCATTTTTAGTTTGCGAAAACTTGTGGAGGAGCCGTCGCATCTGCTAGCGATGCAGCCGGCCCCCGCAACGAGGGGACGAAGAGGGAGGGATGCATGAAGCTCAGGGGAAAGAAGTCGAAGCGTACCGAAAAAGTCGATCAGCAACGCCGCAACGTCGTGAAGCTGATCGCCGCGGGTGGCGCAAGCGCCATTGCCTCGCCGTGGACGTTCCAATCGTCGCGCGCCGCGTCGAAGACCATCAAGATCGGAATGATCACGCCGGAAACCGGTCCGATCGCCGCGTTCGGCGAACCGTCGAAGTGGGTCGCCGAGGGCGTCAGCAAAGCGTTGGGTGACGGCATCAAGGTCGCCGGCCAGACCTACCGCGTCGAGATCCTCAACCGCGACAGTCAATCGAATCCAAACCGCGCGTCGGAAGTGGCGACGCAGCTCATCAACAACGACAAGATCGACATCATGGTGGCGTCGTCGACGTCCGACACCACCAACCCGGTGGCCGACCAGTGCGAACTCGCCGGCATGCCCTGCATCACCTCGGACGATCCGTGGCAAGCGTGGTTCTTCGGCCGCAAGGGCGATCCCAAGAAGGGCTTCGAGTGGACCTACCACTTCTTCTGGGGCTTCGACATGGTCGCCAACATGTTCGCCGAAATGTGGCTGTCCATTCCAACCAACAAGATCGCCGGCGTCCTGCTGACGAACGATCCCGACGGCGTCGCGGCCAGCGATCCGGTACATGGGCTGCCGGCCACCATCAAGAGCCACGGCTTCGACGTTCATTATCTCGGCCTTTATCCGCCGCTGACGGATGACTTCAGCGCGCAGATCACGCAGCTTAAGAATATGAACGCCGACATTGTCTGCGGCATCTTCAACCCGCCGCAGTTCGCGATCTTCTGGACGCAGTGCGCGCAGCAAGGCTATAAGCCCAAAATCGTGACGCCGCCGAAGGCGCTTCTGTTCCCGACCGCCGTCGAGGCGCTCGGCGACCGCGGCGCCGGCATGTCGACCGAAGTGTGGTGGTCGCATCACCATCCCTTCAAATCGAGCCTCACCGGGCAGACCGCGCTGCAGTACTGCGACGCCTACGAGGCGGCGAGCGGCAAGCAATGGACGCAGCCGCTCGGCTTCAAGCACGCCAACCTCGAGGTCGCCATCGACGCCTTGAAGCGCGCCAAGAAGCTCGAGCCGGAGGCGATCCGCGACGCCATCGCCGCGACCGACTACCAGTCGATCGTCGGTCCCATCACCTGGAAGGGCGGGCCGCTCAACCCGGTGCCGAACGTCTGCATCACGCCGCTGGTCGGCGGGCAGTGGCAGAAGGGCACGAAGTGGAAGTACGATCTCAACATCGTCTTCAACAAGACTGCGCCGAACATCCCGCTCGACCGGCCGTTCTCGGCGATCCAGTATTCCTGACCTCGTCACGCGCAAGCTCAAGGCCTGCGCTTCCTCCATTGCCCTTCCCCGCCGTCAGCGGGGAAGGGATCGCTAGCGGCGCTTTTCGTAGAACCTGCTCATGGCAGTCCTGTTGCAACTGACCGAAGTGTCCAAGTCCTACGGCGCGCTCAAGGCCGTGGACACGTTGAGCCTCGCCGTCGATGACGGCGAGGCGCTCGCCGTCATCGGCCCCAACGGCGCCGGCAAGACGACGCTGTTCAATCTGATCACCGGCGACGTCGCGCCGAGCGCGGGCCGCATCGTGTTTGCCGGCGCCGACATGACGGCGAAGCCGCCGCACGCCCGCTCGCGCCTGGGGATCGGCCGCTCCTATCAAATTCCGCACCCGTTCGCGAACATGAGCGTGTTCGAGAATCTGCTGGTCGGATCGATCTTCGGCGGCGGCATCACCGAGCGCGAAAGCTACAAGCGCTGCAGCGACGTGCTCGAGGTCACCGGACTTTACGACAAGGCCAACGTGCCGGCGCGCACGCTCACCTTGCTGCAGCGCAAGCGGCTCGAACTCGCCCGCGCGCTGGCGATCGAGCCGAAACTGCTGCTGCTCGACGAGATCGCCGGCGGACTGACCGAGTACGAATGCGGCGAGCTGGTCAAGACCATCAAGGACATTCACGCCCGCGGCACCACCATCGTCTGGATCGAGCACATCGTCCATGCGCTGGTTTCGGTGGCGAGCCGGCTGATCGTGATGAATTTCGGCCAGCTCCTGGCGCAGGGCGATCCGCACGAAGTCATGGCGGATGCGCGCGTGCGCGAAGTCTATATGGGCATGCCGGTGTCATGAGCTTGCTCGAGACCAAGAATCTCTCCGCCTTCTACGGCGACTTTCAGGCGTTGTTCGACATCAACGTCACCGTCGAGCAGGGCGAGACGGTGGCGATCATCGGCGCCAACGGCGCCGGCAAGACCACCTTCCTGCGCACCGTCGCCGGCGCGCTGGCAAGTCGGCCGGAATCCATCGTGTTCGACGGGCAGCCGATCGGCGGCAAGACGCCCCACGAGGTCGTGCGGCTCGGGATCGCGATGGTGCCGGAGGGCCGCCGGCTGTTTCCGAGCCTGTCGGTCGAAGAGAACCTTCTCCTCGGCACCCACAGCGATCGCGCGGGCCCCTGGAATCTCAAGCGCGTCTACGACCTGTTTCCGCGGCTCTACGAATTGCGCCATCTGTCCGCGACGGACCTTTCCGGCGGGCAGCAGCAGATGACGGCGGTCGGCCGCGGCCTGATGTCCAATCCGCGGCTGTTGCTGTGCGACGAGCTTTCCTTGGGGCTGGCGCCGGTCGTCATTCGCGACATCTACAATTGCCTCGGCGCCATCGCGGCGGAAGGCACGACGGTCGTCTTGGTGGAGCAGGACATCAACCGGGCGCTCGACGCCTCGACGCGGTTCTATTGCTTCCAGGAAGGCCGCATGGCCTTGACCGCGCCGACCAGGGATTTCGATCGGGCCGCCATCACCGCGGCGTACTTCGGACTGTAGGGCTCCCGGGATGGATTGGATCAATATCGTCATCCAGGGCAGCCTGCTCGGCGGCTTCTACGCCCTGTTCGCCATCGGGCTGTCGATGTCGTTCGGCATCATGCGGCTCGTCAACATCGCCCATGGCGACCTCATCGTGCTCTCGGCCTATGTCGGCCTCGTGGTCACGCAGACGACCGGGCTCGATCCGTTCATGAGCCTCGTCCTCACCGTGCCGGTGATGTTCGCGGTCGGCTATGCGCTGCAGCGCTGGTTGTTGAATCAGACGCTCAGCGGCGGACTGCTGCCGCCGCTGCTCGTCACCTTCGGCATTTCGATCATCATTCAGAACGGCCTGTTGGAGGTGTTCGGCGCCTACGATCACCGCCTGCAGGTCGGCGCGATCGAGACCGCGAGCCTGCATCTCGGCGGCGGCCTGTCGGTCGGCGTCTATCCGCTCCTGGTGTTCGCGGTCGCCGTGCTCGGCATCGCCGGTCTGCAGTTGTTGTTCTACCGCACCCGGCTCGGCCGCGCCTTTCGCGCCGTCTCCGACGATGCCGACACCGCCGAACTCATGGGCATCGACAACCGCAAGCTCTACGCGGTGGCGTTGGGCATAGCGATGGTGTTCACCGCATTGGCCGGCATCCTGTTCGGCATAAGGACCATTTTCGCGCCCTTATCGGGGCCGATCCGGCTGATCCTGGCGTTCGAAGCGGTCATCATCGGCGGTCTCGGCAACATGTGGGGCACGCTGATCGGCGGCGTGGTGCTGGGGCTTGCCCAAGCGGTCGGCGCGGCGATCGATCCCAACTGGCAAACTCTCGCCGGACATCTCGCTTTCCTCGCCATCCTGATCGTCCGCCCGAGCGGGCTGTTTCCGCGGACGAGGGACTGACGATGGAGCCGGTGCGGGTCGAACGGGCAACCAAGGCGAGCCGGATATTCGCCGTCTTCGCTTTGTTGCTCCTCATCGCGCTTGCCAGCATGCCGTGGTGGGGCGACGCCGGCGAGATGCGGCTCGTCGGCGAGATGGCTTATTATCTCGCGCTGGCGCAGCTGTGGAATTTGCTCGCCGGCTATGCCGGCCTCGTGTCGGTCGGTCAGCAGGCCTATGTCGGCCTCGGCGGCTACGCGCTGTTCTATTTGACCGGCGTGTGGAACATGAATGTCTATCTGGCGCTGCTGCTGGCCGCGCCGTTTGCCGCGCTCATGTCCATACCGGTCTCGTTCGCAATTTTTCGGCTACGCGGCGCCTACTTTGCCATCGGCACGTGGGTCGTATCCGAGGTGTTCTCGCTGCTCGCGGGCCTCATTGCCGTCCTCGGCGCCGGCTCAGGCCTCTCGCTCACGCCGGCCATCCTGCGCGAGATTTCGAGGAGCCGCGACATCCGCGACATCGTCCTCTATCTGATGTCGCTCGGCATTTCGGTCGTGGTGTTCGCCGTGGTCTATTTTCTGCTGCGCTCGCGCCATGGCCTGGCTCTCACCGCGATCCGGGATTCCGAGCCGGCCTCCGCGAGCCTTGGCGTCAACACTTTCCGGACCAAGTTCATCATCTACATCGCGACCGCCGCGTGCACCGGCCTGATCGGCGGCCTGATCTTCCTGCAGAAGCTGCGCATTTCTCCGGAAGCCGGATTCAGCATCAACGATTGGACCGTCGTCGTCATCTTCATGGTCGTCATCGGCGGCATCGGCACCCTGGAGGGCCCGTTCATCGGCATGCTGATCTATTTCGTGTTGCGGGAACTGCTGGCCGACTACGGCTCGATCTATCTGATCCTGTTGGGTGTGATCGCGATCGTCATCATGCTCAAGGCGCCACAGGGCGTGTGGGGCTGGGTAGTCCAGCGCTACGACCTGCAGCTCTTCCCCGTCGGCCGGCGCCTGGCGCTGGTGCCTCCGGCGAAGGAAGCGTCCAAACCATAGGAACGGCCCGGGCACGGCGAAGGGGATCGCGCGTCAAAACAGCCCCCATGTCCGCCGCGCGCCGAGCGCATTCGGGAGGGCTCACGTCGTGAAAGTCGGAATTGTCGGGTTGGGCCGCATGGGCGCGGCCATGTCGCAGCGGCTGCGCGCGCAGGGTTTCGACACGCTCGGCTGGGATCGCAACGAACGAACCTGTGAAACGCTGGCGGCGGATGGCCTGCGCATCGCCGCCGACGCCAAGGCCGTCGCGGCGAATGCCGACATCGTCATTTCCAGCGTCACCGAGGACACCGGTGTCCGGCACATTTTTTCCGGAACCGACGGTTTTCTCGCCGCTGACGTCAGCGGAAAGCTGTTCATCGAGATGAGCACGCTGCAGCCCATGACCGGCCGCGAACTCGCACCGCTCGTCGAAGCCAAGGGCGCGCGGCTGATCGAAGCGCCGGTGCTCGGCACCATCCCCCATGCCCGCTTCGGGACGCTGTTGGCGATGGTCGGCGGCCGCGCCGAGGATCTCGATCGCGCCCGGCCGGTTTTGGGCAAGCTCGCGGAGCGCATTTTCCATATGGGCCCGAATGGCAGCGGCTACGCGATGAAGCTCGCCGCCAATCTCGGGCTCGGCGCCTATATCCAGGCGCTGGCGGAAACGCTGGCGCTCGGCACCCAACAGGGCCTCGCGCTCGATCAGATGCTCGAGGTGCTGCAGCTCGCGCCCTACGCCAGCGGCTGGCTCAAGAGCAAGATCGAGGTGCTGAAGGGCGGCCAAGGCGACGTGTCGCTCGACATCCGCACGCTGCGCAAGGATTTGATGTCGGTCGTCGCGACCGGCGCGCTCACCGGCGTACCGATGCCGCTGGCGGCGGGAACGCTCGCCGCATTGTCGGCCGCGGTCGCCGCCGATTACGGCGACGGCGATCTCGCCGAACTGCCGAAATTCCTGCGCGAAAAAATGCTGCAGAAATTCACTTGAACCGCGCTTGCGCGGCGCGCACCCGGCAACCTACCCCCGAGAATTCGAGCGTAACAAACATGGCCTATCTGATCGGGATCGACATCGGCGGAACCTTCACCGACGCCGTCGCGGCCGACAGCGCCGGACATCTGATCGGCGCCAAGACGCCGTCGACGCCGCACGATTACGCCGAGGGCGTGTTCAATATTCTCGACGAATTGGCGCAGAGCCTCGACCTGCCGCGGCGGGATCTGTTGGCGCAAACCGAATACATTGCGCACGGCACCACCGCGGCGCTCAACGCGCTCGTCACCGGCAACGTCGCCAAGGTCGGCTTCCTCACCACCCGCGGCCACGGCGACTCGCTCGCCATCATGAATCTGGCGGGCCGCTACGCCGGGCTCGATTCCGAGCATATCCAGGCGATGGTGCGCACCAACAAGCCGCCGCCGCTCGTCACCAAGAGCCTCATCCGCGAGATCAATGAGCGCGTCGACTACAAGGGCAGCGTGATCGTGCCGCTCGACGAGGCGCAGGCGCGCCGCGCCGTCGGCGAACTTTTGGACCAGGGCGTCGAGGCGCTCGCCATTTCGCTCTTGTGGAGCTTCCGCAATCCGGCGCACGAACAGCGCCTCGCCGCGATCGTCCGCGACATGGCGCCCGTGCTCTATGTCGGCCTCTCCTCGCTGATCAGCCCGCGCATCCGCGAATATCCGCGCAACGTCACCACGGTGATGAGCGCCATGGTGGCGCCGCGGCTCGACGATTATCTGGTCCGGCTCGAAAGCGGCCTCAACGAACGCGGTTTTCGCGGGTCGCTCCTGGTCATGCAGGGGTCCGGACAGACCGTGCGCGCGCGCGACGCCACCCAGCGCGCGATCGGCACGATCGGTTCGGTGCTCACCGGCGGCGCCATCGGCGCGCAACGCCTGGCGCACCGGCTCGGCCACCGTCAGGTGATCTCGACCGATCTCGGCGGCACCACCTTCCTGGTCGGCCTTATCGTCGACGGCGAGCCGACGCGCTCGACCTCGACGATCCTCAACCAGCACACCATCAATGTCCCGACCGTGGACATCGCCACCATCGGCGCCGGCGGCGGCGCCATCGCCTGGGTCGATCAGGGCGGCAATCTGCGCGTCGGGCCGCGCAGCGCCGGCGCCGCGCCGGGCCCGGCCTGCTACGAGACCGGCGGAACCGAGCCGACCGTGACCGACGCCAATCTGGTGCTCGGCATTCTCGACCCGGACTATTTCCTCGGCGGCCGCCGCAAATTGTCGAAGCGCGCCGCCGAAGCGGCGATCCGCCGCGCCATCGCGGCACCACTGCGCATGGCGGTCGAGGACGCTGCGGCCGCCATCCGCGCCATCCAGGACGAGCAGACCGCCGACCTCATCCGCCGCGTCGTCGTCAATGCCGGCCACGATCCGCGCGACTTCACGGTCTACGCCTTCGGCGGCGGCGGCCCGGCGCACTGCGCCTCCAACACCGCCGACCTCAACGTCAAGCAAGTGGTGGTGCCGCTGGGGCCGACTGCCGCCGCGTTCTCAGCCTTCGGCCTCGCCGCCGCCGACGTCGGCCTCTCGGAAGAAATATCGTTGCCGGCGAACTATCCGGTGCCGCTCGAGCAGGTCAACGCCGTGTTCGCCAGGCTCGAGGCGCGGCTCGGTCAGGCGCTCGCCGACCAGGAACTCGAATTCAAATCGGTCAGCTTCCGCCGCGAGATCGACATCCGCTACTCGCTGCAGCTCGCCGAGGTGTCGACGCCGGTCAAAGCCGGCGTGCTCGACGAAGACGACATGGCCGCCGTCGTGGCGCAGTTCGAAGCCATCTACGAGCGGCTGTTCGGCAAAGGCACCGGCTTCCGCGACGCCGGCTTTCAGTTCATGACCTACCGCGTGTTCGCGACCGGCGCGTTCGCGTTCAGGCCCGATCTTCCCGCCATCGCCGCCGCGACCGAGCCGGCGCCCGCCCCGATCGGCACGCGCCGTGCGTTTTTGGACGTGGCGACCGGATGGGTCGATGCCACGCTCTACGACTACGGCACGCTGCGCGCCGGCCATCGGCTCGCCGCGCCGGCCATCGTGCAGGCGCCGACCACCACCGTCGTGATCCCGCACGGACACCAGGCGGTCGTCGATACGCTGGGCAATCTCGTCATCACCAAGGTCAGGAGCTAGCCATGTTGTTTCCCGTCCTCGGTTCCGAACGCTTCGCTAACCGGCCGAAGCCCGCGCATGTGCTGCGCGCCGGACTGCCGGCATCGCTGCGGCTCCATGACGTCGATCCCAGAATCGTCGGCGAGCTCGATCCGTTGACCTACGAAGTCATCCGCCACCGGCTGTGGGCCATCAACGAGGAGATGGCCGCCGCGATCCGGCGCATGTCCGGCTCCATCGTCGTGATCGAATGCAACGACTTCAACACCTGCGTCATGGACGAAGTCGGCGACGCGGTGCAGATCGGGCTTTATTGCGCGCAACTGTCCGCCGCCGGCGACATGTCGGTGAAATGGATCATCGAGAACCGCGCCGCCAATCCCGGCATCGGCCCGGGCGACATGTTTCTCACCAACGATCCCTGGATCGGCGGCGGCGTGCACCAGAGCGACGTGTCCGTGCTCGTCCCGGTGTTCTTCGAGGGCGAAGTGTTCGCCTGGACCAACGCGGTGTCGCATCAGCTCGACCTCGGCGGCGTCGCCCCCGGCAGCTGGACGCCGAAATCGCGCGACGTGTTCTGGGAATCGCAGCCGATCCCGCCGATGAAGATCGTCGAAGGAGGCCGCATCCGCGCCGACCTGGAAGACGTCTATCTGCGGCGCTCGCGGGTGCCGCGGCTCCTCGCGCTCGATCTGCGCGCCCAGATCGGCGCCAACAAGATCGCCGGCGAGCGGTTCAAGGCGCTGATCGAGAAATACGGCCCGACCGCGGTCAAGGCGGTGATGCGGCGCATCCTCGACGACGCCGAGAGCCGCATCCGCGCCCGCTTGCGCGAACTCCCGGACGGAAAATGGTCGGCGGTCGCCTATCAGGACCAGGCGCGCGAGGGCGACCGCGGCGTCTACAAGGTCGTCTGCACCATGACCAAGGCCGGCGATCGCCTGACTTTCGATTTCACCGGCACTGACCGCGAGGTCGAAGGCCTGATCAACTGCACCTATGCCGGGCTGCGCAGCGGCGTGCTGGTGATGATGCTGACGGAATTGTGCAGCGACATTCCGTGGGCGCCGGGCGGCATCGCGCGCTGCGTCGACATCGTCACCGAAGACGGCACGATCAACAACTGCAATTTCCCCGCCGGCGTGTCGCGCGCCTCGCTCGCCTCGTCATGGGCGACGCAGACCGCGGCGGGTGAATGCATCGCCGCCATGCTGGAAACCCACCGCGAGCACCGCAAGAACCTGATCGCCGTGTCGTGCGGCAGCTTCGACCTCGTGCTGATGTCGGGCGTCGGCCAATACGGCGCGCCTTATGTAACGCTCCTTGGCGACTGCATGGCCGGCGGGCTCGGCGCCCGCGCCACGCAGGACGGCGTCGATACCGGCGGCATGCAGAACATCGTGCAGGCCCGCATTCCCGACGCTGAGATGAACGAATTCGCCTATCCGATTCTTTATCTGTGGCGGCGCGAGGAGCCGGATTCCGGCGGACCCGGCCGCTTCCGCGGCGGCGTCGCCGGGTCGAGTTGTTTCATTCCGCACGACACGCCGGCCCGGCGTATCGAGCTCACCATTTCCAGCTCCGGCAAGGCGCTGCCGCAGGCGACCGGCATGAGCGGCGGGCTCCCTGCCAACACCGCCTACGACATCATCTTCCGCCACGCGGCGGTGCGCGACGGCCTCGCCGCGACCGGCATGCCGGTGTCGCTCGATGCGATCGGCGGCCGCCGCGAATTCCCGCAATCGGCGGTCGACACCTATATCGGCTGGGAGGACGTCTATTACACCCACTGGCAAGGCGGCGGCGGCTACGGCGATCCGCTGCTGCGCGAGCTGGACAAGGTTCAAGCCGACCTCAACGAGGGCAAGATCACCGCGCACGCCGCGCAGACGGTCTACGGCGTCGTGCTCGCCGGCGCCGGCATCGATGCAGCCGCCACTGCGCGCTCGAGAACCGAAATGCGCGCCACGCGGATCGGCAAGCCGATCGGCGACTTGCAGGCCTCACGACCATCGCCCGCGGATACGACGGTCATCGACGACAATCTCATCGTCCGGCGCGGCGGCGAGACCGCCTGCGCGCATTGCGGCACGACGGTGAGCAGGCCCGGCCAATGGTTCCTGGCCGAAGCCTGCTGCGTTGAAGGCGCGCCGACCGAGGCCGGGCCGCAGATTCACGGCGATCCCCAAAACTTCGTCGATGCGCCGATCGCGTTCCGCCGCTACGCTTGCCCCGGCTGCGGCGTCTCGCTCTTGACCGAAGTCGGTCCGCGCGAGGACAAGGAGCTGCGGGGCAAGGCGATTTTCACCAAGAGCGCGGCCGCATGAACACCAAAAAAATCGCGGGCACGGATCTCGCCGTTTCCGAAATCTGCCTCGGCATGATGTCGTTCGGCGATCCCAAGTGGGCGGCCTGGGTTCGCGACGCGGCGTTCGGCAGCCTGGTCGTGAAAACGGCATTGGATCGCGGCATCAATTTCTTCGACACCGCCGACGTCTATTCGTTCGGCGAGAGCGAGCGCATCCTCGGGCGCGCCATCAAGGCGCATGCGCGGCGCGATCAAGTCATTCTCGCCACCAAATTCGGTCTCGCCAAAGGCATCGACGTCCAAGGCCTGCGCAAACACCACGTCATCTCGGCGGCTGAAGACTCCCTGCGGCGGCTCGATACCGACTACATCGATCTTTATCAGATGCACGGCTGGGACACGGGCGTGCCGATCGAGGAAACGCTGGAGGCTCTCACCGAACTCACGCGATCCGGCAAGATCAGGTGCGCCGGCGGTTCGAATTTCTTCGCTTGGCAGCTCGCGGTCGCCGATTGTGCCGCCAAGACGCGGGGAAGCGCGCGTCTGTCGACCATGCAGGTGCAGTACAATCTCGTCTACCGCGAGGAAGAGCGCGAAATGCTGCCCTATTGCCGTTATTCCGGTACGGGCGTGATCGTGTTCAGCCCGTTGGCGCGGGGATATCTCGTCGGCGGCCCGGGCACCGCCGCCGGTTCGTCCGCCGCGCTGCGCGCCGAAACGGACAAGAAGCGGCAACGCCTGTACGACAGCGGGCCCCATGGTGCCGTGGTCGAAGCCGTCGATGCGGTCGCGGCCGCCCGCGGCGTGTTGCGCAGTCAGGTCGCGATCGCCTGGATCTTGTCGAAGCCCGAGATCACCAGCATTATCGTCGGACCGACCGAACTCGACCACCTCACGACGGCGCTCGACGCGCTGTCGCTCGAACTTTCTCCTGAGGAGGTCGCACGGCTCGAACGGTTCTATGCCGTGCGCGCGACCGAAGTCACCGAAATCTCCCGCGTGCCTTTCTAGAGGATTGGCCATGTCGAAGCTCGAAACGACGATCGCAACGCGGGCCGATGACAGCGGCACGTCGCCATCGGCCAAGGTCGTGAACGTCACAAGGTTGATCGACCAGGGACCGGTCACCCGGTTTCAGATCGGCATCATCGTCTGCTGCGCGCTGGTCAATCTGTTCGACGGCGCGGACACGCAGTCGATCGGCGTCGCCGCACCCATGATCGCCGACGGGCTCGGCATCAAGATCGCGAGTTTCGGACCGATCTTCTCGGCGGCGCTCGTCGGCGCGACGCTCGGCGCCGCCTCCTTCGGTCCCATCGCCGACCGGTTCGGCCGCAAGACGCTTCTCATCATCGCCACCGTGCTGATCGGCGTGTTCACCATCATGACGGCGCTGGCGACGTCGGTGCCGATGCTGATGACGTTTCGCATCCTGGCGGGGCTCGGTCTCGGCGGCGCGACGCCGTGCTTCATCGCCCTGACCTCGGAATATGCCCCGGCCCGGCTGCGGGCGGCGCTGGTGACGCTGATGTGGTCGTCGTTTCCGTTCGGCGGCATGATGGGCGGACTGGCGAACTCTTATCTCCTCGCCCATTTCGGCTGGCGCGCGATCTTCTATATCGGCGGCGTCGTGCCGCTGTTCATCGCCATCGGTCTTGCGTTTTATCTGCCGGAGTCGATCAAGTTTCTCTTGGCGCGCCGCAACGATGACGGCGCGGTGCGCCGCATCGTCGCTCGCTTCCGCTCGTCGCACGTCGCCCCCGACGCGCATTTCGTGATCGAAGAAGAACGGCTCCCCGGCTCACCCGTCCGCCACCTGTTCACGGAAGGCCGCATGCTCGGCACCTTGCTGTTGTGGGTGCCGTTCTTCATGGGCTTCATGGTGCTGACCGTGGTGACGTTGTGGACGCCGGCGCTGTTGCGGCTCAACGGCATCTCGGCATCGGCGACCGCGTTCGTAATCGCCTTCAACGGGCTGGGCGCCTTCATCGGCCAATCGACCGCGGGCCGGCTGATGGAGCGCTTCGGCATCCTCGCCGTGCTGTTCCCAGCCTTCCTGTTGGGGACCGCGGCGACCATCGGTCTCGGCTACGGCGCGTCGTCGGTCGCGCTCGCCGCGACTTGCATCGGGCTGGTCGGCCTGTTCATGGGGCTCGGCACCGCCGGCGCGATCGCGCTCTCCGCGCTGATTTATCCGACGCCGATCCGCTCCACCGGCATCGGCTGGGGCATGGCGATGGGCCGGTTCGGCCAGATCGTCGGCCCGCTGATCGCCGGCGCGCTGCTGAGCGCCGGCTGGACGGCGGACCGCATCATGATCGTCATTTCCTGCGGCGGCGTCATCGCGGCGGTCTTTGTCGTGCTTTTCCGGACATGGTACGTGGCCCGCAAAGCCGATCAGGGCGGAGCGGCGGTCGCCGGCTGACACAACAAGGGCCGCGCTCGCGCCGCTCCCCGTTACCACAAACGAAGTCACTACAAGCCGAGTCCGTAGCCGCCACATGGAACCCGGGCGCGCCCCGTCGCGTTCAAAGCGGTGAGGCTGGGGCGAATTGGAGGTCGACCATGACCACCATGCGCTGGGCGGCGCTCGCTCTGATGGCCCCGCTCGTGTTCGCAAACCCGACCGGCTCCGGGGCGCAAACCGGCCAGCCTCAGCCCGCTCCCCCGATCACGCTCAATTCGAGCACGCCGCTGACGCTGACGCAGCCCGTGCTGCCGGAGGTTCCCGTCTCACCGATCACGCCCGGTACGGTGCCCGGAACCTTGTTCAACGAAACCACCGGAACGAACCCGTTCACCGGCCTGCCCTGCTCGGTCGAGGGCTCGCTGTCGATTGGCGGCACCGCCGCGCTCCCCGGCACGACGTCGAACCCCGAGACCGATATGCCGACCGACCAGTTGCAGGCGCCGATGAGTGTGTTCGGATCGGAAACCGGCCCCGGGCCGTGCTGATTGAGGGTGCGATGAACCCGCCAGAAATCGGAACCAAGGCCAAAATCGCGGTGTTGTGCGCCGCGGTTCTGATGGCGTCGCTGGTCTCGGTCGCGCCGCTGCCGGGCCAGACCTCGAATTTGAATGCGCCGGGACGGGTCGAAGCCGCCGGGCCGGCGATGTCGATCGGCGTCGCGGTGGGCGGCATCGTCGACAAGGTGCTCGTCCACGAGGGCGACCGCGTTCGCGCCGCCCAAACCCTCGTCACGCTCGATTGCCGGCCGACGCAGGCCGACGTCCGCGCGCGCGAAGCGCAGCTGGCCGCGGCGCAGGCGACCTTCGACCGCTACCGCAACGGCTCGCGGGCCGACGAGATCGCCGTCGGCGAGGCGGTGGTCCGCTACGCCAAAGCGCGCGCCGACGAGGCGGACAAGGCGCTCGGCCGCGCCGACGCCATGCAGGAAGGCGTGACCATCACCACGGCGCGCCTGCTGGAGGTCCAGCGCGACGCGCGGATCGCGGCAGCGCAGCTCGAGGAAGCGCGGTCGAAGCTTTCTTTGCTCCGCGCCGGCTCGCGCGAGGAGGATATCCGGCACGCGCAAGCCTTGCGCGATACCGCGGCGGCGCAGCTCGAGGCGAGCCGCGCGCGGCTCGACCAGTGCACCATTCACGCTCCGGCGGACGGCACCGTGCTCGACGTGCTGGTCAATCCGGGTCAATTCCTGAGCTTCGCTGTTCCGCAGCCGCTGCTGCACATCGTTCCGGATGGTCCGTTGCGCGTTCGCGCCGAGGTCGATGTGCGCGACCTCGCCCACGTCTGCATTGCGCAAAGCGCGACCGTGACCGCGGACGCCGCGGTTGCCGACCGCATCCACGCGGAAGTGGCCTCGATCAGCCCGGTTGCCGGCCCGGTTGCCGGTCCGCGCCGGATCGCCGCGGCCGCGGCAACTCAAGCCGGCCAAACGCGAGAGAACAATGTGGTGGCCGTGGTGTTGGACCTTGCGCGCGGCGCGCCCCCACTCCCGATCGGATCCATCGTCGCGGTCAGCTTCGATCCGTGCCCGTCGCGGTCGTGACGTCGCCGCAGCGCGAGTAACGCTACGCCGTCGCCGCATCGGCGAGGTGCGCGTTGCCGCTGCGCGCCGCCGCAGACCCGGCACCGCCGAACGCATAAACGTCCATGCGCAGAATGCTGTGCGTCGTGCTGGCATGGAGCCGCTCGCAGGAGCCGTGCGCGCCGCCGGCGCCCAGCGCGACGTAGAGCGGCAACAAATGCTCTTCGGTCGGGTGGTTCTTGCGCGCATGCGGCGCCAGGCGCCGATAGTCGATGAGATCGTCGGTGCGGCGCTCGTTGAGCGCGACGTGGAACCAGTCGGCGAAATCGTCGACCCACGCCGGCGCCGGATCGTTGACGTCCTGGCCGCGAAATTCGGAAAGACTGTGGGTCAGGCTGCCGCTGCCGATGATCAGCACGCCGTCCTGCCGCAGCGGCGCCAGCGCCTGGCCGAGCCGCACATGGTGGGCGGGACCGAGCCGCGGCTGGACCGAAAGCTGGACAACTGGAATGTCCGCCTTCGGATACATCAGCAGCAGCGGCACCCAGGCGCCGTGATCGAGACCGCGGCGATCGTCGATCGCGCAATCGAACCCGGCCTCTTTGATGAGGCCGGCGACGCGTCCGGCAAGCGCGGGCGAGCCGGGCGCGGGGTAGCGCAAGTCGTACAGCGGCCGCGGAAAGCCGTAGAAATCGTGGATCGTGTCGTTCGACTCAACCGCATTCACGGCCGGCTGCTGGGTCGTCCAGTGCGCCGAAGCGACGAGGATCGCCTTGGGCTGATCGAGCGCGCCGCCAAGCTTTGTCAGGAACGTCCGCGCCGGTGCGTCGGTGAGCGGCAAGATCGGCGCGCCGTGCGACAGAAACAGGCTTGGCAACAGGCTTGGCAGCGTCATGACCCTTCCCCGTTGTCGACTTACAGAGCTTTGTGGCTGCCGTCGCACATCGGCCGGTTTTTTGTTTGCTTGCATCCGCACAAGGCAGCGCGTCCGGCGGCGGCCGGCGTATAGGCGACCGGCGTGAACTGCGAGCCTTTGTGCGAGCCGTCGCAGAAGGGCTGGTTCTTGCTCTGGCCGCAGGCGCACCAATAATAGGCCTTGCCGGCTTCCAGCTCAACGAGATAGGGCGATTTCTGCGCGATGTTAGCTTGGTCCATTTCGGTCACCTTGTTGCGTTGGAGAAAAACAAAAACTTTTCGAGCGTCGAGCCTGATCCGGAAAAGATCATCCTCTATCAGAAAAACGGAGCGGGGTTCCGGCTCGATCAGAACCGACGAAGTGTCAGGATCGGGCGTAGGCACCGGCCGCCGCGCCGCGGCTCAGCCGCAGCAGCAGCGCTGCATAAGGAGCGGTTCGGGGGTCGATCATGGGGTCTCCTCAATATTGCCTGGGTCCCTTATGCCGAGAGAATGATCTATTCCTCATTGCGTGATAATATATCGCCAAGGAATGATATCTAGCACCCGGGGTGTGAGATGGCGCTCGATCGACTGACCAGCTTGGAGGTCTTTGCCAAGGTTGCATCGGCCGGCAGCTTTTCCGCCGCCGGCCGCGCCATGGGCCTGTCGCAGACCATGGTCACCAAGCACGTCGCCGCGCTCGAGGCGCGGCTCGGCACCAAGCTGTTTCACCGCACAACGCGGCGCCTTTCCCTCACCGAAGCGGGACGCGACTATCTCGATGTGTCGGCGCGCGTCATTGCCGACCTCGATGCCGCCGACAACGCCGTCGCCGCCGACCGCTTCGAGCCGCGCGGCGTCTTGCGCCTCAACGCCCCGGTCTCGTTCGGCGTGCGACAGATCGCTCCCCTGCTTGCGGGGTTCGCTTGCCGCCATCCGCACGTCACGGTCGAGCTCGGCCTCAACGACCGCTTGGTCGGTCTCGCCGAGGAAGGGTGGGATCTGGCGATCCGCATCGGCAGTCTCAGCGATTCGAGCCTGATCGCTCGCCGCATCGCGCCGTGCCGCATCGTCGTGTGCGCCGCGCCGTCCTATCTCGAGGCCCGCGGCACGCCGCATACGGTCGCGGACCTCGCGCAGCACAATTGCCTCGGCTACACGCTATCACGCTGGACCGGCGCCGACCGCTGGACGTTCGGGACGCGCAGCGAGGTGACGATCCCCATCACGGGCAACCTGCGCGTTAACAACGGCAGCGCGCTGCTCGCGGCGGCCATCGCCGGCCAGGGCGTGATCTATCAGCCGACCTTCATCGTCGCCGAGGCGCTGCGGGCCGGGACGCTGACGGTCCTGCCATTGGATCATCCGACGCTCGAAGTCGGCATTCACGCCGTGTATTTGCCGGTCCATCACCCGGCGGCGAAAGTGCGGGCGATGATCGATTTTCTGGTTGCCCAGTTCGCCCCGGAGCCGCCGTGGGATCTGGCGTAATTTGGTACGTCCCGATGGAAACTCGATCTTTGGGCGTCGAAATTGGCGCACAGAAGGCGGCAGCCCCCGAATTCGCTCCTTCAAATTGTCACACGAATCTATTATGTTACTTGAGCATGTTGGCCTTGTACGTTGGCGAATCATGAGAAGATCGACGTATCCCGAATACGGATGCTGTCGTTCGCCGCGGCCTGACGTGCCTTCTCAAAACATCTCCGTCGACCAGTCTCCCCACGCCGCTTCGTGGGGCGCGTGCTCGTGTCCAATCCTCATCGTCCAGCAAAAGGAGTCGGGCTTTGGGTAAACACTTCAGCAGCAAGCACTTCAGCAAAAAACGTCGGCGTAACATGCGTGCGTTCGAAACAGCCGAAATCATCGAGTTTCGCGGTGCCAAGTTCGAGCACGAACGCGCTCTCCCCCCGATCAAACCCCTCAACCCGAAGCAGGCGACCTACCTCAAAGCGCTGCATTCCAGCCCGCAGGTCATCGTGCTCGGCCCCGCCGGCACCGGCAAGACCTGGATCGCCGCCACTTTCGCCGCCGATCTCTTACGCAACGGCTGCATCGACAAGATCATTCTGACCCGGCCGAACGTGCCGTGCGGCCGCTCGCTCGGATATTTTCCCGGCACGCTGGAGGACAAATTCGCGCCCTGGGCCGCACCGGTCGCGGAAGCGATCAAAGAGCGGATCGGCAAGGCCGCTTACGACATCGCCGTCAAACGCGGCGACATCGAGATGGTCCCGTTCGAAGTCATGCGCGGCCGGTCATGGAAGAACGCCTTCGTGCTGCTCGACGAGGCGCAGAACTGTACGCCAGCCGAGATCAAGACATTTTTGACCCGGATCGGCGAGAACTGCATGGTGGTCATCAATGGCGACGTCAGCCAGTGCGATCTCGAGGCGGCGAGCGGCCTGAGCACGGTCTTGCAGCTCATCAGATCGCAGATGCTGTCGGTGCCGGTGGTCGAATTCGCGCGCGAGGACATCGTTCGCTCCGGCGTCTGCGCCATGTGGGTGCAGGCGTTCGCCGAGGCCAATCTCTAACCGCCAAGGCGACCCAGTAAGGCTAGGCGGCGATCGCGCTCGGATCGCGCGGATCGCCCCAGCCATCTTCGGCCGGCGCCACATGCTGTTGTGTGGCGTCGTCCAATTGCGTGAGCGCCTTGTTGATCTGTTCCAGGCCGGTGGCCTGCTCGCTGTTGGCGACGGCGATACCGGAGACGATACCGGCCACTTTCCGGATCGAATCGACGATTTCGCCGAGCGTGCGGCCGGCGCTGTTGACCAGTGTCACCCCCTCCTGCACCTGATCCGCACTGCTGCCGATCAACACCTTGATGTCCTTGGCCGCCTGCGACGACCGCTGCGCCAGGCCGCGGACCTCGGTGGCGACCACGGCAAAGCCGCGGCCGGCCTCGCCCGCGCGCGCCGCCTCGACGGCAGCATTGAGCGCCAAGAGATTGGTCTGCCGGGCGATCTCGTCGATCACGGCGATGATGTCCGAAATCTTGCGGGAGGATTCCGCAATACGCGACATCGCCGCGACGGCTTGCGACACCACTTGGCCGCCGCGGTCCGCCACCGCACAGGTGTCGGTGGCGACTTGATCGGCCTGCGCCGCATTGGCGGCGTTATGCTTCACGGTCGAAGAGATTTCTTCCATCGCCCGCGCTCTTTCCTTCACCGCCCGCGCCCGTTCCTTGGCCGCCCGCGCCTGTTCCGCGGCGCGGCGATGGCGCTGCTCCTCCACGTGCTGACGCAGCGCCGCCGCCTCGCGTTCGGCGGTCTCCTTGGCCTTGGCGGCCTTGCCGAGCTCGAGTACGGCCGCGCGCATCTCGCCGATCTCGTCGGCCGCGCGCGCGGCGATCGCCTGCGCGGCGCGCGCGGCGACAACGCGTCGGGGAATACCGACGAACAAAATGCCGACGACCTCGCCGTTCGACACGATCGGCTCGTAGATCGTGAAATGCGGCGTGCCGAAGATGTCGGCGTTGCCGCGATAGGTCCTGCCCTCTTTCAGCACCCGGTCGTAGACCGGACCGGCCTCGAGCGCGGTGCCGATGATCCGCGATCCGTCCGCTTTGCACACATTCGTCGTCACGCGCCGGTCGCCCATGAACACGGTCACCAGCATGTTGTCGCGTGCGCCGATCGCATCGACCAGCGCCAGGTCGTTGTTGACGGGCTTGTCGCCGAACAAGAGCATATTGCCCTTGCGTCTGGGCTCGCCGCGACGGTAGAGCGTCTGCCGCAGCTCATCGAGATGAACATCGAGGGTGGCAAGCGTCCTGGCGTCGAGCTCCTGTTGGGTCGTGGCGCCGGCCATGGCGACGAGTTCGCGCCGGATCGCTCCAATGGGGGCGAACGTCCGTCTGATCAGGAACAGCATGGCGAGGCCGGCCAATATGATGACCCCGGCGCTCCAAGACAGGTTTGTCGTCACCAGGCCGCGCAAGGCGCCGAAGAATTCCGCCTGCTTGACGCCGACATAGGCGATGCCGATGACCGCATCGCCGTCGCGGATCGGCTCGTAGATCGTGAAATAGCGCTCGCCGAGGATGTCGGCCTCGCCGCTATAGCTCCGGTGCTCGCGGAATACGGCATCGTAGACCGGGCCGGCCGCGAGCTTGGTTCCCACCGCGCGCGATCCGTCGGGCTTCAGGACATTGGTGGACACGCGGAGATCGCCGAGGAAGATCGTCGCGGTGCCACCGGCCACCGCCTTGACCCGATCCACCGGCTCGAAATTGCCGTTGATCGGTGTCGTGCCGAAATACAGCTTGTCGCCCTGGCGGGACGGGACGCCGTATCCGGCCAGAATCGAATCCAACAGCTTGATGTTGATGGCGAGGTCGGCCTCGGCGCGCCGATACATTTCCGCCTCGGTGCTTTGCACCGCCGCCCAGATCGACGCGGCGACGGCCGCCGACATGGTGAGGATCCCCATCAGCGTCAGGCGCGACACGATGCCGAGACGCGGTACGAATTTACGCCGGGACGACCGCACCCGCGGCGTCGCCGGCGCGCTCTTCGCCGGGGTGGAGCTGGCGAGTTCGATCATGGTGACGGCAGCTCCGCTCGGGCTTTGAGATCAGTCGCGCGGCGGGATCGCGGCGCGGCGGATCGACGGGCCGGCGCCGAATGTAAAGCCTTCCCACGCCGCTTTGTTGCCGTCGACTTTTCAAGCTCGCGAGTGTCTCTTCATAGCTGTGATCCACGCGACGGTATTCTATGGGGCGAAGTGATTATTATTTCATTAATCATCCGGCCGCGGGCGACACGGCCGGTACCCCCAGGGGCAACATCGCGTCGTTTCGCCGCGGCGCGATCGATCGTCCGCTGGCGGCAGGCCAAACAGACAACCGCCCAACCCGCCCGCGGACGTGCAAACGGCGGCTAAAACTCGATCTTCTTCTTGTTGAGAAACGCCTCGATGCCGGCGCGGGCGTCGTCGGAGACCATGCTCACCGCTTGCGCGACGCTTTCGGTCCACAGGCCGTCCGACGCCGACATGTCCTCGATGCGGGGCAGCGCCTGGACGATCAGATAATTCGGGATCTGCGCGTTCTTGGCGATGTTGTTGGCGAGTTCGATCGCTTTCTCCAGCGTCTTGCCCGGCTCCACCAGGTAATGCGCAAGGCCGAGGCGTTCGCCCGCCGCCGAATCGAGCGTGCGGCCGGTCAGCATCATCTCGACCATGCGGCCCGAACCGATGATGCGGGCGACGCGCACGCTGGCGCCGCCGCCGACATAAAAGCCGCGGCGGCCTTCCGGCAACTGATAGAAGGTGGTGGGGTCGGCGACGCGGACATGGGTCGCGGTCGCGATCTCGAGACCGCCGCCGATCACCGCACCCTGCATCGCCGTCACGACCGGCCGGCCGCCGAACTGAATGGCGTCGAGGGTCGCGTGGGCGAACCGCGACATGAAAATGCTTTCGAACGGCTGGCGGTGCCGATGCTCCGCGAGGTCGAGGCCGGCGCAGAAATGCTTGCCGGCGCCGGCGAGCACCACGCAGCGCACGTCGGGCTCGAAACTTTCGAACGTCGTCTTCAATTCGCCCCACAGTTTCTCGTTGAGCGCGTTGCGCTTGTCGGGCCGGTTGATGGTGACGATGGCGATCGGGCCCTGGCGCTCGATCAGCAACAGCTTTTCGGTCTCGCTCATTGTTTGCTTTTATCCTTCGATGGGAGCCGTCTGGGCGGCCGCGTCGAGCGCGGTCTCGCGCAGCACGCGGCGGAGCACTTTGTTGGTCGAGGTGCGCGGCAATTCCGTCACGAACGTGTAGACGCGCGGACGCTGGTACGGCGACAGGTCGCTGGCGCGAACGTGGTGCTCTAGCGCCGCGGTGTCGAGCGCCGGATCGCCGCGGACGACGAACGCCTGCACCTCCTCGCCCCATTCCGCGCTCGGCACGCCGACCACCGCGCACTCGGCGACGCCGCGATGGGCGAGCAGCACCTCCTCGACCCGCGCCGGCATGATGTTGATGCCGCCGGAGATGATCATATCGTCGCGGCGGCCTTCGAGATAGAGGTAGCCGCCTTGATCGAGGCGGCCGAGGTCGCGCGAGCGCCACCAGCGTCGGTCGCCGTCGGTGATGAAACTCGCCGCGGTCGCCGCGGGATCGCGCCAGATGCCCGCGGCGAGCGAGGGGCTCGAGATCAAAATCTCGCCGGTTTCGCCCGGCGCGACTTCGTCGTTCGGACCGCCGCCGGGTGTGACGATGCGCAAGTCGCCGTTGAGCAAGGGCCGGCCGACACTGACGAGCCGCTCGCCGACCATCTCCTCGGCGGTAATGCAACTCCCCGCGGCGCCGGTCTCGGTCGAGCCGTACATCTGCACGGCGTTCGGGCTGATCTTTTCGCGCAGCCGCTTCAGCGTGGTGGCGTCCATCGGCTCGGCGGCAAACCCGATCAGGCGCACCGAGGAAAAATCCGCCGATTGATCCTCGGCATTGAGGAGCCGCCGCCACAGCGTCGGCGTCAGGAACACGTGGGTCGCGCGCTCGGCGGTGACCTTGCGCGCCAGTTCGGCGAGATCGAAATGCTCCATGAAGATCGTGCAGGCGCCGGCGTTGAGAAACGGGAACCAGCCATTATAGCAGCCGATGAAGGCCGTGCTCAGCGGCACCAGCGAGCGGTCGCGCGGCAGCAGACCCTGATAGAGATAAAGATTGGTGCGCGCGTTCTCGATGAAGCCGCGATGGGTGTGCACCACGCCTTTCGGCACCGACGTGGTGCCGGAGGAAAGTACGATCACCGCGGGGTCGTCCTCGGCCGGCCGCGCCAGCGGCACATCGGCAACCGCGGTTCGTAAATCGCCGGGAATGGACGCCGCGGGATGAAAGGTGCCGCTGCGTTTCGGCGGCACTGCAGAAACGGCTTCGACGCAGGCGCGCAGCTCGGGATAGCCGCCAGCAATGCCGACCGCGAGCGCTTCCATCGACGCGTCGTAGACGAGGAGGCTCGGCGCCATCTTGCGGCAGACGGCCGCGAGCGTCGCCGCGGATTCGCGGGTGTGCAGCGCCATCGGCAAGGCGCCGAGCCGCACCGCGCCGAGCCAGGCCACCAAATAAATCGCGCTCGGCGGGCACAGCAGTGCGAGCGGCTCGCCCGGCTTGGCGCCGAGCGCCGCGAATAAAGATGCGGCGCGGAGCGTCAGGACATCGAGATCGGCGTAAGTCAGCCGCGTACCTCTATCGACCACCGCTTCGCCGCCGCCGAACCAGCGCGCGGCGCGCGCGAACGAGTTGGGAATAGTGAGCGGCAGACCGACCGTCATGGCATCGCGCCGGGTGTTTGTTATTGCACTTTGAGGCCCATCTGGGCCGCGATCAGGTTGCGTTGGATTTGCGACGTGCCGGCGGCGATGGTGGCGGCGCGGGCGTCGCGGAAATGCCGTTGCATGTCGAACTCCATGTTGTAGCCGTAGCCCCCCATCACCTGCATGCCGACCTCGGTCGTTTTCACATAGGTCTCGGCGGCCAAAAGCTTGGCGATGGTGATCTCCTTGAGCGCGTCTTCGCCGCGGCTGACCCGCCAGGCGGCTTTGAGCGTCAACGCCCAGGCGGCTTCGACCTGCGCCTCGAGATCGGCGAGCATGTGCGCGATCGCCTGGAAGCTGCCGATCGGGCGGCCGAACTGCTTTCTCTCCTTGGCGTAAGCGACCGCCATGTCGAGCGCCCCGCGCGCGCTGCCGCAATCGCACGCCGCGGCGACCACGCGCTCGGCCTGCAGGCCGGACAGAATACAGTCCCAGCCCTTGTTCTCGCCGCCGATCAAATTCTCCGGCGGCACCCGCACGTCGTTGAAGAACAATTCGTAGGTGCCGACCGAGCGGCGGCCGAGCATGTCGAGCTTGCGGATTTCGAGGCCCGGCGAAGCGTTGTCGACGAGGAACAGCGACATGCCATGGCGGTAATGCGCGGCGGGATCGGTCTTGACGTAGACATTGATGAAATTGTCGCGCGCGCCGGCGGCGGTCGCCCAGATTTTCTGGCCGCTGATCACGTAGTCGTTGCCGTCGCGCCGCGCCGTCGTTCGCATGGCGCCGACGTCGGAGCCGGCGTCCGGCTCCGACATCGAGATCGACATGCGGATCGCGCCGGAAATCAGCTTCGGCAGCCAATGACGTTTCTGCTCCTCGGAGCCCTTGCGCGCGACATTGAGGCTGCAAAAGATGCTGCCGCCGAACGCCATCACCACGTCGGCGCTGTAGCGGCCGATCTCTTCCGCCACGATCGCGAGATCGACGACGCTGCCACCGATGCCGCCATATTCCTCCGCGAACGGCAGCGCGAACAGCCCGGCCTCGACCCAGGCGTGGTACAGCTCGTAGGGGTAGAGCCGCTCGCGGTCGAGCCGGCGCAGATAGTCGGGCGTCGCGACGCGCTGCATCAGCTTGTGCGTCGTCTCCCACAGGAGTTTCTGCTCGGACGAGTATTCGAAATCCATGTTCCGCTCGCTTGGTGTGGTGCGGCTATGACGTGCGGCGCTTCTGTGCCGTACGTTCCCCCTTGGCAGCTCGCGACATCTGCTTGGCGCGCCGCGGCTGTTTGGTGCGCCGCGGCGACGCGACGACCGTATCGCCGCGCGCGGCCGCGCGTCCGATCGTCCCGGCTGTCAGTCCCGACATGAACAGATCGGCGATCGTTTTCGCCACTGCGTCGGCGCTGTTCGGGCGTTTCGGATCGAACCAGTAGCAGATCCAGTTCGCCATGCCGATGGCCGCGAAGGCGGCGAAGGTCGGATCGACGTCGGCGCGGCAGCGCCCCGACCGTTGCAGCTCGATAATCGCGCCGCGGACGAGGTCGAGACCGAAGCGCCAGGTGTTCTTGATCTCTTTGAGGTGGCCGGGCGAAAGCCGCCGCGCCTCGCGGATCATCAGGCCCGCGGTCGGCTCGAGCGCCAGCATGCGCGCGTAGTCGTGCAGGAACGTGCGCAGCCGTCGTTCGGGGTCTGGCTCATTTTCAGCGGCCGCAAACAGCGGGCCGAGTTGCCGCTGCATCGCCGTCTTGTGAGCGACGAACAGCAGATCTTCCTTGCTGTCGAAATGATGATAGAGGCCGGCCTTGGTCAGCCCAAGACGCCCGGCGAGAAGCGACATCGGCGCGTTGTCGTAGCCCCGCTCCATGAACAACAGGAGCGCGGCTTCCACGACCGCGTCGACGCGAGCAATTTCGTCAGCCTTCTTCGCCATCGAAAGGTCTCATGCGCTCGTGCGCCGGCCGCGGGTCACCGTGGTCCAGCCTCCGACCCGTCGCCGTCGGCCCGCTGATTTCGCTTTACCTACCGGGCGGTCGGTAGGTATAGCTATCGTGCGCCGGCCGATGCTGTCCAGTGCTTTGTCGCCGGCGTCTCATCGATCCCGCGGAGCGATGATAAAAAAGTGGCCGCGCGCGGCTTGTTGCCCGCGCGGCGGCCACAAGCAGGGAGGAGTATCGACGTGACGACCATGCTCGCCGCCATGCTGCATCAGACCGGCCAGCCGATGAAGCTCGAGCGGGTGCCGATCCCAAAACCGCGGCCGACCGACGTATTGGTCAAGGTCAAGGCCTGCAACGTCGTGCCGAACCTGATGAACGTGCTCACCCACTGGCAGAGCTGGTTCCCGGAATTGCCGCTGCCCAGACTGCCGGCCAATTTCGGCCTCGACGTCGCCGGCGATATCGCCGAGGTCGGCGAGCTGGTGCAGAACTTCCGCAACGGTGACCGGGTCTATGTCAATCCCGGCCTGTTCTGCGGCTCCTGCCCGGCCTGCCGCGCCGACGAAACGATGAATTGTGCCAACTACACCTTTCGCGGCTATTTCGGCTTCGGGGCGGACTCGCAGAAGCAATTCGACGCCTATCCTTTCGCCGGCATGTGCGAGTACTCGACCGCGCCGCAGCACAATCTGGTCACCATCCCCGACAACGTGAGCTACGAGCAGGCGGCGCGGTTCGGCTATCTCGGCACCGCCTACGCGGCGCTGCGCAAAGCCAATGCGGGCCCGGGATCGACCATTTTCATCAACGGGCTGACCGGCACGCTCGGGCTCGGCGCGACGCTCTCCGCGCTCGGCCGCGGCGTCACCAGAATTCTCGGCACCGCCCGCGACCGCGCCCGCATCGAACGCGTCAAGGCGCTGGCGCCGGGCCGTATCGAAGTGCTGGCGCAGGAAGTCTTGGCGCAAGATGGGGGCCGCGCGGTCGCCGACTGGGCGCGCGGCTTCACCGGCGGCCATGGCGTCGACGCGGTGATCGATTGCCTTGCGCCCGGCACCTCCGGCACATTCCTGATGGACGCCATCTACGCGCTGCGGCGCGGCGGCAAGGCGATCAATATCGGCGGCGTCGGCGAAAAGACGGTGATGGACATCCACTGGATGATGGACAATCAGATCGAATTCATCGGCTCGAACTGGTTCACGACCGCCGATGGGCAAGCATTGTCGGCGATGGCCGCGACGGGCCAGCTCGATCTCTCGGTGTTCGAGCATGTCCGCGTGCCGCTCGCCGAGGTCAATACCGCGCTCGACGGTTCGCTGTTCCGCAATGGCGGCTTCACCAATGTGGTCGTGATACCTTGAGGGGGAACTAAGAATGGCGGAAACGCATCGCGTGATCGTCACCGGCGTCAACAGCGCCGGCAAATCGGTCGTGGTGGAGGACGCGCGAACCTCGATGGGCGGGCCGGGCAATTTCGATTTCTGGCAGACCCAATCCGGGCAATCGCCGCACGATCTGTTGATCGGCCGCGCGCCGATGAAGTTTTTTCCGCCGCCGGGCGGCACCATGTTCCGGCTGTTCACCATTCCGCCGCTCGATCCCAATATGACGGCGGCGGACATCGCCGCCCTGCAGGACTGGTTCTTCAAGGAGATCGGTTCGCCGGACGCGCGGGTCGACACCAGCCGCCATCCGATGATGCACGTAACGCCGACGGTCGATTACATCCTCCTCCTGTCCGGCGAGATTTCGCTCATGCTCGACGAGGGCGAGCCGATCGCGCTCAAGCCGTTCGACGCCGTCGTGCAGCGCGGCACCAATCATTGCTGGGTCAACACCGGACGCGAGCCGGCGCTTTTGATGTGCGTCATGGTCGGCGACAAATAGCTTCCGCGCCATTTGGCCGAATTCGAGATAGAGATGAAAGACAACGACACCCGCGCCGCCGAGGAGCTGTTTCCGTCCGGCCACCAGCCGCCGTCGAACTATCGGCGCGAGCCGCAATACCAAGGGATCGTCTGCGACAAGGACGTCGCGGTGACGATGCGCGACGGCGTGACGATCGTGGTCGACGTCTACCGGCCCGACGCGCCGGGGAAATTTCCGGTGCTGTTCGCGTTCGGCGTCCATTCCAAGGAATTGCAAGGCAGCGACTATCCGAAAACCTTTCCGCCGCAGCCGTCATGGTCATCGCTGTGGCTCGGCCATGCCGAGGCCGGCGACACCGAGTTCTTCGTGACGCGCGGCTATGTGCACGTCATTGGCACGCCGCGCGGATTTCTCAAATCCGGCGACGGCGGCTCGCGCGAATGGGACAGCTACGACGTGATCGAGTGGATCGCGCAGCAGCCCTGGTGCGACGGCAATATCGGCATGGCCGGCATCGGCGCGTTCGCCTCCGAGCAGTTCCACGCCGCGCGGCAGCAGCCGCCGCATCTCAAAACCATCTTCGCCTACGACCCGCGCGGCGCCTATGGCAAGTTCGGCGGCTTTCGCGAGGAGTATCCCGGCGGCGTCCTGCACGCCTTCCGCTATCTGATGGATCATTTCTCGTCCTATCATTTCGCCCGCCACGCGCCGGGCGAACTGCCGCCGGAAAAGCAAGAAAACTGGCGCAAGGCGGTGGCGGACCCGGACATCCGCATGTATCCGCATCTGCACAATGTGCTGCTGCAAAAAGGCCAGCACATGCCGCGCTATTTCGACGTGCTGATCGATCCGTTCGACAAAGAGGAAACCGTCGCGGAGGCGGAGCGGGAATTCAACAACATCACGGTGCCGACTTATACCGGCGCCGGCTGGTATGGCTACACCTACAAAACCCACCTCGCCGGGGCGCAGACCTATTTCAACAAGATCCCGGCGCAGAAGAAGATGCTGCTCACCGGCCCGGCGCATCCCGACCGGCCGTTGCGCGCGCTGCGCGGCGAGATGCTGCGCTGGTACGACCATTGGCTCAAAGACATCGACACCGGCGTCATGCAGGAGCCGGCGGTCAAATATTTCGTCATGGGCGCCAATGAATGGCGACACGGCGCCGATTGGCCGCTGCCGGAAACGCAGTGGACCAAGCTCTATCTTGCGAGCTGGGAGCGGTTGACGGCGGAGCCTTACATCGGCACGAGCGTCGACGAATATGTGCCGCCGGACGTATTCGTGCAGATGCCGCCGACGCAGACGAACCGCATCCAGAAACTGCGCTTCCTCACCGACCCGCTGCCGCACGACGTGCTCGTCGCCGGGCCTAGCGTGCTCAACCTGTTCGCCGCGATCGATCAGGACGACACCAATTGGATCATCGTCCTCAAGGATGTCGGGCCCGATCCGTCCGTGCGCACCGCGCGCGAGGGCGAGCGCGAATTTCCGACCGATCTTGCCGAACGCGAGCTGACGCGCGGATGGCTCAAAGCTTCCAACCGCGCGCTCGATCCGCTGCGCTCGAAGCCGTGGAAGCCGTGGCACAAGCTCACGCGCGACGCGCGGCGGAAGGTGATGCCTGGTGAGATCGAAGAATATTCGATCGAGATTTTTTCGACGGCGAATCTGTTTCGCCGCGGCCACCGCATCTGCGTCGAGATCACCAGTCTCGATCTTTCGACCGGCGTCCTCGGCGCCACCAATGTCGAGTACATCCCCTACCATGTCTGCTCGAGCCGCACGGTCGTGCACCGCATCTATCACGACGCCGCGCATCCCTCCCATCTGCTTTTGCCGGTTGTTCCGACCGCCGGCTGACACGACGACAGGCCCTTGGCATGGACCTCAATCTGACCGGCAAGACCGTCCTCATCACCGGCGGATCGAAAGGCCTGGGCCTCGCGACCGCATTGCGCTTCGCTTCCGAGGGCTGCGATCTTCATCTCGCCGCGCGCTCCGAAGAGACGCTCGCAGCGGCCGCGGATTCGATCCGCGGCGCGTACCCCGTCAAGGTCGACACGCTCGCGATCGACCTCGCGCAGCCCGGTTTTGCCACCCGCGTCGTCGACGCGTGCGGCGAAGTCGACATTCTGGTCAACAATGCCGGCGACGTCCCCTCCGGCTCGATCGAGACCGTCGACGAGGCGCGCTGGCGCGCCGGCTGGGATTCCAAGGTCTTCAACTACATCAATCTCAGCCGCGAATATTTTGCCCGCATGAAGGCGCGGCGCGCCGGCGTGATCGTCAACGTCATCGGCATCAGCGGCGACTTGTTGGACGCAAGCTACATCGCCGGCAGCGTCGGCAACGCGGCGATGACCGCCTTCACCAAGGCGCTCGGCTCGACCAGCCACAAATTCGGCGTGCGGGTCGTCGGCGTCAGTCCCGGGCCCTGCGCCACCGAGCGCAACGAAAAACTCGGCCGCGCCAAGGCGCTGGAGCGCTACGGCGACGCCGAACGCTGGCGCGAAGCGCAGGCCACCCTCCCCTTCGGCCGCCCCGCGACGCCCGACGAAATCGCCGCCGCCGTCGTCTTTCTTGCGTCACCGCTATCGGCCTACACCACCGGCGCCGTCCTCACCATCGACGGCGGCTTGACCGGCGGCCGCGAAATCGCGCGGTGAGGTTCGGTAAGGTGGGCAAAGGGGCAACGCGCCGCGCCCACGCGTGTTCGCGACGCTGTTAAAACCGCGTAGGCTTCGCTGCCGCTCAGCTCAGCCCACTCTACCTTTCGCTGCGCGCTGCTGCGCGTCTTGCCTCGTCATGCGACATCATTGAAAACGAAATCAAATCGTCATCCTTTTGTCATTTTGATCATGGCTTGGCCGTTGAACAGTTGAATTCTGGCGCCAGGCGTCTGGCCTTTGATTCAACGCAAGACGTGGCGATGCAGTCCCGCTACTGATTGACAGTAATTTCAAACAAGAGGCGCTCCGTGTTTTCGCTGACCGACACCGACGCTCTTGCGCAAGGCCAGCAGCGATACCTGCAGATGCTCAAGGAGAGTTGGGCGTCCATTGGCAGGCAAGCGGCGCTGCTCGGCCATTTGAGCCAGCGCCACGGCGACGCCATCCGTCGCAGTCAGATGGAGGCCGCGCGCGCGACGATGACGGCAATGCAGCAACTGATGCCGAAGTTCTTGGTGCCGAACGTCGCCGACGCGTTCTCCGAATATATGAAGGACTCAGGACAGCGCTGGATCCTGTTCCTCGACACGCTGTGCCGGCGCGGCGACGCTTGCATCGCGCGCGAGAAGGAAGATTTTAGGCCCGTTCTCGCCTTCGATTACGACATCGTCGTCGACGGCCGCAAGCTCGACCGGCCGGTCAATTACGCGCTGGTGCGCATCCACCCGCCTGACGGAACCATGCCGCCGCGCGAGGATGGGCGGCCTTGGGTCATCATCGATCCGCGCGCGGGACACGGCAGCGGCATCGGCGGTTTCAAGAGCGAGTCGGAAGTCGGCGTCGCGCTGCGCGACGGCCATCCGGTCTATTTCGTCATCTTTTTCCCGCAGCCCGAACCGGCACAGACGCTCGCCGACGTGTGCGCGGCCGAAGCCACCTTTTTGCGGGAGATCCACGCCCGCCACCCGCGCGGCCCGAAACCTCTGGTCACCGGCAATTGCCAGGGCGGCTGGGCGACGATGATCCTTGCTGCGACGCATCCGGACCTGATGGGCCCGGTGGTGATCGCCGGCGCGCCGCTGTCCTATTGGGCCGGCACCATCGGACAAAATCCGTTCCGTTATTTCGGCGGCGTCGCCGGCGGCGCGGTGCCCGCGGTACTCGCCGCCGATCTCGGCGGCGGCACGTTCGACGGCGCCAATCTGGTGATGAACTTCGAAGGGCTCAATCCCGGCAAGACCCTGTTCCGCAAGAACTTCGACCTTTTCGCCCACGTCGACACCGAGGCCGCGCGCTTTCTCGACTTCGAACGCTGGTGGTCCGGCTTCTATTTCATGAACGAGAACGAGATTCGCTGGATCGTCGAGACGCTGTTCATCGGCAACAAGCTCACGCGCGGCGAGGCGTCCTTGAGCGACGGCACGCCGATCGACCTGACCCGGATCGAGGCGCCGGTCATCGTGTTCGCCTCGCACGGCGACAACATCACGCCGCCGCAGCAGGCGCTGAACTGGATTCCGGACCTTTACGGCTCGGTCCAGGACATCCAGGCGCACGGTCACGTCATCATCTACACGCTGCATGACAGCGTCGGCCACCTCGGCATCTTCGTGTCGGCGCAAGTCGCGAACAAGCAGCACGAACAGATCGGCTCGGTCGTCAAGACGATCGAATCGCTGGCGCCCGGCCTCTATGAAATGCTGATCAGCAAGGAACACGACGTCTACATGGTGGCGTTCGAGGAGCGCACGATCGATGACATTCTCGAGCTCGACGACGACCGCGAAGAAGAGGTCGAATTCGCTGCCGTGGCGGACTTGTCCGAATGGGCGACCAAGACCTATGAATTGACCTGGCGGCCGCTGATCCAGGCGCTGATCACGCCGGCGGCCGCCGCCGCGCGCCGGCAGCTTCATCCCCTGCGTCAGCAGCACTATTTCTTCTCACACAAGAATCCGCTGTTCGCCAACATCGACGATCTCGCCGAGACGGCACGCGCCCAGCGGGCGCCGTCGGCGAAGGAGAATCCGTTCCTTGCGGCCGAAGAGCTTTATGCCGATTGCGTCGAGCGCAGCTTCGACCTCTACCGCGACATGCGCGACGCTACGATCGAGCTCACTTTCCACACGCTCTATGCCACGCCTTGGATGAAGCGCCTCGGCGCCGCCAAGCACGCGCCGCCGCCGTCCCACGACGTCAGCAGGCTGCCGCATGCGCAGGACGCGATCAACAAGACGAAGGTCGGCGGCTACGCCGAAGGCATCATCCGCATGCTGGTCCTGCTTGCCCGCGCGCGCGGCGGGGTGCGGCGCGAGCGCCTCGAACGCTCCGACCGGCTCCTGCACGCCAAGCCGCCCTTCAACTCGATGACGCCGGAGCTGCGCAGTCATCTGATCCACGAACAATCGCTGATCGTCGAATTCGCCGGCGACGAAGCGATCACGTCCTTGGCGGACATCCTCGTCGACCCGGTCGACCGCTATCGCGCCTTGAATCTGGTGCTGGACGTGGCGGGGCCGATCGAGCAGATGGACGCGGTGACCGTCGCCATGTTCAAGCGCTTCCAAGCCGCGCTCCTGACCATGGCGCGCGAATGGCGCGATCCGGACCTCGATCGCCGGGCGCAGGAGGCGGAAGGCGGCGCGCAAACGCCGACGGTACCGGCCGCGTAGCCGCGTAGCCCGGATTGAGCGTCAGCGAAATCCGGGAACGGCGTGCGAACCGAACCGTGCCTCCCGGATTTCGCTGACGCTCAATCCGGGCTACCTGATTTTCCGTTCAGCGCCAGCCAGAGCCGGCCGACGGCTTCCTCAGGACTCTGCCCCATCGCGGTCGTTTCCGGTTCGTCGCATTGCGCGAACCAAATATCCTTAACGATCGACAACCGCGCAAAACGCGGGCCGCACGCCTTCAGAAGGTCGGACAGCGCGGGGCAGTAATAGCCGTCCTTGATGTCCTGCAGGCGGTTCTCCAGCTCGAAATGGCCGATCGTCACGCCATGGTCGCGGGCAAAATCGCTCCAGCCGGCGTTGTCCTCGTGCGGGAAGAAATGATGACCGGGCCGATACGCCGGAATTGGGAAACCGGCGTGCTTCAATTCCTTCGCGAACTCTCGCGTCATCGACCGAAGTCCTGGTTTTGCGCATCGCCACGCCGCCCGTGCCTTCGCGTATCGGCCGGATCGTGCCCCGTTACCATGATCCACATCAAGACGACGGCCAGCCCGATGTGGCCAGATGCCTTCTGACGCCGCGGCCGGCGCTTGGTCCCGGCTGCGGACGGAGGCCGCGATGACTTACGCGTTGGAGCATAGCCACACCCGCGAAGCGATCCGCGCGCGGCTCGGGCAGGGACCGCGCAACAACTATTTGCGTGACTTCATCTATGGCGGCATCGACGGCGCCGTGACCACCTTTGCCATCGTCGCCGGCGTCGTCGGCGCCGATCTTTCGGCCGTGGTGGTGCTGTTGCTCGGCTTCGCCAATCTCGTCGCCGACGGCTTTGCCATGGCGGCGTCGAACTATTCCGGCACCAAGGCCGAGCGCGACGATTACGAGCGCATCCTCGGCATCGAGAGCAAGCACATCGCGCTGGCGCCGGAGGGCGAGCGCGAGGAAATCCGCCAAATCTTCGCCGCCAAGGGTTTTGCGGGCGACGACCTCGAGCGCATCGTCGCCGTCATCACCTCCGACCGGGCGCTGTGGACCAAGACCATGGCGGTCGAGGAGTACGGCCTCGCCCCGACGATCCGGTCGCCGGCGCTCGCGGCGCTGAGCACGTTCGCCGCGTTCATCGCCTGCGGGCTGGTGCCGCTGGTGACGTACCTCTCGCCCGGCGGCCTCGTCGCCTGCGTCATCGCGACCGGCGCGACCTTCTTCGGCGTCGGCGCGATCAAGAGCCGCTGGTCGCCGATGACGTGGTGGCGCTCCGGGCTCGAGACCTTCGTCATCGGCATCGGCGCCGCGGCCACGGCCTTTGCCGTCGGCTTCGGCATCCGGGCGCTGATCAGCCTGCCGGCGGTTTGATCTCCATCAACGCGGGCGGCCGTGGATTACTGTCTATTTATTTCGTCAGGATCAGGAGCCGAACATGGACCTCAAAGACGCGATCTACTCGAGGCGCTCCGTCCGCGAATTCACGGCCGAGCCGGTGGGCGAAGCGACCATTCGCGAGCTGATCGACGCCGCCATTCAAGCGCCCAGCGCGGTCAATCAGCAGCCCTACGCGTTCTGCGTCGTCCGCGATCAGAACGTGCTGGCGACCATATCGCGGGAAGCCAAGGCGCACATGGTGCGCACGACCCCGATCGGGCTCATGTCGCACCATTTCAGCGAGGTCTTGAACGATGCGAAGTTCAATATCTTCTATCACGCGCCGGTGCTGATCCTGATTTGCACCGTCGCGGAGGTCCCGTGGGCGGTCGAGGACTGCGCGCTCGCCGCGGAGAATCTGATGCTGGCGGCGCGCGGCGCGAGCCTCGGGACGTGCTGGATCGGCTTCTCTCAAGGCTGGCTCGGCACGGCCGAGGGCAAGGCGTTGTTGAAGCTGCCGGCCGCCTACAAGCCGGTCGCGCCGATCATCGTCGGCCATCCGAAGGCGGCGCCGCCGCCGATCCCGCGCAAGGACCCCGAGATCCGCTGGGTCGGCCAATAATCTCGTCATTGCGCCATGAAAGACTTGGCACGATGAAAGACGTGGCACGATGAAAGACGTGGCACGATGAAAGACGTGGCACGATGAAAGACCTGGCACGATGAAAGACCTGCCGCTCGCCAAGGTCTATCAGCTCATCGAGCCGGGGCCGGTGGTGCTCGTGACGACGGCGCGCAAGGGGCGCGCCAACGTTATGACCATGTCCTGGCACATGATGGTGGAGTTCGAGCCGCCGCAAATCGCCTGCATCGTCAGCAACGCCAATTACAGCTTCGCCGCGCTGCGCGCGACCGGCGAATGCGTCATCGCCATTCCGGCGCGCAAACTGGCCGCGAAGGTGGTGAAGGTCGGCAACGCGTCCGGCGCCGACCTCGACAAATTCTCGGCGTTCGGCCTGACCACGGCCAAGGCCGCGCGCGTTGCGGCGCCGCTCATCGCCGACTGCTTCGCCAATCTCGAATGCCGGGTGATCGACCGGCGCCTCGTCTCCAGCTACAATCTTTTTGTTCTTGAAGTCGTCAAGGCCTGGACCGATCCGGCGCAGAAGAACCCCAAGACCATCCATCACCGCGGCTACGGCACTTTCGCCGTCGACGGCGCGACGATCACGTTGAAGTCGCGGATGCGGTAAGGCCTTTCCTCGTCAGGCCACAGCCTGCAAAATCGCGCGGCGCACCAGCGTCTCGAACAGCGGCAGCTTGTAGGCGTTCTTGGACAAGGGCGTCGCGCCCTCGAGCGCGGCGTGCGCTGCGGCCGCGGCGGTGGCGGCATCGATCCGCTTTCCCGTCAGCACGGCCTCCGCCGCCCGGGCGCGGTGCGGCACCGGCGCGGCGGCGCCGAGCACGATCGCGGCGCGTCGGCAGACGCCGTTCGCGGCGAGTTCGACGGCGACGGCGACGTCGGCGAGCGGCCAGACGAACATCGCCTTTTCGCCCTGCCGCAGATAGGCGGTGCGCAAGCCGGGCGATGGCTTGGGCAGGCGGATCGCGGAAAGAATCTCGTTCGGCTGCAGATCGTTCTCGCGCTGCAGATCGCGGTCCGGCGGCACGAAAAAATCCTCCAGCGTGAGCTGGCGTCGGCTTCCCGCGGCGTCGGTCAGCTCGACGTTGGCGTCGAGCGCCACCAGCATGGTCGCGACGGTCGAGGGATGAACGATGGCGCACGGCATGTTGCCGAAGATGGCGTGGTACTGGTTCTCGCCGGAGATCGCGAAGCAATGGCCGCCGCCCTTGCGCAGGCAGCGGAAGGCGTGCGAGCGGAAATACCAGCAGCGCGGGCGCTGCAGGAGATTGCCGCCCAGCGTGCCGACATTGCGAATCTGCGGGCTCGCCGAACCGCGCACCGCGTCGGCGAGCACGGCATGGCGCTCGCGCAGCAAAGGATGCTCGGCCAATGCGGCAAGCGTGATCATCGGCCCGATGCGCAAGCCGCCACTATCCTCCTCGACGATCGTATCCAAACCCGGCACGTCGCGGAGGTTGACGACTTTCGACGGCGTCAGCAGGCCCTCTTTCATCAGCTCAAGGAGGTCGACGCCGCCGGCCTTGACCACGGCGACTTCGCCGTCGCCGCCGGCGAGCGGAAACGGCGTCATCGCCGTTGCCACGGTCGTCGATGCCGCAGCGGCGGCGGCGGCGATGGTCTGTGGACGGGCCAAGGCGAACGGGGTCATGTCATCAGCTCCGCAGCGGGGTTTTGCCGAGCGCGGCGAGAACGGCCGCCGGCGTGATCGGCAGGCTGCGCAGGCGAACGCCGATGGCGTTGTAGATGGCGTTGGCGATTGCCGGGGCGGTCGCGATGTTGGCGGGCTCGGCAATGCCGTAGGCGTCGGTCGAGCTGTTGGCCTGGTAGTTCTCCAGAACCACGACATCGATCGCCGGCGTCTCGCCGGAACCGGCCAGCGTGTAGTGCTCGAAGTCCGGGTTGACCATGCGGCCGGTATGCTGATCGAGGATGCGCTCCTCCAGGAGCGCATAGGACAGCCCCATCAAAATGCCGCCGTGCACCTGGCTTTCGATCTGCCGCGGGTTGATCGGGCGACCGCAATCCTGCACCGCGACGACGCGCTCGACGCGCACGGCCCCGGTCTCGGTATCGACCGCGACCGCCACGAATTGCACGCCGCCGAGCGCCTGATGCGCCAAAGCGGCGTCGCCCATCCGCCGCATGAACCCGGAATAATCGTCGGCACGCGAGGCGACCGCGCTGATGCGGTCGGTGCGCAACCGGCCGGCAGCTTCGCGGAAGCTCATGCTGCGGCTCGGGTTGTCGCGGACCAAAATTCTGCCGCCGCGCGCCACGAGATCGTCAGCGGCGGCGTTGAGCGCCAGACCCGCTTCGCGAAATAATGTTTGCTGCACGTGCCACGCGGCATTGCGCGCCGGCGGCGTGATCGAGGCGGTGGCGCGGCTGCCATAGGACGGCGGACCGGGCGGAAATTCAGTATCGCCGATCCGCACGGTGATGTCCTGCGCCCGCAGGCCGAGCACCTCGGCGACAGTTTGCGCCATGACCGTCGACGTGCCGGTGCCGATGTCCTGGACGCTCGAGAGCACTTCGACCGAGCCGTCGCGCATGATGCGGACCTCGCACGAGGAGTCGAGCTGCACGTTGGCCATCCAGATCGATTGGGCGACGCCGAGGCCGCGCTTGACCGGGCCCGCGTCGGCGCCGGGCGCGTGCCGATGCTGCCAGCCGATCCGCTCCGCGCCGATCCGCCGCTCCTCGCGCCGCGCCGGGCTTCCATCGATGCGCTCGCGCAGCGCCAAGGGATCGATCGCCAGCCGCTCGGCCAATTCGTCGATCGCCTGCTCCAGCCCGAAGGCGCCGGGAGTATTGCCGGGCGCGCGCATGGCGCAGCCCGGCCCGGCGTTGATGAACACGTCGTGCTGGGCGCCGTCGAAATTCGGGCAGCTGTAAAGAAGCTCCGCGTTGAAGCCGACACCGGCGCCGACGGTGACGCCGGCCGTGCCGTAGCTCACGAGCGAGATCGCCGTGAGCGTGCCGTCGCGCTTGGCGCCGATGCGCAGCCGCTGCCACGTGCCGGGGCGGTTGCCGGCGTCCATCTGCTCCTCTTGGCGATCAAGAATGAGGCGGACCGGCGCCTTGGCGCGGCGCGACAATTCGACCGCGATCCAACCGTAATTGCCGAGCGAGGATTTCGAACCGAAGCCGCCGCCCATGGCGTCGACCACCACGCGCACGCGGCTGAGCGGCAAGCCGAACGCTTCGGCCAGCTCGTTGCGCACGCCGGTGGTGAACTGGGTCGACATGTAGACCGTCAATCCGTCGGCGCGCCAATCAGCCACGATGCCATGCGGCTCCAGGCAGCAATGGGTCTGCACGTTGGTGCGATATTCGGCCTCGACGACGGCGTCGGCCTCGGCAAAGCCCTTTGTGATATCGCCGCGGCGGCTGACGGCCGGGCCGCGTACATTGCCGACGAGCGGCAGGCCGACGGCCGCGGGCCAGCCGGATGGATGACCGCCGGGCGCCACGTCGGCGCTTTCGTAAACCGGCGGCGCGCCTTGGGCGCGCGCGTGGTCGAGATCGACGACGAAAGGGAGCGGCTGGTAGTCGACGTGGATCAGTCGCACCGCCTGTTGCGCCGCCTCGATCGAAACCGCGGCAACCGCGGCAACCGGCGCGCCGATATAACGCAGCGTCGCCTTCTCCGGATCATCAGTGCCGACGAGCGGCACCACCGCGCGCACCCCCGGATGACGGGATGCCGCGGCCACATCGAGCGCGCGCACGCGGCCGTGCGGCAGCGACGCGCGCAGGACGCGGGCGTACAGCATGCCGGGCAGCACGATGTCGGTGGTGAAGCGGACAATTCCTGTGACCTTCGCCCGCCCATCCTGCCGCGGCGTCGGCTTGCCGATGACGGCGAGCTCATTGTTCGGCGGCAGCGGCGGCGGCTCGTCGGCCGGGATTTGCCGGTTGACCTCGCCGAGGCCGGCGCCGGCGATGCCGTAAGGAAATTTTTCGACCCGCGGATCGTCCGGCTGCGCCATCGTCAGCTCCTGTGCGCCTTGGCCGCAGCGAGCGTCGCATCGACGACGTGCGGATAGGTCCCGCAGCGGCAATAATGGCCGCTGATCGCGGCGCGCACGTCGGCGGCGGTCGGCTCCGGCGTGTGCTCGATGAGCGCCGCGCAGCTCATCACCATGCCGGGCGTGCAATAGCCGCATTGCAGCGCGTCGTAATCGATGAACGCCTGCTGCACCGGATGCAGCGTGTCGCCCGCCGCCAACCCTTCGATCGTCGTCACGGCCCGCGCGCCGACATCGACGGCGAGAATCATGCAAGCGCACACCGGCGCGCCGTCGAGCCAAACCGTGCAGGCCGAACAGGTGCCGCGATTGCAGCCGATCTTGGTGCCGGTGAGCTGCAGTGGTCCGCGCAACACTTCGGCGAGCGTCGCGCGCGGCTCGACCGTGAGCGCCCGCGCCGTGGCGTTGACGGTCAAGGTGATGGCAATCGGCTGCGGCCCGACAACCGACGTGCCGCCTGGTGCCGGTTCGCTTTGCGCGAGAAATCCCGATGTCGCGTTGGCCATGGTCGCTCCGGCCGTCGTCAGCGCCGAGCCTCGCAGAAACGAGCGACGTGAAAAGTCACTGCGCACACCGAGCCTCCACGCGAACCTTCCCGCCTGTGTGGTCTTCATCAACTCGTTAGGTGATCGATCGCGGCCTCGCGTTGATTCAGGTCAAACGCGGCAGGGGCGTTGCGTTGTGCCGATGATTTGAGCAATGAGATTAACCTTGCGTCATTTTGCGTATTCCGGGATTCTGACCTGGATCTCTGACCTGGATCAAAGAGTGACCCGCCCTCCCAAGTCATAAGCATCTCGGACGACAGTGGAGACGAGGCGATGCATTCGCCGCTTGATCTGCAAAAACTGCGAGCGAAGACCGCGAAGGCCATGCTCAGCCGGAGGCAGATGGCGCTGTTGGCCGCCATTGTCGTAGTGGCTGTCGCGGCCATTGCCGCCTATTTCGAACGCGGCACCCTGCAACGTTGGTTCGGCGGGCCGCAACTCGCGGCCACGATCCTCGTCTCCGGTAATATCGAGGCGCATCAGGCCGTGCTCGGCTTCAAAACGGTGCAGTCGAGCATCGTCGAATTGCCGTTCGACGAAGGCAAATGGGTCGACAAGGGCACGCTGATCGCGCGGCTCGACGATTCCGATTACCGCCAGCAGGTCGCGGTCAACGCGGCGACATTGGAATCGCAGCGTCGCCAGCTCGCCGCGGCCGAAAAGAACCTGACGGCGGCGCAGCGCACGGTCGAGTTCGACGCCGCCGACCTCGAGTTCCGGGACCTTGAATACAAGCGCGCCGATTTCCTGCTGCAGAAGCAGGCCGGCACCGTCGAGGCGCGCGACCAGACCTACGCGGCCTGGCGGCAGGCGACCGCCGCGCACCAGCGCGATCAGGCGCTCGAAAACGCCGCCGAGCGCCAGGTCGACCTCGCGCAGGCCAATATCCATACCGCCGAGGAAACGCTCAAGCTGTCGCAGATCGTGCTCGACTACACGGTGCTGCGCGCGCCGTTCTCCGGCGTCATTCAGGTCCGCCAGGCGGAGCTTGGCGAGATCATGGTTCCCGGCACCCCGGTGGTGACGCTCGCCGATCTCGATCACGTCTGGCTGCGCGCCTACATCAACGAAACCGACATCGGCAAGGTCCGCTACAATCAGGAAGCCACGGTCACGACCGATACCTATCCGGGCAAGACCTACAAAGGGCGCGTCACCTTCATCTCTTCCAACGCCGAGTTCACGCCGAAGAGCGTCGAGACCCATGCAGAGCGCGTGACACTCGTCTATCGCATCCGCATCGATGTCTATAATCCGAGCCACGAACTGGTGCCGGGCATGCCGGCGGACGCCACGCTGACGGCGCTTGCCTCGGGCAATCCATGAATGACGCGCCTGAACCCATCGTCGCCGCCAATGGGCTGACCAAGCGGTTTGCCAAGGTTGCCGCGGTGGACGGTCTCAGCTTCACCGTCAACCGCGGCGAGATCTTCGGCCTGGTCGGTCCCGACGGCGCCGGCAAGACCACCACGATGCGGATGCTGGCGGGGGTGATGCAGCCTGACGGCGGCAGCATTCTCGTCGACGGCGTCGACGTAGTAGCCGACCCCGAAAGCGGCAAGCCGCATTTGAGCTACATGCCGCAGCGGTTCGGTCTCTACGAAGAACTCACGGTCGACGAGAATATCCGCTTCTACGCCGACCTGTTCGAAGTGCCCAATGAACTGCGCGAGGAACGCGCGAGCCGGCTGCTGACAGCGTCGGGCATGAGCCAGTTCCGCAAGCGGCGGGCCGGACAATTGTCGGGCGGCATGAAGCAGAAGCTCGGTCTCACCTGCGCACTCGTCCACACCCCGCAAATTCTTTTGCTCGACGAGCCGACGACCGGCGTCGATCCGGTGTCGCGCCGCGATTTCTGGCGCATTCTCTACGGCCTGCGTGAAGAAGGCGTGACCATCCTCATCACCACGGCCTATCTCGACGAGGCCGAGCGCTGCAATCGGCTGGCGCTCCTGTACCACGGCCGCGTGCTCTATTGCGACACGCCGGCCGCGCTCAAACAACGCATGCCCGGCGCGGTCGTCGCCATTTCGTCCAACGCCGGAAGGGAGGCGCGCTCAGCCATCGCCAGGCATCCGGGCGTGAGCAACATTATTTTCGTTGGTGGCGGCATTCACGCCGTTGTCGATGACGCCGCCTTGCGGATTCCCCAGCTGCGCGAAGCTTTGCAGACGCAGAACGTGCCTTTCGACGCCATCGCGGTCGCCGCTCCCAGCATCGAAGACGTGTTCGTGGCGTTGCTCGAAGATGAAGAGCCGCAATTATGAGCGACAATGGGATCGGCGACGCGCAAATCATTGCCGAGGATCTGGTCAAGCGGTTCGGCGATTTCGTCGCCGTCGACCACGTGAACTTTCGCATCGGGCGCGGCGAGATCATGGGATTTCTCGGCCCGAACGGCGCCGGCAAATCGACGATCATCCGCATTCTGTGCGGCTTGCTGCGCCCGAGCGCCGGTCGCGCCTTGGTCGCGGGCATCGATGTGGCGGAGGACCCCGAGCAGGTGCGCGAGCACATCGGCTACATGTCGCAGAAGTTTTCGCTCTATCGCGATCTCACGGTGGAGGAAAATCTGCGGTTCTTCGGCGGCATCTATCGCGTGCCGCGCGAACAGCTCGCCGAGCGCATGCGGTTTGCCATCGAGATGGCGGGGCTCCGCGGCCGCGAGCACGCGCTGGTATCGACGCTTGCTGGCGGCTGGCAGCAGCGCCTGGCGCTCGGCTGCGCCGTGCTGCACCGGCCGCCTATACTGTTTCTCGACGAGCCGACGTCGGGCGTCGAACCGACGTCGCGGCGCCGGTTTTGGGATTTGATCCATACGCTCGCCGCCGACGGCGTCACCGTCTTGGTATCGACCCATTACATGGACGAAGCCGAATATTGCGACCGCGCGGCGCTGATCAACCAGGGACGGCTCATCGCCATCGGCAGCCCGGACGAATTGAAGAACACCGCGCTCGGCGGCGAACTGCTGCTGCTGCAATGCAAGCGGCTCGGGCCGACGCTGGCGGCGCTGCAGCAGGCCCCGGGCGTGATCGAAGCCTCGGTGTTCGGCGATGCGATCCATGTGCTGGTCACGAGCGCCGCGCGCAGCCTCGACGAACTGCCGGCCTATCTGGCGCGCAAGGAGCTCGCACCGACCAGCATCGAGCGCATCCGTGCGTCGCTCGAGGATGTCTTCGTCCGCCTGATCGCCGACGATGGATTGAAGCGGGAGCACGCGGCATGAGAGTACGCCGGCTCAAAGCCATCGCCATGAAGGAGGTGCTGCAGATCTGGCGCGATCCGCGCAGCCTGATGATCGCGCTCTTGCTTCCCTTCACCCTGATGTTTCTGTTCGGCTACGGGGTCAATCTCGACCTCAAGCACATTCCGATCTGCACCTTCGACCGCGAAGGCAGCCAGCAGAGCCAGGACTTGTTCAAACACTTCCAGGCGTCGCTCTATTTCTCCATCGCCCGCAACGTCAAGACCTACACCGACATGGTCGCGGCGATCGATCGCGGCGATTGCCGGGTCGGCATCGTCGTGCCGCCCGACTTCTCGCAGCGCCTCAACGATGCGGGCACCACCTCGGTCCAGGCGATCCTCGACGGCACCGACGACAACACCGCGAACATCTCCTGGGGCTACGCCACGGCAGTCGTGACCGGCTACTCGAACGACATCGCGGTGTCGGCGATCGACCGCCAGGGCCGGCCGCTGCAGCAAATCCAGCCTTTGGTCGTGCAATCGCGCGTCTGGTTCAACGAAGACCTCGACAGCAGAAACTTCATCGTGCCCGGCATGATCGCCGTCATCATGGCGCTGGTCGGCGCGCAGCTCACCTCGCTCACCATTTCCCGCGAATGGGAGCGCGGCACCATGGAGCTCTTGGTATCGACCCCGGTCACCTCCGGCGAGGTCATGTTCGGCAAGCTCCTGCCCTATCTGGTGATCGGCTGGATCGACGCCGCGTTCTGCCTGATGATTGCGGCGTTCTGGTTCGACGTGCCGTTCCGCGGCGCGCTGTCGACGCTCTTCCTCACCACCACCATTTACCTCGCCGTCGTTCTCAGCATCGGTTATCTGCTGTCGGTATTGATCCGCAGCCAGGTCGGCGCCAGCCAGATCGCCATGGTGGCGACGCTGATGCCGGCCATGCTGTTGTCGGGCTACGTGTTCCCGATCGATCAGATGCCGTCGTTCGTTCAGGACATCACCTATCTGGTGTTCTCGCGCTATTACGTCACCATCATCAAGGCGATATTCCTGAAGGGGTCCGGCATCACCGACTTGCTCACGCCCGTCCTCTTCCTCGTCGTCTACGCGCTTACGGTCGTCGCGCTCGCCGGCCGCGCCTTCCGCAAGCGCCTTGTCTGAAGGGATCCGGCCATGTTCGAGCGCATCACGCCGATGGTGATCAAGGAGTTCCTGGAGCTGCGCCGCGACAAGGCGGCCCGCTTCATCCTGTTCGTGGTCCCGATCGTCCAGATGCTGCTGTTCGGCTATGCGGCGAGCTTCGAGGTTTTTCACGTCTCGACCTCGGTGCTCGACCTCGATCATTCGCAGGAGAGCCGCGACCTGATCGCCCGCTTCACCTCCAACAACCGCTTCAACATCGTCGAGGTGGCGCAGTCGCAGCGCGAGATCGATAAAACCATCGACGCCAGCGAGGCCGCGGTCGCGCTCGTCATTCACGCCGGTTTCGCCGAACTATTACGCAAGGGCCAGGCCGCGCCGCTGCAGGTCATCGTCGACGGCACCAACTCCAATACCGCGCTGATCGCGCTCGGCTACGTCAACATCATCGCCGGCGGGTTTGCCCAGGATTACATCACCGACCTCGCGCAGCGCGTCCAGGGCGTACGGGGCGCGCAACAGGTTCAGGTGACGCTCGAGCAGCGCCCCTGGTTCAACCCCGACCTCAACGGCCGCTGGTTCTTCGTGCCCGGCGTGATCGGCACGCTCACGCTCGTCACCATCGTCAATCTGACCGCATTCGCGGTCGTGCGCGAGCGCGAGGTCGGCACGCTCGAACAGATCATGGTGAGCCCGATCCGCCCCGCCGAGTTCATCCTCGGCAAGACGGTGCCGTTCTTCCTGGTCGGCCTCGTCGAGGTCGCGCTGGTCGTCGTCGTCGGCGTGCTTTGGTTCCAGGTTCCGTTCGTCGGCAATCCGTTGGTGATGCTGCTCGGCACCGCGCTGTTTCTCTTGAGCTCGCTGGCGCTCGGGCTGCTCATCTCCACCGTCTGCACGACCCAGCAGCAGGCGTTCTCGACCAATTTCTTCGTGCTCAGCCCGTTTTTCATCCTGTCCGGCTTTGCCTTCCCGATCTCGAGCATGCCGCAGGTGCTGCAGTGGTTCACCTATTTCAATCCGCTGCGCTATTACCTCGTGGTCATCCGCGGCACCTTCCTCAAGGGCGTCGGTGTCGACGTGCTGTGGCCGCAGTTCGCGGCGATGGCGGTGCTGGCGGCGGTATTGCTGACGCTCTCTATCCTGCGCTTCCGCAAGACGCTGGAGTAAGACCTTCAAATGACGGCGACCGGCCTCTTGGGGAGGCCGGCCCTTACCCGGTCGGACGATGCTGCAGCGGACGGTGCTACTGTGCCACCGGCGGCCGCCGACGGTGTCTATGCCGTACCGGAGGCGGCGCGGGTGGCAGGGCGACATAGCGTTGCCAGACCGAGCCGCGATCGAACTGAATGGTCAAGCCGTCGGGCGAATAGATCGCCCCTTCCTGCCAGCGGTCGGCCCAGATGTGGCCCGGCCAGTCGACCCAGGCCCGCGACGGCACGCCGGCCTCGTTGACGAGATTGAGATCCCAGCCGTTTTGCGTCACGTACGCCAGCGCCGGCGGCCCGCCATCGGGGCCGGCCAGGCAATTACGTACGCAGACGAACTCACCTGAAAGATCAATCACCTGCGCCTCGGCAGCCGTGACGCTGCCAAGACTTGCGACACCAAGACTTGCGACGGCGGCGCCCAGCGCCGCCAGCACCTTCATTGTCTTCGTCATGACTTGCTCCCTGCTTTTTGCTTCAACCGAGCGAGAGGCTGCGCACACCGGGCAACATCCCACATTGATCGCGATCAATCGGTACGTTTTGAGTGGGCAACGTCGTGGTTGCCATCCGCTGCGGCATCGTGACAATGCCGCCTCCCGCGCTCGCCAGGCGACGGAATTGTAGGATCGCACTTAAAGGATCGTAACTCATGTCGGTGACAACGACACGGATCGACGGAAAAGCGCGGGCGGATCGGCTGGTCGCCGACGTCGCCAAGTCGACCGCCGCGCTCAAGGAGGGATCGGGCGTCGTGCCGGGGCTTTGTACCGTGCTGGTCGGCGACGACCCGGCCAGTCAAGTCTATGTCCGCAACAAAGGTAAGACGGCGACGGCCGCCGGCATTGCGAGCTTTCAAGAGACCTTGCCGGCCGTCACCAGCGAAGCCGAGCTGTTGGCGCTGATCGCAAGGCTCAACGCCGACGACCGGGTCGACGGCATTCTGGTACAACTCCCCTTGCCGAAGCACATCGACCCGCAACGCGTCATCGACGCCATCGATCCCGGCAAGGACGTCGACGGATTTCACGCCCAAAACGTCGGCCGGCTGTGGAGCGGCGGCGAAGCGCTGGTGCCGTGCACGCCCTTTGGCTGCCTGATGCTGCTCAAGGACACGCTCGGCGGCGGGCTCGCCGGCGCCGACGCCGTCGTGCTCGGACGCTCCAACATCGTCGGCAAGCCGATGGCGGCGCTGCTCCTCGGCGAAAATTGCACGGTGACAATTGCCCACTCCAGGAGCCGCGATCTCCCGGCCATCCTGCGCCGCGCCGATATTCTGGTCGCGGCCGTGGGACGGCCGGAGATGGTCCGCGGCGACTGGATCAAACCGGGCGCGGTCGTCATCGACGTCGGCATCAACCGCGTCGCGATACCGGGCGAAAAAGCCAAACTGGTCGGCGACGTCGCGTTTGCCGAGGCGCAGGGTGTCGCCGCGGCGATCACGCCGGTGCCGGGCGGCGTCGGGCCGATGACCATCGCGTGCCTGTTGCGCAACACCCTGATCGCCGCATGCCGGCGCCGCGGACTGGCTGAGCCCGCACTGTGATTTGACGAGCTGACCCGCGCGCCGGGTTACCGCTCCGCGCGCCAGGTTCACGTCTTCGGATAGCCGACCGTCTGCGCGAACTGGATGATCTGCGCCGCGGGAAGCTGTAACGTCCGCGCCAGCTTTTCGCCGGGCACGCTCTGGCGGAACACCGTGGCGAGCCCCTCGGCGGCGCAGCAGAGATAGACGTTCTGACCGACCATGGCGACACTGGCCGCGGCCGCCGCGGTCTTCTCATTTTCAGTTCCGGACAGCTTCGACATGTCGAAAGCGTAGACGAGATTGAGCGGCGCGGTCGCGACGAACGATTGGCCGGTCGTCGTCTGCCCCCGCAGGTCGCCTGCCATATGGAATACAAGTTTGTGACTCTTGGGCTCGTAGCGCCACACGCCGTCGGCCATCGTCAGATAAATGTCCAACGCGTAGACGCCGCGCCAGCGTGGCGCGGTGCGGCCGTCGTCATGGGGCCGGTTGACGCCCCACGCCGCCCACAGCAGATTCGACAGCACGTCGTGCGGCAGCGCCCGATCGGCATAGTCGCGGATCGACTGCCGGTCCTTCAGCGCTTGCCGCATCGTCTTGCCGCCCTCGAACGCCGGCGGCGGCAGATCGATCGCTTGCGGCACCTCGGCGAGGCCTGCCTTGGTCGCCGCCACGACGGCGACGCTCGAAAGAATGCCGACATTGACTTGACGCCGCGTTGTCATGGTTCGCCAACTCCTGTTTTGCGACTGACTGATAAGTGGAGCGGTGCGTGGTCATGTTGACATAAATCAAGCGGATTTGTTGAGGATCAAGTAAGCCGATGATGCGCCAAGATGCATCGACCAAATCGGCGTGATGCGATTCCGCGCGGCCGTTACCAGCGAGGACAGAATGACGCTATTGCATCGTTGCACCATCGCCGCTGTTGCTGCCACGTCGATAATCTTGGCAGCGAATGCCGCCGCTCTCGCCGCGCCGCAGCAGCTCGACTGCGTCCTGACCGATAGCAAAGCCAAGCCCGGGTCCGAAAGCCGGCCGGTCGCCGTCATCTTCGACGAAGACGCCAAGACGCTGACGGCCAAAGCCGGCGATCAGAGCTACAGCTTCGCCAAGGTCACCATGACCTACATCGCCATCAGCGGTCAAACCAAGGATGCCAGCGTCGGCGTCGACCGCTCCGCCCTCGGTATCGTCTGGCAGCAATACGCCGCCGGCAAGGTGACGACCGAATTCGGCCATTGCCTCCCGGCCACGACAACCAAATAAACGCGACGCCGGCAATCACGCGTTGCCAATCACTCTCGCCGATCACTCGTAGCGCAGCGCATCGATCGGATTGAGGCTTGCCGCCTTGCGCGCCGGATAAAAGCCGAAAAACACCCCGACTGCGGCGGAAAAAGCAAAGCCGCCGATGACCGCCGTCAGCGACACTGGCGCCGCCCAGTGGAACACGAGCGAAATCGCCGCCGACAGCGCAACGCCTGTGACGATCCCGGCAAGCCCGCCCGAGACGCTCAGAAAGATCGCTTCGGCGAGGAACTGCAGCAGTACGTGCGTGCGGCGCGCACCGATCGCCATGCGGAGCCCGATCTCGCGCGTGCGTTCGGTCACCGAGACCAGCAGGATGTTCATGATGCCGATGCCGCCGACGATCAGAGAGATCGACGCCACGGCGGCGAGAAGAAGCGCCATGATGCGGCTCGAGCTTTCGGCGGTCTCGACGAACTGGCTCAGATTGCGCACGTCGAAGTCTTTGACGGCGCCGGGCTTGATGCGATGGCGGCGAACGAGCGTCTCGGTCAGTTGGCGGATGGCGGTCTGCACCAGCGGCTGTGTGACCGCTTGCACATAAATCTGATTGGCATAGCCGGTCATCCGCGCCTGCAGATTGTACGGATTGGGCCAGGCCAGATACGGCCAATTGATCGGCGTCTGCTGTGTGGTCGGCGCGGCGACGCCGAGCACTTTGCGTTCGGCCGTCGTGAACGGCGTCATGACGAGATCGTCCTGATCGGTGCCGAAGACCGACTGGCCCTTGGGAAAAAGCACGCCGATCACTTGCAGCGGCACGCTCTTGACCAGAATGGAGGCGCCGATCGGATTCTCGCCGGGACTGAAGAGCTGCTGGTAAACGGTTCGCCCGATGACGACCACAAGGTTCGCTTTGCTTTCATCTTCCGCGGTGATGCCCCGCCCGGCGGCAATCTGCCAGTTCGTGACGGACGCGTAATTTGCGCTCACGCCCTGGATCATCGTCGTCCAATTCTGGCCGCCATACTGCACCTGCGCCGACTGACGGATGAGGTAGCCGACCTGGGCCACGGCGGGATCCTCGCGGCGGATGGCGCGGGCGTCGGCCACCGTCAAGGTGGAGGCGCTGCCGAAACCGGCACGGATGCCGCCCAAGGTCAGCGCGCCGGGCAAGACCACAACGACGTTGGTGCCGAGACTCTCGATCTGCTTGCGGACCGCCTCACTGGCGCCATTGCCGACATTGACCATGACGATGAGCGCGGCGACACCGATAAACACGCCGAGCATGGTCAGGGCCGAACGCATCCAGTTGCGCCCGATCGCCTGAGCCGCAGCGGCGAGGATCATGAACGCGAAGGCGAGCGAGCCGCCAGGAACGAAGGCCGCGGCCGGCGTTTCGGCCGGACGGAAGAACGCCGCGCGCTCGGCCTCGCCGATCGCGGCGGCGGCCGCCGTCGCCGCCGGCGCGGGGTTGGCCGTGCGTTCGTCGGAGACGATGACGCCGTCCCGCATCATCACCACGCGGTCGGCGTAGGCGGCAATGTCGGCTTCGTGGGTGACGAGGACGATGGTGACGCCCTGCTCGCGGTTGAGCGTGCGCAGCGTTTCCATGATCTCGTGCGAGGTCCGCGTGTCGAGATTGCCGGTCGGCTCGTCGGCCAGCAGTAGGCTCGGCGCATTGATCAGCGCGCGGGCGATGGCGACGCGCTGCTGCTGGCCTCCCGAAAGCTGGCCCGGCGTGTTGCGCTCGCGGTCGCCGAGGCCGAGCAGTTTGAGTGCCGCGCGGGCCCGCTCGGTGCGAACGCTGCGACGCTTCGGCCCGGCGGCGGCGTAATACAGCGGCAGGCTGACGTTCTCGATCGCGCTGGTGCGCGCCAGCAGATTGAAGCTCTGGAACACGAAGCCGAGGCGTTCGCTGCGGATGCGGGCGAGCTCCGGCTCGCTCAAGCCCGCGACATCGGCGCCCTCCAGGAAATAATGGCCGCTCGACGGCTGATCGAGGCAGCCGAGAATGTTCATCAGCGTCGACTTGCCCGAGCCCGACGAGCCCATGATGGCGACGAACTCGCCGGCGCGGACCGTCAGGCTGACGCCGCGCAGCGCCGCGACCTTGACATCGCCGATGACGAAGGTGCGCGCGACATTCTCGATCCTGATCACCGGCTCGTTCGCCGGCACGACCTCTGCGGAGACCTGGCGCAACATGCGGCGCGGTCTCAAAGTCGCGGCGGCGGCAGGCCGGCTTGGCCGCCGACGGGAGCGCCGCTTTCGGCGGTGATGACCGGATCGCCGGGATGCAGGTCGCCGCCGGCGATCTCGGTGAAATTGTCGTCGCTCAGGCCGGGGACGACGGTGACCGCCACCGGCCGGCCATCGCGCAGGACGAAAACCTCCGGCGGCCGGCCCGCCGCCGCGCCGCGGGCTTCGACGGTCGAAAGACCGCCCGGCACGTAGCGCAGCGCCTGGTTCGGCACCCGCAGCACGTCGGTTCTTTGATCGATGACGATCGTGGTCGACGCAGTCATGCCCGGCACCAGAGCGAGATCATTATTATCGACGCCGATCACGACGTCGTAGGTGACGACGTTCTGCACGGTCTGCGGCGACAGACGCCGCTGCGTGACGATGCCCTGGAACACCCGCTGCGGAAAGGCGTCGACGGTGAACGTCGCCTTGTCGCCCACCTTGATGCCGCCCATGTCGGCTTCGCTGGTATTGGTGTCCACCTCCAGCTGCTTGAGGTCCGCGGCGATGAGAAACAGCGTCGGCGTAACGTACGTGGAGGCGACCGTCTGCCCGCTGGTGACATTGCGGGACACCACGATGCCGTCCACCGGCGAGATGATGTCAGTGTAGTCGAGATCGAGGCTGGCGCCTTCCACATAAGCCTGGTCGAGTTTGACGGTGCCTTCATCCTGACTGACGATATAAGCTTGGTCCTCGGCCTGCTGGCGGGCGATCGAACTTTGCTCCGCCAATTTTTGATAGCGGGCGAGATCCATACGGGCCTCGTCGAGAATGGCCTGATCGCGCGCGAGCTGCCCGACATATTGATCGAACGTCGCCTGATAGGGCCGCGGGTCGATCTTGGCGCAGACCTGGCCCGCCCTCACCTGCGTGTTGTAATCGCAATAGAGATTTTGAATCACGCCGGAGTCGTAGGCGCCGACGATGATGGTCAGCACCGGGTTGACGGTGCCGGTCGCGGTCGCGGTGCGGGCGATGGCGCCACGCGCGGCCGGCGCCGTGACGTACTGCGCGGCGTTTTTCCCGCCCAGCGCCCATAGCCAGAAAGCGATGCCGGCAATAATCGCAAGCGAGCCCAAGCCCGCGGCGAGCCAGAATTTCCGCGCGCCCGGTCCCTTCATGTGCGCCGCGTTGGGCGACAGCGGAAATTTCAGCACCTTGCCACGAGCCTCGACTGGCGCCGCATCCGAGCTCACACTCATTGTCGTCTCTCGTATCGGCGGCGGCACGAACGGCGGCTTCTTCGCCTCTTCGTTATCGGCCTGTGCCAAACCGTTTGCCGAGCCGCTTGTCGCCTTGCTTTCTCATTGCCCGAACGGGCCGAAAAGATATTGATTTGAGTCAACGGGGCCGCCGAATGTCGGGCGGTCAGGCCCCTGTCCCCTCCCCCAGGCCGCCCAAGCTCATTGCCATCAAGCTGACCGGCATCAAGCGATCGACATGCAGACGTGCCATAAGCAGTCGGTTCGCCCGCTGCCCGCTTGATCCACCTCAATGCGGCGCGGCTGCCTGATCGACTGTTGTCGGGGTCGGCCTGGCGCCAAGTTTCGGAGACAAGGTTTTGGAGCATCACGCCGAAGTCCTCGCGGGTCAGAGGTGGCAGCAACGGGCGCCGAATTGGCGCGACCTCGTCGCGCTGGCGATCATCGTCGCCATCATCCTCCTGATCGGATCGGGGGCGCGGCAGATGTTGGCCCCGATTGCTCCGACGCATCAGCCGGAGATTTCGCTCTCGCCGACGGTGCTACCGAACTATGCGCTGCGGACGACGATGCGGATGCTGGCGGCGATGGTGGCCTCGCTCATCTTCACGTTCACCTACGGCACGCTCGCGGCCAAGAGCCGCCGCGCCGAAGTGGTGCTGATCCCGCTGCTCGACGTCCTCCAATCGGTCCCGGTGCTCGGCTATCTGTCGTTCACCGTCGTCTTCTTCGTCTCGCTGTCGCCCCATCGGTCGCTGGGTCTGGAGCTGGCCGCGATTTTCGCGATCTTCACCAGCCAGGCCTGGAACATGGCGTTCAGTTTCTTCCAGTCTCTGCGCACCATTCCGAGCGACCTCGACGAGGCGAGCCGCGGCTTTCGCTTTTCCGGCTGGCAGCGGTTCTGGCGCCTGGAAGTGCCGTTCGCCATGCCCGGGCTGATCTGGAATACGATGATGTCGATGTCGGGCGGATGGTTCTTCGTGGTCGCCTCGGAGGCGATCTCCGTCGGCGATCTCAACGTCGCGCTGCCGGGGATCGGCTCCTACGTCGCGCGCGCGATCGAAGCCCGCGACCTCGTGGCGGTCGGCTGGGCGATCGTGGCGATGACCGTCACCATCTTCATTTATGATCAGCTCCTGTTCCGCCCGCTGGTGGCGTGGGCCGACAAGTTTCGCTACGAGCAGACCGCGTCCGCGATTGCGCCGCAGAGCTGGATCCTTGACCTGTTTCACCGCACCAGCGCGCTGCGCGCGGCGACCGCATCGATCGGCAGCGCGGCGCAGGCCGCGGCGCGCGCCCGGCTGTCGATCCCGCTGTTTGCCCGACCGCTCGCGATGCGAACGGCGCATTTCCGTCTTCCCGATCTCGTCTGGTATGGACTGATCGTGCTCGCCCTCGTCTACCTCGGCGTCGCGCTGTTTCGGTATGTCGGGGCGCAATTGTCGTTGGCCGACGTACTCGAAGCCAGCGCCGATGGCGGCATTACTTTGCTGCGCGTCGCCATCCTCCTCATCATCGCGACGATTATCTGGGTGCCGATCAGCGTCTGGATCGGCTTGCGCCCGACGGTGGCGGAAAAGGTGCAGCCGGTGGCGCAGTTTCTCGCCGCCTTTCCGGCCAACCTGCTGTTTCCGATCGCGGTCTATCTGATCGTGCGGTTCGGCGCGTCGCCGCAAATCTGGCTGAGCCCGCTGATGATCCTCGGCACGCAATGGTACATCGTGTTCAACGTCATCGCCGGCGCCAGCGCCTATCCCAACGATTTCAGGGAAGCGGCGCGGACCTTCCGCATCCGCGGATGGCGGTGGTGGCGCGACGTCATGCTCCCCGGCGTCTTCCCGTATTATGTCACCGGCGCGATCACGGCCTCGGGCGGCGCGTGGAATGCGAGCATCGTGTCCGAGGCGGTGAGCTGGGGGCCGACCAGGCTCGATGGCGGCGGCTTGGGCGCCTACATCGCGCGCATGACGGTCGCCGGCGACTACCCGCGGATCGCGCTCGGCATCGCGGTGATGTCGGTTCTCGTCGTCGGCATGAACCGCCTGTTGTGGCGACCGCTCTACGCCTATGCGGAACGCCGCACGCGGCTCGATTGAGAGGAGGCGGATGGTGGCCGACAGCACGGGCCCTATTATCGAACTGCGTAAAATCTGCATGTCGTTCGCGAAGGGCTCCGGCAAACCGCTGCCCGTGTTGCAGGACATCGATCTGGCTATCCGGGCCGGAGAGATCGTCGGGCTGTTGGGCCGCTCCGGTTCGGGCAAGTCGACATTGCTGCGGATCGCGGGAGGCCTCATCCGGCCCACCTCCGGCGACGTGATCTACCAGGGGGCGCCGCTCACCGCGCCCGCGCAGGGCATTGCGATCGTATTCCAGACCTTCGCGCTGTTCCCCTGGCTTACGGTGCTGGAAAACGTCGAAGCCGGCCTCGATGCTCTCGGCCTGCCGCACGATCAGGCCCGCCAACGCGCGCAGCAGGCCATCGATCTCATCGGGCTCGACGGATTCCAGTCCGCCTATCCGCGTGAGCTCTCCGGCGGCATGCGTCAACGCGTGGGCTTCGCCAGGGCGATAGCGGTCCGGCCCGACCTTCTCTTGATGGACGAGCCTTTTTCCGCGCTCGACGTTTTGACAGCCGAGACGTTGCGCGCGGACTTCATCGACCTGTGGGTGGAAAATCAGCTTCCCACCAAAGCGGCGCTGATGGTGACGCACAACATCGAGGAAGCCGTGTTGATGTGCGACCGCTTGATCGTTATCTCGTCCAATCCGGCTCGGATCGCCGCGGAGATCCCGGTGACGCTGCCGCGTCCGCGCGACAAGCTCGATGCGGAATTCGGCAACATCGTCGATGAAGTCTATTCGGTGCTCACGGCGCGGACGATCGCGTCGCTCGGCGCTCTCAAACAGGCTCACGAAGGGCTGGCTCAGCCGCTGCCGCGGGCGTCCGTCAATCGCATGAGCGGATTGATCGAGATTCTCGCCGCGCCGCCCCATAGCGGCCGCTCGGAGCTCGACACACTCGCAAGCTCGCTTTCACTGGAAGTCGATCACCTTTTCCCCATAGCCGAAGGGCTTCACATTTTGGAATTTGCCGAGCTCGAGGACGGTGCTTTGAAGCTTACGACCGCGGGACTCGTTTTCGCGCGCGCCGGCACCGACGAACGCAAGCGACTGTTTCGCGAACATCTGCTCCGTTTCGTGCCGCTGACCGCGCACATCTGCCGCGTGCTGCGCGAACGGGAAGGCCGACGGGCGCCGCGGCTGAGATTCGAGGTCGAGCTCGAAGATCATTTGATCCGCCACGACGCCGAACAAACTCTACGCGCCGTGACTGCCTGGGGACGCTACGCGGAGCTGTTCGCCTACGACGACAAAACCAGGACGTTTTCGGCCGTCGCTGCTTAGTCTGGATGACTGGCGCCGCGTTTGTGACGCAGTCGAACTAAGCGCTTTCTTGGCTCTTCCTGCCGTTGGGATTGCCAAGCAGCTTGGCTTCCTCTTCCGCGAGAAGAAGCATGATGGTCTGCCGCTTGGCGCCGTCGGTCTCGCGCTCGAGCAAACGCTTGTAATGTTCGATATTCAGCCGAGCTATGGTCCTGTCCATCGCACCTGCTCCAGCATGTGTTTTAGTTTAGCCGATGCGATGTGCAGCGACAATGACCGTCGCCGCTTGCGCCCGGCACTGGATACTCTCTCCACATTTTTCATCGTCAACGACGCGAGCATCGCGGCGCTACTCACCTACCCGCGCGCGGCCCGGCGGGCGCCTCTTCGCGCAGGGGTCGAAGGTACCGGCCCGCATTTGGGCAGGACTGCGGTTTCGGTTCGCTCCGCCGCCTCGACCGCAAATGCCCCTTTTCGCCACGTTTACAGACCTGCACCTGCTCCTATAAGTTGGAGCCACACGGTGGCAGCCGGGCACCTTCGTCCGGAGGCCGGCGAACGATGAATAAATCGGGAGGAACGGCTATGGATATCACCCATGACAGGCCGGCGCGGTGGCTTATCGGCGGCGGCGCCCTTGTGGCGCTGGCGGTCTTGGCGCCCTTGACCGCTTTCGCGGAAACCGCCGAGCCGATCAGAATCGGCGTCATCGGCGAGGAATCCTCGGTCGCCGGCGCCTCGCTGACCAAGTCGGCCGCGCTTGCCGCCGAGGACATCAATGCCCGTGGCGGGGTCGACGGCCGCAAGGTCGAGGTCATCACCTACGACGATCACTCCTCCTCGGCCGACGCGGTGCGCGCCTTCCAGCGCGCCGTGAGCCAGGACAAGGTCGTCGCGGTCATCGGCAGCTACATCAGCGAGGTCGTGCTGGCGATCGAGCCGTGGTCGGCGCGGCTGCACATGCCGTTCATCACCCCTGGCGCGGCCAGCAACGAGATCACCAAGCAGGTCCACAACGACTACGACCATTTCAAATATACGTTCCACGGCTATCTCACCTCCGCGAACCTCGCGCAGTCGATCTGCGACTACACCCACGATCTCCTGGTCGAGCCGCTGCACATGAAGACCACGGTGGTGATGAGCGAGGACGCGGCGTGGACCAAGCCGCTCGACGAGCGCTACCTCGAATGCCTGCCGAAAGCCGGCTTCAAGGTGCTGGATCACATCCGCTTCAATCCCGATACCGCCGACTTCACGCCGATCTTCCATCAGATCGAGGACTCGCATCCGGACGTGATCATCACCGGCATCAGCCATGTCGGCGTGCAGCCGACGGTGCAGTGGCACGACCAGCAGGTCCCGATTCCGATGGCGGGACAAAGCTCGCAAGCGACCACCTCGACGTTCTGGAAGGACACCAACGGCGCCGCCGAGGGCGTCGTCACCACGACGGCGGCGGCGCCCGGCGTCGCCAATTCGCCGCTCACCATCCCGTTCACCGACGCCTATGTAAAAAAATACGGCGTCACGCCTGCCTATGACGGCTATACCGCCTACGACATGGTCTACGTCATCACCGAGGCGATCCAGCGCGCCGGCGGATCGACCGATCCCGACAAGCTCGTGACCGCGCTCGAGGCGACCGACCACGTCGGCACCTTCGGCCGCGAGCAATTTTACAGCCGTGAGGACCAGTTCACCCACGGGCTGCGCTATGGGCCGGGGCTGGTCACCGGGGTCGCCATTCAATGGCAGGACGGCAAACAGATGTGCGTCTGGCCGAAGGACAAGGCCAACGCCACGCTCAAATTCCCTCCCTTCGTCAAGCTGCCTAATCAAGGCTGAGCCGGGGCAATCATCGGCGCCGACGCGGTTAGGCAAGTCATATGCGGGCGATCCAGATCCTCGTCGACGGGTTTGCCATCAGCTCGTTGTACGCTCTCGCCGCCGTCGGCTTCACGCTGATCTTCGGCGTGTCCGGCGTGCTCAATCTCGCCCATGGCGGCATCATGGTCGTCGCCGCCCTGGTCGGCTGGGCGGCGGCCGCCGAACTGGGCATCGGCACCTATGCCGGCACGATCGTCGGCATCGCGGCGGGGCTCGTGACCGCCTACGCCACCTATCTGATCGTGGTGCGGCCTATCCAGCGCTCGCACGCCATTCGGCCCGAGGAAACCGAGATCTTCGTCCTCACCGGCACGCTGTTGTGGGGCATCATGATCCAGGTCGGCATGGCGTATCTGTTCTCCGACAATCCGGTGACGATCCGTCCGCTGATTTCCGGCGTGGTCAACGTTCTCGGCGTGCGCACGCCGGCCAACGAAATCATGATCGCGGCGCTGTCCTGGGCCGTCATCGGCCTCCTGTGGCTCTTGGTCAACCGCACCCGCTCCGGCAAGGCGCTGCTTGGCGCGTCGATGAATCCCCGGGCCGTCACGCTGCTCGGCTATGAGCTGACAACGCTCTATCTCGTCGCCTGGAGCATCTATGGCGTGCTCGCCGGCATCGCCGGCGTGCTGATGGCGTCGTTTCTCGGGGTCAGCACCGGCAATGCCGGGCAGCTCACCGCCAGCGCGTTTTCGATCGTCGTCCTTGGCGGCCTCGGCAGCGTGTCCGGCTCGCTGGTCGCCGCCTACGTCGTCGGCTACCTGGAAACGGCGACGGCATATCTCATTGCGCCGACCTTGCGGCCTATTCCGTCGCTGATTCTCCTCGTGCTGGTCGTCTATGTGCGCCCGCAAGGCCTGTTGGGTCGACGGTAGGAGCGCGCCCATGGCCTTTCTGCGCTCCCCCATTCTCCGCTCGCCCATTCTCCGCTCCCCCATCCTCTGGGTCGCCGCGCCGACGGTCGTCATCGCGGCGCTGCTGCCGTTGTGGATATCGGTCTATCTGCTCGGCGTCCTGACCGCCGCCTACTATTTCGGCGTCTTCGCGATGGCCTGGGACCTGCTGTTCGGCTTCGCCGGCGAGGTCAATTTCGGGCCGACCTTTCTGATCGGGCTCGGCGCCTACACGGCCGCCATCCTCAACGACAGACTGGGCCTGCCGATCCCGGTCTGCGTCCTCGCCGCCGCCGTCGCGGCGATCGTCGGCGGCATCCTGCTCGCGCTGCCGGCGCTGCGGCTGCGCGGACCGTATTTCGGTCTGGTCACGCTGGTCGCGGTGTTGTTGCTGCAGAACTTCGTCGTCATTTTTGCTGCCGTCACCGGCGGCGAGATCGGCATGACGGTGCCCGACGTCCTCTCGATCGACGCCGCCGTGAACTACTGGTACGCGCTCGCCTTCCTGGTGCTGTGCGCGGTGCTGCTGTTCGGCCTGTCACGCTCGGCGGTCGGACTGATCCTGCAGGCGAGCGGCCAGGACGCCGTGCAGGCCGCGGCGCTCGGCTTCAACGTCACCAAGCACAAGCTCGCGGCCTTCTGCGTCAGCGCGCTGTTCTCCGGCACCGCCGGCGCCATGCTGATTTTCTACATGGGGACCGCGTCGGTCGACACCGTGGTCGATATCGGCATCGGCGTGCAGATCATCATCGCCGCCGTGCTCGGCGGCCGCCGCACCATCCTCGGCGCCATCCTCGGCGCCGTGTTTCTGATCGTCGCCAACGAGTTTCTGCGGCCGCTCGGCCAGCTCAACACCTTCGTCGTCGCCGCGATCGCGCTCGCCGTCATCCTGTTCTTTCCCGACGGCCTGCTCGGCTACGCCCTGCACCGCGGGGAACGCGAATGAGCGGTCCGGCGCGCCTGCAGATCCGCGGCCTCGCCAAGCGCTTCGGCGGCGTCGTCGCGGTCAAGAGCATGAGCTTCGACCTCGCCGCCGGCGAGATCGTCGGACTGATCGGGCCGAACGGCTCGGGCAAGTCCACCGTCATGTCGCTCATCATAGGGCTCGCGCGCGCCAATGCCGGCACGGTCGCGCTCGACGGCGTCGACGTCGCCGCATGGCCGGCGCACCGCATCGCGCGCGCGGGCATCAGCATCGTGTTTCAGCATTCGCGGCCGCTGCAGCGGCAGACGGTTCTGGAAAACATCAAGCTCGCTTTGTTGCCCGACTCGCTGTTGCGGCTGGCGACCGCCGCCGCGGTGACCGAACGCGCGCTGGCGATCGGCGAACGCGTCGGGCTCGGCGGCGTGCTTAACCGGCATCCGTTCACGCTGCCGTTCGCCGATCTGCGCCGCATGGAGATGGCCAAGGCCGTCGCCCGCGATCCCAAGGTGGTGCTGCTCGACGAGCCGTTCGCCGGACTGACGCAAACCGAGATCGCGACATTCTCCGATCTCATTCGCACCTTTCGCGACGAGGGCCGCGCGGTCCTCTTGGTCGATCACAGCGTCAAGAGCGTCGCCGCGCTCGCCGATCGCGTCATCGCCATGTATCTCGGCGAGCAGATCGCCGAAGGCAGCGCGGCCGACGTCATGCAGAACGAGACAGTGCGGCGGGTCTATATCGGCGGGTCGGTGGAGGCCGTGGAACGCCGCGCCGGCGCGAATAAGGACGCCGCCACGCTGCTTGCGGTCGACCAACTCGACGTCTGGTACGGCAAGGCCAAGGCGGTCGACGGCGTCGATTTCGCCGTGCGCGAGAACGAATGCGTGTCGATCGTCGGCCTCAACGGCGCCGGCAAGACCACGCTGTTCAAGGCCATTTCCGGCCTGGTGCCCTACCGCGGCGCGATCCGCTTCGACGGCCGCGACTTGCGCAGCCTCTCCGCCGCGGCGATCGCCCGCGCCGGCGTGGTGCATTGTCCGGAGACGCGCGAATTGTTCGCCGACATGACGGTGCGCGAGAATCTGGACCTCGGCGGCGGCCATCTCGTCAAAAGCGAGCGCGCGCGCCAGCTGGCCTGGGTGTTCGAGCTGTTTCCGATCCTCGACGAACGCCAGGCGCAGGCGGCGCGCACGCTGTCCGGCGGCGAGCAGCAGATGCTGGCTCTCGGCCGCGCCTTGATGATGAAGCCGCGGCTCCTCATTCTCGACGAGCCGACGCTCGGCCTCGCCCCGGTGATCCTCGGCCAGCTGTCCAAGGCGATCGAACGGCTGCGCCAGACCGCGTCGCTGACGCTCCTCCTCGGCGAACAGAACATCACCTTCGCCTTGCCGCATTCCGACCGGCTCTACATGCTCGATCACGGCCGCATCACCTGGCAGGGCGATCCGGCCCGATTCGCCGCCGAGATGCGCACCGGTTATCTTTAACTGTAGGTGCATGTCCTTTTCGCAAAACCGGTTTCCACTTTTGCGGGACATGCTCCAAGGCGCGAGGCAACCCTTTTTCATCGGTTAAGGTAACAATTTCCTAGCGATTTCAGCATAGAAGCGCACCATTGCAAGAGGTGCGTGCCATGACCATGAACATGCGGGAAAGCTTGGTCGTCTCGTTTGGGTGGATGCGGACGTTCACGGCCGCCTTCCGGAACAATTCCCGGGCAAACGTCGCCGTCACGTTCGCGCTGGCAAGCCTGCCGATCATCGCCGCCATCGGCTGCGTCACCGACTACGCGATGGCGTCGATGATCAAGACCAAACTGCAGGCGGCCGCCGATGCCGCGACGCTGGCGACCATCTCCAACAACTCGCCGATCTTGGCGACCGCCAAGAGCATGAGCGGCAATGGAACCGTTACTGGCGGCACGACGTACGTGCAGAATTTCTTCAACTCCGACACCACCGCTTTTTCGGGCGTGACCCCGACAGGGACCGTGACCAAGACCGGAACGACCATTACCGCGACGCTGGCCTTTACGGACAGCGTGCCCACGACTTTCATGAAGATTCTGGGCCACGCGAACATCAACGTGACGGGTTCGTCGACAGCGAGCATTACGCTGCCGAGCTATATCAGCTTTTACCTGATGCTCGACGTCTCAGGCTCCATGAGCTTCCCCTCCACCAGCGCGGAGCAGGCGAGGCTTATGGCGGTCAACCCTGACAACTTGCACCCGACGAACAGTCCGCCCAACAGTGGTTATCCGCAGGGTTGCCAATTCGCCTGCCACTGGGCCTCGCAGAACACCACGTGCAATCAAACCTCGGCCCAAAGTGGATCAAGCGGCCCGTGGCAGGGATCATGGCCTCCGTCCGTTCAGCAGTACGGCGGCACCGGTCTAGCTATTCCCAGTCAATGGTCAGGCGGCTATCCCGGCGGCTATTGTTTGGGATTCGTCATTTCGCGCCTCGGAACAAACCCGGTGTCGTTCACCAGCGGTTGCACCAACGACGGCACCACGCCCGCCGGGCCTTCGGGCAAGATTCCGGGTACGTCCACAGGATATCCGACAGGCTGCGGCCAATACGTCAATTGGACCAACAGCCAGGTCGCCTCCTGCGCCACCGCCGGAACGACCTCCTGCATCCAATTGCGCGCCGACGCCGTCGGCTATGCGGTGACCGCGCTGCTCTCCCAAGCCTCGGCCACCGAGAGCAGCACCGGCATCAGCAATCAGTTCACCGTGGGACTATACCCGTTCATACAAAATCTCTGCACCTCCTCCGCCGGCAGCAGCAACTCCTGCTCGGTCGGACAGACGACCAGCCTGACCGGCTCGACCATCACCACCTTTGCGCAACAGCTAGCCACTCTGCTTGATAATGGCGGCAGTGGTACGGCGAACTCGACGCTCGGATCCGGCGGCACGCATTTCGAGAATGCGCTATCCAGCATGAACACTTTCATCACGTCCTCCAAGATCGGCACCGGCGCGACCTCTTCCAGTCCCCTGCCGTACGTGTTCATCGTTACCGACGGCTCGCAGGATTACCAGACGCAATCAAACGACAACTGGGGCTCGCAAAATTGGGCATCGTCGAATAACGTGCCCTATGCGAACTCTTCGACCGTCATGCCGCCATACAGTCCAAATGATCAAATCGGCGCGATCAACACGACCGATTGGTGCGCGACGATGAGAAATCGCGGCATCACCATCGCCATCCTGTACATACCTTATACGACGATCTCCGATCCGAACTCGAGCTTTGCCAACGATGAAGACGGCTACGCCAACAGCAACATTGCCAACATACCGACGGCCCTGCAGAGCTGCGCTTCGTCCGGCTTCTACTATACCGCCAGTACGCCGACAGCCATCCAGAACGCGCTGGTGCAGATGTTCGAACAGGCCGTGAGCACGGCGCACATCTCGCAGTAGCGGCGTCCCCCCCAAAGGCGAGGCAACGGCCGCTTCGGCTATTTCAAAGCTTTTGCTTGGATCGGCGGGGGCTCAAAGAACGCCCCCAAAGGCCCTAGCACGAGCTGGGCACGCTGTTGTACTGCACGCAGGTGCTGACGCGTGGCGTTGTAAACAAGCTGTCTGCAAGAGTGATAGGCCCCGTCACAAACGCTCCAAACATTGGCGTAAAGGTGTAGGCGACCTGGGCATAGATGACGTAGCATGGGTACGTGCCGCCGCACGTATTCGAGGCAAAGCTCGTCGGCAGGCCGCTAAACGTCGCGCCCTGCGAGAGCGCCTGACCGGACGTCGGCGAATAGCTCCAGCTCACCACCGCCTGGGTGGCGGACGTCGCCTTTATCTGCGAAATGACAACGACCGTCGGCGTGCTCGAATACGGCGCCAGCACCGCGCCCGTCGCCGCCGTTATCGCGGTCATGGTCGTGGTCGAGATGGCGCTGGTGCTGCTGTTTCCGTATTGATTGGTAATGGCGGCCAAGGAGTAGGTCGCCGAACGCACTTTCGCATAAATCGCAATCGCGTTTCCCGCATCGAACGTGCCGAGGAACAGCAGCAGAAGCACCGGCATGATGATGGCGAATTCGACCGCCGCGACCGCGCGGGTCGACTTTATAAATCGTCCGACGTACCGGAGCGGATTCCTCATCTCAGTACGGCTCCACCCGAAACGCGCTTACGCCCATGATTTCCGCGGCGTTGTTCGGCAGATTGGAAAGACTGAAGCCAAACGGAGCGCTCACCACCGGCCACGCATAGACCAGCTGCACGACCATGACGTCGCCCGGCGTACCGGGATTGTATGCGTAGCTGGTGATGAGCTGGCCGTTGTTGTACATCTGTGGCGCCGACGTGCTCGCGCCCGCGAACGAGGAGTAATTCTGCACGACCATGTACATGTTGTTGCAATTGAACAGCGCCGTCGGACAGACCATGCCAACCACCGTCGACGCCGTCCAATTGTTGTTCTGCGCCTGCCCGGTCATGTAGTATCGGCCGGCCTGCTGGGCCGCGTTCTGCAACACCATTTGCGCGAAAAGAAAAATACACGTCTGGAATACGGCGACGAGCGTGGCGATGAACAACGGCCCGATCAGCGCGAACTCGACCGCGGTCGTTCCGCGCTCCGCGCCGCAAAAACGACGGATGTCTCCCGCGCGCCGTCGGATTTTTTCAGAAAGCTTCCTCATCATACCGAGCCGCATCCCAACACGCAGACTGTGCAAACCACGTGCGATCATTCGTCACGCCAGGGCGCTTATCAGCCGCGCAAAACTCCGAGTTCATTCGTTACCAATAGGTGAAACACCTTGATTTTCCGTTGCCTCGATCGAGGAATGACGGCAGGCCGCATCGTTAACGGCGCGCTTGTGAGCGCGAACCGAAGCGGCTTATTGCTCGAGCATGAGCTTGCCTTCGCCGTATTCGAAGCGCCGCAGCCGCGACAGGAACGACATCCCGAGTAGGCTTTCGCTCAGCGCCATGTCGGGCATGACCACGGCGGCCACGTCGTGCACGAGGACGCCGCCGATTTCGACCATGTCGAGCCGCGCCGGAGCGGCGCGCACGTTGCCATTCGCGGTGTTCATGGCGAGCACGAATTCCCGCTGCGCCGGATGAATTCCGATCGCCGCGGCGTCCACCGTCGTCAGTGCGATGACGGAGGCGCCAGTGTCCACCATGAACTTGATACGGCGGCCATCGACCCGTCCATCGACCTGAAAATGACCGCGCTCATCGCGCGGAATGACCGCCGAGCCGCGATTGGCTGCTCCCATGGCCGCGTCCGCCGGCGGCGCGGTGCGTGCGGCCAGCGCGGCTGGAACGGGCCGAACGGTCGTGCCGCCCGTGTGATCGAGGTAACGCGGGACGGCCCCGGCGGCGGCGAGCGCAAGGCCCGCGAAGACGATGACGGCGCGCATGCCAGCTACCCCGTCACTGCGTCAGCCGCGCAGTCGCGATCGCCTGCTGGAACAGGGTTTGCATCGCCGAGGTTATGTCGCTGTCGGTCGTCACCGAGAAGAACAGGCCGGTCGAGGCGCAGCTCTCCAGATTAGTCCCGATCTGGCTTTGGAACGGCGCGATCCAATTGTTGTACCAGCTGTTGGTCGGCAGCGGCAGGTATTCGGTGTAAAGAACGGCGATCAGAATGCCGCGATTCTTGATGGTCGTGCACCAGGTGGTGTTGAACGGCTGCTGGCAGCGCGTGCCGCTGAGCGCCTGCGAGCACGTCGACGACACTTCGTCGTCGACGCCGTCAGTCACGATGAACAGCACCTCGCGCGGCGTGCTGCTCGGCGTCCCGGTGCCGGGGGCCGGCATGATGCTGCTGATCTGCGACATCGCGGTTTCGAAGTTGGTATCGGTGTCGTTGTTCTGGTTGGTCTTGGTCAGGTAATTGTTGTCATAGACCTCCAGCACGTTGATATTGGCGGCCGATGTCGCCGCGGTCGTCAGGCTCGACGTCAAGAGCTGGATGGTACCGAGGCCGTTATAGTTGAAGGTGTAGATCGCTGCCCCATATTGCGCGTTGTTCGGCTGTTCCATGGCCGACGCCGTCGTCATCAACGTCTGGGTAGCGGTCGCCAGGTTCTGTATCCGCGTCACCACGCCGAGCTGCTGCGCCAGCGTATAATTGTCGACGCCGCCCGGGTTGCCCAAATTGTCCGCCGACGGATTGGATTCGTGACAGGCGAACGCGCAGCCGCCTTGCGCCTGGGTGTTGGCGACCATGGTGTTGATGCCGGCCGTCGTCGCCGCGATGTTCATCGACGGCGAATTGTCGAGCAGCAGATAGAAATTGATGTTGGTGGAGAGGCCTGCCGCGGCGGTCGATTGCCCGGTGATCGTCGTGGTGGGAATTCCCAGCAATCCCATGAAGGTGTTGGTCTTCGTCGCCGAATAACTGACGACCGCCGTGCGGTCGGTTGCGGTGTCGGTGACGGTGATGGTGACGGTGTTGACGGTTACGTTGGCGATGTTGACCGCCTCGGCGGTGAAGACGGTCTGCGACATGCTCTGCGCCGCCGCGGTGGTGCCGGTGATGAGCTGGTGGTCGACGGCCGCGAGCGCCGCCGAATCGGCCACGGCGTCGAGCTTGGTCTTCGCCATGTTGGCCGAGCTGTAGTCGACGCCGGCGCCGATGGCGAAGATCAGCGGCATGGCGGTCAGCGCCATGAACATCGCCGTCGAACCGCCTTCGTCGCGGACAAAGGAGCGGCAGCGGCGGGCGAAATCGCGCAAGGAAAAAACGATGCGGCTCATCTTGCAAACACCCCAGACAGGCGTCGGACCACAGGCGTCGGACCAATGTGGGCGGCGCGGCGAAAAATCGGCGGCCGCGCCTGACGCGGGCCGCGGAATCACGGTCCGCGTGCGTTGGCCTGAGAACCGTTGATAAATCGAATGTCTAAAAACGACGTGAAATCACGTAGCGGAAATTCGTTACATCGACGTAATTCATTATTGCGTCGAATCCGAATAATCTCGTCCACCGTGCGCTAACGATGCGGGGCGGCTCGCCCACCGCGTCAGGGCGCGCAGCGCAGCACGCCGTTCCAATCGCAATAGCCGAAGCCGGCGCGGCAGCAGCCGAACGAGGCGCGCGAGCAATAAAACAGCGCGTCGCCGTGCCCGCAATGGTCGGAACAATAGGGCAGGTTGCGGTCGGCGTCGACGCTGCAATGGTTGCGGAAGCGCCGCGGCAGGCTGAGCGGGTTCTGCCAGTCGACCTCGATCAGCGGACCGTCCGCAGGCGGGCGAAACCACGCCGCCGCGGGAAAAGCCGCCGCCCCCACCACGCAGATCGTTAAGGCAAACGCGAAAAACTTGGATGCTGTTGTCATGACGGTCACCCCAACCAGGCAGCCGTATTGCTTTAGCAGATCGCGCCGAAAAGAGGAATTATCCCGAAAGGAAAATCATCCCTCGCGATGGCCATCGACGCCCGGCGACAACGCCGGAGAAATCGCGGCGGGAACGGAGATCGGCAGCCCATCGGCCGCGGCGGCATCGACGTCCGCCAGGCGGTGCTCGCCCGCCGCAACCTTGCGCATGGCGGGCAGGTGGACGCTGAAGCGCGAGCCGGCACCTTCCTTGCTCGTGACCTCGACGCGGCCGCCATGGCGCTCGACCGCCATCTTGACCAGGTAGAGCCCGACCCCGGTCCCGACGATGCCGGATACGTTGCTGCCGCGGTGATAACGTTCGAACAGGTGGTCGATGTCGCCGGCGGGAATGCCGATGCCGTGGTCGGTCACGGCAATGACGACCTCGCCGGCGACGCTTTCGGCCTCGACCTCGATGGCGCCGCCGCTCGGCGAGTACTTGACGGCGTTGGACAAAAGATTGCTGAAGACCTGAAACAGCAGTTTGGCGTCGCCGACCGCCGGCAACGGCCCGTCGGGGAAACGCTCGATGATGCGCGCGACCGGCACCATTTCCCGGTGCAATTGGCAGACTTCGCGCAGCAAGGCGCCGAGGTCCAGCGCCGCGGGGTGGAAATAAAGCTCGGCGCCGCCGTCGATCATCCGCCCGGAGTTGAGCAGATTGTCGATCAAATGGATCAGCCGCAGCACCGCGGCGCGGATCTTGCCGCCGCGCTCGTCGATTTCGGCCGGCGCGACCGTGTCCTTGGTCTTCATCAGGCGCCTGGCGTGACCGTCGATCACGGTCAGGGGCGTGCGGAACTCGTGCGAGGCCATCGACACGAAATTGCGCTGCAGCAGCGCAAGGCGCTGCTCGTGCGCCAATTGCTCCTCGAGCATGGCGGCCTGGCGGGCCAGAATGCGCTGGCTGCGCATCAACTCGATCGCGTTGTTGCGGAACACGACGGTCGCCTGCGCCATCTCGCCGATCTCGTCCTTGCGCTCGGTCTCCGCGATATCGATGTCGGTGTCGTTGCGGGCGAGCCGGCGCATGCGGTCGGCGAGATGCAGAAGCGGCGCGGAAATGGAGCGGCTGATATGGATGACGACGGCGACGACCATCACGCCCGCGATCACCATGCCGAGCAGGATGAGCCAGAACGCCTGCCGATAAGCGACCCGCAGGCGGTCGCTCGCCGCCTGCGCATTGGCGACGGCGCGATCGGTGAGATGGCCGAGCGTGTCGCTCGCCGCATCATAGGCCGCGCGCGACGTTGAGCCGTAGATCGCGCGCGCCTCCGCCCTGCGGTTGTTGCGCGAAAACGCCAGCATCTGGTTGACGATCGTCCGGTAGGCGTTCCAGTGCTCCTTGAACCGGCCGTAGAGCTCGTCTTCGACGTCGTCATGCCTGATGCGCTCGAAGCCGCGTTCGGCCTCGGCGATGGCGCGGTCGAGGTCGGTCATCGCCTTTTCCGTCGCGGCGATCTCGGCCGGATCCGTGAGCAACAGGTTGCTGCCCTCGATGGCGCGGAAGTCCGAGGTGAAATTGTTGAGGTCGCCGAGCACGCGGGTATTGGGCAGCCATATTTCGGCGACGTCGGCGGACAGCCGGTTGAAATTGCTCAGCCGCCAAATGCTGAAGAGGCCCAGCACCAGCACCAGAAGGAAGAACAAAAGAAACACCGCCGCGAGGTGGAAGCGGATCGAATGCGGCTGCCGCGCCGGCGCCAACCATCGTCGCATAAAGACCGGGGACCGCAAGTGCAGCCTCTTTCACGGGAGTATCGGTAAAATATATATAGGAACGGGACGCCGACAGAAACCACAATTCGGAGCGAATTTGTCGCCGGTAAAGGCTTTTGCCGGCCCCCGATCAGCTCGATATGAGGTAACATCCGGGTCAACGGACCGCGTGCGATGGCTGAAGTTCCGAAGAAAATCCTGTGCATCGAGGACGACCGCGAGACGGCGGCGCTGATCGCCGAGGAGCTCAGCGATCGCGGCTACGCGGTCACGCTCGCCTATGACGGCCGCGAGGGCCTGGCCGCGATCCTCAAGACCATGCCCGACCTGGTGCTGTCCGACATCAGCATGCCGGCGATGTCCGGTTTCGAGCTGCTCGAACAGCTGGTCCGCCTGGCGCCGCGCTTCTCGAAAATGCCGTTCGTGTTTCTGACCGCGCTGACCGACCGCGACAACGAGCTCAAGGGCCGCCAGCTCGGTGCCGACGACTACGTGACCAAGCCGATCGATTTCGACGTCTTGGCGACCATCATCGCCGCGCGGCTCGCCGGCGTGGCGCGGACCGGCCTGTGGCCGAAGCTGATCGACCTCAACGACCGCGAGGTCGAGGTGCTGACCTGGGTCGCCCGCGGCAAGACCTCGCTCGAGATCGCGGGAATTCTCGGCCTGACCAAGCGGACGGTCGACTTCCATATCGACAACGCCCGCAACAAGCTCGGCGCCTCGACCCGCACCGAGGCCGTGATTAAGGCGACGACCGGGCGCCTGATCGAGCCGTGACGGCGGCGCCGCGCCGGCCGCCCCGCCCCGCCGTCAGGCCGAGCAGGTCTCGTCGGAAGCCACGTCGCGCCGGCCCTGCATCGCTCCGGCGCCTTCGCCCCCCTGGTCGAGCCGATAACCCACCCCGGATTCGCTGACGATCAGCAGGGGACGGGTCGCGTCGGTCTCGATCTTCTGCCGCAGCTTGCGCACGAGTATGCGCAGATACTGAATGTTGCCGGCGTGGGTGCCCCAGATTTCCTTGATCAGCTGCTGGTGCGTCACCACCAGGCCGGCATGGCTCGCCAGCATATGCAGGAGCGCGTACTCCTTGCGGGTCAATTGGACGCGCTTGCCCGCCAGCGTGACCACCCGCGAAACGAGGTCGATCGCCAGCGGGCCGGCCTTGACCACCGGATCGCGGTTGCTGCCGCGCAAGTGCCGTCGCAGCGCCGCCTCGCTGCGCGCCAGCAATTCCGAAATGCCGAACGGCTTGACCACGTAGTCGTCGGCGCCGAGGCGAAGCAGCCGGACCTTTTGCTGCTCGTCCGCCTGGATCGAAAGCACGATGACCGGCACGTTCGACCACGACCTGATCCGCTCGAGCACCTCGGACCCGTCGAGATCCGGCAAATTGAGATCGAGAATGATCAGGTCGGGCGCGTTCATGGTCGCCGTCCGCAGCCCGATCGCGGCGTTCTCCGCCTCGAGCACGGCAAACCCGTGAAGCTCGAAGCCGGCGCGGAGAAAGCGCCGGATCTGCGCTTCGTCGTCGATGACAAGCACCTTAGTCATGAAGCGCACCCGCCAGCTGCGGCGCGGTTTCCGCCATGATCGGCAGCCGCAGCGAAATCGTCGTACCGAGGTTCGGCCCGAGGCTCTCCGCAAGAAGCGTGCCCCCATTGGCGGCGACGAACGTGCTCGCGATCCACAGACCGAGACCTGATCCCGACGCGCCGAGGGCGTCGCGCCGTCCGCGAAACGCCCGTTTGCCCAGTTGGCCCATCTCGTCTGCGGTCAAGCCGCTGCCCTGGTCCTTGACCGACAGGACCACAAAGCCGGCGTCGCGCCGGCAAAGCACGGCAATTTCCGACCCCGCCGGCGAATATTTGGCGGCGTTCTCGAGGAGCTGCCCGAGCGCCTGTTCAATCAGCACCGCATCGACGTGGACCAGCGGCACGTCGGGCGCGACGTCGCGCGTGATCCGGTGCCCGGCGAGCCGGCGCTCCTTCTGCTTAACCGCCGCGCTGACGATGTCGGTCGGGTCGGTCCACATCGGTTGCGGCCGCACGCCCTTGGCGCTGATGCGCGAGGCGTCGAGCAGGTCGCGAATCTGGCCGTCGAGCTGCGCCGCCTGGTCGTGGATCGCATCGACCAGCGCGTGCGATTGGTGGTCGTCGGTGATCGCGGGAATCTTGCCGAGCACGCTGCAGGTGCCCAGGATCGATGCGAGCGGCGTGCGCAATTCGTGCGAGACGCCACCGACCAGCGCGTCGCGCAGAATTTCGGTGCGGTAGTTGATGGTCGCCTGCTCGACCGCTTCCTTGACCTTGAGGTGCTCGAGGGTGGTCGTGGCCTGTTCGAGCAGGGCCTCGACACGGCGCGTTTCGACTTCGATGCCGTGACCGATGCTTTGACCGAATTCCACGGCGATGGCGCCGTAGCCCAAAATCTCCGGCGCGATGACGCGCACCAGCCAGGCCTTGCCGCTGTGCGCCTCGAAAATCGTCGAGCGCTCGGGCTTCGACGCGCCGGGCATCGCGCCTGGCGCGCCGCTCGCCTTGATCATCCGCACGGCCACGTTCCGCACCTCGGGCGGCACCCCCAACCGATCGCCGTCGCCGCCGCCATCGTCCGGCGTGGTCGCAATCAGAACCGCGCGATAGCGCAGCGTGTTCGACAGATAGTCCTGGACCGCGAAGATCAGCTCGCGGCTGTTGAGGCAGGCGGCGAGGCCCTGCGAGAAGGCATGAAGCTCGCTGATTTCGCCTTCGCGACGCCTAAGCGCAATCGCCTCGTTCTTGAGCCGGGCGGCGAGGTTGCTCGTGACCACCGCCACCAGGATATAGAGCAGGAGATCGATGACGTCCTGCGGATTTTGCAGCCAGAACGTATAGAGCGGCGGATAGAAGAAAAAGTCCGCCGCGGCGGCGCCGGCGACGGCGGCCAGGAGGCCCGGAAGGATGCCCCACTGGGTCGCCGCCAGGACGACCGGCAGCATGTAAATGAGCGAGACGAGATTGAGCGGGACGAAGTTGTTGATGACGACCAGGATGACGGTCGCCAGCCACACCAAAGCGAGCGTCGCCACGATCGGGATGGCGTTCGCCGTTGCCAAACTTGCCCAACGGAAGCGCCGTCCGGAAGCCTTGACGGTGTCGGAGGCGGGCACAGTGCCAGTCAGTTCGCGCAATCCGCCACGTTCTTGAAAAGTGGACACACCTATTGCCCTTTCCGAAAGCGTTCAGTCTTGACCTTCTGCACGCGCCCGGCCGGCATTTGTCACAGTAACGTTTCCCTATGTACCCATAGGAAGTCGAGATGGGTTTCCACGCGTATAAATATGGAAACCATAAACGTCCCGGGGAATAGCCGTCGATATGCATAAGTTCTAATCATACTAACGACGAGGCCGCCCAATTACAATGCAGATTGGAAGCGCCCCGCGAGAGCCCATAAAGGCTTCGGCGCCGGCTATGTGGAGACATAGCCGACGCCGCTGCAGGGGACCGAACCGACGTCAGAAGTGAATGATCACGTCGCTCGCGGCGATGATCGCGTAGTTCTTGGTCGGAGCGATACCGGCGTTGGCGTTGCCGTTGAACGCTGGGGCATCGAGCGATTGATAGAACGCGACTTCCGGACGGAACTCGATTTGCGGCGACAGCCAGTGCTGCCAGCTCGCCGCAATGTCGATATAGCGAGTGGCCGTTCCGGTTCGTTGGCCTTCCATGTCGTCATACCATTCGGCGCGCAGGGAGAAGTTGTTCAACTTGTTCGGCGAATAATTGAGGTACGTGAGGAAGGTCTGCGTCTCGGCGGTGCAAGTCAGTACCGTCATGTTCGAGCACTGCGCGAGGTTCGGTCCATTGAACGGCGTGAATTGCGGGCTGAACGGCGTACCGCCACCTGCGTAGATGGCCTGAACCGTCGGGTTAGTAGCGTTCGGCACGTTGTTTTCGTGGAGGTTGTAGACCTCGACCGCAAGGTGCCAATAGTCGTTCAGCTTGTGGTAGTAGGTCATGCCCATCCATTGCAGGTTGTTGTAACCCCACTGTCCGCCGTTCCAGGCGTCGGCGACGAAGTTCAGGTCGTCCTTGCCGTCATCGCTGGTCCAGCGCACGCCCAACGTGAAGGACGGCACGGCACCAGGATCCTTGAGCATTGTGGTGCCCGAATAAAGCGGATCGGCATTTCCGGCCAAGACGTAGTAGTTGGGAATGTGGGCGCCCGCGTTCCACGGCATGGTGTCGCTGCCGACGGTCAGACCCGTCTGCAGGATCCAGTTCTTCGTGATGGCGAGCGTGCCTTCGAAGCCGGTATTAGTGTAGTTGTCCCAGGAATAGGTCAAAGAGTGCACGTAGGTGTAGTTGTTGGGCGCAAGCTGCGCTTCGATGTCCGGAACCGAGATGAAGCGGCCGATGCGGAAATTGAAGCCCTGCATCCACGGGAAATAGAGGTCCACGTACACCATTGGCAGGTCGTCGCCATAGACGGCGTTCTGGTTGAGCAGCTGATTGCTGAACAGGCCGTAGGCCGTGGTGTAGCGGTAGTTCTCGCCGTAGAGGTTGGAAACGCGGAAGCCCCAATCGAAGTGATCGTTCTGCACTTCGTCGGCCACCCGTTCGAAATACACGACGAACTGGTCAAGCTGGAAGGCGTTCGGGGTGTAGTCGTACGCCGCCGGCGCGTTGCCGCCCGGCCGCACCGTATTGGTGCTGATGTTGCCGCCGCCGTTCACCCAGCCGTAGACCTGGATGTGGCTGTCGCTCAACGACTTGCCAAGACTGGTATTGGCGATCGCCACCATCAATGGGCTGTCGACCGAGTTCGGGATGCTCTTGGCGATATTCTCCGTACCGCCATAAGGCCACTCGGTAAACGAAATCGGCGGCGTCGATTCCGGCGTCGGCGGCCACACCGCGTCGGGGCGGCTTGCCGGCGGAGCCTTCGGATCGGCCGGCGCGGTGCCATGCTCCCACTCCAACGCATAGTAGCGGAAGAACCGCGTCACTGGATCGTTGCCGAGATAAGCGTCGAGACAGCCGTAATTGACATACGGATCACAGGGCCCGCCGTTTCGGGCCGCAGACTTGGCCGCCAGCACCGCCGCTTTACTCGGTGAACAATTGTAATCGACATACGGGTCGCAGGTTCGGCCCTCGACCCAAGCCGTCGGCAATCCGTTGGTCCACGCGCCCCAGGCGTCCGCCGCCATCGCGCGACCTGACGCGGTAACCGCCAGCAAAAACACGGCAAACAGAAACAGTCGCTTCATGACCCCACCCCTTTATTCTTATCGCAACTGCGAAGCCACGCCGCACTGTGCGGCGCACTAGTCAGCCTCGAAAACCCAGCACTGTGATTTTTACGAGGGGAGCCAAAGAGTCGATATTGATGCCTGCGATAATTAATATCCTAAAGATATATTAATCTGCGGCCAATGGCGATTCCGTCTAATTTTTAATCATTTGAGATCGCGCGACGCCTAATTGCGCTGCGGATACTGGTCTCTTGGTATGGGCGGCACCGGAACCATCCCGGCATCGCATTCATGTCAATAACTCAGTCAAATCAACGCACTAACATACCGGAAAACCCGCTTCCCGCGGTTATGACGAAAAAAATGTTACCGGCCTGCCACAGTAGCTGGAATATGGCTACAGCCGCAGAAGCATGGCGAACGTGAAAGGTCGTGGGCGCAACGGCGGAACGATCGCCGTCATCTCTGCGATATTTTTTTGATACTAAAACGATCGCAAACACATCTCGTATCGCTATCGCGCCTTTGGTTAGATTGGTGGGCGATGGCACCTTTACAATCGCGGTCCGGCTCGGAACCGGCCTCGATCGACGACAGCGCCCCCAGCGGCGGAAAGCGAGCCGGCCGGCAGGCCGGCGGCGGCTCTGTCACGAGCGCAACATTCCGCTTCGTGCCGAAAGAGCTCGCGACCAAGTGCCGGCGGCTGATCGAAAGCTATCACGCCATGCACGGCTTCGGGTGCTTGCCCGACATGCTATGGCATTCCGATGCGCGCGACGTCATCGAGTGTCATCACGATTTGATGCAGGCGTTCAAGACCGCGTCCAAATCGCGCTGCGCCAAGCGTGCGAATGATTCACTGCTGACAGTTGCCACCATCATCGCCTCGATGGAGATGCTGGCGCGCGACTTCGCCGGCTGGGGGCGACGGTTTCCGCAGGCCAAGCGCGAAGCGGAGCGGGTGCTCGTCGAGTATCCGCTGCGGCCGCGCATCTGGCTGATGGATCTTTATCTGTATCCACCGCTCGGCATTCACCGCGAACTCGTCAGCACGCTGACGCCGTCGGTGCCGGCCGAGCCGATGCTGGTCGGAAATTAGGACGATGCCTCGCCGCTGCGTCGGCGTCTTTCAAGGCCGAGCACCAAAAACGCAAACGGCCGGGACAAGCCCGGCTAGCGCTGCTCACCAGATCGCGACAAGGCAGATCAGCGAGAACGGCACCGCGGCGACGCCGAAATAGAGCCAAGTCTGATAGCCGCGGGCGTCCGTGGGCGCCTTGAAGAGCTGGAACGCGAGCCAGACGCTCACTGCGAGCCCCAAGGCGATCCGCACGAGGTCGCCGGGCGTGTCATAAGCAGTCCAGATGGTCTCATTTTGCGGCATGCTGACTCGCAGCGTCGCCACCACCAGCAAACCAATGAACGCGACCCGCAACGCGGCACCCGCGAGCCGCATGCGCGGCGAAACCTCGGACCCCGGGGCATTAGCTCCGGTCGGAGCCGCATGCCGTCCCCATTCCATTGGAAGCCATGTCATGGCTGTATCCTCCAAAAACTCTGGGTCCACTTCCCGGGAACCTTGAGCGCTAAATATAGGCCTGGGTAGCCCAAAAATAAAGAAGTTATATATGTGCAGTGCGTCAAATATATAATAGCCATATTGGTGCGGCACGGCGGGCCAAGGATAATGCTGTGGAACCAAGCATTTGCACAGCATCTTGCCTAAAATACAGACACTCCCGACGGATGGAAATCGCAGATTCCGCGCGCGCGCGTTCGGCGTTGCAATGCCGATTTTTTTCGGCCCGGAGGGAGAAAATCGGAGCGCGGTCAGCGTGTGGAGAAAAGGTTCGCGCAGGCGGGTTCGCCGGCGCCGGCCGGTCGAAAATTCGACCAAAAAACCACGCTCGCCGTCGGCATCAAACAATCAGTCGAACGCCGGCTCCGGTGCGGCCGCGGACGGAGCCGGCGGAGCGCCGCGATCGTCGCGGCCCAGGAACAGCGTCTGCACCGCGGGCACCACCACCAGCATGATGAGAGGCCCGATCAGCATGCCACCGACCACCACGGTCGCCAGCGGCCGCTGCACCTGACTGCCGATGCCGGTCGACACCGCCGCCGGCAGCAAACCGATACAAGCCGACAAGGCCGTCATCAGCATCGGCCGCATCCTCTGCTCAGCGGCGTGAAACATGGCATCGACCACTCCCATGCCGCCGTACCTGACCTCGTGGTAATAGGTCATGACGAGAATGCCGTTCATGACCGACACGCCGAACAGCGACACGAACCCGACCGCCGCCGAGATGCTGAAATCGAGCCCGGTGAGGTAAAGCGCCAGAATGCCGCCGCCGGCCGAGAACGGGATGCCGGCAAGCACCAACAGACTGTCGCGCAGCGAGTTGAACAGGCCGTAGAGCAGGATGAGGATCATCAACAGGCTGATCGGCACGATGATCTCGAGGCGCGCCTTGGCCTGCTGCAGCTCCTCGAACTCGCCTGCCCAGATGATGCGGTAGCCGGTCGGCAGCTTGATGTTCTTGGCGATGCGCGCCTGCGCCTCGGCGACCGTGCTGCCGAGATCGCGTCCGCGGACGCTGAATTTGATCGGCATGAAGCGCTCGTTGCGCTCGTGGTAGATGTAGGACGCGCCGGTATCGAGCGAGATGTCGGCAAGATCGCTGAGCGGAATATAGGCGTTGACGCCGTTCGGCGTCTGATAGCCGACCTTGATCTTGCGTACGACGTCGATGTTGTCGCGATAGTCGGGCGCGAGCCGCACCGTGATGTTGAATTGCCGGTCGGCCTCGAGCTGGGTCGTCGCCACGGTGCCGCCGAGCGCCGCCTGCACGACATTATTCACGTCGCCGGCATTCAATCCGTACCGCGCCGCCTTTTCGCGATTGACCTTGATGTTCAGATTGGGCTGGCCGAGCACCGGAAAGACGCCGAGGTCGGTCACGCCCTCGACCTTGTGCATTTCCTTCATGACCTGGTCGGATATCTGCTCGAGCTTGGCGAGATCGCGACCGATGATCTTGACCGAGTTGGCGCCCTTGACGCCCGAGAGGCCCTCTTCGACGTTGTCCTGGATGTACTGCGAGAAGTTGAACGTGATCCCGGCGAACTCGTTGGTGAACTCGTTTTGCAGCTCGTCGACGAGCTTCTCCTTGGTCATGCCCGGCGCCCACTCGTCGAACGGTTTGAGCGGCACGAAGAACTCGGCATTGTTGAATCCGGACGCGTCGCTGCCATTGTCCGGCCGGCCGTGCTGCGAGACGACGGTGATCACTTCGGGGTGCTTGAGCAGGATGCGCCGCATCCTGTTGACGAGCGGCATACCCGCCTCGAGCGAGATGGTCGGTGGCATCGAGGCGCGAATCCACAGATTGCCTTCTTCCAACGCCGGCAGGAATTCGGTCCCGAGCCGCGGCAGCAGAAGGCCGAACCCGATCAGGCACGCCACAGCGATAATGGCCATGATCCCGCGGTGCGACATCGACCAACGCAGCGCCGGCGTATAGAGGCGGCGAAGCGCCCGTACGACGATCGTCTCGGTCTCCTCGATGTGCTCGGGAAGGAGATAGGACGCCAACACCGGTGTGACCGTGAATGTCGCCAGCAGCGCGCCCATCAGCGCGTAGCCGTAGGTGCGCGCCATGGGGTTGAAAATCTGGCCTTCGACGCCCTGCATCGTGAACAGCGGCACGAACGCGGCGACCGTCACCGCGGTCGAGAACAGCACCGCCTTGTCCACTTGCAAGGCGCTCGCGAAGATCATGCGCAGGCGATCGGTCCAGACGCCGCTGTCGACCGCGCCGCGGGTCGGATCGTCGCCGTAGCGGCCTTCCGCCAACTCGTTGACGACGCGCGCGCGTTCCGCCGGGCTGCCTTGAAAGTTGCGAAAGATGTTCTCGACCAAGATCACCGCGGAATCGACGATGATGCCGAAGTCGACCGCGCCGACCGAAAGCAGATTGGCGTCCTCGCCGCGCAGCACCAGGATGATGATGCTGAAGAACAGCGCGAACGGAATATTCACGCCGACGATGATCGCGCTGCGCAGATTGCCGAGAAAGATCCATTGGATCAGAAACACCAAAAGGCAGCCGAAGATGAGGTTGTGCAGCACCGTCTTGGTGGTGACGCCCACCAGGATGGTGCGGTCGTAGAACGGCACCAGCTTCACGCCGGGCGGCAGCGATCCGTCGGAGTTGATTTTTGCGACTGCGTCCTTGATCCGCGGCACGACGTCGTTGGTGTGCAGCGTGCGGTTCATGACCACGATCGCCGCCACGACGTCGTCTTCCAGGTCGCGCCCCGCCTTGCCGAGCCGCGGCATGTAGCCGACATAGACCTTCGCGACGTCCTTGATCGTCACCGGCACGCCGTCGGTCTGCGTCAGGACGATGTTTTCGATGTCGCCGACCTTGTAGCCTTGCGTCAGGTCGTCGGTGCCGCCGCTGTCGATGAGGCCGATGCCGCGGATATTGACCGATTGCTGGCCGAAACTGACGGTGCGGCCGCCAACATTGAGGTTGGCGTTGCCAATCGCGGCAATGACCTGAGGGAGCGTGACACTGTAGGCGTCGAGCTTGTGGAGATCGACCTCGACCTCGAACTCCTTGGTGGTGCCGCCCCAGGTATTCACCTGCACCACGCCGGGAACGGTCAATAGCCGGCGCTGCACGATCCAGTCCTCGATGGTGCGCAGATTGGTCAGCCCGAAGTGAGGCGGACCGGTGACCTGGTAGCGATAGATCTCGCCCACCAGGCTCGATCCCTGAATCGAAGCGCTCACGCCGTTCGGCAGGCTGACGTTCTGTTGCAGGCTGATCGCCGCCTGGGTCAGCGCGAAGTAGTAGTCGATGCCGTAATTGAACGTGACGCGCACGAACGACAGGCCGTAGAACGACGTCGAACGGATATTGTCCACCCCCGGCGTTGCCGCGAGCCCGACTTCCATCGGAACGGTGTAGTAGCGCTCCATTTCCTCCGCCGAGAGACCCGCGGATTGCGCGGTGATCTCCAGGATGACCGGCGCCGGGTTGGGATAGGCCTCGATGTTGAGCTTGGTGAACGCGATCAGTCCGCCGGCGACGAACACCAGCAAGCACAACAGGACGATCGGACGCCGCGTCAGCCCGAATACCAATAAGCCTTTCAGCACAGCTCGTCTCTCATTCCGATGTTACGGGTGCCGATGTTACGGCTGCACCGCGGACCGGTCGTGACCGCAACCGTGATGGCGGCCGTCATGGTGACGCCGTGGCGAGCGCGTTGCTCAGGAACAGCGCACCCTCGGTCGCGACCAGTTCGCCGACCTGCACACCTTCCAGGATCCGCCGGTAGCCGGTGTGCAATTCGCCGATCTTGACCGTCCGCTTGGTGAACCGCCGCCGGTCGGCGGTGACCCAAACCGTCATGGTGCCGTCGCCCTCGCGCACCACGCCGTCGGAGGCGATGCCCGGCGCGCGCACCGGCGGGCCGATCTGGATGACGAAATTGCCGAACATGCCCGCGCGCAACTCGTGCTGCGGGTCGTTGATGTCGGAGCGGACGAAGACGCGGCGGGTATTGGGATCGACGCTCGCGCCGATCGTCGTGATCTTGCCGTCGAACATGCGCCCGGGAAACGCGCTCAGCGTCACATGGACCTCTTGGCCGACGCGAAATGCCGGGCTGTCCGCCTCCGGCACTTCCGCCAGCATCCACATCACATTGACGTCGGCGACGGTGTAGGGAGCCGGTGCGGCGCCGGGCTGCACGAACAGGCCGGGGCCGGCGTTGCGTGCCGTGACGCGGCCGTCGATCGGGCTCGGCACGATCAGCGTCGGATCGGCGGCGCGATTGGCGACGATGCGGTCGATCTCGGCGTCGGTCTTGCCGAAGATGCGCACCGCATCGCGGCCGGCGCGCAGGTTGCCTTCGGCGGTCTGCTGGTCGGAGATCGCCTGTTCCAGATCGTGCTGCGAGACCGCGAGCGTCTTGTAGAGTTCACGCAGCCGCTCCAGGTTGCGGGTGGTCAGTTCCAGCACGCCGGCCGCGGCGATCAAGGTCGATTCGGCCTGCAACAAATCGGGGCTGTCGATGGTGAACAGCGTCTGGCCCTTTTTCACATCGTCCCCGATCGCGGCATAAAGCGCGATGATCTTGCCCTGATAGGGCGTGAACACCTGCGTCTCCATGTCCTCGTTGAAATCGATGCTGCCGACCGCCTCCTTGTCGACCGGGAAATCATGGTCGGCGACCGGCTCGACCTTCACCGACGCAAGCTGCGAATCCGACAGATCGACGCTGTCGCGCGCAGCCGCATCCGACGGCTTGCCGGCCTCGGTGCTGGCGTTGGCGGCGGACGCGCTGACGTCGGGGGACGATCCGCCGATCAAATGCCACACGCCATAGGCCGCGAGCGCCGCTACGACGACGACCACGCCGATGATCAGTTTCATTCGGCCGTTCCACATGCGTGCGAACATTGGGAGAAGTACACCCGAAATAGCTCGAAATCGTAATCACTTGGCCACGACCGCAGCCTTGCGGTCTACTGTCATTAATCACAGATGGTGGATTAATCACAATCCATTCTGCGACTCGTCACAGTATCCCGAAAATACATTATTTCGTTATTGCTGGCCGATGATGGCTCATCGAGTCGCAGCGACGCCATCCGCTCCGGAGCGGGGCCGTATGGCGCAGGCGCACAAGAAAATCCTTTGTATTGAAGACGATCGTGAGACCGCCGGGTTGATCGCCGAAGAGTTGCGCGAACGCGGCTTCGAGGTCAGCGTGGCCGACGGCGGTCAGGAAGGCCTCATGGCCATCATGCGGTCGACGCCGGATCTCGTTCTGTGCGACGTCGGCATGCCGGGCATGACCGGTTTCGAAGTGCTGGAGCGGCTCAACGAGATCGCACCCCGGCTGGGGCGGATCCCGTTCGTGTTTCTGACCGCGCTTGCGGACCGCGATACCGAGCTCAAGGGCCGGCGGCTCGGCGCCGACGACTACGTCACCAAACCGATCGATTTCGACCGGCTGCTCTACATCATCGACGCCCGCATTGCCGGCATCGCCCGCAGCCGGCTGCTGCGGAAAATTGTCAAACTCAACGAGCGCGAAGTCGAAGTGCTGACGCTGGTGTCGCGCGGCAAGACCTCCGCCGAGATTGCGCGCAAGCTGCGGCTGGCCAAGCGGACGGTGGATTTTCACATCGACAATGCCCGGGTCAAGCTGCGGGCGGCGACGCGGACCGAGGCCGCGATCAAGGCCGTCGAGGGCGGCCTTATCAAGCCGTGACATCAAGCCATGATATTAAGCCGTTGATGCAGCGCTGCGCGAAACACGGTTGATGGCGCACGCTTTTGCATTTTAAACGTCATCAAAGTTTTGCAGGATGACGAAATGAGTAACGCCTTGAAGTCGTTTCTACGCTTGGCCGCACTTGCCGCCGCCGTCGTGCTCTTGGCGAGGACGGGGCCAGCCTTCGCCGTCGACCAGGTCCATGACGAGATCCAGGTCTACAACGCCGATATCGCGGAAGTCGGGCAATTTACCTACGAGCAGCACTTCAACTATGCGGCGGTCGGACAAACGACGCCGGAATTCCCGGGTGGATTCACCTCCAACCGTAGCCTGCAGGGCACGCCGGAATTTGCTTACGGCGTGACTCCCTGGTGGGAGGCCGGTCTTTATCTGCCGTTCGCCGTCGCCGGCGATGGCGAATTCCTTTCCGACGGCGCCAAGATCCGCAGCCTGTTCGTGGTCCCGGATGCCGCTCAGCGCACCTTTTTCTACGGCGTCAATTTCGAGCTCGGCTACGAGATGCCGCAATTCGCGCCGACGCCGTGGGCGCTGGAGATCCGGCCGATCATCGGGGTCCGCAACAAGGACTGGGAGCTGATCGCCAATCCGATCGTCGATGCGAGCTTCGGTGCGGGCGGCGAAGCCGATTTTGCCCCGGCGCTGCGGCTCGCCCGCAATCTCGGCGAGGATCGTTTCATCGGGCTCGAATATTATTCCGACTACGGCAAGATCGGCGATTTCCTGCCGCTGCAGCAACAAAGCCAACAATTGTTCGCCGTCACCGACTTCAAGGTGAAGACCGTCGACGTCGAACTCGGCGTCGGCTACGGCTTTACGCCCGGGTCGGACCGGATGGTGCTCAAGGCGATCATCGGCTACGACTTCCCGGTGCCGGGCAAGAGCAATGACGCCGACAGCGCGCCAGTGACGCCGCTCGCGATGGGCACATCGGCGCGGGCGGCGCAGGACCCGTTCCTCGTAAAATAATAGCGGATCGACGCCCGTTCGCGCGCGGCACTACGGATGCCTGAGCCGGAACGTGGTTCCGTTGAGGCCGCCCGATAGATTCCGCGCTGGGCCGCCGATAACGCCCGGCCCCGAACCGATGCGCGTCATGCCGGTGCCATTGACGGCCGCAAGCGTGTTGGCATGAACGGCCCCGGCGTTTCCCGTAAACGGTGTCGCGCCGGCCGGTTGAGCGCCGCCGACCGTGCCGGGAAGCCGCGGACGAAATCGCACGGCGGCGCCGATCGCGTTGACGACGGTGCGCTCGCCGGTACCCGCCGACGCGCCGCCGAGATTGTTCGGCATGGCGCCGCCGACGGCGTTCTTGCCGACCGCGCGGGCGAGCGCGGCCCGCACGCGGTCTTGAATATGCGCGCCAACCACGACGTGCTCACCAATGGCGTTGATCGCGGTGCTCGGCGCGCTCGCATTCGGCGGACGCCCGGGACCGCCTACGCCAGGCCCCTTGGACGGACGGACGAGGGCGATCCCTTTCGATTTTTGCGCGGGCGCGCCGGCGCGCGCGGCTTTGTTCTTCGCCCGCCAACCGAACCGCGAAACAATGGTGATGCGGGTGTCGATGGGGCCGCTCATGGAGCCGCCGCCCGGCACGGCCGGCGCGAGCACTCCCCCGCCGCCGCCGCCCGCGGTCCTTTTGTCTTCGCTGTCTTCCCGACCGGCGCTTTCCAAATGCGGGGGCGCGATCACGCCCGGCGCGGCCTCGGCCGGCGTGGTTTTCTGCTCGCCTTTTTGCTCGCCGGTGTTGGCGGACTTCTCCGCAGCATTTGGCTCGGCCCGCCCCCCCGGCGCGTTGCCTGAGCGCTCAGCGAGCTCGCCACCGGGCGCGGGCTGGCGAGGCTCGGTCTGCAGTGCGTTGGGTTGAGACGGCGCCGGCGCGAGATCGATCACGAACGGGCCGGCATCGCCCAGCGCCGCCGGCGGCGGCGAGGTCGACGCATAGCGCCAGCTCAACACCGCGGCCACGACCCCGCCATGCAAGGCAAGCGCCAGTGCGAGACTGACGGCCCAACGTTGCAAGCGGTCGCGATTTTCGGTCGTGAGTGCCGATGTGAGTGCCCACATGGATCCATCGCCAAGCGGCATCTACATCAGATAGTTCTACCAATTCAATAAATCAATTCAGCGCATGTTCCCGCAATTTCGTGCATATTCGCCGACCGGATCAGCTTTCACTCGGCGGGAACCGGATGCGGCGCGTCGGGTGAGGCGTGCGAACCGGGCTCGCGCTCCAGGAACATCATCCGCAGCGCCGGCACGACCACCAGCAGCATGATCGGCCCGACCAGCATGCCGCCGACCACGACGGTGGCGAGCGGACGTTGCACCTGGCTGCCGATCCCGGTCGAAATCGCCGCCGGAAGGAGGCCGATGCAGGCCGACAGCGCGGTCATCAGCATCGGGCGCATGCGTTGCGTAGCGGCATGGAACATCGCGTCGACGGTGGCCATTCCGCTCCGCCTGACCTGATTGTAGTAAGTAATCATCAGAATGCCATCCATGACCGATACGCCGAGCAGCGACACAAAGCCGATCGCCGAGGAAATGCTCAGATCGAGCCCCGAGACGTAAAGCGCCATCACGCCGCCGCCGACCGCGAAGGGAATGCCGGCGAGCGCCAACAGGCTGTCGCGCAGCGAGTTGAACAGGCCGTAGAGCAGCACCATGATCAGCAAAAGGCTGATCGGAACGATCACTTCGAGCCGCTCTTTCGCCTTTTGCAGATCTTCGAACTCGCCGGCCCAGATGATGCGATAGCCGACCGGCAGTTTCACGTTCTTGGCGATGCGCTCCTGCGCTTCGGCGACAGTGCCGCCGAGATCGCGATCGCGCACGCTGAACTTGATCGGAATGTAGCGCTCCCGTGACTCGTGATAGATGTAGGAGGCGCCGGTATCGAGCGAAATATTGGCCAGCTCGCTCAGCGGAACGTAGGCGTTGACGCCGGCCGGGGTCGTGTAGCCGACCTTGATGTTGCCGACCGCCTCGAGGCTTTGGCGATACTCGGGCGGCAGCCGAACCTGAACGTTCCAGGCGCGGTCGCCCTCGAGCAGCGTCGTGGCGATGGCGCCGCCCAATGCCGCTTGGATGACGGTGTTGACGTCGCCGGTATTGAGGCCGTAGCGGGCGGCTTTTTCGCGATCCACCTTGACGTTCAGGTTCGGCTGTCCCTGAACGTGGAAGATGCCCAGATCGGCCATGCCCCTCACCTGCACCATTTCATGCTGGACCTTGAGCGCAAGGTCTTCCAAGAGATTCTGGTCGTGACCGATGATTTTGACCGAATTGGCGCCTTTCACGCCCGAGAGCGCTTCCTCGATATTGTCTTGGATGTACTGGGAAAAGTTGAAGGTCGCGCCCGGCACCGCGTCGATAAACTCCTGCTGGAGCTGATTGATCAACATGTCCTTGGTGAAGCCGCGCGGCCATTCGTCATACGGCTTGAGCGGCACGAACAGCTCGAGATTGGAGAACGGTGACGCATCGCTGCCATTGTCCGGCCGGCCGTGCTGGGAGACGACGTGCTGCACTTCCGGGTGACGCAGCAGGACCTCGCGCAACTTGGCCGCCGCCGGCTCGCCCGCGTCCAGGCCCATGGTCGGCGGCATTGCCACCCGAATCCACAAATTGCCTTCCTCGAGCGCCGGCAGGAATTCGCTGCCGAGCCGTGTCGCCAACAGTCCGATGGCGACGATAAAGGCGACAGCGATCCCCAACATGATCTTGCGGTGGCCCAGCGACCAATGCAGAGCCGGGGCATAGATCCGGTGCAAAAAGCGCACGACGAAGGTCTCGGTTTCCTCCACGTGCGGCGGCAGCAGATACGACGCCAGCACCGGCGTGATGGTGAAGGTCGACAGCAACGCCCCGGCGAGCGCCAACCCGTAGGTTCGTGCCATCGGACTGAAAATCTGGCCTTCGACTCCCTGCATGGTGAACAGCGGCACGAATGCCGCGACCGTAATCAGCGTCGAGAAGAAGATCGCATTGTCGACCTGCAGCGCGCTGGCGAAGATCATGCGCAGCCGTTCGGTCCAGCCGCCCTCCACCGAGCGCGTCGGATCGTTGCCGAATGCGCCTTCGGCGAGATGCTGCAGCAGGCTGCGCCGGTTTTCCGGCGACGACTGGAAGTTCCTGAAGATGTTCTCGACCAGGATCACCGCCGAATCGACGATGATGCCGAAGTCGACCGCGCCGACCGAAAGCAGGTTGGCGTCCTCTCCCAGCACCACCATGATGATGACGGCGAAGAACAGCGCGAACGGAATGTTGACGCCGACGATGATGGCGCTGCGCAAATTGCCGAGGAAGATCCACTGGATCAAGAACACCAGCAAACAGCCGAAGATCAGGTTGTGCAGCACGGTATGCGTGGTGACATTCACCAGGCCGGTGCGGTCGTAATAGGGCACGAGCTTGACGCCCGGCGGCAGCTCGCCGTCGGTGTTCAGCCGCTCGATTTCGTCCTTGATGCGGGGCACGACAGCGTTGGTATGAAAGGTTCGACCCATCACCACGATCGACAAGGCAACGTCGCTGTCGTGGTCGAAGCCGGCAATGCCGAGCCGCGGCACATAGCCGATCGAAACCGTGGCGACGTCTTTGATCTGAATGGGAATGCCGTTGAACTGGCCGAGCACGACATTCTCGATGTCGTTGACCTTGTAGCCCTTGGTCAAATCCTCGTTGCCGCCGCTGTCGAACAGCCCGATGCCGCGGATGTTCACCGACTGCTGGCCGACGGTGATCTCGCGGCCGCCGACATTGATGTTGGCGTTGCCGAGCGCCGTCATGATCTGCGGCAGGGTGACGCTGTAGGCGTCGAGTTTGTGCAGATCGACGTCGACGTTATATTGCTTGGTAGTGCCGCCCCACGAATTTATCGCCACGACGCCATCGGTCACCGTGAACAAGCCGCGCGTGGCGATCCAGTCCTGCACGGTACGCAAATTGGTGAGCCCGAAATGCGGCGGGCCGACCACCTGGTAGCGATAGACCTCGCCGACCAGGCTCGATTGCTGAATCTGCGGGATCTGGTTGCCCGGCAAGGTCACGTTCTGCTGCAGGCTCAGCGCCGCCTGCGTATAGGCAAAGAAATAATCGACGCCGTATCTGAAGGTCACGCGCACGAACGTCAGACCGTAGAACGACGTCGAGCGGATATTGTCGATCCCGGGAGTGGGATAGAGGCCGATTTCCATCGGAATGGTGTAATAACGCTCCATTTCCTCGGCCGAGAGGCCGGCCGCCTGGGCGGTGATCTCGAGAATAACAGGCGCGGGATTGGGATAGGCTTCGATGTTCAGCCTGGTAAAGGCAACGACACCGGCGCCAATGAAGACCAAAAGTCCCAGCAGAATGATGGGACGCCTGGTCAACCCAAATGCAAGGATGCTCTTCAGCACGGCTTTTTCCTATCTGCCTGTGTCAGCGAACCCGTCGGCCGACGCGCGCTGTCACGCGCGCCGTCGTCACTGGGACGCCATCGTCACCATGTTGTCGAGGAAGACCGCGCCGTCGGTGGCGACCAATTCGCCCGGCTGCAGGCCTTCGAGGATTTGGCGGTACCCATCGCGCGGTTGTCCGATCTTGACCGTTCGCCGGGTGAACCGGCGGCGATCGGCCGTGACCCAGACCGTTTGCGTGCCGTCGCCCTCGCGCACGACGCCAGACAGCGGCACTGCGGGGGAACGCACGGGCTTGCCAATACTGATGCTGAAATTCCCGAACATGCCCGAGCGCAGTTCGTGGTGCGGGTCCTCGATCTCCGACCGCACCAGAACGCGGCGGGTATTGGGATCGACAGTCGATCCGATGGTCGTGATCTTGCCGTCGAAGGCGCGATCGGGAAAAGCGCTGAGCCTGACCTTTACCGCCTGGCCGAGCCGGAATGCCGGGCTGTCGTTCTCCACCACGTTCGCCAGCATCCACATCGTATTGATGTCGGCCATGGTAAAAGGCGCCGGCGGGCTCCCGGGCTGCACGAACAGCCCCGGCGCCGCAACGCGGTCGGTGATCCTGCCGTCGATCGGGCTCGGCACCACCAGCGTCGGGTCGGCGGTACGCTCGGCCACGATGCGGTCGATCTCGGCTTCGGACTTGCCGAAGATGCGCACCGCGTCGCGGCCAGTGCGCAGATTGGCTTCGGCGGTTTGCTGATCGGAGATCGCCTGTTCCAGATCATGCTGCGACACCGCGAGCGTCTTATAGAGCTCTTTCAGGCGCGCCAGATTGCGGGTGGTCAGGTCCATGACGCCGGCGGCGGCGATCAAGTTCGACTCGGCGGCCAACAGGTCGGGGCTGTCGATCGTGAACAGCTTCTGACCTTTCTTCACGTCATCGCCGATGGCGGCGAACAGGGCGATGATCTTGCCCTGGTAGGGCGTGAAGACCTGCACCTCCATTTCCTCGTTGAAATCGATGCTGCCGACGGCCTCCTTCTCGACCGGGAATTCGCGTTCTTCGATCGGCTCGACTTTCACCGCGGTGAGCTGCGCATCGGAGAGATTTAAAGTGTACGCATCGGCGGCACTTGGGGTCGCTGCGGCCGTCGCGGCTTGCACCGACCCTTGCGCGTGAGCGCTGGTCGCGGCCAATCCGGTCGCGTTGTCGTCGGATAGCCAAAAAATATACGCGGCCGCCGCGACAGCCGCCCCTCCGATACCAACGACGCCGAAGGCAATTCTTTTAGCTCGTGCAGATGCCATCGATAGACCCTCCCGCGCCGGATGGATGATGCGCGGATGGTCGCGATGTTTGGGCCCCGGCTCTCCGATGGTCCACTGTCAGAAATTTCGATTTTGGCTGTGAAATGTCACAGTGCGCTGGAAACTCTGAATAATTCACAGTGTGGCAAGACGATCACAGCCAACGGAGCGCAAATGGTAAATAATCCGTTACAGACCGGGGGGTCGTAGGCGTTCGCCTAGTCAATTTGTCAAAAAGCGTCTGTTGCACACATGTACAGTCAGTCGGTCCGGTGGTTGAAGGCGAGCGCCAGCGCTCTCGCCGTCACAGCAGTCTTGACGAGTTGCGCGGTCGGTCCCGATTTCAAGTCGCCCGCTGCGCCCGAAGTTGGGGGCTACACCAAAGAGCCTCTGCAGACGCGAACTTCCTCCACGGATGCGCCGACGGGGCAGTCGGAGCGTCTGGAGCTGGGTCGCGACTTTTCGCAGGAGTGGTGGCGACTGTTCAGATCGCCCGCGCTCAACACCTTGATCGCGCAGGCGCTGAAGAACAATCCGTCGCTGCAGTCGACGATCGCCACGCTGCGCGCGGCCAAGGAAGCGGTCTACGCCCAGCAGGGCCACTATTTCCCGCTGGTGCAGGCCAACTTCAATCCGACGCACAATCTCACGGCGCAGCCGATCTCTCCGGTGCTCAATTCCGCCGTCAACCCGTACGACCTCTACACTGCCCAGGTTCAGGTCTCCTACACATTCGACGTCTGGGGTCTCAATCGGCGCACGGTCGAAGAGCTGCAGGCGCTGGCCGACACCCAGCGCTTCCAGGTCGAAGCGGCTTACGTGTCGCTCACGGCTAACGTGGCGGTCGCCGCCATCAACGAGGCCTCGCTGCGCGGCCAGATTGACGCCACCAACGAGCTGATCAAGATCAACACCAAGATGCTCGACATCTTGAAGCGGCAGCTGCAAACGGGCTACGCCAGCCGCAACGACGTCGCCCTCCAGGAAGCCGCCCTCGCGCAGGTCGAGGCGACCCTGCCGCCGTTGCGCAAAGCGCTGGAGCTGCAGCGCGACGCGCTGGCGGCCCTGCTCGGGGCCTATCCGAGCCAGGAGCCGCGCGAGATCTTCAAGCTCGCCGACCTGCATTTGCCGGACGATCTGCCGGTCAGCCTGCCCTCACAACTGATCGAACAGCGGCCGGATGTCCGCGCGGCGCAGGAAACCCTGCACGCGGCGAGTGCCGGCGTCGGCATCGCCACCGCCAACATGCTCCCGAATTTCACCATCAGCGCGAATGCCGGTTACATGAGCACCATCCTCGCCGGCCTGATCAATCCGGCGAATGCATTCTGGACCATTGCCGGCAACGCCACGCAGACGTTGTTCGACGGCGGCATCCTGCTGCATACCCTGCGTGGCGCCGAGGCCACCTACGATGCGGCCGCGTGGGGCTACCGGAGCACCGTAGTTGGCGCCGTGCAGAACGTCGCCGATTCGCTCCGCGCCATCCAAGACGATGCCGACGCGCTGAAAGCGGCGCGCGACTTCGAACGCGCCGCCAAGATCAGCTTCGATCTCGCGCAGCAGCAGATGCAGACCGGCTACGCCAACATCCTGATCCTGCTGACCGCGCAGCAGACCTATCTGCAGGCGGTCATTCAGGTGGTGCAGGCGCGCGCCGCGCGCCTCACCGATGCGGCGGCACTTTACCAGGCGCTCGGCGGCGGCTGGTGGAACCGAGCCGCACCACCGACGGAGGAAAAGATCCTCGATGTCAGCACCGGCCAGGCCGTGCCCTTGGCCGACAAGCGCGGTCAGCACTGGTGGGAAGCCATCACTTTTGCAAAGACAAGCGGAGATGGGGCATCGCGATGAAGGCTTTTCTGGTAGCGAGTATGGCGCTCATCGCCTCGGCAAACGCCGCGCTTGCGGCCGATCTCGGACCGACGATGACAGGTTGGCCGTTCGAGGCACCTCCCGCTTATCCCACGACCAAGATGTATGATTGGAGCGGATTTTACGTCGGGCTCAACGGCGGCGGCGCGCTCGGCGATATCAAATGGACTTCCGTACCGGACGCAACCAACGGCACCGCCAACGGCAATGGTGGGCTGTTCGGCGGCACGGCAGGCTACAATCTGCAGACCGGCGAACGCTACGTCGTCGGCTTGGAAGGTGATATCGACTGGTCCGGCATCAGCGGCACGGTGTCGACGGCACCCCCTGTGGCGGCAGGCTGCTCGTTCGGTGGCTCGAATAATTGCGAGTTCAAGGCCCCGTGGCTTGCCACTGCGCGCCTGCGCTTCGGCTATTCCCTCGACGGTTTGATGCCTGTTGCGATCATGCCTTATGTGACCGGCGGCGTCGCGATCGCCCGCCTCAATGCCGACATCGCCGGCGCGCCGTACGGCTGGGAAGGTCAGAACACCGTCGGCTGGACGGCGGGCGCCGGCGTCGAGGTCGCCATCACCGGCGAATGGCGGGCCAAGGTGGAATATCTGTACATGGACCTTAACGGCTTCTCCTGTTCCACATCCTGCGCCTTTCCCGGAGACGGCTCGGCCGGCCCGGTCTCGTTCAACTACACGGCCAGCGTGGTTCGCGCCGGACTGAATTACAGGCTCTGGACACAGTAGGTCAGCCGCCCGCCAAAGCTTGGAAAATAATCAGAGCGGTTGCGAAATCGCCGGGGTCGGCGGCAACCCTCGGACGGCTTCGGCGGACGGGAGCAAGAGCCGTTTCGCCACTCCTGCGGGGAGACAACACCCGGGAACGTGACGGCGGAGACGATCATGACAGATGACACACGGAAATTCACCCACGGCCAGGACGCCGGCAAGGTGCTTCTGGCGTTGTGGCTGTTGGTTTCGCCGTGGATGTTCGGTTACGCTCAGGTGCAGCTGGCAGTCTGGAACGATGTTGCGGTGGCGATCGTCGTCGCGGCATTTTCCATCGCGGCCATGCTCAAGTTCACCAAGTGGGAAGAAGTCATCAGTATCATCGCCGGTTTCTGGCTGTTCGCTTCGCCGTGGCTTCTCGACTTTGCCAAGCTCTTTGGAGCTAAGACGGCTTTGCCGGTAACCGCCAATCACCTCGCCGTTGGCTTGGCTATCGTCATCCTGTCGCTGTGGGAATTCAATCTCTGGGAGCGAGCCACCCAGCGTCCGCCGAAAGCGTAAAGTGCAGAGACCCGCCGCAGCGTTGCGATATCATGTCGATGTATCGTCCGCACCACGGGGCGTTCAAGTGAAAACCAGGGTTGCGCGATGAAAATGAACGCGAACAAATTGGCGGCAGCGACGGCCGTCGCGGTATCAATGGCGTGGTCGGCGCCGGGAACAGAAGCGCAGACCAAGCTAGTCGCCGGCGACGTGGAAGCCGGCCGCCACTTTGCGCTGTTGGCCTGCACCGGCTGTCACGTGGTCATGCCGGATCAACCCTTCAAGCCGATCCGTGACGGGCTGCCCCGTCCGCCTGATTTCAAGGACATTGCCAACCGATCCGACGTGACGGCGGCGTTCTTGCAGCATCACCTCGAGACGCTGCCGGCAATCCCGAAGGACGCCCACATGCCGAGCCCCATGCTGTCGAGCCAGGAAATCCGGGACGTCGTTGCCTTCATTATCAGTCTTCGCGACCAGCCGGCGCCCAAACCATAACGCCGCGAGGCCCTTCAACGGCCTACCCGGCCATGACGCGGCGGACGGCACTGCGCGGCGCGCTCAACGTTCCGATCATGGCGTCGGCATGTTGGTCGCACAGCCACGCCAACAGGCCGTCGATTTCGATCCGCCCTTGCGCGCTCAATTCGACCAGCGGCAAGCGCACCCTTGCCGACATCAGGCCGAGACGGCTCAAGGCGTATTTGAGCGGAACGGGATTGGTCTCGCAGAACAATGCGGCGCTCAGCTGCGTGACCGGACCGGTGAGCCGCCGCACGCGCGCCGATTGCCCCTGCCTCACGGCCAAAAACATGTCGCGGCACAGGCCGGGGGCGAGATTCGACGTGACCGAAATGCAGCCGTCGCCGCCCTGCGCGAAGTAGGCCGGCGCCAGCGCGTCGTCGCCCGACAATAAGCGGAACTCCGGTCCAAGCCGTGGGCGCAAGCGCGCCGGCCGCGTGATGTCGCCCGCGGCGTCCTTGAGGCCGATGATCCGCGGCACTTCCGCCAACCGCAAAACCGTCTCATCGGCGAGACCGCGCGCCGTGCGCGACGGCACGTCGTAGAGAATGACCGGCAATCCGGTCGCGGCGGCGATCGCGCGGTAATGCGCGACAATGCCCTCCTGGGTCGGCTTGTTGTAGTAAGGCACGACCGAGAGGACGGCGTCGGCGCCGTTGCCTTCCGCGTCTTTCGTCAGCTCGATCGCGTGCGCCGTCGCATTGGCGCCGGCGCCGGCGATGACCGGGACGCGGTGGCGGGCGATGGCGACGGCGATGCGGACGAGTTTGCCGTGCTCGGCGTCGCTCAAGGTCGGCGCTTCGCCGGTGGTCCCGCCGACGACGAGTGCCGTCGCTCCGTGCCTGATCTGCAGGTCGCAAAGCTCTTCGAAAGCATCGACGTCGGCGCTGTCGTCGTCGTCGAACGGGGTCGGTAACGCCGGAGCATAGCCCGACAATTTCGAAACGTGGCGGCCGATCGGAGACATCGCTGTTTTCTCAACGCTTCCCGTTCGCGAGGCGCTCGCGCGCGGCGCTTAAGGTCAGGCGACCCGGCGCAGGCGCTGCGAATCGATGGCGGGGTGCGGGTCTGCCGCAGGTTTTGGTTTGTTGCACATGTCGAGTTCGAGGACGCCCGGCACCATGACGACGGCTTGCGGCCCATCGCAATTCTCGAACCGAATGAAGCGGAGCGCCGCGTCGCGGTTGACGAAGAGGCCGCCGCGAACCGCGCTTTGATCTTGAACCACCCAGTTTCCGTGGCAGTCCCGGCCGACCTTGAAATGCGGAACTTGCTCGCGCGAGGGAGGTTCCGCCTGTTCTGCATGCGTCATGACGTTCTCCTTTGTTTGACGGAGTTGTGCCGCTGGTCTGAAAATGAGGGCCGCTAGCGCGGCAATGGCGCCGACACGTATCCGGGCGTGATCCGCGCGGCGGCCCGCAGCAAGGCATCGAGCCCGGCGGCCAGCCAGCCGCCTTCGTTCGCGACGTCAAGATCGAAGCGTTCGCTGAGAAACATGGTCGCGCATCCGGCCGGCGCGCTGTGCCGCGCCGCAAAGCGCAGCGCCGATCCTTTGAACAGAAAGACGCCGCCTTTGCGCCCCTCGGCCTCGCGCGCCACCCAAAGCCGGTTCTGGTTGCGCCCGATGAAGAACAGCGGGATCGCTTCGCTGAGAACACGGGGGTCGGGCCGGCGTGGAAATCCGTGGCGTGCAACGCTCGCGCCCGGTCCAAGCTCGCACCGGCCGGGCTTTTGTTCGTTGCCGGTGACGACGAGACAAATGCCGCGCAACGGAGCGCGCGCCGTGTCGGGCTGTGTAAGGGGTCTGATCATGACCGTGCACCGCTGGCGTGCGCCGCGCGGCGGGAGGCCGCATGGGCGGCAGTAACCTCGGTCGGCGCGGCGGCAAGCATCAGCCGGCGGCACCGTTTGATCTCGTATCTGCTGCGGCGCAACTCGATTTCGGGCACCGCATGTTTGGTTCGGGCGATGAAGAACGCCTCGAGCGCCTGCGCGAGCTTTGGCCAAAAGCCTTTTTGCCGAAAACCTTGTTGCCGAAAGTCTTGGGGCATGGCCGCGCAGTTGGCCGCGCTGGGCGGGTCGTCGGGAGAAAGAGCGCTCATCAGAGCATCTCCTCTATTGTTTACGTTGGCCGAAATGTGCGCCTGGCCGCATATGAAATCGAGACGACACCAAGACCGTCGTCATAAAGGCGGCATAGTGCCGAAAGGTCAGCCGAGGGCCGGTCGCTCATGCGAAATTGTCGCAGCAGACGGTGCCGTCCGCCGCCTGCTGCATATGTGGAACCGGCGATCTGGCGCCGAGCGCCAGCGCCGACAGGCGGCGCGCTTGCAGGAAGGCCAGCAAGACGGCGAGCGGCAATTCCTCATGGGCGGCGTCGGCGGTGTCGTCGAGCGCCGCCGGCCAAGCCGGCCGCTGCGACAGCGCGCAAAACCACGCGCTTTCCTCACGCCAAAGCCGCCTGATCTGCCACGCCGGCAGTTCGAGCGTGATCAGCGCGAAGGCGGCGTCGGTCCACGCCCCCGCCGCAACCAGGCGATCGAGTTGGGCGGCTTTTCCCGCTGCTCTGAGCGCCGGAATGCGGGTGCAGGCGTCCGCGATCACCCTTGAGAACAGGCCTGGCGCCGGCGCCGTCGCAAGCCGGAGATCATGCTCCAGCCGCTCCAGCCGCTCGGCTTTTTCGGCACTCAATGCCATGACGCGATCTCACGACCGGCGCTCCCGGCGCCGCCTCGCTAAAATGGCCCCACAGCCCATAAGGAAGCCAGATGAACCGGGGCGTCGCGATATTGCGACGGTATAAAAATTCGCCCGCGGTTCTATAAAGACGCCAAAAGCGCGGCCTTACTCCCACAGCGTCATGACCGCACCGCCGAGCAGGATGAAAAGACCACCGACGACGATGGCCGGACTGGGCAGCGCTTTGAATGCAGCCAGATTGATCACCTGGCCGACCAGGAAGAATGTCGCAACGTAGACACCGATGAGCCGGCCGAAATCGTACGGCGCCTGATTGAGCACGAAGCCGTAGCAGAACAACATGGTCCCGCCGCCCAAGAACAGCGCCATGCGCGTGCCCGCCGCCGGCTGATGCAATCCGGCGCGGATGATGGCATCGCCCCCCGCCTCCAGCGTCGTCGCAACCAGGAGAAGGCCCAGCACGATCGTCTTTTCCACCGCATAACCCCTTTCCGCCGTCGCCCGTATCGACCTCCGCGCTCGCCGCGGGATATATGATTCCCAAATAACATTGGGCAAAATACCCTCTCGAATTCAAATGCGGGCGACCGCAAGTGATTGCACGCGCGGCGCGCTGGGTACGCCTTTTTGTTCTTGACGCAAGTCAAACCATCCCACCGCCGTCGATGCTACTAAATTGTTATGAAGCCTGGAGGAGCCGATGGTGTGGACACTCGTCATGACCCTCACTCTCGTCGTCAGCTACGGGCTGATGTTCGGCTTGGTGAGGTTCACCGAGAACGTCATCGCTACGTCGGAGCTCGCGCCGACACCCGGCAGCGCCGCGCGAACCGACGACGCTGAACGGCCGAAATAGGCGGCATCGCGCGCGAACACTAAGCGCCGCCCCGAACCCGGAGCCCGTCATGGTGTCGGTCTATGTTCTCGCCATCATCGTCGTTCTGTTGGTGATCTACCTGTTCTACGCGGTGATCAATCCGCAGAAGTTCTGATTTTCCTGCAGCAGGATCGGCCGCGCAGCGCCCCGGAGAGTTCCAAAATGCCCGCCCCCGCCTGGCTGCAAATTGCCGCGACGATGCTCGCGATCGTCGTTCTCAGCATCCCGACCGGGCGCTACATGGCGCGGATCGTCACCGACCAGAAGACGCCGTTCGACCGCTTCTTCGATCCGATCGACAACGCGCTTTATTTTCTCATCGGCCGCAGGGTGACGAGCCAGAAGATGACCTGGAAGGCCTATACCTTCCACATGCTGGCGGCGAACCTCGTCATGGTGCTGATCATCTTCGCCGTCTATTCGTTCCAGGATTATCTGCCGCTCAATCCGTCGCGGTTTCCCGGCATGAAGGCCTTCCAGGCCTTCAACACCGCCATCAGCTTCATCACCAACACCAACTGGCAAAGCTACAGCGGCGAGACCACGCTGTCGAACTTCAGCCAGATGAGCGGCATCACCTACCCGATGTTCACGTCGGCGACGACGGGCTTCGTCGTGGCGATGGCGTGGATCCGCGCCTTCACGGTGACCAATGGCGGCGCCGATATCGGCAATTTCTATCGCGACTTCATCCGCTTCATCACCCGCGTGCTGCTGCCGATCTGTGTCGTCCTCACGCTGGTCATGATCGGCCAGGGCGCGGTGCAGACGCTCGACGCCGCTTTCGTCGCCCACACGCTGCAAGGGGCCGATCAGACCATCGTCGTCGGGCCGGTCGCCTCGCAAACCACGATCGAACTCGTCGGCACCAATGGCGGCGGCTTCTACAACGCCAATGCGGCGCATCCGTTTCAAAATCCGACGCCGATCACGAACGTGATCCTGATCGTGCTGATGGCGCTGTTGCCGGCCGCGATCGTCGTGACGTTCGGCGAAATGATCGCCAACCGGCGGCAAGCCTGGGTGCTTTATGGCGTCATGGGCGCGCTGATGGTGCCGTTTCTCCTGCTCTGCGTCGTTCCCGAACAAAGCGGCACGCCGACGCTGACGCGCGCCGGCATCGCGAGCCAAGCGACCGCCGACCAGCCCGGCGGCAACATGGAAGGCAAGGAGGTGCGATTCGGCATCGCCGCAAGCGGCCTGTTCGCCGATATCACGACTGCCTTCACCACCGGCGCGGTCAATTCCGCCCATGACAGCTATACGCCGCTGCCCGGCATCTCGATGCTGGGCCAGATGATGCTGCAGTGCGTGTTCGGCGGCAAAGGGGTCGGGTTCCTCAATGCGCTCCTTTACGGCCTGATCGCCGTGTTCGTGGCAGGGCTGATGGTCGGCCGTACGCCGGAGTTTCTCGGCAAGAAGATCGAGACGCAGGAGATCATCCTGGTTTCGCTCGCGCTCCTGATCCATCCGCTCGTCATTCTGTCCTCGACCGGATGGTCGATGATCGCGCCCTATGCGCTGGCCTCGCTCGGCAACAACGGCATCCACGGCTATTCGGAAGTGCTTTACGCCTTCACGTCGGGCGCCGCGGACAACGGTTCGGCCTTCGCCGGGCTCAATTCCAACACGCCGTGGTTCAACCTCGCGACGGCCGCCGTCATTTTCATCGGCCGCTATCCGCCGATCATTTTCCTCATGGGCGTAGCCGGATCGGTCGCGGCGAAGCCGACCATGCCGCCTTCGACCAGCACGCTGCGCACCGACACGGTCGGGTTCGGCGTGTTCTGGTTCGCCACCATCCTGATCGTCGGCGCGTTGACCTTCTTCCCGGCCTTGGTGCTCGGACCGTTCGCCGAGTTTTTCGCCATGAAAGCCGGACTCACATTCTGAGCCGTGAACGCACCCCCGATCGAAAGCACGACGTCATGGCATCCCCAACAGCGGCGCCCCGAACAAAAAGCACTGCCAAAAACGAGCCGCTCGGCGCGAGCTTCCGGGGCGTGGCGTATCGCGGCGGCTACACGCTCGGTCTGTTCCTCGAAGCCTTGACGAGTTCGCTCGTCAAGTTCGATCCCCGCGTGCAGATCCGAAACCCGGTGATGTTCGTCGTCTGGGTCGGAACGCTGGTGACGCTCGCGCTGGCGATAAAACCGGACCTGTTCGGTCCCTCGAGCGCCTCGCGCCTCTATAACGGCGTCGTCACCGTGGTGCTCGCGCTCACCGTATGGTTCGCCAATTACGCCGAGGCGCTCGCCGAGGGGCGCGGCAAGGCGAAGGCGACGGCGCTGCGGCAGACCCGCTCCGACCTCGTCGGCGTGCGCGTGCGCGAGGACGGCAGCACCGAGCAGGTGTCGGCCGGCGACCTGCATCAAGGCGATCTGATCCGGGTAGAGAAGAACGACGTGGTGCCGGCCGACGGCGAGGTGGTCGAAGGCGTCGCTTACGTCAACGAAGCCGCCATCACCGGCGAATCGGCGCCGGTGCTGAAAGAGGCGGGAACCGACATGTTCTCCTCGGTGACCGCGGGAACGACCATGATCTCCGATTGGCTGTTGGTTCGCGTGTCCGCCGAACCCGGTAATTCGTTCCTCGACCGCATCATCCATTTGGTGGAAGGCGCCAGGCGGCAGAAGACGCCGAACGAGATCGCGCTCACGGTGCTGTTGTCCATTCTGACGCTGATCTTCCTCATCGTCGTCGCGGCGATGGCGCCGATCGCCACGTATCTTCACGCCGAGATCAATGTGGCCGATCTGGTCGCGCTCCTGGTCGCGTTGATCCCGACGACGATTGCGGCGCTCCTGTCCGCCATCGGCATCGCCGGCATGGACCGCACCATGCGTTTCAACGTCCTGGCCATGTCCGGCAAAGCGGTCGAGACCGCCGGGGACGTCCAGACACTCATTCTCGACAAGACCGGAACGATCACCACCGGCGACCGCGAAGCGACCGATTTCCTTCCGACCATCGAGCATCGGCCGAACGACCTCGTCGAGGCCGCGTTCCTGGGCTCCTACTTCGATACGACGCCGGAAGGCCGCTCCGTCGTCGCCAACGCCGCCGTGCGGGGCGCGGCGCCCGTGCCAGGGCTCGACGCGGCCAAGGGGCTCGAATTCTCAGCGGCGACCCGCATGAGCGGGACCGACTTGCCTGACGGCCGCGTCATTCGCAAAGGCGCCGTGAGCGCCGTCGTCAGCCACGTCAGCGAGCGGTTTGGTACTGCGCCGCCGTCGGACCTGCAGGCGATCGCGGACAGCGTGGCGAAGAAAGGCGCGACCCCGCTCGCCGTCAGCGTCAATGGCGACATCCTCGGCATCGTCGTCCTTTCCGACAAGCTCAAGCCGGGCATTCGCGAGCGCATCCTCGAGCTGCGCAAGATGGCGGTCCGTACCGTCATGGTCACCGGCGACAATCCGGTGACCGCCCGCGCCATCGCCGGAGAAGCCGGCGTCGACGACTTCGTCGCCGAGGTGACGCCCGAAGGGAAACTGGAACTGGTGCGGCGCGAGCAGAGCCAGGGGCGGCTGGTCGCCATGACCGGCGACGGCACCAACGATGCGCCGGCATTGGCCCAGGCCGACGTCGGCTTGGCGATGAATTCGGGCACCATGGCGGCCAAGGAAGCGGCCAACCTGGTCGATCTCGATTCCGATCCGACCAAGCTCACCGACCTCGTCGCGATCGGCCGGCAGATGCTGATCACCCGCGGCGCGCTGACGACTTTCTCCATCGCCAACGACGTGGCGAAATATTTCGCCATCATCCCGGCGATGTTCATCCTGGCGCTGCCTGGTCTCGCGGCGCTCAACGTCATGCATTTGGCGACGCCGCGCAGCGCGGTGCTCTCCGCGCTGATCTTCAACGCCGTGATCATTCCGCTGCTCATTCCGCTGGCGCTGCGCGGGGTACGCTTTCGCGTCCGCACGGCGGAAAGCCTGTTCCACCGCAATCTTTGGATCTACGGCGCCGGCGGGCTGGTTGCGCCCTTCATCGGCATCAAGTTGATCGATCTCTTGATCGCACCGCTCATGTGAGGAACCCCGACATGCTCGACTATGTGAGTGGCGCGGTACGCCTGTCGTTGGTAACCTTCGCGCTTTGCGGCTTTGCCTATCCCTTGGCCGTGACCGGGGTCGCCCAATTGTTGATGCCAGGCCGGGCGAACGGCAGCGTCGTGCACAGCGCCGACGGCCGAATCATCGGCTCGCGCCTGATCGGGCAGCAATGGGATGATCCGCGCTGGTTCCACGGCCGGCCGTCGGCTACCGTCGCGCCGGACCCGCGCGATCCGGCCAAGACCGTGGCCGCGCCCTACAACGCGGCGAATACCTCGGCTTCGAACCTTGGACCGACCAGCGCGGCCTTGCAGGATCGCCTGACCGCCGACCGCAAGGCGCTCGATGCGACGGAGCCTGCACTCGCCGGCAGGCCGCTCCCGGCCGACATGCTGACGACGTCCGCCTCGGGGCTCGACCCCGACATCACGCCGGCTAATGCGTCCTTGCAGGTCGCCCGCGTCGCCGCGGCACGCGGCGTGCCGCCCGAGCAGATCGCGTCACTGGTCGGGCGGCACGTGACACCCCGCACCCTGTGGATTTTCGGCGAGCCGCGCGTCAACGTCTTGGAACTGAACCTCGCGTTGGAGGCGGCGTTCCCCAAAAAATAGGATACGCTTCGTGCTTGATCTGATCATGCTCGCGCTCGTCGTCATCTGCTTCGCCTCGGCGATGGCTTATGCTGCGCTTTGCGACGAGCTCGTCGCACCTCCTGCCGGCAAAGGTGTTTCGATGTGACAACCATCGGCTGGCTGCAGATTGTGGTTTTCGCCGCCGTGGTCGGCCTTTTGACGCGCCCGCTGGGCGGTTATCTTGCCGATGTTTATTCTGGCCGGCGCACGCCGTTGCGGCCGTTGCTGGGGCCGGTCGAGGCGGCGGTTTACCGCATGGCCGGCGTGAAACCGGACACCGAGCAGAGCTGGTACGCCTACACGCTGTCGTTTCTGCTGTTCCATGCCGTCGGGCTGGTCGCGCTTTATGCGCTGCTGCGGTTGCAAGCTTCATTGCCGCTCAATCCGGGAAAGATGCCGGAAGTCGCGCCGGATCTCGCGCTCAATACGGCGGTCAGCTTTGTCACCAACACGAGCTGGCAGTCCTATGGCGGCGAGACGACGCTCAGTTATGCGAGCCAGATGGCGGGGATCGCCGTTCAATCGTTCCTTTCGGTCGCCTCCGGCATGGCCGTCGCCGTCGCCTTGATCCGCGGTTTCGCGCGGCGGCGGGCGGCCACGATCGGCAATTTCTGGGTCGATCTTACCCGCGGCACGCTTTACGTGCTGCTGCCGATTTGCGTCGTCGCCGCGCTGGTACTGGTCGCCCAAGGCGTGCCGCAGACCATGGCGCCTTCCGTCGACGTGACGACACTCGACGGCGGCCATCAGACCATCGCCCGCGGCCCGGTCGCGAGCCAGGAGGCGATCAAGCTCATGAGCGGCGATGGCGGCGGCTTCTTCAATGCCAATTCCGCCCATCCGTTCGAAAACCCGACGCCGCTCTCGAATTTCGTCGAGCTCGTGCTCATCTTCGGCCTCGGCGCCGCCTTGACCAATTGTTTCGGCCGCATGGTCGGATCCGAACGGCAAGGTTGGGTTCTGCTCGGCGTGATGGCGGTGCTGTTCGGATTGGGCGTTGGCGGCGTGTATCTGTCCGAGGCCGGCGGCAACCCGGCGCTGGCGGCCTTGCAAAGCGACCGGACGGCGGGCGCGACGCAGCCGGCCGGCAACATGGAGGGCAAGGAAGTGCGGTTCGGCATCGCCGGCTCCGCGCTGTTCGCCGATGTCTCGACCGCGTCCTCCGACGGCGCGGTCAATTCCATGCACGACAGCTTCCTGCCGCTGAGCGGCGCGATCCTGCTCGCCAACATGATGGTCGACGAGGTCATCGTCGGTGCGCCCGGCTCGGGCCTTTACGGCATGCTGCTGTTCTGTATCGTCGCCGTTTTCCTCGCCGGGCTCATGATCGGGCGCACGCCCGAATATGTCGGCAAGAAGATCGGTGCGACGGAAATCAAGCTGACGATTCTTGCGCTGATCTTCGTGCCCTTGGCGACACTCGGTCTCACCGCCGTCGCCAGCGTCGTCCCCTCGGGCCTCGCCGGCCTCGGCAACGCCGGACCGCACGGCTATTCGGAAATGCTCTATGCCTATACCTCAGCCGCGGCAACCAACGGCAGCGCCTTCGCCGGCCTCAATGCCAATTCGCCGTTCTACAATCTGACGCTCGCGCTCGGCATGTTCATCGGGCGCTTCTTCGTCATCGTCCCGGTTCTGGCCATCGCCGGATCGCTCGCCGCACAGCGTATCGTTCCGCAATCGGCCGGCAGCCTTCCGACCCACGGGAGGCTGTTCGCCGGCTTTCTCCTCGGGGTGATCATTATCGTCGGCGGTCTGACCTACCTGCCAGCGTTGGCACTCGGCCCTGTTGTCGAACATCTGCAGCTTTTGGGTGGCACGCTCTACTGAAACACGAGAAAACCGCCAATAATATAGCCGGCACCTCGGAACGCTCGAGCTAAGAACCAGTATTCCGGGCCACGGCTGTACTTGGAAATATCATCGATTGCGCCGGAACTTCACACTCGAGCTCTCCATTCACTTCCGAACTCCCCGCCGATTTCCAAGCAGTGGGGTTTTTTATTGGATTCCTATAAGCGCGAATATCTGTGTCCGGAAAACAACAATTACAGAAAAACGCCCGCATATATGCCCGCCAATATGGCATTTGCCTGTTTTTCCTTCTCTGATATCGCCCGTTATAAGAGCTGTCTGCACAATAATACGGCAGACATTAAGAAAAGGAGGCGATTGTGCCGAGAGTTTCTGTTGTTTCCGTCGTTGCCGCCGTGGCGTTGGCGTCATCTTCCGCGATCGCAGCCGATATGGCGGTCAAAGCGCCGCCGGCCGGCGGAAATTGCGATCCTTACGTCAACTACAAGTGCCTCGACGCGTATCTGGGTGATGACTTCGCGACGCGTTTCTACAGCTATTATGCGCTCGAATGGGGTCGCGACGCCGCGCCATCCGATCCGAAGGCTCCGCCTTCGCGCCGCTCCGATGCCGTTTGGCCGGCAACGCCGCAATCGACGCCGCCGATGCCTTTCACGGAATGGCCCTACGGAGGAACGACCACGCTCGGCGTCACCCGGCCGGGTTCTGTTGACAGTCCGCTGATGGTCGCGCTCGGCAATACGAAGCTCGGCCAAGAGATGAACGACGCCCATATTCAGGTTTACGGCTGGGTCGCCGTGGGCGGCAACCTCAGCACGAATACTGTCAGACCAGGCGGCAACGCGCCGGCCGGGTATGATTATACGCCCAATTCCATCCAGTTCGATCAGGGCGTTGTCTATGTCGAGCGGCTGCCCGACACCGTGCAGAACGATCACTTCGACTGGGGCTTCCGCTTTTCGGAGATCTACGGCGTAGATTATCGCTACACGACGGCCTATGGCCTAATGAGCAATCAACTGCTCAATCAGAACCTCGTCAACGGCCTTGACCTGCCGATGGAGTATGTGGACCTCTACTTTCCGGTGCTCCAGGGCTTTAATGTGCGCGCTGGCCGTTTCGTCTCCATTCCGGACATCGAGGCCCAGCTGGCACCGAACAACTACACTTACGCGCACTCAATAACGTACACATTCGACAACTTCACCAATACCGGCGTCCTCGGCACCTTGGCCGTCACCAAGAATGTGATGCTCCAGCTGGGTGTGACCGTCGGCACTGACACGATGCCGTGGAACATCGGCGCCCGCGTTCCCAACTACGCGGTCTTAGGCGGAATGGCCGATCCGCTTTACCCCGGCACGACGATGCTCAAGGATCCCGGCGCCCAACCGTCGGCTACGGCCGCCGTGCGCTGGACATCGGACGACGGGCGGGATGATATTTACCTGACCGCCAATGGGATCAACAGCGGCGCGTGGGGTTACAACAACCTGAATTGGATCGGCGGCACCTATTATCACAAGTTCAACGATCAATGGCACATCGCGTTCGAAACCTGGAATATTCACGAATACAGTGTACCGAACCTCAACAACCCTGCTGTTCCCGGCATCATCGCCGCTGGCGGCACACCTTTCAGCCCGCAGTTTATGCCGTTCAATGCCCCGAACGCCGCGCTGTGCAGCAATGCCACCGCGCTGACTTGCACCGCCGATGAACAGTCGTTTCTCACCTACATCAACTATTCGTGGAATAAATTGAACAACGTCTCGCTCCGGGCCGAATATTTCATGGACCCGGAGGGGCAACGCACGGGTGTAGCAACCAACTACACCGACTTTGCGCTGAGCTGGCAGCATTGGCTCTCGCCGCAGATCGAAATGCGTCCCGAGATCGCCTACTACCGCTCGTACCAAGCGCCTGCGTTTAATGGAAATTCCAATGCCGGGATCGCTCCCGACAGGAACTGGGCGGTCGTCGCGGCGAGCGACATCATCGTTCACTTCTGACACCGATCCGCAAGCTGGCGAGAGCAGGCCCTTGCGCCTGCTCTCGCATGTTCAATCCGAGGCCCGCGGTTCTTGGCGCCGGCTGCGGGGGGTGATTGCCGGCAAAGCGCATTGGCACCGTGTCATCGTGTCCGGTTGCGTTGAAGTCAGTCTCTTCAAAACTCTTTTACTTCGGGATTTTGCCGATCTGAATTATCCTGCAAAAGTCAATTACAGCGGGGCTTCGAGATGAAACGCTTGATCGTGGCGGCAGCAACGGTCATCGCGCTCTGCGGCCTCGCCATGGCGAACGCGCCGGTCACCGGTTCCACCATCGCCGCGAGCGACCCGCAAGGCGCAGGACCCGCCTTCAAGACGGCGATGGGCCCGACAAGCGCCCCGCACCTGCCTGGCGGCGCCGCCGACGGGCCAAGAGATACGCCTGCGACGTGCACCCCGCCATGCCCGCGGCACCACAAGCGCGCCAAACACCGGCGCCGGAGTTCGTGAAACGCTTTCTGTTGCTGTCTCGGGTGGCACGCGGGTGTGCTTCACACCGCCAGGCATTTATTTTTTCTTTATGCCGACGAATGAGGCCCCGTCTGGATTTCATATGCCGATGCTTTCACATTCTTGGCAGCAAAAACCGTCCGCAAGGGCGCGCCGAGATCGAGGTTCGTCATGAAGCCGCGTGTTCGCCAACGCGACGATTGCTCCGAGTTCACCGCGGCCGCGACGGTCGTGGCGGTTCTGGCGGTCGGAACCCTGACCAAGCTCGGCGTCGCGGCGCAGCTGTTTCACCTCGCTCACTAGTGGAGTTCCGGAGACGTCCCATGAGCCGGCTGCCGATTTCAACGGAGCGCATCGCCCACAGCTTCGCCAAGCTGGTCGCCCGCGCCAAAACACGTCTCGCCGAGGGCAATGGTGATGGTGCCGCCAAGTATCGGCCGGAAGCGCACTATATGCGCGGCCCGGGCCCGAAATGGCGGGCAAAGCACGGACAAAGCTCGCCTTCGACCGCGCGCTGAGGGCGGGTCCGGGGTCGCCGCCCGCGTCACTGATCTTCTTGTCGCGGTTGATCTTTATGGCATTCCTATAACTATTTTGTTGGGGTCCCCTCGATTTCCTATGCGATTCGATGACAGGTATTTTCGCGCGAAAGGGCGAAAATACTGGCGCATGCTTGATTCATATCAAGGCCATGCACGGTCTTTATAAGCTTCGCTCATTGTTGCGACATTTATGCTCGGAGCCTTCCCATGATGGACGTCGTGATGCTGGCGATCGCCTTCGTCTTCTTCGCCGTGTCGATCGGCTATGTCTACGCCTGCGACCAGCTTTAAAGGATCACCGCCATGATCTTCGATTACTCGCTCGCGGGCTTCGTCACCGCGGCGCTGCTGATCTATCTCACCTACGCGCTGCTCAAGCCCGAGCAGTTCTGAAGCAGTTCTGAAGGGATAAACGGCCATGACCGTCATCGGATGGGTCCAGATTCTGCTCTTTTGCGCGATCATCATCGCGCTGACGCCGCCCATTGGCGGCTACATGACGCGCGTGTTCAACGGCGAACGCACTTTTCTCTCGCCGATGCTGCGGCCGGTCGAGGTCGCGATCTACAAGATCGCCGGCGTCGACGAGCGGCAGGAGCAGCACGCCGTAACCTATACGATCGGCATGCTGCTGTTCCATGTCGGCGGCTTTCTCATCCTCTACGTGTTGATGCGTGCGCAGGCGTCGCTGCCGTTCAATCCGGCCGAACAATCGGCGGTCGCCCCAGACCTGTCGTTCAATACCGCGGTCAGCTTCATCACCAATACCAACTGGCAGAACTACGGCGGCGAAAGCACGATGTCGTATCTCGTGCAGATGCTCGGCCTGACACATCAGAATTATTTGTCGGCGGCGACCGGCATCGTGCTCGCCATCGCGCTGATCCGCGGTTTTGCGCGGAATTCGATGCGGACCGTCGGCAACTTCTGGGTCGACATGACGCGGGTGACGCTTTACGTGCTCATTCCGATTTGCGTGCCGTTAGCATTGTTTCTGGTCTGGCAGGGCATGCCGCAGACGCTCGGCGCCTACGTCGACGCGACGACGCTTGAGGGCGCCAAGCAGACCATCGCCGTAGGTCCGGTCGCCTCGCAGATCGCCATCAAGATGCTCGGCACCAACGGCGGCGGCTTCTTCAACGCCAACGCCGCGCACCCGTTCGAGAACCCGACCGCGCTGTCGAATTACCTGCAGATGATTTCGATTTTCGCGCTCGGGGCGGCGCTCACCAACGTGTTCGGCCGCATGGTCGGCAACCAGCGCCAGGGCTGGGCCATTCTCGCTGTGATGGGCGTCCTGTTCATCGCCGGCGTCGTCGTCTGCTACGCCGCGGAGGCGCACGGCAACGACCTCCTCAACGCGCTCGGCCTCACCGGCGGCAACATGGAGGGCAAGGAGACCCGCTTCGGCATCGTCGCCTCGGCCTTGTTCGCCGTCATCACGACCGCCGCATCCTGCGGCGCGGTGAACGCCATGCATGACAGCTTCACCGCCATCGGCGGCATGATCCCGCTCATCAACATTCAGCTCGGCGAGATCATCGTCGGCGGCGTCGGCTCGGGCATGTACGGCATGCTGCTGTTCGCCATCCTCTCGGTCTTCGTCGCCGGCCTGATGGTCGGGCGCACGCCGGAATATGTCGGCAAGAAGATCGAGGCGAAGGAAGTGAAGATGGCGATGCTGGCCATCCTGGTACTGCCGCTGATGTATCTCGGCTGGACCGCGGTCGCCATGCTGGTGCCGTCGGCCGTCGCCGCCATGGGCAATCCCGGGCCGCACGGTTTCACCGAGGTGCTTTACGCCTACGTCTCCCAGGACGGCAACAACGGCTCCGCTTTCGCCGGCCTCAGCGCCAACACGCTGTTCTACAATCTCAGCGGCGGCATGGCGATGTTGGTTGGCCGCTTCTGGATGATCATCCCGACCATGGCGATCGCCGGCTCGCTGGTCGCCAAGAAGTCGATCCCGCCATCGGCCGGAACGTTCCCGACCACGGGCGGATTGTTCGTCGGCCTGGTCGTCGGCGTGATCGTCATCGTCGGCGGCCTCACCTTCTTCCCGGCGCTCGCGCTCGGCCCGATCGTCGAGCAGCTCGCGATCAATGCCGGAACAATGTTCTCAGCCAATTAGGTTTGGAGCGACTTCGATGGAAACTTCACATCTGCGCAAGCGTATGCCGGTATCGGCGCTCCTCGATGCCAAGATCGTGGTGCCGGCGATCGGCTCGGCTTTCGTCAAGCTCGATCCGCGCACTTTGATCAAGAATCCGGTCATGTTCGTGCTCGAGATCGTCACCGCGCTGACCACGGTGATCCTGATCCGCGATCTCTTGACCGGCGGCACGCACATCGGCTTCGAGTTCCAGATCATTCTGTGGCTGTGGTTCACGGTTTTGTTCGCGAACTTCGCCGAAGCCGTCGCCGAGGGACGCGGCAAGGCGCAGGCGGATACGCTGCGCCGGCAGCGCACCGAGACGCAGGCCAAGCTCCTGACCGGCAGCGGCGATTCGCAGAGCTATCGGCTGGTGCCTTCGACCGAGCTGAAAGTCGGCAACGTCGTCCTGGTCGAAGCGGGCGACACCATTCCGTCCGACGGCGAGGTGATCCAGGGCATGGCTTCGGTCAACGAGGCGGCCATCACCGGCGAATCGGCGCCGGTCATCCGCGAATCGGGCGGTGACCGCTCCGCGGTCACGGGCGGCACGCAGGTGCTGTCCGACTGGATCCGCGTGCGCATCACGGCCGCGGCCGGCTCGACGTTCCTCGACCGCATGATCCGGCTGGTCGAAGGCGCCGAGCGGCAGAAGACGCCGAACGAGATCGCGCTCAACATCCTGCTGATCGGCCTGACCATCATCTTCGTGTTCGCGACCGCGACGATCCCGAGCTACGTCGCCTATGCCGGCAGCACCATTTCGGTGGTGATCCTGGTGGCTTTGTTCGTGACGCTCATTCCGACCACGATCGGCGCGCTCCTCTCCGCCATCGGCATCGCCGGCATGGACCGTCTGGTCCGTTTCAACGTGCTTGCCATGTCGGGCCGCGCCGTCGAGGCGGCGGGCGACGTCGACACGCTCCTCCTCGACAAAACCGGCACGATCACGCTCGGCAATCGCCAGGCGACCGAATTCAAGCCCGTGCGCGGCGTCAGCGAGCAGGAATTGGCGGATGCCGCTCAGCTTGCCTCGCTCGCCGATGAAACGCCGGAAGGCCGCTCGATCGTCGTCCTGGCCAAGGAAAAATACGGCATCCGCGGGCGCGAACTCGCCGAGCTGCAGGCCAACTTCATTCCGTTCAGCGCCCAGACGCGCATGAGCGGCGTCGAAGTCGGCTCCTCGTGGGTGCGCAAAGGCGCGGTCGACGCAATCCTCAATTATCTCAATACAGAAACGACCGCGCCCGGGCCGGGCAGCACCGTACAGGCCCTGCGCCCGGCCGTGAGCCCCGAAATCGTGCGCGAGATCACGGCCATCTCGGACGCCATCGCGAAATCGGGCGGCACGCCGCTGGCCGTCGCCAAGGACGGCAACCTGCTCGGCGTCGTTCAGCTCAAGGACATCGTCAAAGGCGGCATCCGCGAGCGTTTCGCCGAACTGCGCCGCATGGGCATCCGCACCATCATGATCACCGGCGATAATCCGATGACCGCCGCGGCGATCGCGGCGGAAGCCGGCGTCGACGATTTCCTCGCCCAGGCGACGCCGGAGGACAAGCTGCGCCTCATCCGCGACGAGCAGGCCAAGGGCAAGCTCGTCGCCATGTGCGGCGACGGCACCAATGACGCGCCGGCCTTGGCGCAGGCCGACGTCGGCGTCGCCATGAACACCGGTACCCAGGCGGCGCGCGAAGCCGGCAACATGGTCGACCTCGATTCCAACCCGACCAAGCTGATCGAGATCGTCGAGATCGGCAAGCAGCTCCTGATGACTCGCGGCGCACTCACCACCTTCTCGATCGCCAATGACGTGGCAAAGTACTTCGCCATCATCCCGGCGATGTTCGTCGCGTTCTATCCGCAGCTGCAGACGCTGAACATCATGAAGCTGGCGACGCCGGAAAGCGCCATCCTCTCGGCGATCATCTTCAATGCGCTGATCATCATCGCGCTCATTCCGCTGTCGCTCAAAGGCGTGCGCTACCGGCCGATCGGCGCGGCGGCGTTGTTGCGCCGCAATCTGTGGATCTACGGCTTCGGCGGCGTGCTCGTTCCATTTGTTGGCATCAAAGCGATCGACCTCGTCGTCACCGCTTTGCATTTGGCCTAAGGAGACCATCAATGTTGCGCGAACTCCGTCCGGCGATCGTCGTCCTCGTCGTCCTCACGCTCATCACCGGGCTCGTTTATCCGCTGGCGATGACCGGCATCGCCGAGCTCGTCTTCCCGCGTCAGGCGCAGGGCAGCCTGATCGAACGCGACGGCAAGGTGGTCGGCTCGGCGCTGATCGGGCAGAACTTTACCAACGACAAGTACTTCCATGGCCGGCCGTCGGCGACGACCGCGCCCGACCCGAAGGACCCGAGCAAGACCGTGGCCGCGCCCTACAACGCCGCCAATTCCGGGGGTTCGAACCTCGGGCCCTCCAACAAAGCGCTGATCGATCGCGTGCAAGGCGACATCGACACGCTGAAGAAGGAAAATCCGTCGGCCCCGGTCCCGATCGATCTGGTGACGACGTCCGCAAGCGGCCTCGATCCCGAGATCTCGCCCGAGGCGGCGTATTTCCAGGTGCCGCGTGTTGCCAAGGCCCGCAACTTGGCCGAAGATCGCGTGCGCGCGCTGGTCGCCGATCACGTCGAGGAGCGCTTCCTCGGTCTTCTGGGCGAGCCGCGCGTCAACGTCCTGCAGCTCAATCTCGCGCTCGACCAATTGTCCGCCGGGTAGGTCGCAGGGTGTCGGTCACAGGATACGTCGAATAAGATTCATGCTGGGACAGTGATGGCGGATCAGCGGCGCGATTCGGAAAATCGGCCCTCGCCGGAAGCCCTGCTCGAAGCGGCGCGCCGCGAAGAGAGCCGCGTCGGCAAGCTGCGCATCTTCGTCGGCGCGGCGCCCGGCGTCGGCAAGACCTACGAGATGCTGCTGCAGGCCCATGCCCGCAAGAAGGACGGCTACGACGTCGTCATCGGGGTGGTCGAGACCCATGGCCGGCGCGAAACCGAAGCGCTGGTCGCGGGTCTGGAAGTCGTGCCGCGCCGCCGGCTGCAGTACAAGGGCCAATGGCTCGAGGAAATGGATCTCGACGCCATCATCGCCCGGCGGCCGCAGATCGTGCTGGTCGACGAACTCGCGCACACCAACGCCGAAGGCAGCCGCCATCCCAAGCGCTATCTCGACGTCGAAGAGCTGATGGACCACGGCATCGACGTCTATACCACGGTCAACATCCAGCACATCGACAGCCTCAACGACGTCGTCGCGCAGATCACCCATGTGCGCGTGCGCGAAACGGTGCCGGACGCGGTGTTCGACCGCGCCGACGCGGTCGAACTGGTCGATCTCACCCCCGACGATCTGATCCAGCGGCTCAAGGAAGGCAAAGTCTACGTTCCCAAGCAGGCCGAGCGTGCGCTCGAGCATTTCTTCTCGCCGGCCAATCTGACGGCGCTGCGCGAGCTCGCGCTGCGCCGCACCGCCGAGCGCGTCGACGAGCAACTGCTCACCGAAATGCAGGCGCGCGCGATCCAGGGGCCATGGGCGGCCGGCGAGCGCATTTTGGTCTGCATCAGCGAAGACCCGCGCTGCGCCAGCCTGGTGCGTTACGCCAAGCGCCTCGCCGACCGCCTGCATGGACCGTGGGTGGCGCTCTATATCGAGGGGCGCCGCGCCCTGCAGCTTTCCGAGGAAGAGCGCGACCGCATCGCCGACACGCTGCGGCTCGCCGAGACGCTCGGCGGCGAAGCCATCACGTTGCCGGCGAGCGAACGTCACATCTCCGACGACGTGATCAAATACGCTCAGGCCAACAATGTGACGCAGATCATCATCGGTAAATCGGCGCGCACGCGCTGGTTCGAGATCCTGCACGGCTCGGTGGTTCACGATCTCGTCCGCCGCTCCGGCAATATCAGCGTTCACGTCATCGCCGGCGACGAGCTCGCCGGCGAGCCGATCGCCAAGAAGACGGTGCGCGTCGCCCACGACGAGACGTTCGATCCGCGCCCCTATGTCGCGGCGCTGATCGCGGTGGCCGCGGCGACCGGTCTCGGCGCCTTGATCCAAACCTGGGTCGGAACCGCCAATGTCGACCTGGTCTTTCTGACCGCGATCGTGACGATCGCCGTCCGCTTCGGCCTGTTGCCGTCGCTGCTCGCCAGCGTCGCCGCCTCGCTCGCTTACAATTTCTTCTTCCTGCCGCCGATCTTCACCTTCACCATCACCGATCCCACCAACCTGCTGGCGTTCGGCTTTTTCATCCTGGTGGCGGTCATCGTTTCCACGGTCGCGGCGCGCGGCCGCACCCAGGCGGTGGCGGCGATGGAGCGCGCCCGCTCTACCGAGTCGCTCTACTCCTTCAGCCGCAAGCTCGCCGGCGCCGGCACGCTCGACGACGTGCTGTGGGCGACCGCCTATCAGACCGCGCTGATGTTGAAGGTGCGCGTCGTGCTGTTGTTGCCCGAGGGCGGCTCGATCGTGGTGAAGACCGGCTATCCGCCCGAGGATATCCTCGACGAGGCCGACCTTGCCGCCGCGAAATGGGCCTGGGAGAACGACCGCGCCGCCGGCCGCGGCTCCGACACGTTGCCCGGCGCCAAGCGCCTGTTCCTGCCGATGCGCACCGGGCGTGGCGCCATCGGCATCATGGGCATCGACAGCGACAAGCCCGGCCCGCTGCTCACGCCCGATCAGCGCCGCCTCCTCGATGCGCTGCGTGACCAGGGGGCGCTCGCGATCGAGCGCGTGCGGCTGGTCGAGGAGATGGATCGCGTCGAGCGTACCGCCGAGACCGAGCGGCTGCGCTCCGCGCTGCTCACCTCGATATCGCACGATCTCAAGACACCGCTCGCGTCCGTCCTCGGCTCGGCCGGGACGCTGCGCGATCTCGGCGGCAAGCTGTCGGACGCGGAAAAATCCGATCTGTTGGCGACCATCATCGACGAATCCGAACGGTTGAACCGGTTCATCGCCAACCTGCTCGACATGACCAAGCTCGAATCGGGGGCGATCTCGCCGAATGTCGCGCTGCACGATCTCGGCGAGATCGTTGGCAGCGCGCTGCGCCGCGCCGGCCGCATCCTGGCGCGCCATCAGGTCGAATTGGAACTCGCGCCAGATCTGCCGATGCTCGAAGTCGACGCCGTGCTGTTTGAACAGGTCCTGTTCAACCTGTTGGACAATGCCGCAAAATACGCGCCGCCGGAAACCACCATCCGCATCCAGAGCTGGCGCAGCGCCGATCATGTCTGCCTGCGGGTGCTCGACGAAGGCAGCGGCATTCCCGGCGCCGATCTCGAGCACATCTTCGACAAGTTCTATCGCGCGCAGAAGACCGATCAGGTCCGCGCCGGCACCGGGCTCGGGCTCGCGATCTCGCGCGGCTTCGTCGAAGCCATGCGCGGCACGATCGTCGCGGCGAACCGCGCCGACCGCAGTGGCGCGGCCTTCACCATCAGCTTGCCGATCCCGCGCGAACGGCTGCGCCTGGACGCCGCCGCATGAGCGCCGCCCCGCTCCGCGTGCTGGTGGTCGACGACGAGCCGCCGATCCGCAAATTGTTGCGCATGGGCCTCACGGCCCAGGGCTATCAGACGCTCGAAGCGCCCAACGGCAAGGTGGCGCTCGAGCTGCTCGGACAGGCGCCGGATCTGGTCATCCTCGATCTGGGCCTCCCGGACATGCAGGGACACGACCTCCTTCGAACAATCCGCGCCCGCAACGAGAGCGTCCCGATCGTCGTCCTGTCCAGCCGCGGCGACGAAGCCGGCAAGGTTCAGGCGCTCGATCTCGGCGCCGACGATTACGTCACCAAGCCGTTCGGCATGGACGAATTGCTCGCACGAATGCGCGTCGCCTTGCGCCATCAATTGCAGACGCACGGCGAGCGTCCGGTGTTCCGGGTCGGCGACCTTGCGGTCGACCTGGTCCGCCGCATCGTCAAGGTCGGCGACAAGGAGGTCAAGCTGTCGCCGAAGGAATACGATCTGTTGCGCGTCTTGGTTCAGCACGCCGGCAAGGTGCTCACCCACAAATTCCTGCTCGGCGAATTGTGGGACGATCTGACCGACGCGCAGTATCTGCGCGTTTATGTCCGGCAACTCCGCCAGAAGATCGAAGCGGATCCCGAACGGCCGCAATATATTCTCACCGAAACGGGCGTCGGCTATCGCCTGCGCGCTCCCGACTGAGCCGTCGTGAGCGCCGCCGCACCGCCCCGACACGTTACCGGCCGCGCGACGCGGCAGAGCAGTACCATGAACGTCTCCGATTTCCTTGAGCCCGCCGAAGTCGACATCGACATCGTCGCCACCGACAAGCAAGAGCTTTTGGACGAGCTCGCCAACCGGGCCGCCAACGTCCTCGGCATGCCGCCGGACCGCATCCTGACCGAACTCCTCAAGCGCGAGGATCTCGGCTCGACCGGAATGGGCGGCGGCGTCGCAATACCGCATGCGCGCCTGGCGCAGGTCGGCAAGCCGTTCGGGATGCTGGTTCGCCTGCGCCGGCCGATCGATTTCGATGCCGTCGACGAGGAGCCGGTCGACCTCGTTTTCCTGCTGCTGCTTCCCGAGACGCCGGTCGGCGAGCAACTCGGCGCGCTCGCCTGCATCGCCCGCAAGCTCAGGGACCCGGCGATCGCCGCCGCGCTGCGCAGCGCGCGCGACCAGGCGGCGATCTACCGCGCGCTAGTCGCGGCTTGATCGGCGTCGCCTTGCCGGCTGTTCGGCCGCGGCCCATATAGGGGCCGCCGAGCGTTTCCCCGCAGGAGCGGTAGATGGCTGACGACCTCGTTCTCTACACCAATCCGCGCTCGCGCGGCCGCATCGCGCGCTGGATGCTCGAGGAAGTCGGCCACCCCTACCGCACCGAGCTGCTCGACTATGGCACCACCATGAAGGCGCCCGCCTATCTCGCCATCAATCCCATGGGCAAGGTGCCGGCGCTTCGACACGGCGACATCGTGGTCACCGAGGCCGCCGCCATCTGCGCCTATCTCGCCGATGCCTTCCCGCACGCCGGCCTGGCCCCGCCCCCGGGCGATCGCTTGCGCGGTCCCTATTATCGCTGGCTGTTCTTCGCCGCCGGTCCGGTCGAGGCGGCGGTCAGCAACAAGGCGTTCGGCTTCGCCGTGCCGCCGGAGCGCGAGCGGGCGATCGGCTACGGCAACTTCGATCAGGTGATGACCACGCTCGAACAGGCGGTTTCGCGCGGCGACTATCTGGTCGGCGACCGCTTCAGCGCGGCCGACCTCTACCTCGGCTCGCAGATCGGTTTCGGCCTGATGTTCGGAACGATCGAGAAGCGCCCGGCCTTCGAGCGCTATTGGCAACGCATCAGCACGCGGCCGGCGCATGTGCGCGCGCGAACGCTCGACGATGCGCCGCCGGCAACGGCGCCGCAGTCCGCCGGATGATCACGCCCGCTCTCCGATTCAAACATAACGAGAACGGTGCCATTCTTAGTTGATTACAGCCTAGAACGACTCTAGTCCGCTCGCCCGTCAAGACGCCAAGCTTGCGCAATAAACGCAAAGCGAGCACAATCCGCTGCATCCCGGTAGTCGGTCCCTCTTTGGAGCGTTGGGGCGTTGAAGCGGATCCGCATTCCGCCGATCGGCGGGCTGATATCATTTGTCGCTGCTGCTCGGCACGGGAGTTTCACGAGCGCGGCACGGGAGCTGAATCTGTCGCAGGCCGCGGTCAGCCGGCAAATTCGCGAGCTTGAGGGCCACCTCGGCATCCCTTTGTTCCAGCGCATCCGCCAGCGCGTCGTATTGACGGAAGCCGGCAAGCTCTACGTCTCGCACGTGAGGAAGCCGCTCGACGAACTCGCGAGCGCCTCGCGCAAGGTCGCCGCGCTGTCCAACGACACGACCTTGAACCTCGCGGTGCTGCCGACCTTCGCCAGCCGCTGGCTGATGCCGCGCCTGCCGAGCTTTCAGAACGAACATCCGACGGTCGCCATCCATTTGACGACGCCGCAAACGGCGCACGAATTCTCGACCGAGCCGTTCGACGCCGGCGTCCTGCACTGTTCGCCCGACTGGCCGGGCGCGACCGCCTGCCATCTCCTGGATATGGAGCTGGTTCCAGCGTGCAGTCCCAAGCTGAACGCCAAACGCGTCATCGGCGCCCCGGCCGACCTCGCCAAATTCCCGCTGCTGCACCTGAAGACAAGGCCGAACCGCTGGCCGCAATGGCTCGCCGAAATGGGCGTCACATTGGACGAGCCGCTGCTTGGGCACAGCTATCAGAACTCGACCATGGTCGCGCAGGCCGCCGTCGATGGGCTCGGCATCGCGTTGATGCCGACGCGCTTGTTCGAGGACGAACTCGCGAACGGCCGGCTGGAAATCGTCGGCGGTCATTTTCCCAGAATGAAAATCTCCTACCATCTGGTGTTGTCCGAAGCGCGTGCCGGCTCCCCCATCATTCAGGACTTCGCCGCGTGGCTGAAGAACGAGGCGCGCGATTGGGCGCGCGGCGAAGACTGCGGGTCGACCAAGAACAACCGGCTTGACGACAATCCGCGGGCCGGCTGGGCGCGGATATTGGATTTGGCTTACCGCGATCGCAGCGACGTGCGCTGAGGGACATTTGCGTGTAGAGACGAGCGGCTGAGAGACGAACGGGCTGAGAGACTGTCGAGACAAGAGACGAGCGGGCTCGAGAACGATCCGGCCGAGAGACGATGTCGCTTGGCGTTGCCATGACCTGATGCCACCGGGAGCTTGCGGGCGTTGAAGCGAAGCGACGTTCCTTCCATGCGCGGACTGACGTGTTTCGTCGCGGCCGCGAAATATCAAAGCTTCACGCGCGCGGCGGATCAGCTCGATCTGTCGCAAGGCGCCGTCAGCCGCCATATCCGCGAGCTCGAGGGGCACCTCGGCATCCATTTGTTCGAGCGCATCAAGCAGCGCGTGGTGTTGACGCAAGCCGGCCGGGAATATCTGTCGCACGTGCAGCAGCCGCTCGACGACCTCGCCGCCGCCGCGCGCAAAGTCGCGGCTTTTTCCGACGGCACGATGCTGCATGTCGCCGCGGTTCCCTCGTTCGCGGCGCGCTGGCTGTTGCCGCGGCTGCCCCGCTTTCAGAAGGCGAACCCCAAGATCAGCGTCCACGTCACCATGCGGCAGCGGCCGGTCGACTTCGTCAAGGAAACGTTCGACGCCGCGGTGTGTTACGATCCGCCCGCCTGGCCGGGCACCAAGGCGCATCATCTGATCGACGTGGCGATGGTTCCGGCCTGCAGCCCGGCGCTGAACGCGAAGGCCGCGATCAAGACGGCGGCCGATATTTTGAAGTTTCCGCTGTTGCACAAGATGTCGCGGCCGCTGCGCTGGGCCGAATGGATGGTCGCGGCCGGCGTGGCGCTGGACGGCCCGTTGCGCGGGCAGGCCTACCAGCACCTGTCGGCGCTCGCCGACGCCGCAATCGAAGGGTTCGGCATCGCGCTGTTGCCGCACGATCTGTTCGTGCAGGAGTTCGCCGACGACAAGCTGGAAATCGTGCTCGATCGCGCCGATACGACCCGGCTCTCGTACCATCTGGTGGTGCCGGAATCGACGCCGGAGGGGAGCTCCGTCGACACCTTCGCGCTCTGGCTGCGCGCGGAAGCGCAGGCGCAGCAGCCCAAATCGTTCCGCCAAGTCGCCATGGAACAATTCGCCGCCAACAAATAACGCGGTTCCGCCCCGCGGCCGGCGCGTTCTGGCTTTTCGATGGAGCATGATCTTTTCGGAAAACCGGCATCCACTTTTCCGGATCATGCTCTAGGGCAGCCGCATCAGCGGCTCGCCGACGCGGATCGCTGAGCCCTCGCGGACGTGATCGCACAGCGCGAAATCGCCGGGGGCGAAAACGATGATGGTCGAGCCCTGCTCGAACCAGCCCAGTTCCTCGCCCTTGTGGTAATGCGCGTCGCAGCTCATGACGTTGCGCCCGCGCTCGCGCACGCTCACATCGGTGCCGAGGCAGTGCAAGCGAATGCTCGCGACCAGAATGGCGGCGACCGCCACCAGGGTCACCGGATAGCCGCCGGCGGCGAGCTTCGTGCACACCACCGCGCGCTCGTTCTTGCAGAACAGCCGCTCGACCCGCCTAAGCGCGATCGGATTGACGTTCCAGGTATCGCCCGAAACATAGATGACCCGATCGACGCTGCAATCATGCGGCGCGTGGAAGCGGTGATACATGCTCGATTTGAGCCGCAGCGTGACATAGCGGCCGTTGCGGTGCGCCTCGACCAGATCGCGGTCGCACAGCAAATCGTCGAGCGTGTAGGGAAAGCCCTTGGCCTGAAAAAGCTCGGTATCGGCGATCGCGCCGCAGGCACCGACGATCGCGTCGCAGGGGCTGACGAGGATGTCGGCGCTGCGGTCGATCGGGCGGGCGCCGTCCTTGAGCTCGCGGATGAAGCAATCGTGCATGCTGCGGAACCGCGTCGTCTTGGCCTCGCTCAGATCGAGGTCGGAAAACAGTTGCCAGGCCGCGATCGAAAGGTCGCGGACCCAAGGCTGCTCGATGCGGCTGAACCAGCCGATGAACTGCGTGGCGAGCCGGCGCGGGATGCGGTTGGTGAGGAGGAAATTGATGTCCTCCTGTTCGAACACGCGCAGCAGGGGGTGTCGGGCCGGCATTTGGGGTCTGGCGCTGATCTCGGGGTCGGCTGTCATGGAAGTGTCAGATGGCGCGGGTAAACCGCGATTCGATGGAATGGGCCAGCAATACTTTGGCGTTTTATGGGGCCGGCGCCGCCGCGCTGGCAACCTCCGTGCTGAAATTGCGGCGGCGGCTCGAACTCTCGCAGGCCAAGCACGGCTCGCTTGCGGGACACGCGCGGATGGCGCGCCGCCTCGCCGCCTTGGTCCCTTACTACGAATACGACGAGGCGCGGTTCTTTGCCTCCGACGCCGCTCCGGCCGACATCGTGGCCTCCCGCCGCGCCGGCTTCGAACAGCTCTCGGCCCTCTACCGGACGCGCTTTGCCGCGACGATCGCAAAGACCGCCGAAGCCGCCGATGGCATCTCCGATCTGCAATTCACCGCGGCCTATCGCGTGCCGTTTCAGTACAACCATTATGTGCGCGCCTATCTGCCCTCGGCGTCCTTCGTGCAATCGAGTGCCGGCGTGACGGTCACCGACCTGGACGGCAACCGCTTCTACGATCTCACCGGGTCCTACGGCGTCAACGTCCTCGGCTACGACTTCTACAAGGAGGCGATCGCGCGCGGCGCCGCGCGCGTGCACGACCTCGGCCCGGTGCTCGGCTCCTACCACCCGGTCGTCGTCGAGAATGTGCGGCTCCTGAAGGCGATTTCCGGGCTCGACGAAGTATCGTTCCACATGTCGGGCACCGAAGCGGTCATGCAGGCGGTGCGGCTGGCGCGCTATCACACCAGGCGCTCCCATCTCGTCCGCTTCTGCGGCGCCTATCACGGCTGGTGGGGCGACGTGCAGCCCGGCATCGGCAATCCGCTGCCGGCGAACGAAACCTACACGCTCGCCGACATGTCCGAAGAGACGCTGCGCGTCTTGCGGACGCGGCGCAACATCGCCTGCGTATTGGTCAACCCGCTGCAGGCCTTGCACCCCAACGCGTCCGCGCCGAGCGATTCCTCGCTCATCGACTCGGGCCGCCGCGCCCACTTCGACAAGGCCGCTTATACGGATTGGCTTCAACGGCTGCGGGCGGTGTGCAGCGAGCGCGGCATCGTTCTGATCTTCGACGAGGTGTTCGTCGGCTTCCGCCTCGCGCCGGGCGGCGCCCAGGACTATTTCGGCGTCCGCGCCGATCTCGTCACTTATGGCAAGACGCTCGGCGGCGGCCTGCCGATCGGTGTCGTCTGCGGGCGGCACGATTTGATGAAGCGCTTTCGCGACGACCGGCCGGCCGACATCTGCTTCGCCCGCGGCACGTTCAATTCGCACCCCTACGTGATGGCGGCGATGAACGAGTTTTTGCGCCATCTCGACACGCCCGCGGGAGAGGCCGCTTATCACGATCTCGATCGCATCTGGGACGAGCGGGCGGCATCGCTCAATGCTCGCCTGCAAGCGGAAGGGCTGCCGGTCGCGGTCGCCAACATGTCGTCGATCTGGACGGTCTTTTATACCCAGCCGTCGCGCTACAATTGGATGCTGCAATATTACCTGCGCGCCGAGGGCCTGGCTTTGAGCTGGATCGGCACCGGCCGGCTCATCTTCAGCCTCAATTACAGCGACGCCGACTTCGCCGCCGTCGCCGACCGCTTCGTCGCCGCCGCCAAGGCGATGCAGCAAGACGGCTGGTGGTGGCACGATCCGGCCCTGACCAACAAAGCGATCAAGCGCATGGTGCTGAAGGAAACGATCGCCCGGCGTTTGTTTGGGCGCGGCGCCGGCAAGTCCTGAAGCTTTCGGTACTGAGACTTTCCGTCCCGATATCATTTCCAAGCCGGCATCGTGACGACGTCCTTTATCGTTCCCGCCAATCCGGGCAGCGCGCTTTCCCCTCTACCCTCCGCGGGAGAGGTGAAAATACGCCATCATTCTCGCCGCGCCCCTTCGCGCCCGAGCTATGCCGTACCAAGCCAGCAAACAAACAACGGCCGCGCGTGATCTTCGTCAGACGGCACCGGTGGTGGGACCGGCGGCCATCACGATCGTGCGCGGATAAACCTCGTCATTGCGAGGAGCGTTTGCGACGAAGCAATCCAGACTCTGTGCCGGGGACCCTGGATTGCGTCGTCGCTTCGCTCCTCGCAATGACGAAAAAGGAAAGCGGAACGCCGAAAGGCGTGTTCCGTAACCACCGTGCCTCGCGGCACGGCGCGCCCTCATCGGAGGGCGCTCGCCTCTCGGCGTTCCACCACGGCACTTGCGGCAGCGACCGAACGCCACCGCTCAGCTTGAGCCACGCGACTTCCTGGGACCCGTTCAGAGCGCCCGCCCCGATGGTTCGAAAGACGGAGCGCCTCGCAACGCATTTTCACGCGAAGCCGGCAATCCGGCCTCCCATGCGTCACTCGCGGGCGTTACCCGCGCCTTACTGTCCCAGTCCAGCGAGATTGCACCCGCAGTCCGGTCATGATGCCGTCCGGGCGTGTCTTGCCCAAGCCGCCCGAGAGCCGAGGTGACGAGCCTCGACCCGCGGGAACCGCACTCGCCCCGCCGGACGGAGTCACCCGGCCGGCGTCCTGGTACGGGGGCGAGATTTGATCATCGTATCCGGGATTGGGACTTTTGTCAATGGTTTGGTGACTTGAGGTCCGGCGTTGGCGTGTGATGCGGTTCCCTTTGGCCAAACGCCCGCCCGCGAGGCGGTAAAATGACAAGAAAGCCTTAACAAGCGCCGCGTAACAGTGCGTACGAATACACCGATGGGCCGGATGGTGGCATGCGATGACAGCCTCTACGTTCGTCGACTACTACGAAATCCTGGAAATCAGCCCGAACGCCAACTCGGGGACGATGGAGCGGATGTTTCGCTACCTTGCGCAGCGCTACCATCCCGATAACCAGGACACCGGCGACCGTGCGCGTTTCGACGCAATCATGGAGGCCTATGATGCGCTGCGAGACCCGGGCAAACGCGCGCAGTACGACGTCAAGCATAAAAATAACTCCGGCCTTCGCTGGAAGTTGGTCGAGGAGGCCGGCGACAATAAAAGCGTCGAACGGGATATCGAGAATCAGAACAAGCTGCTGTCCATCCTCTACGTGAGACGGCGACACAACATCAGCGATCCGGGCCTCGGCAATCACACGCTGGAGCGCCTGCTGAGCTGTCCGGCTGAACATCTGGAGTTTCACCTTTGGTATCTGAAGGAAAAAGGCTGGATACGGGCAACCGACAACGGCATGTTCACGATCACCGTGGAGGGCGTCGATCGCGTCAATGCCGAACAACATCGCAAGATCGCCAATAAATTGCTGACGGATCAGCGCCATTCGGAGAAGACGGATAGTGATGAAAGGCGCTTTGACGCCAGCCGCCGATCCGGCAAAGATCGGCGCAGTGGCCTCGATACCCGCAGTGATGAAGAAAAGGCCGTGGTCGGCGAACGGCGGCGCCCGGGTTCTGACCGAAGATCGCCCAGTGATCGGCGGTCAGAAAGCCAGAGCGTGCACGAAACAGTCGGTCGCGAATAGACCAAATATAACAGGCGCGCCGGTCGAGCACCGGTTACGCATGACGGATGGCACTCCATCACGGTAATGCAGCGCCAATAGCCACTCGCCGCTACGCCGGCATCAGCTGGCGCAAGCGCGGCTATTTTGAACGCGCGCGATTCATGCCATGCTGCGGAAAACGCGCTTGCGCCGGCTCGGATCCGGGACCGGCTTTGTCCGGACCCTACGAAGAGGAACGCCATGCATCGCATCTCGATACCCGATGACGTCGTCGCGGAGATCACGGCGCAGCGCGGCAGATTGAACCGCTACGACAGCCTGCTCGGTCCTAAGACCGCGCTCGTCGTGATCGATCTGCAAAACGCCTTCATGCTGCCGGGCATGCCGGTCGAGGTGCCGACCGCGCGCGAGATCGTGCCGAACGTGAACCGGCTTGCGGCGGCGACGCGCGACGCCGGCGGCAAGGTGGTTTGGGTCAAAATGAACCTCGAAGGCCAAGCCGAGGCTTGGCGCGTCTTCTTCGACGGCGACCCGCGGCGCACGACGCTTTCGGAGCTGACCCCCGGCTCGCGCGGCTTCGAGCTCTATGCCGATCTCGACGTGCGCGGCGAGGACATGATCCTGGTGAAAAAGCGCTACAGCGCCTTCATCCAAGGCTCGTCCGACATCGATCGTCACCTGCGCGAGGCCGGCATCGATACGGTGGTCATCGTCGGCACCTTGACCAATGTCTGCTGCGAATCCTCCGCCCGCGATGCCATGATGCTCAATTATCGCCTCCTCTTCGTCGCCGACGCCAATGCCGCGCTGAGCGACGCCGAACACAACGCGACCTTGACATCGATCGTGCGCGTATTCGGCGACGTGGCGACGACGAACGAAGTGATCGCGCTCTTCTCGGCAGCAAAGGGCCGTGAACGGGCCGCCTGATGTTTTGTCAGTCGCGCCCGCACCCGCCATCGGTGCGCAACAGCGTCGCGTAAAAAAACTAGCGCGTAGTGCGTATCGCCAGTGCGCGGCAAATAAAAACCGAAGCAACCCGCGCCCGGATTGCTTCGGCTCATCGCTCGCAGGAACGAAAAAGCTCCGGCCCGCCGCGGACAACGGGCCAAGCCCTGACCTCAAGTGAGGTGATGCGCCTCTTCGGCTTCGTCCTCGTCCCACTCTTCTTCCTCGCCGTTGAGGTGCAGGCCCGGATCGATCAGTTCGCCGCGCATGAGGGCGAGCGGGGCCTTGTGGTAGAGCTTGATGTCGTGGAACGGGTCGGTGAGGATCTTGGTCGCCCAGACGAGGCCGGTCTGCACGTCCTTGATGAAGAAGAGCTGGATGGTGCGGTAGAGAACGCCGCCGACGCCGATGACGAGCCAGATTTCGGCGACGTGGCGGATGAATTCGGTCGTCGTCGCGTGTGGCGTGAAGATGCCGAAGAAGGTCGGATCGAACAGGAGCGGCAGCGGCGACAGCGCCCAGATCGCCAAAAGCACGACCTTGCGCTGCAGATTGTAGCCGACCTTGATCTCTTCCTTGTATTCGTGGGTGGCGTGATTGACCTCGTCGTAGCCCTTGGGCTCGAAGAAGAAGTGCCCGGCCTGCCGCGTCGTCATCGCCACCAGCCAGCCGGCCAGCGCCGAGATCGCCGGGTCCTTGAAGATCATCACATAGGAGAACATGAAGCTCAGCGCGCTCACGAGATGCAGCGACTGATTGATCCGGCTGTGATGATAATAGCGGTGGTCATCCCAGCGCTGGGTCCGCAGAGCGTCCAAAAAGCCTTGCATCGGGTCCCCCTCGTGAGGTCATCAGACCTGGGTATGGCGATTCGATGTATCCCTTGTGACAGCCAAGGGACGTTCGGAAGAAAAAATAAATCGTTGACGAAACGCTAACGACGCCGGGACGCGCGCGTCCCGGGATAACGCTCGTGGGATCGAGACCTAGTGCGCAGCCCCCTCGCCGCCGTCCTTGACGAAGCGAATGACCGAGAAATGGCCAAACGGCGGCACGGGGCGATTTTCCACCAGCCGCATGCCGGGGGTCCGTTGCGTCCAGCGCACGTAGCGCTCGAACGGGAATTCCGAGCGCCAGCCGAGCTTGCGCGCCGCCGGCTCGAACCAGTGCTCGATCGAGCGCCGCAATCCGGCCTCGGCGCCGACGCGGCTCATCAGAATGATCTCGCCGCCCGGCTTGAGCACGCGCGCGAACTCGTCCAGCACCGCTTCGGGGTTCGGCGCCGTGGTGACGACGAGGTGCGCGGTCACCACATCGAACGACCCGTCGGGGAAGGACATGTCCTCGGCGTCCATGACCCAGAGACCTTCGACGTTGGTCAGGCCGAGTTCGGCGACCCGCTCCCGCGCCTTGCGCAGCATCGGTTCGGAAATATCGATGCCGCAAAGACGGCAGCCCTTGGAATAGAGCGGCAGGGCGATGCCGGTGCCAATGCCGACGTCGAGGATGCGGCCGCCGACCCGCTCCGCGGCGGCGATGGCGGCCTCGCGTCCACGTTCGAACACCGCGCCGAACACAAAATCATAGAACGGAGCCCAGCGCGCATAGGCTTTGGTGACCGTCTGCTTGTCGAGATCGGCGGGTGAAATGCTGGTCATGCAATGATCCTCTTGTTGTCGTCTTAGTTGGGCGCCGGGCGTCGGCTCGAGCCCGCTTCAGCCGCGGGCGGTTTCCGTCATCGGCATCGTCATTTCCGCCTCGCGAACGCCGCCGGCGGCGACCTTGCGGACGTGGCCGATGAACTGACGCGCGCTGTTTTCCCACGAATAGCCGAGCGCGAAGGCGCGGCAGGCCTCGCGGGAAACCTGCAAGGCGTCCATGCAGGCGCGACCGAGATCCTCGTGCAAAGCCCCGATCGGATTGTTGCCGATGACGTCCTTCGGCCCTGTCACCGGGAACGCCGCCACCGGCACGCCGCTCGCGAGCGCCTCCAGTTGCACGATACCGAAGGTGTCGGTGAGGCTCGGAAAAACAAACACGTCGGCCGCCGCAAGATGCCCGGCGAGAATGCCGTTTTCCAAGGGTCCGAGGAATTTGGCGTCGGGAAAGCTCTGCTTGAGCTTCGCCTCGGCGGGGCCGCCGCCGATGACCACCTTGGTGCCGGGAAGATCGAGCGAAAGAAACGCTTCCAGATTCTTTTCCACCGCGACGCGGCCCATGGTCATGAAAATCGGCCTCGGCAAGTCGAGCGCAATGGCGCGATCGGGCCGGAACAGATCGATATCCACCCCGCGCGTCCACATGCCGAGATTGGCGAAACCGCGTTCTGAAAGCTCGCTCATCAGCGAGGGCGTCGCCACCATCGTCACCGACGCCGCGGAATGAAACCAGCGCAGCGTCGCATAAATCCAGTCCTGGGGGATCGGCGCGCGCGCCGAGATGTATTCGGGGAACCGCGTCGTGTAGCTCGTGGTGAACGGCCGGCCATGGCGGCGGCAATAGGCGCGCACGGCAAAGCCGATCGGGCCTTCGGTGGCGATGTGGATGGCGTCGGGCCGCGACGCTTCGATGCGCGCGGCGATCTGCCGCCGGCTCGGCAAGGCGAGCCGCAGCCCCGGGTAGGTCGGCAGCGGGAAGGTCCAAAAACCATCCGGCGACAGGAAGTCGATGGTGACGCCGAGTTTGCTCGCGGCACGCGCCAGAGAGTTCAGGGTGCGGACCACACCGTTGACCTGGGGCCGCCAAGCATCGGTAGCAACAAGGACCCTCATTGGCCTCTTTCCGGCCGCGCCGGCCTTTCAGGCATTCTATTTACGAATCTCATGCGACAACCATTGCCATTTCACATTTCAATCGTATGACAGCCTCTCAATTATGTGACAGTCGGATGCCACGGCGATGAATCATGCCGATGAAACCGGCAGCCGATCATGCTCGACGATGAGAATGCGGTTCGATTGTTCCCGTTCGTAACAATGCTGTTACAAACGGATGAGAGTTTGCGGCAGCGAGTCGCCAGCGGCGTTGGTGTCGGCGGGGCGCTCACGACCACAAGCCGAAAACCCGAGCCGAACACGTAAAAGCCCCAACGCCAAAGCTGAAGACCCAAACATCGCAGTGACGAGCATCGCCAGCACGATCATCCCCAAACTCGGCCGCAACAAAATCAGCGTCGCCGTCAGTGTTCTGATCTTCGCGGTTGCCGCGTTCACGCTCTACAGGTTGCTGCGCGACGTCGATTTCGACAAGGTCGTGGCCGCCATCGAAGCGCAGTCGCTGGTGCGGGTGGCGATCGCCGGCGGATTTGTCGTCGCCGGCTACGTCACGCTGACCTTCTACGACGTCTTCGCGCTGCGCATCATCGGCTGGCACAAAGTCCCCTACCCGGTCGCCGCGCTCGCGAGCTTCACCTCCTCGACCATCGGCCACAGTCTCGGCGCTTCGGTGCTCACCGGCGGCCTGATCCGTTTGCGCATCTATTCGGTATGGGGACTGAGCGTCGCCGACGTCGCCAAGATCGCCTTGATCACCGGCATGACGTTCGTGCTCGGCAATGCGTTCCTGCTCGGCGGCGCGGTCACCTATGCGCCGCAGGCCGCGAGCGCCGTCGATCATCTGCCGCTGTGGATCAACCGCGTCATCGGGCTTTCCGGCTTGTTCGGCGTCGCCTTCTATCTCGTCTGGCTCGCGCCGGGCCCCCGCGCCATCGGCCGGTCCGGCTGGCGCGTCGTCCTGCCCAATTTGCGGTTCACGCTCCTGCAGATCGCGATCGGCACGCTCGACCTGACCTTGGTGACGTGCGCGATGTGGACGCTGATGCCGTCGACGCCCGCGGTCGGCTTCGTGACACTGCTGGTGACGTTCCTCACCGCGACGCTCCTTGGCACCGCCAGCCATACGCCGGGCGGGCTTGGCGTGATCGAAGCCACCATGCTCATCGGCCTGCCGCAATTTCAGAAGGAAGAGCTGTTGGCGGCGCTGCTGACGTTCCGCGCGCTCTACTTCCTGCTGCCGCTGTGTCTCGCCGCGCTGTCGCTGGCGTTGCGGGAACTGCGCATGATCGCCAAAGGCGACCCGATCGGGCGCGATCCGGATCAGTGAATAACCACGCAAGCCGCGCTACCGCACTACCCGCCGGCGGTGGCCAAACTTGTAAGGCGCGGACGCCCACGTTAAGGTTTTCGTAACGAGTGGAGCGGGGCTGGTCGTGCCGAGTGGAGTTGTCGCGTCGGGGGAGCGAAAACAATCGCCATCCTCCGCAGTTAATCGAGCGTCCGCGTCCGCATCCGGCGCGCCCGTGGGTCGTTTTGCCCTGCGGTCGGCGTTTTGGCATGTCTCGAGCTTTTGGCATGCGCTCGCGGCCGTGCCGTTGGCGCTCGTCCTTGCCGCGGCGCTGCCGCGGCACGCCGGCGCGGAATCGATCGAGGCGGCGCTGGCACGGGCCTATCAGGGCAATCCCCAGCTCAACGCGCAGCGCACCATCGTGCGCCAGACCGACGAAGGCGTTTCGCAGGCGCTGTCGGGCTATCGTCCGACCCTCTCCGCCAGCGCCGTGGCCGGCGAGCAATTCACCAACCTCACCGAGGTCTTTCCGCCACTCCCGCCGGTGGCGCCGAACGGCTTCCAGTTCTCGGCCAAGGGCTACAGCACGCCGCGCTCGATCGGGGTCAGCGGCCAACAGACGTTATTCAACGGCGAGCAGACCGCCAACCGGGTCCGCGCCGCCGAGAGCCAGGTTTCCGCCTCGCGGGAAACGCTGCGGATGATGGAACAGTCGGTGCTTTTGTCGGCCGCGACGGTCTACATGGACGTGTCGCGCGACGCCGCGAACCTCTCCGTGCAGCAGAACAATATGCGCGTCCTGGAGCGCACGCTGCGCGACACGCGCAATCGCTTCCAGGTCGGGCAAGTGACGTCGACGGACGTCGCCCAGGCCGAGGCGCAACTCGCCGGCGGCGAGTCGAGCTTGCACGCGGCGGAATCGACGCTGATGACGACCAAGGCCAATTACCGGCGCATCATCGGCATCGAGCCGGCCGATCTCCAGCCGGCCTCCGCGGTCGACCGGCTGTCGCCGCCGACGCTCGCCACGGCGGTCGCGGCGGGCATCGAACATAACCCGTCCGTGATCGCCGCACTGTACGGCGTCGACGTCGCCCAGCTGCAGGTGAAGATCGCGGAAGGCGCCTTGTGGCCGACGCTTGCGCTGCAAGGCAGCGTTCTGCAACAGACCTATGCCAATCTCCTGGAACCGAACCTGTTTGTCGGTACCGCCCAGGTGAGCCTGTCGGTGCCGATCTATCAGGGCGGCGCCGAATATTCGGCCATTCGCCTCGACAAGGAAAACGTCGGCCAGCAGCGGCTCAACGTCGAACAGGTGCGCGACCAGACCCGCGCCAATGTGGTGCAGGCCTGGGGCCAGCTGTTGGCGGCGAAGGCGGAGATCGACGCCGCCGAGCGCCAGAACGTCGCCTCGGAAAAAGCGCTCGACGGCGTGCGCAACGAAGCTCAGGCCGGCCAGCGCACCACCCTCGACGTGCTCAACGCGCAACAGGCGCTGGTCAACGCCCGCGTCAACCGGATCGTCGCGCAGCACGATCGCGTCGTCGCCTCCTATGCCCTGTTGGCGGCGGTCGGCCGGCTGTCGGCGGACGTGCTCCGCCTCAACGTCACGATCTACGACCCGTCGGTGCATTACCAACAGGTCCGCGACGTCTGGCTCGGCTTGCGCACGCCCGGCGGGCAGTAAGGCGCCGTCGCGCCCAAGATCTGAAAGAACACCCCTAAAAGAACGCCATCTAAAAAAACGCCATGGTGCGGATTTCGATGCTTTCGCGCATCGGCGCGTCGGGCGGCGAGGTCGGGTCCTCGAACGCGCAGTGACCGACGAAACGGGCGCGCCCGTCGGTCTCGGACTCGTAGGTCTTGAGCAGGATCACGTGGTCCGGCGTCATGTGCGGAAAGTACCACCAATAGTGCTGCGGCGAATGCCGCATGACGAAGATCTCGCCGTCGCGCTCGCGGTAGCGCAGCTTCATGGTGATGAAATCGGCGTCGGCCGAGGTGGTGACGTCGCACATCGCCAGCGGCCGCTCCTCGACCCTGCGCCGCAGCGGCTTCCAGAAATTGTAGAACGCGACGCGATGCTTCAACAGTTCGTCGGCCTCGTCCGGAAAGAGCTGGCGCACGCGCAACGGGCCCGAATTCGCGGTGTAATCGCAATGGATGTTCATCACCGGCGCGCGGCGGGAGGTGGAGTTCTCGGCGCGGGTCTGGGCGATGTTGCTTTGCGCGCGGATGGTGTGATCGAAAATCACCACCCGTTTGGCGCCGACTTGTTGTTTGATGAAGTCGGCCACTTGCCCATAAAACTGCGCGCGGATCGCCGCGTCGTCGTCCCATCGGTCGAACGACGAGTGGAATTCGCGCAACGCGAAGCCTTCGCGGTCGAGCGAGAACGACGCCGCCCGGTCCCACCCGTCGTGCATGATCATTTCGCGCGGGTCGTCGCCGGATTCGCGCCATTTGGTGCCCGCCGGCGGCTCGTAAAAATAGACCTCGGGCGCGGTGCCGGTGTCGCTTGTATAGCGCAACGTCGACTTGACGCTCGTCTCACCTGTCATTTCTCTCATTCCTCACAGTCACAGATACGCTCGCTGAAGATCACGGTCGCTGAAGATAAGGCCCGCCGCCCTCGGCGGCGGGCCGGGCACAAGATCAGTGCGGCTGCAGCGCCGCCTCGACCGCACCTTGCGTTTTCTGCCAGCACGGCAGCTTTTCGACCTCTCCTATCCAGCGCTTGAGGTTCGGAAAGTCGTCGACCGGCAGGCCTTGCCGCCCGTGCATATGCATCGGCGCGGCGACGGCGATGTCGGCGATGGTCACCTCGTCGCCCGCGAGCCATTTGCTGCTCGCCAGCCGCGCATCGAGGATACCGGCGAGCCGGCGCCAGTTCGGCGCCTCTTTCTCCAAGAGCGCCTGGTCGGTCGGCGCGCCCAACAGCGGCTTGACGGCGTTTTCGATGAAAAAGATGTAGCAGCTCGGTTGCCAATGCGCCGCTTCCCACAACATCCAGCGGTTGATGTCGGCGCGCGTTTTCACGTCCCTGGGATAATGTTTGTCGGAGCCTTTCACATCGGCGGCATATTGCAGGATGGCGTCCGATTCCCAGAGCGTGTAATCGCCGTCCTTCGCCGCCGGCAACGTCCCGTTCGGATTGAGCGCGAGATATTCGGGTTGCTTATGGGCGCCGACGAAATAGTTGACGTGCTTGATCTCGTACGGCATCCCGAGCAACTCCAAACCCGCCAGCACCTTGCGGCTGTTGATGGTGGCCGGGTCGAGATATACTTCGAGCATATGCGTCCTCCCTGTGGCTTTTATTTTTTGTTCGGCTTTTGCCGAATACAGAATTTTAGCATTCCGCCGGTATGTCAGCAACCTGTCGTGGTATCGGCCGGCCGGCCGCACGTGAATTGTGGGCGGCATCCCGTTGTGCGGAGACCGGTCGATATGCTCCAATGCCGGCGGCGGCGCGCTTAAGGTCTTAAGGAGAACGGGAGCATTTCGTGAATTTGGACGACCTGATCGCGATCGACGTCCACACCCATGCGGAGGAGCCGTGCGGCACCCATCCGGACGACGGCTATGACGAGCTGCAGACCGCCATGGCGGTCTATTTCAACCAGCCCAACAACCGCCCGACCATCGAAGAGACGGCGCGCTATTACCGCGAGCGCAAGATCGGCGCGGTGATCTTCCCGGTCGATGCGGAACGCGAAACCGGCTATCGCCGCTATCCGAACGAAGAGGTAGCGGAAAAGGCCGCCGCGAACAGCGACGTGCTGATCCCGTTCGCCAGCATCGACCCGGCCAAAGGCAAGACCGGCGCCCGCGAGGCCCGCCGTCTCATCCGCGACTTCGGCATCCGCGGCTTCAAGTTTCACCCCTCGATGCAGGGGTTCTACCCGAACGACCGCAGCGCCTATGTGCTCTACGAGGCGATCGCGGAAGCGGGCCTGCCGGCGCTGTTCCACACCGGGCAGACCGGCGTCGGCTCCGGCATGCCGGGCGGCGCCGGCATTCGGCTGAAATACTCCAATCCGATGTATATCGACGACGTCGCCGTCGACTTTCCGAACATGCCGATCATCCTCGCCCACCCGTCGTTCCCGTGGCAGGAAGAGGCATTGTCGGTTGCGACCCACAAGCCCAACGTGTACATCGACCTGTCCGGTTGGTCGCCGAAGTATTTTCCGCCGATCCTGGTGCGCTACATCAACTCGCTGCTGCGGCACAAAATGCTGTTCGGCTCCGACTGGCCGGTCATCCTGCCGGACCGCTGGCTCCGCGATTTCGACAAGCTCGATATCAAGCCGGAAGTGCGGCCGCTCGTGCTCAAGGAGAACGCCATCAAGCTCCTCGGCCTGCGCAGGCCAGCCGCTGGCGTGGAGACGCCGTGAGCGCCGAGCCGGTGGCCGAAGCCAGCCCGACTGCCGGAGGGCGGGGCGGTTATACGTGGTTGCCAGAATGTGGCGCCATGACGCAGCCGCTTGGCCGCGCTTGGGCGATAATTTTTCGGTTGCGAGTCAATTTGCTGCCAGGGCAAACTGGTGGCGCGGGTTGCGTTTTGCACAATAAGGCCGGGGGAACTGGTTTGAGGGAACGTCAATGACGCCTGCCGGCGCGGCAGGCGCGATGGGCTTGGTCCGATGGTGTGTCGACGCATGCCGCGCAGCGGCGGCGCGATTGGCGCGTGGTCTCTACCGCATCGACCATTATGACCTCGCGGCGGCACTCCTCTTCGCCACGCTGCTGGTGCTCATTGGGCTTACCTTCGGCGACTACGCCATCTCCAACGACGAGGAGGTGCAGCAGCGCTATGGCGAGCTGATCGTCGGCTATTACGCCAGCGGCTTCATCGATCAGGGGGTGTTTCATTTCAGGGACCTCTACCTCTATGGCGGCCTGTTCGATATCGCCGCCATCGGCCTGGAAAAGCTCGTCCCGCTCGACACCTACGCCGTCCGCCATATCCTCTCGGCATTGGCCGGCGTCGGCGGCATCGCCGCGGTCTGGGCGACCGCCCGCACCATCGCCGGACCGCGCGCGGGCCTGTTGGCGGCCGCGATGCTTGCCGTGTGCGGCACCTGGTACGGCACGATGTTCAATCACACCAAGGACATCCCGTTCGCGGCCGCGATGATGGCCGCGACGTATTTTCTGGTACGGATCGGACGGGAGCTGCCGCGGCCGCGCTGGCATCTGGTGGCGCTGTTCGGCGTCTTCTGCGGCGCCGCGCTCGGGATTCGCGTGCTCGGCTTGTTCTTGCTCGCCTACGCCGGGCTCGTCGTCGTGCTGCAGGCGCCGATCGGCCGCGCACCGTGGCGCGAAATCATCAGGTTTGGCGCCCGCTGCGCGCTGCCGTTCGCCGCCGCCTGCGTTCTGGCGTACGTGATCATGATCGCGGCCTGGCCGTGGGCCGGTCTGGCGCCGCTCAATCCGTTGCGCGCACTGACGACCTTCGTCGACTTCAACTATCCGATCCGCACCATGCTCGACGGCCAAGTATATCGGATGGCCGACGTGCCGCGCTGGTACGTCCCGACCTACCTTGCCATCAAGCTGACCCTTTGGCTCATCGCCGGCGCGGGTGTTGCGCTCGTTCTCGCGCTCTCGCCGCGACGCTTCAGCCCAGCGAACGTCGCGGCGGCGACGGACATGGCGTGGCGAAAGGAAACGGCCCTCATCGCGTTCGCGGCATTGTTCCCGCTGCTGTGCGAAGTGATCGTGCGCGGCCCCGCCGACACCGGACTGCGGCATTTTCTCTTCATCGTGCCGCCGATCGCGGTGCTCGCCGGCCTGGGGGTCGACGGGCTCCTGCGCCGCATCGAGGGTTACCACCGTTTTGCCGTGGCTGCCGGGCTCGGCCTCGTGCTGGTCGGTCTCGCCTCGAACGCCACGACGCTCTATCGCCTGCACCCGGACGAGTATCTGTTCTTCAACGCGCTGGTCGGCGGCCTCGAAGGCGCCTCGCGCCGCTACGCCACGGATTATTGGGTCAACATCATGCCGGAAGCGGTGGCGGACCTCGAGCATGTGCTCGATCGGACCGACAACGCATCCGGCCGCCCGCGGCATTATCTGGTCGGCGTCTGCGGCGAGCGGCTGCCGTTCGAAAAACAGGCCGATTCGCGGCTGGAATATACGCGGGATTGGAGCCGCGCCGAATTCTTCATCGCGCCGACGCACATGAATTGCGACCAGGCGCTGGACGGCCGGGTCGTGGCGACGATCGAGCGGCTCGGCGTCGTGATCGGCGTGGTCAAGGACCGCCGCAACGTCATCCACCCCAACATCGCGCGCAATCACTGAGGCTCCTCGCCGTGTTTCCCGGATGCAGTGCAGCACCGTCAGCGCGTTTACGCGCGTCTTCGACGCACTATGGTGATGCACTGCATCCGGGATCGTCGCAAACACTTAAGTTTCTGAAGGTCCCGGTTCTGCAGCGCATCACTACGTGCTGCGCTGCGCCCGGGAAACGTACGTAACTAACGCCTACGGGGAGCAAACATGGCGGCCTTCGTTCTGGTTCACGGCGCCTGGCACGGTGCGTGGTGCTGGCGCCGCGTCGAACGCCTGCTCGCCGCGCGCGGCCACGAGGTGTTCACGCCGACGCTCACCGGCGTCGGCGAACGCTCGCATCTCCTCAACGCCGACATCGATCTCGACACCCACATTCTCGACGTCGTCAACCTGATAAAATGGCAGCAGCTCACGGACGTGGTCCTGGTCGGGCATTCCTATGGCGGCTTGGTGATCTCCGGCGCGGCCGAGCGGGTCGGGCCGGCCATCGCCGCGTTCGTGATGCTGGATGCGTTCCATCTGGAACACGGCCAAAGCATTTCCGATGTGAACGCCCTCGCGGACACGATCCGGGCCGCCGAACGGGACGGCGCGACCACTCTGCCGCCGCGGCCGGCCGCCTTGTTCAAGGTCAACGACGACGACCGCGCCTGGGTCGACGCCCAATGCACGCCGCAGCCGATCAAATGCTTCACGCAGAAACAGACGCTGACCGGCGCGCGCGAGCGCATCGCCAACAAAGTCTATATCCGCGCCGCGGACTATCCCAATCTCATGTTCGATCGCGGCCTCGCGGCCGCCCGCGAAAAGGGCTGGCGCACCTACGAAGTCCCCTGCGGCCACGACGTCATGATCGACAAGCCGGAGCGGCTCGCGGAGATTTTGGAAGAAGTGGCGTGACGCGCGCCGACGGATCTACCCCAACACCGCCTTCGGCAGCATGCAGTGCACGCCCTTGGCGACATTCACCGTCTGGGTGACATGGAGGTCGGCGGCGAGGCTGCAGAGCGTGTAGGCGTCGGTCGCCGACAGTCCGCGCAACTCGCCGATCCAGCGGATCATGTCGCGCAGCGCCTGTTTGACGGCGTCGTCCAGGTCTTCGTCGAAGCCCATCGTGATGTAATGGGTCGGCGTTACCGCGCGCGGCGCCGTGAGCTGCATGTCCGTGCGGACCGACAGCCGGAAGCGGCCGGTGAGCGCGGTCTCGACCGCCGTGATACACACTTCGCCGTCGCCCTGCACGCCGTGGCCGTCGCCGGCCGAGAACAACGCGCCGTCGTTGAACACCGGAAAGAACACCGTGGTGCCGGTGACGAGTTCCTTGTTGTCCATGTTGCCGCCCATGGCGCGCGGCACGATCGAGGTGATGCGGCCCCAGTTCGGCGGCGGCGCCACGCTCATGATGCCGAAGAACGGGCTGAGCTCGAGCTTGCCGCCCCATGGCAGAAGCACGGTGCCGGCGGCGCGGTCGATCGGCAGGATCTTCAGAGTGTAATCGGGAAAATCTTCCGGCAGCGTTCCGCGCAGCGGCGCGATGAGATTGTAACCCCAGTTCTGCCGCAGCGAGACATCGAGAATATCGACGGCCAGCACGTCGCCGCGCCGGGCGCCTTCGACATAGACCGGGCCGGTGAGCAGATGCGGACCCGGTCCGGGCGCGACCGCGGCGAGGATCTCCCGATGCTCGGGAAGAATCTCGAACGCCGGATCGGTCGGCAGGCAGGACGGCGCACCGGAAATCGTTTCGATCACCACTTCGGCGCCCGACGCCACCCGGCAAACGGGCGCCGTCGCGGCGTCGAAATATCCCCAGGTGACGCTCTGCGGCGTCGCGGCGATCCTGGTCGCGGTGGCGGCATCCATGGTCGCGTTCCTCGGCTTTCTATCACGCCTTGATGCCGCGGACGATCTTGTATCCGGCCTTCTCCCGGTCCCACGTCGCGGCGGTGATGCCGCGCTCGCGCAGCTTGTACTTCGTCACCTTGCCGTTCTCGGTCACCGGCAGCGCGGCGACGAATTCCACGAACCGCGGCACCGCGAAATACGGCATGCGCGGCTGACAGAAGTCGAGCAGCGCCTCGCAGGTGACGTGCGCGCCGGCGCGCAACACCACGGCCGCCATCACCTCGTCCTCGGCAAGTTCGGAGCGGACCGGGAACACGGCGGCGTTCTCGACCGCGGGATGGTTCACCAGCACCTGCTCCACCTCGTAGGACGAAATATTCTCGCCGCGGCGGCGGATGGCGTCCTTCATGCGGTCCATGAAGCGATAGAACCCGTCGGACTCGCGCACCACGCGATCGCCGGTGTGGAACCACAGATTGCGCCAGGCCTCCACGGTCTTGTCCGCCATGCCGAAATAGCCGGTGGCGAAAGCGAACGGCTCGTCGGCGCGCAGGATCAATTCGCCGGCCTCGCCGTCGGGAACTTCGTTGTCGTGCGTGTCGACGACGCGGGCGGAAAAGCCGGGCAACAGCCGCCCCATCAGCCCGGGCCGTTGCTCGGCGAGCGGCGCGCCCATGATGCAGTTGGTCTCGGTCGAACCGTAGCCGTCGATCAGCCCGAAGCCGAAGCGGTCGGTGAATTGCGGGTGGAAATGCGCCGGCACGGCCGGCGCCAATGCCAAGCGCACCTTGTGGGCGCGGTCGGCCGGGCTTGGCGGTTGCGCCAACAGCATCGGCACCATGGCGCCGAGCACGTAGGTGACGGTCGCCTGGTGCCGCGCCAGCGCCGCCATGAAGCCGGAGGCGGAAAAGCGCGGCTCGACGACGAGCGTCGCGCCGTTGAGCATCGCCTGGTAGAAGCTGTTGAGCGCGTTGGTGTGGAACAGCGGCAGCGTCGTCATCAACACGTCGCCGTCGCGCACGCCCAACAGCTCGCCGGTATACACCGCCCACCAGAAGTACTGCGCGTGCGGGCAGCACACGCCCTTGGAGAGGCCGGTCGTGCCCGAAGTGTAGAGGATGGCGAGCGTATCGCCCGGATCGAGCGGATGCGGCGGCAGAGTCGGCCCCGGCGCCGGGAACGGCGCGGACGTCCACAGGCTCGCCTCCGGCTCCGGCCCGTCGCCGACCAGCCAGAGCGTCTCCAGGGCGATTTTGTCGCGGGTCAAAGCCGCCAGCACGGGCGCCAGTTCGCGCTCGATGACCATCAGCCGCGCACCGCAATTGCCCAGAATGTGCTCGAGCTGCGCGCCGCGCGAGGCGGTGTTGATCGGAACGGCGATGGCGCCGAGCCAGGCGCAGCCGAGCACGGTGAGTAAAAGTTCCGCCCGATTGCCGCACATGATGGCGACGCGGTCGCCCGCTTTGGTGCCGGCGGCAGCGAGCGCGCCGGCATAGCCGGCGGCGGCTTCACGGGTCTCGGCGTAGGTGAAGGTCCGGCCGGCGATGGTGACGAGCGGCCGGCTGCCGTAGCGTTCGGCCTGGCGCGCCAGCATGCGCGGCAGGGTACGCTCGAGCGGCGAAAAGCGCTGCGGCAGCGCGGCGGAATCCTCCGGACCTGCACCCTTGGGACCGGCACTCTTGGGACCGGCACTCTTGGGCACGCTCACGGACATGAGGCGCAGACCTCCTCGGCGCGCATTGCGTTGGCGCAAAGCGGAGCGTTAGTTTAGGCTTAAAGTATTGCGCGCGCTAGCCGGTGGCAGGTTGCCGGCACGGGTTGACAGTAAAGCGGGTCGAGCAGCTTGGGTCGAGACTTGCGTCGCGGTTGGGCCGAGTGCCCCTGAGGAGAGCCGGGAGACGCCGATGGCGGAAGATACCGAGATCGAGGTCGTGCTGCAGCGCTCCGGCCTGACCTTCATCGTGCCGCCCGACAAGAGCATTCTGCAGGTGTTGATAGATGAAGCGATCGATCCGCTGTACGATTGCCAGCGCGGCGAGTGCGGCATCTGCCAGGTCGGCGTGTTGGAAGGCGTGCCGGACCACCGCGACCACATCTTGAGCGAGGCCGAGCGGGCCGAGAACAAGGTGATGCAGATCTGCGTATCGCGCGCGAAGACACGGCGCCTCGTGCTGGATATGTAGAAATAGAGGACCTGAACGACAGGAGACCGCGCATGAGCAGGTACAAGGGCAACGCCGCGGCGGTTCACGACCTCGTACGCGAGACGCAAGTCCACCGCGACGTCTATATCGACCAGGACGTCTTCGACCTGGAGATGAAGCACCTGTTCGCCAACACCTGGATTTATGTCGGCCACGACAGCCAGGTGCCCAATGCGGGCGATTATTTCGGCACCAACATCGGCACGCAGCCGGTACTGATGGTGCGCCACACCGACGGCGTGGTCCACGTCCTCTACAACCGCTGCCCGCACAAGGGCACGCGCATCACCATCGATACCTGCGGCAACGCCGGAAAGTTCTTCCGCTGTCCCTATCACGCCTGGTCGTTTCGAACCGACGGCTCGCTGCTCGCCATTCCGCTGCGCAAGGGCTACGAGAACACTGGCTTCGAAGGAAGCTCGGCCAGCAAAGGCATGGTGCCGGTGCGCCATGTCAAGAATTACCGCGGCTTCGTGTTCGCCAAGATGAACGACGCCGGCGAGAGCTTCGAGGATTATTTCGGCGACAGCCTTTCGACCATCGACAACATGGTGGACCGCTCGCCGGCCGGGCGGCTCGAAGTCGCCGGCGCGCCGCTGCGTCACATCTTCAATTGCAATTGGAAAATGCTGGTCGAGAATTTGACCGACACCTGCCATCCGATGGTCGCCCATGAATCCTCGGCCGGCACCGCGGTCGAGGTGTGGAAGAGGATGGCGCCGGGCAGCAACAAGAAGCCGGCGGCGGTCGAAATCTTCGCGCCGTTCATGTCGCCCTACGAGGCGTTCGAGAAAATGGGGATCAGAACCTGGCGCAACGGCCACGGCCATACCGGCGTGCACCATTCGATCCATTCCGATTACTCCTCCATTCCCGGCTATTTCGACCAGATGGTCGCGGCCTATGGCGAAACGCGCGCCAAGGCGATCCTCGACGAGAACCGGCACAACACCGCGTATTTCCCCAATTTCACCGTCAAGGGTCCGATCCAGGCCATCCGCGTGTTCAAGCCGGTCGCGCCGAACCGCACGCTCGCCGAATCGTGGACCTTCCGGCTGGTCGACGCGCCGGACGAACTTCTGGAGCGCACTCTTGTCTACAGCCGGCTCATCAACGCGCCGACCTCGGTGGTCGCCCACGACGATCTCGAAATGTACGAGCGCGCCCAGGAGGGCCTGCACGTCGACGCCAACCCGTGGGTCAACATCCAGCGGCTTTACGATCCGGCCGAACGCGAACAGGGCACCGCGGTCATCAACGGCACCTCGGAATCGCAGATGCGCAACCAGTTCCGCGCCTGGTCGAAATTCATGACGCTGTCGATGTGACGGGTTTTTGTTGCGATGAATGCGCCCACCGACCAGGATCTGATCGGCTTCGTCGTGCACGAAGCCCGGCTGATCGACCAGCACCGGTTCGAGGAGTGGCTGGATTTGTTCGCCGACGACGGCCGCTACTGGATGCCGCTGGAATGGGGCCAGACCGATCCGCGGCTGTCGACCTCGCTGATGTTCGAGGACAAGCTCCTCCTGCAGATCCGCGTCGAGCGGCTCAAAGGCAACCGGACGTTCTCGCAAAAGCCGAAGAGCCGCTGCCACCACGTGCTGCAGGTGCCGCAGATCGACAAGCGCGACGAAACCGCCAACGAATACGTCACCTGGACGCCGATGCACTATGTCGAGACGCGGCTCGACGAGCAGGACCTTTATGCCGCCTGGGCGACCCACACCTTGGCGATGATCGATGGCAAGCTGAAGATCAAACTCAAGCGGGTCGATCTGGTCAATTGCGACGCCGCCTTGCGCAGCATTCAGTTGTTCATGTGAGACCGCGATGAGCGAACGCCCGATCGCCATCGTCACCGGCGCCAGCGCCGGCATCGGCGCCGCGATCTGCCGCCGCATGATCGACGCCGGCTATGAGGTGATTTCGCTTGCGTTGCGCAAGCCCGATTGGTCACACCCGGCGCTGCACACCATCGAAGTCGATCTCACCGATGCGGGCGCGACCGCGGAAGCCGCGGCGAGCGTCGCCCGGCAATTCGCGGTCGGCACCGTCGTCCACAATGCCGGCGTGATCCGGCCGAACCTCCTCCCCGACGTCAGCCAGGAGGATCTGCACAACCTGACGCAGCTCCATCTCGGCGCGGCCATCCTCATCGTTCAGGCGGTCTTGCCGGAGATGCGCCAACGAAAATTCGGGCGCATCGTGCTGATGTCGTCGCGCGCGGCGCTCGGGCTGCAGACGCGCACCGCCTACGCGGCGACCAAGGCCGGCATGATCGGCATGGCGCGGACCTGGGCGCTCGAACTCGCGCCCGACGGCATCACCGTCAATGTCGTGGCGCCGGGGCCGATCGGCGACACCGACATGTTCCGCCAGGCTATCCCCGCCGGCGACCCGCGCGAGGCGGCGATCGCCAAGTCGATCCCGGTCGGCCGCCTCGGCCGCTCGGACGACGTCGCCCGCGCGGTGATGTTCTTCGCCGATCCGGAAAATTCGTTCGTCACCGGCCAAGTTCTTTATGTCTGCGGCGGCGCCAGCGTCGCCAGCATCAGCCTATAAACTCATACAGGAAACATCATGGACCCGATCCGCATCTGGTACCAAAGCTATGTCGACGAGCCGAACGGCAGGATTTACTGGGAGCGGCTGCGGCGCCATCTCGCGGCCATCGTCGATCCCGGCACGACCGTCGAGGTTCACGGCATCACCCCGCACGACAGCTACGCCCATCCGATCGTCGAATTCCGCTGCGCGCGCGAAGTGATCTGCAATGCCGTCAAGGCGGAGCGGGAAGGCTACGACGCCTTCATCCTCGGCCACTTTCAGGACGCCGGGCTCTACGAGGCGCGCTCGGTGGTCGACATCCCGGTGCTGGCGCTCGGCGAGGCCTCGATGCTCCATGCCTGTCAGCTGGGCCAGCGGAGCGGCATCGTCACCATCAATCCGCGCTACATTTCCTGGTTTCACCACCAGATCGGCAAATACGGCCTCGAACGCCGCGTCACCGGCGTGCACGCGATGACGTTCGAGCCGGGGCAGATTCTCAAAGCCTACGAATCCGAAGCGCTCGCCGCCGACGTCGTGCGCCTGTTCGAGGAGCAGGGGAAGCCGCTGGTCGAAGCCGGCTGCGACGTGCTCATTCCCGGCGGCGGCATCCCGATGCTGCTGTTCGCCGCGGTCTCCGGCCACAACGTCGCCGGCGCGCCGGTCATCAACGGCATTCCGATCGTCGTCAAGATGGCGGAGGTTGCGGTCAAGCTGAAACGGCTGACCGGACTGTCGGTGAGCCGCGTCTCGGATTACGTCAAAGCGCCGCCAGAGATCATCGAAGAGTTCATGACCAATCCGAAGGGGCTGTGAGCTTCATCCTTCCCCGCGAAGCGGGGCAGGATGAGAACGTCACTGCATCAGCTTCCACTTGCCGTCGACGAGCTTCACCAGGACCAAGGCACGCTGGTCGACCCCGAAACTCTCGCCGGGGTGGAAATTGTAGACGCCATGCGTGCCGACCACGTCCTTGGCGCTGACGAGCGCATCGCGCAAGGCAGTGCGGAATTCCGGCGTGCCGGGTTTGGCGCCGGTCGCCAGCGCACGCTTGGTCGAATCCAGCAGCACCAGCCAGGCGTCGAACGCATAGGGGCCGAAAACGCCGCGCGCGGGCTCGTTGTTGGTCTTCTGATAAATGGCCTGATATTCCATCGACACTTTTTTGGTCGGGTAGGAGTCCGGCAACTGATCGGCCACCACGATCGGTCCACAGGAGGCGATCACGCCCTCGACCGCGGGGCCGCCGACGCGGATGAAATCCGGATTGATGATCGCCGGCGTGCCGTAAATTTCCTTGGTGTAGCCGCGCTCGCGCAGCGCGATGAACGGCAGGGCACCGGGCGTACCCGAGCCGCCGGTCATCACCGCGTCCGGCGCCGCCGCCATGATATGCAACGCCTGGGCCGTCACCGAGGTGTCCGCGCGCGCAAAGCGCTCGTTGGTCAGGATTTTGACGCCGTCGGGCCCCGCCGCCTTTTCCAGGCCGCCATAAACCAGGTCGCCCCAGCCGTCGCTGTAGCCGATATAGCCGACGGTCTTGACGCCGACCGATTTCATGTAATCGACCACCACCGACACCATCAGGGAGGGCGGCTGCGGGATCGATATCATCCACGAGCCGGGCTCGCCCGGCTCGTTCACCGGGGAGATGGTGATGCACGGCACTTTCAGCTCGTGACACACCGACGTGATGGCGATCGAGCTCGGCGTGGAGCCGGAGCCGATCAGCACATCGACCTTGTCCTGCTCTATCAATTTGCGGGCGTTGCGCGTGGCAATCGACGGGTCGGTGGTGTCGTCGAGCTGAATCAGATTGAGCTTGGTGCCGTCGACGTCGTCCTTGTAGGCAACGCCAGCCGCCACCCCCTTGGCATACGGAATGCCGATCGAGGCGCCTGGACCGGTCATGGCGGTGATGAAGCCGACATTGATATCGGCGGCCTTCGCCGGCAGCGCCAGCAGGCAGGCCAAAGCGGTGCCGCCGAGCACCGCGCCACCGAAAGTGCGAAAAATCCCGCTCACGGAAACCTCCCCGTTGCGCCGTTGTCGTCAACGACAATCGCCTCGCCGCAGCCCCCACGCAGACGAAAAAACTTTAGGCTTGAAACAATAGTGCCGCAATGGTTTTCTGCTGCCGACCAGCACGGTCGGAACCGAAAAAACCGCTGTGGTTTCGGCTGCCCCGCCGACCAGAGCTGAGCGTTGTGCGGACTGCACGCAACGCCAACGCCCAGGCCGATGAGGCAGGCATGACGCCGCACAAATGACACCCGATATCGGCCTCATCCTCGGCATCGACGGCATCGCCACCGGATCGATCTACGTCCTGGTCGGACTCGGCCTCGTTCTCATCTTTTCCGTTACGCGCGTCGTGTTCGTTCCGTTCGGCGACATCGTCGCGTTCTCGGCGCTGACGCTCGCTTCGATCCAGCTCGGCCGGCTGCCCGGCACGGTTTATCTGATCGCCGTGCTCGCGGTTCTGGCCTGCGTCGTCGACGCGTTCCAGCATTGGCGCCGCGGCGAGCCTGGCCGGATCGGCTATGGCCTCCTCGGCTACGGCCTGCTGCCGCTCATCCCGGCGGCGATCGCGTACCTCACGGCCGGCGTCAGCCTGCCCGCCTTCGCGCAAATCCTGCTCGCCATCGCGCTGGTCGCGCCGATCGGGCCGCTGATCGAACGCATCGCGTTGCGGCCCTTGGCGGATGCGTCCGTGCTGCTGTTGCTGATCGTGTCGGTCGCGCTGACGTTCGGGCTGTCGGGTCTCGGCTTGCTGTTCTTCGGCGCCGAGGGTTTTCGTACCAAGCCGCTGACCAACGAGATGTTCCGCTTCGGCACCGTCATCGTCACCGCGCAGACGATGCTGATGGTCGGCTCCGCCATCGTGTTCAGCCTGCTGCTTTATCTGTATTTCGAGCACACGCTGTCCGGCAAGGCGCTGCGGGCGACCGCCATCAACCGTGTCGGCGCCCGCATCGTCGGCATCAGGCCGTCGAGCACCGGGACGCTCGCGTTTCTGCTGGCGTCGCTGCTCGGCGCCATTTCCGGCGTGCTGATCGGGCCGGTGACGACGATGTATTACGATTCCGGCTTCATCATCGGACTGAAGGCCTTCGTCGGCGCGATCATCGGCGGCCTTGTGAGTTATCCGGGCACCGCGCTCGGCGCCATCCTGGTCGGCGTACTGGAAAGCTTCGCCTCGTTCTGGAACTCGTCGCTCAAGGAAGTGGCGGTGTTCGGCCTGCTGATCCCTGTGCTGCTGTGGCGCTCGCTGTCGCAGGGCGAGGTCGACGAGGACGTGGAGATCGAGGAATGAATCGCCGCGCGGCCCTTGTGCTGACGCTCGTCGTGATCGCCGTCATGGCGGTGGCGCCGCTGTGGGTGGCGCCGTTCACCATCACGCTCCTCAACTATATCGGCATCGCCGCGCTGGTCGTGCTCGGCATCGTGCTCCTGACCGGCGTCGGCGGCATGACCTCGTTCGGCCAGGCGGCGTTCGTCGGCATTGCCGCTTACGCGACCGCGTGGCTGACCACGGCAGAGGGCGCCTCGCCCTGGCTCGGACTTCTGTTCGCGCTCGCGCTGAGCGGCCTGGTCGCCGCCCTCCTCGGCGCCGTCACGCTGCGGCTCAGCGGCCACTTCCTGCCGCTCGGCACCATCGCCTGGGGCATCGCGATCTATTACGTGTTCGGCAATATGGACGCGCTCGGCCGCAACAACGGCCTCTCCGGCGTCCCGCCGATCGCGATCGGCACCGTTTCGCTCGAACCGACCGCGGCCATCTATTATCTGATCTGGGGCCTGCTTGCGGTGGCGATGCTGGCGATCGCCAATCTCCTCGAGTCGCGCGAGGGCCGCGCCATCCGCAGCCTGCGCGGCGGCGCCGTGCTGGTCGAGAGCCTCGGCATCAATGCGTTCCGCGTCAAGCTGATCACGTTCATTGTCGCCGCGTTGCTGGCCGCGGTTGCCGGCTGGCTCTATGCCCACATGATCCGCTTCGTCAGCCCGGCGCCGTTCGATGTCCGAACCGGCATCCAATATCTGTTCATGGCGATCCTCGGCGGCTCGGGTCATATTCTCGGCGCGGTCGTCGGCGCGGCGCTGCTCACCCTCATCACCAACGCGCTGCAGGACATCCTGCCGCACTTCTCGCGGAACGGCGAGCAGCTTCAGGTCATTGTCTTCTGCGTCATCTATGTGCTGGCGCTGCAGTTCGCGCGCGGCGGCATCATGCCGTTCGTGCTGCGCTATCTGCCGCGCCGGCCCCCGCCGAAAATCGCCGCGGCCGAACCCTTGCCGCGCCGCGTCATGCCGGCGCCGGGCACGCCGCTCCTCTGCGTCGAGCGGGTGCTCAAGCGCTTCGGCGGGCTCGAAGCCGTCAGCAAGGTCGGCTTCGACGTCAAGGCGCGCGAGATCGTCGGCCTGATCGGCCCGAACGGCGCCGGCAAGTCGACGCTGTTCAATCTGATCACCGGCGCGCTGCGGCCGGACGAGGGCTTGATCTCGTTTCTCGGCGCCGACATCACCCGCGCCGGCCAGCGCCGCATCGCGAAGGCCGGCATCGCCCGCACCTTTCAGCACGTCAAGCTGCGCCCCAGCATGTCGCTGATCGACAATGTGCTGCTGGGCACCTATCTGCGCACCCGCGCCGGCTTTCTCGCCGGCGCGCTGCGGCTCGACCGCGCGGAAGAGGCACGCGCCCGCGCCGAAGCGCTGCGCCAGCTCGAGCGTGTCGGCCTCGGCGCCGACCCGTACGGCCTCGCCGGCAATCTGCCGCTCGGCCGCCAGCGCATCCTCGAGGTCGCGCGCGCGCTCGCGGCCGATCCGGCGATGATCGTCCTCGACGAGCCGGCCGCGGGCTTGAGCCGCCCCGACAAGCGCGCGCTGTCCGATCTGTTGCGCGCCTTGCGCGAGGAAGGCGTCACGGTGCTTCTGGTCGAGCACGACATGGAGTTCGTCATGGGCCTGGTCGACCGCATCGTGGTGATGGATTTCGGCTGCAAGCTGATCGAAGGTACGCCGGCACTGGTGCGCGCCGACCCGCGCGTGCAGGAAGCCTATCTCGGCAGCGTGGCATGACGCCGCTCCTGGCCATCGAGGATTTCCACGTCGCCTACGGCAAGGTCGAAGCCGTGCGCGGGGTCAATCTCGCGCTCGCGCCGGGCCAGATCGTCACCGTCATCGGGCCGAACGGCGCCGGAAAAACCACATTGCTCGCGGCCGCCGCGGGGCTGCTGCGCGCGCGCGGCAAAGTCATCTATGATGGCGTCGATATCGGGCGCCTGGACGTCGAAGAACGCGTCGAGCGCGGCTTCTGCCTGGTGCCCGAGCGACGCGAATTGTTCGGCGACATGGCGGTCGTCGACAATCTTGTGCTCGGCGCCTATTGCCGGCGCCGCAACGGGGCCGACGTGAAACAGAGCCTGCAGCAGGTCTACCAACGCTTCCCCCGCCTCGCCGAGCGCCGCAAGCAGAAGGCGCAGACGCTGTCCGGCGGCGAACGGCAGATGCTGGCGCTCGGCCGCGCGCTGATGGCGAAGCCGCGGCTTTTGTTGCTCGACGAGCCGAGCCTGGGCTTAGCGCCGCTGATGGTGCGCGAAATTCTGCGCATCGTCGCCTCGCTGCGCGACATCGGCGTCTCGATCCTGCTGGTCGAGCAGAACGCCCGCGCGGCGCTGGAAACCGCGGACTACGGCTACGTGCTGGAATCCGGCGAAATCACCCATCAAGGCACCGCCGCCGCGCTCGCCGGCGATGCGCGCGTGGTCGCGACGTATCTCGGCGGATCGGCCTGATGGCGCGCGCACCTTACGACGACGTCGTGCTGGCGGCGCCGGTGACGGTGCCTTATGTGCGCTTTTCGACCAAAAGCGCGCATTGGTTTCTCGGCCGCGCCCTGGCCGAACTGATCGCGGCGGCCAACATTCCGAAGGCGCGGATCGACGGGCTCGCGGTCGCGAGCTTCACGCTCGCGCCCGACAGCGCCGTCGGGCTGACCCAGCACCTCGACCTGACGCTGCGCTGGCTCGATCATGTACCGATGGGCGGCGCCTCGGGCATCGTCTCGCTGCGGCGCGCCGCCCGCGCGGTGCAGGCGGGCGACGCCGAGATCGTCGCCTGCATCGCCGGCGACACCAATCACACCGACAGCTTCCGCCGCAACACCTCGGCGTTCAGCCAATTCTCCCAGGATGCCGTCTATCCGTACGGCTCGGGCGGGCCGAACACCAGCTTCGCGTTTCTCACCGCTTATTATATGCGCCAGTTCGGCGCGCGGCCGGAGGACTTCGGCAAATTGTGCGTCGCCCAGCGCAACAACGCGCTGAAAAATCCGCTCGCTTTGTTCCAGAAGCCGCTGACGCTCGAGGCCTATCTCAACGCCCGCCTGATCGCCGATCCGTTGCGGCTGTTCGATTGCGTCATGCCGTGCGCGGGCGCGGACGGCTTTCTGGTGATGCGGCAAGCGACGGCGCAGCAGCTCGGCTTGCGCTATGCGCGGCTCCTCGGCGCCATCGAGCGGCACAATGCCTTTCCTGACGATCCGGTGCAGTATCGCGGCGGCTGGGCGCTCGATTGCGACGAACTCTACGCCCAGGCCGGCGTCGGCCCGCCCGATATCGATTTCCTGGAGACCTACGACGACTATCCGGTCATCAACGTCTTTCAGATCGAGGATCTCGGCTTTTGCCGCAAGGGCGACGGGCCTGATTTCATCCGTCGGCACACCTTCGAGGCCGAGGGCAGCTTCCCCTTCAACACCTCCGGCGGGCAATTGTCGGCGGGCCAGGCCGGCGCCGCCGGCGGCCATCTCGGCGTCGTCGAAGCGATCCGCCAGCTCACCGGCGAAACACGCGGCGCCCGCGTCGCAAACGCGCGGCACGGCGTCGTCTCCGGCTTCGGCATGATCAACTATGATCGTGGCGTCTGCACCGGCGCCGCCGTGCTCGCCGCGACTTAGCTTTTGCGAGGTCAGCAAACAGTGTCCGATACCGTCCAGCGACCGAAGCGCAAAAATCCGATCCTGCGCACGCGCCTGCCGACGCTGCCGCCGGGCACGCGCAGCCGCGTCGCGCTGGGCCTGACCGCGGCCGCCGCCTATGGCCGGTTCAAGCTGCAGGTCTGCGAGCAATGCGGCGCGGTGCAATATCCGCCGCGCGAACTCTGCCATGCCTGTCTCTCCCATCGTCTCTTGTGGCGTATCCAGGACGGTAGCGGCGAACTCCTGACCGACACTGTGCTGCGCGCCGCGCAGGAACTATTCTTCCGCGAACGCCTGCCGTGGCGCATCGGCCTGATCCGGCTCGACGCCGGCGCGAACGTGATTGCTTATCTGCACGCGCGCGTCGGCGCGGCGCCGTGCCGGGTTCGCATCGATACGGCGCTCGACCGCGCCGGCCAAGCGGTTCTGGTCGCGGTGCCGGAAGGGGGAAGGCTCGACTTGTCCGACGATCCCAGATTGCGCGAATTCGCCTGCGATCCGCGCGGGCGAAAAATTCTGGTCAGTGACGGCAAATCCCCGCTCGGCCAGGCGGTGGTGCGCGCGCTCGCCGACGCCGGCGCCGATTTGATCTGGACCGGGGAAGCCGAGCCGTGGAAAAAAATCGCCGGCTTCGAAGCGTTGCGCGCGCTGCCGCAGATGCAGCCGGTGCCGCTCGACCTGACCGATGGCCGCTCGGTGCGCTCGCTCGCCGGCGAGATCGGCGGCAAGGTCGATATCGTCGTCAACACCGCCGATTGTCATCGCACCTTCGGCATCGCCGCGCGCCACGGCGTCGAAACCGCGCAGCTCGAAATGGACATCAACTATTTCGGCCTGTTGCGCCTCGCTCAGGAATTCGCCCCGGCGCTGAAGGCGCGCGCCGCCGACGGCGCCGCGAACGCGGTCGCCTGGGTCAATGTGCTCTCGATCTTCGCGCTCGCCAATTATCCGCCGCACGGCACCTATTCGGCGTCGAAAGCCGCTGCGCTGTCGCTGTCGCAGGCGTTGCGGGCGGAGCTGAAACCGGCCGGGGTGCGGGTCATTAACATCTTCCCCGGCCCGATCGACGACGATTGGGATCAACTGATCATGCCGCCGAAGCTTGCGCCGGCGGCGCTCGCGGGCGCGATCATCGACGCACTCAAGGGCGCGGTCGAGGATGTCTATCCCGGCGACGTGGCGCAGGATTGGCTGGCACGGCATCTCGACAATCCGAAGGCGCTGGAGCGTGAAGCCGGCGAAGGCGAGCTTTAGCCGATGAACGATCTGCACACGCTTCTGAGCCGCGTCACCGCCTCCGGCGGCGTGCGCCTCGTCGATCTGACCCAGACGCTGTCGCCGGATTTTCCGCCGATCGTGCTGCCGCCGGAAATGGGACAATGCCGGCCGTTCCGCATGGAGGAAGTCTCGCGCTACGATGCGCGCGGCCCGGGCTGGTACTGGAACAATCTGAGCTTCGGCGAGCATACCGGCACCCATTTCGACGCGCCGATCCACTGGATTTCCGGACGCGATCTGCCGAACAACGCGCTCGATGAGCTGCCGGTGCAAAACTTCATTGCGCCCGCCTGCGTGATCGATTGCAGCGCGGCGTCTCACGCCGACGCCGACTTTCTGCTCACCACAGACCATGTCGCGGCGTGGGAGAGGCAGCACGGCCGCATCGCCGCGGGTTCCTGGGTGCTGATGCGCACGGACTGGTCGAAACGCACCGACCCGGTCGCCTACCAGAATCTCGACGACACCGGCCAGCACACGCCGGGGCCGGACCCCGATTGCGTGCGGTTCCTGGTGCAGGAGCGCGACGTGCTCGGGTTCGGCACCGAAACGATCGGCACCGATGCCGGACAGGCCGCCCACTTCACCCCGCCCTACCCGTGCCATTACTACATGCACGGCGCCGGCAAATACGGGCTGCAATGCCTCACCAACCTCGACCGGTTGCCGGCGACCGGCGCGCTCGTCATCGCGGCGCCGCTGAAAATTCTCGACGGCAGCGGCAGTCCGCTGCGGGTCCTGGCCATGGTTCCGGCCGCTGCATGACCTCCGGCGAACGCCGGGGAGATGAACGGAAGTGTGACTGCGTCCCACTTGCCGCGCGAGGCCGTGAACGTTAGCAACGTAGGAACGTTGGCATATCGGCATCAGCAACAGCAACGCATGGATTTGAGGATGTCTGAAATTCCGCGCGTGTCCGTCCATGGCCTGCGGGTCGCCAAGATCCTCCACGACTTCGTGGTCGATGAAGTGCTCCCCGGCACTGGCATCGAGGCCGCGTCGTTTTGGCAGGGGCTCGATCGCATCGTCCATCAGTTCGGGCCGCGCAACCGCGCGCTGTTGGCGCGGCGGGACGCCCTGCAGGCGAAAATCGACGATTGGTACCGGGAACATCGTGGACGCCCCTTCGACCTCGCCGCGTACAAGGCGTTCCTCGCGGAGATCGGCTATCTTGTCCCCGAAGGCCCGGCTTTCAACGTTGAGACCGCGAACGTCGACGACGAAGTCGCCGTCGTCGCGGGACCGCAGCTCGTGGTGCCGATCAGCAATGCGCGCTACGCGCTCAACGCCGCCAATGCGCGCTGGGGCTCGCTCTATGACGCGCTGTATGGCTCCGACGCCATCGCGCGCGACGGCGACGCCGCGCCGGGCCGCGGCTACAATCCCGAGCGCGGCAACCGCGTGATCGCCTGGGCGCGGCGCTTTCTCGACGACACCATGCCGCTCGCGTCCGGCTCGCACGCCGACGTTCGCGGCTATGCGGTCAAGGACGGCGCTCTTGCCGCCACGCTGGGTAGCGGCGCGACCGTCGGCCTTGCCGACCCGAAGCAGTTTTGCGGCTATCGCGGGAGCCCGGACGCGCCCGACGCGATCCTCCTGGTCCACCACGGCCTCCATATCGAAGTCGTGATCGATCGCACCCATCCGATCGGGCGCGGCGATGCCGCCGGCGTTGCCGATATCGTGCTCGAAGCCGCGCTGACGACCATCATGGACCTGGAAGACTCCATCGCCGCGGTCGATCCCGCCGACAAGGTGGCAGCCTATCGCAACTGGCTCGGCCTGTGCCGCGGCACGCTCACCGATACCTTCGAGAAGGACGGCAAGCCGGTGCACCGGCGTCTCGCCACCGACCGCGCCTACACCAAGCCCGACGGCGGCACGCTGGTGCTGCCGGGCCGCAGCTTGATGCTGATCCGCAATGCCGGCCACCTGATGACCGACGAAGGCGTGCTCGACCGCGACGGGCAAGCCGCGCCCGAGGGCGTGCTCGACGCCGCAATCACCGCGCTGATCGCGCTGCACGATCTCAAAAAGCGCGACCAACCGCGCAACAGCCGGGCCGGCTCGATCTACATCGTCAAGCCGAAGATGCACGGGCCGGACGAGGTCAAGTTCGCCGACGATCTGTTCGCGGCGGTCGAGGACATGCTGGGCCTTAAGCGCTCCACCATCAAGCTCGGCCTGATGGACGAGGAGCGGCGCACCACCGTCAACCTCCAGGAGTGCATCCGCGCGGTGAAGTCGCGGGTGTTCTTCATCAATACCGGCTTCCTCGACCGCACCGGCGACGAAATCCACACCGCCATGGAAGCCGGGCCGATGATCCGCAAAGGCGAGATGCGCAACCAGCCCTGGCTCAAGGCCTACGAGAACTGGAATGTCGATATCGGGCTCGCCTGCGGCCTGCCCGGTCACGCCCAGATCGGCAAGGGCATGTGGGCGATGCCCGATCTGATGGCGGCGATGCTGGAACAAAAAATCGCCCAGCCGCAAGCCGGCGCCAACACCGCCTGGGTGCCCTCCCCGACCGCCGCCACCCTGCACGCGACGCACTATCACAAGGTCGACGTCGCCGCGCGGCAGAAAGCGCTCGAGTCGCGGCCGCGCGCGAGTCTCGACGATATCCTGACCGTGCCGGTCGCGCGCGGCGTCAACTGGTCGCCGGACGAGGTCCAGGCCGAGCTCGACAACAACGCGCAGGGCATTCTCGGCTATGTCGTGCGCTGGGTCGAGCAAGGCATCGGCTGCTCCAAGGTTCCCGACATCAACCATGTCGCGCTGATGGAAGACCGCGCCACGCTGCGCATCTCCAGCCAGCACATCGCCAATTGGCTGCGCCACGGCATCACGACGGAAAGCCAGGTCACCGAGACGATGAAGCGGATGGCGAGCGTCGTCGACAAGCAGAACGCCGGCGATCCGGCCTACACCCCGATGGCGCCGGCGTTCGAGAAATCGGTCGCCTTCGCCGCCGCTTGCGACCTGGTGTTCAAAGGCGCCGCCCAGCCGAACGGCTACACCGAGCCGATCCTCCATGCGCGGCGGGTGGAGTTCAAACGCCGCCGCGCCGAGTAGCCGCATCTCTTTTGCTCCTTCTCCCCGCGTGCGGTCACGTGCGGGGAGAAGGTCGGGATGAGGGGGCGTTGCCGCTGCCTGAGCGTCGCAAGCAAATTTCCAGCGCCACCCTATTTCACGATGATCGGCTTGTCCTTGCGCAGCGCGGCTATCGTCTGCCGGTCCAGATTCAAGTGAGCCTGCACGAGTTCGGGCGGCGTCAGCGCCATCCACTGGTTGAGCGAAACGTCCATGAAACGCGGGCTGCGGAACAGTTCCAGAAAGCGTAGCGGTTCGTCGCCGAGATTCTGCACGTAGTGCGCCATGCCCTTCGGCACTGCGCCGACGTCGCCCGCCTGATAATTGAAGGTGCGCGCCTTGCCGCCCGAGGCGAACACCGTCATGCGACCGCGGCCGCAGATGTAATACTGCCACTCGTCGTGTTCGTGCCAGTGCAGTTCGCGCATCGCGCCCGGCTCGATGTTGACCAGCGCCGCCGCGATGGTCGAAGCCGCCGGGAAATTGTTGGAGTCGGTGATGCGCACCCATCCGCCGTCGGCGATGATCGGCTCCTGCTCCATCATGCGATGACTGAATGTGCGCGGCACGAGGCCCGCGGCCGACTGCACGATATCGGCCGATTTCGGCCCCGGGACTCCGCCGGCGAAAATATAGCGGTCGTGCTCGTAATCGGTGGGGATGTCGGCGAACGCCGCTTCGCTAACGCCGAAATTCTTCGCCAGTACGTCGCGCGGAATGTGATTGAACAGGTCGGTGATCAGAAACGTCTCGTTCTCCGAGAAATTGCCGTCGTCGAATACCAGAAGGAACTCGCAGCCCTCATCGAGGCCCTGGATCGAATGCGGAATGGTCGACGGGAAATTCCACAGGTCGCCGACGCCGACATCGTCGATGAAGGTGCGGCCCTCTTCGTCGACGGCGGTGATGCGGGCGCGGCCGGCGAGCATGAAAGCCCACTCGGCCTCCTTGTGCCAGTGCATCTCGCGGATGCCGCCGGGCTTCAGACGCATATTGACGCCAGCGAGTTCGGTGGCAATGGGAAGTTCGCGCGCCGTGACCTCGCGCGCCCAACCGCCGGTCAGAAGCCGGTTGCGCGCGGCGGCGAAAGAGAATTTTAGATTGGGGAGCGTGCCGGAATCCGTATAGGGCGATGCCAACAGATCGGGATTTTCGCGTTCCAGCGCAACGTTGCGGGGCCCGAGGATGGGCGCGCCGCGATCGCCACGGATCGGTTGCGGATCGTCGCTGTCGGTGTTTGCCATGATGCCTCTCCTGTTCCAGATCAGATTGGCGTTGCGATCGGCGCCCTGCCGCGCAGCCGGCCCCCATCCACGACCTTCGGTGCCATGGTGACACCTCCAATTCGAATTGAATTATCGAGAGTCGATGCCTGTCACATTCGAATTCGACGGCACTTCCGGCACGGCTATTATCTTTCTACCATAGGCGACGGCATCGAGGTACTTCGCGGTAATCCGATGTCGCGGCAATTGCACGTCCTGAGAAAAGGGGCGCGCGAAATGAAATTCGGCTTGATCTGGCAACGGCTGCGGCACTCGTTCGGCAATTCGGCCGGCACCATCGTGTTCGGGATGGAAGACGGTTCGATCGGCATCGCGGCGGCGCTCGCCGGCGTCGCGATCAGCGTGCTGATTGACCGTTTGTTTTATGTGTAAGCGGCCCTGGCCCCGATCACGCGAACGCCGCGACCGCCGCGGCGACGTCGCTCGACGTCAGCTCCCAGGTGTTGTCGAAATTGGCGACGATTTCGCGCATGAAGCGGTGATCGAGCGCGTGCGCGCGCGCCGCGTCGCCGAGATGGTCGAACAGGATGGCGAAGGCGAGCTGGCGCGGCTCGTCGCCCTCGTAGCTCCACTCGAAACCGTTGTCGGTGTAGCGCTTGAGATCGTAGTGCGGATCGAGCGGGGCGCCGTCGACCAGCACCTGAACTCCGTCGATGGTCCGGTCGCCGGCGTAGAGCTTCATGGCGTTGAACCTGATTTGTTACTCTAGACCTTCGACTTGGTGCCCGCCGGCCGGCGCGTCACTTCGGGGAAGACCCAGAGCGCGATCACCATGAAGGGGCCGAGTAACGTCACCGCCCATTGCGGGCCGGTCTGGCCGAGATGGCGCATGTAGAACCAGCCGGCCACCGCGACCAGCGCGACGGCGATGGTGAGGCCGAGCTTGATCGGAAACGGCATGGCGTTCCTCCCGACGCCGGCGCGATCAGCGCGCCGGCTCGGTCTGCGCCGCCTGCGGCCGCGGCGTCCGCGCCGTGCGCCGCAAATTCGTCTTCAGGTGCGCGGTGGCGTAGCCGTTGAACAGCGTCCCCAGGAGGCCGCGGTCGAGATCGGAGGTGCCGAACAGCCAATCCATGATCGGAAACGTCAGGTTCATGTTGCGCTCCATCATGATCGACTGGTTGTGATGCGCCTCGTGATGCCGGCGGATGGTGTTGACGAACGGCATGTGGCGCACGAACCAATTGTCTTCGACGTGGCAGCAGAAGTGCATGAACTCGTAGATCAGATAAACCGACGTGGTCGTGGTGATGAACAGCCAGCCGACGTTCGGCGAGAGAAGCCAGCCGAGCACGAAGGCGCCCGGGATCGACATCAGCGTGAAGGTCGCGAGCGCATAGGGCGGGAAGAACGTCACGCGGTAATCCATATGGTCCGCGAAGCGCATTTCCTGGTCGGTGAAGAACTGGTGGTGCATCAAGGTGTGCCGGTTGTAGATCGCCCGGAACAGAGGATTTTTTGACGGCCTGTGCATGACGTAGCGGTGCAGCCACCATTCGAAGAAATTGCAGAACAGGAACGTGAACGGGACGGTCAGCCATTCGAGCGGCGTCACGTGGGAAAGGTTGGACAGATAGATGTAAAGCGCGGTGAAGCCGATGATGTAGATGATCGCGATGTGCAGGAAGCCGTTGTACCAGCCGGCGACGCGCTGCCGGTAGGTGATGCGGTATTGGCGCTGGCGGTCGGACATGCGGGAGGAAGCGAGTTCCATGGGAAGTTCCTCTTTTGGCTTGCGGCTGCCTCGGTTGTTGGCTTCTTCTTTTGGCTGCGTTGCCGCGTAATATATCACTGACATATTACGAGGCAAGCAGGTTCGCCCAAGCGGGGTTCTTTTTCCGGTTGATCAGTCGAACATGACGACCGAGCGCACGCCGCGGCCCTGGCGCAGATCGTCAAAGCCTCGGTTGATGTCGTCGAGCCGGATCCGGCTGGTAATGTACTCGTCCAATTGGAGTTTTCCGTCGAGATAGGCCTGGGCGAGGCGCGGGAAATCGCGCGCCGGCCGGGCACCGCCATAGCTGCTGCGCACGATGCGCTTTTCGCCCATCAGCGCGCCCCAGCGGAACGCGACGTCGGTGTCGACACCGGTCTTGCCGAGCCAGACCACCTGCCCGCCGGTCCGGCAGGCTTCGACCGACAGGCGGAACGCCGCGGCGTTGCCGGCGGACTCCAAAACGCTGTCGGCGCCGCGGCCGCCGGTGAGATCGCGCACGGCGGCGACGGCGTCGATCTCGGGGACTTTGACGGCATGGGTGGCACCGAGCCGGCGGGCGAGCTCGAGGCGCGCGGCGTTGCGATCCGCCGCGATGATGGTCGTCGCGCCGGCGAGACGCGCGCCCTGCACCGCGGACAGGCCGACCGCGCCGCAGCCGATCACCATGGCGGTGTCGCCGTAACCGAGCCCGGAAAAATTCAGCGCCGCGCCGACGCCGGTCATGACGCCGCAGCCGATCAGGCAGGCGCGGTCGAGCGGCATCGCGTCCGGCACCGCCACGGCGCAGCTCTCCGTCACGATGGCGTATTCGGCGAACGCCGCCATGTAGAACATGGTCCGCACCGGCTCGCCGCCGCGCATGAGCCGCGTGGTGCCGTCGAACTGCACCGCCTGCGGCCCCAGCCCGACATAGCGCTCGCACAGGATGGGCTGGTCGCGGCTGCAATGAAAACACGTACCGCAATGCGGATTCCACGACAGCACGACCTTGTCGCCGCGGCGCGCCGGGTCGACCGCGGCGCCGACCTCGACGATTGTGCCGGCCGCTTCATGCCCGAGTACGATCGGCATCGGGTAGCTGAGCTGGCCGTCGATCACTTCGAGGTCGGTGTGGCAGAGGCCGGCGGCAGCGATCTTGACCACAACGTCGGTCGGCTGTAGCGGCGCCGCTTGGATTGTCTCGATACGCAGAGGCTCGCCGGGTTGGCGCAGAACGGCCGCGCGGAATTCCATGCCGGGCAAGCTCCCCGTCTTTCACATGCGCGGATCGATGGTCGCGGCAACGGCGGACGGCGCTTGAAGCTTCATTGCGAGATCGCCTCCAGCGTCTTGCCCCTGGTCTCGACGCCGAGCAGCGCGACCGCGGCGGCTGCCAATACGAACGAGCCGGCGCCCAAGGCGAACACGCCGTTGGTGCCGACGCTCGGCAGGATCACGCCGACCGCGTAGGGCCCGATCAGGGCGCCGACCCGGCCGATCGCCGAGGCGCAGCCGGCGCCGGTCGCCCGCGCCCGGGTCGGATAGATTTCGGGGGTGTAGGCGTAAAGCACCGACCACATGCCGAACAGGAAGAACTGCATCGCCAAGCCGAACGCAATGAGCTGGGTCAGGTCCGGCGCGTGACCGTAGAAGAACGCCGCGACCGCGCTGCCGAGCAGCATAATGACCGCGGTCGGCTTGCGGCCGATCGCTTCGATCAGCCAGGCGGAGCAGATAAAACCCGGAACGCCGGCGAGCGAGATCAACAGCGTATAGGTGACCGATTTGGTCACGCTGAAGCCGGCGGCCTGCAACAGCGCGCCGAGCCAGGTCGTCAGCCCGTAGAAGCCGAGCAGCGCGAAGAACCAAACGAGCCAGATCATGGTGGTGCGGACGGCGTAGTCCTTGCTCCAAAGCTCCAGGAACGAGAAGCGGCTCCTCGACTGCGTCTGCGCGATGGGCTGCGGCTCGCGCAAGGCGGCGCCGCCGAGATGCGCGCGCACGCGCGCCTCGATCCGGCCCATGACCGCCTCCGCCTCGGCGCGCCGGCCGCGATCGGCCAGCCAGCGCGGCGATTCCGGAACAACGAAACGGATGACAAAGACGAACAACGCCGGGATCGCCTGGCAGAGAAACACCGAGCGCCAGCCGAACGCCGGCAGCAGGATCAGGCTCAAGACGCCGGCGCCGATGAACCCGAGCGGCCAAAAGCCCTCGAGGACGGCGATATAGCGGCCGCGTTGCCGCGCCGGCACGAACTCCGAAACGATGGCGAGCGCGACCGGAAACTCCATCCCCATGCCGAAGCCGAGCAGGAGGCGGGCGTAACCGAGCATCACGATGTCGGGGGCGAGCGCGCACCACAGGCTGCCGAGCCCCCATAAGATCATGCTCACCTGAAAGACGATCTTGCGGCCGAACCGGTCGGCCAGCATGCCCGCGAGCGCGGCGCCGGCGAACATCCCGACGAAGCTCATGCTGGAGAGGAGCCCGGCCTGCGCCGCGCTCAGACCGAATTCGGTGCGGATCGAGCCCAGCACGAAGGTCAGCGAGCCGAGATCGACGGAATCGAAAAACCATGCGGTGGCGATGATGAGAAAGATGCCGCGCTGGTAGGACGTCATCGGCAGACGTTCGAGCCGCGCCGGAATCATGCCCGCGCCGCCGCCAGCTGCATCGACACCGCCATGTACGGCCGCGCTGTCCGCTCCGATCGCCGCCGTGACCTCGCTCGCCATCGTTTTCCTCCCCGTGTATTTTCGCGACTTATCTAAATATCTAACCACCATACTGGTAATATGCGCAAGATATATTAGGTTCGGCGGCGTCAGGTGCCGACGCGAATGGCCGGCTCGACTGCCGCCGTGTACTTTGCGCCGTGAACTTTGCCGCCGTGAAAACTCTGTTGCTCGGAGGTCGGAAATCACGATGCCCGCCGCCACCAGAAAAGCGTCGCCACCGTCACGCCGCAGCCGCCGCAACACGGCCGCCCGCGGACCGCGAGACGCGGCTGCCAGCGCGGAAGGCGCCACGAGCGGCAAAGGCTGGCCGCCATCGGCGCTCAGCCTCACTGACCAGGCGTACCGGCAGATCGAGGAATTGATCTGCACGCTGCAACTGCCGCCGGGCACGCTGCTCAGCGAGTTCATGCTCGCCGAGCGCCTCGGCATCGGCCGCACGCCGATCCGCGAAGCGCTGCAACGCCTCGCGCTGGACGGCTTGGTGGTCGTGATCCCGCGGCGCGGCATCCTGGTCTCGGAGATCAACCTGCACACGCAGTTGCGGCTCCTCGAGATGCGCCGGGTGGTCGAGCGGCTGCTGGCGCGGCTCGCGGCCGAGCGGGCGACCGCGGCGGAGCGCGCCGCGTTCGCCGACATCGCCGCCAAGATGCGCCGGGCCGCCGATCAGTCCGACGACATCGCCTTCATGCGGCACGATCGCAGCTTCAATCACTTGATCGCCGCCGCCTCGCGCAACGATTTTGCCATCCGCTCGATCAATTTGATGGCCGCGCTGTCGCGGCGCTTCTGGTATCAGCACTACCAGGAAGTCGCCGACCTGCCGGTCGCGGCGACCTTGCACGCCGAGGTCGCGGAGGCGGTCGCGCGGCGCGAGGCGGCAGCCGCGGAGACCGCGTCCGATCGTCTGATGGATTATATCGAGAGTTTTACGCGCAAGACGATCGATCGGTAGCGCGAGCTTCGCGGCGGCAAGGTTGCCGGAGTCCGAGTTCAGTGCAGTCCAGTAGTGTCACTGCAATCACACGCGATCACAGGCGTCTTGATCACAGACCCTTGGGCCCGCCGCCACCGCGAAAGCGCGCATCCGCTCCCGGCGTGGACTGAAAACATTTCAGATTCTATGCTTCGCCGCAAGACGTGTCGGAAAGAGCATGTCCCGAACGGGCGCAGGCTTTACGGCAACGAAATAACATACGAGGGAGGAACTCATGGCCCACGACCTGGAGGTGGCGACCATCAATCGCATCTATTGGCGTATCATCCCGCTATTTTTCGCGATGATGTTCCTCAACTACCTCGATCGAATCAATATCGGCTTCGCCGGCCTGCGGATGAACCAGGATCTCGGCTTCGGGCCCGCAATCTTCGGCTTCGGGGCGAGCATCTTCTTCGTCGGCTACATGGTGCTCGAGGTCCCGAGCAACCTCATGCTGCATTGGGTCGGGGCGCGGATCTGGCTGGCGCGCATTTTGATGACCTGGGGCGCGGTCGCCACCTGCATGGCGTTTACCTCCGGCACCTGGAGTTTCTATGCGTTGCGCTGCGGCCTCGGCTTCGCTGAGGCCGGCTTCATGCCGGGCGTCGTCCTTTATTTCACCTATTGGTTCCCCGCGCGTTATCGGGCGCGCGCGATCGCGGGCTACATCATCGCCGGCTCGCTCGCCGCCGTTCTCGGCGGCCCGGTCTCGACGACGGTGATGACCTATGCGAACGGATTTGCCGGGCTGCACGGCTGGCAATGGATGTTCGTCGCCGAGGGCATACCGACCATTCTTCTCGGCTTCTTCACCCTTTACTACCTCACGGATCGTCCGGCCGGCGCCAGCTGGCTGACGCCGGCACAGCGCGAATGGCTGCAAGCAGAGCTCAAGGCCGAAACCGCCGAGATCGAACGCCATGGCCGGCACCGGCTGATCGACTCCATCCGCGACGCCAGAGTGTGGTGGCTCGCCACGCTGTTCGGCTGCGCGCTAGTCGGGATCTATGGGATGCTGATGTGGCTGCCGCTGATCATCAAGAGCCTGGGCACGCTCACCGACATCCAAGTCGGTTTCTTGTCATCGGTGCCGCCGCTCCTTGGCGTCATCGGCACGCTGGTGGCGAGCCACAGCTCCGACCGCAGCGGCGATCGAAAGTTTCACATCGCGGCGCTCTATACGCTAGGAGCGATCGGCATGCTCGGCAGCGCGTTCGCACCGAACCCGATCTGGGCCTATCTCTGCCTGTGCATCGCCGGGCTCGGCATCAATTCCACCAACTCGCTGTTTTGGAGTCTGAACTCCTCATTCATGACCGGCGTTGCCGCCGCCGCCTCCATCGCCGCCGTCAACACCATCGCCCAGTTTGGCGGCCTGATCGGTCCCTGGCTGATCGGCTTCGTCAAGGACACCACGGGAAGCTTCGCCCTGGCGTTGGTCATCGTCTCCGGGTTTCTCCTGATCGCCGCCGCCATCGCGGCCACCATGCGGGTCACTCCCAAGGCCCGACCGCCTGCATCAACGCTCCCATCCAATGCCGCGCCCGAGGGCAAATTGGCCAAGAGTTTTTGATTGGCTAAGAGTTTTTGAGAGCGCAATCGAGCACAAAAGAATGCGCGGGATATGAACCCGCGCATCCTTCCTGCTTTCGGCTCGTTCGCTTTTGCCTCAATGCGCCAGAGGATCGGGCCGCACCTGGATGTGCACGACCAGCGGCTTGGCGCCCTTTCCGCTTTCCTTGAGCCACGGCACACGGTCGCCGGCCGACGACCACAAACCACGACCCTTCCAGCCGGCGGCCGGATCGTCGATGCGGCCGTCCATGCCCTTGGCGTAGAAGCCCATCGGATACGGCACGCGCAGCATGACCATCTTGCCGTCCTTCAGCGCCACGAAGCCGTCATTAAGGTTCGCGGTCGAGAGCGGAACGTCGTCGCCGAGGCCGAGCGTGTTGTGCTGGTCGACCCAGGTGTAGTAGCTCGCTTCGGCACTGTTATCGCCAATGCCTGCAAAGCCCGGACCCGGATATTTGTACAGAGTCCAGCCCTCGGGGCACTGATCGCCGGTCGCCTTCGGCCCGTTGAGCGGACCTTTGCATTTGCTTCGGTCGAAGCTCGCCAGATGACCGCTCGACAGCGACGCCCAGACTACGCCCTTGCTGTCGACATCACCGCCGCGAATGCCGAAGGCGGGCGCCGGCACGTTATAGATTTCCGAAAGTTTCGTCTTCGGATCGAAGCGAAGAATGCTCGACGGTCGGGCGCCGAACACGCCGGTGGTGTACCAGACCGAGCCGTCGGTCGGACTTGGCATCACCGCATAGGGTCCGGAGAGGCCATTGAGCTCGACGCGCGTGTCCTTGGCCGGATCAGCCGGCTCCTTGGGCTCGACATAGTCGTCGAGCTTGCCGTTGCCGTTGGTATCGAGCACGAAGGGCGACCAGCCTTGCGACTTGGCGGCGTCGCCGGTTTCGTCGAACATCTTGGTGTTCAGCCAAGCGGCGACGGGTCCGGTGCCGCTGAACCACAGTGTGTCGTTCGCGTCATAGCCGAACTGCAGGTGATGGGTGGCAAAGCAGGTGTCGACGAAGGTGTACTTCATGGTCTTCGGATCGAGCATCGCCACCTGGCGCGGCGATTGATCGAGCGGGAAAACCTTGGCCGACGGATGGTCGGAGCCCTTCTTGCAGAAGGCCGGGTTGTCCATGCCGCGCACCGTCGCCGCCAGCCACACCCTGCCCTTTTTGTCGAACATGGCGTTGTGGTTGTTGGCTTTGGTGTTCCAGATCTTCTCGTCGCCCCAATAGGCCGAGGGCTGCATCGGCTCCAGGGTAAAGCCGAAACCGGGCGCCTCCGGCATGGACGGATCCCTCACCGGCATCTTGAAGAACGTCACCGTGCTCGTTTTCGGGTCGAGAATCGGCATGTCGTCGCTGGCATATTCGGGCGAGCCGAACAGCGGACCGTTGGCATTGACGGTCGGATTGCGCCGATCCGAAGAGATCAGATCGTGCATGTAGGTTTTTTCGGTGCCCCACTCCCAGGTCGTGATCACGACATTGCGCTCGACGCCCTGCGGCCGCGGCGGTGCGCTTTTCGGCAGCTCGCCCTTGGCTATGCTGTCGGTCCACGCGCCGAGTGCCTGCAACGGTGCGGCATTGAAGAAACCAGCCTCGCCGATCATTTCCGTCCCGGCCAAACCGGACTGCAAGCGCCGCATCCAGGCTTCCTCGCCGGTTTTGAACGGACCGAATTGCGCGGGAATCGTGCGGGTGGCCTCCTGACCCAGCTGGTGGCAGCCGATGCAGCCGACACTCTTCATCTGCCGCAGAAAGTTGGCCTGCTTCGAGCGCAGGCCCGGATCGTCCAACGGCGAACCCCCGCTCAATTCGTTTTCCGCCGGAATCTTCAGCAGCGAGTACCAGTAGATCGCCGGATAGTAGTGCGCCGCGGCCGCCGCGTTCGGCGCCGGCACGGCTGTCAGATCGAGATGCTGACCGGGCTTGGCGCGGATCTTAGGCGAATCCACGAGACCATAGCCACGCACCCAGACATTATAATTCACCGCCGGCAAATCCGGAATGACATAGCGGCCCTGATCGTCAGTGACGACGATCTTGGCGAACTTGGTCGGCAGCTCGACACTCTCGGCGATCACCCAGACGCCGGCTTCCGGCCCATTGGCACCTGTGACCACGCCACCGATATCGTCCGTGTCGATGGCGGGCGCCGTGGCCTGTTGTGCGCTCGCCGGCCAATTGCCGGCCGGCACGACGCTCGACAGAGCAGCAACGCCAATGGCGGCGACACCGCTCAAAAATAATCTCCTCATCTTCATTGTTTCCTTCCCCGCTCCCTGACGATCCACGCGTGGCGACGGCCGCGCGCGATCATTGATCGATCTCATTTTATGGACGGCAGTTTATGGAGGGCACTTTATGGAGGGCAGTCGAGTGGCGCGTGCCTGGTCGCCTCGCACCAACAAACTCGCCAGCCATCATGTCTGGCCGGCTCGGCAGACGCGACCGATCGCAGATGCCGAAAGACGGGTGAGCCCGGCGCACCTCCCATTTTGTTTTATTTATTCTAAGCTTGTCACGGAAAATAATGGCGCGCAAGGACGCCACCTTATAGTCCTTTTCTCGCCTCAACCATTACGAGCATCAATATGCCGCGACCGGGTCGTTCCAAAGCGGGGATTTCGTCGTCACGCTGCGGCAACAGCAATACAGGGTTGCAAAATTGCCACGAGGATCCGGCTCGACTTGCCGCGGCGCGACCGTGCCCCGCGTGCGCATCGTTGGAGCGGTCATTCAAAAAATGGGGAGTGCGTAGCGCGGCAAACAGCGCGTCTTCTGCCGCAGAGCTTTGCCGAAGCGGCGGATTACGCTTCCGCCCTGCTTCGCTGACCTATGCTGCTTCGCTGACGGTGGCTCGTCACGCGGCCTCGCTTGTATCCGTAGCAGCAACCTGATCCGCGCCCGGTCCGCCGGCTTGCTTGCGCGGCTCGCCCATCAGCGCGGGCTGGAACAATACCGCGGAGGTCAGCGTGCAGGCGAGCGACAGCGCCAGCAGCTTGCCCATGCTCGATATGCCCGGCTGATTGGAGAGCCACAGGCTGCCGAAGGCGGTGGCGGTCAACAAGGCGCTGTTGAACACCGCGCGCGTCAGCACGGATTCCAGAAAGTTGCTTTCGCCGCGGCGCCAGGCCGTCACGTAATAGATCTTGAAGGCGACGCCGACGCCAAGCAGTACCGGCAGCGCGATGATGTTGGCGTAGTTGAGCTCGAACTTCGTCAGCGCGCAGATTTCGAGCGTGACGATCGCGGCGACCAGCAGCGGGATCAGCGTCACCAGCACGTCGCCCAGCCGCCGCAACACGATCCACAGCAGGACGGCGATCGACAACAGCGCCAACCCGGCGGCCTGCGCGAACGCCGTCACAATCGTGCGGCCCCATTCGATGCTGCCGATGGCCTCCCCGGTCGCATCCGGCTGCACCGTCTGCACCGCGCGCGCAAACCGGCTGATGTTGGCGTTGTCGTTGGCGTCGCCCTTGGGCCAGATCTCGATGCGCACGCGGCCGTCCGGCGCGATCCAATCGCGCACGAGGTCGGGCGGAAGCGACGCGCGCGTCACCGTCGCCGCGCTCAGGCTTTGGCCGACGTCGTCGAGATCGAAACGCAGCGGACGGATGAAGGCATCAGCCGCGCGCTCCCGTTGTGCGACGTTGGCATGCGCGAGCGCGTCGATCGCCTTGGCGAGGCGTCGGGCCGCGTCTGCACCGGCGCCGGCATCTTGTCCCGCCGCGTCTTGCAGAGCGCGCACGCCCTGCTGGAGCGCGGCCACGTTGTCGGCATCGCTCGGGGCCGGCCGCGGCACCGCGTGCAGCGCCGGAACGAGGGACTTCGCGGCGGCTTCGATCGCCGCCAGCTTCTGATCTTGATCGGCCGGAATGAAACTATCGAGGGTCCAGGTCGCGGCCACCTGCGGCAGCGCGGCGAGCTTCTTGACGACCGCGGCGGCATCATCGGGCGCGACCAGGACCCGCGCGGTGCTCAACGGCAGTGCCTTGCCCAACCGAAACAGCGCCGTGAGGGCGGGAGACTCTTGGTTCTCCAGAGCGAGCGGATTGAAATTGAACTGCAGCCTGGTCAAAGACGGCAGGCCGGCGGCGACGACCAGCACCGTCACGCCGATGACCGCAAACCGGTGACGCTTGAGAAAAGCGTCGACCGGTGCCATCGCCGGCAAGGTCAACGGCTTCGGCTCGCGCGGCGGAACGACGGCGCGCACCAACGCGGGCAACAGCGTCAAGCTCGACAGATAGGCGATCACCATGCCGAAGCCGGCAATGATGCCGAGCTGCGCCAAGCCGGTATAGGCCGTCGGCGTGAACGACAGGAACCCGGCCGCGGCGGCGCCGGCCGCGAGCGTCAGCGGTATCCCGACCCAGCCGGCCGAAGCGCGCAGCGCCCCGCCGACATCTTCCATCTCGTAACGTTCCTCCCGATAGCGCACCGTGTACTGAATGGCGAAATCGGCGCCGAGGCCGACGAATAGCACCGCGAACGCGAGCGAAATGGGATTGAGCGCGCCGACCAGCAAAATCCCGCCGGCCGCGGTGATCAGAAGGCCGGCGCCCAGGTTGACGGCGACGGCGGCAACGAGGCGGAGCGACCGCAGCGCGAGCCACAGAATCGCCAGCACGATGACGCCGGTCACCACGCTGTTGAGCGCGACGCCCTCCTGCACGCCGGCAAATTCATTGTCGGAAATGACGACCGGACCGGTCAGAATAACGTCGGCGCCGAACTTGGCGGCAAGCCCGAGTTGACCGACGATGTCGCGGATTGCGGCGGTCGCCCTGCCGCCGGGTTCGAGCGCACTTTGGTCGAGGACCGGCCAGACCTCGATAAAGCGGTGCAGATCCAAGGGACCCGTGTCGCCGCGCAGCAAGGTCCGCCACGAGAATTCCGCCACGCGGCCTTGCGCGACGCCCTCGAGCGTCGACGCGGCTGCGTTGAGCGGACGGGCAATTTCGTCGAGCGTCAGGTAGCCCTGCTTGCCATAGTCCAGCATCTCGGTCAGGAGCTGCACGAGGCCGCGCAGGCTCGGATCGCGCACCAGTCCGCCGATCAGGGGTTTGGCGGTGCCGAGTTCGCCGGTGAAGTGCTTGACCTGGTCGGGGGTGAGAAACAACAACCCGTTGCGGCGGAAGAACGGCTTGTCCAGTGCGTCCCGCGCGAAGTGAAACAGATCCGGCTTGTCGGCAAGGCTCCGTTGCACTTCGCGCGCGGCGGCCTCCGCCGCCTCCGGCGTTGCCGCCCCGACGTCGATCAGAATGAGATCCACGGTCTGCGGAAACGCCGCGTGAAACGCGATCTCCTGCTGCCGCCACGGCAGCTTCGCGGAGAGGAGATCATTGATGTCGGTATCGATGGCGAAGTGGCGCGCCGTGTAGATCGCCGACGCCGCAGCAAGGAGGAGCCCGACGGCAATGACCGCGCGAAAATGGCCGATGCAGTAACCGACGCCGCGATTGATCCATAATTGCAGCATGATGCACGCACCCCAGGTCAGGCAGGTCGGGTGGCCGGGCCGTAAATTCTATCACCGTTTTGACGGTCTTTGGCCGTTCTTGCTCTCTTGCGCAAAGGGGGGCGGCGGCTTCAACGGAACGCGGGCATCACCTCCTTGGCGAAGAGATCGACCGAACGCGACGCCGCCTCGTAGGGCAACGAGCCGAAGGCCATGTCGGCGAGGAAATACGTGATGCCGGTCGCCTCGACGCTGTCGGCGACGTAGCGGCGGACCGTGTCGGGCGCGCCGGCGACGCCCATGCCCATGGCCTCGAGCGCCGCGAAATCGTCGGGATAGATCGCGCCGAGGGGGAAAGGGATGCCGCCCCATTCCCACAGGAACGCCATATGGTGCCGCCACAGCCGATAGGCCGGGCCGGCGAGTTCGCGCGCTTTCGCATCGCTGTCCGCGACCACGACATGGCGGAAGGCGCCGACGAGCGGCATGTCCGCGGCGCTGTTCCCTTGCGCCTGCCAGGCCGCGCGATAGGCCGCGGTGAGCGCCTTGACGCCGGCGTTGGGGATCAGCGTCACCATGTTGCCCTTCATCTTCGCGGCGTCGGCCGCGCGCGACGGCTCGACCGGCGCGAACCACAGCGGCGGATAGGGCTGCTGCAGCGGGCGCGCCGCGATGCGGACGTTCTTGCAGCGATAGAATTTGCCGTCGTGATTCACGATGTCCGAGGTCAGCGCCTCGAGGATGAGCGCGGTCGCTTCGCGATTCATCGCCGCCGCCTGGTCGGGATCGACATCGAAGCCCGCGATCTCGATCGGCGAGGCGCCGCGTCCCAATCCCAGCTCCAGACGGCCGCGGCTCATATGGTCGAGCATCACCACTTCTTCCGCGACCCGCAGCGGATGGTACATCGGCGTGATGTAGAGCAGCGGCCCGAAGCGCAGCCGCTCGCTCCGTTGCGCCACCGCGGCGAGGAACACGCTCGGCGACGGCGCCATGCCGAGCGGCGTCGCGTGATGTTCGGCGATATGATAGGAGCGGAAGCCGGCGCGGTCGTATTGCTCGATCAGCTCGAGCCGCGTCTCGAACAGCTCCGCGAGCGGAATGCCGTTGTCGTCGAGATGATCGAAAATGCCGAATTGCAGCGCCACCGTTTCCCCCCGCATTATTTTTTCTTAAGTCCACCGCGACTCTTATCCTCCCAGCGGCGGCTTGACCAGGATACGGGTGCGTTGCGAGTTCGCCGACAACGCTTGAGCTTATGCAACTTGACGCATAAGAACCGAGATGGCGGAAGCTTTCCGCTCACCGATAAAAGCTCGGCCCAACCGCATGTCCCAAGATATTTCCCAAAAAACTTCCCAAGACATTGCCTTCGCCAACACAGCTGTACGCGAGGGCGACCTCTTGTGGACCCCGAGCGCGGCATGGATCGCCGACACCAATCTCACCGCCTTCATGAGCTGGCTCGAACGCGAGCGCGGCAGGAAGTTCGCCGACTACGCGGCGCTGTGGCAATGGTCGGTCACCGACATCGAGGATTTCTGGCAGGCGATCTGGGATTATTTCGACGTGCGTTCCTCCTCGCCGGCGCGCTGCGTGCTGGAAAGCCGGACGATGCCCGGCGCGCGCTGGTTCCCCGGCGCGCGGCTCAACTACGCGGAGCACGTGCTGCGCCATGAGCGTCCCGGCGCCGACGCCGTGTTGGCGCTGAGCGAAACGCGCCCGCTGACGGGAGTGCCCTGGACCATGTTCGCCGGCGAGGTTCGCATCCTGGCGACGCAGCTTCGCGCGCTGGGTATAAAACCCGGCGACCGGGTGGCGGCGTATCTACCGAACATCCCGCAGGCGATGATCGCCATGCTGGCGACCACGGCGGTCGGGGCGATCTGGGCGGTCTGCTCGCCCGACTTCGGCTCCGATGGCGCGCTCGACCGGCTGCAGCAATTGTCACCAAAACTCTTGTTCTGCTGCGACGGCTACCGCTATGGCGGCAAGGCGTTCGACCGCCGCGACGAACTCGGCAAAATCCTCGCCGCGCTGACCGAGCTCGAGCACGTCGTCCATCTGCCGCTCATCGACGAGGCCTCGCGGCCGGCCTTTGCCAACACCGTGACATGGCACGATCTCCTCGATCATCCGCCGGTCGCCGCGGCGGACTTTGGGTTCGAACAGGTGCCGTTCGCGCATCCGCTGTGGATTTTGTTTTCTTCCGGCACGACGGGGTTGCCCAAGGCCATCGTCCACAGCCATGGCGGCATTCTCTTGGAGGCGATGAAGCTCACCAGCCTCAACATGGACGTCCATCCCGGCGAACGGCTGTTCTTCTTCTCGACGACCGGCTGGATGATGTGGAATTTTCTCTGCAGCTCGCTGCTGGTCGGCGCCTGCCCCATTCTCTACGACGGCAACCCGGCCTATCCCGACGTCGACGTGCTGTGGAAGATGGCGCAGGACGCCGGCGCTCACGTGTTCGGCGCCAGCCCGACCTTCATCGACATCATGAGCAAGGCGGGCATCGTGCCCGGAGCGAAATACGATCTGTCGCGGCTGCGCGCGATCATGCCCGCGGGCTCGCCGGTGACGGCGGAACACACGGCTTGGCTCTATCGCAACGTGAAGCGCGATCTCTGGGTCTGTCCCGGCAGCGGCGGCACCGATTGCTGCACCGGCTTCGTCGGCGGCGTCGCGACGCAGCCCGTCTATGCCGGCGAGATCCAGGCGCCGCATCTCGGCGTCGCCGCCAAGGCGTTCGACGCGCGGGGCCACAGCGTCATCGATCAGGTCGGCGAACTCGTCATCACCGAGCCGATGCCGTCGATGCCGGTTTATTTCTGGAACGATCCCGGCAACCGGCGCTATCTCGAAAGCTACTTCGCCGACTATCCGGGCATCTGGCGGCACGGCGATTTTTTTCGCATCAACGCCCGCGGCGGCTGCTTCGTGCTCGGACGCTCCGACGCCACGCTCAACCGCCACGGCATCCGCATCGGCACCGCGGAAATCTACCGCGCCCTGGCCCATCTCGACGAGATCGACGACGCGCTGGTCGTGAACCTCGATCTGCCCGGCGGCCATTTCTTCATGCCGCTGTTCGTCAAGCTGAAAGCGGGCCGAAGCTTCGACGCCGATTTGGCCAAGCGAATTGCCGACTGTCTGCGGCAGCATTACACGCCGCGCCATGTGCCGGATAAAATCATTGCGGTGCCCGACATACCGAAAACCCTGACGGGCAAGAAAATGGAAGTCCCGGTTCGCAAAATCCTGATGGGCGTAGCGGCGGAGAAGGCCGCCAATCGCAGCGCGATGGCCAATCCCGCGGCGCTGGACTTCTTTATCGATTACGCCGGCTCCCAGGTCGATTATGTACACGGCTGAGCCCTTAGGGCCCGCCGGGCTTAATAAGTGAAATGAAAACAGGCGAATTCCCCACAGTGCGCGAAATTAGCTCTCCCGATATCCCGACCGATTGCGACGTGGCCGTGGTCGGCGCCGGCCCGACCGGGCTGACGCTCGCCAACCTGCTGGGGCAAGCCGGCGTCCGGGCGGTGCTGATCGAGCGCAACCCGACGACCGTCGAGGCGCCGCGCGCGGTGTCGATCGACGACGAGTCGCTGCGGACCATGCAGGCGATCTCCCTTGCCGACGCCGTCATCAAGGACGTCGCCCTCGACTATGGCTCGCATTACTTCAGCCCGGCCGGGAAGTGCTTCCTCAAAGTGGAGCCCAAGGCGCGCGAATACGGCTTTCCGCGCCGCAACGCCTTCGCGCAGCCGAAACTCGAGGCGACGTTGCGGGCCGGCCTGGCGCGATTTGCCAATGTGACGAGCTTGTTCGGCTGCGCCTGCGACGGCGTGACGGAAGACGACGGCGGCGTCACCCTGACGCTGACGCCGGACGGCGCGGCCAGCCGCACGCTTCGCGCGCGCTACGTCGCCGGCTGCGACGGCGCGCGCAGCGCTCTGCGCAAACACATCGGCGCGACGCTCACCGGCTCCACCTACCGCCAGCGCTGGCTGATCATCGATCTGAAAGACACGCGCGAGCGCCTGCGACAGACCCGCGTGTCGTGCGATCCCGACCGCCCGTTCATCACCCCGCCCGGCCCCGGCGGCACGCGCCGTTATGAATTCATGCTGCATGACGACGAGGACGATGACGCGGTCGTCCAGCCCCAATTCGTACGCAGACTGCTCGCCGACGCGGGTCCCGACGCCGACGCGGAGATCGTGCGCCGGCAGGTCTATGTCTTTCATGCGCGCATCGCCGACCGCTGGAATTCCGCGCGCATCTTTCTCGCCGGCGATGCGGCCCATCTCACCCCGCCGTTTGCCGGCCAGGGCATGAACTCAGGCATCCGCGACGCCCATAATCTCGGCTGGAAGCTCGCCGAGGTGGTTTCCGGTGGGCTCGGCCCCGGCCTGCTCGCGACCTACCAGAAAGAACGCGCCCCGCATGCGTGGGCGCTGATCGAGCTGGCGATCAACATGGGACGCGTGATGATGCCGACCTCGCATCTGCAGGCGTTCGCGGTCCGCATGGGCTTTCGCGCGGTCGGGCTGATCCCGGGGCTGCAGGATTATTTTTCGCAGATGAAATACAAGCCGAAGCCGTTCTTCCGCGAGGGCTTCCTCCTGCCGGACGACGGCGGCCTGGGCGTCGCCGGCCGGCTGCTGCGGCAGCCGGTGGTGGAGCTGATGGATCGTACTCGAACGCAGCTCGACGAAATTTTGGGCCGACGATTTACCCTCCTGGCCTACGGCACCGACGCGCAAACGATCGCGGCGGCTGCGCGGCAGCTCGATTTCGGCTTGCCCGATGTCCGCACCCTGGCGATCCTGCCCGCGATCTACAATGCCGATCCGGCGAGCGATAATGGCAGCGGGATCACGGTCGGGCGGGACTTGACCGGCGAGTTCGGCGCGGCGCTGCCGGCGCAAACGAGCGCGCTCATGGTGGTACGGCCGGATCGTTATGTCGCTGCGGCTACGCCATTCGATCCGGCGCGCGTGCGCGACTTCGCGGCGGCGGTGAAGGCAATGGTCGCGAAAAGCTACGCCGGCGCCGCGGCGGCGGTGACGCCGGCCGCCGCGGTGGGCGTCACTTCGGAATCTGCCGCACGATGAGATGAAAGAGCTTCAGCGCCGCGTTAGCGACTGGCGTTATGTCCCAATGAGTGGTACATTAGCTCAAACGGATGGGTCGCTGGCATGATCGTCTCGTTCCGGGATGCTTGGCTGCGTGCCTTCTTTGTCGAGGACGTTCGAGCCAAGAGGATTCCGGCGGATTTGGAAGGCCGGCTGTTCAGAAAGCTGCAAATGCTCGATGACGCCGGGACCGACGCCGACCTTCGTGTGCCGCCCAGCAATCATTTCGAGAAGCTGAAAGGTGCTCTGGAAGGTTGGCATTCAATCCGGGTCAGCGAGCAATGGCGGCTTGTGTTCCGCTGGCATGGCGGCAAGGGCGAGGCGTTCGACGTGTATCTCGATAATCACAGCTATCGGTGAGGTGACCATGCTGATGACCAAGCGCAAGCCGGCGAGCGTCGGCGAAATCCTCGTCAAGGAATTCGTAAAGCCGCTGGGCCTGACGCAAGGCGACCTTGCGGAAGCGATGGGCGTGCCGCGCAAGCACGTCAACGAGCTGTGTAACGATCGCCGCGCCATAACCGCGGACACCGCGCTGATGCTGGCACGCGTTTTCGGCAACAGCGCGGATTTCTGGCTGAACGTGCAACGCCGCAACGACCTTTGGGAGGCGCTGCACTCTCCGGAGCGCCGCGAGCGCATCGAGCGCGCGCGACCCGTACGGCCGGCTGCGTAAGGGATGGATGCGGCTCAGCGGCGGCGCTCCGGTTGGGGCTCCGAGTCCTTTCATGGGTGACCTGCTGGCGAAGGGTTTTGGCTTTCGTTTTCGGGGAGGAAGGGTTTTGGCTTTCGTTTTCGGGGAGAAGGAGACGGTTAATCGGGTGGAATTGGGTGGAGATTTGGCTTGCTATTTGGGTGTAATTGGGTGTTTATTCGGGTGTGGCCATCACAACCGACACGCTCCAGATCACCCCGGAAATCCTGGCGCTGATTGCCGAGATCGATGAATTCAAGGGTGCCTGGCGGGCGCTGGGAACGCTCGCTCCGGAGCGCCTGTCGGCGTTGCGGCGCGTCGCCACCATCGAGAGTATCGGTTCCTCCACCCGGATCGAGGGCAGCAAGCTTTCCGATCGCGACGTCGAGCGTCTGCTCACAAACCTCGCGATCAAATCCTTCGCTTCCCGCGACGAGCAGGAGGTCGCCGGCTATGCCGAAGCGATGGAGCTTGTGTTCCGGTCGTGGCAAGACATCGCCGTCACCGAAAACCACATCAAACAACTGCATCGCGACCTCCTCGTCCACAGCGAGAAGGATCAACGACACCGTGGCAGCTACAAGACCGCCCCGAACAACGTCGTTGCCTTCGATGAGAACGGCAAGCAGATTGTTGTCGTGTTCGAGACCGCGACGCCATTCGATACGCCGCGCCTGATGACCGAGCTTGTGACTTGGTTCGCCAAAACGCTGGAGGAGAAACGTCTCCATCCACTCCTCGTCATCGCCGTCTTCACGGTGGTGTTCCTCGCGATCCATCCGTTTCAAGACGGCAACGGCCGGCTGAGCCGGATACTCACGACGCTGATGCTGTTGCGCGCGGGCTATGCCTACGTGCCTTATAGCTCGCTCGAAAGCGTCATCGAGCAAAGCAAGGAAGGCTACTATCTGGCGCTACGGCAAACGCAGGGGGAGAGCCGCACCGACAATCCCAACTGGCAGCCATGGCTTCTGTTCTTTCTTCGCGCTCTGCACCAGCAGAAACAGCGGCTGGCGAAGAAGCTCGAACGCGAAAAACTAGTAGCCCCAAGCCTGCCCGAATATTCAGTACGGATTCTCGATCATGCTCGCACGCACGGACGCGTCAGCATCGGTGAGATGGTCAAGCTGACAGGCGTCAGCCGCAACACTTTCAAGGGGCATTTTCGACAGCTGGTCGAGAAAGGCCACCTGTCAAAGCAAGGCGGCGGCCGCTCGACCTGGTACGTGCCGTCTTGATGTCCTCGAGGCGAGTGCCTCCGACACGCATCTCGACAATGACAGCTATCGGTGAGTTGAAACGATGGTCATGACCAAGCATAAGCCGCCGAGCGTTGGAGAAATCCTAGCCGAGGAATTCGTCGAGCCGTTCGGTCTGACGCGAGGCGGCCTTGCGGACGTGCTTGCGCGGCACCCCGCTCCTGTCCTTCGCGAGGCGGGCTATGGCGGCACCGCGAATTGCAACATCCGTTCATAGAGTACTGTCTTCCGATAAAGGCGCGGTTGCCCCCAATCGTCGTTGGCCGCGGGCCGCGCTTTCTCCAGCAACCCGAACCAGCAAAGATATCGGAGTACACGCGTGTCGAAAGCGGTTATCGGCAACTTGGGATATTTCGGTTCCGCCAGCCCCTTTGTCGGAAAGGTCACACTGCGCATGAGCGCGCCAGTTTCGCGCCAATCGATACAGAATTGGCCGATCAGATAGAAGATTAGGGAAATTTGCGGTGCGAAGACCTCCGGCATGTCGAAGCGATCGAGATAGGCCGGATTGTACTTGGCGAAGGTGGTGCGAAACAACGCGGCGGGGCCGCCCGAATGAGCATCGCGTCGATTACGGTATGGGAATGAGCAACCCGATGGTCGCGCCAATCGATTGCTCATGCCCGCTGCTGAACGAATAATTGTAGGTCGGCTCCAAAAACCAACCGTACTTTCGATCCGAGGTGGGCCAGAACATGAAATCGAGCGCGAACTCTCCGCCGATCTGGCTCCCCTCTCGCGAGAACGTCCATTGCGGTCCGACGCCGACCATGAACTCGACTTTGTCTGAAAGGGTGAAGGGCTTCTTGAAGAGGAAGTCCGTATCCCATTCGGTGCGCCCGTCGTGGAACATTGGACCGACACCGGCCTCGATTTCGAGCCAATCCTTGATGGGAGTGAACTCGCCGGCAAGCGAAGGGCCGAAGCTGGAAGACCCCGGCAGTCCCCATTCGCCGGTAACCCCAAGTTCAACGATGGCGGTCGGCTCCTTGTCCTCGGCTTGCGCGTTAGCGGTGAACAGCAGTAACGCAAGCATGAGCAACAACACGCGTCGCCAGGCCATGCTTCGTGTCCCCTTTGAGCAGAAACCAAACGACGCCAACCTTCTCCGCAATGGCAATAAAGCCTCTTCACCGGTGCTGTCCCACAGATGCCGCACGGTCGCCAGGGTGGCGTAAGCCGCTGTCCCGAACACGCCCGCTGCCGCAAGCAGCAGCTTTGCGCAGATCGGGGGCACCACCTGCGGGTACCCGACGTGGCCCCCCTCATACGCGTTCCGAAAGACCAACATCCTATTGGCGTCTCGTTAATTTAAACAATATAAAAATCGTATCTGCGTTTGAGCCGAGTCGGCGCTTGGATAAATATCATTCTACGCTGCGACTCGTGACAGTTCCCACGAAGTATATTTTTTCATTATGCTTCGAAAGGGGTATGCGTCGATCCCATCCTTCGGAGCGAGCGCTGCGACTCATGCGCAGAAAAAACCATCGTGCTAAAATCTTGTGCATCGAGGATGACCGCGAGACCGCCGCGCTGATCGCCGAGGAGTTGGTGGATCGCGGTTTCGACGTGAGCATCGCTCATAGCGGTGAAGAGGGCCTGCTGGCCAGCATCAGGGCGACGCCAGACTTAATCCGATGTGATGTCGGCATGCCGACCATGACCGGCTTTGAGGTTTTGGAGCGCTTGAACGAGATCACGCCTAAAATTGGGCGGTTTCCCTTTGTCTTCCTGACGGCACTCGCCGATCGCGAAAGCGAACTGAAAGGGCGGGAACTCGGCGCCAACGACTATGTGGCTAAACCGATTGATTTCGATCGGCTTGACTTCATTATTCGCGCCCGGCTTGCTGACGTTCCGCGGACCGGAACGTTGCCAAAATTGCCAAAAGCGGCGCTGCAGTTACGAGAGCGAGAGATCGAAGTCCTGACCTGGGTGGCTCGCGGTAACACATCTGCCGAAATCGCAACCAAACTCCGATTGACAAAGCGGACGGTGGATTTTCACGCCGACAACGCGCGGATCAAATTGGGGGCTGCGACGCGGACGGAGGCGGCGATCAAAGCCGCTCGGACCGGCCTTATCAACCCATGATGAAATCCGGGCAATCCGCGTTCTATGCCGGAACGACTTTGATGTCGCAGTCGCGCCGCGCGGCGGGCGTGGTGCTATAGGCAAGGAACAAGTTGGGGAGGCCGATTCTTCCGCAAGCCGCGAGGAATCCACGAGGCATGATGTGAGCCGCAAGCCCCTCAATCGTCGCCAGTAAGGGACCGACGACTTTTACTGCGTCGATCTGGATGACCTGGCCCATCGGCTTCTTCGTCACCCATCGCTTGCTCCTTCCTTATTCTAGAAGAAGCCGTCAATCCCGAAAGTGCGAAAGATTCCGTACGTTATCGACGCACCGGCTTTGGCGCAGGCGGACGTCGGTCTCGCCATGCACTCGGGAACGATGGCGGCCAAGGAGGCGGCCAATCTGGTCGACCTCGATTCCGATCCGATCAAACTCACCGACCTCGTCGCCATTGGCAAGCAGATGTTGATCACCCGCGGCGCGCTGACGACCTTCTCCATCACCAACGACGTGGCGAAATACTTCGCCATTATCCCGGCGATGTTCATCGTCGCCCTTCCAGGGCTGGCGGCATTGAACGTCATGGGATTGGCGACGGCGCACGGCGCGGTTCTTTCGGCGCTGACCTTCAACGCGCTGATCATTCCGCTGCTCATCCCGTTGGCGCTGCACCGCGTGCATTTTCGCGTCGAAACCGGCAACATCGTCGAGCCGCGGCTTGCGGTCGGCGGCGCGGAGGTCAATCGGCGGCGCATCGCCGAAGCCGAGCGCGCGCTTATGGGCGCCGCTCCAGGCGTCCCATGACTCCCCGCTCGCCCTTACGGCCGGTGCAGCTCGGTCTCGAACAGGCGGAAACGGCTCGCCGCCGCGTCGGCTCGCGCTTTCGCGATCAGCCGCATCGACTCGCCTCCGTGCGGCCCGAGCCGCGCGAGATGGTTGGGATAGACTTCCGATTCATAGTGATCGTCCGGCCTGATTTCGAGCCAGACGCGCACGCGATCGTTGCCGTCCCACGGCAACTCGATCGCCGCCGATTGTCCCGGCAGTAGGCGGGTGTCCGCCAATTCGTGCCACTGGTCGCCGTCCCAGCGCAAGCGGCGCGCGATCACCCGCGAGCGCAGCGTCTCGACCCGCGCCGTGCCGCCGGTGTCGAGCGCGATCGCGAACATGATAACGGTCGGCGTCGCATAGGTCGGGAAGGCATGCCCAACGCCGGTATTGGTGATCTCGAACCGCGCCTTGTCGGCGTCGACGCTGGTGCGCGGGGTCAGGCCGCTCGCGACCATTGCCGGGTCATGAATGCCGCGCCAAAGATGCTGGCGATCGGGCATGTGACAGGACTGACACGATATGCCCTGCGCCGCCTGCGGACTCGCTTTCCATTCCTGGTAGGTATTCTCGAGCGGCTTGCCCGCGACTGCCCACTCGGCGGGGTGTTGATGACACGCGCTGCAGAATTCGGACGACTCGAAGAGCGGCGTGCGGAATACGCCGTCGTGCGGCGCGGGCGGCACGCTCGGACCGGTCAAGCCGGTGCCGCGCTGGGGCGGACCAAAGTGCGCATAGGCGCGCAGATGGCAGCCGGCGCAGGGATCGCCAACGGCGGCGAGGACCTGCTCACTCGTCCGGTCCGCAACGCCGCGCGCGCGCGCCGCCTCGAACGCCGCGCGCTGCTCGTCGAGGGGCGCGTGGCACCTCGTGCAGTCGGCGCTGTCGGCGGCGGAATTGGGGTCGAGGAGAATGCCGACAACGCCCGGCGAGAAGGCCTGGGCGTGCCGCGAGGTGCGCCATTTCGCGAGCTGTTCGGCATGGCATTGCCCGCAATCCTGCGGCGCCAGCGACTGCTCGATCTCGCTCCAGCCGCTTGGCGCCTGCCCTTGCGGCGCGAGCGGCAGGCGCCAATAGGCGTCAAGCCGCGGCTCGCCGACTTCTGCCGCGACGGCGGTCAACAGGAACGCGCCGAGGATCGTCGCCGTCGAGATTGCGAGAGGGCGGTTGAACATCAGAACATCTTGACTGCATCGTCACTCAGCCGGTGCAAGCTGTTCGCCCGAGCCGGCCGGGTTCGCTGCTGCCGGATCGCCCTCGCGGTCGAGGAACATCATCCGTAGCGCCGGAACGACGACGAGCAACATGACCGGCCCGACCAGCATGCCCCCGACAACAACGGTGGCAAGCGGCCGCTGCACTTGGCTGCCGATGCCGGTCGAGACCGCGGCGGGCAGCAAGCCGATGCAGGCCGACAGCGCCGTCATGAGATTCGGCCGCATCCGCTGCAGCGCCGCGTGAAACATCGAATCAACGCCACCCATGCCGGTTCGGCGCACCTGATTGTAATAAGTGATCATCAGGATGCCATCCATGACCGATATGCCGAACAGCGACACAAACCCAACTGCGGACGAGACGCTGAAATCGAGACCGGTCAAATACAGCGCCAAGATGCCGCCGCCGACCGCAAACGGAATGCCGGCAAGCGCCAACAGACTGTCGCGCAAAGAGTTGAACAGGCCGTAAAGCAAAACCATGATCAGTACTAGGCTGATTGGCACGATCACTTCGAGGCGCGCCTTGGCCTTCTGCAAGTCCTCGAATTCGCCGGCCCAGACGAGGCGATAGCCGGGCGGCAGCTTGACGTTCTTGGTGATGCGCTCCTGGGCTTCGGCCACCGCGCCGCCGAGATCGCGACCGCGAACACTGAACTTGACCGGAATGAAGCGCTCTCTCGCCTCGTGGTAGATGATGGAGGCGCCGGTATCGAGGGAAATGTCGGCAACCTCGCTCAGCGGAATATAGGCGTTAACGCCGGCCGGAGTCGTATAACCGACCTTGATATTGGGGATCGTGTCGATGTTCATGCGGTATTCGGCTGGCAGCCGGACCTGGACGTTCCAGGTGCGGTCGCCCTCGAGCAGCGTCGTCGCCACCACGCCACCCAATGCGGCTTGAATGATGGTGTTGACGTCGCCGGTATTGAGGCCATAGCGCGCCGCCTTGTCGCGATCGACCTTGATGTTGAGGTTGGGCTGTCCCTGCACATGAAAAATCGCCAGATCGGTAATGCCTTGCACCTGTTCCATTTGGCGCATGATGTCAGCCGAAAGCCGCTCGATCGTCACCAGATTGCGACCGACGATTTTTACTGCATTGGTCCCCTTGACCCCTGAGATCGCCTCATCGACATTGTCCTGAATGTACTGAGAAAAGTTGAAGTCAACGCCAGGTACCTCGTTGGTTAATTCATGCTGCAACTGCTTGGTCAGGTCGTCCTTGGTGAAGCCTGTTGGCCATTCGTCGTACGGCTTCAGCACCACCAGCATTTCGACATTGGAGGTGGGCGAAGCGCAGCTGCCGTTGTCGGGCCGGCCATGCTGGCTAACAACGGTGGTCACTTCGGGGTGGCGAAGCAGGACTTCGCGTATCTTCGTCACCGCCGGTTCGCCGGCGTATAGTCCCTCGGTCGGCGGCAATGTTGCCCGAAGCCAGTAATTGCCTTCTTCCAAATGCGGCAGGAACTCGCTGCCAAGCCGAGTCGCCAACAGGGCGGTAATAGCGAGAAATGCTGCGGCGATTCCCAACATAACCTTGCGATGGCCCAGCGAGTAATGCAGAGCCGGCTCGTAAATCCGGTGCAGGAAGCGAACGACGACGGTCTCCACTTCGGACACGTGTTCGGGAATGAGATAGGAGACCAATACCGGCGTGATCGTGAAGGTCGAGATCAAAGCGCCGGCGAGGGCGAACCCATAGGTCCGCGCCATGGGATTGAAAATCTGGCCTTCGACGCCCTGCATGGTGAACAAGGGCACGAACGCCGCCACCGTGATCAGCGCCGAGAAGAAGATCGCGTTGTCGACCTGCAACGCGCTGGCGATGATCATGCGCAGCCGGTCGGTCCAGCCGCCATCCACCGAGCGCGTCGGATCGGTGCCGAACGCCCCTTCCGAGAGCTGTTGCAGCAGGCTCTGCCGGGCCGCCGCCGACGACTGGAAGTTCCTGAACACGTTCTCGACCAGGATCACCGCGGAATCGACGATGATGCCGAAATCGACGGCGCCGACCGAAAGGAGGTTGGCATCCTGGTCCAGCAGCACCAGCATAATGACGGAGAAAAACAGCGCGAACGGGATGTTGACACCGACGATGATAGCGCTGCGCAAATTGCCGAGGAAAATCCATTGGATCAGAAACACCAGCAGACAGCCGAAGATCAGGTTGTGCAAAGCCGTTTTGGTGGTGACGTCAACGAGCTGCATGCGGTCGTAAAAAGTCACGAGCTTCACCCCCGGCGGCAGCTCGCCGTCGGTGTTCAGCTTTTCGATCTCCGCGTTGATGCGCGGCACAACCTCCTTGGTGTGAAAGGTTCGGCCCATGACGACAATCGACATGACGATGTCGCTCTGGTGATTCAGGCCGCCAATGCCGAGTCGCGGCACGTAATCGACTGAAACCGTGCCAACGTCCTTGATCTGAATGGGCACGCCATTGAACTGGCCGAGGACGACTTTCTCGATGTCTTCGACGTGATAGCCCTGGGTGAGATCGTCATTGCCGCCGCTGTTGAACAGTCCGATGCCGCGGATGTTCACCGACTGCTCGCCGACCGTGATCTCGCGGCCGCCGACATTGACATTGGCGTTGCCGAGAGCCGTGATGATTTGCGGTATGGTAACGCTGTAGGCATCGAGCTTGTGCAGATCGACGTCGACATTGAATTGCTTGGTCGTGCCGCCCCATGAGTTCACCTGCACGACGCCGTCGGTAACGGTGAACAAGCCGCGCAAGGCTAGCCAATCCTGCACGGTGCGCAGATTGGTGAGCCCGAAGTGCGGTGGGCCGACGACTTGGTACCGCACGACCTCCCCGACGAGGCTCGATTGCTGAATCGCCGGTACCTGTCCGCCCGGTAAGCTGACGTTTTGCTGCAGGCTGAGCGCCGCCTGCGTATAAGCAAAAAAATAATCGACGCCGTATCTGAAAGTGACGCGCACAAAGGTCAGGCCATAGAAGGAGGTCGAGCGAATATTGTCGATCCCGCGCGTGGGATAAAGCCCGATCTCCATTGGGACTGTGTAATAGCGCTCCATCTCCTCGGCCGAGAGACCGGCGGCCTGGGCGGTGATTTCGAGAATAACCGGCGCGGGATTGGGATAGGCCTCGATGTTCAGCTTCGCGAAGGCGATGAGGCCGCCCCCGATGAACACCAAAACGCCTAGCAGAACGATCGCGCGCCGAGTAAGCGCGAATGCGAGAATCGATTTCAGCACGTCCTTGTCCTCTAAAGTGCCTCCAGAACCCGGCGTCTTTATTTCACGGTGGCTATGTTCACCATATTGTCGAGGTTGACAGCGCCGACGGTGGCGACCAATTCGCCCGGTTGCAGGCCCTTAAGAATTTGCCGATAGCCTTCGCGCGGAAGGTTTGGGTTCTCGCCGACCGGCACGGGTTTAAGAACCGACGTACCGATGATGACCGTGCGCTTGGTGAAACGCCGGCGGTCGGCGGTGACCCAGATCGTTTGCGTGCCGTCGCCCTCGCGCACGACGCCGGCGAGCGGCACCGCCGGCGAACGCACCGGCGCGCCGAGGCTGATTGTGAAATTGCCGAACATGCCCGAACGCAGTTCGTGCTGCGGATCGTTGATCTCGGAACGGACCAGGACGCGACGGGTATTGGGATCGACCGTCGCTCCGATTGTGGTGATCTTGCCGTCGAAGACGCGATCGGGAAAGGCGCTGAGCCTGACCTTGACCTGCTGGCCGAGCCGGAATGCCGGGCTGTCGTTCTCCACCACGTTCGCCAGCATCCACATCGTATTGATGTCGGCCATGGTAAAAGGCGCCGGCGGGCTCCCGGGCTGCACGAACAGCCCCGGCGCCGCAACGCGGTCGGTGATCCTGCCGTCGATCGGGCTCGGCACCACCAGCGTCGGGTCGGCGGTACGCTCGGCCACGATGCGGTCGATCTCGGCTTCGGACTTGCCGAAGATGCGCACCGCGTCGCGGCCAGTGCGCAGATTGGCTTCGGCGGTTTGCTGATCGGAGATCGCCTGTTCCAGATCATGCTGCGACACCGCGAGCGTCTTATAGAGCTCTTTCAGGCGCGCCAGATTGCGGGTGGTCAGGTCCATGACGCCGGCGGCGGCGATCAAGTTCGACTCGGCGGCCAACAGGTCGGGGCTGTCGATCGTGAACAGCTTCTGACCTTTCTTCACGTCATCGCCGATGGCGGCGAACAGGGCGATGATCTTGCCCTGGTAGGGCGTGAAGACCTGCACCTCCATTTCCTCGTTGAAATCGATGCTGCCGACGGCCTCCTTCTCGACCGGGAATTCGCGCTCTTCGACCGGCTCGACTTTCACCGCGGCAAGCTGAGAATCCGAAAGATCGAGGTTGAGCGCATCATAAGCGCCGCTGTCCAAGGCGATCTTAATAGGAGCACTTTGCGCATCCGCATTTGCAGTCGGAAGGTTCGTCACGGAGCTCGTTTTATCGTTGAACAGCAAAACAACAACGATTGCCGCAACGGCCGCCGCCGCAGCAACCAACGTAGCCACAGCCTTCATTGTCGTCGTCGGAGTCATCGATAGACCTTTGCGCGCAACCATTTCGCGAATGCAATAGTGGGCAGATAAATGCTGCTAAACGCATCCGCCGTCTACTGTGATTCCATCATGTTTTAGACTGTGATTTATTGCCCGGTTTGGCGACGCAAGCCTATGCTGACCAATGGTTTGGTTCGGCCCATGGCTTGCGCCGCAACGCGTCGAGAGCACCCGCTCCGCTCAGAAGTGGAAGATGCCGTCCATAGCGAACATATACGTCGAGTTCTTCGTGCCGTTATCGAAGGCATTGGCTAAAACGGATCGCCAATACGAAATCTCGGGCCGGATTTCTATTTGCGGCGAGTACCAGTGCTGCCAGCTGAGCGTAGCCGTGTAATATTGAACGGGAGCGCCGGTGCCCGTGCGCCAACCCTGCGGGTCATCGTAGAATTCCGGACGGAATGAAAAGTTGTTCAACTTGTCCGGAGAGTAGTTGAGATAACCCGTCACGCCGATCGCGTAGGCGTTGCAGGAGAGCGCCGTCACAGAATTGCAGTAGACCAGATTTGGCGGGTTGTATGGCACATACTGCGGAGAAAACGGCGTGCCGCCTTCGGCAAAGATCTGTTGGGCGGTTGCATTCCGGATGTTGGGAATGTCGTTTTCTGAAAGGTAATAGGCCTCGAAGGCAAGGTGCCAGTATGCGTCGAATTTGTGGTAGTAGGTAAATCCGTGCCACTGGAGATTGTTGTAGCCCCAGTTCCCTTTGTTGATGCCGTCAATGCACGGATAAAACGTGTCGTTGCCGCTGTCGCTCGTAAAGCGAAGACAGAACGTCAAGCTCGGCTGGTTTCCCGGATCCTTCAGCATTGTCGTGTCGGGGTACAATGGATTCGGGAAGGGATTGGCAATCTTCACGCCGTAGTTCCATATCGGCGTTTCCGTGCCGTCGGTGATGCCCGCCTGCACGATCAGGTTTTTTGTCGCGGCCAGCGAGAAGAGGATGCCGTTATTGGTGTAGTTGTCCCAGCCGTAGGTCAACGAATGCGTATAAGTGTAGTTGTTTGGTGCGAGCTGCGCTTCAATGTCGGGGACCGAAATGTAGCGTCCGATCCGGATATTGAGGCCTTGGGCGATTTGCGGAATGAATATGTCGCCATAGACCATCGGAAAATCGTAGCCGTTGACATAGTTGTTCCCGTTGAATTGGTAGCTGGCGAGGCCGTAGGAGTTTGTGTAGCGGTAGTTCTCGCCATAAAGCGCTGAAAAGCGAAAGCCCCAATCGATGTGATCCGTTTGCACCGTGTCAGGAAGCCGCTCCACATAAATGACGGCTTGGTCAAGCTGAGCGGTGTTCGGGGTGTAGGTGTACGGGATGGGGCCGTTGCCGCCAGGCTTCACCTCGTTGGTGCTCAGGTTGAAGCCGCCATTGACCCAGCCGTAAATCTGGATGTGGCTATCATTCAGCGCTTTACCCGCGGAAGTATTGGCGATCGCCACCATAAGCGGGCTGTCGACCATGTTGGGCCGTGTATCCCCTAGAGCAACGGTCCCACCGTAGGAGTAATCATAAAAAGGGAACGGCGGTATCGGCAACGGCGCCGGCGGCCACACGGCGGCGGGGCGGGCTGCCGGCGGTGCCTTGGGATCGGCCGGTGCTACAGCCTTGCCCCACTCAAGCAGATAGTAGCGATAAAAGCGCGTCGCCACATCGTCGCCGAGATAAGCGTCGAGACATTTGTAATCGAGGTAGGGATCACACTGTCCGTTCTTGGCCGCCGCCTTGATCGCCGCCTTGATCGCCGCCTTGTTAGCCTCGCAGTTGTAATCGACATACGGATTGCAAGCGTCGCCGACCTTCACGCCATAGCGCCCCAAGCTGATAAATCCGTCCGTACTCGTCAATTGACCTGCCAGATCGCCTGCCATTGAACGGCTTGATGCCGTAACCGCCGAAAGCACGCTGACGACTAAAAGCAACCGTTTCATAACCACACCCCCATGTTTATCGTTATATAATTTAACGTGTGGTAGCGGCGGTCAATGCGATAAGTCACATCAAACACCGAATAACTGACAACATGTGTCGGCCACATAGGAATCTTAGGGGAGAGCGCGATGAACGGCATAAGTAAAAACATGAGGAGGAGATAAGCGGCTATCGCAGCTAGCCATCCCTGTGATTCATTCTACGTGAATTGTAACAGGGACAATCAGGTCTCTAACGTCCCTCGATCCATGCGTCGCGCTTTTGCCAACGACGGATTTTATTGCAGGCAGACCACGATAAACGGAATCCAAGATAGCGACTCGAATGTGATCTTCTCCGTCATCAGTCCGGTTTGAAATGGCCTTTTTGAGGGATGACGTAGCGGATCAGAAAATTGGGCAATGCGAGACCCGCTATCGCCGTTTGATCAGGCCGTGACTTACAGCTGTGATCACGGCCGCCGTCCACGTCTTTGCGCCCAGTTTGATCCGCGCATTATCGACGTGAAAATCTACTGTCCGCTTGACCAAGCCGAGCTTAGCCGCAATTGCCGCGGAACTCTTGCCGCGCGCCACTAAGGCGAGAACTTCGATTTCCCGATCGCTTAGGTTCGGACGCGTCGGCGTCAGCTCGGTGCGCTCAGCGCCGGCAATTGTAGAATTGATGGTGCAAATAAGCTGCTCGAAATTAACAGGTTTAGTTACGTAATCGTCGGCTCCGAGCCGACGGGCTTTGAGTTCGGTATCCGGATCGGCCAGCGCTGTCACTAGTACGACCGGTATCCGTCCCAGGAAAGGCGCTAATTCCCTTAATCGTTCAAGCAATTCCAATCCTGTCATCGTCGACATGCTGGTATCGCACAGGACCAAGTCTGGTGTGGCCTTCATAATACGCAACAGCGCTTCCTCACCACTATACGCGATGCTCACCTCGAAACCGGAACCGGTTAGTTCATCAGCAACCACGGCAGCCGTCCCGCGGTCTTCTTCGATGCAAAGAATTTTCGTACGCGCTAGTGCCATGCAGCTGATCCTCGGGGCAGATGGCTTTCTGCGCAAATCAAGGCGCCATCATGGGTAAGAGAGATACCGAATTGGGTATTCGTGATAAACTGTGATCAATGGCACCGCTATTTGTTGCTATTAATCCCACGTGAATAATGCGGTTGGTCAGCGATTGACGTATTCGCTAGAATTCTGCGTTCATCCGCAGCCATATCCCAGCTGGGATATTGGTCGCATATCTGCATTAACTTGGCCCGCCGGTTTCTTAAAGATGGCGGATAGGCGATGTGAACATGCTTCACGCTTGCACGAACGGTGTCGACACTGGTTTTGTGGCACTCGGATATTTCAAGGTCGCAATACTGGGGATCGTTCAGGGGATCACGGAGTTGTTGCCGATCTCGTCCACCGCGCACATGCGCCTTGTACCGGCAGTGCTTGGCTGGCAGGACCCTGGTTCGGCATTCTCGGCAGCGATGCAGCTTGCCGCACTGGCGGCCGTGGTCGGTTATTTCCGGACCGACATTCGGGATTTGACAAGGAATTCGATAATTGCCGTAGCGCACGGGCATTTTCGTGATCGATATTTCCGATTTTCACTGTGGATCGTTCTCGCAACCGTCCCAATCGGACTTGCCGGCCTGGCGCTGGCTAAATTGCTCAACACGTGCAGTTCGCCGCTTCGTAGCGTCGAGGTGATAGGCTGGGCCTGCGTGATCATGGCATTGCTGCTCGCGGTCGCGGAGATTACGGCGCCCCACCTGCGCAAGATAGAGAGTGTGTCCTTCCGGGATGCAATGCTTGTGGGACTCGCTCAGGTCGGCGCACTTATCCCCGGGGTCTCCCGTTCGGGCTCGACATTGACCGCGGCGCTCATGCTCGGTTTCGAGCGAGACGAGGCTGCGCGTTTCTCATTTCTGCTCGGACTACCAGCGATTATTTTGGCGCGTCTGAAAGAGCTGTGGGAGCTTCATCAGTTGCATCTCGATCGGCACACTTGGTCCGTTCTGGCCGTCGGTGTCGGCGTCGCGTCTGTCTCAGCGTTTTTTGCGATTTGGGGATTGATGAGGATATTGGAGCGGTTCACGAGCTGGCCATTCGTGATCTATCGGCTCATACTTGGCGTGGTAATCCTCGTTGGAATTGCGACCGGCTGGCTTTAGCCCACACGCGTCGTCGAGCAACCATCGCTGTTTCCAGGGCGAAACTCATATCAACTTTTATCTAATATTATTCGGTATTCGTCGTTCTTTTAAGCCATGCTGTCTTTAAGTTTACACTTGTTACTTAGCGGCGAAACAAAGCGTTTGTGCAGGGAATGACCCCCACAAAGACGTGGGTAGGAGTCATTCATGGTGGGCCTGGGTCGCAAGGCGATCGCGGAACCGTGCGCCGCAATTTTGACGATCATCATATCGCTCTACCTAGTTGTTGGAGCCGCTGCCCCAGCGTACGCGCAGGCCCTTTATGCGTCGGTCGGCGAACGCACGCCGGCAGCGCCAATCGGCTGGGTCCAATTTTGCCAGACCTATCAAGGGGAATGCGACACGAAGCCGTTGCCTCCTGTCGATGTTGTTCTTGATCAGAACGCGTGGGAGAACCTCAAGCACGTGAACGACTGGGTCAATCACAACATCAAACCGGAGACCGATATGAATCATTACGGCATGATCCAATGGTGGCGGTATCCGGACGACGGTGCCGGAGCATGCCATAGCTACGCTCTGTTGAAGCGTCGCTTGCTCATGCAAGCAGGCTGGCCCCGTCAGGCATTGTTGATGACGATAGTGCGCGAGGCGAACGGCGACGGACACGCGGTCCTTACACTCGAGACCGATCGAGGCGAGTTCATTCTCGACAATTTGACCGACGATATTTTGCCGTGGTCGAAAACGCCTTACCAGTACTACAAGCGTCAATCACAAAGTGACCCCAATGTTTGGGTGTGGCTCGATAACGCTCCCGGAGATATCGCAACGTTGTCCGCGCGGGCGCAACATTAAGCCGTTGGAAACGAGTTCCCTAACTAGCCAAGAGATAACGGGGGTCGTCAGCGCAGCTTTGGAGTCAGAGTAGATCGTTCCGGCGCTGTACAGCGGTCACGTACGTTGGCAAGCTCACGAGTTCAAGATCGGCACTCGCGCCTAAGGGTGCAATCGGCAGGCGGTGCATGCCATCAGCTCAAGCGCCCCCTAACGACCTGATACGTGAGCGCGCGGTGAGGGCCGCCTTGTGGCTTTGAGTGTGAATCAGCGTGCGGTTTGACCCCCCAATCGGCGCCCAAGCTTGACGCCTGGCTGGCGCCCTCAAGCCTCTGAACCGACATCAGATATGCTGGTCCGACCAGGGGGCGGATTTCGGCGCCGAACGGGGTCAAAGTTCGGAGCCGATGCACATCGGCCATGCGGGCCGCTCTTCGGGGGTCACGCGCGCCATCGGCGGCCGATCGCACCTGTTGGAGCCCGCGAAGCCGTTCTTTGAACGTGAAAGCATGGGTTGGAAGAACTCGTCGGCGCGCCGATGCAGTATTCTTTCGACATCAGAGCCATGCCAATGAACGGCCGCGTCACCGCAGCCTGTCTTCGACCCATGCAAGCAGGCCGGGATCGCGGCCTCGCGGCGCGATCAGCGATAGTCCGAGCGGACAGCCGTCCAGCACCGCAAACGGCAGCGAGAGTTGCGGCAGCCGCGACAGGCCGGCAACGCACAACAGCGCCAAGGCGTGGGCGCGGAACACCTCGAGCTCCGCGGGTGGGGTCTTGAGTTTCGGGGCGATGCCGGGCGCCGTTGGCAGGCAGAGAATGGCGTCGTCGCCAATGACGTCGGCGATCCGCCGCGCGACCTCCTCGCGCCGCGGCCTCATCCGTTCGACTTCGGCGGGATCGATGGTGCGGGTCCATTTGAACCGTGCGGCGATGTCGGGGCCGAAATCCGGATGGTGGGCGTCGATCCAGGCAGAGTGTTTGCGCCTGATTTCGTCGCCCTGGAGGATGCGGAAAATCCCCGCCCATTCGGCAGGATCGGTGGGATAGATTTTCACCTCGTTGACACTGGCGAAAGCCGCTTTCACGCGCTCGACCGCCGAGGCGAGAGCAGCTGCGACGTCTGGTCCGGCGAAGGCGAACGCGTCCTCCGCGAGCAACAGCCGCTTCGGTTGGAAGTTGACCGTCGGCAGGAGAATTTCCCCGACCCGCCGCATCACGGTTGCGTCGCGGGCGAACCAGCCGACGGTATCAAAACTTGCGGCGAGGTCGACCACGCCTTCGGTCGATATCAGACCATGGCTGGTGCGGATGCCGTAGATGCCGCAGTAGCTTGATGGCAGCCGGATCGAGCCGCCGCAATCGGTGCCGAGCGCGAAGTCGACCAGGCCCCCGGCGACGGCGGCCGCCGAGCCGCTCGACGATCCGCCCGGAATGCGGCCGGGCGCGCGCGGGTTGACCGGGGTGCCGTAATGCACGTTCTCGCCGTTGAGACTGTAAGCGAGTTCGTCGGTATGGGTCTTGCCGACCATGTCGGCACCGGCGGCCAACAGTCGCGCAACCGCGGGCGCGGTGCGCGTTGCCGGTTCGTGGGTGGCGAGCCAAACCGGATTGCCGTTGCCGGTGCGATGACCGGCGATGTCGAACACGTCCTTGACCGCGAAGGTCAGGCCGCGCAGGGGGCCCTCGGCCGCGCCGGCGAGGGCGACATGATTATGCCGGCAGAAGGCGCCGAGCGGATCGTCCGGAATCATTGCGGTCGATGCAGCGAGGCTGGCTGCCTGGATACGGTCTTGTGGCCGCGCTTGAACGCGTAGAGCACCGGGGTGAGCTCGGCGACGGCATGTTCCGGACTGACGCAATCGATCACGACCAGGTCGGCGGACTTCCCGATGGCAAGCCCATAATCGCCGAGCCGCATCAACTCGGCCGGACGCCGGGTGACCATGTTGAAGCATTCGCGGATGTCGGCCTGTTTGCCGACTTGGCAGACATTCGCGTAGAGATTGGCCATGCGGATCTGCGAGCAGTCGCCGAACGGCGTGAACGGGTTGAAAATATTGTTGCTCGACAGCGAGCAATTGACGCCGTGATGCAAGAGGCGATGCGCCGGGACGACGCCACGCGGGACGTTGAAGTCGTGCTTGTGCTGGCGGTGCATCAGATAAAGATCGGTCGACGGCAGCACGGTGAGTGCCACACCCGCATCGGCAAGCCGCTTCGCCGCTGCATCGAACTGTTCCGGCGACATCGCCGCCGCGCGGGTCACATGGCCGATCGCGACCCGTCCGCCATAGTGGTATTCCTGTGTACGGCGGCAGACATGATCGAGGTCCATGCCGTCGGCGGTCGGGCCAAAATCGAGATGCAGATCGACGTCGACGTCGAATTTGCGCGCAAGCTCGAAGATCCGATCGATCTGTCCTTTTGAGTCCGTGTCGACATACGGCGCGCCGCCGATCGCGCGGCAGCCGCGCGTGAGCGCGGCAACGAGAAGCTCGTCCGTTCCCGGATTGTTGAGGAGCCCTTCCTGGGGAAACACGCAGATCTGCAGGTCGATCGCCCAGGCATATTCTTTGACGAGAGGCAGTACGCCATCGAGGCTGCGCAAGCCGACGCCGGGATCGACTTCGAGGTGCGTGCGCATGTGGGTCGTGCCCTGCAGGATCGCCTTTTCCAACGTACGTGTCGCACGGGTGTGCACGTCGTCGGGCGTGAACGCCGCCTTGGCCTTGGCGGCTTCCGCGATCGCTTCCTCGAGATCGCCGCGGTCGGACGTGCAGCGATCCATGATGCAGGACTTGTCGAGATGGATGTGGGTCTCGACAAACCCGGGCGACACCAGTCGGCCGCCAACATCGATGGTTTCAGCATCGGCACCGAGCCCGCGCTCAATCGCGACGATCCGTCCGTTGGCGATGCCGATGTCCGTCAGTTCGTGCTCGGCGTCCACAGTGCGGGCGTTTTTGAGGATCGTATCCATCGAACTTTCACTCTGTGTCATTTCAATTCCGGTGGCGCAACCCCGTCGTCACCGAGATAGGCGCGCATCAGCGCAGCGTCGCCGGCGATCTCCTGCGCCGTCCCGGAGCGCAGGATCGCCCCCGACTGCAGCACATACGCGCGGTCCGCGACCGAGAGGGCGAGCACTGCCATTTGATCGACCAGAAGGATGGTGGTGCCGTCGTCACGCAGCCCAGCGATCAGGTCATAGAGCGTCTCGAGAAGTTTTGGCGCGAGACCGAGCGATGGTTCGTCAAGCATCAGCACTTCCGGTCGCGCCATCAGGCCGCGTCCGATCGCCAGCATCTGCTGCTCGCCGCCCGAAAGCAGCCCCGCGCGCTGGTGGCGCCGTGCCCGCAAAACCGGAAAGCGGTCGAGCACCGCTTCGAGCTGTGCTGCGTCTTCGCTGGAGCGGCGCGCATAGGCGCCGAGCCGTAGATTGTCGATCACGCTCAGCTCGGGAAAGACCTGCCGCCCTTCCGGCACCAGAACGAGGCCGCGCCGCGCGATAGCGTCGGCACCCGCCTGATCGATGCGAGCGTCGAGAAAGCTGATTTCGCCCCCGACCGGCCGAATGAGGCCGCTCAACGCCCGCATCAGTGTTGATTTGCCGGCGCCATTGGCCCCGAGCACCGCCACGAGCTCGCCGGCTGAAATTTCGAGTGCCGCGTCGCGCAGGACCGTCGCGGCGCCGTAGCCGGCGGACAGGGCCTTGACCGCCAACAGCGCTGAAGCGTTCGCGGGAAGGGGCCGCGTACGGCCTCGGCCCGACATTTCGCCGGCGCCAAGATAAGCCGCGCGCACCGCCGGATCGGCAGCAACTTCGGCCGGAGTGCCTTCGGCAATTCGGGAGCCGGCGTCGAGCACGACGACGTGACGCGACACGCCCATCACCAATTCCATGTCGTGCTCGACCAGAATGACGATCAGCCCGATCGCGGCCAGCTTGCCGAGCAATTTGCCGATTGCCGCGCTGTCGTCGGCGTTGAGGCCCGCGGCCGGCTCATCGAGCGCCAGCACGGCTGGGCGCACGGCGAGAGCCCGCGCGATTTCGACCAGCCGCTTGTCGACGTGGGACAGGGTGCCAGCGGGTTGATCGAGCGTGCCCCGATAGCCGACAAAGGCCAGCAGGCTTTCGGCAACCGCAGCGACCTCGGCGTCACGCCTTGCTCCGAGCAAATCGAACAGACCCAGCCTGCCACGGCGCAGCGCGATCATCACATTGTCGATGACCGTCATGGTCTCGAATAATTGGCTGGTCTGATAGGTGCGCGCCACGCCGGCGCGCGGCACCCGGAACGGCCGCAGCGCCGAGATGACGGCGTCGCCGAGTTTCACCGTACCGGTGTCCGGGCGGTAGAAGCCGCAGATAACGTTGAGAGCGGTGCTCTTGCCGGCGCCGTTCGGCCCGATCACGCTGGTCACCGCGCCAGGGACCGCCGCGAAACTCAGATTGTTCAACGCCCGCACCCCGCCGAAATTGACCGATACATCCTTGACGGCGATGCCGTGGTCGACGGCGGCGGCGGCGAGAAACGCCTTGACGTCGGTTTTCTCGACCGGCGTGGTGGACTGAATCCGGCGCGGAATCATGCTCGCGATCACGCCCACAATGCCGGCCGGCGCCAGCCGGAGCACCACAAGCATCAGCACGCCGACGAACAGCAGGCGGTATTGGCCGAGCGTTGCCAGTGTTTCCGGCAGCAGCACCACGATGGCGGCGCCGATCAGCGGTCCGAGAGTGCGGTCGGCACCGCCGAGCATCACCACGAGCAAGAACAAAATCGATTGAAAGAACGGAAAGGATTCCGGGCTGATGAAATTGCTGATCGAGGCATAGACGCCGCCGGCAATGCCGGCGAGGATTGCCGAAATAGCGAAGGCGGTGGTGCGGATAACGGTCGGATCGAGTCCGATCGAGATGCTGGCGGTCTCGGAGTCGCGGACGGCGCGCATGGCTTCGCCCCAGACGCTTTGGCTCAATCGCGCGAATGCGGCAGTCGACAGCAGCACCAGCGCGACGGTCAGATAGGCGATCCCCTTTTCGCTGATCTCGTGGCCAAACCAGCTCGGTGCCGGGATACCGGACAACCCGTTCCAGCCACCGGTCAGGCCCTGCCATTCCGCCGCGCCTTGCTCGACCACGAAGCCGAATGCGATCGTCACCATCGCCAGATAGGGACCGCGCACCCGGAGCGCCGGGATGGCGAGCAGCACGCCGGCAAGGCCGGAGACGATGCCGGCGACAACCAGCGCCGGCCAGAACGGCCAGTCGTAATTGGTGGTGAGAATGCCGACGGCGTAGGCGCCGATCGCGTAGAACGCCACATGACCGAGCGAAATTTGGCCGCTGAGCCCGAGTAGCACGTTGAGGCCGATGCCGACGATCGCGGTCAACCCGACGGCGACGATGATGTAGACCTGATAGCTGTTGCCGCGCGCGATCAGGAAACAAACAGCGGCAACGACAATCGTTGCGGCAAGGGCACTGCGCCAGCTCATACCTTCCTCAACGCGGCACGGCCGAACAGGCCATTCGGCCGTACGGCGAGAGCGAGGATGACCAGGGCGAAGGTGGCGATCTGCGTGTAGGTCGAACCGAGCAGCGCGGTAATCGATGCTTCTACGACGCCATAGATCAGTCCGGCCAGCACGACCCCCCAGGGGCTCTCGATGCCGCCGAGGATCGCCACCGCGAACGCCTTGATGCCGAACAAGGTTCCCATGGTCGACGACACCGTGAACAGCGGCGCCACCAGGATACCGGCGATGCCGGCCAGCAAGCCGGACAGCACATAGGCGAACTGCACGACGCGCTCCACCTTGATGCCCATCAGCCGCGCGGCGTCGCGGTTCTGCACCACGGCGAGCAGGGCCTTGCCGTGGCGCGAAGTCGCGAACAAAACCTGCAGCCCGGCGGCCAGCAGGAGCCCGACCACCGGGATCAGCGCCTGCAGATACTCGATCCGCAATCCGCCGACCGCAATCGTACCGGTCGTCAGCAGGCCGCCCGGCATGCCGCGCGGGTCCTTGCCGAAGGTGAACAACACGACATTATCGAGCACGATGCCGAGCGCGACGGTCGCGATCAGCCAGGAATTGGATCCGCGGGCGGCGAACGGACGCACCGCGACCAATTCCACCGCCGCTCCCCAAATCGCGCACCCAAGCAGCGCCGCGACCACCGCCACGGGCAGCGGCCATTTGAGGGTGACCCACAACGTGAATGACAACACTGCGCCCAGCATCATGGTGCTGCCCTGGGCGAAGTTCACCGTTCGCGAGACCGCGTGGGTGACGTGAAAGCCGAGCGCCAGCAGCCCGTACATGCTGCCGAGACCGAGGCCGGAAATGATCGCAGATATGATCAACATGGTGCCGAATAGCAGCCGCCGGGAGACGGTCCCACGGTCAATTCGTGGTCCATCAGTAGGCGCGGGGCGCGGCGCGCCCCGCGTTCAGGCCGGTCGGGCCGCCGCGCTGTCGCGCGGAAGCCGCGACCGCTCACTTGACGGGAACGACCTTGTCGCCGTCGTAGTGCACCATGATGTAATCGTCCGGCCCGAGCGCGTCGTGATTGTCGTGCGTGAACGGCTGCTTGTAGGTCTTGATCAGTCCGTCATAGGGGGCTTTCAGGTCCTCGAGCGCGCTGCGGACGGCGTCCGGATCGGTCGAGCCGGCCTGGGCGATACCGAGCGCGAGGATGTGCATCGCGTCATAGGCATTCGCCGTGCCGACCGGCGCGAAGATGTCGCCGGGACCCTTGATCTGCGGGTACTTCTTTTCCAGATCGGCCAGCACCCGTTGCCCCACCGGACCCTGGGGACCGAAGAAGCTGTAGGTTTGAACGAAACTGGCCTCGCCGGCGGTCGGTCCGGCAAGCTCCGGGAACCGGCCGCCGGAAATGCCCCAATGCGAGACCACCGGAACGTCCCAGCCCATGCGCTCGCGCGCCTTCATTACCTGGGCGCCCGGCGCGGCATTGCCGACCAGGATGAGCACATCAGCACCGGCGTCCTTGAGACGCGCCAATTGCGGGACCAGGTCGACATCGTTGTTCTCGAACTTTTCGACGCCGGCGATCTCGATCGACGGATCGGCTTTGGATGCGGCCTGCAGGCCCTTTTCGTTGCCCTGGCCCCAGGGATTGTTGATGAGGATCAAGCCGGCTTTCTTGGCGCCGAACTTCTCGTGGGCGAATTTGAGCAGCTTGACGTCGACCAGGGCGTCGACCGCGGAGACGCGGAAGGCGTAATTGGGGTCGGCGCCATTACGGGTGATCACCGTTCCCGCCGCCCAGACGCCCATATAAACGCGCTTTTCCTTGTTGAGTACCGGCACCATGGCGACCGACACCGGCGTGTCGATGCCGCCGAAAATCGCCGTGACGTTCTCGGAGATGAGCTCGCGCACCGCGATCAGGCCCTTGGGCGGGCTCGATTCGTCGTCGCGCTGCACCAGCTCGAGCATGCGGCCACCCAACAGGCCGCCCTTGGCGTTGATCTCGTCGATTGCCAGCGTCAAACCGCGCGTGATTGCTTCACCGGATTGCGCCGATCCGCCCGATAACGCGGCAATCTGGCCGATTTTTATCGGATCGGCCGCAGACGCCGCCGCGACCGCATAAATCAACGCCGCGCCGACCGCCGCGGATCGGGCGCCGACCGTCCAATACCAACCTCTCATCTTTCTTGCTCCTCAGGTGTCCCGGCATGTTGACGATAGCGAGGTGGAGCGGATGATCAGCAAGAACGTCGGGCAATGTCAAATCGACGATGCCCGCTGGGCTTTGTGCCCTGTCCCTGTCGAAAACTCAAACGCGGCAGTATTGGTGATGTAGTCCACCAAGAACGGGGCTGACGGCGATCCGCCCCTGGGCGGTTACTGCGTGCGAAAGTGGCGCATCCTTGTCCAGCGACAAGTGAGTGCGATTCTCATTGTAATATTTCTGATACGAATGCAGCAGATTGCGCAGATGTTGCTCGCCAAAGACAACGACATGATCGAGGCACTCACGTCGGATGGAGCCGATCAGCCTCTCCGCATGTCCATTCTGCCAGGGCGAACGAGCCGAGATCGGCTGATCGCGAATGCCCAGGGCGCGAATGCCCAGGGCGCGAATGCGCCGGATGAATTCCCTGCCGTAAAGTCGGTCGCGGCCCCGCACCACATACCGAGGTGCGTCTCGCCAGCCCAGCGATTCGGTGAATTGCCGCGCGATCCATTCGGCGGTCGGATGGGGGGTAACCGCCAACCAGAGCAATTCCCGCCGGGCGTGCTGCAGGATCAGCAATCCGTACAACAGCCGAAACGAGATCGTCGGCACCACGAACAGGTCCATCGAGGCAATGCCGTCGGCATGATTGTACAGCAAGCTCTTCCAGCCTTGCGAAGGCGTCCGCCGTCGTTTCGCCATATACTTGGCCACCGTTGTCTGCCCGACCTCAATACCAAGTTTGAGCAGTTCGCCGTGGATGCGCGGTGCGCCCCACAGCGGGTTGGCGATGCTCATCTCGCGAATGAGTTTGCGAATTTCGGCTGCGGTCCTCGGTCGGCCACCCCGGGCTCGCGATTTCCAGCACCAATAGGCCCGAAAGCCGGCGCGATGCCAGCGGATCACGGTATCAGGTTCGACGATCTTCAGGGCGTCGAGAACGTTAGGCGCCAGCGCGTAAAGACCAGCGAACACCATCCTGTCGACACCCGAAAAAGCAATACGTTGCGGTACCTCGCGGCGGAGCACGTTCAATTGGTGCCGAAGCACCAGGATCTCGGCTTCCAAGGAAGTCCGAGACCGGAATAACCCGGCAAGCGCCCACCAGATCAATCTGCAGAGATCACCCATCGGCAGCAAGCATCAACCGATTCGCCACGCCTGACCAGACGGATTGGGTTTCCGGTAGGGACAGCTTATCCCCGACTAGATTTGCGGATGACTTGCCAGATTTTCTCGGGCGTCAGCGGCAATTGGACATCACTCACGCCGAGCGGCCTCAATGCGTCGAGCACGGCACTTACGATGGCTGTTGGTGCGCCGATCGAACCGGCTTCGCCACAGCCCTTGGCGCCCAGCGGATTATGGGTGCAGGGCTGACTCTCGTCGAGCTCCGACACAATGACCGGCATGTCGGCTGCGCGCGGCAGTGCGTAGTCGAGGAACGAGCCGGAGAGAAGTTGGCCATTGTCGAAATCGTAGACGCAACGTTCGTGAAGCGCTTGGCCCAAGCCTTGAGCGATTCCGCCCTGGATCTGACCGTCGACGATCATCGGATTGATAACAGTGCCGACGTCATCGACGCCCCAGTAGCCGACGACGTGGATTTCGCCGGTGTCCCGATCGATCTCCACCTCACAAGCGTGCGCGCCGTTGCTCCAAGCAAAGCCGGCGGGATCGTACACGGCGGTGTCCGTCAGTCCGAGCTCCAGCCCGGCTGGATAGGCGCTTGGGATATGGGCGGCCTCAGCAACTTGGCGCAGCGTCACTTGGCGATCAGTTCCGGCGATGGAAAAGATCCCTTTGCCAAAGGTAACGTCTTCCGTCGCAGCCTCGAGCATATGTGCGGCGATCCGCTTGCCTTTAGCGATGATTTTGGCGGCCGCGTTATCGATGGCCGAACCACCGACCGCGATCGAACGTGAGCCGAAGGTACCCGATCCGTACGGAACTTGATCGGTGTCGCCCTCGATGATCTCGATGTTCGACAAGGGGGTGCCAAGCCGCGACGAAATAATTTGCGCAAATGTCGTCGCGTGACCCTGGCCGTGATTATGGGTGCCGACCAGGGCCTGCACGCTGCCGTCGGGCTGTACGCGGATCGTCGCCGCCTCGAAGAAGCCGATGCGAGCGCCGAGCGACGTCGCAAATCGCGAGGGCGCCACGCCCGACGATTCCACGTAGCACGCTATGCCGAAGCCGCGCAGTTTCACGGTGCGTGCTCCAGCTTGGCGGCGATTGGTGAAAGTGTCGTACCCAGCGATGTCCAGGAGACGCGTCAAAACTTGCGGAAAATTGCCGCAGTCGTAAACCGGGCCGATCGGTGTCTTGTAGGGCATGGACTCGACAGGAATAAGATTGCGCCGACGGATTTCCGCGCGGTCAAGCTCCAGCACGTTCGCGGCTTCGTCGGCAAGGCGCTCCAGCACATAACAGGCCTCGGGACGGCCGGCGCCGCGATAGGCGTCCGTCGGCAACGTGTTGGTGAATACGCCGGTCGAGCGGATCGCAATCGCAGGCGTGCGATAAACGCCGGCGAGAAGGGCCGTATAGATTGCGCTCGGGATAGCCGCGCCGAAGGTCGAGACATAGGCGCCGAGGTTGGCGATGGTGTCGACTCGCAAGCCGAGAAAATGCCCGTCGCTATCGAGCGCAAGCTCGGCGTGCGTTTGGTGATCGCGACCCTGGTTATCAGAGAGGAAGGATTCGCTGCGCGTCGCTACCCATTTGATTGGCCGCCGCAGCTTTCGCGCTGCCCAGGCGACGAATGTTTCCTCCGGGTAGTGCTTGCCCTTATAACCGAAGCCGCCTCCGACGTCGGGGGCGACGAGGCGGATGGCAGTCTGCGGCAAGTTTAATTGCTCGCTGATGGCGCGTCGAATGAGATGCGGCACCTGGGTGGCGCAATATAAGGTAAGCTTCTTGCCGGCGCTGCCATCGGCGATGATCGCGCGCGGCTCGATCGCCGCGCCGATCAGGCGGTTATTGATCAAATCGAGGCGTACGATGTGAGCGGCCGCGGCAAAGGCCTTGCCAACGGCGGCTTCGTCACCGCGCCCAAAGCGAAAGCACACGTTGCCGGGCACGGAGTCGTGCAAGCGCGGCGCGTCTTCGCGCATCGCGGCCTTTGCATCGATAACCGACGACAGCAGCTCATAGTAAACATGAACCAGCTCCGCAGCGTCGCGGGCCTGGTCGGCGCTCTCGGCGATGACAGCGGCCACGGCCTCGCCGACGTGTCGGACCGTTCCGCGCGCCAGCGCAAAACGTGGCGGCTCCGCCATTGCCCCTCCATCGACCGATGTGACCGTCCAAAACGACGCCATCGGGCCGATGTTGTCGGCCGCCATGTCGGCACCGGTGAACACGGCCGCGACGCCCGGCAACGCCGCCGCCGCTGCGCAATCGATGTCCATGATCCGCGCATGCGCGTGTGGCGACCGCACCATCACGCAATGGAGCTCTCTGGGCAACGTGATATCGGCGACGAATAAGCCGCGGCCCCGTAGCAACTGCGGGTCTTCGACGCGGTAAGGCGACGCGCCGATTCCCTGACGGGCCGATGGCGGGCGCGGATTTATTGGTATTCCTCGCGGAAAAGGTCCAGGCGTTCGAACGCCACCTTGTCGGATACGATAAAGAGATCGGCGTCGCCATCGATGGCGGTGTGGCTGGCCCAGTTCCAATGCGGAATCGAGAAGACGTCGTGTTGCGACCAATGGAACGTGTGTTCGCCGACGGTAGAACGTCCGGTTCCGGAAACGACCAGGCATAGGTTGTTACAGGTCGTGCGCTTTGGCCGGGTTGCCTGGTTCCCGGAAAGTCGCATCGCGTAGCAATCGAGAGCCGGCATCACGGCCCCGCCGGTTGCCGGATTCGTGTAGCGCACCGTTCGCGCGCCTTCGGGATCGACAGGAAGGTGAGCCAGCAGGCGACGGGTCGCTGCGCCTGAATAGTGATATTTTGGCGAGTGTACCGTGGAGGGCCGTAGACCGGCGCCGACGATGCCGGCCTCGGACCAAAGTTTCTCGTCGCCGTCGTCCACCTGCCAGAACTTATTGGAGTTCGGGTCGCCAGGTTCGAAGAAATTCGCGTCGAGCGCGCGGATCAACGGGATGTTGGCGGCATCGAACCAAATGATGCGATGATCGCTCTCGTTGATATGACCGTGCCAGCACATCGGTGGCGTCAGGATCAAATCGCCATCGTGCATGTCGCAGCGACGGTCGTTGACGATGGTGGCGGCCCCCTCCGCGCGCGTGGCGAAGCGGATCGCCGCGAAGGTGTGCCGGTGCGGCCGCGCGCGATCACCGGGACCGAGCACCGTGAACGCGGCAATGAGATTCGACGTCGTCACCGTCTCGCCGCCGAACGCGGGATTGACCAAAATGAGCGCCCTGCGTTCGATATCGTCGATGGACACTTCCGACATCGCGCGCACGGCGAGCGGCTCGATATCGCGCCAGCGCCAGATCAGGGGCGGATCCTTGGCCTGCGGCTTGACCGGGGTAAGGGTGCGAAAGCGATCCCACAGCGGGTGCAGGCCGGAGGCTTCCAACTGGGCAACGAATTCATTCCGCCTCGCGGCCGCCGCGGCATCGGACATGTTCAGCACCCTTAACCTTTCGGCAGCTTCTGATCGATGTTGGTCTTGTCGACGATGACATGCTTGATGAACACCCGCGGCTCGACTTTATCGCCCTTGAGGTAGGACGCCAGCACGTCGACGCCGAGACGGCCCCATAGGAACGGATTGAGTTCAACCGTCATGGCGAGCTTGCCGTCCTTGATTGCATGAAGGGCCGGCGGCACGCCGTTCATGCCGGTGACGATGGTCTTGTCGGCGCGGCCGGCGGCGATCACCGCTTGCGAGGCGCCGAGCGCAACGTCGTCGTTGGCACAATAGATTGCTTTGAGATCCGGATTGCCGACCAGTGCGTCTTCGGCCTGTTTTACGCCGCGCTCGCGGGTCAGTGGGCCGTCGGCGCGGAAAACAATTTCAATTTTCGGATTTTTTGCCATTACTTCGGTATAGCCCTCGGCAAGATTGCGGAACGTGGGCGCGCCGCTCGGGCCTAGCAGCATGGCGACCTTGCCTTCGCCGCCGATGGTCTTCGCCGTCCACTCGGCGATGTCGCGGCCGATCTGCTTTTCGTCCATCGCCACATGCAGCGTTTGATTGGGGGAGGTCGACCCGCGCGCAACCGAGACGATGGGAATGTTGGCGGCCTTAGCGGCGTCATAGGCTGCATTCACACCGACGGAATCGATGGGCGAAATCAGGATGCCCTTGACGCCGCGAGCGACGAGGTCTTGCACGCCGTTGATCTGCTTGACCTTGTCCTCATTGGCCGAGACAGTGGCGACGCTCCAGCCAAGCTCATCGGCCCGGGCGCGAATACCTTTCAGCATGACGATGTAGAACGGATTGTCGTCCTGCGCGAGCGAGACGCCGATTGTGATTTTATCTTCTGCCAAGCTAGGTGCGGAGCCTGTCGCAAGCGCGGCCAACAGCAAGCCCGCCGCCAAAATTCCAGAACGAAGCTTTGTCATGACGCGTTCCCTCTCTTTACATACGGTAGCGTAGCCGATCTGTCGCGGCGGCGGCAATGATAACGCCACCGATCGCCACCCGCTGCCAATAGGAATCGACATTGAGAAGATTGAGGCTGTTGCCGAGTACAACCATTATGAAGACGCCGATAATGCTTTTGTAGAGTGTGCCTTCGCCGCCATGGAGACTGGCGCCGCCGAGGATAACAGCCGCGATCGCGGTCAGCTCGTAGAATTCGCCCGCGGTCGGCTGGCCGGATTGCAGACGGGCCGCCAGCATGACGCCTGCCAAACCGGCGAGCCCGCCGCACCAGACATAGGTCGAGGCGATGATGCGCTCGACCGGCACGCCGGAAAGATAAGCCGCCTCGCGGTTGCCTCCGGTGGCGTAGACCCGTCTGCCATAGGGCGTGGCCCGCAACACCCAGGACAAGGCGACGACGAGAACGGCAGGGACCCACACCAGATAGTGTACGCCCAACAGACGCGCCGAGCCGAAGGCGATGAAGGCGGTTGGCAAGCGGTCATCGCCGGCGGGCGCGCCGCCGGTGATGAGGTAGACAAGGCCACGCACCAGCACCATGGTGCCGAGCGTGGTGATAAACGGGTTGACGCCGAGCTTGGCGATGATCACGCCGTTGGCCGTGCCGACAGCAATACCGGCCGCGATCCCAGCTAGGACGCCGGCGATCAAACCAAACTTCACCATCGTCATGGCGGCAATGCAGCCGGCAAATGCGACGGTCGAACCTACCGACAAATCGAAGCCGCCGCCGATGATCACGAAGGTCATCCCAATGGCGATGACCGCCATGATCGACGACTGCACGAGAATATTCGTAAGGTTGAGCGGCGAAAGAAAACGATTGGTCAAAAGCGCCGTGGCGAAGCAAAGCATCAGGAGCGTGACGAGTGGGACTTGACCGATAAGATTGAAGCGCTGCATGAATTTTGGCATTTCAACCGCCGATCGCGGTATGGAGGCGCTTTTCGCTGAATCCGTCGGCGCGCTTCAGACGGTCGGTGATGCGGCCCTGGTGCAGTGCCAGTATGCCATCGCAGATCAGCGCCAGTTCGTCGAGATCGCTGGAGCGTACCAGCACGCCACCGCCGCGTTTGGCGAAATCGCGGATCAAAGCGTGAATTTGCGCCTTGGCCGCAACGTCAACGCCCTGCGTCGGCTCGTCAAGTAATAGCACGCCGACCTGCCGCGCGAGCCATTTGGCGATGACGACTTTCTGTTGATTGCCACCGGACAAGGTCGCCGCCCGCCGCCAGGGTTGACGTGGCCGGATATCGAGCAATTCCATCAATTGTCCGACGAGCCGGTCGCCTTCGGTTCTATCGAGGCGGCCGCCGCGCGCCAAACGATCAAGACTTGGAAGCAAAATGTTGTCACGCACCGAAAGACTCATCACGAGACCCAACCGGCGTTCGTCGGGCACAAAGCCGATGCCGAGGCCGACGGCCGTGCCCGGATTCGCGATCCGCTGCACCACACCACCACGGCGCATCTCAAACTTTTCACTCCCGATGCCGAACATGCGGCGCAGCACGTTGCTGGCGCCGCTGCCGAGCAGTCCGGCAAGCCCGACAACTTCGTTCGCGTGCAGCCGCACGGCGTCCGGCCGCTCGGTCACATCTTCAAGCGCCACCGCACCGGGCGTCAGCGGCTCCAGATCGATTTGGCCGACTGCGCGGCCGGACATGGCTTCCACCAAGTCCGCGGTTTTGAATGCGCCACGCGGGCGCACCGCCGCAACGCGGCCGTCCCGCAACACGGTGCAGCGATCGGCGATTGCGACCACCTCATCGAGCCGGTGCGAAACGTAGACGATGGCGGTGCCCTGGCTCTTCATGCGCGCGAGCGCGGCGAATAGCCGGCTGGTTTCGCGGGTCTCCAATGCGGCCGTCGGCTCGTCGAGAATGAGGACGTGGCAACGGCAGCGCAGCGCTTTGGCGATGGCAACAAGTTGGCGCTCGGCAAAGCTCAAACGGGTAATGCGAAGATCGGGATCGGGAGCGAATTCGAGTTCAGCGAGCTGCTCTCTCGTCTCGCGCCGCATGCGCTCGCGGTCGATGACCGGAATGCCAAGGACGCGCCGCAACGGCGGGTCGCCGAGAGTGAGGTTCTCGGCAACGGAGAGCGTGGCGACGAGCCGCAGTTCCTGCGGAATGGTGATAATGCCCGCTGCGATGGCATCGCGCGGCCCGCCAAATGTGCGCGCCTGACCGGCGACGACAACTTCGCCTGCATCAGGCCGGTGGACGCCGGACAAAATCCGCACCAAGGTCGACTTGCCGGCCCCATTCTCGCCGACAAGGGCATGCAGTTCGCCAGGCTTCACATCGAAATCGACGGCGTCGAGCGCCCGTGTTGTGCCAAATATTTTTGATATGCCGCGGGCGCTAGCCGCCGGAGTGATCATGCCTTCGGCGCCTCTGAATTTTGCCGCACGATCTTACTTACCGCACTTCGCGGATGACGCGCATTTTATCATCGGCGAAACAGCCGCGGTCGATGATCAGGTCGTTATCGAGGGTGACGGTGCAATCGCGCATCGGCACGTCATAGTGACCCTTGGTCGTCCGTTTGCCGCCGCCTTGCGAATTTGGACCGGTGGAGAACAGAAAATTGCCGGCGAAACACCGTGCGCCGGCGTGGTGGCGCATGGGATCCGAGCCGTTCAGTGCAATCGCGTCCCAGCGCCCTTGTGGATTCAATCCCCATCCCAGATGGGAGATGGCATGGCCGTCCATGTCATCGGGGCTAGCGCGATTGCCGTCGAGCCAGTTGCTCATCAGCTTGGCGTCAAGCCCGCCTTCGATTTTGCGGATGAACCCGTCGCGGATATCGAGGCGCACCTCGTCCTGGACATATCGGCAATAGGGCAGGATGACGATGTCGCCAGGTGCGAACACCACGGTGCCGTTGGCAGAACCTTCGTTAGGGAACGTATGGACATGGCCGGCGCCCCAATGATCGAAGCGTCCTGGCCCCTCGGCAAAACCGTACTGAATCATGGTTGGGTATTCGCCCAGTCTGACGGTCAGGTCGGTGCCACCGGGACGTGTTATGCGCATCGTTTTTGCCCGCTTGAGACGATCACCGGCGTGGGTCACGGCCTCCTTCAAGCCCAGGGGCGCCATCAGCTCTTCCAACTCGTCGGGGCCGTCGATGATCATGAGCGCCCGTGTTCCGGCGTCACGCGCCTCCTTGAGCCACTTGGTGAACAACGGGATATGCAGGCAGACCAGCATGTCAGCGACTTTTATGGCATCCAGGGTGCCCTTGCAGCGGCCGACCGTTTCGACCCCGACTTTGGTCCAAGACGGCATGGAATTGACGCACATTTCATAGGCGTCGGCACCAAGGTCTTCAGCTGCCGCGAAGGCGGCAGACACGTAGTCGCGGCGCGCACCGAGATCGCTCAGGAGCACGATCGTCTCGCCCCTCTGAACGTTGCAAAGCTGAAATTCCTTGCGAAACAGCATCGCCAACTTGGCGTGATTGATCGCTTCGGACATGGTGCGCTACCCCCTGGTGTCGGCGTTCACGAACGAAACGTAGCAAGAATTTTCCCGAGACGACAGAGAGTAAGCGCTCCGCCTCGCCATGGTGGATCTATTCGGTGACGGAAATGCCTCACCCAAGGGTTGTTGGAGGTCGCGCCCACGGCCTGCGTTCAGCGTCGGCAGCCTTGAATGCCGGATCCGGTCGTTTTTACTTCCGATGCGATTGATTTGCAGGATCAGAAGTCCATACAGCAGCCTAAACGAGTATCGGCGGTTTCCGAGTGCAGTCGGGGCGAGCACGTAGGTCTCCGCCTCATAGGCGTTAGGTTAAGCCGTGTTTCCCGGATGCAGTGCAGCACCGTCAGCGCGGTTACGCGCGTCTTCGACGCGCTATGGTGATGCACTGCTGATCCGGGATCGTCGCAAACACGGAGTTTCCGAAGGTCCCGGTTCTGCGGCGCATCACTTCGTGCTGCGCCGCGCCCGGGAAACGTACCTTAACCTAACGCCTATGGGGCGACCCTTGGTCTCCGCCTCCTCCAGGAAGGTTGCGACGGCGGGCGGCGGCACCGGCGCCGTTGACGGTTCAGGCCGATGGCGTTTGCCCGGCCGTACCGCCCAGAAAGACGTCGCTCACGATTCTGCTTTGCATCAGGCCCTCGGCGGGACCGCTGATGACCACGCGCCCGGTGTCCAAAAGATAAGCGCGATCGGCGACCTTCAGCGTCTGCCTCGCCTTTTGCTCGACCAGAACGACAGTTAGCCCGTCTGCACGGAGGGAGCGCACCAGCTCGAACACCGCATCGGATAGCTTGGGTGCCAAGCCGAGCGACGGTTCGTCGAGCAACAAAAGCTTGGGCTTGGACAGCAAGGCGCGCGCGATCGCGAGCATCTGCTGTTCGCCACCGCTTAGCATACTTGCCAGCGCGTGGCGTCGCGCGCGCAGAATCGGAAATCTCTCCTCCATGCCGCCGAGTTCGCGCATCGCCGCAGCATTATCGCGCCGCGAATAGAGCCCCATCAGCAGGTTTTCCAGGACGGTCATACCGGCAAGGATGCCGCGGCCTTCCGGTACCAAAGCGATGCCGATGCGCAGATTGCGCTCGGCGCTGTTGGGCCGTAGCAACCGCCCCTGATAGCGGATTTCACCCTGATAGGGCAAAAGTCCCGCAATGGCACGGGCAATGGTAGTCTTGCCGGCGCCATTAGCGCCGATCAATGCCACCACTTCGCCGGCCGCAACGTCGATATCGACGCCGCGAACGGCGGCGATGCTCCCATAGCGAACCCGAAGATCCCGGATTTCAAGCATCATTCACTGCGGCCGAGATAGGCATCCAGCACGTCGGGGTTGACACGGATTTCGTCCGGCCTGCCCTGTGCGATCATGACCCCGAAGTCGAGCACATAGAGGTAGTCGCAGAGGTTCATCACAAACGTCATGTCGTGCTCGATGAGGAGAATACTCAAACCTTGCGCGCGCAGCCGCAGCATCAGCCGGCGAATCTCCTCGGCCTCGTCATGATTCATGCCCGCAACTGGTTCGTCGAGCAGCAAAAGCCTCGGTCGCGCCGTCACCGCACGGGCCATCTCGACCTTACGCTGCGCGCCATAAGGCAGCGAGCGCGCGAGCCGGTCCTGCATATCGGCGAGGCCGAAGAATTCCAAAACCTCTTCAGCGCGGCGGCGGGCCGCAGGATCCGCCCATCGCGTCGGCAGGAAGCGGCGCAGCGGGCTCTCCCGGCGCGGCTGCGCTACCAAAAGATGCTCCCACACGGACATGCCGGTGAACAACCGGATGTTCTGGAATGTGCGCGATATGCCGGAACGGGCGATCCGGTGCGGTGCGTAGCGGGTCACGTCTTCGCCGTCCAGAAGCACCTTGCCGCTCGCCGCCCGAACCGCACCGGTGATCACGTTGAACATGGTCGTCTTGCCGGCGCCGTTCGGTCCGATCAGCCCGACGATCTGGCCGGGCAGCACATCGAAGGTCACCTCCGACAGCGCCGTGACGCCACCAAACGACTTGGAGACGTTGCGCAGGCTCAGATAGGGTGCCTCACTCATGCCAGCCTCCCCATGGACAGCCGTCGCAACAGCGCGCGGTCGAGAATGCCCTGGCGGCGCACCAGGAGCATGGCGATCAGCAGTCCGCCGAACGCGGCGAGCCGCCATTCAGACAGAAAGCGCAGATATTCCGGCAGCAAAACCAGGATCACAGCGCCGACCAGTGCGCCAGGTGCGACCGTCGAGCCACCGAGAATCACTGCCAGCACCAGGTCGATGGAGCGATCGAAACCAAAATTACCCGGCTCGATATAGACGTTGTGATGCGCGAACAGCCCGCCGGCGATGGCGGCCACAGCTGCGCCCCAGGCGAAAGCCGCCATCTTTATAACGGTCGTGTTCAAGCCGACCAGAGACGCCGCAAGTTCGTCGTCGTGCACGGCGCGCATCTCCAACCAGACCCGCGACTGCTCGATCAGCATCACGACGACGAGAACCGCGAGCGCCCAGCACCAGATATAGTCAACTGAAATATGCGGCATACCATGAAAGCCACCGGATCCGCCCATGGTGCTAAAATTCAAGAAAAAACTGCGCACCATCTCGCCGAATCCGAGCGTGGCCATGGCAAGATAGATGCCCTTGAGCCTGAGCGCCGGGAAACCCACTACGCCACCGATGATTCCGGAGACTACCGCCGCAGTGACAAGTGCCAGCGTGACCGGCACCCCGGCCTGCACTGTCAGATATGACGACAGATACGCCCCGATCGCCATAAAACCGGCATTGCCCAGCGACAACTGTCCGGTAGCAAGAATGATATAGACGCTAAGTGCACCGAGCATCAGGATGCCGCCGTCCGACAGCAGGCCTGCATAATAGGTCGACATCACACCCGCTGCCCACGATCAATACCGGCACCGCCGAGAATGCCGCGCGGCCGCAGCAGCAGAATCAGGATCATGAATCCGTAGACCACAAAATCGCGCAGTTGCGAGCCGCCATAGGCGACGGTCATGACTTCGACGATGCCGATCAGCGGCCCGGCGACCAGCGCACCCCAAATCCGCGTGGTGCCGCCAACCACCATCACAGCGATCGCCTTAAGACCAATATCGACACCGACATAGGGCGTGACCGCCCCGTAATGCAGGCAGATCAGGACGCCGGCGGCGCCCGCCAGTGCCCCGGACAGCGCGAAGGCAAGGAGCGTCACGCGTCCGGCGGATACGCCGAGCAGCCGCGCCACTTCGCGGTTCTCGGCCACTGCACGTAGCGCCCGTCCCGCAGCCGTTCGGTGCACGACCAATGCGAGGAGCGCGACCAGGACGACCGTCGCCACGATCACCATCACTTGCATGGCGCTGATACTGACGGGCCCCACCACGAACCGCGCTGGCAACACCTCATCGGACAATTGCAGAGGATCGGACCCCCAGACATTGGTGGCCACGTTCTGCAATATGATAGAAAAACCGAGGGTCGACAGCATCGGCGTCACCACCGGCGTGTTACGCAATGGCGCGTAGGCGACCCTCTCGACCACGACGGCCGTGAGTGCGGCGCCGGCCATGCCGCCGGCAAGCGCCAGTGCCAGCGGTAACTGTGCCATAATCGCGGCAAAGCCCAGATAGCCGCCCAGCATAAACAGTTCGGCAATCGCCAGATTGAGCACGCCGAGAATGCCCATCACCAGCGAATATGACAGCGCGATCAGGGTATAGACCGCGCCCAGCGTCAAGCCATTTATGATCTGCTGAAGAAACACACCGCTCTCGTCACGCACCGGCCGCAGCGGCGCGGCCAGATCAGCTGGCCGCGTCGGAAGATCGTCGCCTCAACAGCCGGGATGTCCGGGAGCGGCACTGCAGCCCCGAACCTTGGAGTCCCAAGCACCATTCTGGCCCTGGACGATATAGAACGCCTTGATAGCGTCGCCGTCGTCGTTGAACCCGATTGGTCCGCCAAGTCCATCAAAGCTGGAGAGATGAGCCATGTAATCGCGGATCTTGACGCGGTCGCTCTCAAGGTCGTCCGGCTTGCCGGTGACTCCCGCCTTCTTCACCGCCTCGATATACATGCTGACGATTTCATAGATGTTGGCGTCATACATGCTCGGCTCGATTTCCTTCGGCAAGCCGAGGGTGCCGCGCAAAATGGGCTGCAGATCCTTGACGAATTTCTCCGCCTTTGCGCCTTTCATCGTGGCGTAGAACGTAGCCGGCGCGACGATCGGGATCTCCGGGGCGGCCTTGAGGATGGCCGAAGAAATCAGCTGGGTCGCGCCGACCACGGGCGTGGTCATGCCCTGCCGCTTCATCTCACGGATCACGGTGACAGCCTGACTGTAGTCGGCGCTCACCACCACGCCATCAGGATTGAGCGCCTTCATTTTTGTGACCTGAGCGCTGACGTCGAGATCGCCTGTATTGAACGTCAGCGGATCGCCCTCGTTGAGAACTTTGATGTCGTTTTCTTTCATCAGCGCCGGCATGATCTTGCTGCCTACGGTCGCTGCAGTCGCATCCTTGGCGTCAAAAATGATCGCGACGCCCTTCACGTTGAAGGTCTTTTTGAAGTATGGGACTGTGGTTCGGCCGAGCACGCCTTCGTCGATCGTGTTGCGGAATGCCCAGGGACGGTTCAACTTGGCAACACCGGGCTTCGACGAAGCCTGCGACGTTGCCACCACTTTCATCTCGTTGGCGACTGGGAATGTCACTTCCGCAGCGCTACTGGTGAGCGGTCCGGCCACCGCGAGAACCTTCTCGTCACCGGCAAGCTTCCGCAGATTGTTTGTCGCCTGCGCCGGTTTGGTGGCATCGTCGAGAATGACAATACGGAGCTTGGCGCCGTTGATGCCGCCGGCGTCATTGACCTGCCGCTCCAGCATCTCCAACGTCACGGTATTGGCCCGGCCCCATTCGGCGAATGGGCCGCTGCTCGGCACGATCGCGCCGAGCACGATTTCCGCGCTTTGCGCCTGAACCGGCGCCAGCGGCACACCCGCAAGCACCGCGGTGCACAAGCCGATCCGTAGTCCGTCGATCCAATTCGAGTTCATCGGGGGCTCCACATCTTCGATCGCAAAAATGTCACCTCTGCGCGCGCCGCCCGCCGACCCTGTTCCGACCCGCCGCGCCGCCACTCGAGAAGCACGCCGCATGCCAATCGGACCTGCGTCAGAAAATCGGCGCGCCCACCATGCCGACCGTCGCATGGCGGGCAAATTAGCATCGACCGCACTTCTTGAAAAGCTAATTTTATTATGTAATATGCCAAGCAATCAACCCGCGAACTCGGATCGCAGACCATGAAAATCCGGCGCGTGCTCACGTTTCTCGACGAGATCCGCAACGACGCCGGGCAGGACATTTCGCCTCGCCTGCGCAAGGTCGCCGCTGTCGCGATAGTCGGCAATCCATTCGCAGGTCGCTTCGAGCAGGACTTGTCGTCGCTGACCAAGGCCAGCGAGGCCATTGGACGCGAAATTTGCGACATCGCAGTTCGCCTGCTGCAGCCGGACCATGCGGTTAGTTACGGCAAAGCGGCCGTCGTCGGCATCGCCGGCGAACAGGAGCATGGCAACGCTATGCTCACAACCGTATTCGGGAATGTGATGCGCGAGGCGGTTGGCGGCGGCAAGGCCTGGATTTCCTCAATGACAAAGCGCGCGGCGCCGGGGGCCACCATCGACATTCCGCTGGCGCACAAGGACGCGCTTTATGTGCGCTCGCATTACGACGGCATGACCATCACGTTGCACGATGCTCCAATGCCCGACGAAATCGCCGTTATCGCGGTCTATGCTACCCGCGGGCGGCCGCATCATCGCGTCGGCGGTCTGGCGGCCGATGACATAAAGGGCATCGACGGCCTGATTTGACGCCAGCGAACCTTGCCGTATGGAGTTGCCATGACAGTCGCCAAGACAGGTGCCGAGCATATTGCGTCGCTCAAAGACGGTCGCGCGGTCTATATCGACGGTGAACTGGTGCCGGATGTCACCGCTCATCCGGCTTTCAGGAACGCAATCAAATCCGCCGGCGCACTGTACGATTTCCAAGCGCGCCCGGAAAATCTTGAGCTGATGACATTCATGCCCGAGGGGTCGAACCGACGCGTCAACCGCTCCTGGCAAATGCCGCGCAGCTACGACGAGATGGTGCAGCGGCGTAAGGCGATGCAGGCATGGTCCAGCGTGCATTACGGTTTCATGGGCCGCTCGCCGGACCACGTCGCCTCCTCGCTGGTCGGCCAGCGGATGAGCATCGAGGTGTTTCGGAACCACGGCCCCGAGCGGGCCCAGGCGCTGATCGACTATTTCGATTACGCCGCCAAGAACGATCTTTTCCTGACCTATGTGATCATCAATCCCCAGGCCGAGCGCTCCAAGGACTGGGGTCAGCAGGCCGAAGACCTTGTGGCACGGGTCGTCGACGAGGATTCCGGCGGCATTACGATCCGAGGCGCCAAGATGCTCGGCACCAGCGCCATCATGGCCAATGAGGTACTAGTCGCAAACCTGCAGCCGCTGAAGCCCGGCGAGGAAGATCTCGCCTTTTCTTGTACCCTGCCGATCAACACCAAGGGCCTACGCATCCTGTCGCGCAAGTCTTACGAAGCGGCAGCGGTCTCGATCTTTGACAATCCGCTATCCTCACGCTTCGACGAAAACGACGCGCTGATGTATTTCGATGACGTCAAGGTGCCGTGGGATCGCATCTTCGTATACCGCGACACCGACATGTGCCGCCGGCAATTTCACGAGACGTTTGGGCACTCTTACCAGAACTATCAAGCTCAGATCCGCCTTTCGGTGAAAATGAAGTTTCTGCTGGGTCTGGCGCGGCGCCTGACCGAAGCCATCGGCACCACCAAGATCCCATCAGTCACCGAAAAGCTCGGCCTGATGGCGGCGCAGGCCAGCATGGTCGAGGCGATGTTGTCCGGAATGGAAGCCAGCGGATCGAAAGTCGGCGATTACTGGGTGCCTAACAAGCACTTCATGTATTCCGCCCAGGTGCTTACCCAGGAGCTTTATCCGCTGTTCGTCAACGCCATCCGCGACCTCGCCGGCGGCTCCATGATCATGCTGCCGTCCTCAATCGACGACTTCAAGGATCCGCTGCTGAAGAAGATCATCCACGCTACGCAGCGGGCGGCGACCATGGAGCCGGAGGACAAAGTGAAGTTTCTCAAGGCTTGCTGGGACGCGGTCGGTTCCGAATTCGGCTCGCGCCATCAACAATACGAGATGTTCTATGCTGGCGCCCGCTTCGTCACTGCGGGCCATAGTTTCCGCACTTATGACTGGAATGCTGCCACCAGCATGGTCGAGAACCTGCTGTCGACCTATTCGCTGGCGGACGAACTATCGGGCACGACGCACTGACGAGGGACTCGATGATGAAAGTCGCGATCACCAATCTCGGCGCAATCGTATCCGGAAACTGGCGCGATCCGCTGATGACGGGCGACACCATTATCGCCGGGGACGGCAAGATTGCGAGCGTCGGAACCGCACCATCGGCGGCGGTTGACGACGCCGACGTGGTGATCGACGCCGGCGGCATGACGGCCATTCCGGGACTGATCGATTCCCACGTCCACGTCACGTTCGGCGATTACACACCGCGGCAACGAACAGTGGGCTATCTCGAAAGCTATCTTCACGGCGGAGTGACGACGTCGATTTCCGCCTCCGAAGTGCATGTTCCGGGGCGGCCGCACGACGTCGAAGGCGTGAAGGCACTGGCCCTGGCGGCGCAACGTTGTTTTGCCGATTACCGACCGGGCGGCATGCGCGTGATCGCTGGCTCGGTGATCCTGGAGCCCGGCTTGGTCGAAGCCGATTTCGCCGAACTTGCGGCCAAGAACGTCACGCTCGCCAAGGCGGGTTTTGGCGCGGTCGAGACCGCCTATGATTACGTGCCGTTGGTGGCCGCGGCCAAGGCGGCGGGATTGATCACCACCTGCCATACCGGGGGATCGTCAATTCCCGGCTCCGGCGCCATTACCGGCGACCATCTTTTGAAGATGCATCCCCACGTTTCCTTCCACATCAATGGTGGACCGACGGCGATGCCGGACGCCGACTTCGAGCGCGTGATCAAGGAAAGCGCCATGGCGCTGCAAGTTTGCACCGCCGGTAACCTGCGCACCACGTTGCTGTGCGGCCGGCTTGCGATGCAGCACGGAGCTTTCGACCGCTTCATTATTGCCACCGACACGCCAACCGGAAGCGGCATCATGCCGCTCGGCATGCTTTACACGATTGCCCATTTGGCCAGTCTGACGGACGGCTCGGCCGAGCAGTTCATCTGTGCCGCGACCGGCAACAATGCGACGGTCTACCGGCTCGACAGCGGTTTCCTGAAGCCCGGCTGCGCCGCAGATATCGTGCTGATCGACGCGCCGGACGGCGGTACCCAACCGACCGCGCTGACAGCCATCAAGCACGGCGACATCGCCGCGATCGGCGCCGTCATTAGCGCGGGCGTGCCGCGCTTTGTCGGCCGCAGCCGTAACACGCCGGCGACGACGCGTCGCGCACGTGTCGTTCGCTCATCAGTGATGCAGGATTTCGCCGCAGCAGCCCACTAACTGCAGAATTGCTTGCGGTGGGTCGAAGACGCGAGGCTGCGCTCAGACCGGATCGTAGTAGTGAATCTCGAACAGCATGCAACCGCCATTGGATTTGAACGGCCCATGGGGAGGACACACTTGTCGCGCGCCAGGAACAAGCCCGAATCCGCAGCTCCGAAGCGTGGCGACGCCGCCAAGGCTGCGCTGCCGCTGACTGTCTCCCGCCGAGAGCTCCTCAATGACGGGACTGACCGCGATTTCAGGCGGATGGTCCACAATATCTTCGCCTTCACTGCCCGCCATGAAGCCATCCGCGACGGCCACGCTCGGCAGATCGGTCTGGCTGGCATCGAGTACACTATTCTGATCTCGATCGGTCATCTCGGCCTGAATAACGACGTCAACATCAAGACTGTGGCCGATCACCTGCACATGAGCGGTGCCTTTGTGACCACCGTCACCAGCAAGTTGCAGAGCCAGGGCCTGGTCGAAAAGAGCCAGGATTTGGCCGATCGCCGTCGCATCTCGCTCGCAATCACCGAGAAAGGCAAAATGCTGCTGCGTGACCTCGCCCCCTACCAGCGCGAGATCAACGACGTCGAATTCGGGCCGCTGTCCAGGGAACAGTTCCAGCTATTCGCCGAAATTCTGGCAAGCCTCATTTCGGCGAGCGACAAGGCGATGGCCCTGCAGCAATACAAGTCGTCCAGCAAGACCCGTAGCAAGGTCGCCTAGGCGGCGGCGAATTTTGGCGATTGGCTGCGATCCGCGCAGTTTACTTCAAGATATCAAATTCCCTGGGGATTTTGAGCCCGTCACCACGGCCGGCTTCATGGCCGACATCACCACAAAGGAAGACCATGCCGGCAACGAGCAACGGGCGGCACAGGCCAACAGGAAGTTCGAGGCACGAAAGGCAGCCGGCTTTGGCGATTCGCCGCTCAACAGAAACGTGAGGTACTACGTTTCAGAAATAGCTTGACCGACTTCGGGTCGACGGTCACGGGCGCGGATCGCACCGACGGCTGAGAGACGCCGATCGCATGGCCGATATGAGGTTCGTGGCCCGCCACGAAGCCAACACAGTTGAAATATCAGCGGTGGTATAATTAAGCGCGCGTCTAGTTTTTTTGCAAGTAATGCTTATTGGATAGGCTTGACTGCATTCCGCCGGGTGGTCTATCTGACATTTCAGTGTCAAATCCATGGGAGGCCGCATGGCCTTTGCTGGCGCCTGGTCCCGCAGAAGTTTCGTCGGCTCGCTCGGTGCGAGCGCGGCGGTGGCAACGAGCAATCTGTGGCCGCAAAGTGTTTTGGCGGAAAGCAAATCCGGTGCCGGCGGTCTCGCTCCGCCGTCGAACGGCGCATTCCTGGTGCCGATCATTCAGAAGCTCGGCCTCGACAAGAAGTACGGTCTCGATTTCGATATTCAGCTCTACAGCGATCCGAGCGTGCTCTATTCGGACCTTGCCGCGGCCCGCACGAGCCACATCTTCGGTGCGATCTACAACTGCGCGAACTTTTACGTGCGCGGTTTGCCGGTCCAGCTGTTGTTCACCATTTCCACCGCGAATCACGCCTTCGTCTCGAAAAGACCGGACATCACCAAGGCCGCGGATCTGCAAGGAAAAACCGTAGCTGCAACGACCAGTTCTGGCTTTTATGGGATGGCGATCCTGTTCCTGAAGCAGAACGGGCTCGATCCTCGCAAGAATCTCAGTGTGATCAATTCGCCGCCGTCCGCGGTGCAGACGCAGCTGTTGGCTGACAAGGTCGACGCCGGACTCTTGTTTGATCCGGCGTTGTCGAACATGCTGACCAGCGGCTTTCACCTTGTTGGCGATATGAACGCCGGCATTCGCCAAGCGCTGAAGATGAACGCGCAGGCGCCGCTCTGGTATCTTGGCGCCTATGGCCAAAAGGATTGGATCGACGCCGACCCCAAACGCGTCCAAGCGACATTACGGATGTGGCAGGAGGCGGCGGCGTTTCACAACGAGCATCCCGCGGAAGCGGACAAGCTGATTGCGGATTTCACACACGTGTCGCCCGAGGCGCTGAGCTTCAGTCGCAAGCTTAACCTCACACATTTCGAGGTTCAGCCGGCGGTCAGCCAGAAGGACAATCTGAATGCGCTGTTCGAAGGTTTCAAGGAAGTCGGTTTCCTGAACGCGCTTCCCGACGACGGCATCTATTACAAATGGCCGGCCTGACCGGTGGCGGCGATGACGGACCGGAGATCGGGCGGGGATGACGCCGCCGCAACGCTGAACTTAAACGCGGCTGCAGCGTCCCGGCGCGGCCGTGGCATTCTGGCGCGGACGATGCGCGCGGCTATTCCGTTCATCGCTATTGCGATCCTGTGGCAGGTCGCCTCGTTTTTCTCCAAACCGTATTTGTTCCCGGGCCTCGGCAGCGTCGTCAAAAGCTTTTGGACGATTCTGACGACGTGGGACCTTCTGTCTCAGGGGCTGGTCACGTGGGCGCGCATCGTCGTCGCGGTGGCGGCGTCGTTGGCGATCGGCATCCCGATCGGGCTCGTGATGGGATTGTCCGCCAAGGTCGACGAATTTCTGCGGCCGATCGTCAAGGTCATCATGGGCATACCGGCGCTGAACTGGGTGATCATTGTCATCATCTGGTTTTCCAGCACTGAGTTGAGGATCGGTTTCGTCATCGTCGTGTTGTGCGTGCCAGTGACGGTGTATTGCGTCTATGACGGTGTCCGGGCCATCGACCGTAAACTGACCGACATGGTGCTGTCGTTCGGCGCCAACCCGCTCCAGCATGTCAGGTTTCTGCTCTGGCCATATGTGAAGGCGTCGGCGTTCACGGCGGCGAAGCTCAACGTCGGAAATTCGGTCCGCACCGTGATCGTCGCGGAGCTGGTAGGCGCGCCGCTCGGCATCGGCAAGGAGCTCGATCTCGCGAAAAACGTCTTCGACATGTCGACCGTGCTGGCGTGGTCCATCTTCCTCGTATTGATGGCGCTCATCATGACGCACGGTATCGAATACGTCGAACGCTTGACGCTGCGCTGGCGCGACGACAGGCAGGGAGGAAAGTGACATGGCCGCCGGCGGCACGGGCGTGAACCATCAGGCGGCGGATGCCCCGGCATGTAAGCTCACGGTGGCGCGGGCGCGCAAGAGCTTTCATCAGGCCGGCGGAGACGAGGTCCTGGCGGTTGCCGACGTCAGTTTTTCGGTGCGGACCGGGGAATATGTCGCCATCGTCGGCCCCACCGGCGCCGGCAAGTCCGTGCTATTCGACTGTCTGCTTGGCCTGAAGCGTCTCGATGGCGGCGAAATCCGGATCGATAATCGTCCGGTAGAGAATTTCGTCAGGGAAAAACGGGGCTGCATCACACGCATCTTCCAGGAAGACCGGCTGCTGCCGTGGCTGTCGGCGCTCGACAATGCGGCGTTCGGACTTCAGGTGCAGGGCGTGCCCGAGCAGGAGCGTCGCGACCGCGCCGCGCGATGGCTCGACGCCGTGGGGCTGGGCGGGTTCAAGAATGCGTTGCCCCGCGAGCTGTCAGGCGGGATGCGCCAGCGCGTCAACATTGCACGGGCGTTCGCGCCCAATCCCGAATTGGTGTTGCTCGACGAAGCATTCAGCGCGCTTGACGATGTGACGGCGTCGCGGCTGCGCGGCGACTTCAAGAAACTCGCGCAGTCGCAATCGACGACCTTTCTCATTGTCACGCACAGCATCGATGAAGCGATTTTTCTGGCGAACCGAATTCTAGTGTTCGGCGCGCCGGCGCGCTTGATGGCCGAAATCGCCGTGCCGAATGGCGCCTGGGAGGACCGCGCGCTTTCGGACCGGATCAAGGAGCAGGTCAGGTCCTTGATAGCCGCGGGAGCGCGGCCGCATTGAATTTCGTTCGTTAAATCTGCTCATGGAAGGCAAAATGACTGAAGACCGCGTCATCATCGCCGGCGCCGGCCCGGTCGGCCTCGTGGCGGCCGCCCAACTCGTTCGCAACGGCGTGCCGGTGACTGTTCTGGAGGCGGGAGACGAACTCGCCACGGAGTCGCGTGCGTCGACATTTCATCCGCCGACGCTCGACATGCTGGCGGAGCTCGGCGCCGCGGACGCGCTTATGCGCGAAGGGCTGACGGCCCCGGAGGTGCAATACCGTACCGTGAAAGGCGGCGTCATCGCGCAATTCGATTTCAGCGAAATCGCCGATCAGACCGCGCATCCTTATCGGGTGCAAGCGGAGCAGTTTAAGCTCACGCGCATTCTCTACGACGGCCTGCGGGGCAATGACCGGTTTAGCATCGAGTTCGGGACGCGGGTCCGCGGCGTTGAACAGGATGCGGATGGCGTCCGGGTCCAGGTCAGCGGCAACGGCAGGGACGATGTCCGAGCCGGCCGTTGGCTGATTGGCGCCGACGGCGCGCGCAGCGAAGTGCGGCGCACGCTTGGAATCGAATTCGAAGGATTCACCTGGCCCGAGCGCTTTCTGGTTCTCAGCACGCCGTTCGATTTCGACGCCGTCATGTACGATCTCGTCTCGGTCAATTATGTCGCCGATCCGGAGTGCTGGCATTTTCTGCTGCGCGTGCCCGGCGTCTGGCGCGTGATGTTTCCAATCGGTCAGGACGTCAGCGACGAGACGGCGACCACGCCCGAATTCGGGCAATCGCTGTTGTCACGGGTCGTCGCGGGCGCAACGAAATTCGAAGTCGTGCATACGACGCTTTACCGGGTCCATCAGCGCGTCGCGAAGCAGTTTCGGCTCGGTCGCGCATTCTTGGCGGGCGATGCCGCCCACATCAACAATCCTTTGGGCGGCATGGGCATGAACGGCGGCATCCACGACGCGATCAATCTCGCATCGAGACTGGCCACTGCGTTCAAAGGCGAATGCGATGACGGCGATCTCGATCGCTACGACGTGCAGCGCCGGCAGGTGACGCTCGAGAGCGTCCAGAGCCAGACCATTCAGAACAAACGCGATCTCGAAGCGCAAACCGAACAGGATCAGAAGGCGTTCCGCGACCGGCTGCGGCGGATCGCCGGCGATCGGGACGAACGACGCCGTTACCTTGAGCGGATCTCAATGATCGCGAGTCTGCGCCGCGCCGCGGAACTCGGTTGATCGCCTCCCCGGAACGATCATGCGGGATACAATGACCGGCGGTGTGAAGCGAACAGGGTGGGCGAGACCGGTGGATACCGGCCTCGAAACCCCGCTCGCCGAGTCGCTGAAGGAGCGGGCATACGCGGAGATCAAGCATCGCGTGATCACATGCGGCTTCAAGCCCGGCGAGGAGCTCAGTGAAAACGCGGTGGCGACGCTGCTGAAGATCGGCCGAACGCCGGTTCATCAGGCATTTGATCGCTTGCATATCGAGGGGCTCGTCGACGTGCAGCCGCGCAGGGGGATCGTTGTCCGGCCGATCAACCTCGACGAGGTCATGGAAATCATCGAAGTCAGGCTTCTCAACGAGTGTTTCGCGGTGCGGCTCGCGGCCGACCGGGCAAGCTCGGCCGAGATCGTGGCGATCCGCCAAGTTCGCTTGCGCGCCGATCAAGCCGTCACGGCTGGCGATGTCGAGCACATGATGCTGCTCGACCGCGATTTTCACCGGCTGATCGCACGCGCCGCGCACAACACGGTGCTCGCCGACGTGCTGCTGAAGCTCCACGAACGTTCGTTGCGCCTATGGTTTATTTCGCTGGGCGCGCCCGATCACCAGACCAGCGTGCAGGAGCAGCACGACCAGATCTGGCAGGCCATCAGTCATCGCGACCCGAACGCGGCGGAAGCCGCCATGCGCGCGCACATCGATGCGTTCCGTCAGAACGTTCTGCGGCATCTGTGAGCTTGGCAGCCTCATCACTTGACAAGGAGATAGTAAATGCCGGTCAACAAAAAGCACGACGAGTTCTACACGCTGGATATGAGCAGCGGCTGGGAGGTCCCGGCGAGTTATCCAGCCGGGATCCAGCAGAAGATCATTTCCGGCGGATTGGACGAGAAGAACAGGCGCGGAACCCGCACGCGGCTGCTCCGCTTTGCGCCGGGCGTCTATACGACGGCGCCGTTCTCACACGAGTATTGGGAAGAAGTCTACCTCGTCTCGGGCGACCTGATCGTCGGCAACAACGAAAAGGGCGAAGGCGGAACGAGCTTTCCGCCCAACACATACGCATGTCGCCCGCCCCATGCGGCCCATGGACCGTTCAAATCGGTCAACGGCTGCCTGCTTCTGGAAATGCACTATTTCGATCCGGTGTGACCGCGCGCAGGCGCGTGCGCTTCGGCGAATTTGCAAGCTTCGGCCACAGCGTGCGTCGCACGTTACCGAGACGCGTCCTGTAGCGCCTGAAGAGATTGCCGACCGGACACTGCCAATTAATCGACAAAGAACAGGAGAGCCAATGTTCCTGCAATTCAATCGCATTGCAAAAGACAGAAACGATCAGATTGGGGTCGAGATTCAGTCGTTGATTATTGCGGGGTGGGCCGGCAGGGATGCCGCCGCAATCGAGCATCATGTCGAGGAGCTTGCCGCGCTCGGGGTCCCGCGTCCCTCGATGACACCGCTCTATTATCGCGTGGCGGCTCAGACAGCGACGCAGTCAAGCCGTTTGGTCGTCCTTGGTCCGCATAGCTCGGGCGAAGTGGAGCCCGTTGTTGTCGCCATGGCTGACGGGTTGTGGATCGGCGTCGGATCCGACCATACCGACCGCAAGGCGGAAGCTGCAGGCATTGCCTTGTCGAAGCAGCTTTGCGGCAAGCCGGTTGGAACGCAGCTTTGGTCTTATGCTGATGTCGAAGGTCACTGGGACGAACTGATCATCCGCTCATGGGCGACCATTGACGGCGAGCGGGTGCTTTATCAGGACAGCCCGGTTTCGGCGCTGAGGACGCCTCGCGATCTCATTCGGAAGCAGAGCGGGACAGATATGCTTCCCGCCGGCACACTGATGTTTTGCGGCACGCCCGGCGCCATCGGCGGCATTCGGCCGGCAACGCGTTTCGAGATGGAACTGAGGGATCCGGTCCTCAATCGCGTGCTGACGCACAGCTACGACATTGAGGTGCTCCCGGTCGTCTCTTGACCATCTCGTTACACCCGCGATCCAGGCTCATCAATGACAGCTCCGCCCGGCAAATCACGACTTTCCGCTGTTCAACGACTGGAGACAGCGCTGCAGCGCATCCTTTCGCCCGATGCCGAATCCGGCAAGGCTTTCACGGCGGTGTTTGCGAACAGCGCCCGGGGCGAAGCCGAGGCTTCCGACCAGCGCGCCGCAGCCGGGTTGCTGCGCGGATCGCTCGACGGCCGTATCGTATCGGTGAAGGCGCTGTTCGACGTTGCCGGCACGGTAACGAGTTCTGGCTCCGCCGTACTGCGCGGCTTGGCGCCCGCAAGCGATGATGCTGCCGTTGTGAAGCGTTTGCGTGCGGCGGGCGCCGTTATCGTCGGTAAGACCCAGATGACCGAGTTTGCCTTTTCTGCGCTCGGTACGAATCCGCATGACGGAGTGCCGGGCAATCCACGAGACCGTCAACGCGCCCCAGGGGGATCGTCATCGGGAGCTGTCGTATCAGTCGTCGATGGCGCGGCTGAAATCGCCATCGGCAGCGACACGGGGGGCTCGATCAGGATACCGGCTGCGTTGTCAGGCGCGGTCGGCTTCAAGCCGACGAGCGGGCGCGTACCGACAACAGGCGCCTTTTCGTTGTCGTCGACGCTCGATACGGTCGGCCCGATTGCTTTGGACGTCGCAGCATGTGCTGCCGCCGATCAGGTTTTGTCGGGGCGAGGATCATCGGAACCACTGCGTCAGGCTTCCCGCAATTCCTTCCGTTTGATCGTTGCCCGCGGCCTGGTATTTGATCGCTGCGAGGCGGAGGTCTTGGATGCGTTCAATGATGCCGCTCAGCGGCTTCGGGCATCCGGCGTGCAGATCGAGGACGGCTCGCTCGACTCGGCTCTCGACGATATCGCGCGGATCGACAAGATCGGAATGTTTCCATCAATCGAGCTCGGGGCGACGCTCGCCGAGCTTGGAATCTCGAGTCTGGACGGTGTCGATCCGAAAACGCGGGTTCGCATCGAGGCGGGCGCGAACATCACCGGCGTCGACTATGTTCGCATGACGAGATTGCGACAGGCCGCCGTTCGCTCGTTTGAAAACTCTTTTTCGGAAAATGACGTTTTCATCCTCCCGACGACGCCCATCCGCGCGCCCCTTCTTTCATCGGTAGACGAGGCTGCTGCGTTCCATCAGGGCAACGGGCTCGTGCTGCGCAATCCGCGCGTCGCCAACCTGCTTGATTGTCCTTCGATCTCGCTGCCGCTGCCCGGCGACGGTCTTCCTGTCGGGCTCATGCTGATCGGCAGACGGAACGCCGACCGGCGTCTTTTGGAAATCGCGTCTCGCATCGAGGCGATCCTGCGAGGCGAGACGTAGGCTCCTTCGCGCTTTTTAGCGTATTGAGTGTCCGACCCGAGAGATAGGTGACGGTTTGTACCGGACACACTTAAATCTTGGCGGAGGGAGAGGAACTGGGATCCAACATTCTCTCGCAGGATTTCGAAGGGCTACGCGCGCGTTCGCCCAGACGTCCAAAAACCCTCCTTGCTTGAGATTATTTGGCGGGAATGACGGTAAGACCCTGCATCTTGTATCGAATTCCCGAGCCGTAAGGTAACTGCACGTTCCGCAGCGGCCGCATCGTCGTGCCAGATTCCCGCCTCACGTCACCCAACAGGACAACCGGCGTCAGCCCGTTGAGCCGGCGAAAAGCTCTGAATTGTGACTTGACTATATTCCTAATCGGCGTACGATGTCACCGAAAATGATTCCCTTCTGTCACCGTTTACGTCATTGAGCCCTAGCGAGGAAACGCTTGATGGACCAACGATTAAGCGAGGCGTGGCACGCGCGCGAGCACGCTTTCCCGATTTATCCGGCCCTGCATTTGGCGCCGGAAGGTCTGGTGCTGGGTGCCGGCACAGTGCTGGTCCCGACCCACGGCGCGCGCCGGCTGACGAGCCTCGACGGCCAGGAGGCGCGAGTGCTGGCGCTGCTGTCAGCCGCGTATGGCAAAGCGGTGGCGCCGGCGGTGCTCGGCAATATTGCGCGCGCCGCTGACGCCTGGCGTCTAGGCGACGATTGCCTTGCCTACATTCATCTGGCGCATTCTCGTCTGCCCGAACTACAGGACTCCCACGAGGCGGCGCGCCGACTTTTCCTTGCTGAAGGATTCTTGGAAGTTGGTGGCAGTCCCCGCGCCGTCCTTATAGCCCTCGATCTCGGTGAGGCGTACATCGACGCAGTAGAGAAGGTCTACAATCCCGCAGAGCCGCGCGTGCCGGCCGGTAGTGGCAGGCCGAGCGGTGAATGGACGCGCGGGCTTTCGGTGCTCGGAGACCTCACGGCCGAAGCCGCCGAGCAACTGAGTAGCTTTGCGTTGCGTCTTTTGAGCGCAAGCTTGAGTGAAGGGACGGCGGCGGCGGCCGCGTTCGGCCTACTATTCATCCCATCTCCGAACAATCTCACCGTCGAAGGTAAGGTGAGCGGTCTACCCGGCGTTAGCTACGCGTGGAATCGCGACGAGAGCACGCTTCATCTCACTTATGATAATCCCGATGGAGAGCGCAGCACTTTCTCGGCCCAACTGGAGGACAACGTCTTTCGGGACGGAAGCGGGCGAATTATCGGCCGCGTCTTGCCGGATGGCAACATCGCAGTTGATCCGGCCGCGGTCTTTCCAGATGTCGCGAATGACAACGAGCCGCGGCTCTGCCCTATGCCCGGCCTCGACAAGCCAGGTGAAAGAGGCAGGGATTACGAGGACTATGTGAAAAGTGTGGTCAATCCGGTGGATACGACGCCACGCTATTGGGGCTTTCAGCTGCTGAATCCGGAAACAGGTGAACTGGTCTTCTATGATGACTGCCAACACACTACCGGCATGATGATCGACGCCAAGGGACCGGGATATGCACGTCTTCTGACATTCGAGAAAGTCCGAGATTCTGTCGCCGAGGAGTTTCTGGACCAATCTGCGCGACAGCTGGCGGCCCTCGGTACGCGCCAGCTCCGCTGGTACTTCGCCGAGCCGGCAGCGGCAGATTTCGCGCGAGAGCTCTTCCGCACTTCCGACGAGGGCCGGGGCAGGATCGAAATCATAGTTTTACCCTGGCCGTGATCCGATGAACGAAATCAATTTCGACTATCTCATTCGTTCTAGCCTGCCCTCCGCGCCGGAACATCCGGATTTGCTCGGCGAGAAGTTCGTCGACACACTCGATGCTTTGAGCAGCATTGACCCAATCATTTTCGCCGATTGGCAGGTAATGGATTTTCCGAAGAAAGACTCGCTTCCGCTTGCGAAGGCTCGGTCGTGCATCGGCACAATTATCGAAGAGAATGTGACCCGCGACGATTTCCGCCGCCCGGAGCCATATTACGGCTACAGCGCAGTCGCCTACACCTCTAGCGCGATCAAATCGCGCCGGGTAAAGCTCCGAATCAAAGCTGGCGGTAAAAGCAAAGGCGACACATGGCTGCAGACAGGAGACTGGCAAGTTCTTCCCGATCCGGCGATCGTCACCTATCCGCTGTTCAAGGCTGCGCTGCTTGCCGTCAACGCGATCTGGCCGCCAATATGGGCCTGCGCCTGCGCGTTCCGGTCGAACACTGTAAGGGTGCCAGAAACCTATCCGGGCGGGGTGCAAGGCTACCGCCTGGAGAGCCTGCCGATGGTGCCCAACGATCCGACATTTGAAGATTCGGTTTTCCACATCCCCTGGATTGCCTATCTCTCCGCTCCGCTCGCCACCGGCATCACGCTGCCGCGCGAAATTACCACCGAGCGAACTCCGGACGGCGGCCTCCTAATGATCGCCACGACGGACCGGCTCGATCCAGAAAATCCCGAGCACCTCTGGCGGGCTCGCCTCATTCTCGAGGCTATGCTCGCTCGCACCGGCTATTCAACGTACGCAAATCAACGCTGATGATGGCCGCAGCGTGTCGGCTCATTCGACCGGCGGAGAAAGTTGGATTACAGTTCCTCTCGCCTGGGGGTGGCGGAGGGAGTGGGATTCGAACCCACGATACGGTTTCCCGTATACACGCTTTCCAAGCGAGCGCCTTCAGCCACTCGGCCATCCCTCCGGGCGCGGAAACCGCGATATATAGCGACGCGGCCCTCTGTGACAACCCATTGTCGGCATCGCGATGGCATCGGCGCCGGCGGGCGGCGACGGGTGGTAATCAGGACGAAGGCGCAAGCTTAAGGTTGCGCCACGCCCGCATTGCCGGCGTCGGCGGCCGTCTGCTACGGTCGCGGGCCAAGAACAAGCACAACGCGGCAGGAAATCATCCATGATTGTACGGGACGGACCCGACGGATGCCTCATCCTGATCGGACAGACCGATCATGCCAAATTGTCCGGGCAATGCGCGGCGCACTGGGGCAACGGCGCCTTCGCGCGGCCGCAGCCCTACGAGGCCGTGGTCCGCGCCGCCATGTTTCACGACAGCGGCTGGTACGATTACGAGGCGAGCCCGTCGGTCGCGCCCGAGACCGGCAGGCCGCTCAATTTCATGCAGGTCACCTGGGGCAAGCCGCAGCGGCGCGCGTTCGAATGGGCGATCGACTGGATGACCCGCATCGATCCCTATTCGGGCCTGCTCGTCAGCGCCCACCGCACCGGCCTGCAGCGCGGCCGCTACAACAAGATGACGAGCCCCAAGATCTTCAATACCCAGAATCTGCCCGAGGACAACGAGGATTTTCTGGCGCGCAACGAGGCGGCGCAGGCCGAACAGCTGCGCAATTACGACGCCGACGCGTTCTGGACCAATTATCAGCTCATGCAGGCGTTCGATTTCATCTCGCTCTTCCTGTGCAACAAGGACGAGGTCGACGATTATATCGAGCCGGTGCCGACGTCGTATGACGGACGCTCGGCGCCGGCGCGCCTGACATTGAAGACGGTCGGGTTAAACCGCATCGCGGTCGATCCCTACCCGTTCGATATCGATCCCCTGCCGGCCCAACTGGTGCGGCGCCGGCTCGACCAGAACACCTTCGCGGATACCGCCGCGTTCCGCGAGGCTTATTTCAAGGCGACGCCGGAAGCCGTCGTATTCACGTTTTGCAGCCGCTGACCTTGAAAACCATCCGCGTTCACGCCCATGGCGGGCCGGAAGCGCTGCGGCTCGAAGAGCTGCCGCGGCCAGCACCCGGGCAGGGCGAAATTCTGGTCGCGGTCAAGGCGGCCGGCGTCAATCTGTTCGACACACAGCTGCGCAGCGGGCTCTACAAGCGCGACCTTCCCTTGATGCTCGGTCAGGAAGGCGCCGGGATCGTCGAGGCGGTCGGCCCCGGCGTCGCCGACATGGTACCCGGCGATCGCGTCGCCTGGATCTTCGCGCCCGGATCCTACGGTACGCACGCGCTAGTGCCCGCCGAACGAGCCGTGCCGCTGCCGGAGGCGATCGGCTTTGAAGACGCGGCCGCGGTGCTGTTTCAGGGCCTCACGGCGCACTATCTCGCCACCTCGACCTTCCCGCTCGCTGCCGGATCGACGTGCCTCGTCCATTCCGCCGCCGGCGGCTGCGGCATCCTGTTGTGTCAGATCGCCAAGATCAGGGGCGCGCAGGTGATCGGCGCCGTCTCGACGCCGGCCAAGGCCGACATCGCGCGGGCGGCCGGCGCGGATCACGTCGTCGTATACGCCGAGGAGGATTTCGAGGCCGCCGTCAAACGCATCACCGCCGGGCGCGGCGTCGACGTGGTCTACGACGCGGTCGGGCTCGACACCTATGTGCGCAGCATGAACGTGCTGCGTCCGCGCGGCATGCTGGCGCTTTACGGTGAGGCGAGCGGCCTGGTGCCGCCGATCGACCCGCGCGAATTGTTGTTCCGAAAATCGCTTTATCTCACCCGCACCGGGCTCGATCACTATATCGCCGACCGCGCCGAGCTGCGCAGCCGCACCGACGAGATTTTCGCCTGGGTCGCCGCCGGGCGGCTGAAGCAGACGATCTTCAAGACCTACACGCTCGAACAAGTCGCCGACGCCCACCGCGCCATCGAATCCCGGGCAACGACGGGCAAGCTTCTGGTGGTGCCATGAACAAAATCACGCCGGATGCCGCGCCGCGGCTGCCGCTCGTCGAGGCGCCGCAGGACCCGCTGGCGCGCGAGATGTTCGCGAAGATCGCGGCGAGCCGCGGCATTCTCAATCTGCACCGGATGATGGCGCATGCGCCGGCGCTGATGAAAGCCTCCTACGATACGGCCATGGCGATACGCCACGACACGCTGTTGCCGCGCCCCATCGTCGAATTGGTGATCATGCGCACCGCGCAGGTCGTCCACGCCGATTACATCTGGGGACGCCACGTGCCGTTGGCGCGGGCCTGCGGCGTGACCGACGCGCAGATTGCGGAGCTGTTGCGCTGGCCCGACAGCGCGGCATTCACGCCGGCCGAAAAGGCCGCGCTCGGTTTTGCCGAAAAGGCCGCGCAGCATCTGCCGATCGCGGACGCCGACTTCGCGGCGCTCCAGCAGAGCTTCTCGCCGCGCGAGATCGTCGAGATCACCATGCTGGTCGGCAGCTATGTCGGGACCGCGATCCTGCTCGCGGCGCTGTCGGTTCCCGACGAGCCGGGCTGAGCGGACAAGCCACGCCGGCTGCGCGGGTGACAGGCCGGCACTTCTATCATAAAAAGCCGCGACGGGTTCATCCCGACGCCGGGCGCACGGATGTCCAGGAGCATTTGCTCAGCTATTGCGCCGGCCTGACCGGCGTGGCGCTGCCGGATGTGTCGTAACAAGCGTCAAAAGGAGCATCGGACATGAAGATCGATCGCCGCGCACTGCTTGGCGGATTGGCCGCGGCGGTCGCCGTGCCGCCGCGCCTCTATGCCGCGACCATCACCGACGCGATCGGCCGCACCGTGACGGCGCCGGATCATGTCGCGCGCGTCTATCCGGCCGGACCGCCGGCCGCCGTGACGCTCTACACGCTCGCGCCCGACCTCCTGCTCGGCTGGATCGAGCCGCCCGGAGAGAAGGAGCGCGAATTCCTGCTGCCCGAGATCGCGGCGCGGCCGCAGCTGCCGCGCATCACCGACCGCGGCGACACCACCAATCTCGACGGCATCACGTCGCTCAAGCCCGATCTCATCCTCGACATCGGCACCGTCAACGCCACCTACAGCGCGCTCGCCGAACGCATCCAAGGACAGACCGGCGTTCCTTACGCGCTGCTCGACGGGCATCTCGACCGCGTCGGCGCGACCTACCGCGCGCTCGGCCATCTGCTCGGACGCGCCGATGCAGCGGAAAAGCTCGCAACCTCGGCGGAAACCACCATCGCGATCATCACGCAGCGCAGCGCCGCGGTGCCGCCCGAGAAGCGGCCGCGGGTCTATTACGCCCGCGACAAAAGCGGCCTGCAGACTGGCCTCGGCGGCTCGATGATCAGCGAGCCGATCGAGTTCGTCGGCGCGCACAATGTCGCCGCCGATCTGCACGGGGCGCACGGCACGGCGACGCTCGATCAGGTGCGGGCGTGGGATCCCGAGATCATCATCACCAGCGACAAGGACTTCGCCGCGAGCGTCGGCAGCAATCCGGATTGGGCCGCGATCGCCGCGGTCAAGGCCGGCCGGGTGCATCTCGCGCCGAAGCTGCCGTTCGGCTGGGTCGATTACCCGCCAGCGGTCAACCGGCTGATCGGGCTGTGGTGGCTTGCCAAGATTTTTTATCCCGAGAGCTTCCCCGAGGACATCAAGACGCTGACGCGGGATTTCTACACTCAGTTCTATCACGTCACCCCGTCGGCAGCGCAGGTCGAGCGCGTGCTCGCGGGCCGCGATTGATTAAACGCGACCCATCCGCCGACCGCGCCACCCTCGGCGTCGTACTGGCCGGCGGCCTCGCCCGCCGCATGGGCGGCGGCGACAAAGCCGGCATCCTCATCGGCGGCACGACGATGCTCGAGCGCGTACTGGCGCGGCTCGAGCCGCAATGCCAAGGGGTCATTCTCAACGCCAACGGCGATCCGGCCCGCTTCGCCGCGACCGGCTTCGCCGTGGTCGCCGACGGCGTTCCTGATTATCCCGGCCCGCTGGCCGGCATTCTCGCCGGCCTCGACTGGGCAGCGCGCCACGCGCCGGACATCGCCTGGGTCGTGAGCGTGCCGAGCGACTGCCCGTTCCTGCCTCGCGACCTAGTGGCGCGTTTGCACCTCGCACGCAGCGAGGCCGGCACGCCGCTCGCCTGCGCGCAATCGGGCGGCCGGCGCCATCCCGTCGTGGCGCTGTGGCCGGTCGAGTTGCGCGAGGCGCTGCGGCACGCGCTCGTGAGCGACAACGTCCGCAAGGTCGAGGAATGGGCGGCGCGTTGCGGCATCGGCGTCGCCGACTGGCCGGATGCGCCGGTCGATCCGTTCTTCAACGTGAATACACCGGACGACGTCGCCACCGCGAACCGCATCGCGGCGCAATTTCCGGATCTTTGAATCAGTTCGCCGTCATTCCGGATCGCCGCAAAGCGGCGAGTCCGGGATCCATACTCCCGGCGCTGGGATTATGGATTCCGGGTTCCGAGCTTCGCTCGGCCCCGGAATGACGGCCAGGCTTATTCCAGCGTCCACACAATCCGGTCGCGCGGCAGCGCCTCGGCAAGCAGAATATCGGCGATCATGTCCACGTCGTCGAGCATAACGACCGGCAGCGGCGCTTGCGGCAACGGCGCGTCGGAGGCGATCGCCACGACGCAATTGTCGTCGGGATAGAGCGGCGGCTTGCCGGTATCGGCGCGAAAAACTTCGAGCTTCGGATAAGCTTGGCGCTTGAAGCCTTCGACGATGACGAGATCGACCGGGCTCAGCTTCGCCATGATGTCCGGCAGCGACGGCTCCGCCTCCTCGCGCAATTCGTGCACGATCGCCCAGCGCCGGCTGGAGACGATCGCGACCTCGCTCGCGCCGGCCTCGCGATGCAGCCAGGAATCCTTGCCGGGCCGATCGATGTCGAACTCATGGTGGGCGTGCTTGACGGTCGCGACCTTGAGGCCGCGGCGCGTCAGAACCGGAATGACCCGCGTGATCAGCGTGGTCTTGCCGGCGCCGCTCCAGCCGGCGACGCCGATGACGCGCATGGCCGGCCGCACGGGCGGAGGGTGTTGCGCAGGGTGTTGCAAAGTTTGAGGCTCCCGCATGCGCGTTATGATAAGGACGAATTCCCCTTCACGCGACCCTCCGTGCATCCGGTAAAGGCAAGCCCCGCGAAGCTGAACATGGCGCAAAAGACCCTCGATCTGCGCGGCCTCAAATGCCCGCTGCCGGTGCTTCGCACCCGCAAGACGCTCGCCGGCATGGTCGCGGACGATATCCTGATCGTCGAATGCACCGATCCGCTCGCCGGCGTCGACATTCCCACGCTGTTGCATGCGACCGGCGATACGCTCGAGCACGCGGCAACAACCGTGGGCGTCCTGTCGTTCCGCATCCGCAAACGCTGACCGCGGTCTTGGCGTGCTTCACGGCTTGACCGCGCCCGGTTCCTTGCGATTCATGCCCATAATAGACTCCAAAGGGATTTTGAGCGATGCAGATTCTCGTCGTCGGCGCGGGTGTGATCGGGCTTGCGGTCGCGCGCGCGGCGGCCTTGCGCGGCCATGACGTCACGATTGCCGAAGCGACCGGCGGCATCGGCAACGGCGTCTCCTCGCGCAACAGCGAAGTGGTCCATGGCGGCATCTATTATCCGACCGGTTCGCTGCGCGCCCGCCACTCGATCCGCGGCCGCCGCATGCTGTACGACTTCTGCGCCTCCCACGGCGTCGCTTACAACAAATGCGGCAAGCTGATCGTCGCGACCGACGCGGCGGAGCTCGCCAAGGTCGAGACGCTCTTGGCGCAGGGCAACAAGAACGGCGTCGAGGGCCTGGAGATGATCGGCGGCAACGCGGCGCGCGCGCTCGAGCCCGAGCTCGCCTGCATCGGCGCGCTCGTCTCGCCCGAATCCGGCATCATCGACAGCCACGGCTACATGCTGGCGCTGTGGGGCGAACTGCAGGATCACGGCGGCATGATCGCGTTCGAGACTCCGGTCGAGCGCATGGCGTTTGCGGGGTCGCAATGGCAGGTCGCGTTCGGCGGCCGCGACCCCGGCACGGTCGCGTTCGACGCCGCAATCAATGCGGCCGGCCTCGGCGCGCAGGCCTTGGCGCGGCGCATCGAGAATTATCCGCCCGGCAAAGTGCCGCCGCTGGTGCTCGCCAAGGGCAATTACTTCGCCTATTCCGGCCGGCCGGTGTTCTCGCGGCTCGTCTATCCGACGCCGGTCGATGGCGGGCTCGGCGTCCACGTCACCATCGACCTCGCCGGCCGCATGCGCTTCGGCCCCGACGTTGAATGGATCGACCACGAAAGCTACACCGTCGATCCGCGGCGGGCGGACGCCTTCTATGAGCGCATCCGCGGCTATTGGCCCGGCCTGCCGGACGGCTCGCTGGTGCCGGATTATTGCGGCGTGCGCCCGAAGTTGACCGGGCCCGGCGAACCGCCGGCCGACTTTATGGTCGCGGCGGAGCCGGCGCACGGCATGCCGCGCTTGATCAATTTGTTCGGCATCGAGTCGCCGGGCCTCACCTCTTCGCTGTCGCTCGCGGAGGAGGTCGTCGGCTATCTGTCGGCCTGAGTGACCGGAGCGTCGTCACCTAACACGGACAGCGGCACAGGTGGCTGCGCGGCTTGCAGCGCCGGAACCTGCCCCGTGACGATCACACCCGGCTCGTCTTCGGCCGCCGGCGGCTCCGTGGCGCGCTGACTGAGGCGCAGACGCGCGGCCGGAACAACAAGCGCCGCGGGATCGACCGGCGTGAACTCGGCGACTTGCCCGCGCTTGCCGGCAAACGCCATCGGCCCTTCCGCCGTCGTGACGATGTCGCCGGCCCGCAGCGTCGGGTCGTTTTTCGCCTCGATCCTGGTCAGGCCGAACGCGTCCTTGCCGTTGCAGGTGCAGTTGGACACGAAGTGCTCGCGATAGACATAGGCGTTGTCGAGGTCGGCATAGCGCGCGCCGTCGCGGGCGACGGCATGATCGATCTCGGTGCCGAAGAACACCTTCGTCTTGGCCGTGGGGCACATCGACCGGCAGAGCTCGACCGGCGTGGCATTGGCGTTGTGATCGAGCGGGAAATGCTGGCCGTCGCACAGCCGCACGCAATAGCCGACGAAGCGGCCGTTGCCGCCACTGCCGCCGATGACGCCGCCGCGGTGCGAGGGGTCGGGCGCGACCATGCTCGGCGGCGGCGGCTCGGCATAGGACGTGACCGGCGGCGGCACGCTGTGGCGCTGGAAGCCGCCGAACAACATTTCGAACAGACCTTCGGCGCGGACCTGGCCCGGTGCCGCGACGCTCGCGAGAGCAACCGCGACCACCACACCGGCAAGCCTTCCCGCAAAGCTGACGGTGAGCGGTTTCGATCCTTTGCTGCGGCGAAGACCCATCGCGGAACACCTCGGCTCGACAACTTGAACGTGCCGCGAGCCAGATCGGTTCCGCCGATGGCGGAAGACATAAGCACGCAACGCTCGAGCCCGTTCCGCGCAAAGTTAGCGGCGACAGGTAAATGGCCGATTTGGGGTTATGGCAAACAATTGGTGAATGACCGGAAATTTGCCGGCCTTCAGCTTCGGCCTCGCGGCTCTTCGCGCGCAACGGCGCCGCGCTTATCGCAATTTTAGAGCTTTTCGAGCAAAGAGAGAGCCGCGCGGAGGATGGTACATGGATAGCGACGAGCGCGTGGATCTGGTTCCCGGCGACGCACCTTGTGACGCACCTTATGAAGCGTCGCCCGGCGGGCAGCCTTGGTTGGCGGCGGAACCTCTCGGCCATCTGATCGCGGTCGGCGGCTCCGAAGCGACCATGCAATTCGCCGCCGGGCCGTCGCACCAGTTCGCCGCCGACGTCACCGTCGGATCCCTCCTCGGGATCGACACCGGACAATCGCTGGCCATCGGCACGCTGTGCGAAGTCGCGCGCGAGACAAAAGGGGACGGCGGCGCCATCGGACGCATCGATCTCCTGGGCGAAATCTGCTGCGACGACCGCGGCGAACGCTGGTTCCAGTCCGGCATCACGGCCTATCCGAAGCTCGACAGCGCGGTGGTCGCGATCGGAAGCGACGAACTGCGCGTCATTTTCGATCTCGCCAATCCCAACACCGTCGAAATCGGACGGCTGCGCCAGAACGATGCGATCGCGGCCTATGTCAATATCGACGAGATCGTGCAGAAGCATTTCGCCATCGTCGGCTCGACCGGGTCGGGAAAATCGACGGCGCTCGCCCTCATCCTGCGCAAGATCATCGAAGCGCGCGCCGATCTGCGCGTCCTGGTGATCGACGCGCACAACGAATACGGCCAGTGTTTTGGCGACCGCGCCTTCGTCGCCGGCCCCGGCAATCTGAAACTGCCGTTCTGGCTGTTCAACTTCGAGGAGATCGTCGAGATCATTTTCGGTTCGCGCAGCCGCGCCGAGCGCGAGATCGGCCTCTTGGCGGACCTGATTGCGCTCGCCAAGAGCGAATATGCCCGCAGCAAGACGGCGGCACGCTCGCACTACCGCCCGTCGCAGGCGGACGTCGGCCGCTATACCGCCGACACGCCGGTGCCGTACCGCACGGAAGACCTCATCGCCTACGCCGAGAGCCGCATGGGCAAGCTCGAGAACGGCGACGTCGCGGTCGTCTACCAGCGCCTGATCATGCGCCTCAATGCGGTGCGCAAGAACCCCCGCTACGCCTTCATCTTCGGCGATGCCGGCACCGAAGACACCATGGTCGACATTCTCTGTCAGCTCCTGCGCGTCGCCGACGACGAGCGGCCGATGGCGATCGTGCAGCTCGCCGGATTCCCGGCCGAGACGATGGAAGTCGTGGTGTCGGTGCTGTTCCGGCTGGCGTTCGAATTCGGTATCTGGAGCGATGGTCTCAGTCCGCTGTTGATCGTCTGCGAGGAAGCCCACAATTACGCCAACGCCGACCAGACGGTGGGTTTCCGCGCGGCGCGCGACGGGCTCTCCCGCATCGCCAAGGAAGGCCGCAAGCACGGCGTCTTCCTCGGCCTCGTCACCCAGCGCCCGCATCAGCTCGATCCGACGCTGATGTCCCAATGCTCGACCGTGTTCGCCATGCGGCTCGGGCACGAGGACGACCAGAAAATCGTCCGCGCCGCGGTGTCGGACGCGGCGAGCCGCCAGCTTGCGTTCCTGCCGTCGCTCGGCACCCGCGAAGCGCTGGTGATCGGCGCCGGCGTGCCGACCGTGATGCGGCTGCGCTTCGAGGAGCTACCGCGCGAATTCATTCCGCAGAGCCAGGCGGAATGGGGCGGCCGGCTCGATACCGGCGGCCGGATCGACGAGCATGTGATCGCCACGGTCGTCGCGCGCTGGCGCGGCACGTTCACGGCCGCGCGGCCGGCGTCCGAGCCGGCGGCGGCCGATCTGTCGCTGCGCTCCGACGGACTGCCATGGTCGGCGCCGTTCCGGAATTAGGGCGCGTACTCATTAATCCGGTTCTACAAGCGCGCATCGTTGAATGTCCGCTTCGCTCCGAAGGCGACTGAATTGCCGCGTCGCCGCGAAATGTCGCGAAGGGCCAAAAGGGGACTTTCTACCGCACGTTCGGAATGTACTAAAGCCGGCTTCGGTTGGCCGCGATCCAATTGTATATCGGGTGACCGAAAAGACGACTGAACAAGGGTACATAAAAGAATGGAACTTGCCACCACAATCCCGGCACGCGCAACACCACGTAACGATAGGCCTCGAAACCTGGCAGCGCCCGGCCGTCGGGCAAAACGAGATAGAGCGCCTTTATCATTTGTTCGTCGCTCACGATCGGAGACGGGTTGGTGCGGAAGTCGCGTATCTGGATCTGCCCAAGACCGTCGAAAGCCAAGAACCACACCATAGACCGCCTGCAGAAGCCGCAAGTGCCGTCGTAGATCATCTCCATTTCGCCCATTTTTCGCTTCCACGCCGCGCCAAGGCTGCTCAGCCACTCGGGGCGCACAAAACTCATATGTCCCATGGCCATGACCCAGGAAAAATAATACAGATGCATCAGTGCGGCGAATTGAAAATGGAGGAACAGAGCTGCAGCAAGCATGTAAGGCCGTGTGGCCCGCTGCCAGATCAGGAATGGAAAGGCAATTTCGATCAGGACAGTGCCATACGTCGCAACGTTGACCAGCCAGTATTGCCTCGCCAATAGCTGCAAAATATCGTTGTTGTAATAATAACTGTTGGTGAAAAGCCACCATATGGCATCACCGTGCCGCCAGTCGTCGCCTGCCAGTTTTCCAGTGCCGCTGAAGAAGAACAGCAACGCCATCTGGATTTGCATCAGCCGAGTGCAGGCGAACGCCCAAGGGCTGGTGAAGGCCGGTGGACAGGCTGCAAGGTCTTTGCGCTTTGCTGCGCGGACCTCGCGCACTCTGTCCAAACTCATTGCGCGCCCGACCGGCGCGAAGCAAAGAATCATCAGCAGACACGAGGCGATCGAATCGACGCCATAGGTCATGACCGGGTTGCGGTAATCGTAGGAGATGTGGCCGATCAAGACGGCCCACTTCACCCAGGACGTTCGCCATCCCAGCATGAACGCAGCACAACAGAACAAAAACAGCGCATGGAACGCGAGCCATTGCCAAGGAGCCGTAAAATAGAAAAAGACCGATTGCTGCCAGGGACCGGTGATTTCATTGGCAAGAAGCGCGCGCGGCATCCAGCCGTCGTCGCCCCAAAACGTCAGCAGGTATGGAGTCGCCAGACCGTAGTGAAACAGCAGCGCCGCACCTATGCCCATACGGGCAATCTCCAAGGGCGTTGTCGGCTTGTCCTGGAACCAGAGCTGCGACCAGGCCCCTCTCGAGGGGGCAAACGCGATTTTGTTCCCACCTGCCGACATTACGCGTTCGGGCATTTGACGGTAGCCAGAGTCTTCTTGTCGAGAAACTCGGAATCGAAGGGGTGTTTCCCGCTCAGTTGGTCCTGCGGGGAGAATTCTTTTTGGTCGATCTCCAGAAGCGTGATGCTGACCGGGTGCAGCGAGGCATGTTCTCGACAGAGATATGCAGCGACGAATTCGCTGTAGGTCTCAGGATTATCCATAACATGGATGTACCAATCTTTGACCCAGATATCGGTTGGGAGGTACCTGCTCAGTTTATCGGCCGGGACAAAAGTATACCGCTGTGCGGACGCGTCCTCCACGACGTAACGGAATTCGGGTTCCACGCGCACATAGGGGGCATAAAAGCCCCATTCATTTTGCAGCCTGAATAGAGACAAATAAGGCTCGAATAGCGAACTTGCCGCCCGCGTAATCACACTGTCGGGCGACGCCGCGACCACGATAGCAACGCTGTGCCAAACGAGCAGCAATGACATTGCCGTATAGATTAGACGCCGGCGCCGCTGTGCCCATGTAAGAGATGAGAGATGCACTGGCGAACCTTCAACTTTTCCGAACAATTAGACAGACGAAAAAAATCAGGGCGCCGTCGCCGGTGCCCTCTCGCGTTTCCACCCGGATTTCGGCGCATCCGACTGGCGGCTTTCAGATCAACCTACACCGGTTGCCGGTGTGCACGGAAGAGGTGCATTAGCTACAACTTAACGACAGTGGTATTCTGGCACCTCAGGGCATAACGGTAGCCGAGGCGGGGCGCGGAGCTGATTGGGGTTGTGCAGCGCCCCGCCTCGGCGGATTGAAAGGACACCACTGTCGTCCCTCTCCCAGGACGTGGAACCGCTGATGCCGGCGCAGTTCGATTCGCCGGTTTCAGAATGGTCCAGATTTTCCCATCGTTCGATCATACTCGTCTATGCGCAGCTCGGCCTGCAGATCTGCCGAGTTGAGCGGCACATTGCGCCCCTCGATGGCGTCGGTCGCCGAATGATAGGAGGAAGCCAGCCTGTTGAGCGAGTCGAAGCGGCTCGCCAGGTAGTTGGCCATGTACTCGGAGAACTCTCTTTCGCCGGGTCGATTCGCGATCCGCATCGTCTTTGCCTGGGCGAGGAGTTCCTGGGGACTGAGCACAGGCAAATTAAGGTGGACTTCTCCCCAGTAAATGGCGGCGGCATCCAGTGTTCTATCTCCGCCGTATTTCAACGAATCGCTTATGAGATGTGCTTCCTCTTCGTCCCAGGCGGTCTGATTGGCGGAATTCTTTTGCGGATTCTGAAACGAGCTGAGAAAATCCAGCTTTAATTGCTCCTCCGCCTTCTGTGCGGCGTTATATCCCTCATTGCCTTCAGCGTCGGTTCCGACGGGAAACCCGTTGTAGAGCCCTTCCACACGAGCCGCGGCGGCATTTTTGGGCGGCTTGGCATCTGCGGCTAATTGTATGAAAGGCCTGCGCGGGTTTTCGCCACCGAACATCAAGAAGCAGGCTGATGTCGGGAGACTGTCGGCAGTTGCCGCCGTGGCGATTCCGACGGCTCCAGGTTCCCCACAATCAGCCGCGAATGCGTGCCCGGCAAAGCCTGCCAACACGCCAATAATTATCGGCCAGCAGCCCGTCCTCAAAAGCCAACCCACGTGTCAAGTTCCCCTCACGCCGGCGCCATCAAAAATACCGCAGCCAGACATAGACCTGACAGATGGCGATCGAGACAAGCATCATCGGCACGCCGTAGACCAGGTAGCGGACGAAGCTGAAGCGCACGCCGTTGCGTTCCGCGATGCCGGCGACGGTGAGGTTGGCCGAGGCGCCGACCAGCGTGCCGTTGCCGCCGAGGCAGGCGCCGAGCGCGAGACACCACCACAGCGATTTGATGGCGTCGGCGCCGCCAAACGCGGGCGCGGTGCCTTTGATCAGCGGGATCATGGTGGCGACGAAGGGGATGTTGTCGAGGATCGCGGACAGGACCGCCGACAGCCATAGGATCGCCGTGCCGGCCGCGGCGATGTTGCCGCCGGTCGCCGCGACAAGCTTTCCCGCCAGCACATCGAGCAGTCCGGTGACTTCGACGGCATGGACGACGATGAACAGGCCGATGAAGAAAAAGATGGTGGTCCATTCGACGTCGGCGAAGGTTTGGTGCACGTGGTCGGCCTGAATGCTGCCGCGATGGCGCCAATTGTCGAGCAGCATCAGGACGGCGGCGCCGGCGAGTGCGATGGTCGCCGGCTTGAGCCGCAGCGGCCCGGCCAGCACGAAGGCGAGCAGCACCGCGATCAGCACCGCGGCGGAGCGCTTGAGCAGCACCCAGTCGGTGATCATGCCCGGCGCGTTCATGCCCATGACGAGCGCGCGGCTTTGCGGGCTCGCCTTGAGCCCGCGGCCCCAGACGACATGCACCATGACCGCCTGCACCGCCATGATCAGCGCGGCGACCGGCCCGAGATTGACGAGGAAGGCGTTGAAGTCGAGCCCGGCCAGCGAGCCGATCAGAATATTGGGCGGGTCGCCGATCAGCGTCGCGGTGCCGCCGATGTTGGAGGCGAACACTTCGGCGAACAAAAACGGATAGGGCGGTATGTCCAGCTCCTCGGCGATCGCGAGCGTCACCGGCACGATCAGGAGCACCGTCGAGACATTGTTGAGGAGCGCGGAGAGCACCGCCGTGGTGAGCTGCAGCATCAACAGAATGCCGGCGGGGCTCGCCTTGACCCGCTGCGCCGACCAGATTGCCAGATATTGAAACAGGCCGGAGCGCCGCGCGATCGCGACCAGGATCATGATCCCGGTGAGGAGGCCGATGGTGTCCCAGTCGATGCCCTTGACCGCCTCGTCCTGATCGAGGGCGCCGACGGCGATCACCGCCGCCGCGCCCAAAAGCGCCACCACCGCGCGATTGTGCCGGCCGCCGATGATGAACACGTAGGTGACGATGAGAAGCGTCACCGCGACCAGGACCGGGTCGAGGCCGAACGGGATGTGGGGGATGAAGGCGGGGGTGACGGCGGCGAGCGGCATGACGGCAGGTTAGGCGATTGGCGGCTTGGCGCGAAGCAAAACCGGCGGCCCGCGCTTGCCCGATTTTAACGTGCCAAATGTCGGGGATTTGATGATCGTCTTGCGACACCGCCGTCATCGCCCTAAATTGCATGCACTGCATGCAGGCTTTATCATGACCCAAATCACCATCCGGCGGCTTGATCGTTCGACCGTCGAAAAGCTGAAGAAGCGCGCCGCGGCGGCCGGCCGCTCGATGGAGGAAGAGATTCGCAACATCTTGAGCGACGCTGTCGAGGACGACGGCCTTGCGCAGCGACTCGCTTGGCTCAAGGAGATGCGAGAACTGCGTCAGCGGATATTCGGCGACAAGGTCCTGCCTGATTCAACTCCCATCATTCGACGCATGCGCGCCAAGCGGACGCGGCAAATAAAGAAATGGGCGTTGCCGCAGTAGTGAGCACCGCCCTGCGCAACATCAGGGTGGGCTTCATTCTCGAGGCCAAGCCTTACTGCCCTGAGAAGACGAGCACGGCAAGCCCGACCACGGCTATAGCGCCGCCGTAATAGATCCATCGGGACTGGCTGATCATGAAACTTGACGCCGGATAAGGGAAGTACCCCGAGCCCTGGCCCATGAAGACGACGCCAGCGAGCAAAAGGATGATTCCGATGGTCGTCAGCAGTGTTTGCATTTTCTCTCACCCGCCCGGCTGAACGCCGGCCACACCGCTAGTTCTAGTTAGGGGCGGGAATCCTTTCCTTAACGGTCGACGCAATCGATCGAAACGCTGACCAGACTTCTTCCTTGAGAAGCTCCTCCAGGGCGATCGATGGCCATCCGTTCAATTTATCCGTCGCCCTTATGTTCTTCGTCGGCAGCGTCCGAATCCGATCAAGAATGTCTTTTCGAGCAGCATCAGATCGATACGCCGGCACATTGATCAAGTTACCTAAAGAAATTTCCAGCCGACCACTACTCCTCCGGATAAAGAAAGGCCATGCCGGCTTACCGTCCGCCCGCGCGATTTGCGCGAACAACGCGTCTTGCGAGCGCGTAGGCTCAACTAAGAAGCCGTTCTCACGAAACCAGTGTACAGCCCGTTCTGCCCCTCTAAATGCGTCCCTCCCCTTCCGATCTGCCAAATCTGCCAACCACTCTTCTTCGCTCAAAAGCTCAGCTTCAATCGACTTTGTGGCCTGCGCTCTAGCGGTCGCGCCAACGAGCCGCGGCACTAACGTTCGCATTCCGTTCGCCCCAGAAAAATGCTCGACTTCAATAGCGAGGACTTCCGCGGGGCGCATTTGCTCATTCATAAACTCGACTATGCGGACTAATTCCTTCGGAATGCGATCCGCGACAAATACCATCCGAATTCGCCCGGAACGCAAATTAGATTCGACCTGCCGCCAGAACGAATCTGTTGTAGCGTCACCTAGAAATGACAAAAGATCAATATCCGGGTCACGACCCTGTGCAAGAGCCGTTTCGCGATACGCGGTAATGATTTTGTCAATCGGCCAATAGGCGACCCCATTGGCGGCGTAATCGAGCATCTGCGCGACTACTTCCCGTCGGGCACGCGTGTCGCTCGCCTGCTTAACCTCAACAAGCACCGGCACGGCGTCACCATCCAAGAACAAATGGTCCAGCGACCAACGTTCCGTCCCTTCCGTTTGGTCCGGTACCGGCTGTTCGCGGCGGATAAGCAGGAGCTTTCCTTTTGCACCTGCTGCCGCGCGGAGAATAGCAGGGTGATCAGCGAGGAGTTTTTGAAATACGTCCTCGGATCCATAATCGCTGCGCCGAAGCTCGGAAAGGTCGTTATTAGCGCCGATTAGAAAGATAGATTCACTCATGGCGGCAGATCCGAGAATTTGATAAGGGCTCCGCGTCGAAAAGAGCACAACGCGATCGGGTTAAGGCATGCCCTGCATTCGAATAGGCTAAAATAGCCCGGCTTTGACTTAGGATTCCAATCGAGCCCGGCTAATTTTTTCGTTAATGCGCCGCGTCCCAGTTATCCGCCGCATGCGCCTCGACCTGAAGCGGCACCGACAACGACAGCGCCGGCAGCGGCGCGTCTTCCATGATCTTCTTCACTACCGGCAGCGTCTTTTCCACTTCGGCGTCGGGCACCTCGAACACCAGTTCGTCGTGCACCTGTAACAGCATCTGCGCCGAGAGTTTCTGCCGCGCCAGCGCCTCCTCCATGCGCACCATGGCGCGGCGGATGATGTCGGCGGCGGAGCCCTGCAGGCGGGCGTTGATGGCGGCGCGTTCGTTGAAGGCGCGGATCGAGGCGTTGGAGGCGCGGATTTCCGGGTAGTGGCATTTGCGGCCGAACAGCGTGAGCACGTAGCCGTTCTTCTTGGCGAAGTCCTTGGATTGCTCGATGTAGTCGCGGATGCCGGGGAAGCGCTCGAAGTATTTCTTGATGTAGGCGCCGGCTTCCTCGCGCGGGATGCCGAGCTGGTTGGCGAGGCCGAAGGCGGAGATGCCGTAGACGATGCCGAAATTGATCGCCTTGGCACGGCGGCGCACCTCCGGCGGCATGCCCTTGACCGGCACGCCGAACATTTCCGACGCCGTCATGGCGTGAATGTCGAGGCCGTCGCGGAAGGCTTTTTGCAAGGGTTCGATGCCGGCGATTTCGGCCAAGAGCCGCAGCTCGATCTGCGAATAGTCGGCGGACACGAGCTTCATCCCCGGCGCGGCGATGAAGGCGCGGCGGATCTTTCGGCCGTCCTCGGTGCGGACCGGTATGTTCTGCAGGTTCGGATCGGACGACGACAGCCGCCCGGTCGTGGTCGAAGCGAGCGCGTAGTCGGTGTGCACGCGGCGCGTCGCCGGATTGACGAAGCCGGGCAGCGCGTCGGTGTAGGTCGATTTCAGCTTCGACACCTGCCGCCAGTCGAGAATTTTTTGCGGCAGCGCGTGGCCCTGCTCGGCGAGGTCTTCGAGCGCGCGGGCGCCGGTCGCCCATTGGCCGGTCTTGGTCTTGGTGCCGCCCGGCAGGCCGAGCTTGCCGAACAAAATATCGCCGAGCTGCTTGGGGCTGCCGGGATTGACCGTCTCGCCGGCTTCTTTGTTGATCTCGGCTTCGAGGCTCGCGGCTTCCTGGGCGAATTCGCCGGAAAGCCGCGACAGCACGTTGCGGTCGATAGAAATGCCGCGCCGCTCCATGCGGGCGAGCACGGGAAGGAGCGGCCGCTCCAGGGTCTCGTACACGGTCAGCACGTGCTCGGCCGGCAGCCGCGCCTTGAGCACCTGCCACAGCCGCAGCACGATGTCGGCGCGCTCGGCGCCATAGGTCGTCGCCTGCTCGATGCCGACGGCGTCGAACGTGATCTTGGTCTTGCCGGGCTTGATCAGGGTCGCAAGGTCGAGTGCGGCGTGATTGAAAGTGTGCTCGGCGAGCGAAGGCAGCGCATGGCTCGCCCGGCCGGCGTCGAGCGCGTACGACATCAGCATGGTGTCGTCGTGGCTGGCCATCGCGATCCCGCGCAGCGCCAGGAGTTGCCAGGCGAATTTCAGATCATGGCCGATCTTGATGACGCCCTGGTCCTCGAACAGCGGCTGCAACGCATCGAGCGCCGCGCGCTCGGACAATTGGTCGGGCGCCAGCTCGCCGCCAAACAGGCCGCCGGCCTCGCCCTCGCCGCCTTGGCGATGGCCGAGCGGCAGATAACAGGCCTCGTTCGGCGCGACCGCAAGCGCCAGGCCGCACAGCTCGGCCCGCATCGGATCGGCACCGACGGTCGCGGCATCGATAGCGAGAAAGCCGAGATCGCGGGCGCGCTCGATCCAAGCGTTGAGGCGTTCGAGGCTGCGCACGGTCTCGTATTTGGCGCGGTCGAACTTGGCGCTGCGCGCGGCCTCGACGCGGGTGGCTGCGAGGCCGGCGGGCGTGAGCGAGGGGTAAGCAAGAACTTCCCCTCTCTCCTTGCGGGCGATATCGGCCGGCTGCGCCGGCCGGTCGAGCGGAAGCTGCGGCGTAGCGGACGGGCCCCCACCCGGCGCGCTTCGCTTGCCGGCCTCCCCCGCAGGCGGGGGAGGAAAGGAAGCGGCATGGCCGGCGAACTTCGCCTCGGCGTCGATATTTCCGGGATCGATGCCGGCGTATTCGCCGACGCGGCGCATCAGGCCGTTGAATTCCATCGCCTTGAGGAAGGCGATCAGCCGTTTGTTGTCGGGCTCGTGCACGGCGAGGTCGCCGATCGGCACGGCGAGCTCGACGTGATCGTCGAGCGTGACCAGCTTTTTCGACAGCCGGGCCTTGTCGGCGTTGTCGATCAGCGTTTGCCGGCGCTTCTCTTGTTTGATCTCCCCCGCATGCGCCAACAGCGTCTCGAGGTCACCGTATTCGCCGATCAGCTGCGCCGCGGTTTTCACGCCGATGCCGGGCACGCCGGGCACGTTGTCGGTGGAATCGCCGATCAGCGCCTGCACCTCGATCACCTTCTCCGGCGGCACGCCGAACTTTTCCATCACCTCGGCGCGGCCGATCTTCTTGTCCTTCATGGTGTCGAACATGACGACGCGGTCGCCGACGAGCTGCATCAAATCCTTGTCGGAGGAGACGATGGTCGCGGTCGCGCCCGCTTCGCTCGCCTGGCGCACATAGGTCGCGATCAGATCGTCGGCCTCGAAGCCGTCCTGCTCCAGGCACGGCAGGTCGAAGGCCTGCACCGCCTCGCGGATGAACTTGAATTGCGGCTTGAGATCGTCGGGCGGATCGGGCCGGTGCGCCTTGTAGTCGGGATACATCTGCGTGCGGAAGGTCTTTTCCGACTTGTCGAAGATGACGGCGAGATGGGTCGGCCGCTCCTCCGGCTTCATGTCACGCAGAAGCTTCCACAGCATGTTGCAGAAGCCGAACACGGCATTGAGCTGCAGCCCGTCCGACTTGCGGTTGATCGGCGGCAGCGCGTGATAGGCGCGGAAAATGTAGGCCGAACCGTCGACCAGAAAGACGTGGTCGCCTTTCTGCACCGGCTTGGCGGCGACCGGGCTGGCGGCGGCGGGCTTTGACTTTTGTGCGGCTGGCATGATGGTCGATATATAGGGAATTCGCACGAATTGGCACGGTGCAGTGGATAACTAGTCCGGCAATGACGCGCTTCGATTCACCCCTCCCCATCGATGCCGCGCTGCCGGAGCTGACCGCGGCGTTGCGCGCGCAAAATACCGCCGTGCTGGTGGCGCCGCCGGGCGCCGGCAAGACGACGCGGGTGCCGCTGGTGCTGGCCGAGGAAAAATGGGCTGCGGGGCGGCGCATTCTGGTGCTGGAGCCGCGCCGGATCGCGGCGCGCGCGGCGGCCGAACGAATGGCGAAGACGCGTGGCGAGCGCATCGGCGACACCGTCGGCCTGCGCGTGCGCTTCGGCTCGAAGATATCGGCGCGGACGCGGATCGAGATCGTGACCGAAGGTGTTTTCACCCGGCTCGTGCTCGACGATCCGATGCTGGAGGGGATCGCCGCGGTGCTGTTCGACGAGTTCCATGAGCGCTCGCTCGATGGCGATCTCGGCCTTGCGCTCGCCCGCGACGCGCAGCAGGGCCTGCGCGAGGATTTGCGGCTGCTCGTGATGTCGGCGACGATTGACGGAGCGCGCGTCGCCGCGCTGCTGGGCGATGCGCCGGTGATCGCCAGCGAAGGCCGCGCGTTTCCGGTCGAGACCCGCTATCTCGGCCGCGACGCGCGGCCGATCGAGCCGCAGGTCGCCGATGCTGTCGTGCGCGCGATGCGCGCGGATGCGGGCTCGGCGCTGGTGTTTCTGCCGGGCGCTGCGGAAATCCGCCGCACCCGAGGGCTGCTCGACGGCCGGCTCGATCCCGCTGTCGACTTGGTCGCGCTCTATGGCGCGCTCACCGGTGACGAGCAGGACCGCGCCATCGCCCCCGCCCCGCCCGGCCGGCGCAAGATCGTGCTCGCGACCTCGATTGCGGAAACCTCGATCACCATCGACGGCGTGCGCATCGTGATCGACTCGGGGCTTTCGCGGGTGCCGCGCTACGAGCCCGATGTCGGCGTCACCCGCCTCGAAACCGTGCGGGTCGCGCGCGCCGCCGCCGATCAGCGCCGCGGCCGCGCCGGACGCACCGAGCCCGGCGTCTGCTACCGGCTATGGGACGAGCCGCAGACCGCCGCGCTCGAAGCCTATGCGCGGCCGGAAATTCTCTCCGCCGACCTATCGGGCTTCGCGCTCGATCTCGCTGCCTGGGGCAGCAAGCCGGAAAGTCTCGCTTTTCTCGACCCGCCGCCGCGCCCGGCGCTGACCGAGGCGCAAAACCTCCTCGCCGAACTCGGCGCGGTCGACGCCGACGGCCGCATCACCGACGAGGGCAAAAGGCTGCGCCGGCTGCCGCTGCCGCCCCGCCTCGCCCGCATGATGGTCGACGCCGCCGCGGTCGGGGCCGGGCTGCAGGCAGCGGAGATCGCCGCGCTAATCGGTGAGCGCGGCCTCGGCGGCGATGACGTCGACCTGACCCACCGCCTCGAAGCGTTCCGCCGCGACCGCTCGCCCCGTGCCCGCGACGCCCGCGCCATGGCGGCAAGGTGGGCGGACCAGGCAAAAATTCCCTTCCCCCTTGTGGGGGAGGGTAGGGAGCGGGGTCGCGAAGGAAGTTCACACTCGTCAACACCTGTAGTCGGCCCGACCCCCACCCCTAACCCCTCCCCACAAGGGGGAGGGGAACAAAGCACCGGCGCCCTCCTCGCCCTTGCCTACCCCGAGCGCATCGCCAAGAACCGCGGCGGCGCGACCGGGGCGTTCCTGTTGGCGAATGGACGCGGCGCGCAGGTCGATCCCGTCTCGCCGCTCGCGCGCGAACCTTATCTCGCGGTCGCCGAGCTGACCGGCAGCGCCGCGGCCGGACGCATCCTGCTCGCCGCGCCGATCACGCTCGACGAGATCGCGGCGCGGTTCGCCGATCAGATCGTCGCGCGCGAGGAATTGTCGTTCGATTCGGAAAGGGCGAGCCTGCGGCTGCGCCGGCAGCGGCGGTTCGCGGCGCTGACGCTTGCCGACCAGCCGCTTGCGCCGCAGCCGAGCGACGCCACCGCGCGGGTGCTGGCCGAAGGCGTTCTGCGGCTTGGGATCGAGCGGCTGCCGTGGACCAGCGCGCTGCGGCAATGGCGCGACCGGGTCATGTTCGTGCGCCGCGCCGAAGGCCAGAACATCAACAATCCATGGCCGGACCTTTCCGATGCCGCGCTCGCCGCGGACGCCGATTGGCTGATACCCGCGGTGGCGGACAAGACCGCCTTGGCGCAGTTGTCCGCGGATGAATTTGCCGTCGCGCTCAAAAGCCTGCTGCCCTACCCGCTGCAGCGCCGACTCGAAGCCGAAGCACCGACCCATTTCGACGCGCCGACCGGCTCGCACGTGCCGATCGATTACGAGGCCCAGGGCGGGCCGAAGCTCGCCATCCGCGTCCAGGAACTGTTCGGCCTCGACCGCCATCCCGCCATTGCCGGCGGCAAGATCCCGCTGCTGATCGAACTGTTGTCGCCGGCGCACCGGCCGGTCCAGCTCACCCGCGACTTGCCCGGCTTCTGGCGCGGCAGCTACGCCGCCGTGCGCACCGAGATGCGCGGGCGCTATCCGAGGCACCCGTGGCCCGATAATCCCATGGCGGCGATCGCCACCAGGCGCGCCAAGCCGCGCAACGCTTAGCGCTGCTTTCGGGGAAGCCGGACCTAGAACATCAGATCATCGCAGGCCGGGATCTCACCCGACGGCTGTCGCATTGGCGGCAGCGGTGTCGCAATGCTGGATGGCGCCGCATTTGGCGCGCTGGGCGGATAGGCCGTCACCGTGACCAGCACCGAAACCGTTCTGAGAACCGAAGGATATTGCGCGGCATAGCGCAGCACGTCGTCGCCGGCGTAGCCGGCATCGGGACGATAGATCAACTGCACGCCGCGAACCAGATGTCCGATGCATTGCGCCTCGGTGCCGACATACATGGCGCGTATCTTGATATCCTGAATGCGTGCGCAGACCCGGCCGTGGCGCGGCGGCTCATCGAGATGAAGCGCAGGATGCGCTATTGCCGCGCAGTCCATGTCCCATCCGGCATGCTCGCGCACGACGATGGAATGATCGGCCTGGCCAGTCCGGGAAATTTGTTCTTCCAGTGTCCCCGCCGCGCACGCAAGGCCTAACAAACAGCTCGCGATCGCGGCGGCGATGATCACGAACGCCGTCGCGGCATAGCGCGCGTCAACAGATTTCAAATGCCGTCGATCAAGAAAGCGCCACATCGCCGCCTGCCATACTGCAGGCAATCTAACACGATTCCGCGGCCGGGCGGATCGTGATGTTTGCTCCCGCTTCCATCTTGATTGCTTTTGCTGCGCCGCACTCACGCCCGTCGGTGGCCGCCTCATCCGCCCGCAGAAAGTGCACCCGCATATGGTGCGATCTAAAGCAACTCCTGCGATGATCGCGCGTTTATGCCCGTGGCTGCAGCACTGCTATTCCGAATGCGCATTGTTTAGGCTATTGCTGCACCGCACCTGACCCTTCCACCGAGGCCCACCGAATGTTCCCGAAGCCGAAAGCCCACCTCGAGCCGAACACCTACGCTTACGAATCCGAGCCCATGGTCAAATCCACCGGCTTTCGCGAATACGACGCGCGCTGGCTGTTCGGCAGCGAGATCAACCTGATGGGCGTCGAAGCGCTGGGCCTGGGGCTGGGCACCCTGATCGCCGAAATGGGCCGCAAGCCCGAAATCGTCACCGGCCACGATTTCCGCTCCTACTCGGCCTCGATCAAGATGGCGCTCACCGTCGGCCTCATGGCGGCAGGCTGCAAGGTGCACGACATCGGGCTTGCCGTGACGCCGATGGCCTATTTCGCCCAGTTCGCATTGGACGTGCCGGGCGTCGCCATGGTGACCGCTTCGCACAACGACAATGGCTGGACCGGCGTCAAGATGGGCATCGACCGCCCGCTCACCTTCGGCCCCGACGAGATGACGCGCCTCAAGGAGATCGTGCTCGAAGGCCGCTATCAGATGAAGGCCGGCGGCTCTTATGTGTTCGTGGAAAATTTTCCCGCCCGCTACATCGCCGACCTGACCAACCGGCCGAAGCTTAAGCGCCGGCTCAAGGTCGTCTGCGCGTGCGGCAACGGCACCGCCGGCGCGTTCGCGCCGCAGGTGCTCGAAGCCGTCGGCTGCGAGGTGGTGCGGCTCGACTGCGACCTCGACCACACGTTCCCGCACTACAATCCCAACACCGAAGACATGAAGATGCTGCATGCGATGCGCGACGCCGTCTTGGCGCACAAGGCCGACGTCGCGCTCGGCTTCGACGGCGACGGCGACCGCTGCGGCGTCGTCGACAATGACGGCGAGGAAATTTTCGCCGACAAGGTCGGCGTCATGCTGGCGCGGGATATTTCTTCGCAGCACAAGGACGCGCTGTTCGTCGCCGACGTGAAATCGACCGGGCTGTTCATGACCGACCCGGTGCTGCTCGCGAACGGCGCCCGGACCGATTACTGGAAGACCGGCCATTCCTACATGAAGCGCCGCGTCAACGAGATCGGCGCGCTGGCGGGGTTCGAGAAATCCGGCCACTTCTTCTTCAACAAGCCGTTCGGCCGCGGCTACGACGACGGCCTCATCTTCGCGCTTGCGGTGTGCGACATGCTCGACCGCAATCCGGGAAAGAGCATGGCCGACCTCAAGAATGCGCTGCCCAAGACCTGGTCGTCGCCGACCATGTCGCCGCATTGCGCCGACGAAGAGAAATACGCCGTGGTCGACGCGGTGGTGAAGCACTTCGAGGCGGAGCAGACGGCGGGCCACAAGGTCGCCGGGGAGCCGATCCGCGACCTCGTCACCGTCAACGGCGTGCGCGTCACGCTCGCAGACGGCACCTGGGGCCTGGTGCGCGCCTCATCGAACAAGCCGGAGCTCGTCGTCGTGGTCGAAAGCCCGGTGTCCGAAGCGCGCATGCGCGACATGTTCGCCGCCGTCGACGGCGTCCTGCGCACGCACAAGGAGGTCGGGGAGTATAATCAGACGATTTGATACCAACGGCTTTTGTTAGCGACTCGTCATTCGTCATTGCGAGCAAAGCGAAGCAATCCCGAGGAAGCGGCACAGCACACTGGATTGCTTCGTCGCTGTGCTCCTCGCAATGACGATAATGGAGGGTCAGCGAGTAGCCCGCATGAGCAAAGCGACATGCGGGAAACGCGAGAGATAAGGTCCCGGATTTCGCTACGCTCATCCGGGCTACGCTTGCTTCTTGAGGCCGGCGACGGCCGGGACGGCTTTACGAGGAGCGCAAGCGACGAAGCAATCCCGCGTCTTCAGTGGAAGTCCGGCTTTAGCACGTCCGGGTCGATTTGCCTGGTGTTGCGCGTGCCTGCCGGCCGCGGATGCATGCGGTGCAACAACGGACTGAACTCTTCGACCGCGACCTTGGCCGCCTTGGCATACTCCTGTACTCGCGCCTGACACTGGCTCTTCAGCTCGGCGAGATCGGGTGGCGCCGGCTGCGCCTCGATTTTCTGGGTGAGCGACTGAATCTGGGGCTCGAGCTCGATCATTTTCGCGACCGCGTTTTCCAAGTCCGTCGTCCGGTCGGTCACCGCCTTGCCGCCGACATAGACGCCCTGGCTGATGCCGATCAGGTAAAGCATCGTCTCGGAAATCTTGACGTCGGCAAGATCGGTCTGGCCGGCGAAAATCACGTAAACGGCGACGACGACCGTAAAGATCGCCATCTGGAATTTGTAGACGTCGAGCCGGCCGTCGGTGCGCAGGAGTTCGCCGAGGGAGGCACGTTGGCTCAACGGCTCGAGCGGCCAGTCGTACCAGCCCTTCGCCATGAGATATTGCGAAGTCGTGTCGCTCGGGTTGGACTTGAGCGTCGCGGTGAACTTGGCGGTGCCGGAGGTGACGGCGCTTATGCCGAGCAGGTACAAAAGCTGCATTGAAATGGCCGACAGCGTGCCGGTACGGACGAACTGCTGAAACAACAGGCCGGCAACGATGAGGGTGAACAGCACGACTTGAACCTGCGACAGGCTCGGGTCGCCGAAGGCGCCTGCCGTGATCCGGATCGGGTTGAGCACGAACCCGATCCACTTTGCACCTCTCGGCGTCGCGCTTGTTCCCGGACGATAGGTGATCCAGGCAAGTCCGGCATAGGCCAGAGCGACGAAGAGCACGGCCAGAACCACGCTCAGCCATCTGGCGGTAACCCAGACGTCGGTCGAAAACACGACCGGTGCGCCGTCTGCGACCGGCGCGTCGATGAAGTAGCCGACGAATGTGTAGGTGACTTTGGAGACCGCCAGCGTGCCCGCCAGCGCCCTGACCCTGAACTGCACGTCGATCGCCGGAGACTCGCCGTCGGTGTCCGTCGCCAGATATATCTTTTCGATTGGAAGCTCGTGGTCGGGATCGTTGTTGATGAATGCCTTGACACAAAAGCCACCCGGATTCGTCGACGAGGTGATCGACTTTCCCTTGAAAGACACGGTGGCGTGGCGTCCGATGGACAGCCACGGGCTGCTCAAGAGCACGTCGAAATGGGCTGGCAGCAGGGAAATCTTGGCGAGTTGCGCCGCGGTCGGTTGTTCGGCCGCCGGGGTCGTGGCGTCGGCGGGCAGTGCGAAACGCGCGAGGACGAGGTCGACGAGACGGGCATTGAAGTCAGCACAGCTTGTGGCGGGGCCCGCGGTTGGAGCGGGGGTGTTGGTTGGAGCGGAGGCCGCGTCGGCACAGCCCGCGAACACGCCCCAGTTCAATAATCCGGCAACAGCGCCCAACACCCACGGATGCACGCCAGCTCGCGACATCGCCCTTCCCCCAGTTCCCCTTCGTCGCGCCGGACCTTCTGCCGCCATCGCGGCCGACGCCCGGACGGCCAACGATACATCTTTAAGGCGAGCAACTCAACGCGATCCGAGATGACGGGGCGGATACGAAAACGCCGGGCCGGTTCCGATTGTCCGGCGTGTGCGTGGAGGAAATTACAGACACGTCAGACAACTGAGTTCACGCGCCGCCGCGCGGCGGCGTGTAGGACCCCACCTCCTGATAGACGTCGATTTCGAGCGCGCCCGGCAGCATGGCGCGCCAAGCCTGGATGAACGCCTGCAGCCGCATGTCGCTGGCGACCGTCTGTCGGTTGGCCTCGAACGATTCCGGCGTCTCGTATTCGATGACCTGGATGAACTTGGCCGGATCGTCGGCGTTGTGCAGAAGCCTGAACGAGGCGTTGCCGAACATCTGATAGAACGGCGCCGCGGCGCGCATCATCGCCAGCAACTGCTCCGGGTCGGCGCCGGTCGCCGTGAAACGCAAATGCAGCGTCCGGCGGACTTTTCGATCGGTTTCGTCGTTCATCGGGCGCGTTCCTTCCCCTATTCAGCGCTGTCTCATTGTTGCTTTTCCCGGAAGAGGCGGGTGGCCTTCCTCCGTGCGCAGTCCCCCGGCTGCCTTGCCTCCCGGCACAACGTCATTCTTGTTCGAATCGTCACCCCACTCAACCTGTTGGCGCATGTCCTGTTCGCAAAACCGGCCTCCACTTTTGCGGGACATGCTTTAGCGAAGTGTTTCACGAAACGGATGGGCGCGATAGACGCCGAGGATCTTCAGCGATTTCTTCTGGGTGAAGAAGCCGAGTTCTTCGAGCGCGAGCGCGAGCGGGCGGTCCTCCGGATGGCCGTCGACGTCGGCATAAAACTGCGTCGCGGCGAAGCTCCCTTCGACCATGTAGCTTTCGAGCTTGGTCATGTTGACGCCGTTGGTGGCGAAGCCGCCGAGCGCCTTGTAGAGGGCGGCCGGGATGTTGCGCACCTCGAACAGGAAGGTGGTGACGATATGGTCGGCGCCGCGCTTCGCCCACTTCGCCTCGCGCGCCAGGACGACGAAGCGGGTGGTATTGTGGGCGGCGTCGGCGACGTCGCGCTTGAGGATGGTAAGCCCGTAGATGTTGGCGGCGAGCGTCGTCGCCAGCGCCGCGCGCGTCACGTCGCCCGCCTCCGCCACCTCGCGCGCCGCGCCCGCGGTATCGGCGGCGACGACCGCCTTGATGCCGAGCGTGCGGATGATGTTGCGGCACTGGCCGAGCGCGTGGATGTGGCTTTCGACCGTCTTGATGGTCTCGAGGCTCGCCCCCTTCGGCGCCATCAACTGGTGCTGCACCGGCAGGAACCACTCGCCGACGATATGGAGGCCCGATTTCGGCATCAAATGGTGGATGTCCGCCACCCGGCCGGCCACCGTATTGTCGATCGGGATCATGGCGAGCGCGGCCCGCCCGGTCCGCACGGCGCCGAACGCGTCCTCGAAGGTCGGGCACGGCAGCGGCTCGTAGGCCGGGTAGGCCTCGTTGCAGGCGATGTGGGAGTTGGCGCCCGCCTCGCCTTGGAATGCGATCTTCTTACGTGCCTTCATGACCCGCCTTCATGACCCGCCTTCATGCCACACCCTTCACGACCCGCCTTCACGACCCAGCCTTCACGACTTGCTCGTTAGCATGGCGCGCGCGCGCGCCAAATCCTCCGGCGTATCGACGCCGAGCGGCACGCTGTCGACCAAACTGACGTCGATGCGCATGCCGGCCTCGAGCGCGCGCAACTGCTCGAGCTTCTCGCGCTGCTCCAGCGGCGACGGCGGCAGCGCCACGAAGCGCTGCAACGCCGCGCGCCGGTAGGCGTAGAGGCCGATGTGGTGGTAGAGCGGCCCCTCCCCGGCCGGGGCGGTGGCGCGGGTAAAATAGAGCGCGCGCAGCCGTGCCGGCCGGGCCGGGCCGACCGGCGTGCCGACCACCTTGACGACGTTGGGGTCGGTGCGCTCCGCCTCGCGGCGGATTTCGGCGGCAAGCGTGGCGATGTCCACCGCGGGGTCGGCGAGCGGGCCGAGCGCCGCAATGATATCCGCCGGATCGAGCGCCGGCAGATCGCCCTGCACATTGACGACGATCTCCGCGCGCTGGCCCGGATCGACCAAGCCCAGCGCCTCGAAAATGCGGTCCGAGCCGGAGGCGTGGTCGGACCGCGTCATCACCGCCTGTCCGCCGCACGCCCGTACTGCCGCTTCGATCTCCGGCGAATCGGTCGCGACCACCACCGGACCGAGCCGCGCGGCCTGCGCCCGCCGCAGCACGTGCACGATCATCGGCGTGCCGGCGATGTCGGCCAGCGGCTTGCCCGGCAGGCGCGTCGCCGCCATGCGGGCGGGAATGAGGATAACAACATCAGCCATTATGAAAGCGAGCCCAACTGCGCTTATACGGGTTGCAAGACGCGCGGCAAACCGGCTATTGCTGCACCGCCCTCAATTCTCCCGTTGCGGAGCCATTCAGCGATGGATTCGTTCGAACTCAACAAGATTCTCGGCGCCGTGCTGGGAACGTGCCTTTTCGTGCTTTCCGTGCATATCGCGACCGGCGCGATCTTCGCTCCGCCGGTGGTCGCCAAGCCCGGCTACGAGGTCGCGGTCAAGGAAGAAAAGCCCGGCGAGAAGCCGGCGGCGGCGCCGGCCGAACAGCCGATCGAGAACCTCCTCGCCACCGCGTCGGTCGAGCGCGGCGCCCAGGTCGCCAAGCAATGCCAGATTTGCCATAACCTGCAGGAGGGCCAGGGACCCAAGGTCGGTCCGGACCTGTATGGCGTCGTCGGCAGCCAGATCGCGTCGAAGCCCGACTTCAAGTATTCGGCGGCGTTGAAGGCGAAGGGCGGCACCTGGACGTTCGACGCGCTCAATTCGTGGCTGACCAAGCCGAGCGCGTACGTTCCCGGTACGGCCATGACCTTCGCCGGCCTGGCGCGGGAGAGCCAGCGCGCCGATCTGATCGCTTACCTCAATACATTGTCGGCGCACCCGGAACCGCTGCCGACCGCCAAGAAGTAGTCGCACCGAAATAGTCGCGCCGCTGCGGCGCGAAGACGCGCGCCGCAGCCGTCCTCCCTAGGGAAGCCCCCGGGGAGAAGGTCTTCGCGCTCCGGGGCAGGTTCCCACGCGGATGTGAAGTGCATATCGTCGCGGGCGCAAGGCGGCACGCTGGCGCCGCAATTCAAAAGCACTTAACACCCTAGATCATGGTCCGATTAGTACATCGGACCACGATCTAGATTCTTGCTTGGAGCATGATCTTTTCGGAAAACCGGCATCCACTTTACCGGATCATGCTCCAGGAATCATACGTTCGATGACCGCCCGCTTGCGGCGCGAACAGCATTGGAGCCGCCGCTTGAATCGCCGATCCCTGCTCGCATCCGCGCTTGTCGCGCTCGCCGCCCGCCGTTTTCCCACGTTCGATTGGATGAGCCCCGCCGCCGCCGCGGAACCGCCGGCGGAGCTGGCGTGGCGCCACGGCGTGTCGCTGTTCGGCGATGTCAAATACCCGCCAGGCTTCAAACAATTCGACTACGTCAACGCCGACGCGCCGAAGGGCGGCACGGTACGGGAAATCGCGCTCGGCACCTTCGACAATTTCAATCGCACGGTGAGCGGCGTGAAAGGAACGATCGCCGCCGCAATCGACGTCATTTACGACACGCTGCTCATCCAGGCGCTCGACGAAGTATCGACCGAATATGGACTGCTTGCCGAAGCGGTGCGCTATCCGGACGATTTTTCCTCCGCCACCTACCGGCTGCGCGCCGAAGCCAAATGGCACGACGGCCAACCGATCACGGCCGAGGACGTGATTTTCTCGTTCAACGTCGCCAAGCAATACAGCCCGCGGGAGTCGGCCTATTATCGCCACGTGGTGAAGGTCGAGACAACCGGCGAACGCGAGGTCACCTTCACGTTCGACGGGCCCGGCAACCGTGAACTGCCGCAGATCGTCGGCCAGCTCACGGTGCTGCCGAAGCACTGGTGGGAAGGCACCGACAAGAACGGCCAGAAGCGCGACATCAGCGCGACCACGCTCGAGCCGCCGCTCGGCAGCGGCGCCTACCGCGTCAAGGAATTCACCCCCGGCCGCACCATCGTCTACCAACGCGTGCCGGACTATTGGGGCGCCAAGCTCCCCGTCAATATCGGCCGCGACAATTTCGACGAGCTGCGGTTCGAATACTTCCGCGATTCGACCGTCGCGATCGAGGCGTTCAAGGGCGACACGGTCGATTGGCGCAACGAGAACAGCGCCAAGAACTGGGCGACGGCTTATGATTTCCCCGCGGTCCAGGACAAGCGCGTCATCAAGGAGGAATTCCCGATCAACAATTCCGGCGGCATGCAGGCCTTCGCCTTCAATATCCGCCGCGCCAAGTTCCAGGACCCGCGCGTGCGCCGCGCCTTCAACTACGCCTTCGATTTCGAGGAGATGAACAAGCAGATTTTCTTCGGCCAATACACGCGCATCGCCAGCTATTTCGCAGGCACCGAGCTCGCCGCGACCGGGCTGCCGGAGGGACGCGAGCTCGAAATCCTGGAAACGGTGCGCGACAAGGTTCCCCCCGAAGTCTTTACCACGCCCCACACCAACCCGGTCGGCGGCAGCCCCGAGGCGGTGCGCAAGAATCTGCGCGAGGCGGTGCGGCTCCTGAAAGACGCCGGTTACGAGGTGCGCAACGAAAAGCTCGTCGACGCCAAGACCGGCGAGGCGTACACGGTCGAATTTCTGGCCGACGAGCCCGCGTTCGAGCGCGTCTTTCTGTTCTACAAGCCGTCGCTCGAGCGGCTCGGCATGACGGTCGGCGTGCGCACGGTCGATGACACGCAGTACGAGAACCGGCTGCGCAACTGGGACTTCGACATCATCGTCGGCTCCTGGGGGGAATCGCTGTCGCCGGGCAACGAGCAGCGCGGCTATTGGGGTTCGCAAGCCGCCGATCAGCCCGGCTCGCAAAACCTGATCGGCATCAAGAATCCGGCGGTCGATGCCATGATCGACGCGGTGATCTTCGCCAAGAGCCGCGCCGATCTCGTCGCGGCGACCCACGCGCTCGACCGCGTGCTGTTGTGGAACGATTACGTCGTGCCGCAATGGACCTACGGCAAATTGCGTACCGCGCGCTGGGACCGCTTCAGCCACCCCGAACCGCTGCCGAAATACGGCCTCTCCGCCTTCCCGACCATCTGGTGGTGGGATGCCGCGAAGGCGGCGAAGACGGGCTCGCGGTCGTGACGGGCGCACATGGTCAAGACGAGCGGAAATAGCGGCGCTGGCATGATTCATCCGACGCGCCGACGTGTGCTTTCATTGTCTGCCGGCATCGCGGCGGCGCTTTGCACGCCGTTTTCCCCTGCCCGCCCCGAGGACGAGATCGAATCGCACGGCCTCTCCGCGTTCGGCGACCTCGCCTACCCGCCGGACTTCCAGCATTTCCGCTATATCGATCCGAACGCGCCGAAGGGCGGCACGTTCTCGCAGATCGGGCCGGACCGCCAGTACAATCAGAATTTCCTCACCTTCAATTCGCTCAACAGCTACATCCTCAAGGGCGACGCGGCGCAGGGCATGGAGTTGACGTTCGCCACGCTTCTGGCGCGCGCCGGCGACGAGCCGGACGCCATGTACGGCTTTGCCGCCGCGAAGGTGCGGCGTTCCGCCGACGGCGTGACGTATCGCTTTTTCATGCGGCCGGAGGCGAAATTCCATGACGGCACGCCGCTCACCGCGCGCGATGTCGCCTTCTCGCTCACGATCCTCAAGGACAAAGGCCATCCCATCATCACGCAATTGCTGCGCGACTTTTTGGGTGCGACGGCCGACGACGACACGACGGTGACCCTGACGTTCGCGCCGAAGCGGGCGCGCGACGTGCCGCTGTTCGTCGCCGGGCTGCCGATTTTTTCCCGCGCCTATTATGCGACAAAGCCGTTCGATCAATCGACGCTCGACGTCCCGCTCGGCTCCGGCCCCTACCGCGTCGGCCGCTTCGAGGCCGGCCACTTCATAGAATACGAGCGCGTCAAGGATTTTTGGGGCGCCGATCTGCCGGTTTGCCGCGGGCAGAACAATTTCGACGTCGTGCGTTACGAATACTATCGCGATCGCGAGGTCGGCTTCGAGGGCTTTACCGCCAAGAGTTATCTGTTCCGCGAGGAGTTCACCTCGCGGACCTGGTCGACCCGCTACGATTTTCCGGCCGTGAAGAGCGGCCGCGTCAAACGCGACACGCTGCCCGACGATACGCCGTCCGGCGCGCAAGGCTGGTTCATCAACACGCGGCGCAGGAAATTCGCCGATCCGCGGCTACGCGAGGCGCTGTGCGACGCCTTCGACTTCGAGTGGACCAACAAGTCCATCATGTACGGCGCCTATCTGCGCACCGTGTCGGTGTTCCAAAACTCCGACATGATGGCGCAAGGCAAGCCGGGCGCGGACGAACTCGCTTTGCTCGAACCGTTCCGCGGCCGCGTGCCCGACGAGGTGTTCGACGCGCCCTACACGCCGCCGGTGTCCGACGGCTCCGGTCAGGATCGCGCGCTGCTGCGTAAGGCCACGAAGCTCCTGCAGGACGCCGGCTGCGTGATCAAGGACGGCGCCCGCGTACTGCCCGACGGCACGCGCATCAGCATCGAATTCCTGATCGACGAGCCGACGTTCGAGCCGCACCATATGCCGTTCATCAAGAATCTCGGCACGCTCGGCATCGACGCCACGCTGCGCATCGTCGATCCAGTGCAGTACCGGGCGCGGCGCGACGCGTTCGACTTCGACATCACCGTCGACCGCTTCGGCTTTTCGGCGACGCCGGGCGATGCGCTGCGTTCGTATTTTTCCTCGGCGGCGGCGGCGCTGACCGGCTCGAACAATCTCGCCGGCATGGCCGACCCGGCGATCGATGCGCTGATCGACGCCGTCATCGCCGCGCCGTCGCGCCCGGCGCTGGTCACCGCTTGCCGCGCGCTCGACCGCGTCATCCGCGCCGGCCGTTATTGGATCCCGCATTGGTACAAGCCGACGCACTGGGTCGCCTACTGGGACGTGTTCGGGCACCCGCCGGCCGGCCCGCGCTATGCGCGCGGTATTCCCGAGACTTGGTGGTACGATCCCGACAGGGCCGCCAAGATCGAGCGCAACGGCTGACGAGGAAAGACCCGTGACCGACTATATCCTGCGCCGCATCCTGTTCATGATCCCGACGCTGTTCGGGATCATGCTGGTGTCGTTCGTCGTGGTGCAGTTCGCACCCGGCGGCCCGGTCGAGCGCGTCATCGCCCAACTCTCCGGCACCGACACCGGCGCGACCTCGCGCATCTCGGGCTCCCCCGGCGGCGATTTCGCCGGACGTGGCGCGCTCCAAAGCGGCGTCCAGCTCGACGTCAATTCGAAATACCGCGGCGCGCGCGGCCTCGACCCCGAATTCATCAAGAGCCTGGAGAAGCAGTTCGGCTTCGACAAGCCGGCCTACGAGCGCTTCTTCATCATGCTGTGGAACTATCTGCGGTTCGATTTCGGCAAGAGCTATTTCCGCGACGTGAGCGTGCTCGAGCTCATCAAGGAGAAGCTGCCAGTCTCGATGTCGCTCGGCATCTGGATGACGCTCATGACCTATCTGATTTCGATCCCGCTCGGCATCCGCAAGGCGGTGGAGGACGGCACGCGCTTCGACGTGTGGACCTCGAGCGTCGTCATCATCGGCTATGCCATCCCCGGATTCCTGTTCGCGATCCTGCTCATCATCCTGCTCGCCGGCGGCTCGTTCCTGCAGATCTTTCCGCTGCGCGGACTGACTTCCGACGGCTGGTGGCAGTTCCCGTGGTGGCAGAAGATCCTCGATTATTTCTGGCATCTGGTGCTGCCGGTCGTCTCGATGGGCTTAGGGGCCTTCGCCACCACCACGCTCTTGACCAAGAATTCGTTTCTGGAAGAGCTGCGCAAGCAATATGTGCTCACCGCCCGCGCCAAGGGCTGCACCGAGTGGCAGGTGCTCTACGGCCACATTTTCCGCAACGCCATGCTCATCGTCATCGCCGGCTTTCCCGGCGCCTTCGTCGGCGCGTTCTTCGCCGGCTCGCTCCTGATCGAGACCATCTTCTCGCTCGACGGCCTCGGCCTCTTGAGCTTCGAGAGCGTGCTCAACCGCGACTATCCGGTCGTGTTCGCCAACCTTTATATTTTCGCGCTGGTCGGCCTGGTCGTGAACCTCATTTCCGACCTCACCTACACCTGGATCGATCCGCGCATCGATTTCGAGACGCGCGAGGTTTGAGTGGACGAACGAACGCGCAAAGACGACAATGTCGACCGCAACGGCGCCATCGTGCCGGCGCCTGAGATCACGCCGGACGTTGAGCCGGCCGGCGTGCTCGGCGTCCCGGCGCCGCCGCGCGGGTTCGAGCTCTCGCCGATCAACCAACGGCGCTGGCAGAACTTCAAGGCGAACGGGCGCGGCTATTGGTCGTTGTGGTTCTTCCTCGTTTTGTTCGTGATCTCGCTGTGCGCCGAGTTCATCGCCAACGACAAGCCGCTCTACATCAGCTACGCCGGCCATTCCTATTTTCCCGCGTTCGTCAACTATCCCGAAACGACGTTCGGCGGCGACTTCCAGACCCAGGCGGATTATCGCGACCCCTACGTGCAAAAGCTGATCGCCGACAAAGGCGGCCGCATGATCTGGCCGCCGATCCGCTATTCCTACGACACGCACAATCTCGACCTGCCGACACCGGCGCCGTCGAAGCCGACTTGGCTTCTCACTGAAGCCGAGTGCAAGCCGGTCCTCGAGCGCAAACATCTCAATAGCTGCAGCGACCTCGAATACAATTGGCTCGGCACCGACGACCAGGGCCGCGACGTGCTGGCGCGGCTCATTTACGGCTTTCGCCTTTCGGTGCTGTTCGGCCTCGTGCTGACGATCGTGTCTTCGATCATCGGCGTCGCCGCCGGTGCCGTGCAGGGCTATTTCGGCGGCTGGGTCGATCTATTGTTCCAGCGCTTCATCGAGATCTGGACCTCGGTGCCGGAGCTATATCTCTTGTTGATCATTTCCTCCGTTCTGGTACCCGGCTTTTTCGTCCTGCTCGGGATCCTGCTGCTGTTCTCCTGGGTGCGGCTGGTCGGCCTCGTCCGCGCCGAGTTCCTGCGCGGCCGCAATTTCGAATACATCCAGGCCGCCCGCGCGCTCGGCGTCTCGGACATGGTCATCATCTTCCGCCATTTATTGCCCAACGCCATGGTGGCGACCATGACGTTCCTGCCGTTCATCATGTCGTCTTCGGTGATGACGCTGACCGCGCTCGACTTCCTCGGCTTCGGCCTGCCGCCCGGCTCGCCCTCGCTCGGCGAACTGCTGTCGCAGGGCAAGGCCAACGTACAGGCGCCCTGGCTCGGCCTCACCGGCTTCTGGGCCGTCGCCCTGATGCTGTCGCTCCTGATCTTCATCGGCGAGGCCGTGCGCGACGCCTTCGATCCGCGGAAGACCTATGGGTGAATAGATGCTATATTGGCTTCGTTGCGGAGCGATCCCATGAACAAAATTGTCCGAGAACACTATCCAGCGGCCCAACTGCCGGAAGATCTGCGGCCGAGCGGCGATCCGAATTTCCGGGTCACCGTGATCGTCGAAGAAGAAAGGCCTGATAAACCGGAGAAAATCATGACGTTGGATGAGATTTTTTCGCAGAGTGGTTTCCGCCGACGCACCAAGGAGGAGATCGACGCGGAAATTCGCCGCCAACGAGACGAGTGGGATGACTGATCTGTCCAATAAGCGCGTCTATGTGGACAGTAACGTCTCAATTTACGCGGTCGAAGGCGTTCCCGCGACCGCCGGGCCGGCCAAAAAGTTGATCGCGTTTTTGCGCACTCAAAGGGGTTTGATGGTCACGAGCGACATTGCTCTTGCGGAAGTTCTTGCTCCATCGAAACGACCGGGGGCATGGCCGTTACACATAAAGCGACGCGTTTACCTCGATCTGCTCATTTTTAGCGGCGCGGTGGCTCTAGTGCCGGTCACGCGTGACATTTTAATTCGTACTGCGGACCTCAGGAACGTGACGAGGCTCAAATTGCCGGATGCAATTCACCTTGTGTCTGCCATCCAACATGATTGCAAATTTATTGTGACTGGAGATGCTGACTTCAAAACATTGCCGCCGGGCATCAAGCACGTAAGCCCAGACGAGCAGGGCATAGAAAGCCTGTTGCAGGAACTCGCATGACCTCCCCCCTCCTCTCCGTCCGCGACCTCTCCGTCGCCTTCCGCCAGGGCCGGCGCGAGGTGCTCGCCGTCGATCGCGTCTCGTTCGACATCGCCAAGGGCGAGACGGTGGCGCTGGTCGGCGAATCCGGCTCCGGCAAATCGGTGACGGCGCTGTCGATCCTCAAACTGCTGCCTTATCCGGCGGCGTGGCATCCGTCGGGGACCGTCACGTTCAAGGACCGCGAACTCCTCCAGCTTTCGGAGCGCGACATGCGGCAGGTGCGCGGCGACGACATCACCATCGTGTTCCAGGAACCGATGACCTCGCTCAACCCGCTGCACACCATCGAGCAGCAGATCGGGGAAATCCTGCTGCTCCACCGCGGCCTCACCGGGCCGGCGGCGCGCGCGCGCACCATCGAGGTGCTGAGTCAGGTCGGCATACCCGACCCGCAAGGGCGGCTCGCGAGCTATCCGCATCAGCTTTCCGGCGGCCAGCGCCAGCGCGTGATGATCGCCATGGCGCTCGCCAACGAGCCCGACCTCCTGATCGCCGACGAGCCGACCACGGCGCTCGACGTCACCGTGCAGGCGCAGATCCTGGCGCTGCTCAAGGACCTGCAGCAGCGGCTCGACATGTCGCTTCTGTTCATCACCCACGACCTCGGCATCGTGCGCAGGATCGCCCAAAAAGTCTGCGTGATGAAGGCGGGGGAGATCGTCGAACAGGGCGCGGTCGAGCGGGTGTTCACCGCGCCCGAACATCCTTACACGCGGGCGCTCATCGCCGCCGAGCCGAAGCCCGATCCTGCGCCGCCGCAGCCCGACGCGCCGGTGGTGCTCGCCGCGACCGATCTGAAAGTCTGGTTTCCGATCAAGCGCGGCGTGCTGCGCAAGGTGGTCGGCCACATCAAGGCGGTCGACGGCGTCTCGATCGAAATCCGCAAGGGCGAGACGCTCGGCGTGGTCGGCGAATCCGGCTCCGGCAAGACGACGCTTGGGCTCGCCTTGCTGCGACTGATCTCGTCCGACGGGCCGATCGTGTTCATGGGCAACAAGCTGCAAGGCCTGCGGTTCAAGGCCATGCGGCCTTACCGGCGCGACATGCAGATCGTGTTCCAGGATCCCTACGGCTCATTGTCGCCGCGGCTCTCGGTCGCCGACATCATCAAGGAAGGGCTGCAGGTGCATCACCCGCGCATGGCCGAGCGCGAGCGCGACGCGCGCGTCGTCCGCGCGCTGGGCGACGTCGGGCTCGACCCGGACACGCGCTTTCGCTTTCCGCACGAATTTTCCGGCGGCCAGCGCCAGCGCATCGCGGTGGCGCGCGCGATCGTGCTCGAGCCGACCTTCATCGTGCTCGACGAGCCGACCAGCGCGCTCGACATGCTGATCCAGGCCCAGATGGTCGATCTATTCCGCGACCTGCAGAAGCGGCGCAATCTCACCTATCTCTTCATCTCGCACGATCTGCGCGTCGTCGCCGCGCTGGCGAGCCGCCTCATGGTGCTGCGGCAAGGCAAGGTGGTCGAAGCGGGCGACGCCGCGGCGCTGTTTCAAAACCCGCAGAGCGACTACACGCGGGCCTTGTTCGCCGCGGCGTTCAACCTTGAAACCGCGCCCGGCGGCGTGGTGGCGCAATGAGGACGCGCGCCGTCATGACGCGCGCCGGCACAATGTGCGCGATTGCGCTGGCCATGGCAGCCTGGCTGCCGGCGCGAGCGCCGGCGCAGTCCGACGTGGCGAGGATCGCGGACTACCCCTTGGTCGGCGACGAAGGGCAAGACCTCCCCAATCATCGGGTCAGGCTGCTCGGACCGATCGACCGGCTTCCCGGCGTCGTGGTGGTCGGCAATCGCAGCGGCAACAAGACGCTGACCGAGTTTTACGATCTCAATTGCCCCTATTGCCGCCTCGCCTCCGCCGACATCGCCGACATGATCGAGCGCGACCCAGAGCTTCGGCTGGTCCTGGTCCCCTATCCAGTGCTCGGCGTCGCATCGATCACGGCGGGCCGCGTCGAACTCGCGGTGGCGAAGCTCGGCACGCCGGAACAGTTTTATGCCTTCCAGCGGCAAATCTTCTCGCAGCGCGGCACGGCCGACGGCCAGCGCGCGATCGAGGTCGCGCACCGGCTCGGCCTGGACGACGTCGCTTTGACCAGGCTCGGCAACAGCGACGAGACCACGCGCACGATGAAGAACCTGGTCAATCTCGGCACGGCGCTCGGGCTCGAAGCGACGCCGTCGTTCATCGCCGGCGGGGTCGCGATCCTCGGCTATCCGGGCCGCAACGCCCTGCAGGCGATTGCCGATGCAGTCGGCGCCTGCGGCAAGGTCGTCTGCTGACGCCGACCGCAGGCCACCGACGGGCTTTCTTTCATTCTTCTTTTTTTATCGCGCGCGATGCCGGAGCATCGAACGCGTCAGGGCTTCAGGCCGTCCGCGCCCTTTCTTACTTCGGCGCCTCTGCGGCGGTCTGTCCGGGCGGCTCGATTCGGAAGGTGAAGATCGAAACCTTCTCGCCCGGCTTGAACGGCCCGGGCACCTTGTTGTTGACCGCCGGTATGCTGCGCAGATAAGCGACGACCGCCGCGACGTCGTCTTTGGTCAGGTGCGTGAACGCGGCGTAGTTCATGATCGGCGCCAATTGGCGGCCGTCGGGACGCTTGCCCGTCGTGATCGCCGCGGCGATCTGCTCGTCGGTCCAGGCGCCGATGCCGGTTTCCTTGTCCGGCGTGATGTTCCTGCCGTTGAACACGCCGAGGCCCGGAATTTCGAAGCCGACGTCCGAGCCGCCGAGAAATTTCTGCGGGTCGGGTTTGCCGAAGAAGAAGCCCGGCGTGTGGCAGTCGTTGCAGCCGGCGACGACGACCAGATAGGCGCCGCGCTCGACCGGCGTTTCGGCGGCGTGAGCCTTCGCCAAGGGCGTTGCCGCGACCGCGATGACAACAGCCGCGCCCGCAAGCGCGGCTCCGATTGAAGCTTTCATGATGTGTCCTCCCCCGTTCGCACGCGGCTTGGTCGTTGCGCGCTGTGCGGCATTCTAGCGCGTGTCAGGTTACACCGGCGCCGCGCGAAGGCAAGACCAACGACAAGACAAACGTCCCGAGACCGCTGCCCATCTTTTTTTGATGACGGTGCGAAATGCGCCGCCGCCCACTGCGCGGGCAACTACGCCGTGCGCCTTTGATGCCAATGCCACCATGACACGGCGACGACGGCGACCACGGCGGCGACGATGAGAACGGCGAGCAACGCCGAATTCTCGATCCACGCGATCGCGGGAATGCCGAGCGCCATGATCACACCGAGCAGACAAACCTGCCAGGACAGGACCTGAATGCCCGCCGTAAACGTGCCCAGCGCCAGCAAGGTGAAAATCGCCAGCGCCGTGGTCTGTGCGGTGAAGATGCGCTGCACGCTCGACAAGAGCAGGATGTTCATCACCATGAGAAACGCGATCCAGTGCAGCGCCTGCGTCACCACGAGCCGCAATCGCCCGGTCTTGTCGGCCGCCTCGTGCCATCCGGCGGCAATGCAAACGAGCGCGATGATCGGCGCGAGAAGCTCCCAATAGCCGGCGATCGGCTGTTTGGAAAAGCTCGTATAGGCGACGCCCGCGATGGTCAGGATCAGCACCAGCGTGAACGGCAGCTCTCTGATCCAGAAGCTGACGTGATGCGCCGCGTGCGGCGCGGCGACTTGCGGAACGCTCGCGGGTGCCGTGGGCGGGTTATTCTCTGCGCTCGTCATCAATTCTGCTCCGGGCTGCTGGCGGTCGGGCCAAACCCACCCGAATAGATCACATGACGGCGGGGCGGCGCCACTGCGTTTTTACCGCATAGGTTTCGCGAGCTTTTGATCGTGATGCCCGCGCCGCGGCCGCGGGCGCCGGCGTCGGCGGTACGCGCGATCACGACGGCCATGGGAACGACGCCACCCGATTACCGGCTCCGGTGCCACAATATGGTTGTCTGATAAAGTTTGCGCCAAATTCGCCGGCCGGCGCACGCATATTTGTATCAGTTGTCGTTGGCAATGTGGATCGAGCGCAGCGACCAGGGAATTGCTCCATGTGCAGGAATTGCGCCGGAAATCTGTTCGGTTCGATCGGAATCAAGTCGCCGCAAATGACGCGGCGGACATTTACGGCGACGGCCGTCGGAGCGATGGGCGCCGGCCTGACGGCGCCGATAGCGGCTGCTGCTGCGGGATCCGACAGCGATGTGATTTTTCGCGGCGGCTCGATCATTCCGCTCGCCGGTGGCAAGCGTTATGCCGAGGCGCTGGCGGTATCGGCCGGCCGCATCGTCGCCGTCGGCAGCGACGCCGAGATCGCGCAGCGCAAGGGCGCGTCGACCCGCGTGGTCGATCTCGACGGCCGCACCCTGCTGCCGGGCTTCATCGACCCGCATCAGCACACCGTCACCGGCGCGCTGGTCGCGGCCGTATTCACCGAGATCGGTTACACTGCGTATAAGACGCGCGCGGCCGTGATGAGCGCGCTGCGGGAACGCGCGGCCCAAAAGCCACCTGGGGCGTGGCTGCTGTTCGCCAATTTCGACAATTTGCTGCAGGGCGGCGACCTGTCGAAGGCGGAACTCGACGCGGTGTCCACCGACCATCCGATCCTCGTCTATTACATCAACATGCATACCGCGACCGCCAACAGCGCCGCTTTGCTGGCCGCGGGCGTGACGGAAAGCACCGGCGCCCTCCCCGGCGGCGGCCGCTTCGGCCGCAATCCGGACGGCACGCTCAACGGCATGGTCTACGAAGAGGCCGCGCTGAAGAAGTTCATGATCGGCTTCCCGAAGATCACGCCGGAGCTTGCCGGGCGCGCCACCGTCGATTGGCTCAAAAAGAATGCCGCCGTCGGCAACACCACGGTGCACGAAGCAGGCGTGCTGGTGTTCGGCAATATCCTCGAAGGCTATCAGCGGGTGGCGACGCAGTCGCCCTGCCGCGCGAGCATCAGCCTGATGTTCGAATCGATGGACAAGGCCGAGCCGTACAAGGCCTACGGCTATGGCGCGCGCGCGACGCAGGTGCCCAATTCGCTGTTGTCGCTTTATGCGATGAAGATCGTCGGCGACGGCTCGAACCAGACCAAGACCGCCGCGCAGACGGTGCCCTATCTGCACAGCAGCGAAAAGGGCCGGCCCAATTTCGACGCGGCTGAGTTGAAGCGCATGGTCGCCGAGGTCGAGGCGGCCGGCTGGCCGATCTCGATCCACTGCAACGGCGACGCGACCCTCGATATCGCGCTCGACGCCATCGAAGCAGCTTACGGCGCCAATCCGCCGACCGGCGTCAATCGCATCGAGCACTGCACCATCGCGCGGCCGGACCAGATCGCGCGCATGGTAAATCTCGGCGTGCAGCCGAGTTTCCTGATCAACCACGTCTACTACTACGGCGCCGCCTACCGCGACGATCTGTTCGGCCCGGAGCGCGCCGAGCGGATGGACGCCGCGGCGGATTTCATCAAGGCCGGCTCGCACTTCACGCTGCACACGGACGCGCCATGCTCCAACATCGGCACCTTGCAAAATATCCAGACCGCGGTGACCCGCCGCTGCCACGTCGACGGCTCGATCGTCGGCGCCGCGCAGGCGATCTCGCTCACCGACGCGCTCAAGGCGGTGACCATCCACGCCGCCGGTCAAATCGGCATGGCGGAGCGGATCGGGTCGCTCGAAGCCGGCAAGGAAGCCGATCTGACGATCCTGGAAAGTGATCCCTACAAGGTCGACCCCGAGGCGATCATGGACATCAAGGTCAGCGAGACCTGGGTGGCGGGACGGAAGATGTACGGCTAGCACTGTCAGAAACACTTGCTGACGGGCGCTGCCAGCCTCTACGTCTCCAGCGGCAATTCGAACTGCTCGATCACCACCGACTCTCGCCGGCCTAAATCGCACCATTCGGTCACGAGCGGCTGGGCGAGCAGTCGATCCTGATAACGCCTCGCCTGGCCGGTCAACGACACGCCATAGGTTTGAAACCGCGAGGCGATGGGAGCGAACATGATGTCCGCAGCACAGAACTCGCCGAACAGCCACGGTCCATCGCCATATGACCCCGAACCCGTCCAAATTTCGGCCACGCGGGCAATATCTTGCTCGACGGCGCTGGTCTTCGTCGCGCAACGTCGCCGCGCCCGCGTATTGACGGGCATGGCATTGCGCAGCGCATTCAGCCCCGAATGAACCTCGCCGCAATAGCTGCGGGCGCGGGCGCGCGTAAAACGCTCGTCGGGCCAGATCGCCGGGTGAAGTTCATACAAATACTCCGTGATCGCGAGCGTGTCCCAGATGGAATGCCCGTCGACTTCGAGCACCGGGACAAGACCGGTCTGGCCTCCCAGTTTCAGCACTTTCTCGCGCGCGCCGGGCTCGAACAGCGAAACGGTGATTTCCTCGAACGACGCATTTACAAACCGAAGCAAGAGCCAGGCGCGCATCGACCAAGACGAGTAGTTCTTGCTCCCAAGAACGAGTCGAAGCCCCATGTCGCACTCCCTTCATGCGTGGAACCATGATGGCAGAAACCGCTTCTGATGTCGTCTTTGTTCGTGGCGCGAGGTTCATGGCGCAAGGTTCATGGCACAAGCCGACGGTCTCGCTATCCACCGGCAGCGATTTATGCTGATGCGGCGCCGCTACACCAGCCGCCGCACGCTCGTGATTTCGCTCCCGGCGGCGCGGATACGGGTGAGGGCTTCGGCGATCGGCTCGATGGCGACGGCCATGTGGAAGGCGTTGGCGTGCAGGAGATTTTCATCGTCACGCACGATGGCGACGTGGCCTTTCCAGAACACGAGATCGCCGCGACGCAGGCCGGCGCCGTCTTCCGTCACGGCGACCGGCGCACCGAGCGAGCGTTCCTGCATGTCGCTGTCGCGCGGACAGAAAACGCCGCAGGCCGACAGCGCGATCTGTACCAGGCCCGAGCAATCGAGCCCGAGCGCGGTCTTGCCGCCCCACAGATAAGGCACGCCGAGGAAGCGTTCCGCCACGGCGACGAAATCCGCTTCATACGTGTCGATAGGCGCGAGATGCGTCACCGGCACATAGCCGCCGGCGAGCGTCACCGCCATGCGGTCCTTGACATGGGCGATCGCAAGGCGCGCGCCGAGCGGCAGCGCCTCGATCGGTGGCTGTTTGATCGCGGGAGCGGGAAACACCAAGGTCCGCAGCGCCGCGACCTTGTGCGTTGCCGGCGCGCCGGGCGTGGCGAGCGCGTTCGCCGGCAGCCAGCCGACATAGCCGTCGGCGGCGAGTTGGCCCCAGGCCCAGCCTTCGGCGTTGGTGTCGTAGATCGTCACGCGCTCGCCCTTGAGCGCTTCGGTCAACAGCGACGCATCGGGCACCGGTTCGCCGCGCAAGGGCGCCTGCGGCGCCACGACTTCGCAGAGGCGGCCCTCGACGTAGCGCGCCGCAGCCACGCGACCTTCAAGTTCCTTGGCCGCCAGATCGGCGCGGGCCGGCGTCACGCGGGGATCGAACGGGCGCATCGCGCGGCGTCCCAGCTAGCCGTACCGCGCGGCGAGAAGCGCATAAAGCGCGCGCGCCGCCTGGCACGCGGCGCCTTCGGGCCGGCCCGGCTTCGCCGTCGGGGTCCAGGCGAAAATGTCGAAATGCAGCCAGGATTTGGCCGTCACGAACCGCCGCATGAACAACGCCGCGGTGACGGCGCCGGCCTGGCCGCCGGCGCCGACATTGTTGATGTCGGCGACCTTGGAATCGAGCATCGTTTCGTAAGGCCGCCACAGCGGCAGCCGCCACAGCGGATCGTTCTGGGCGGCGGCGTGGTCCATCAGCTCGGCAGCGAGCTCGTCATCGTCGGTGAAGAACGGCGGCAGCTCGGGACCGAGCGCGACCCGCGCCGCGCCGGTCAGCGTGGCGAAGTCGGCGATCAGCACCGGCTTGTCCTCGTCGGCGAGCGCGAGCGCGTCGGCGAGGACGAGGCGGCCCTCCGCGTCGGTATTGCCGATCTCGACCGTGAGGCCCTTGCGCGAGGCATAGATGTCGCGCGGGCGGAACGCGGCGGCGGAAATCGAGTTCTCGACCGCCGGAATGAGGACGCGCAGCCGCAACTTCAGCTTGCGGTCCATGATCATGTGCGCGAGCGCCAACGCGGTCGCGGCGCCGCCCATGTCCTTCTTCATGTTGAGCATGGAGGCATCGGACTTGATGTCGAGGCCGCCGGTGTCGAAGCAGACGCCCTTGCCGACCAGCGTCACCCGGGGGTTTTTGTCGTCGCCCCATGACAGATCGATCAATCGTGGCGCCCGTTCGGCGGCGCGGCCGACCGCATGGATCAGCGGGAAATTCTTTTCCAGCTCCTCGCCGATGACGACATTGATGGTGGCGGCATGACGGCTGGCAAGCTTGCGCACGGCGTGTTCGAGCTGGGGCGGCCCCATGTCGTTGGCCGGCGTGTTGATGAGGTCGCGCGCCAGCGTCACGCCCTCGACGATGCGCTCGAGCTCCGCCCGATCGAAGGTTTGGGGCAGATCGAGCTTGACGTCGCTTCTGTCCGACTTGCGGTAGCGCGCGAAGCGGTAGGCGCCGAGCGCGAAGGCGAGCGCCGCCAGACGGACATCATGCGGATCGTTGGCGAACCGATAAATTCCCGCCGGCAATTGCTGCGCCAGCCGGCCGGGCTGAAACAAATCCTTCGGCTCATCGGCGCCTTCGAGCCCGAACAAGACGCCGGACAGGCCGCCCTTGCCCGGCAGCAGCAATTGGCGCCCGGCCTTGGGCTCGAACCCCGCCGCGTCGGCGAAGCTCACCGCCTCCGCGTCGAGCCGCCGGCGCAGATCGGGATAGCTCTTGGCCGTGACGAACCAGATCGGCACGGCGTCCGCGGCTTTGCCGGTGACGAAAATCGTCTCCATCGTGATGTCCATCCGCTTCAGGCGCCGACGGCGCTCCGCCGTCCGACGCGCTGATGCCTGACGCCATAGAAGGCGTAAATCAAGAGCCCGATGACGAGCCAGATGCCGAACCGCAGCCAGGTGTCGAGCGGCAGGCCGAACATCAGGAACACCGAGAACGCGGTGCCGAGCGGCGCAATGACATAAACCGCGGGCGCCTTGAAGCCGCGCGGCAGATCGGGCTGCGTGAAGCGCAACACGAAGACGCCGACGCACACGATGGCGAAGGCGAACAAGGTGCCGATGCTGACCAGTTCGCCGACCAGGCCGATCGGCAACAGCCCGGCGAGCACCATCACGACGACGCCGGTGATGATCGTGGTGATATAGGGCGTGCGGAAACGCGGATGCACGTGGGCGGCGGCGCGCGGCAATAGGCCGTCGCGCGCCATCGAATAGAAGATGCGCGGCTGCGCCAACAGCATGACCAGAATGACCGAGGTCAGCCCGAAAATGACGCCGAGCTTGATGATCGGCGCGAGCACGTGCAGCCCGACCGCGTCGATGCCGACGGCGATCGGGTCGGGCACGTTGAGCTGGTCGTAGGGCACGATGCCGGTGAGCACGAAGCCGACCACGACATAAAGGACCGTGCACAACGCGAGCGAGCCCAGGATGCCGATCGGCATGTCGCGTTTCGGGTTCTTGGCTTCCTGCGCCGCCGTCGATACCGCGTCGAAGCCGATATAGGCGAAGAACACCACGGCGGCGCCGCGCACGAGGCCGCTCCAGCCGAACTGGCCGGGGCCGAGATTGGGCGGAATGAAATCGCCCGCCGGGTTGGCTGCCGTCACCCAATGCGCCGTCGTCACGAACGGCGCCGCCGCGACGATGAAGACGACGATGACCACGAGCTTGATGGCGACGATGACATTGTTGGCGCGCGCGGATTCGTGCACGCCGACGACCAGCAGCGCCGAAATGCCGGCGATGACAGCCATGGCCGGCACGTTGAGGAGCGCGCCGGTCGCCTGCCAGACGTGCGACGCGCCGTCATAGGCGAACGGCGAGCCGGCAAAGGCGGACGGCACGGCGATGCCCCAGTCCTTGAGAAAGCTCACGACATAGCCCGACCAGCCGATCGCCACCGTGGTGGCGCCGACGGCATATTCGAGGATGAGGTCCCAGCCGATGATCCAGGCGACGATCTCGCCCATCGTGGCATAGGCATAGGTGTAGGCGCTGCCGGCGATCGGCACCGTCGAGGCCATCTCCGCATAGCAGAGACCGGCGAAGGCGCAGGCGAACGCGCCGAGCACGAACGACAGCGTGATCGCCGGCCCGGCATTGGCCGCGGCGGCGTGTCCGGTCAGCACGAAGATGCCGGCGCCGATGATGGCGCCGACGCCGAGCGACATCAGATTGACGGCCGAGAGCGTGCGCTTGAGCGGCACGCCGTCATGGGTCGTCAGCGCCTGCACCTGCGGATCTTCCGCCTCCGCCTGCAGTGCCTCGATCGATTTGCGCGCCCAGATGTTGGTCATTGCGAATAATTCCTAAGTTTACAATCCCACCGCCGCCAGCGCCGCGGCCTGACGCTCGGCGACGCCCTGCAGCGAAAAATTCTCGATCGCCTCGTTGAACAGCCGATAGAAGTTGAGTTCCGCGTGCAGGTGCAAGAACACGGCGCCCAATCCGATCGCGGCGCGGTCCATGAACACGAACTCGCGCGGCACCGTCACCGGGCCCTTTTGCTTGAGCGCCTGATGCACGCGGAAAGCTTCGCGCCGGCCATAGGCCGAGGGCGCCACGCCGTCGGCGATGGTGCGCACGCGGTCGTCGAGCAGCGGCGCATAGATGAAGCGCGCCCAGATGTTGAGCGTGTCGATGAGGTCGCGGGAGAGCCGGCGAAAGCCCCAGGTTTCGTAGGCGTGGACGACGAGGTCGTCGTCGCCGCGCTCGAGGCCGTGATAGAGATCGACCACGCCGCCGACGAATTTGGTCGGAAAGATGCGGACGCAGCCATAGTCGAGCAGGTTGATGCCGGACGGCTCACCGTCGCGCGCGAACACCGTGTAATTGCCGAGATGCGGATCGCCGTGGATGACGCCGAACCGGCTGAACGGAAACCACCAGGCGGTGAACATGGCGGTGGCGAGCGCGTTGCGCACGGCAAGCGGATCGTTCTTGTGCGCGAGCATGCGCGTGCCGTCGAGCCAATCGAGCGTCAACAGGCGGCCGGTCGAGAGTTCGGGCCAGGCGCGCGGCACGCGGACGCTGTCGACGTCGGCGAGCATGGCGCGATAGAGCGCGACGTGCTTGGCCTCGCGCCGGTAATCCAATTCCTCGCGCACGCGCGCGCCAATCTCCTTGCCGATCTCCGAAGTGTCGATCGCGCTGTCGAGGCGGCGGCGGATCGCGAGCAGCCATTCGAGCTGCTGCAAGTCGGCTTCGACCGCCGACTGCATGTCGGGGTATTGCAGTTTGCAGGCGAGTTCGGCGCCGTCGTGCGAACGGGCGCGATGCACTTGGCCGAGCGAAGCGGCCGCGGCGGGGTGATGCTCGAAGCTCGCGAATTTCTGCTGCCAGTCGGGTCCGAGTTCCGCGCTCATGCGCCGCTTGACGAAGGCCCAGCCCATCGGCGGCGCTTCGCTTTGGAGCTTCTGCAATTCGGCGGCGTATTCGGGCGGCAACAGATCGGGAATGGTCGCCATCAATTGGGCGACCTTCATCAGCGGCCCCTTGAGATTGCCGAGCGCACCCGCGAGCGCCGCCGCTTCGCCGGCGCGGTCGGGCGCGCCGCCGAGCATGCGGCGGCCGGCATAGCGCGCCGCGACGCCGCCGACGTTGGCGCCGACCCGCGCATAGCGCGCGGCGCGGGCGGAGAGGCGGTTCTTCTCGCGGTCGGATTCTTTGCGGTTTGCCATTACACCTTGGGCCAGTTGTCGCGAATCCAGCGGGCGAGGCTCTCTTCGCTTACTTCGCCAGCGGCGAGCGACATAATGATTGCGGTGGCCTGAGCCTGCTCCGGCGCAAAATCCACCTCGTTTCTGCGCAGGAAGATCATCATGCTCATGAAGGCGATGCGCTTGTTGCCGTCGACGAAGGCGTGGTTCTTCGCCAGACCGAACGCATACGCCGCGGCAAGCTCCGGCATTTCGGCTTGCTCGTAATGCCATTTGTTGATCGGGCGTTCGATCGCCGAGCGCAGCAGACCTTCATCTCGCATGCCCGCCGCGCCGCCGAACCGGCGCAGTTGGCGGCTATGAATCGCGACGACCTGATCGTAGGTCAGCCACTTCGGTTCCGCGCTCATGCACCGCTTCGATCACTTGGTTCGATCATTTGGCGAGCGTCGCCAGAGTGTCGCGGTATTCATCCATGATCTCGTCGGCCGCTTCCATCGTCGCCTCGAAGTCGGGATCATACGGAAGCAATTGCAGGCCGCCGCCTGCGATTTCGGTGACATGAAAAGTCTGACCGCGCTTGATGTCGAGGCGCTGCATGAGTTCGCGCGGCAGAATGAACCCGTCGGAATTGCCGATGCGCTTGACTTCGAGCTTCATGGGTAAAGTCCCTCGTATCACATTGCGTATAATGTCGACCTATTTCCGGCTCGTTCATTTCGCCAGCGCCTTGTAGGTGTCGGCATATTTGCGAAACGACCGCCGCGCAATCTCCATCGCCTTGGCGTGTTTCGGATCGTAAGGCGTCAGCTGAGGCCACGCTCGGTCTGCTCGACGACGTGGAGCTTGTCGCCTTCGCTGAGCTTGAGGCGCGCCAGCAGTTCCTTCGGCAGGATCAGCCCGGTGGAATTGCCGATTTTCCTGACCTGAAGCACGTAGCCTTCCGGTTCAGGCGGGCGTGCCCGATCGTTCATGGCGCGATTTCCCAATGTTATACATTTCGTATAACACTTGGGGGTCCCGCGTTCAATAGCGGCTTATTTTCGCGCGCCCACTCGGCGCGGCATCGCCTGCACGCAACCGGCCGGGAAAGACTAAGCTGCCTTTTCCAAGGCTCTTCTGGTGATTTCCCTCGGCCGTCCACGATCGTGGCTTCTGACCTGCGAGTCTGCCGGATTTGTGACTGCAGATTCCACAGCCGGCGCGGCCGTCGTTTCCGGGAGCTTGAACAAAGCGACGCGTTCCGCCATGTCCGCCGATTGATGCTCGAGATGCTTCGCCGTCGCAGCGTTCTGCTCCACGAGGGCCGAGTTCTGCTGCGTGGCCTCGTCCATCTGCGACAGCGCCTTATTGATTTGCTCGAGGCCGCTCGCTTGATCGGCGCTCGCCGCCGCGATGTCGGAGACGATATCGGCCACCTTCTTGATAGAATCGAGAATCTCGGTGAGCGATGTGCCGGCACGGTTCACCAGCGTGACCCCCTCCTGAACCTGTTCCGAACTGGTGTTAATCAGGTCCTTGATGTCCTTGGCCGCCTGCGACGACCGCTGCGCCAAGGTTCGCACTTCGGACGCTACCACGGCAAATCCCCGCCCAGCCTCCCCGGCACGGGCTGCCTCCACCGCCGCGTTGAGCGCCAACAGGTTGGTCTGCCGCGCGATCTCGTCGATCACGCCGATGATGTTGGAGATCTTGTGCGAGGAGTCTTCGATCCGCGACATGGCCTTGACCGTGTCCGCCACCACGGCGCCGCCGCGATCGGCCACTTTGCGCGTTTCGGCTGCGAACCGATTGGCCTGCTGCGCGTTGTCGGCATTCTTTTTCACGGTTTCCGCAATCATCGCCATCGAGGCGGACGTCTGGTCCAGGCTCGCGGCCTGCTCTTCGGTCCGCTGCGAAAGATCGGTCGTACTGGTGACGATTTCCGCCGCGGCGTTGGACACGTCGTGCGCCGCCGACATGATCCCCGACACTATGCCTGCCAGCGATTCGCGAGTCTTGTTGAGCGACACCAGCAATCGGCCGATCTCGTCGCGGCGGTTGGTTGAAATCGGCGCGGTGAAGTTGCCGCTCGCGATTTCTTCCGAGAGCGCCATGGCACTGTAAATCGGCCAGCTGAACGAAGCCGCTATGCCGAACGCCATCGCCAGGCCCGCCAGCATGACGGCGACGCCTGCAACAGTCAGCCGCGTTTTTGATTTTGCCGCCGCCGCCTCGGCGTCCGACCTGAAATTAAATCCGTAAGCGCCGGCGTTTTCGGCAATGAGGTCGAGTGCCTCGCCTACGGCATTGCCTTTGGAAACTAGCGTGTCCGGCAGCGGAAGTTCGGTTACTCCGCCCTTCTGCGGCCTCAAATACCGCATGCTGTTATTGTACCAATCTTCAGCGAGCGGCAAAATCTTGTCGAGCCCCTGATCGAATCCCGGCGCGCTTCCGATCCGCCCTTTCACGACGCCGATGTCGGCGACGAGCTGTTTCATCGAACCGTCGATCGACGCCAATTCGGCCGCCGTCACCGGCTCGTGCAGAACCACCGCTTTCTCGATCGTTCGTCTCACCTTTGCGAAATCCAGCTGCGCCGACCGGGCGTAATTCACTCCCATCATCGGACCGTCGTAAAGTCCGACGACGAGCGAGTTCGCGGACGAAATCAGCAAAAATCCGTAGCCTGCAACGCCGGCGGCAAGAAGAACCGTGACACTGAATGCCAGTAGCAGCTTAAGACGAATGGACATGCGGTGACTCGCTGGAAGTCGGTCAGTTGACGACTTTCACGACCATTTTCATCGACGGATGAATCGCGCAAATGATCGGAATCTCGCCGGCGGTATTGAACGTAACCGGTGTCGAAGTTCCGGGCGCCAGCAGGCCGAGATTGAAGCTATTTTCCGGCGCGGTGGAAAGAACGTTGTGGGCCACAACGTCGTCGTTCACGAATACGACCGTATCGCCGGTCTTGATCGTGATCTCGGACTCGGAGAAGACTTTGCCTTTCTCCGTAATCGTGTGCTGCCCGCCGTATGCTGCCGCGGCCAGGACAGCCACGGCCCCGCCGGCGACGAACGCCGCAACAAGCTTGAAACCCTTCATTTCGATCTCCTTTGTCATCGCGGCAACACCGGTACCGTCATTGCATCGGTGTCGCCAGTAAGCGTACGCAAAAAGGCCACCAAGTCGGCTTTTTCCTCACTGGTCAAGCCCAGCGGCCTGATGAGCTCCGACCTGCTCTCGCGCGGCACGCCGCCACTGTCGTAATGCTCGACGACGGCCTCCAGGGTGGCGATCGAACCGTTGTGCATGTAAGGTCCGCGCAGCGAGATTTCGCGCAGACCGGGCGTCTTGAAGGCGTGCTGGACCTTGGGAACGTTCTGAAGGAACGCTCCGCGGCCGATGTCGTTGTCGGACAGGCCGATGTCGTGAAAGCTGTCGTCGCTGAAACGCCAGCTGCTGTGACAGAGACTGCATTGGCCCTTGTTGTTGAAAACGACGAATCCGCGCTTGGCGTTCTCCGAAATCGCTTTGTCGTCGCCCTCGACCCAGGCGTCGAACGGTGCGCGAGCGGACACCACGGTACGCTCGAACGTCGCGATGGCGCGGGCGACATTTTTCGCGCTGATTTCCTGACCCGGAAACGCGGCGTCAAAAAGCGGCTTGTAATCCGGGATCTCTTTCAGTCGCGCCAGCATCTTATCAAGCGGAAGGGCCATTTCGGCGCCCGCCTGGATCGGTCCGAGCGCCTGTTCTTCGAGCGAAGCCATACGGCCGTCCCACATGAATATCTGACCGTAGGCGGCGTTTATGATCGTCGGCGAGCGCCGGTCCAACGTCTTCATCAAATGACCGATGCCTTTCGGCTGGCCGTCGCCCCAAGCGTAGCCCGGGTTGTGACACGATGCGCACGACAGCAGACGCCCCTCCGACAGTCGCGTGTCGAAATAGAGCTTCTTGCCGAGTATCGCCTTTTCGGCCTCGTAAGGATTGTCTTTAGGGAACGGAATCGATTGCGGCCGGCGATATTCGGCGCGCAACTTGTCCGCCGACTTCGCCGCCGGTTTGACGCTTTCGACGCTGCTGGTCTTCCCGACGAGGGCCGCCGCTTCGGCGCGTGTCGTCGCCGCAACGGCCGCGGCAGCGATAAGAATGACGGTGACGAGTCTGGTCGAACTAACGAACATGCCTGTGCCCCCACACCTGGCAAAGGCGGGCATTATCGCCTCAAAATTTTACTGAAAAATAAACAACGATATTTTGTCGTTATTTGATTTTATTATATTTATTGTTATTTGAGTTTATTATCTTGAATTATCAGATCAGAAATAATTGCCATCTTTTAGTTGTGCCGACAAAACATGAGGTTGTAAAATTTTCATCTCCGGCTACGGCTGACGCGCCTGCACCGCTCTGTCCAACTGCTCCAATTCCTCGATCATCCGCTCGATCACCCCCAACCCGCCGTCCCAGAACGACGGGTCGCGCGCATCCAAGCCGAACGGGGCGAGCAGTTCGGAGTGGTGCTTGGTGCCGCCGGCCGCGAGCATGGCGAGGTAGCGCTCGGCAAAGCCTTCGGCGGCGTGCTCGTAGACGGCGTAGAGCGAGTTCACCAGGCAATCGCCGAAGGCGTAAGCGTAGACGTAGAACGGCGAATGGATGAAATGCGGAATGTAGGCCCAGAACGTCTCGTAGCCGGGCTTGAGTTCGATCGCCGGCCCGAGACTTTCGCGCTGCACCTCGAGCCATAGTTCGCCGATGCGCGCGGCGGTGAGTTCGCCGTTCTTGCGCTCGGTGTGGACGGCGCGCTCGAAACTATAGAACGCGATCTGCCGCACCACGGTGTTGATCATGTCCTCGACCTTGCCGGCGAGCATGGCCTTGCGCTCTTTCTTGTCGCGCGTGGCGGCGAGGAGTTTTTTGAACGTCAGCATCTCGCCGAATACGCTCGCGGTTTCGGCAAGCGTCAGCGGGGTCGGCGCCATCAGTGCGCCGTTCGGCGCCGCCAGCACCTGATGCACGCCGTGGCCGAGTTCGTGTGCGAGCGTCATCACGTCGCGCGGCTTGCCCTGATAATTGAGCAGCACGTAGGGGTGCGCCGACGGCACGGTCGGATGGGCGAAGGCGCCCGGCGCCTTGCCCGGCCGCACCGGCGCGTCGATCCAGCGCTCGTCGAAGAACCGCTCGGCGATCGCCGCCATTTTCGGCGAGAACGCGCCATAGGCCGTGAGAACCGTGTTTCTCGCCTCGCTCCAGCCGACGGTTCGCGTCGCGACATGCGGCAGCGGCGCGTTGCGATCCCAATGCGGCAGCCGCTTCTTGCCGAACCAATGCGCCTTCAGCGCATAATAACGGTGCGACAGCCGCGGATAGGCGGCGCGCACGGCGGCAACGAGCGCGTCGACCACCTCGCGCTCGACCCGATTGTCCAGATGCCGGGCGTCGGCGATGTCGGCAAAACCGCGCCAGCGGTCGGAGATTTCCTTGTCCTTGGCGAGCGTATTGGTGATGAGCGCGAATTGCGCGATGTTGGTCTGGAACGTGTGCGCCAAGGCCTGCGCGGCGGCCTTGCGCTTTTCGCCCGCGCGGTCCTGCAGCAGATTCAAGGTCGGCTCGATGGCGAGCGATTTTCCTCCCACCTTGAAGCGCAGATTGGCGATAGTCGCATCGAATTGGCGATTCCAGGCCGAGTAGCCCGTCATCGATTTCTCGTGAAACAGCTGCTCGACGCGGTCCTCGAGCTGATAGGGCCGGTAGCGCCGCACGTCCTCGAGCCAGGGCCGGTAATGGCCGAGCGCCGGATCGGCCATCGCGGCTTCGAGCAAAGCATCGTCGATGCGGTTGAGTTCGAGGGTGAAGAACAAAAGGTGCGTCGAGGCCGCGGTCAGCCGCTCCTGCACGTCGCCATAAAACTTGGTGCGCGCCGGATCGACCGTGTCGCCGGCATGGACCAGCCCGGCATAGGAGCCGAGCCGGCCCATGAGATCGTCGAGCGCCTCGTAGCGCCGCAGCGCCTCTGCCAGCGCCGCGCCGGCCGTTGGCGAGGCCGCCAGATTGGCGAGCTTGCGCTTGTACGCATCCTCGAACGCGATGCTCTCCGCGTCGGCGCGATCGAGGTCGCGCTTGACCGCCGGGTCGTCGAGCCCGGCATAAAGATCGGCGAGATTCCACTCCGGCAACGCGCCGAGGCCGCCTCGCGCGACCTTGGCCGGTCGCTTGGCGGCTGTTTTGCTGGCGGCTTTCTTGGGCATTTTTTGCGGCACTTCGTGCGAACGGGGCATGCGCTGATGGTCCTCAACCGGCCATCATGTGGCGCAGCACCAAGGCTATCGCAAGGCCACGGCAAAGCCGCAGCGCAATCGCCGCTGGGGAGGTCGCCCACTCAACCGCAAAAGCAAGCCGCCCGCGCCGTCACTTCACGGTGACGGTAATGACTGGCGACATCACCGGCGGCACGTGCGGAATGTGGCTCCAATCGCCGAGCACGAGCTGCAGCGTGTGCTGGCCCGGCGGCAGCGTCACCATGGCCTCGGTCTGGCCGCCGCCGAAGTGCTTGTGCGTGGCGTCCATCGGGATCGGCTCTTTCAACTGGTCGCCGCTGAGCGTGGTGTCGATCAACAGATGATGGTGCCCGGTGTTGGGCTTCTCGACCCCGGCGGGCGCGACGCCCATGCCGGAAAGACCGAACTGCACCAGGAACGGGCTCGTCACGGTCTCCCCGTCCTTCAGATTGATGAAGTAGACCTTGGCGCCCGCTGGCGACGGCGTTTCCGCCGCCGCGGGATTTAGTCCGGCGAGGGCGAGCGCGGCAAGGAGCGCCAGCGTCGAACGTGTGAATGTCGAACGTTTCAACGTGAGCATCGTGTTTCCCCTCAGTGGAATGACGACGGCGAGCTTACCGAAGTTTTCGCCGTGCGCTCAGCAAAAGGCCGTGAGAAAAGGTTGCCCCACAAGCTCCTTGCGCAAAGACCACCACGCACCCGCGTCGTTTATTCCCTCGCTGCCAGGCCGCGCCGCCTAGCGAGAAGAATTCGCCGACATGCCGCCGCGAGTGCGATGGACGCCCTCGCCGCGCTTGCGGGCTCCCTCGCCCCGCCTGCGGGGAGAGGGTCGGGGTGAGGGGGCCTCTCCGCTGGCGCGGAGTTTGGGGAATATTTGCAACGCCGTCGCTCCGCCCGCTAGGCTCAGACTCGCGGCGCACGCGGGGAGAGGTGGCGCTGCGGCGCGCTGGGGCGGGTTAACACCCTCTTAATCCCGCTCCGCCACCAAGCGGCGATGCGAATAGTCATCAGCAGAGAAGAGTGAATTTGCCATGCCGTCCATCAGACGTGTCGTGACCGGTCATTCCGCCGACCGCAAGGCCGTCGTCACCCATGACGGCCCCGCTCCCAATGTCAAATATCGCCAGGCGAGCGGCATCTATTCCACGCTCTTGTGGATGACGGACGAGAGCCCCGCCGATAATGCTCGCCAAGACGACGCGGCGGATCGCGAATGGGGAACGGCGCCGCCGCCGTCCGGCACCATCTTCCGCATCGTCGACTTTCCGCCGCCCGCGGAAATCCCCAAATCCGTTTCCAGCGAAGCCGTGCTCAAGGAGATGGGGATCACCGAGCATCCGCCCGCGCACGCCGCCGCACGCAGCCCGTTCATGCATCGAACAAAAAGCATCGACTATGTCATCGTTCTCGACGGCGAGATCGACATGCTGCTCGACGATTCGGAGGTTCATCTCGGCGCCGGCGATGTTCTGATCCAACGCGGCACCAATCATGCCTGGGTCAACCGCGGGACACGCAGATGCCGGATCGCCTTTGTGCTGATCGACGCGAAGCCCTGAGACGGACTCCCTCGCCCCGCTTGCGGGGAGAGGGTCGGGGTGAGGGGCCTCTCCGCGAGTCTGAGAGTTTCGGGGTATCTGAAACGCCGTCGCCCCACCGGCAAAGCTCAGACTCGCGGCAACGCCCCCTCACCCGCCGCGCTTCGCGCGACGACCTCTCCCCGCGCGGCGGGGCGAGGCGGACGCTGCGGCGCGCTGGGGCGGGTTAACACCCTCTTAATCCCCCTCGGCGACAGTGCCCCGAAACGGGACAGCGCGTGCCGCGACGGCGGCCGAGGGACAAAACAAAATGGCCATACTCATTGCCGACGACGATCCGGTGCAGCGCCGGCTCTTGGAAGCCATGGTGCAGAAATTCGGCTACGAGCCGATCTGCGTCGATGGCGGCGACAAGGCGGCGGCGTTGCTGACCGGGCCCGACGGCGGCGCGATCGATTGCGTCATTCTCGATCTGGTCATGCCGGACCTCGACGGGCTCGGCGTGCTGGCGCGGCTGCGGCAGAACGCCATCACCGTGCCGGTGATCGTGCAGACGGCGCATGGCGGCATCGACAATGTCGTGTCGGCGATGCGCGCGGGCGCGGTCGATTTCGTGGTCAAGCCGGTCGGGGCCGAGCGGCTGCAGGTCAGTCTGCGCAACGCGCTGAACCTCAATGCGCTCGAGGGCGAGCTGGCGCGCATGAAGCACAGCCGTTCCGGCACGCTCGGCTTTGCCGACATCATCACAAAAAGCCCGGCGATGCAGGCGGTGCTGCGCATGGCGGAGAAGGCCGCCGCCTCGACCATCCCCGTCCTCATCGCCGGCGAATCCGGCGTCGGCAAGGAATTGATCGCGCGCGCCATTCACGGCTCGGGCGAGCGCCGGACAAAACCGTTCGTCGCGGTGAACTGCGGCGCCATGCCGGAAAATCTCGTCGAGTCGATCCTGTTCGGTCACGAAAAGGGATCGTTTACGGGCGCGACCGAACGCCACCTCGGCAAGTTCGTCGAAGCCTCCGGCGGCACTTTGTTGCTCGACGAGGTCGGCGAATTGCCGGGCGCGGCGCAGGTCAAGCTCCTGCGCGCCATCCAGGAGGGCGAGGTCGAGCCGGTCGGCGCGCGCCGCCCAGTCAAGGTCGACGTGCGCATCGTGTCCGCCACCAATCGCGACCTTATCGCCGACGTCAAAGCCGGCCGCTTCCGCGAGGATCTGTTCTACCGGCTGCACGTATTTCCGATCACCGTGCCGCCGCTGCGGGCGCGGCCGGCCGACATCCCCGCTTTGGCCCGGCATTTTCTGGCGCGCTTTGCAGCGGAAGAAGGTAAACGCATCCGCCTCGTCACGCCGGAAGCGCTCGAGCTTCTCACCGCGTTCCGCTGGCCCGGCAATATCCGCCAGCTGGAGAACGCGGTGTTTCGCGCGGTCGTGCTGGCGGAGGGCGACAGCCTGGGCGTCGACGAGTTTCCGCAGATCGCCGCGCAAATCGCCGCGCAAGGTTCCAGGGAAAGCGGCGAGCCAACATCCGACGTAAGCATGGAACCGCTCGATCCATGGGTCGGCGAGCTGGATTTGGTGCCCGAACAGTTCGAGGACCACGCGTTGGCGCCACAGCCCGAAGCGATGCCGCTTGCGGCCGATCCAAGCGACGTGCTGCCGCTCCTTGACGCCGACGGCGAGGTGCGCCCGCTCGACGCGGTCGAGGCCGACCTGATCCGGTATGCCATTACCCATTATCGCGGGCAAATGTCGGAAGTCGCGCGCAAGCTGCAAATCGGGCGGTCCACGCTCTACCGCAAGTTGGATGCGCTCGGTCTCAACCCCGGCCGCGGCGAGGCCGATGACGGCGCCGAGGCCGTGGCCGCGAAGCGACAGCAGCAAAAAATCGCATAATGTGATCGGCGACTGCGTCCGGGTGCCGGGACAAACCCGGCCGGCTGACGTAAAGTCAGTGCCGAACAGGACCGGCAACAAAAATGACCAGATTGGGGCCGACATTCCCCAAGCGGTGAGAGCTTTTGCGATCATTCGTTGGCCAATTACTCGTTGGCCGATTACTGGTTGGCCGATTACTGGTTGGCCGATTACTGGTTGGCAATGACGCGATCGCGAGCTTGGCATAAGGAGACATGCATGACCGGCGTCCGTCTCGATCGGTTTCTCGCTTCGACCGTGCTTGTGTTGGTGTTGTCTGCCGGCGGCGGGGCGCTCGCGGGCCCCGCGGAAAAACCCGACGCGGCGCAATCAGCTCCGGCCGCAGCGACGGTAACCGAGCCGGCGGACGACAGCGCCGCTCCGGCCGCGAAGACGGACGACGACGATCAGACCGAAGCCGCGACGCCCCCGGCCGCCACCGATAACGCGAACGATACGACCGCGACCGCGCCGAACCCGGCCGCGGCCCAAGAAGGATCGCCCCAAGAAGGCGCAGCTCAAGAAGGGGCGGCCCAAGAAGGCTCCAGCCAAGACAAAGCCACCGCGGACAAGCCCGCGCAGGATTCGGCCGAGCAGCCGGTCGCGCCCGCCGCGGCGACAACACCGGCGACGACCCCGGCGCCCACCGAAAGCGCTGCCGCCGACAACGACAGCGCCGTCGCCGCGCAATTGCGCGAACTCGCCAACGGCAAATTCGACCGCATCATCGGCGGCAAGAAAGAACGCACGACCATCGACGCCTTCTATTCCGCCCGCAATTACGCCCCGCTGTGGATCACCGACGGCAAGGCCAATGCGCGCGCCACGGCCGCCATCGCCTATCTCGGCCATGTCGACGCCGACGGGCTCGATCCCGCCGATTATCCGGTGCCGGATTTTGCGACGCTGAGCGATCCGGCGGCGCTCGCGGACGCGGAGATGAAGCTCTCGGCGTCCGTCATCACCTATGCGCACCACGCCGCCATCGGCCGCGTGCACTGGACCCGCGTCAGCGCCGACATCTCCTACGACCAGAAAGCGCCGGAAGGCGCCGACGTGCTCGCCGCCATGGCGCAAGCCAAGGATGTCGGCGCCGCGCTCGACGGCTACGAGCCGCATTATCGCGACTACGTCGCGCTCAAGGCCAAGCTTGCGGAACTCCGCGGCGGCAAGGAGGAAGGCGGCAAGACGCCGATCCCCGACGGCCCCGCGCTCAAGATCGGCGCGCCGGACGACCGCGTGCCGCAACTGCGCGCGCGGCTCGGCCTGCCTGACGAGGGCAACACCAATTTCGACAAGCCGCTCTCCGAAGCGCTGAAGAAATTTCAGCGCGAGTACGAGCTCAAACCGACCGGCACGCTGACCTCAGGCACGCTCGAAGCGCTCAACGGCAAGGAGCCGGAACGGCCGGTCGACACCATCATCGCCAACATGGAACGCTGGCGCTGGATGCCGCACGACCTCGGCGACACCTTCGTCATGGTCAATCTCGCCGACTTCCGGCTGCACGTCATGCACGACGGCAAGGAAGTCTGGACGACCCGGATCGTCGACGGCAAGCCGGCGATGCCGACGCCGATCATGAGCGCGGAGATGAAATACATCACCGTCAATCCGACCTGGAACGTGCCGCCCTCGATCGTCGCGCGGGAATACATGCCGGCGCTGCGGCAGGACCCGACCGTGCTCGAGCGCATGGGGCTCACGGTGACGCGCAATCCCGACGGCACGGTCCACATCGCGCAGCCGCCGGGCGACCGCAACGCGCTCGGCCGCGTGCGCTTCAACTTCCCCAACAAATTCCTGGTCTACCAGCACGACACGCCGGAGAAATATCTGTTCGCCTACGACAAGCGGGCCTACAGCCACGGCTGCATGCGGGTGCAGGATCCGGTGAAATACGCCGAGGTGCTGCTTTCGCTGGTGCGCCCCGGCGAAGGCTATACCCAGGACCGCATCCGCAAGATGTTCGGCAACAACGAACAGGACATCCAGTTTCCGAAATTCCTGCCGGTGCACCTGACCTATCAGACGGCGTTCGTCGACGAGCACGGCGACCTGCAGTTCCGCGACGACGTCTATGGCCGCGACAAGGAACTCACCGCGATCCTCAAGAGCGACGAGCGCAAGGTCGCCGACATTGCGATCGAGCGCAAAGAGAATACGATCCGCCGCGAAGTTCTGGCGCTGCCCGACCAGCCCTCATTGTGGGGCGGGCACAGCTTCTTCGGCGGCGGCCCGTCCGACGGCGGCGGCTTCTTCGCCCGGCTATTCGGCAACGCGGCTGCGGCTCCCCCGCCCCCGCCGGCGCGCCGCCACTCGGCGCAGCGCAAGTCGGATCAGCAGCGGCGGACGGAGTTGCGGTAAGGCGCGCGTGTCGCGCTCAATGCCGCGTCAAGATTTCGTAGGCCGCGAGCGCGATCTCGAACACGATCAGCACCACGATGATGAGCTCGAGGCGCAGCGAGCGCGTGGTGTCGATCATGTCGGTGAGAAGCTTGGCCGTCTCCGAGATCACCGCGAGCTTGCGTGACAGCGCTTCGGCACGCTCGTTGAGCTCGTATTCGTCTTCCAGACGCGCATAGAGCCGTTCCAGATCGGGCCGGTCCCACACCGCGTCCGGCTTGTCGCCGATGGCGACGCGGCCGGACAGGCGGTGCTGCACCAACAGCGCGTTGCCGATGTGCTTGAGGATGGCGCGACGGCCGCCAACCGCGCGGCCCTGTTCCGCAAGCTGCCGCGCGAACGGCTCCACCACCTCGACCACCCCCGACACTTCGCGTTCGTCACGCGCCAGCGCGACGCTCTTTGCCAGCGCGTCGGCGATGACCACCATGTGTTCCGGCGTGATCGCCTTCACCTGGATCGGGCCACCCGGCAGAATTTGTTCTTCGCTGTCGGGCGAGACCTCGATGGTGGCGATCTCTTCCTCGCGCAACGCCACCGGCCGCACGATACGGTCGCGCAGCCGCTGCAGCACCTCGTCCTCCTCGAGCAAAGACAGCCCGAACAGCACCACGACGCCGTAGCGAAAGATCGTGACGACGCCATCGGCGCCGGCGCGGAAGGTGAGCGGCGTGGTCAACAGCACGTCGGTGCGCTCGAGCCCCGAGGTGTCGATGCGGTCGCCGAGCAGCAGGGCGCGCACCTTCCTGCGGGTCCGCGCCGGCACGGTCTTCCGTTCGATTGCGGCGTCGGCCATATGATTTTCGGCCATACGGTTTTCGGCCATGCGATCTTCAGCGTTGTCCCGACCCCTTCAGGCACGGAACAGCCGCCGCCTGGCGCCGGTTCGGTTATTTCCGCTTGCCGCGGGCGGAGCTTTTGCGGGCTGCCTTTTTCGCGCGCGGGCGTTTGACCGCGGCCTTGCGCTTCGATTTCGCCGCGCTCTTAGAGGCCTTTTTGGCAGCCTTTTTGGCGGCCTTTTTAGGAGCTTTCTTGACGGCTTTCTTGGCGGCTTTCTTGGCCGCCTTTTTGGCCGCGCGTTTCGGCGTACTCTTAGCCGTAGTCTTCGCCGCGCCTTTGGCGCCGCCTCCGGCCGCCTTTTTGGCGGCTGGCGGCTTTTTCGGCGCGGCTGTCGCTTTGCGGCGCGGTGCCGGGGCTGCCGGGGCCTCCGGCGTCTCGCCGACGGTCTCTTCATCGTCCGCGGCGAAGTAGACCGCCATCGGCTCGAAGTAATTCGATTGCCAGCCGCTCTCTTCGTAGCTCCGCTGCTCGTCCGGCACGTTGCTGTGCTCGAGCGTCACCAGCGTACCGTCCTCCACCTCTTCCAGCGTGACGGTGACGATCGAGTCCTCGTGCTCGTCCGCGAATTCGCTCGTCCGCCACGACTGCACGATGCGCGCGCCGGGAACGAGTTCGAGGTTGCGGCCGGTGATGTAGCCGCCCCAGGCCGAGACTTCGGCGCCGACCTCGTCGGACATCGTCGCGGGGCCGCCGGTCATTTCGGAATGCGCCAGGCTGTCGAGCCAGGCGTCGTAAATCTCCTGCGCCGAAGCGGGAATGATCGTGGTCAGTGTAAATGAGTACGGCATCGAAGCCTCCTTCGGACGCGCGTGCCGCGCGATGACGATATCCGTGTCGGTCGCCCAAGCGCAATGCGCTCCCGACATGGCCATCTTCATGATAGGCCGTTAACGTCGATCGCGCATGACAATTTATCAAGCCTCCTGATCGGGCCGGCGGCGACCGCACCGGTAGCGGCTGCCCATCGGTCTCGACTGTCGCCCGAACAGCACAGCCGCCTCCGAACTGTCCAGTCCAGGCACCCGCCATGCCGCCGCAGTGTTGATATTGACCAAGGCGTGGGGCATGGTCGTGGTTAACGATGGGTGAACGCGACCATCGGGGCATCATCGGGGGTGTCCGGGGCCCTCAGGCGTCGCGGCGGGGATGCGAAATTCGGCAGACCGTTCCGGCGACGCGCCACGCGCGCGTCCCGCGAAGGCTTTGTGCGAGTTGGGGTTTCGTTCGGCGTTTATAAAGTGACGGGTTTGCGGCTTTGGTTGCGTTGGCCCATGCTGAGTTCGCTCCGGGGGATCGCGTGCGGCGCGTGGCATTGCCGTCACGCTGGCGGCCATGGTCTCCGATAGCGGCATTTGTTCTCGCCCAGATGCTCGCCGCACCGCTCGGCGGCTGCGCCGTCGGCCCCGATTACACCGCCGCAGCGGCGCCGACCCCGACCACCTACAAAGAACTCAAGGGCTGGAAGGTCGCGACCCCCGGCAACGGACCCGGTGGTGGCGAATGGTGGGCACTCTACCACGATCCCAAGCTCGATTTTTTGATCAAGCAGGTCGAGATTTCTAACCAGACCGTCGCGGCCGACGCGGCGGCCTATGAACAAGCGCGCGCGGTCATTCGAGAAGCGCAGTCCTCGTTGTTTCCGGTGGCGACAGGAAGCTACACGGCGACGCGCATGGCGACCGGTGCCGGTGCGCTCGGTAACAACACCGCGTTCGGCCCCGTCGGCGTCGGCGGCACCGGCTTCGTCTACTCGACGACGTACACCCCGCAGCTCTCCGCAAGCTGGGATCTCGACATCTGGGGCAAGGTACGCCGCCAGATCGAAAGCAATGTCGCCGCCGGCCAGGTGAGCGCCGCGAACCTCGCCTACGTCAAGCTGTCGCAGCAGGCGATGCTCGCGACCGCCTATTTCAACCTGCGCGCCACCGACTCGCTGATCGACCTGTTGCATCGCACCGTGCAGCAATATCAGAAGACGCTCGACATCGTGCAGAACCAGTTCAAAGCAGGGTATTCTGTTACGCTCGGCGACGTCGCCACCGCGCGCGCCCAGGTCGAGATCACGCAGGCACAAGAGCTCAGTGCGGGCGTGCAGCGCGCGCAATACGAGCACGCCATTGCCATGCTCATCGGCCGCCCCCCTGCCGAACTCACCGTCGAACGGCACCTGCTCAGCGGCACCATTCCAAAAATCCCCGTCGCGGTGCCCTCCTCGCTGCTCGAACGGCGGCCCGACATCGCCGCGGCCGAACGCACCATGCAGGAAGAGAACGCACTGATCGGCGTCGCGATTGCTGGCTATTATCCCGACATCAGCCTGTCCGCCCTGATCGAGGTGACCGGCAGCAATCCGCTGCCGTTCGCCGTCGCTAACGAAATCTGGTCGCTCGGCGCCGCCGGCACCCAGACGATCTTCAATGGCGGGCTCACCGGCGCGCAGGTCGACGCCGCGAAGGCGGCCTACTGGCAGTACGTGGCCAACTATCGACAGACCGTGCTGACGGCCTTCCAAGGAGTCGAGGATCAGCTCGTCACCATCCGACAGCTGAAGCAGGCCCTGGTCGCACAGCAGAAAGCGGTCAAGGACGCGCAGCAGGCCGTCGACGTGTATCTCAATCAGTTCCAGGCCGGTACGGTGGCCTTCACGACCGTGGTGACGGCGGAGATCACATTGCTGGCCGACCAGGAAGCTGAACTCACCTACCGGCAAGACCTCTTCCTCGCCAGCGTCACCCTGATCGAGGATCTCGGCGGCGGCTGGGACGCCAACCTGTTGCCCTCGCAAAAGGAATTGGTGAAAGGCTTCTCATTGCTGCCACAGTTGTGAACCGACGGTGGCGATCCGGTCGCCGCGGATGCCTGTTTCCGTGGCAGCAGAGCGGATTTCGACCGATCAAACCCGACTCAAGCCATTGATAAGCCGTGAGATTCAGGTCAAACTCGCCGCCGAAATGGAAGATCAAGCCGGCGGCATCCGCGATCGAGCTTTCAGCGGGCCGGCATTAGCAAACTTTCATTAGGCGGGGCCGATCCTCTCCCCTATACGTCGATGCTTCCGGTATACGTCGATGCTTCCGGGTGAACGAACGCGCAAACATGGACGAACGAACGCGAACGGATAACGAGGTGGCGCCGGGTGTTCGCCGGACGGCGCCCCCGCCGCTCATCAAAAAGCCGAGCGGCTCGCGCGCCGGCACCATCGTCGGCCTCATCGTGCTGATCGCAATCGCCGTCGGCGCCTATGAGCTCGTCGGCTGGATGCGCTCGGGCGCGCCGACCACACGCGGCCAGCCGCCGCAGTCGGTCGGGGCGGCCACGATCGGCACCGGCGATATCCGCATCATCGTCAACGCGTTGGGCACCGTCACGCCGATCGCGACGGTCACCGTGCAGACGCAGATCGACGGTCAGCTGACGGAGGTCGCCTTCACCGAAGGGCAGACGGTCAAGAAGGGCGACTTCCTGGCGCAAATCGACCAGCGGCCCTACCAGCTTTTGCAAGCCCAATACGAAGGCCAGCTGGCGCGCGATCAAGGCGTGCTGGCGCAGGCGCAGGTCGACCTCGCGCGCTATCAGAAACTGGCCGAGCAGAATTCGATCGCCCGGCAGCAATACGAGGATCAGGTCTACATCGTGCAGCAGGACGAGGGCACGGTGAAGCTCGATCAGGCGCAGATCGATCAGCAGAAGCTCAACGTCATCTATTGCCACATCGTCTCGCCGGTCACCGGCCGGGTCGGCCTGCGCCTGGTCGATCCGGGGAACTACGTGCAGACCAGCAACTCGACAGGGCTCGCGGTCGTCACCCAGATGCAGCCCATTACGGTGATCTTTCCGGTCCCGGAGGACGACCTGCCGGAGATCCTGCCGCAAATGAACGCCGGCACGACGCTGCAGGTGGCGGCCTATGACCGCGCCAACGTCAAGCAGTTGGCGACGGGCCGCGTCATCGCCCTCGACAGCCAGATCGACACCACCACGGGCACGGTGAAGGTCCGCGCGCAGTTCGACAATCCCGATTCCGCGCTGTTTCCGAACCAGTTCGTCAATGCCCAGCTGTTGATAAAAACGCTGCACGACGTGGTCGTCGTGCCGACGGCGGCGATCCAGCGCGGCGCGCCGGGCGCTTATGTCTATGTCATCAATGCCGACAACACCGTTTCGGTGCGGCCGATCAAGCTCGGCCCGACCGACGGTCCGACGGCGGCGGTCACATCCGGATTGGCCGCCGGCGAGCGCGTCGTCATCGACGGCACCGACCGCTTGCGCGACGGGGCCCACGTGATCGTTCCCGGCGCTCCAGGCGCGGACGCGGCACCTGGCGCTCATGCGCATGGCGGCGGTCAGAACGCCGGTCATGGGCAGAACCGCAAGAATGGCGGCCAGTAACCGTCAGGCGGGGCGGCGAGCGCGGATCGGATCGCCCCGCGACAATGAAGCGATGCGATGAACGTCTCCGAACCATTCATTCTGCGTCCGGTCGGGACCACGCTGCTCATGGTCGCGATCATGCTGTCCGGCCTCGTTGCCTACACCTTCCTGCCACTGTCGACGCTGCCTGAAGTCGATTATCCGACCATCCAGGTGCAGACCTTCTATCCCGGCGCCAGCCCGGAGGTGATGACCTCGTCGATCACCGCGCCGCTCGAGCGGCAACTGGGGCAGATGCCGGGCCTCAATCAGATGACGTCGGCGAGTTCCGCCGGCGCTTCGGTCATCACGCTGCAGTTCAGCCTCGATCTCAGCCTCGATGTCGCCGAGCAGGAGGTGCAGGCGGCGATCAACGCGGCCAACAACCTGTTGCCGAGCGACCTGCCGATCCCGCCGGTCTACGCCAAGATCAACCCGGCCGACGCGCCGATTCTCACGCTCGCCGTGACCTCGAAAACGCTGTCGCTCACCGACCTCGAAGATTTGAGCGAGACCCGGTTGGCGCAAAAGATGTCGCAGTTGAACGGCGTCGGCCTTGTCAGCATCTCGGGCGGCCACCGGCCGGCGGTGCGCGTCCAGTTCAATCCGCAGTCGCTCGCCGCCTACGGCCTCAACATCGACGACGTGCGCACCACCATCGGCAACTTCAACGTCAACATCCCGAAGGGAAATTTCGACGGCCCGGCGCAGGCGACGACCATCAACGCCAACGACCAGATCACCAACGCGGAGCAATACGGCAACACCGTGATCGCCTATCGCAACGGCGACCCGGTCCGGCTCAAGGACGTGGCGACGGTGGTCAGGGGCGCGGAGAACAACAAGCTCGGCGCCTGGGCGAACACCACGCCCGCGATCATCCTCAACGTCCAGCGCCAGCCCGGCGCCAACATCATCCAGGTGGTCGACCGCATCAAGACCTTGCTGCCGCAGATCACCTCGACCATGCCGGCGGCCGTCGACGTCGGCGTCTTCTCGGACCGCACCGTGACGATCCGCGCCTCGGTCGCGGACGTGGAATTCGAGCTGGCGCTCTCGGTCGTCCTCGTCGTGGTGGTGATCTTTCTGTTCCTGCGCACGCTGCCCGGCACCATTATTCCGAGCCTCTCGGTGCCGCTGTCGCTCGTCGGCACGCTCGGCGTGATGTATCTGCTCGGCTTCAGCCTCGACAATCTGTCGCTGATGGCGTTGACGATCGCCACCGGCTTCGTGGTCGACGACGCCATCGTCATGATCGAGAACATCGCCCGCTACGTCGAAGGCGGCATGCACCCGCTCGAAGCGGCGCTGCGCGGCTCGCAGCAGATCGGCTTCACCATCATTTCGCTGACGATCTCGCTGATCGCGGTGCTGATCCCGCTGTTGTTCATGGGCGAGGTGGTCGGCCGGCTGTTCCACGAGTTCGCCATCACGCTCGCGGTCACCATCGTCATCTCGGCGGTCGTCTCCCTGACCCTGGTGCCGATGATGTGCGCCAAGCTCATTCGTCATCACCCCGACGCCGAGCGCTCGGGCTTCGACCTCAAGGCCGAACAGGCCTTCAATGCGGTCATCGCGCTCTACGGCCGCGCACTCAATTGGGTGTTGGACCGTCAGCCGCTCACGCTCCTGGTCGCGGTGCTGACGCTCGCTTTGACACTCCTTCTCTACATCCTGATCCCGAAGGGATTTTTCCCGGTGCAGGACACCGGCATGATCCAGGGCATTTCGGAGGCCTCGCAGAGCATCTCCTACGAGGCCATGGCGGACCTGCAGGGCCGGCTCGCCGACGCCATCCTCAAGGACCCCGACGTCGACAGCGTGAGCTCGTTCATCGGCGTCGACGGCACCAATCAGACCCAGAACACCGGCCGGTTTCAGATCAATCTCAAGCCGCACGACGAGCGCAAGCTCAACGCCACCGCCATCATCCGCCGCCTGCAGGGCGAAGTCTCCGGCATCGTCGGCGTCGCGCTCTACCTGCAGCCGGTGCAGGACCTCACGATCGACGCCACGGTGAGCCGCGCGCCCTACCACTTCGTGCTCGAGGACGCCAATCCGAAGGAGTTCGAAACCTGGGTGCCGAAGCTGATGGCGCGGCTCGCCCAGGTGACGCAGATCACCGACGTCGCGAGCGACATGCAGCAGCAGGGCTCGGCGCTCGACATCGTCATCGACCGCGCCACCGCCGCCCGCTTCGGCATCACGCCTGCGACCGTCGACAACGCGCTCTATGACGCGTTCGGCCAGCGCATCATCTCGACCATCTACACCCAGTCGAACCAGTACCGCGTCATTCTCGAAGTCGACCCGTCGGAGCAGCGCTCGCTCGACGGCCTGAACATGATCTACCTGCCGTCGTCGTCCTCGACGACCAACGGGCAGGTGCCGCTCTCCGCCATCGTGCACGTCGAGCAGCGCACCGGACCGCTCCTCGTCACGCACTTCGGCCAGTTGCCCGCCACCACCATCTCCTTCAACACCGCGCCCGGGGTCTCGCTCGGCGCGGCGGTCGACGCCATTCAACAGGTCGAAAAGGAAGTCGCGCTTCCGATCAGCTTCGTCACCGCGTTTCAGGGCACCGCGGCGGCGTTCCAATCCTCGCTCGCCAACGAGGTGTTTCTGCTCATCGCCGCGGTGGTGGCGATGTATATCGTGCTCGGCGTGCTCTATGAGAGCTTCATCCATCCGATCACGATCCTGTCGACGCTGCCGTCGGCCGGCGTCGGCGCGCTGCTATCGATGATGCTGCTGCACTACGACCTCGACGTCATCGCCATCATCGGCATCGTTCTTCTGATCGGCATCGTCAAGAAGAACGCCATCATGATGATCGACTTCGCGCTGGAGGCCGAGCGCGTCGAGGGCCTGCCGCCGCGCGAGGCGATCTATCAGGCCTGCCTGTTGCGGTTCCGGCCGATCCTGATGACCACGATGGCGGCGATCCTCGGCGCGTTGCCGCTGATGCTCGGAACCGGCACCGGCTCGGAGCTGCGCCAGCCGCTCGGCGTCGCCATCATCGGCGGGCTGGCCTTCAGCCAATTGCTGACGCTGTTCACCACGCCGGTGATCTATCTCTACTTCGACCGCCTGGCGGTGCGGCTCACCGGCCGCCGCCCGGCGGGCCCGCTCGCGCCGCACGAGCCGGCCGAATGAATATCTCCGCGCCCTTCATCGCGCGTCCGGTGGCGACCACCTTGTTGACGATGGCCATCGCCATCGCCGGCATTCTCGGCTTTTCCAAGCTGCCGGTGTCGCCGCTGCCGCAGGTGGATTTTCCGACCATCTCCGTCACCGCGACGCTCCCCGGCGCCAGTCCCGACACGGTCGCGACGAGCCTCGCCGAGCCGCTCGAGCGCCACCTTGGGCAGATCGCCGACGTCTCCGAGATGACCTCGCAGAGCGGCATCGGCCAGGCGCGCATCACGCTGCAGTTCGACATCACCCGCGACATCGACGGCGCCGCGCGCGACGTGCAGGCCGCCATCAATGCCGCCGCCGCCGACCTGCCGGCGAACCTGCCGACCAATCCGACCTACCGCAAGGTCAATCCGGCCGATGCGCCGATCCTGATCCTGGCGCTGACGTCGAAGACGATGACGCGGGGCCAGATGTACGACGCCGCGAGCAACGTTCTGGCGCAGCGGCTGTCCCAGCTCTCGGGCATCGGCAACGTCATCATCGGCGGCTCGACATTGCCGGCGGTTCGCGTCGAGCTCAATCCGCAGGTCTTGTACAAATACGGCATCGGCCTCGAGGACGTGCGCGCCGCGCTCGCGTCCGCCAACGCCAACAGTCCGAAGGGCACCATCGACGACGGCAATCGCCGCTATCAGATCTACACCAACGACCAGGCCAACGTAGCGGCGGACTATGCACCGCTGGTCATCGCCTACCGCAACGGCGCCGGCGTGCGCCTGTCCGACGTCGCGCGCGTCGAAGACTCGGTTCAGGACGTGCGCAATCTCGGCATGTCGAACGGCCAGCCGTCGGTGCTCGTCATTCTGTTCCGCCAACCGAACGCCAACATCATCCAGACCATCGACAACGTGAAAGCCGAGCTGCCGCATCTCGAAGCGGCGATGCCGGCCGACATGAACGTCACCGTCGCCATCGACCGCTCGACCACCATCCGCGCCTCGCTGCACGACACCGAAGTGACGCTGGTGCTGGCGATCCTCCTGGTCACGGTCGTGGTGTTCCTGTTTCTGCGCAATCTGCGCGCCACGCTCATTCCGAGCGTCGCGGTGCCGATCTCGATCCTCGGCACCTTCGGCGTCATGTATCTGTTCGGCTACAGCCTCGATCTGCTGTCGCTTATGGCGCTGACCATCGCCACCGGCTTCGTCGTCGACGACGCCATCGTCGTCCTGGAAAACATTTCCCGTCACATGGAAGCCGGCATGCCGCCGGTGCAGGCGGCGTTCCGCGGCGCCCGCGAAGTCGGCTTCACCGTGCTGTCGATCAGCTTGTCGCTGATCGCGGTGTTCATACCGATCCTGCTGATGGGGGGGATTCTCGGCCGGCTGTTCCGCGAATTCACCGTCACGCTGTCGGTCGCCATTCTGGTCTCGCTCGCCATCTCGCTCACCACCACGCCGATGATGTGCGCGCTGTTCCTGCGGCCGCGGCCGGCGCCGGCGGTCGAGCCCCGCCCGACCTTGTTCGAGCGGGCGCGGCGCGGCTACGCGCACTCGCTGACCTGGGCGTTGCGCCACCACTTCCTGGTGCTGATCATCTTCATCACCACGATCATCTTCAACGTGTTCCTGTTCATCGTCGTGCCCAAGGGCTTTTTCCCGCAGCAGGATACCGGGCGCATGGTCGGCTCGCTGCAAGCCGATCAAAGCGTCTCGTTCCAGCTGATGAGCCAGAAGCTGCGGCAGATGATGAGCATCGTGCGCGCCGACCCCGCGGTCGAGAACGTCGTCGGCTATACCGGCGTCGGCAGCGGCGGCGGCTACGCGCAGATCAACACCGGCAACGTGTTCGTCTCGCTCAAGCCGCTGTCGGAGCGCGACGCGTCGGTCGATCAGGTGATCGCCCGGCTGCGGCCGAAGCTCGCCCAGGTGCCCGGCGGCCGCCTCTATCTCGCCGCGGTGCAAGACTTGCGTGCCGGCGGCCGCCAGAGCAACGCGCAATACCAGTTCACGCTGCAGTCCGACAATGTGCAGGATCTTTACGAGTGGACGCCGAAGCTCGTCGACGCGATCGAGCATAATCCCGTGCTCACGGACGTGAGCTCCGATCAGCAGCAGCGCGGGCTCGAGACCTATGTCGACATCGACCGCGACGCCGTCGCCCGCTTCGGCATCAGTCCGCTGCAGGTCGACAACACGCTTTACGACGCGTTCGGGCAGCGCATGGTCTCCGTCATCTACAGCGCCATCAATCAGTACCACGTCGTGATGGAAATCGATCCGCGCTATACGCAGTATCCCACGTCGCTGCGCGACGTCTATGTCTCGACCACGGGCGCCACACCGCCGGGGACCGCGACGACCAACGCGCCGGCGGGAAACGTCACGGCGCAGACCACGATCGGAACCGTGGTCTCAGCGCCGACCCTATCGACCTCGCCCGCCGTTACCGTTGCGCCAAGTACGGCCTTTACGATCTCGTCGTCGGCGGCAGTCACGAGCAGCTCCACCTCGAACACGACGAACGCTTCGAACTCCGCCTCGAGGACGACGACCACTTCGTCGGGCAATGCCGGCGCGGCCCGCAACGCCTTCACCAATGCGCTCGCCAATACCGGCCACGGTTCGACCTCGGCGGGCTCCGCGGTTTCGACCGCCGTGGAAACCATGATCCCGCTGTCCGCCGTGACCAATTACCACCCGGGGCACACGCCGCTGTCGGTCAATCACCAGGGCTTGTTCGTCGCTTCGACCATTTCGTTCAATCTGCACCCCGGCAAATCGCTCGGTGAGGCGTCGGAGGAAATCAACGCCGCGATGGAACGGATCCACATGCCGGCGTCGATCCGCGGCACGCTCGCCGGAACGGCGCAGCTGTTCCAGCAATCGCTCGGCAAGGAGCCGATCCTGATCCTCACCGCCATCGCCGCCGTCTATATTCTGCTCGGGGTGCTCTACGAGAGCTACATCCACCCGCTGACGATTCTCTCGACCTTGCCGTCGGCCGGCGTCGGCGCCCTGTTGGCGCTGATGATCTTTCACGTCGAATTCGACATCATCGGGCTGATCGGCGTCATCCTTCTGATCGGCATCGTCAAGAAGAACGCCATCATGATGATCGACTTCGCCATCGAGGCGAAGCGCGCGCGCGACCTCTCCGCGTACGACGCGATCTACGAGGCCTGCCTGTTGCGCTTCCGCCCGATCATGATGACCACCTCGGCGGCCATCCTGGGCGCGATCCCGCTGGCGCTGAGCTTCGGCAATGGCGGCGAAATTCGCCGGCCGCTCGGCATCTCGATCGTCGGCGGGCTCCTGATCAGCCAATTGCTGACGCTTTACACCACCCCGGTCGTTTATCTCTATCTCGACAGTTTGAGCGGCTGGTCGCTGCGCATGCGCCGGCGGCTGGCGCCGGGCCTCTACGACTCGCCCGCGGCGGGTTGAGACGGTTCGTAGGAGCGCCCGGCGGCCCCTACGGATCAGCGAATGCGGATCGGCGGCCGGCTGTAGCAGCACGGCGTCACGTAGCGCCAGTATGGCCGTTCGAGCGTCGCCTGCAGCCGCCATATCTCGCGCCGGGCCCTGGTGATGATCGGCGCCTTGTAGCCGTCGTCGGTCTGCGGGTTCGCCTCCAGCAAGGCGATCGCATCGTGCCGTTCCTCGATCGCGTGACGCACCGCGAACCAACCATCGGTATCCGGCGCGTAGCGACGCTCAGCCGCGATCGTGGGCGCCACGGCCGACACCGCGACAACCGCGACGGCCACCACCACACCCAACCAGCACGCACGCTTCGACATCGTCGCTCCATCGGCTGCGGCCACGCGCGGCGATGATAACCGCCGGGCGGTGGAAAGCAAACCGGCACCGTGGCACTGTCGGTCCGGGAGTTTGGCGACCATGACCGAGCGTTACTTCGAGGACTTCGCCGTCGGACAGACTTTTGCGTCCGCCAAACCGCTGCGCGTCGACAAGGACGACATCTTCGCCTTCGCCAAGAAATACGACCCGCAACCCTTTCACCTCGACGAGGCGGCGGCGCGGCAGTCGATCTTCCAGGGCTTGTCGGCCAGCGGCTGGCACACCGCCGCCATCACCATGCGGCTGATTACCGAAAGCGACTTCAAGGCCGCGGGCGGCACCATCGGGCTCGGCTTCGAGGCCATGCGCTGGCCGATCCCGGTTCGGCCGGGCGACGAATTGCGCATCGAGAGCGAGATCCTGGAGCTGCGGCCGTCGAAATCGCGTCCCGACCGCGGATTGATGAAGGTGCGGACGCGGACCCTCAACCAGAACGGCGAAATCGTGCAGGAACTCACCGCCAATGTCATGGTGCCGCGGCGCCCGCGCGGTGCCGAAGGCAGCCCGGCATGAGGACGCCGCGTGGCGTCCGCGGCTGCAATAGAGCGTTGACCTGCCGTCATGACACAGGCGTATTGCAGACTCGGGCGTATTGACGACTCGAACGATGCGGTAGCATCGCTAAGGAAGCGGCCGGGACGCCAAGTTCGATCGGACGCCAGTTCGATCAATCGAGCCACAACAGCAATCCGAGGGGAGTATCGTTCCATGGCAATCGCGGCGCTTTCCGGCTGGACCAGCGAGCAGAAGCACGTCGTGGTGGCGAGCTTTCTCGGGTGGACGCTCGATGCGTTCGATTTCTTCCTGATGGTGTTCGTGCTCAAGGACATCGCCCAGGAATTCAACACCGATATCGGCGCCGTCACTTGGGCCATCCTCTTGACGCTGGCGATGCGGCCGTTGGGCGCGTTCGTGTTCGGCCGGGCGGCGGACCGCTTTGGGCGGCGCCCGACCTTGATGGTCGACGTGCTGTTCTATTCGGTGGTCGAGTTCGCCTCCGGCTTCGCGCCGGGCCTGACCTCGCTCCTCGTGTTGCGCGCGATCTACGGGGTCGCCATGGGCGGCGAGTGGGGCGTCGGCGCCTCGCTGACGATGGAATCGATTCCGCCGCAGGCCCGCGGCTTCGTCTCCGGCCTGCTGCAATCGGGCTATCCGGCCGGATATTTCCTCGCCTCGGTCGTCTACGGCGCCCTGTTTCAGTACATCGGCTGGCGCGGCATGTTCATGGTCGGCGTCCTGCCCGCTTTGCTCGTTCTTTACATCCGCCGCAACGTGCCGGAATCGCCGACCTGGAAGCCGACCACGACCCACGCCTCGACCACGCTCGCGGTGTTGAAGTCGCATTGGCGGCTCGGCATCTATGCCGTGCTGCTGATGACCGCGTTCAACTTCTTCAGCCACGGCACCCAGGACCTTTATCCGACCTTCCTGCGGGTGCAGCACGGCTTTTCACCGCACGAGGTCGGCCTGATCGCGGTCATCTACAATATCGGCGCGATCATCGGCGGCATCTCGTTCGGCTCGCTGTCGGAACGTTTCGGCCGCCGGCGCATAATCGTGATCGCCGCCCTCCTGTCGCTCCTCGTCATGCCGCTGTGGGCGTTTTCGACCGACGCCATCTGGCTCGCGGTCGGCGCGTTCTTCATGCAGATCATGGTGCAGGGCGCCTGGGGCGTGGTCCCGGTGCATTTGAACGAACTGTCGCCCGACGAGGCGCGCGGCACGTTCCCCGGCTTCACCTACCAGCTCGGCAATCTGATCGCGTCGGTCAACGCGCCGCTGCAGGCGACCATGGCCGCGCACTATGGCGGCAACTATGCGCTCGCCTTGGCGGCGGTCGCCGGCACGATCGCCGTCGTAATCGCGCTGCTCACCGCCTTCGGCATCGAAGCCAAGGGCGTAGCATTCGGCTCGCCGCGCAGCCTCGCGGCGCCCGGCGAAGCCTGCGCCACGGCGGCATCGGGATGAGGCCGCAGCGGCCGGTCGGCCGACGCCGTCAATGAGCCCAACGATGCAAAGAACGATCGCGACCGCGCTCAGCGGCTACGAGCTTCTCAACGATCCCTTATTGAACAAGGGCACGGCGTTCACCGACGCCGAGCGCGACGTTTTCGACCTGCACGGCTTGTTGCCGCCGGACGTGGCGACGCTCGATCTGCAGGTCGAGCGGCGGCTCGACGCCTTCCGCGCGCTCGGCAACGATTTGCAGAAGTACGTGTTCCTGCGCGGCCTGCAGGATACCAACGAGACCTTGTTCCATGCGCTGCTGGCCCGCAACATCGAAGAGCTGATGCCGATCGTCTACACGCCGACGGTCGGTCTCGGCTGCGAGCAGTTCAGCCGCATCTTCCGCAAGCCGCGCGGCCTGTTTCTCAGTCTGCCGCTGAAGGACCACATCCGACGCATTCTCGCGCACCCGCGCTTCGACGGCGTCGAGGCGATCGTCGTCAGCGACGGCGAGCGCATCCTCGGCCTCGGCGACCAGGGCGCCGGCGGCATGGGCATCTCGATCGGCAAGCTCGCGCTCTACACCGCCTGCGCCGGGCTGCATCCGTCGACGACGTTGCCGATCCTGCTCGACGTCGGCACCGATAATCAGCATTTGCTCGACGATCCGCTCTATATCGGCTGGCGCCACGAACGCGCGCGCGACGCCGCCTACGACGATTTCATCGCGCTGTTCGTCGACGCGGTGCGCGAGCGCTGGCCGCACGTGCTGCTGCATTGGGAGGATTTCGCGTTTCGCAACGCCAACCGGCTGCTGGTGCGCTATCGCGAGGAGCTGTGCAGCTACAATGACGACATCCAGGGCACCGCCGCCATCGCGGTCGGCGCCATTCTCTGCGCCGTCAACGTCACCGGGACGCCGCTTGCCGAGCAGCGCATCGCCGTGCTCGGCGCCGGCTCCGCCGGCACCGGCGTCAGCGCGCTCCTGTTGCGCGCCATGATCGAAGCCGGCGTTCCCGAGGCGGAAGCCCGCGGCCGTTTCTATCTGGTCGATCGCGACGGCTTGCTGGTCGACAGCATGGCGGGGCTGCAGCCGTTTCAGTCGGTGTTCGCCCAGAGCCGCGACCGTCTCGCCGGCTGGACGCTGCGATCGCCGGGACGGATCGACCTCATCGATGTCGTGACCAATGCGCGGCCGACGGTGCTGATCGGCACCTCGGGACAGCCGCACGCGTTCTCGGAGCCGATCGTGCGCGCCATGGCGGCCAATGTGGCCCGCCCGGTGATCTTCCCGCTCTCCAATCCGACCGAACGCAGCGAGGCGACGCCGGAGGACCTGTTGGGTTGGACGCAAGGCCGCGCCATCGTCGGCACCGGCAGCCCGTTTCCGCCGGTCAAGCGCGACGGTGAGCTGTTCCGGGTCGATCAGACCAACAACGCCTATGTCTATCCGGGCGTCGGCCTCGGCGCCATTGCGGTCAAGGCGAGCCGCATCTCCGACGCCATGTTCCTGGCCGCCGCGCGCACGCTCGCCGACCTTTCGCCCGCCAAGCATGATCCGCAGGCCAATCTGCTGCCGCCGCTCGCCGCAACGCGCAAGCTGTCGCTCCACGTGGCGATCGCCGTCGCCCAACAGGCCATCGCCGAAGGCCTGGCGCAGCCCCCGCCCGACGGCGATCTCGCCGCCGCAGTCCAAGCCAAGATGTGGGAGCCGGCGTACGCGACCTATCGGCGGCTGCCGGCGGGGCGGGGTTCACAGTAGTCCTCGAAAACGACCGGAGCCCCCCCCGCACCGCCTCGGAGCGGGCGGCGGCCGCGTCATGCCGCCTTGCGGCGCGCGTCTTTGATCGTAACGTCGCCGGCTTTGTTCGGCTTTGCCGCGGCGATCTTGATCTCGATTTGGCACCCCAACGCGGTCAAAAACCGCATCAGCCGCTCCAGCGAAACCTCCGAGAACTTGCCGCGCAAGATTTTCGACAATTCCGGTTGCGTGGCTCCGATGCGCCGCGCGGCCACATGTTGCGTCAGCGCGAGCTGTCTGATCGCCTGATCGAGGCGAAGCACAAGCTCGGCTTTCAAATAATGTTCCTCGGCGTCCGGCAACCCAAGTTGCAGCCAGACGTTACGGGTCGGATCCTTGGCGGCGGGAACCCTGGTCATCGTCGCTTCTCTCTTTCGTCGATCAAATCTTGGAGGCGCCTTGCGATGAGATTGAGATCGGGTTTCGGCGTTTTGATGCCGGTCTTCGACTTTTTCTGGAACGCGTGAAGAAACATAAACCGCCTCGGGATAACGCACGGTGTACACGGCTCGGTAAGCGTTGCCGGCCAAGCTCTCTTTCACTTCAACGAGCCTCCGCCAAAGCCCTTGAGCGTTCGCGCCATCGCGGCGTGCCGCTCGCCCATCTGTGCAAGAAAACAAGGCATATCCCATCTCGCGCTGCACAGCCGTTGGGAAGGCGACGAAGTCAGCCTTCGACGACCCGCGCCAGATCAGCGGTCTCGGCTCGTCCAGCTTCCGAAGCATGCCTTATGTGATATTCCACATAATGGGGCAACGATCAAGTGTGTTGCCCCGCGCCTGCCTACGCTCACGCACCACGGCGCGTCCGCTCCGGATCGCCGAAACCGACCTTGGCGGCAATGGCATCCGTCGGCTCGACGCCCGCTTCGACAATTCCGGCGTTGGCGGAATTCGAGGGTTCATTGTCATTTGCGCCACAGCCCAGGCTGATAAGCTTGTCATCCGCACATCTGGAACGGGTCCGATGGCGCTGGAAATTCGTCCGAATTGCGAATATTGCGACCGGGATCTTCCTCCTGCGTCCACGATCGCGCGGATTTGCTCCTACGAGTGCACGTTCTGCGCCGATTGCGTCGACAACGTGCTTTTCAACGTCTGTCCAAATTGCGGCGGGGGCTTCGTTCCCCGCCCAATCCGCCCGGCTACCGAATGGCGACCGGGAATTTCGCTGGCAAAGCGGCCGCCTTCGACCAAGCGCGTGTTCCTGTCCTACAGTCGTGAAGACGTCGCCGCGCATAGCCAGCGCATTCGGCACGTGCCGCCTGCGGATCGGTGATGTCCAAGCGTGATCGTATCGTCACGGCGGTCGCGATATTTGCCGATGCTGAACTCGGCTATCCGCGCGCCGTGCGGCGCAGCGCTTGCGGCGGTTGACCGAAGGCGCGCAGAAAGGCGCGGCGCATCCGCTCCGGATCGCCGAAACCGACCTTGGTGGCAATGGCGTCGATCGGCTCCACGCCCGCTTCGACCCGTTCGCGCGCCGCTTCGAGCCGCAGACGCTCGACCGCCTTGGCCGGCGTGACGCCCGTTTCGGCGGTGAAGACGCGGGCGAAATTGCGTGGGCTCATGGCGGCGCGGTCGGCCAGTTGCTCGACGCCGAGCGGCTGATCGAGCCGCTCGCGCGCCCAGCCGACGAGCGCGCCGAAGCGTCCATCGGGACGGCCGAGCTCGGCCAGCGCCGAGAACTGCGACTGGCCGCCCGGCCGGCGATAATAGACGACGAGCTGCTGCGCGGTGCGTTTGGCGATGTCCTCGCCGAGATCTTCGGCGATCAAAGCGAGCGCCAGATCGATGCCGGCGGTGATCCCGGCCGACGTCCAGACCGGCCCGTCCTTCACATAGATGCGATCCGCCTCGAGCCGCACCTTGGGAAAGCGGCGCGCGAATTCCGCGGTGCGCGACCAATGGGTCGTGGCGCGCCGCCCGTCGAGCAGACCGGCGGCGGCGAGGATGAACGCGCCCGAACAAACGCTGGTGACGCGGCGCGCGCGCTCAGCGGCGCGGCGAACGAATTTCAGGATGCGCTGGTCGCGAAACGCCGTGCGCGTGCCGTCGCCGCCCGCCACGATCAAGGTGTCACAGGCCGCGGCGCGGAAGGCGCCGGCGCTGATCGTGGCCGTCGATGAACTCGCGATCGGGCCGCCTTCGGCCGCGATCACGTCGAGCCGATAGGCGCCCTCGCAATAACGCCCAGCGATCTCGAACGCGGCGAGCGGGCCCGCCGCATCGAGAATCTGGAAACCGTCGAACAGGAGAAAGGCAATGCGGCGCGGCGCGGCTTGTCGCCGCGACGGCTTGCGGGCCTCTGGCTGATTTTGAGGGAACATTGTCATTTCAGCCATACCTTAGCCCTGCGAGGATGGCGTCGTCAAAGGCCAAGGAGGAACCAATGTCCGGCACCCCGTTCCGCATCGTCGAGGCGATCTATCCCGGCATGACCCAGCTCGACTTCACGGCGCCCCACGCGGTGTTCAGCCGCATGCCGGACACCGAGACGATCGTTGCCTCCGCGGCCGGCGGGCCGATCGAGTCGGATGGCGGCCTCGTCTTCGCCGGCACGCCGCGGCTCGCCGACATCGACCGCTGCGATCTGATCTTCTTCCCCGGCGGTCTCGCCGTGACCGAGGCGATCAACAACGCGGCCTTCATGCGGGAGGCGCGACGCCTCGCCGCCGGGGCGCGCTATCTGACGTCGGTCTGCACCGGATCGCTCGTGCTCGGCGCCGCCGGTCTCTTGCAAGGCAGACGCGCCGCCTGCCACTGGGCCTGGCGCGACATGCTGACGCTGTTCGGCGCCATCCCCGACCCCGGCCGCGTCGTGCGCGACGGCAACATCATCACCGGCGGCGGCGTGACCGCCGGCATGGACTTCGCGCTCGTCGTCGCCGCTGAACTCGCGGGCGCGCGGTTTGCTCAGGCGCTGCAGCTTGCGCTCGAATACGCGCCCGCCCCGCCGTTCGATTCCGGCCGGCCCGAAACCGCGCCGCCGGAGGTGCTGGCGGAGGTCAAGGCCCGCATGGCGACGATCTTGCCGAAGCGCCTCGCCGAAGCGCAGGCGGCTGCGGCGCGGCTTGCGGCAAACGCTTGAGTTCGTCATGGCCGGACTTGTTCCGGCCATCCACGTCTTTCTTCGGAGCTGCGAACACGTGGATGCCCGCGACATAGGCGAGCGAAAGCGACGCCGTTCTTCGAACGGCTATGCGCGGGCATGACGTGTGAACGAACGGTAGTCGCGCTTAATGCCCCGCCATATGCCGGCCGATTTCCGTCAGGTCAGCCTCGCTGGCGCGGGTTTCGTAGACGATCTCGCCGTGGAACATGACGACCAGGCGGTCGGCCAACTCCAGGAGTTCGTCGAGGTCCTCGCTGACGAGCAGCACCGCGGCGCCGCGGTTGCGCGCCGCCATGATCTCGGCGTGGATTTGCGCCACCGCCGCGAAGTCGAGGCCGAAGCAGGGGTTGGCGGCGACCAGAATATCGACCTCGCCGCCGAGTTCGCGCGCGAGCACCGTGCGCTGCACGTTGCCGCCGGAGAGTTCGCCGATCGCGGTATCGTCGGAGCGGGTTTTTATTTTGTAGAGCCCGATTTTGCGGATCGCCTCCTCGTGGAAGGTCGCGCTGTTGAGCCACCAGCCGCCCAAGGCAAACGGCGCGCGGTCGAATTCGCGGAAAGCCAGATTGTCGGCGACGCTCATGCGCGCGACGCAGGCGTTCTTGAGCGGCTCCTCGGGCAGCACCGAGAGATGATTGTGGCGCATCTCCTCGCGCGTCGCATGGTAGCGCTCGCCCTGCAGGAAGATTTCGCCGCTCTCGGCCTCGCGCTGGCCGGCCAACACCTCGATGAGCTGGCGCTGGCCGTTGCCGGAGACGCCGGCGACGCCGACGATCTCGCCGCCGCGGATCGACAGCGAGACGTTGCGCACCGCCGGCTGGCCGCCGTCGTCGAGCGCGTTGAGCTTGGCGATGTCGAGCCGCGGCGCGCCGAATTCGCCGGTGCGCGCCGGCTGCACGGTGAGCTCTTCGGCACCGATCATGGTGCGCGCCATGGCGTCGGGGCTCAAGTCCTTGACGTGACCCGCGCCGGCGAGCTTGCCGCGTCGCAGGATCGTCACCTCGTCGGCGAACGCCATCACCTCGCGGAATTTATGGGTGATCATCAAAATGGTGAGGTCGCCCGCCGCGACCATGCCGCGCAGCATGCCGAGCACCTCGTCGGCCTCGCCCGGCGTGAGCACCGAGGTCGGCTCGTCGAGGATGAGAAAGCGGCGCTCGAGATAAAGCTGCTTGAGGATTTCGCACTTCTGCCGCTCGCCGGCGGAGATCGCCGACACTTTGGCGTTGAGCGGGACGCGGAACGGCATGCGCGAGAGAAACTCTTCCAGCGCCTTGCGTTCGCGCGACCAATCGACCACCGCCGGCACGTCGTCGCGCGCCAGCACGAAGTTTTCCGCGACCGTCATGGCCGGCACCAGCGTGAAATGCTGATAGACCATGCCGAGGCCGAGTGCGTGGGCGGCGCGCGGGTTGTCGATCGCCTCCTGATGGGTGTCGATGATGAGCTCGCCGGCATCGGCCTGGTAATAGCCCATGATGCATTTCACGAGCGTCGACTTACCGGCGCCGTTCTCGCCGAGCAGCGCGTGGAAGGTGCCGGGACGCACTTTCAGCGTCACCGCGTCGAGCGCGACGAACTCGCCGAAGCGCTTGGTGATCGACAGCGCCTCGACGCCGAAGGTGCGCTTGTCGGCGGTATGGGACGGCAACCCGCCGGGCGGGACGAGCGTGGCGTATTCGCTCACGAGATGGCCTCGATGAACTTTTGCGACTCCGACACCGCGCCGAACACGCCGCCCTGCATCTTGATCATCTTGAGCGCGTGCTCGTGGTTGCCTTTGTCGGTCGCGCCGCAGCAATCCGCGAGCAGCAGGCACTCGAAGCCGCGGTCGTTGGCTTCCCGCATCGTGGTGTGGACGCACACGTCGGTGGTGATGCCGGTGAGCACGATGTTGTCGATGCCGCGCAGCCGCAGCATCAGTTCGAGGTCGGTGGCGCAGAACGAGCCCTTGCCGGGCTTGTCGACGATCGGCTCGCCATCGTGGGGCTTTAGTTCGTCGATGATGTCCCAGCCCGGCTCGCCGCGCACCAGAATGCGGCCGCACGGCCCCGGATCGCCGATGCCGGCGCCGATCTGGCGCGAGCGCCAGCGCTTGTTGGCCGGCAGATCGGCGAGATCCGGTCGATGGCCCTCGCGGGTATGAAAGATGTGGAAGCCGCCGGCGCGCACAGCGGCGAGCGTGCGCTTGATCGGCTCGATCGGCGCGCGGGTCAGCGACAGATCGTAGCCCATCTTGTCGACATAGCCACCGACGCCGCAGAAGTCGGTCTGCATATCGATGATGATCAGAGCCGTGTTTTCCGGGCGCAGGTCGCCATTGTAGGGCCAGCGGTAGGGATCGGCGGTGACGTAACGCTCGGTGGTGGTACGCTCCAGCATGTCAGGCTCCTCAGACTTTGTCGCATTTTCTTTCGGAAAACCCGTGACCACTTTTCCGGAAAATGCTCCTCGCCCGGCTACCTCGTGATCGACAATTCCGCCGGCGCACCGATCAGCGTGCGCTTGGGCGAACAGGTTATGATCATGATCAGCAGCGTCAGAATGTACGGCGCCGCGTTGAAAAGGTGGTAGGCGTAGGTGACGCCGACCGATTGCAGCGCCGGCCCGAGCGCGGCGGCGCCGCCGAACAGGATCGAAGCGCCGAGGCACAGTATCGGATTCCAGCGCGCGAAAATAACCAGCGCCACCGCGGTGATGCCCTGCCCGCTGGAGAGACCTTCGTTCCAGCTGCCCGGATAATACAGCGACAGGAACGAGCCGCCGATGCCGGCGAGAAAGCCGCCGAACATGGTCGCGCGCAGGCGGATGAAATTGACCGAATAGCCCATCGCCAGAGCGGCGTCGGCACTCTCGCCGGCGGTGCGGATGATCAGGCCCCAACGGGTCGTTCGCAGCGCCCAGACCAAAATCGGCGCGAGCGCGACGCCGAACAGGAATAAGACATTGATGCGCAAGGCGGCGCGGACCTGGGGAATGTCGCTCCACCAGCCGAAATCGATCGACGGCAGCCGCGGCGCGGTCGGCTCGATCAACGGTTTGCCGAGATAGAACGCGAGCCCGACGCCGAACAGCATCAAGGCGATGCCGACGGCGATGTCGTTGACGCGCGGCAGGCCGCAAATGCCGGCGTGCAAGGCTCCCATCGCCGCGCCGGTCACGCCCGCGGCGAGGACGCCGAGCCACGGCGAGCCGGTCAGGTATGACACGCCGTAGCCCGCCATCGCCCCCATGACGAGCGTACCCTCGAGCCCGAGATTGATGCGTCCGCTCCGCTCGGTGATGCATTCGCCGAGGCTCACGAACAAAAACGGCGTCGACACCCGCACGGCGCCGCCCAGGACGGCCAACGGCACGGTCCACAATCCGATGTTGCCGGGATCGGCCATGGTGACTCAGCCCTTTCGCTTCAGGAAGCCCAAGCGGCCGTAGAGCGCGTCGCTGGCGAGCACGACGACGAAGATCATGCCCTGGAGGACGAACACGGACGCATCCGGCAGACCGAGCCGCCGCTGCAGCAGCCCGCCGCTCGCGCCGATGCCGCCGAGCAGGATGGCGACCGGGATCACGGCGAGCGGATTCTGCCGCGCCAGGAACGCCACCAGAATTCCGGCAAAGCCGTAGCCGGCCGCCAGATTGGCGTTGGTGCGGCCCTGCACCGCGGCGACTTCCATCATGCCGGCGAGACCGGCCGCGGCGCCGGCGAGAAAGCAGGTGATGAGAATGAGCTTGCCGACGCCGAGGCCGACGACCTTGGCGGCGCGGATGTTGCCGCCAGCGACGCGGGCGGCAAAGCCGAACACCGTGTGGTAGATCAGAATGTAAGAGATGATCGCGGCGATGATGCCGAACACCAGGCCCCAGTGCACGTCCATGCCGGGAATGCTCCCGATCATGTTGGCGGCGCCGATTTCCCGCGTCGACGGCTTGTTGAGGCTAGTCGGGTCGCGCATCGGCCCTTCGACCAGAAAGTTGAGCACCGCGAGCGCGATGTAGACGAGCAGCAAGCTCGAGATCGTCTCGTTGACGCCGCGGTAGTGCCGCAGCGCCCCCGCCAGCATGATCCACACGCCGCCGCCGATCATGCCGGCAACGGCCATGCCGATATCGACGACCAAGGGCGGTGCCGCTTGCAGCGACAGCGCCGCGCCGGTGGCGGTGAGGGCGCCGATCAACAGCGCGCCCTCCCCGCCGATGATGACCATGCCGAGCTGCGCCGGCAACGCCGTGCACAGCGCGGTGAGGACGAGCGGAGCGGCGCGCGTCAGCGTGTTCTGCCAGGAGAACCAGGTGCCGAACGCGCCTTGGTACATGTAGAAATAGAGGTCGAGCGGGTTCTTGCCGAACAGCGCGACGAACACGCCGAACAGCGCGAGCGAAGCCGCCAGCGCCAGCGCGGGGATGACGATGTACTCCCACGCGCCGGCGATCTTTCGACCGATCGCCGGCACGCGGATGAACGCCCCCGCTCCGGAAGGAGCTAAGGGCGCGCCGATTTCAGTTGTCACGAAGTCGCTCCGATCACGCCCTCGACCAGATAGTCCATCTTCTCGAGTTCGGGGTCGGTCTGTCCGCGCGACACGCCGGCGGCGATGACGGTCTTGCCCTTGTTGTCGGCGATCGGACCCTTGAAGATCGTGTAGGTGCCGGCGGTCAGCCCCGCCTTGACCTCGTCGGCATGCTTCTTTGCCGCCTCGGAGACCATCGGGCCGTACGGCGACACCTTGACCAGCTCTTCCTTGAGGCCGCCACGGTAGAAGTTGGGGATGGTCTCGCCGGACGTGAACATCTTGACGAAGCGCGGATAGAGCACTTCCCAGTTCCACTCGGCGCCGGTGAGATACGCCTTCGGCGCCAAGACCGCTTGATTGACGTGATAGCCGGACACCATGGCGCCGCGGCGCGCGGCGTTCTCGACCACGGTCTTGGGACCGTCGACGTGGCAGGTGACGACGTCGACGCCCTGGTCGATCAGGCTGTTGGTCGCTTCCGCTTCCTTGACCGGCATCGACCAGTCGCCGGTGAAGATCACCTGCAGCGTGACCTTCGGATTGGCGAGCCTGGCGCCGAGCAGGAAGGCGTTGATGTTGCGCAGCACCTGCGGGATCGGCTTGGCGGCGACGAAGCCGAGCTTGCCGGATTTGGTCGAATAGCCGGCGACGACGCCGGCGACGTGCTGAGCTTCGTCGATATAGCCGAAATAGCTGCCGGCGTTCTTCGGATCCTTGTCGGTCCACAGGCCGCCGCAGTGCTCGAAGCGGAGCTTCGGGAACTTCAGCGCCATCTTGATCATGTGCGGGTTGTAGTAGCCGAACGAGGTCGGGAACAAGAGCGTCGCACCGTCGAGATTGATCATGGACTCCATGGTCTTCTCGACCGCGTCGGTCTCCGGCACCTTCTCTTCCTCGACGACCTTGATGCCGGGGAGTTTCTTCAGCGCGGCGGCGCCGGCGGCGTGGGCCTGGTTGTAGCCATAGTCGTCACGCGAGCCGACATAGATGAAGCCGACCGTCGTATCGGCGGCGGCGGCCTGGCGTAGCGGCAGCGCCGTGCCGACGGCCAGGGCGGCCGTTCCTTGCAGAACGCGGCGGCGCGAAATTGTGTCGAAGGTCATAGAGAGTGCTCCCTGTGTGCGCGCGGACGCGGACGGCGCCGCGGTTGGCTGGCCATCATGCGATGGACGTTCTGCGAATTGGCGAGCAGGCATTCGCAAGGCTCATGCCAGGGGTGTCGAGTTCCGGATCCGCGCCCGACGTCTTGAAAAGACGAGAGAATTTAGCGGTTCGGGCAGGAATGCGTCTCTTCGCAACGGCGCTGGCGACGACAGTGATGAACAATTGTGCAAATGCGCCATATTCTGTGCAGCGCTCCTGAGCCGCTGGCCAACCAGAGCGATAGGCGACGTCGCCAGCGCCTGAGCTCGCCGGCCTCAGGCCACCCGAACTTGCGCCAAGAAATGTTCGACTTCAGCTCGCAGCTTATCGGACCGCGCCGCCAGTTCGCCGCCGGCGCTGAGAACGGCCTTGGCGACCTGACCGGTCTTCTCCGCGGCATCGGAAACAAGAGCGAAGCTCGCAGAAACCTCGCGCGTCCGTTCCGCCGCGGCGTTGGCGCCGCGCGCAATTTCCTTGCTCACCGCGTCTTGCTCCAACACGGCGGTCGAAATCCCGGATGCATTATCGTCAAGCTGCGCGATCGTTCCAGCGATCGTTTTGATCGCCTCGACGACATGCGACGTCGTCAGCCCGATCATCGAGATTTGCTGGGTAATATCTTGCGTCGCCTTGTCGGTCTGGTCGGCGAGGCTCTTGACTTCGTGCGCCACCACGGCGAACCCGCGCCCGGCGTCTCCGGCGCGGGCGGCTTCGATCGTGGCGTTGAGCGCAAGAAGATTGGTCTGCGCGGCGACGTCGCGAATGAGGTTGCTGACAGAGCTGATCTGGCCGATCGAAGCCGCCAATAGCTCCACGGCGTTGATGATTTCCTTCGCTTCGCCGGTGGCGTGGCGAGCGATCTTCGCCGAAGCACTGGCCTGCGACGAAATCTGCTCGACCGACAGCGCGATTTCTTCCGCCGCCGTGGCGACATTGCCGACGTTTGTCGTGGCATCGCGCGAGGCCGCCGATGCGGCGGCGGCCTGCATCTGATTATGGCTGGCCGCTTCCGCCATGATCTGCGCGCAGCCGTCCATAGATTTCGATGCCGCATCGAGCGCTTGGACGATGTCGTTGACGGCGTGTTCAAAATTCTCGGTCGCCGCGTCGATCTTTCGCCTGCGGACATCCGACTGCTCGGCGCGATCGGCCTCGCGCTGCCGCGCGAGGGTCACGTCGCCGATCGCTTGGCGGAACACCAGAAGCGCCTGCGCCATGGCCGCGATCTCGTCGTGGCCGCCGACCTCGACCGGCGCGTTCAGTTCACCCTCGGCGATCCGGCGCATCGCGCCGCTCAGCAATGTCAGCCGGCCGACGATGCTGCGCCCGACATAGAACCAAGCGATCAGGCCGGCGGCGGCGAGCGCCGCCGCGCTTAATACCACCATGAGCACCCGACCCACCGCGATTTGCGACATGGCGCGGCCCGAAAGCATCTGGGCCGAGGCGTCCTGGCGCTCGATCAGGCTCTCGACCGCCCGCCTGAGCCTCGCCGCATCCGAAAGCGCGGCAGCGAAGACGCGTCGCGTTTCCCGATCGCGATTTAATTCGTCGGTCCGCAGCGCGACGATGCCGTCGTCCCCCGACACAGCAGCCAAATGCCGATAGAGACTGGCGATGTCGGTCAGCTGGTCCGAATTCGGCAGCGCCTTCAGATTATTTTCGATGTTGCGCGCGGCCGCCGCAATCCGATCGCGCATCGGTGGCAAACTGGCGACGTCGGCGGCCATCGAGGATTCGATCAACAGGCCCGCAAGCAGATTGGCTTCCGCCTGTATTTCGAGCAGACGCCGAAGCGATTCAATCAGCTCTGTCGGCAGAACGGGCCGCATTTGCATCATGACCTTGAAATTCGCGTCGTCGATGACCGGCGTAATCGCTTCAACGAGATCCTCATGATATTTGCGCACCGAAAGCACCAGCGCGCGACGTCGATCTGAAATCTTGATGCGATCCGCGACCGCTTGATTGAGCGCGTCGAGTTGTTCGTTCATCGCGTCTTGCGCTACTTCGATCTCGTCGCTTTGACTGGCGTCGAGGGTGCGAAGCCGTGCTATGCGGGCGCGCAGCGAGCGGAACTGCGCGCTGATTTCCACGGCAATTTCCCGTCTGCGGTCGTCGTCCTCTGCAGCCATCAAACGCGGGGCCGAAGCCACCAAGCTGCTCGCCTCCTCGGACAGGCGCAGCGACTCCACCGTCGCCGGCATGCTCCGCGAAACGATCTCTGTCATGGTGGCGTCGACGTTTCCCGAGACGTAGAGCGCCGACACCGCGCCGACGACGGTGATGCCGGCGGCGAAGCCGAACGCCAAGTAGAGACGCCCACGGATCGTGCGCAGCCACGACAACAGCCGCAGCCGATCCGCAACGGTCCCGCGGTTCAACGAGAAGCGTGCGGCCACTGCCGAACCCCAGCCGCGCTCGTGGAGATATCGCTCACTGCCCCACCGTTTTGATCAATTGCGTTATGGGCCTCAGCGACCCGTCGGCCTGCAGGACCGTCAAATAAACCTGATCCGATCCCTGGTTGTTGCTCGGTCCGTAACTGAGAACCAGGCCACCGAAATCGAACGGAGCCGCATTGACGGCGTCGAGAAATGCCTCCCGCGTCGGCCTATCCTCGAGGCGTTTGAGCGCGTCGATCACCAGGCGGCCGATGATATAACCCTCGAGGGAGACAAAGCCTGGTTTTGCCTTATCATCCGTCGCCGCTATGGCGTTTTGATAGGAGGCGACCAGCGGCAAGGAGGTGTCCCACGGAAACGGGACGACTTGGCTGATAACGACGCCGGCACCTTCGCTGCCAAGTTCTTTCGCCAAAGAATCCGCTCCGACGAAGGAGATTGCCACGAACACCGCATCCTTTTTCAGCATGCGCGCGAGCTTGATGAAGGCGGCGACCGGCTTATAGGGCCCGACCGTAACGACCGCCTCTGGCTCGGCCTTCATGATATCGAGGAAGGCCGTCTTCACCGCGGTGGTGTTGCGCTTGAATGATCCCGAGGCGACCAGCGACAGATTGCGCTTGGCGAGCGCCCGCTGCACGCCCTCTAGGCCGGCGAGGCCGAAGGCGTCGTCTTGATAGAGAATTGCAATCTTGGTGAATCCGAGATCTTTGGTCAGATGCGCGATCCACGCCTCGGTCTCCTGAAAATAGGAAGCGCGGACATTGACCACGTATCGATTGTACGGCTCGCGCAGAAACTGCGCCCCGGTGAACGGCCCGATGAACGGAAGTTTCGCCGCCGTCGCGATCGGTTGCCCGGCTTGCGAGGTCGGTGTTCCCACCGCGCCGACCAGCGCGAAGACATCGCGTTCGTCGATCAGCTTCTTGGTCGCCTCGATCGTCTTTTCCGGCTCATAGCTGTCATCGAGCGATTGGAGCCCGAGCTTGCGGCCGGCAACCCCGCCGCTGCGATTGGCTTCTTCGAAAGCGGCCAGAATCCCCTGGCGCACGCCTTGCCCCAAGGCTTGCGCAGGTCCTTCCAGTGCGGCCACCTGGCCGAACAGGACCGTGCTGTCGGTAACGCCATCCTCGGCCAGGGCCGTACCGCCCGTGAGGCTGAGAGCAAACGCGAGAGCACATCGCAGTAAATCGCGGCTCGTCATTGCCATTTTCCTCAAACGGTCGCGCGACCGTCGGGCGCCCGCCGGTGACTGGGCACCCATATTTTGGGCGAATATGGTTAATGGCGTGTTATACGTGTTGCGCGAACGAGCCAACGCCGATCGACCGCGCGACGAGCATCGTGCGTATGGCCGCGAACACGCGATCGAAGGCCGGCCGGCGATAGGCCCATTTGTCGTCGGGCGCCAGCGGGACCATGACCATGGTGGCGTTGGCTTCGAACAACAGGATGTCGCCGCTGGCATTCACCGCGAAGTCGATGCCGCCGTAATCGAGGTCGAGCGCCGCGTTGATCTTGTCGAGCGCCGCCATGCCGCGCGCTCCGACCACGCCCGTCATGTCCTCGAGAAACGCCGCATCCTTGGCGCGATTGTCCGGCGCGTGCGCCATGTCGGCCCGGAAATAATGGACTTTCCAGTTCCGGGAGATCGCGAGGTGAAGCGGATAAAGCTTGCCGTCGATGATCATGGCGCGGCACTTGCGGAACATGCCGTCGGCGTCGCGCGCGTCGAGCTCCTCGATGACCCAGAACTCGTCGCCAGGCAGCGCCGCCACCGCCGCGGCCAAGTCCGCCGCCTGCTCGACACGGACGAAATAGCGGCCGGTGTGAAAGCCTGGCGCCCGCAGCAGCAACGGAAACACAAATTCAAGCCGCGCGACCACCGCGGCGGCCTCGGGACCGGCCAGCAAATGCCGCGGCAGCGTGGCGAAGCGCGGCGCCATCACGCCGGGAATGGCGCCCAGGCGCCGCGCATTCGCGGCACGGCCGGTCTTGAGCACCGCGCGGGGGTGATTGATCACGGGCCGAACGGATTTCGCGATCACCGCGCAGGCGGCGTCCAGGCCCTCCCGGCACACGTCGGCGTCGCCGATGCTGTTGAAGATGAGGTCATGCGGCGGCAGCGGCGCCGTGCGGTCAAAATACTCCGTCACCAACACCGTGGTCGCGAATTCGCGGTCGTCGAGAATGGTGCCGGTCGGAATGTTGCCGCCGACGGCGGACACCAGCAGCAGCACCGAAATCGGGCGGCCGTCGCCGCGGTACGGCAGCGGCGTCAGAAAATTGTCGGCGAACGCCTTGTCGCGATGCCGGCGGGCGCCCGCCACGTCGCCGAACTCGGCCAGAAGATTGGCCATGCCGCGGTGAGCGTGAACGTGGTCCGGATCGAGCCGCAAGGCGGCTTCGAAATGGCGACGGGCCTCGTCGTGCTCATCGAGGTGGAACAAGAGATTGCCGAGATTGACGTGCCCCATCGGGTTGTCGGGATGATGCCGGATGGCCTCGCTGAACAGAGAGCGCGCCGCTTCGCGATAGCCGGCCTTGAGAACGAGAGTGCCGAAATCGTTGAGCGCGGCGAAATCGGTCGGCCGGCGCCGCAGCAGTTCGAGATAGTCGGCCTTGGCCCGTTCGAACGACCCCTCCTCCCGCAACAGACCGGCGCGCTCGGCCCGCGCTTCGATCGCGTCGGGGTCACGCGCCAACGTGCCATCGAGCTCTTCGATGCGCCGGCTTCGCGACGCCGGCTGCGACGGCATCCTCATGTCGCTTTGTCCCGGGGAATGGAGCATCACATGGCAGGGCGAAGGCATTGCCGAATCAGTCGCCCCTTGGCCGATTCTAAGGAGTCGAGTCTCCTAATGGAATCTGGCTGTTAGAACAAAATTTACCATGACAGCGAATGATACCTCGCGGGGGACCTCCAGGGCGGCCTCCAACGAAAGCGCTAATCATGGACAACACGCCAGCGGGCTCTCACGGCATCGTTTTGGGCGATCCCGTGCCGTGGTTCGGCGCGCCGCTGATCGCGGACGGTTCCTTCAATCTCTCGGTCGCGGCGGGCCGTTGGATCGTGCTCGCCTTCCTGGGCTCGCCCGCCAACCCGCGGCTCGCGCAGGAGCTCGACGCGCTGATGCGCAGCCGCGGCCTCTTCAACGAGGATCGCATCGTATTCTACGGCGTGCTCACCGAGCCGCCGCAGGATCCCGCGCCGTTCGCGAGACTTGGCAACGCCGCGGTCGGCTTCATCGCCGACTATGACCGCGCCATCACCCGCGCGTTCGACGCGGCAGGCAGCCCGCGCACCATCGTCCTCGATCCGATGCTGCGTGCCGTCGCCAATGTGGCCTGGGACGATCCGGCCGGGCACGCGCAGACCATTGGCAATCTGTTGCGCAGCCTGCCCGACGTCGATGATTCCGCCGGCGTGCCGCTGACGGCGCCGGTCCTGATCGTGCCGCGGGTGTTCGACTTTCCGCTGTGCGACGCGCTGGTGCAGTTTTATGACAAGCTCGGCGGCGAGGATTCCGGCTTTCTCGTCGACAACGCCGGCAAGACCGCGCGCGTGCTCGATTACCGCATCAAGCGCCGCAACGATCTCGTCGTCGCCCACCCGCAGCTCAAGGAAGCGATCCGCAGCCAGATCGTGCGGCGCCTCATCCCGCCGATCGAGCGCTTCTTCCAGTTCGAAGCAACGCGCATGGACCGGCATATCGTCGCCTGCTACGACAGCGCCGTCGGCGGGCATTTCTACCGCCACCGCGACAACGTCAATGTCGGCGCCCAGCATCGGCGCTTCGCTGTGAGCATCAATCTCAACACCGACTATGACGGCTGCGACATCGTGTTTCCTGAATTCGGCACCCGCGCCTACCGCGCGCCGTGCGGCGGCGCGGTCGTGTTCTCGTGCGGCGCGCTGCACCAGGTGACCCCGGTGACGCGCGGGCGCCGTTACGCCTTCCTCGCCTTCCTCTATGGCGAGGCCGACGCCGCGCTGCGGGAAGCCAATAACGCCAAGCTGCACCGCTCGGCGGCGCAATACACCTTGGAGTCGGACCGGCTGTTCCCGCCGGACGCGCCGCCGCAGCGCCTGGCCGTGTAAGGCGCCGCGCCGCGGGCCTTCGGCCCTTGGATGCCGCGAAAATTCCGGTCAATAATGCGCGCGCTCAAGGCGCGGCCGGCAGGCCGCCGTCGCGCGACATCAAGGAGGCGCCGCCGTGGATCTTGGAATGACCGGGAAGAAAGCCATCGTCACCGGCGCCAGCGAAGGCATCGGCAAGGCGATCACGCTCGCCTTCGCCCGTGAGGGCGTCGATGTCGCCATCTGCGCCCGGCGCAAGGGACCGCTCGAAGAGACCGCCGCCGCGATCGCCAAGGAGACCGGCCGCACCATCGTGCCGATCGTCGCCGACCTCACCAAACCTGCCGACGCCGAGAACTTCATCACGGCGGCGCACGCGGCGCTGGGGCGGATCGACATCCTCGTCAACAATGCCGGCTCGGCGCCGGGCGGCGTCATCGCGCATTTGAGCGAGGAGGACTGGGCGCGCGCGCTGCAGCTCAAATTCATGGGCTATGTGCGCTGCATGAAGCACGTGCTGCCGATCATGCAGCAACAAAAGAAGGGCCGCATCGTCAATCTGATCGGCAATGACGGCGTCAAGGTGTCGTATTGGGAGATCGCGCCCGGCGCCGCCAACGCGGCCGGGCAAAACCTGACCAAATCGCTGGCGAGCCAATACGGCAAGGACAATATCAGCTTCTGCGCCGTCAATCCGGGTCCGGTGCGCACCGAGCGCTGGGCCGGCCTCGTCAAGGCGATGGCGCGCGACATGAAGCTCTCCTACGAACAAGCCGACCAGCTCGCGCCGTCGAGCATTCCGCTCGGCCGCATCGCCGAGTGCGACGAGGTCGCCAACCTCGTCACCTACCTCGCCTCCGACCTCGCCTTCTTCGTCAACGGCACCATGATCGAGATCGACGGCGGCCAGGACAAGGTGCTGATGGACCGGTTACGCGACCGGTGAGCGATCGAGCGGCAAGGCGCGGCGGTTAACCAAATTTCCGCGCCGAACCGTCAAGCATTATGTCGAGAACGGCACGCTTGTGCGGCGGCGCGCGGGGTGCCGCGACAATTCCTCACATTCTGACGCAATCGGTCATGCTGGCGCCGCGGCAGCCGCATCGGATCGCGCCGGGCCATGGGTATGGCCACGGAGCATCCTCATGCCTCGCCGGGCAGTCATTGTCGCCGTCCCGTTGGCGCTGGGAATTCTGCTTGGCGTGCACGGCGCGCAGGCGCAGCCGGCGGCGCTGCCGGATTCAGCGATCGTGGTCACCGGCAACAAGCACGTCGAAGCCGCGGCTGTTCGCGCCGAATTCCGCAAGGGCGTGGAAGGGCGTCTCGACGACGCCGCGCTCGATCAGGCGCTCAAGAGCCTTTACGCCACCGGCCTCTTTGCCGACGTGCGGATCGCGCGCGAGGGCGACCACGTCACGGTGACAGTCGTCGAAAATCCGACCATCGGCAGACTGGCGTTCGACGGCAACCGCAAGGTCAAGGACGAGGACCTCGCCAAGGTCATCCAGTCGAAGGCCGGCGGACCGCTGTCGCGGCCGCTCGTTCACGACGACGTCGAGCGCATCCTCGAGACCTATCGCCTGCACGGCTATTTCCAGGCCAAGGTCGAGCCGAAGACGATCAAGGTCAAGAATAACCCGAAGAATGACTCGAAGAGCGATTCAAACAATGACGCCAAGAGCGATGCCAAGAGCGATGCCAAGAGCGGCGCCAAGACCGCGTCAAAGAACGCTTCGAAGCAGGACCGCATCGATCTCATCTTCGAGATCAAGGAGGGCGACAAGCTCGCGGTGCGCGAGGTCGCCTTCGCCGGCAACACTGCTTTCGCCGCGGAGAAGCTCAAAGGCGAGATCAAGACCGGCGAGACCAATGTGCTCTCCTTTCTGTTCGACAACGACATCTACGATGACGACAAGATCGAGAACGATCGCGAGCTGATCCGCCATTTCTATCTGACCCACGGCTACGCCGACGTGAATGTGCGCGCCGCCGCGAGCTACGAGGCGGACAAGAAAGGCGTGGTCGTCACCTTCACGATCGACGAAGGGCCGCAATATCGCTTCGGCAAGGTCGCCATCGAGTCGCGCCTGAAGAGCGTCGACGCCGCGCGGTTGAGCCAATATCTGCGCACGCGCGAAGGCGACGTCTACAATGCCGACGCCATCGACAAGACGGTCGAGGATGCGACCATGGGCCTCGCGCGCAATGGCGAGCCGTTCGCCGCCGTGCTCACCCGCACCGAGCGGGTACCCCCACCCAACCCTCCCCCGCACGCGGGGGAGGGCTGGGTGGGGGTCATCAATCTCGTCTATGCGATCGAAGAGGGCAAACGCGTCTATATCGAGCGGATCGAAATCCACGGCGACACCAAGACCCGCGACGACGTGATCCGCCGCGAGTTCGACGTCGTCGAGGGCGATCCTTACAACAAAGCCCTGATCGACCGCGCCGAACGCCGCCTCAAGGCGCTCGGCTTCTTCAAGACGGTCAAGATCGAAACCCAGCCGGGCTCGGCGCCGGACCGCCTCGTCGTCAGCGTCACGGTCGAGGAGCAGTCGACCGGAACCTTCTCGATCTCCGGCGGCTATTCCACCTCCGCCGGCTTCCTCGCCGAGACGAGTGTCGGCGACAAGAATTTTCTCGGTACCGGGCTCGCCGCCAAGGTCTCGCTCACCTACGGCCAGTATGCCCAAGGCGGCTCTATCTCCATCACCGATCCCCAAATCTTCGATCAGCGCATTTCGCTCGGCGGCCAATTGTTCGCCAACCAGACGCTGGCGAACGAGTTTCAATCCTTCGACAGCGCCACCTACGGCGCCAAGCTCATCGTCGGCACCCCGATCAACGATCAGCTCAGCGTGCAGTATTCCTATTCGATCTACAATCAGAGCCTGTCGCTCGATCCCGCCAACGGGCCGTCGTCGCTGCCGGTGCAGCTCGCCGCGGCCGCGGGTCCGATGTGGGTGTCTTCGATCGGCAACGGCGTGACCTATTCGACGCTCGACAATCCGAAAAACCCGACCAACGGCGTGCGCGCCCAATTCAACACCGAAGTCGCCGGCGTCGGCGGCGCCGTCAATTTCGCCCGCACCACCGACGACGTCCGCTACTATCACGAGATCGTCGGCGACGTGGTCGGCATGGTGCGCGCGCAGGGCGGCTACGTCACGCCGTGGGGCGGGAAGCAATTGCCGCTGATCGACAATTTCTTCGGCGGCCCGCAGCTGGTGCGCGGCTTCGCGCCCAACGGCTTCGGCCCGCGCGACATCACGCCCGGCACCACCCAGGACAATGTCGGCGGCAACGTCTATTGGACCACCACCGCCGAACTGCAGGCGCCGGTGCCCTTCATCCCCGCCGACGCGCAGCTCAAGGTCGCGCTGTTCGCCGATGCTGGCAGCCTGTGGGCCAACAGCGCCTCCGGCACGTCCAGCCTCTCGTCGCTGACGCCGGCGCAGCAGATCGCCAACTCCCAAGCCATCCGCGCCTCCGTCGGCGGCAGCCTGATCTGGAACTCGATGTTCGGCCCGATCCGCGTCGATTACACCTTCCCGATTGTGAAGCAGCCCTATGACGTGGTGCAGAACTTGAATTTTACTGCGGGAGGGTTTTGAGGTAAGGTTAAATTATGTCAAATGACGAGAGCAGCCAATGTCGAATGGTGGGCGCTCAGCAGGAGAGGCGGACAGCAAGCCGTGCAAGGTCTGCGGAGAAGCAATAAAAAGGGTCGCTCGGATATGCATCCATTGCAACAACTATCAAGATTGGCGCGCTGAACTAAACATCAGCAGTACAGTCCTATCGCTCTTGGTGGCGTTATTCGGAGTGCTTACCGTGGCTTTGCCGGCGATACGGACGTTCGTGACGCCAAGAAATTCCGATTTTGCCCTCACCTACCAGGGGGCAACAAGTAGCTACATTACCATCCTCGCAGCAAATAAGGGAGTAAGGCCGGGGACGGTCCGGCGTCCGATCGCACTCGTAGTCGGTGCGCCGGGCAAACAGGACAACTCTATCGCGCTGTCTATATACGATGCGAAGGGCAGCGCCACGTTAATAGATGCGGGCAAGAGCGTTTTACTGGAACTATATGCGAACGAGTTTCTCGGCAACGCGGTTACCGGCGCTGCCGAACTATTCAGCACACTGCACGAACTAACCTGTAAAGTTACGATCTCGGAGACAAGCTTCGTGGGGGAAAGTTCATCACCGGAAATCGCGATAGAGTGCGACAAAATCAAACAGTTCGTATTTGAAGTGAAGGACCTCATGGATCATCCGCGCGGCAAGGAACACAGTTTCCAAATTCCTTCACCGCCGGCACAGCCATGAGCGGCGGCACAAGCTTAGCAGCAGATCAGCGCTTTACACCGCCGAATTACGGTGACGGTGCATTTAATCCCGCTGTTCAACCGGTGGGCACCGGAAGGCGAGCGCGCCCCGGGCGGATAGGCCCGCAGGCTTCGTGCACTTGTCCTCGACGCGCCCGGCCGTGTCCCGCATCGACACGGCCATGGTTGGATGCGCCTTTCGGCGCTCCGCGTGCCTCATTTGTCGGCGGCGGCGGATTCTTAAAGTGGTCATTTGTGCTTGGCGGCCGCAAAGCTCGGATGCAAAAGGCACCGCGAGAACGATTTTGTTCGTCCTCCCCCTGAAAGGGAGGTGGCGAGCGTCTTGTCCGCCGAAGCGCGAAGCGTAGTGGAAGCGAGCCGGTAGGGGGGCCTTATTTGACGCACGCGGCAGGTTGCACGGACCCCCACCGCCGCCTGCGGCGGCACCTCCCCCTTTCAGGGGGAGGAAACTGCCCCTCTCAGGGGGAGGAGAGAAGCGCGGCCGGGAACGATGGCGTTCATCCGCGCCGCCCCGGTCAGACTACTGCCCGGCGTGCCACGCCGGCTTGGGGAACATCACCGCATGGGCGCCCGGCAGCGTCGCCGGCGCCACGCCGTAAAATTCGCCGTGCTGCCATTGCCCGACATACCACGGCTTGGTGTAGAGGTTGCCCTGCAATTTGACCGCGCCGAGAATGGTCGGGAAAGTTCCGGTCTGCAGTTCCTTGATGACTGCGGCGCGATCGATCCGCCCCACCCGCTCGATCGCCTGCTGCAGCATCTGCAGCGACGCATAGGCGATGGGGCTCGCCCAGCGGTCCGGCTCCTCGCCGTTCACCGCCATGTAGCGCTTCATGTACTGTTTGCTCTCGGCGGATTCCGCGTCCCAGCCGCCGATCCCCATGACGCCATCGGCATCCACGCCGAAGCGTTGCTTGAAAGCCGGATAAGCGGTGCCGACGGCGGTATAGAAGATCTTGGGATTGAACCCCGACGCGCTCGCCTGCTCGGTGATCGCCATCGTGTCGGGCGGATAACTGAAGGCCACGAACGTGTCCGGATGGAGCTGTTCGACCTCGGCGATGATGTCCTGCATGCTGGCTGCTTCGACCGGATAAGGCCGATCGTAGACGATGTCGAATTTTCCCTTTTTGAAAACTCTGCGCGCGGCCTTGGCGAGGCCGATGCCGAACTGATCGGCCACGCTCACCATCGCGACATTGTCGCCGATCCTGCCCGCGGCACGCAGACCGGAGAGGGTTTCCACCAGCGCCGTGACCGCCCCGGTCATGGTGCCGAGGAACCAGAAAGTGTTGGGCCAGCGTTTGCCCAATTCCGGAGCTTCGTCGTTGAGCGCCGTGACCGCCAGCAGCGGATAGCCGCCGCGGTAGAACAGCGGCGCGACCGCCAAATTCAGGCCGGTTCCCCATGGCGGCAAAATGAAGTCGACCTTGTCCACGTTGATCAGCCGTTCGATCGCGGCGAGTGCATCGTCGACATTGCTGTGATCGTCGTATGCGATGAACTCGATCGGCACGCGTTTGCCGACACTCGCGAGCATGATACCGCCGGCGGCATTCACTTCATGGCGCCAGAGCCGATAGTTGGGGACGACCGTCGTCGCCGCACCCGCCGCATCGGGCCCGGTCAGGGAGATCGCATAACCGATCCTGATCGATTGCGGTTGCTGGCTGCGGGCGGCGGGGCCGGACGCCATCGTCGCAACCGCCGCCAAGATGCCGACCAAGATCGCCGATTGATTCGTCATGTTCCTCTCCACGACCGAGAGAGCATTCGCGCTGGGCGCCGCCGGATCGCGCTGACGGTACACGTCACGCCGGCAGTCGATCTTTCGCTAACACGATCGGTCTTAAACGTTCACCCCGCTGCATGGTTCGCGGCGGCGCAATGACCGCTCGCGGAACTCATAAACGGCACCATCGCACCGTTCGCGCGTAACTCGACGTTATTTGTTAATCGGCTACTTACTGCGGGGACGACAAAAAGGCCTTCCCGCGGCCCTGTCGTCAGTCCGGGTTCCATGCGACGCATTAGAGTCGCGGCGGAGGTTGGAATGACACTGCTGCGCGCGCTGTCCCGCTTCAAGACGTTTGCGTTGGTCAGTGCGATCGTGGTTCTGGTCAGTGTCGTCGGAATAGCCGTCACGCTCAAGATGACGGTAGACTATTTGCTCTATTGGGACGCAACGGCCGCGGCCGAGAGCTGGGCAAAATACGTAGGGGAAAACGTCGCCGATATCGAGGACATCGCCAACGGCGCGGAGCCCTCCGCCGAGAGCATGAATTTCTTCATTCGGACCCAGCAGATCCGCAACGTGTTCGGGTTCGCGATCACCAATCTCTACGGCAACGTCCAGCTCGTTTCCGACGGATCGAAGATTACCAGCATCGGCGGCACCATCCACGACGAGGCCGCTTGGCGCGCGGCGAGGTCCGATCAGCCGATCATCGCGGTCAAGGAGGGCCATCCGCCGCTGCGGCCACGCATTTATTCCGAAGCCTATCTGCCGGTCGTCATCGACGGCAAGCCGCGCGCTGTCGTCGCGGCTTATGTCGATCTGACCGAGCAGTCCCGGCATTTTCGCTACGCCTTCGTCATCGCGGCTTTCGCGCTGTGCCTGCTGAGCGGGGTGGGCGTCGGCATCCCGACGCTGGCGTGGCATCGTCAATTCATGGAGAGGCGGCGCGCGGATCTGCGCGTTCATTATCTCGCCCGCCACGACGGTCTGACCGGCCTATCGAACCGCAATCAATTCATCGAGCGCGTCGATGCGGCGCTGGCGGCGATCGCCCGCGGCGGCGGCGGCGGCGGCGGTATCGCCATCCATCTCATCGATCTCGATCACTTCAAGGCCATCAACGACGGCTTCGGCCATGACGGCGGCGACTTCGTGCTCGAGACGGTCGCCGAGCGGCTGCGTCACGTCAGCCGGCCGAGCGACGAGATCGCCCGGTTCGGCGGCGACGAGTTCGTGGTGATGCAGGCGAACGTCAACGAACAGGAATCGATCGAGAACTTCGCGCTCCGCCTCATCTCGACCCTGACCACGCCGATCAAATTTCACGAGCAGGAGATCAACGTCAGCATGAGCGTCGGTTACGCGCTGGCGCCGGCCGACGGCGACAGTTCAACGCGGCTCATCAAATGCGCCGACCTTGCTCTGTACCAGGCCAAGGCCGACGGCCGCAATTGCGCGCGCGGTTTCCTGCCGGCGATGGACGCCACGCTCAAAGCCCGCATCGAGCTCGAGAAAAAGATCCGCCACGCCGTCAGCCACGACGGCTTCGAGCTGCACTATCAGCCGATCCTCGAAATCGTCGACCGGCGCCTGGTCGGCTTCGAGGCCTTGATCCGCCTGCGCGCCGAGGATGGCACGCTGTTGCCGCCGCTCCTTTTCATTCCCGTCGCCGAGGAACTGCGCCTGATCGAAAAGATCGGGACCTGGGTCGTGCGCGAAGCCTGCCGGACCGCGGCGTCATGGCCCGACCATCTGACGGTCGCGGTCAACGTCTCGGTCGCGCAATTCGAGGCCGGCACGGTGAGCCGCATCGTCGCCGCCGCGCTCGAAGAGTCGGGCCTACCGGCGCGCCGGCTCGAATTGGAGATCACCGAAAGCCTCTTGCTCGGCGACAAGGAGGCCATCATGTCGGAACTGCGGACGCTCAAGGCCATGGGTGTCGCCATCGTGATGGACGATTTCGGCACCGGCTATTCGAGCCTGAGCTATCTGTGGCGGTTCCCCTTCAACAAGATCAAGATCGATCAGAGCTTCATGCTCGGCCTCGACCGCTCCGGCCGCGACGCGGAAACGATCGTCAAGACCATCATCGCGCTCGGACGCGAGCTCAAGATGCGCGTCACCGTCGAGGGCGTCGAGACCGCCAAACAGGCGAGCTTCCTCGACGAGATCAAGGGCGACCAGGCGCAGGGTTTTTTCTTCGGCCGGCCCGTCGCCGGCGCCGAAGTCGCCGCGATCATTCTTGCCGACTTTCAGGACGCGCAGCGCAAAGGGGCGCGGCCGGGGGAAGAAGAGTCGAAGCTGCGGCGCATCCACTGATCGGCCAAGTGGTTCCGTCACCCTGAAGCAGCCGCGGATCCGATCGAGATCGGAGCGGGCGGCGCACTTCAGGATGACGGATTGGTGTCACGCCGCTTTGGCGAGCTTGCCGGCGGCGTTAAGGCCGCGTTCGATGTCGGTGAGAATATCGTCGATGTGCTCGATGCCGACCGAGAGACGAACATAGCCGTCGGTGACGCCGGTCGCCTCCAGCTCGTGCGGGTCGAGCTGCGAATGCGTGGTGGTGGCGGGATGGATCGCGAGGCTGCGGGCATCGCCGATATTGGCGACGTGATAGAACAATTCGAGCGAGTCGATGAAGCGGCGGCCCGCTTCGCGGCCGCCGGCGAGCTCGAAGCCGACGAGACCGCCCAACCCGCCCTTGAGATACTTCGCGGTGCGCTCGCGGAAAATGCCGGTCTGGGTCGACGGATGAATGACGCGCACGACTTCCGGCCGCTTGACCAGATAATTCGCCACCGCCTGGGCATTCTCCGAATGCTTGGCGATGCGCAACGACAGCGTCTCCAGGCCCTGCAGCACCAGGAACGCGTTGAACGGCGAGAGCGCCGAGCCCAAGTCGCGCAACAGCGTGACGCGGGCCTTGATGATGTAGGCGATCGGCCCGAGCGGCTTCACCGCTTCGGTCCACACCGCGCCGTGATAGCTCGGATCCGGCGTGTTCAATGCGGGCTGGCGCTGCGGATACGCGGCCCAATCGAAATTGCCGCCATCGACCAAAAGCCCGCCGATCGAATTGCCGTGGCCGCCGAGGTATTTGGTGGTCGAATAGACGATCACGGCGGCGCCGTGGTCGAACGGCCGCACCAGAAGCGGCGCCGCCGTATTATCGACGATGAGCGGGATGCCGAACGCGCGCCCGATGTCGGCGACCTCGGCGATCGGAAACACCGTCAGCTTCGGGTTCGGCAGCGTCTCGGCGTAGTAGGCGCGGGTGCGGTCGTCGGTCGCGCGGCGGAAATTGGCGGGGTCGGCGGGATCGACGAAACGAACCTCGATGCCCTGATCCTTGAGCGTGTTGGCGAACAGGTTCCAGGTGCCGCCGTAAAGATCGGTCGACGAGACGACGTTGTCGCCGGCGTGGGCCAAATTCTGCAGCGCGAACGCGGAGGCCGCCTGCCCCGACGCCAAGGCGAGCGCCGCGACGCCGCCGTCCAGCGCCGCCACGCGCTTTTCCAGGACGTCGTTGGTCGGATTCATGATGCGGGTATAGATGTTGCCGAGTTCCTTGAGCGCGAATAGATTTTCGGCGTGCTGCGTGCTCTGGAACTGGTACGACGTGGTCTGATAGATCGGCACGGCGACGGCGCCGGTCGCCGGGTCGGCGCGCCAACCGGCGTGCAGCGCGAGCGTCTCCGGGCGCAGCGATTGCGTGGACGAGGACATGATTGCGATCTCCCGAACTGATGGCGCGGCGGTATTGAGGATTTCACGACCGCCCTGCACGAGAGGGTGCTTATAATCGACGAAATCAGTCAAGATTTCGTGCAACAAAAACAATATTTTTGTACGATCGGCGCGCCGCGACAGTTGAAACGTTCTGCGACGGCAAGCGATTGTAGATTGATCGGCCCGCGCTTCCGGCCGATCATGCCGCCGGCCACGCCCGATTCACGTTTTCCGCTTCAATTGAGACCGACATGCCACGTGCAAAGATCGACGCCGCGGACGACCAAAGCGACGCCAAAAGCGACGTCATCATCGTCGGCGGCGGCGCGAGCGGCGTCCTCCTCGCCTACCATCTCGTCCGCCATGCGGCCGCGGCGCTTAAGGTGACGCTGATCGAGCAGCGCGGCGAGGTCGGCCGCGGGCTCGCTTATTTCACCACCAATCCCGATCATCTCCTCAACGTCCGCGCCGCCAACATGAGCGCGTTGCCAGATCAGCCCGACCATTTCTGGCAGTGGCTGTGCGCGCGCGACGACGACGGCACGGGGTCGTGGCGCAACTGCGGGGATCCGTTCTGTTTCGTGCCGCGCCGGATCTATGGCGATTACATCGCGAGCCTGATCGCGCCGCTGGTGTCGGACGGCAAATCGGGCGGCCGGCTGCGCGTGATCCGCGGCCAATGCGTCGACGTCAGTGCGGCGCCGTCCGGCGTCGACGTCGCGCTCGCCGACGGCTCCCGCCTCCATGCGGATTTTGCCGTCCTCGCCACCGGCCACGAAGCGGCAGGCGCATTGGAGCATTTTCCGGAAAAGTGGCCGCCGGTTTTCCGAAAGAAAATGCGAGAAAGCGAAAAAGCTAGACCGCATTCCGGTTCGACCGAAACGGAATGCGGTCTAAGCGGCCCCTTCGTCGATCCGTGGACCGCCCCGCGCGAGGCCGGCGTCGGCCGCGACGAGCGCGTGCTGATCCTCGGCACCGGCCTGAGTATGATCGACTATGTGCTGTCGCTCGTTCTCGCCGGCCACCGCGGGCCGATCGTCGCGATGTCGCGGCACGGCCTCCTCCCGCACGGCCATCGCCGCGTCCAGCCGCTCGCGATCGAGGAGAGCGAGGTGCCGTTCGGCGCCGGCGCGGCGAGCCTGCTGCGATGGCTGCGCGTGCGGATCGACGAACACGCGGCGCGGGGCGGCGATTGGCGTAGCGTCGTCGACGGCATAAGGCCATACACGCAGGGGATTTGGCGGAGCCTGCCGCTTGCCGCCCGGCGCAGTTTTTTGGAGCACGCGCGCGCCTTCTGGGACGTGCGCCGCCACCGCATGGCGCCCGAGGTCGAACGGCGCATCGAGGGCGAGCTGTCGTCCGGCCGCTTGACGGTGATCGCCGCAAGGCTGAAAGGGATCGAAACGGACGCTACGAACGCCGTGATTCGCTACCGCCGGCGCGGCGCCAGCGCGATCGAGACCCTGCACGTTGACAAGATCGCCGACTGCCGCGGGGTTGCACCGGCGCCGCTGAAAATCGTCAACCCGGCGCTGCGCAGCCTGGTCGACCGCGGGCTGGCGCGGCTCGATCCGCTCGCGATCGGGCTCGACATGACGGACGCGTGCGCCATCATTGACCGGGCCGGCGTGCCATCGGAGCGGCTGTTTGCGGTCGGCGCGCTCACCCGCGCCGCGTTCTGGGAGATCATCGCCATTCCCGACATTCGCAGCCAGTGCGTCGAGCTGGCAGACCGGATCATACGCGCCAAGATTCGGACGGCCGGCTGAGCGCGGCCACTGCCTAGCTTGTCGCCCCAGACTTCAGGTCTGCTTTCGGAGCAAAGCGGAAACGAACCGGCGGTCGAAACCTGCTGATGCGATCGAAAATGACCCGCAGCAGACATGGGCGCTCTTTGCCTGTATGGCTTGATCTAACGCAATTTCGATCATCGGATAGTCTGGCCATATATGGTCTTATCAACGAAGGAGCGGGCCATGGCAGCACAGCCGAAGGGAGTGCTGTTCGAAAACGTTCGTATTTTCGACGGCGTATCCGACAAACTTTCCGCGCCGATGAACGTTCTGGTTGTCGGTAACCTGATCAAATCGATTTCGGCGGCACAGATTAACTTGCCGCCCGAAGTTGCGTTGACGAGGGTCAGGGGTGCCGGTCGCACATTGATGCCGGGTCTAATCGACGCGCACACACACATCATGTTCGCAACCTTGCCCCTGGTGGCGGTGTTGACGGGGACATTGGGTTCATCAACGTCGCCGCCGTGAAGGCGGCAAATGACATGCTGCTCCGTGGATTTACATCAATTCGCGATATGGGCGGTCCGGTTTTCGGACTTAAACGCGGGATCGACGCTGGCCTCGTGACGGGGCCTCGCATCTGGCCTGCTGGGGCCTTCATTTCGCAGACCGGCGGTCACGGCGACTTCCGGCTCTCCAACGATTTTCCCGCGCGACCTGAAGATTATACTTTCACCGAGCGCATTGGCGGCGCGGCGATTGCCGACGACCCCGACACGGTCCGCAAGCGCGCACGCGAACAACTGACGCTGGGTGCCTCTCATATCAAACTCATGGCAGGGGGCGGCGTCGCCTCGGTTTATGATCCGCTCGACGTGACGCAATATACCGTTCCTGAGTTACGCGCCGCCGTCGAGGCGGCCGAAAACTGGGGAACTTACGTGGCGGTTCACGCTTACACGCCGCGCGCTGTGCGACAGGCAATCGAAGCTGGCGTCAAAAGCATCGAGCACGGCCAATTACTAGATGAGCCTACAGTCGCGCTGATGGCAGAAAAGGGCTCGTGGTGGAGTTTGCAGGTGTTTCTTGATGACGAGGACGCTGCTGTATTTGCAGAAGGCTCAGCCAATCGCAAGAAGCAATTGCAAATGACATCCGGCACCGACAATGCTTACAAGTTAGCAAAGCAATATAAGATGAAGCCAGCTTGGGGAACGGACAACCTCTTCGATGCAAAGATCACGGCTCGTCAAGGCGCGCAACTAACGAAGCTGACCCATTGGTACGCACCCGCCGAAATCTTGAAGATGGCGACTTCGAACAACGCCGAACTTCTCGCGCTTTCTGGTTTACGAAGCCCCTACGAAGGCAAGCTGGGAGTTGTTCAAGAAGGCGCGCTCGCGGACTTATTGCTCGTTGATGGCGACCCGATTGCAAATATCAAACTGATCGAAAATCCGGGTCAGAATTTTCTCGTCATTATGAAGGATGGCACAATGTACAAGAACGCAGTGGCGTAGAGCCGAAATCGCCGGCTGAGGAAAGCAAGGCCTAGGCGTAAAGGCAGAATCGTCGGCTGCATCAAGGTGTGTTGAAACGTCTATTGGCAAATTCGCAACTCGCATAGCGTTAAAAACAGGGCCGCTTGCGGTGCGATGTAAGAAGAAGCGTTGCGGCCTGCGACCGAGAACGCGACACCGACGATGAGCCCGGCCCCGCTGGTAAAATTGTACTCGATCGCCGGGGCAACCGCGATGCTGGTGCTGCTGCTACCGTTAGTTGATTGCACGAAACCGGCATTGGTCCCGTTCAGACGAAAGCCAGCGGCGTAGTTCTGCACCAAATCCAGAGCCAGTACCCATCGCTGGTTTAGGCCATATTCGACGGCGACTCCCCAATCCCCCGCGATCCCCGGATTGGCTTGCCCCTGGAAACCTTGGCTCGTCCCGTAAACACTGGCGTTCTGGACAGGTACGCTGGCCAAGGGTTCGTAAACGTCACCCCAGAAACGCAAGCGCATCGGGTGATTACCCCAGGTGTCGAACAGCGACTGCAACAGGATCTCTTCCCTGAGTGTGTAGGCGCCGGCGCCGAATCCGTTGAGCGGGTTGCTCGGGTTGTTGTAGGCGCCGGTCGGAAAGGCCGTGGCGAGCCCGACTGTGACCGAGGGTGAGCCAGTTTTGCGATTCTCGTCATTGAGTCGATATTGAAATTCTATCGGCAGATCACCCACGCCGACGCCATTGGAGGTGGTGAGACCGTTCCACGCGTAGTTAAAAGTTGGCACCGCTTGAACGCTCAGCCGGTCGGTGATGCCGTATTTGAGCAGAGTCAAGGATTGCATTTGATTGAGGTTATTTGGCACCGAGTAATGTCCCCAGGCGTTGTTATATGCGCCGGTGTTGCCCGTGTAGATGGCGTAGGGCTCGACCACGACGGTGCCAGCTTTGGTCAGAGCCGGCGAAGGGGATTCCAGCGATCCAGTGAACCACTGATCCTGCACGGTATCGTCGACATAAGGCGCCGCTTCCGCCCTGGACCAGCCGGCGGCGACGAGAAGGACAAGAGTCCCGGCCTGTTGCACTTTCCGCGCATGTTTCATCTTAACCGCAATAAATCGCGAGATTGCGGTTAGCACGTCCGATCCGGCCGAAAGATCGAGACGCTGCTTGTGCAATCAAGCGCGCCTTTTTATTCCCGTTTCGCCGTCCAGGTCCACGTCTCGTCGGTAGATAGTCTCCCAAGTGTGTTTACGGCGCATAAGGTCCGTTCCTGTGCAGGTTTCTCGGATGCCGGGATGATGACCGATGCACTTGCGCGGGTCGCCGGCGTCCGAGAAGCGCCAAGGCACGAAATCGCGGTGGGTGATGTGGCGGGGGTGCCGCGCGCGCTATGGGG